>Ga0302222_10000001_pt1 | contig 715316 bp, 652 predicted proteins | sample II_Palsa_E2_2_FD_194570 | JGI IMG/M metagenome (GOLD analysis project Ga0302222, IMG submission 194570) | Peat permafrost microbial communities from Stordalen Mire near Abisko, Sweden - II_Palsa_E2_2 | ecosystem: Environmental > Terrestrial > Soil > Palsa > Peat permafrost | place: Sweden... | reverse complement strand
CCTCAGTCAGCCGACAGCACCGGTTCTGCCGGCCACCACTTAGTCGAACCGAGACAAGAAACCGGCTAAGGCATGCTCGCGAGATGAAAAGTCGTTCCGTTGACGGACTTTTTCAACACCCACAGGCGATAGCGCTCACCACCTGGAGCGGCTGGGTTTCGCTTCTGGGCGGATAACGGTCTAAACCGGAAGGTATTCCGACACAGGTTCGAACCTGCGGACCTACTCTAAACGAATTGCGTTTCGCACCGCTCGCGGGCACAAGTGCCGCGGCAGATTTCCATCACCCCAAACCTTCGGTAGTGGTAGAGTTTGGCTTACGCGTTGGGCCGGTTAAGCTGGAGATCCTTCGCTACGCCTGAAAAACGGCTCCGCTCAGGATGACAATGTCGTAAAAAAGCTGAATTGCACCACTACCCAAAAATTTCCCTAGAGATTTAGGACTTGCTTAGCGGCGTCTTGGCCGGAGCGGACGCAATCGGGCACGCCGATGCCGCGGTAGGCGTTGCCGGCGAGCGCGAGGCCGGGCAATTGCTGGCGCAGGCGCTCGATACGGTCGAGGCGTTCGAGATGGCCGACGCCATACTGCGCCATCGCGGACTTCCACTTATATACGCGGGCAAAGAGTGGTGCGGCGCGGAGACCGACGATCTGCTGCAATTCCGCGCGAATGATGGCGACGATTGCGTCGTCCGAAAGCTGCCAAATGTTTTCCGCGTTCGATCCCGCGAAGAAGCAGCGCAGGAGAGCGCGATCATCGGGGGCGCGGTGGGGGAATTTATTGTGAACGAAGGTTGCGGCCAGCAAGCGGCGGCCTTCGCTGCGCGGAACGAGAAACCCGAATCCAGGAGGGAGCGATTGCCGGACTTCGCGACCGTAGCCGAGACCAACCGTGATGGAAGAGCTGTAGCCGATGGCGGCGAGTTCGGCGGAGAGCTCCGGACTGCAGGTGGAAAGCAGCTTGGCGGTGGCGAACGCGGGCAGGGCGAGAATGACGGCGTTGAAGTGATCCGAGTTCAGGCCTGCCGAGACGCTCCAGCCGCCCGTTCTCGGTTCGATGGATTGCACTGGAGTGTTGGTGAGTAGCGAAGCCGGGTTGAGTTTTGGGACGAGCGTTTCGACAAGCTGCTGCATGCCGTTCTTGAGCGAAGTAAAAAGAGGCGCGGCGGGTTTGCTTGCGGGCCGCGGCATTTTTTTTCTGGCGGCGAGCATGGCGCGGCCGAGGCTGCCGTGAGTGCGCTCCATTTCGGCGAAACGCGGAAGAACGGCGCGCACGCTGAGGTTGTCGGCTTCTCCGCCGTAAACTCCGGAGAGCAGCGGATCGGCGAGGCGATCGACCATTTCCGCGCCGTAGTGGCGCTCGACCAGCGAGGCCACGCTTTCGTCTGCGTCAGCGGCGCGCGGAGGATGAAAAAATTCCTGCGCCATGCGGAGTTTCGTGCTCCAGGAAAATAGCGGCGACAGTCCTGTGGGCAGGATTTTGGTTGGGACCATGAACATCAGCCCGTCGGGCATGGGGATGAGGCGGCCGTGGACGAGGATGTAAGTGATGCGGTCGGCGTCGTTCGAGCCGATGAGTTGATCGCCGAGGCCGAGAGTGCGGCAGAGGTCGGCGGCCCAGGGCTTTTCGCTGACGAAAGAATCCGGCCCGGCTTCGACGATGCAGCCGTCGATGTGCTCGGTGCGAAGGACACCGCCGAGGTTTGGAGAAGATTCGTAGAGAGTGTATTCCAGCGTGCCGGCGCGGCGATGGTCTTCGAGCGCGAATGCGGCGGCGAGCCCGGAGATGCCGCCGCCGATGATCGCGATGCGAGTCATGGAATGCGGCTTCCGGCTGCCGGCTTTCGGCTTGCGGGAGACAAATTCTTAGACGAATATTCTTGTACGAAGCGGGTCAGATTTTTCACGTTCTCGACTGGCGTTTCGGGCAGGATGCCGTGGCCGAGATTGAAGATGTGGCCGGGACGTCCAGCGGCGAGTTGAAGAATATTTTCGGCGCGCGATTTTATTTCTTTCCAGCCGGCGAATAACGAAATGGGATCGAGATTGCCCTGCACGGCGCAGCGATGATTGAGATCGCTCCAGCCTTGGTCGAGCGGGATGCGCCAGTCGAGGCCGATGACCTCGGCTCCGGTTTCATTCATTGCGGGAAGCAGCGTGGAGCTGTCGGTGCCGAAATAAATAATTGGCGCGCCGGCTTTCTGCAGACGCTTGACCATAGTGGTAACATGCGGCAGAACGTAGCGGCGATAATCTTCCACACTGAGGCAGCCGACCCAACTGTCGAAAATCTGAATGACATCGGCGCCGGCGCGCACTTGCGCCGCGGAATATTCGGCGGTCACATCGACCAGCTTGCGCATTAAATCGTCCCAATCGGCTGGAGAGTTGTACATCATTTTCTTGGCCTGGAGATAGTGGCGGGAGCCGCCGCCTTCGATCATGTAGCTGGCGAGGGTGAACGGCGCTCCGCAGAAACCGATGACGGGAATTTTATTGGCGAAATGTTTCGCAACCAGGCTCACGGCTTCGGAGACATATCCGAGTTCGGCGGCGCGGTCGGTCCGAAGTTGAGCGACATCTTCTTTGGTGCGAATTGGCTTCTCGATCACCGGGCCTTCGCCGGCGGAAAAATGAAAGGGCAAGCCCATGACTTCGAGCGGAAGCAGCAAGTCGGCGAAGATGATGGCGGCGTCGACGCCGAGAAATTCGGCGGCGGTGATGGTGACTTCGGCGGCGAGCGCGGGCTTCTTGCAAATTTCCAGGAGCGAATGTTGCTTGCGAACGGCACGGTACTCGGGCATATAGCGCCCGGCCTGGCGCATAAACCAGACGGGAGTGCGGTCAACCGGTTGGGATTTGCAGGCGCGAACGAAGTTGGAATTGGGGGCGGACATGGACCGATTACTGTAGCATTTTTGCGGGCTAGAGTGCGTGGCTGAAGTAGCGTTTGTGCGAGACTGGGATAGCGGAGGTTGTGAAGAAGTCTGTTGACGGAATTGAACGTCCCTCAGCGGCTAAAGCCGACGCTGAAAATATGGCACCTATCGCAGCGGTAAACCGCTGCGCCACCCAAAAGCAAGGGCAAGATCGAGTTTTTCCGCAACCTCCAAGACTCGTGCCCTTCCCTGTCGTGAACAATTTTGCATCCCATTCGAGGTGGGGCGATGAGAGCGGCGATCGTGAAAGAAAAAGTGGAACTGGCCGTTGCGGATGGAACGCGCATGGCGGCCTATGTGGCACGTCCAGAGCAGCGTGGGCCGCATTCGGGGCTGCTGGTGTTTCAGGAAGCGTTTGGCGTGAATCATCACATCCGGAATGTGTGCGAGCGATTTGCGGCGGAGGGTTATGTGGCGATTGCGCCGGAGTTGTTTCATCGCACCGCGCCGACGGGATTCGAGGGAAGTTACACGGACTTTGCGGCGGTGACGCCGCACATGAAGGCGGTTACGGCCGAGACGGCTGAGGCGGATGTTCGCTCAGCCTACGAATGGCTGCGCTCGAATGCGGACGTGAAGTCGGATGAGATTTCGTGTGTGGGATTTTGCCTGGGAGGCCGCGTTTCGTTCATCGCTAACAGTGTGGTTCCGCTGCGGGCGGCAGTTTCGTTTTATGGAGGGAGCATCGCACCCGACTTGCTGGATCGGGCTGCGAAGTTGCAAGCGCCATCATTATTTATATGGGGCGGGTTGGACAAGCGTATCACGCCAGAGTACCGACGAGCCGTGACTGAGGCTTTAACGGAGCAGAAAAAGATTTATGTGAATGTCGAGTTCGCGCGGGCCGATCATGGATTCTTCTGCGACGAACGCGCGGCGTATGAGCCGCACTCGGCGAAGCAGGCTTGGGCGTTGACGCTGGAGTTTCTGCGGCCGTGAGGAGATTCGGAACGCTTTTTGCGGCGGCAGTTTGTCTGGCGATGACGGGATCGGCGTGGCAGATGCCGGGCACAGCGGCTCGTGAGGAAAGGAATTCTCATATGGGATCCGCGCCGACCTTCTATAAGGATGTGCTGCCGATCCTCCAGGACAAATGCCAGAGCTGCCACCGGAGCGGCGAACCGGCGCCGATGCCGTTGGTGACTTACGAGCAGACGCGGCCATGGGCGGGCAAGATCGCGGCTGCGGTCGACATGAAAATGATGCCGCCGTGGTTTGCCGATCCGCGTTACGGAAAATTTTCCAACGATCCCTCGTTGAGCGCGGCGGAGATTGCAACCATCGCAGCATGGGCGGACGCAGGAGCGCCGGCGGGGGACGCGCGCGATGCGCCTGCGCCGCGGCAGTGGAATGAAGGATGGAATATTCCGCAGCCGGATGTGGTGTTGAAGATGCCAAGAGCGGTGCGGATTCCGGCGCGCGGGGAAGTGGAATATACGTACGAGATTGTGCCTACGCATTTTGCCGAGGACAAGTGGGTGCAGATGGTGGAGGTGCGGCCCTCGAGTCCGGCGCATGTTCATCATGGGGTCGTGTATATTCGCCCTCCGAATTCGCCGTGGCTGCGGCATGCGCCGGTTGGCGAGCCGTTTACGGCATCGATGCTGAGCGATCCCGAGGAGCGGCGGCAGGCGCACGAAACCACCAGCGATCTGCTGCTGGTTTATGCGCCGGGAAGCGCGCCGGATCGCTGGGCGGACGGAATGGCGAAGTTTGTTCCGGCGGGATCGGATCTGGTTTTCCAGATGCATTATACGACCAACGGCGAGGCTGCGAAGGACGAAACCAGCGCCGGGCTGGTCTTCGCGAAGAAGCCGCCGACGCAGCGCGTGGTCACGCTGCAGCTGAATAATCATGCGCTGATGATTCCGCCGGGAGCGGAGGATTTTCGCGTGGAAGTGGAAGGGACGCTGCCGAACAACGCGACTCTGCTCAGTCTTTTTCCTCACATGCATCTGCGGGGGAAGCGGTTTGAATATGACATTGTGCATGACGATGGAAGCGTGGAAGTTTTGCTGCGGGCGAATTATCACTTTCACTGGCAGTTGAGTTACAGGCTGGCGGAGCCGCGCGAGTTGAAGGCGGGAACGAAGCTGCGGGCCGTGGCGTGGTATGACAATTCGAAAAACAATCCGCACAACCCCGATCCCGAGAAGCTGGTAACTTGGGGAGACCAAACGTCGCAGGAAATGATGGTTGGTTTTTTTGACGTGGCGATTCCGGCGGGCATGGATAAGTGGCAGTTTTTTGTGCGGCACAAAGAAGATTGAGCGATTGGGCGATTGAAAAGCTCAGGAGCACTTTCGACAATCCATGCGGATTTTTGCGTGGTGAAGTTTTGATAGACTTTCCAGATTCCAGAATGAGGCGCAAATAATGAGCGAGAGGAAACCCATCGAGCTTTGCTCGATTGGACAGCCGAGGGCGGCTGTTCCCACATTTTTTATTAGGATGGCGGCGATCTGTGTAATTTGCGCGATCGCGATCGGCGGCGCGAAGGCGCAATCCAGCGCAGCTTCGCAGACTCCGCGGCCGGCGACACCGATGCCGCCTAAGAGAGCCGAGGAAGAGTTCAAGAATATCCAGGCATTAAAAGGGATTCCGGCGGATGGGGTGATTCCCGCGATGCAGTTTATTACCGCGTCGTTGGGAGTGGAGTGCGAGTTCTGCCACGTGCAGGGCGCATTCGAAAAAGACGACAAGAAGGAGAAGAATACCGCGCGGAAGATGATGGAGATGATGTTCGCTATTAATAAGGATAACTTTGACGGACATCGCGAGGTGACTTGTTACTCCTGCCACCGGGGCAGCATCGATCCCGTAGCTACGCCAGCAGTGATGACGGAACAGCCGAAATCCGGTGCGGACGAGGCCAGGCGGACTGAAGAGAACGCGGAAACGAAAGAACCGAGCGGTCCGACGGCGGACCAGTTGTTCGAGAAATATTTGAAGGCTGTGGGTGGAGCGGCCGCGATCGACAGAGTTGCCAGCCGAGTGATGAAAGGTACGATCACGTTTGGCGACCGGAATATTCCGATCGAAATTTATTCGAAGGATCCGGACAAACGGGTGACGATTACGCACACGCCCGATGGCGAGAGTATTACCGCGTTCGACGGACATGCAGGCTGGTTGGGGGCTCCGAAGCGTCCGGTGCGCGAGATGCACGGGCCGGATATCGACGGAGCATCCATCGATGCGGACCTGCATTTTCCGGCGCATTTAAAAGACATGTTCAGCAAGGCGGAGGTGCGAGGGAGCGAAAAAGTTGGGGACCACGACGCTTACCTGGTAGTGGGGCGGCGCGAAGGGAAAACTCCGCTGCGGCTTTATTTCGATGAGAAGTCAGGATTGCTGGTGAGGCTGGTGCGGTTTGGAGAGACGCCCCTGGGGCGTTTGCCGACGCAGATCGACTATGCGGATTATCGAGAGGCGGGCGGAGTGAAGATTCCATTTCGCTGGACTCTGGAGCGGCCGGGCGGCAAGTTCACCATCCAGGTGAGCGATGTGAAGGAAAACGTTCCGGTGGACGACGCGAAATTTGCCAAGCCGCCTGCGCTTCCGGAGGAGCCGAAGAAATAAATTGGTTACTTTCGATTGGGCCCGCGGCGAGAGAAAACGAGAAAATCCGGGTTAGGATTCGGCAGGGAGATCGTCATGCGAATCATAACTCGGCTGGTTGCTTTCTTGATCATCTCACTGTCGGCGCTACCGGCGGTGCAGGCGCAAAGCAGTGCGCATGCGGCGGAACTGCAACTGCTTGCTGCCGTGAATCGAGCACGCCAGGATCAGGGATTGCCGGGGCTGCGGTGGAATGAAGCGCTGGCGTTGGCAGCGAGGCGGCACGCGGGATTGATGGCGCAGCATGGCGCGGCGGAACATGGATTCGCGGGCGAGGCCAGCCTGGCAGCGCGCGTTACACAGGCCGGAGCCCGGTTTGTGTCGCTTTCGGAGAATGTGGCTCAGGGGCCGGCCGTCGAAACGATTCAGGCAGAGTTTCTTAGCTCGCCGAATCATCGCGCGAATATGTTGGATTCCGATATGGATTCGATCGGAATCGGGATCGTTCAGCGCGGCGGGCAGTTGTTTGCGGTGGAAGATTTTTCGAAAGCGAAATAGATCAAGCTCCTAAATTCATCAACGACGAAGGGCACGAAGATACACGAAGGTAGTGCCACAGCGTTTTTTTCGTGTCTCCAGTTCCGAGTAGTTTCTGCGCCTCCCAGGTGTTACCATCCCCTACTAAATATGATCAAGCCTCGGCTGTGTCTATCTTCATTGATGCTGTTATTCGCGCTGCTGCGCGGGCTGAATGGCGCGGCGCAAACAGAATCCTCGCCTGCGGCTCATGCGATCGTCCTGCATGCGGCTCGCTTGCTCGACGTGAAAAACGGCCGGATCGTGACGCCGGGAGAAATTCTGGTGCAGGGCGAGCGAATCGTGGAGGTCGGCTCGGCGGTCAAACGTCCGGCGGGAGTGGAAGTAATCGATCTAGGCGATAAGACATTGTTGCCGGGGTTGATCGATGCGCATGTGCACTTGTTTTTGCATCCCGGGGCGGAGGATTTACAGACGGTGCAGGAATCCGTGCCGCAACGCACGATTCAGGCGCTACTGGCGGCGCGGGACGATTTGATGGCGGGGTTTACGGCGGAGCGCGATATGGGCACGGAGGGCGCGGGTTCGGCGGATACGGCGGTGCGCAATGCAATCAATGCGGGGCTGGTTCCGGGGCCGAGGTTGCGGATTAGTGGGAACGCGATCAACATTCTGGGCGGACATGAAGATGCGATCAAGTTTAATCCCGAGCAGCACGTGCTTCCGAATGCGACTTATGCGAATAATAAGGATGAGTTAGTAAGTGCGATGCGGCAGCAGTTTAAAGAAGGCGCGGACTTTATTAAGATTTATGAGACGGGCGAGGACACGGTAAAGGATGGAAAGTTTTCGACGGTATATCAGTACACGGAAACGGAACTAAGCGCGGCGGTGCAGGAAGCGGCAAGGATCGGGAAACGGGTGGCGGTACACGCGACCGGAGAGCCGGGGACATTGTTTGCTGCCCAGGCGGGAGTGGCCTCGATTGACCATGCCAATCAGCTCAGCGATGAAACCATGCGGCTGATGCGAGAAAAGCAGATTTTCGCGGTGCCGACGTTTACCATCTTCGAGTATTTCTCGGAACATGCGGAGAATCCGGCGCAAGGGGCGCGGGAACGGGAGATGCTGGAGTTGCATCGGCAGGAATTTCGCAGGCAGATCGCCGCGGGCGTACCGATGGCGGTGGGATCGGACGTGGGCCCGTTTCCGCATGGGACGCAGGCGCGGGAATTTGTTCTGATGGTGAAATACGGAATGTCGCCGCTGGCGGTGATGCAGGCCGACTTACTTAATGGGGCGAAGTTGCTGGGGTGGGATGGTGAGATTGGATCGCTGGAAGCGAGCTATCTGGCCGATGTAGTCGCGGTTGCGGGAGATCCGCTGAAGGATATTAGTGCGCTGAGCAATGTTTCGTTTGTGATGAAGGGTGGAGTGGTTTACAAGAAGTGAGGAAGTTGAGAAGAGCAACTTGTATTTGACTCGGGCAGGGATCCTTCCACTGCGGTTTTGCTTCTCATGCGCGAAGCAAAATCCTCGCTCAGGATGACAGGGCTATTTTTGTCCTGACAATCTTCGTTACCAGTCGTTGTGCGGGTCCCTGGTCGAATCTTGGGAGTCGCCGCTGTTCGGTTCGCTGCCCGGTTCGGAGGCGTCATGTTTCATAGTTTGATTGCGTTTGCGATAACACACGAAGATTACGCCGACGGACATCAAAGTGGGCGGAGCGATCAGGACAATGATTCCGCTCTTCAGCGCCTGGATCATGCGGGCACCCGCAGATGCGGCCTGGGTATAACAGAGCGCACAACTCTGCGCCGATGCCGGAAGCGGCGCGAGCAGCAGAAATAGTCCCGCTGCGGCAATAGCCAACATCCCGAGGTGCTTCCAAGTTTTCATGAATGCGTCCAAGCGAAGCTATATCTTACTCGGCTACGTGTTACTTAGCCCAGGGTGCGCCAGTCACCAGGCGGAAGCTATCGGTCCAGCCGTATTGCATTCCGAGGATTACGGCGACGGTAAAGATGAGGACAAACCACCGGAGGCCGCGATTTTCGTTGAGATGCATAAAGAACAGAAGCGCGAGTCCGCCCTCAATGATGGCGACGGTGAGCATGCGCACGAGCATCTGCGATGCGGTAATGTCCTGGTAGGCAATGACGAACTGGATGCCAGCCAGAACCAGCAGGCAAACGTAAACTGCCACGTCTTTTCCAATTCCACCAGCTTTGTGCGTTTCGGCTGTAGCCATAGTTCCTCCCGTGTCGTGGATCTGGATAACTCGAACGTACCTCAGGGGCTAAAGCCCGGCATTTTGGGAATCCCTTAATTGGCACGGCTGAAGCCGTGCCCTACCCAAATCCAATTCTTGAAAAACTCTAGTGACTTAGATTCATCAGATAGACCAGGGGTACGACAAACATCCAGACTAGGTCGACAAAATGCCAGTAGAGTCCGGTGATTTCCAGGTCATCGGCGTTGTATCTTCCACCCTGGTAGCGGACGCCCACGGCGATCAGCGCAATCACGCCGCCGGTTACGTGCAGCAAGTGAAGGCCAGTGATGCTGAAGAAGGCTGCGCCAAACGAGGGCGTGCCCCAGGGATTGTGAAACAGCGTCGCGCCTTCGGAGATCATTCCCATCCATTCACGAAGGTGGAGGACGGCGAATAAAACGCCGAGGACGGCGGTGATCATGGTCCAGCGGAAGGCGCCGGGCTTGTCGGATTGCTGGGCGGAGCGGACGCCGAGGAGCATGGTCAGGCTGCTGGTGAGCAGGATGAGGGTCATGATCGCGACGTTGGTGATGCTGTGGAACGGCCGCGGCCAGTCAGGAGTACTGTTGCGAATGAATCCATAGGCAACCAGGCAGCCCGCGAAGGTGGCGGAGTCGGCGATGATGAAAAGCCACATCGCCATCTTTTTCGCCGGCACATGGAATGTGGGCGCGGTCATCAGCTCCGTCGCTTGCGATCGCGAGACCTGCGCGTGAATTGAGAAATCAGCTTGACTCACTTTGCCTCCTACCTTCGACTGGGTTCGAGTGTCGTTGTTCAGAGCTTCATCCAAAGCAGCAAAAGCAGATACAGCCACAGCGCACCCATAAAATGCCAGTAGAGCGAAGTAGCGTTGAGCGTGCTCCGTTTTAAGGCGGAGCGATTCAGTTTACTAATGACGCGGACCAAGCCACCTAGACCGCCGAGCAGATGCACGGCATGAGTTACCGTCAGCACATAGAAGAACGAGTAACTGATGTTAGTGGCGAGCCCAAAGCCCTGCGATTTGAGTTGCAGCCAGCCGAAGGTTTGTCCGGTGACAAAGAGCAGCCCCAAACAGAGAGTAACGTAAAGCCAGCGGGCGGGAGCGGTTCCTTCCGGCTTGACGCCGTTCATAAAGGATGCGATCTGGCGGCGGGCGATTTCCAGGGTTACGCTGCTGGCGATAATGATCAGCGAGTTCAGATAAAGGATGGAGGGCAGCGTAAAGTGCTGCCAGTCTGGCGCCGAGCCCTGACGGACAATCAAGGCGCTGGTAAAGGCGGCAAAGGTCATGGTGATGGCCGCCAAACCCACCCAGATGCCGGTACTGGCTGGCGGCGGCGAGGACGGCTTAACCTTGCGCGGATCACCGCCGGCGGGAGCAAGATTCCGGAAGCCGCCATTGCCATGGCTGGGCGAAAGTTCGCGATCGGCTTGGGACGGGCTTAACTTCGGCGGTTCGGGGATCGTGGTGGCCATACTGCTTTCTCCAAATTCTTAATGCTTCCCTCAGGGGCTAAAGCCCCGATTGTTTTGCTGACTTACGGCGCGACTGAAGTCGCGCCTTTTCAAATCCTTACGTTACGTTATTTCTCTTCGTCCGGGCTGTGAACGGCCTCGGTCGAGGTTTGCATGATGTAGTCCGCGGCTGCGCCCTCGACGCTGTATTGATAAGGATCGTGGTAGACGATCGGCATGTGGTCGCCAAAGTTGTTGTGCGGCGGCGGCGTGGCCGTGCTCCACTCCAGCGACGTGCCTTCCCAGGGATTGTCATTGGGAGCGATGTCGCCCTTGAAGCGGCTATAGATCAAGTTATAGATAAAAATCAACTGCGCGAATCCAGTGACGAGGGCGGCAATGGTGATGAACTTATGAACCGGGATGAGCGGGATCAGGTAATCGTCGGTGAAGGCCTGATAGCGGCGCACGTTGCCGGCCATGCCGAGATAATGGAACGGCATAAAGATGCAGTAGGCGCCGATGAAACTCAGGACGAAGTGAGCCTTGCCCAAGGTCTCATTCATCATGCGGCCGGTCATCTTGGGGAACCAGAAGTAGGTTCCGGCGAAGATGCCGAACATGGCGGCTACTCCCATGACTAAGTGGAAGTGTCCGACCACGAAATAAGTGGCGTGCAGCATGATATCGAGCGAAGGCTGCGCGAGAAAGAATCCGCTGACGCCGCCGCTGATGAACATCGAAACAAAGCCGAGAGAGAATAGCGACGCCGAGTTAATGCGCAACTTGGAGCCATACAAGCTGCCCAGCCAGATCAGCACAATGATCGTGGAGGGAATGGTAATCACTAGCGTGGGAAACGAGAAGGCAATTGCGGAAACGGGATTCATTCCGCTGACGAACATGTGATGGCCGTAAACCATGTAGCTGAGAAGGGCCAGAGAGCCCATGGAATAAATAAGGACGCGGTGGCTGAGCATGGGCCGGCGCATATTGGTGACGAGCACGTGAGAGACGATGCCCATGCCGGGCACAATGGCGATGTAGACCTCGGGATGCCCGAAGAACCAGAAGAGGTGCTGCCACAGCAAAGTGGAACCGCCGGAGTGGGGCAGAACATGATCGGCGATGACCAGGTTGGAGGCGACGAAGAAACTGGTGCCGGCGACGTGATCGAGAATGAGCAAGATGCAGGCGGGCATCAGGACGGCGAACGCGGTGAGGCCCATGACCGAGGTGATGAACCAGGCCCAGGCGCTGAGCGGAAGCCGCATCAGCGACATGCCTTTGCAGCGCATGTCCAGTGTAGTGGTGATGAAGTTCAGCGAACCTAGCAACTGTCCGATGCAGAAGATGCCGATGGAGGCCGCCCAGAGTACGACTCCCATGCCTTGTCCGGGCCCGCCAACCGAGCCGATCGCGCTCAAGGGAGCGTATTGCGTCCAGCCGCCGAGCGTCGGGCCATCGGCGACGAAGAAGGCCGCAACCATAACCAGAAACGCGACGAAGGTCACCCAGAACGACATCATGTTGAAGTGCGGGAAGGGCATATCTTCCGCGCCGGTCTGAATGGGCAAAAAGAAGTTTCCAAAGGCGGCGAATGGAGCGGTCGTGAGCACGAAGAAGACCATGATGGTGCCATGCATGGTCATGAGCTGGAGGTAATACTCGGGCGTCATCACATCGCCGGGCGCGCCGTTGGCGGAGAGCAGGTGCAGGCCGGGGATGGCGAAACTGCCCCATCCGAGGTGGATGCGCATAATCCAGGAAAGAAGCATTCCGACCACGGCCGCGACCAGGGCCAGGGCGTAATACTGCTTGCCGATGACTTTGTGGTCGATGCTGAAGACGTGCTTGCGAAGAAAGCTGGTCGGAGCTCCGTGTGGCACCGCGTGGATCGACATGTCGTGCATTGCGCTCACCTCAAACCAGATGTTTGTGCTGACGATGCAGAGCAGGGAATGACAACTGCTCTTTCGCCCCTCCGGGGCTAGCTTCCGTGCAACTTGTTGCTTATCCCACGGCTCGCGCCGTGGGCTGCAATCTAACGCCGCTCCGCGGCTGAATCTGGCAGCGGCTAAAGCAGGGTTAATCTTGCAAACCTTGCGGCATCGCTGAAGCGATGTCCCGATACGAATCTGCTCTGATACGAGCCGGGCGTTTCAACCAAGCTGTCCAGTCGCGCCCTTCAAGAACTTATAACTTCGCAGATCCCGGTCGGTCGCGTCGTTTCAAGCTCAAGGAGATCAAAGTTTATTGCAGGGCCGCTTGCTGCTTGATCCAGGCGTCGTAGTCTTCCTGCGACTTCACTTCGAGATAGGCCTTCATGTTGTAGTGTCCCAGGCCGCACAGCTGGGTGCAGACGATTTCATACTTGCCGATCTTAGTCGCGGTGAAATGTACGGTCAGATCGAGGCCGGGAACGAAATCCTGCTGGACGCGCAGTTCGGGTACATAGAAAGAATGTCCAACATCTTTGGCGTGCATGAGCAGATGAATCTCGCGGTTCACCGGAATGGCCATTTCGGCGGTCACGATATCGTCTTTCGAATCCTGGTCGTGCGTTGTGTCGATGCCGAAAAAGTTGGCATTGGCTTCACTGATCTGGTCGGCATGAATGGGACCGAAGGTTCCATCGGGCCCGGGATAACGGAAATAGAAGGCGAACTGTCCCGCCTGAACCTGAACCGGAAGTGAGTCGGCGGCTGGAGGCGTCAGGTAGGCGGCGGCCCAGGCTTTGACTCCAAATACGCCCAAAGCCAAACACTCGGTGCCGACCAGAAGGAAGGCCGCGAGCACCAATCCCATGGCACCGCCGGGGAAATTGCGGATTTTGGCGCCGGGCTTGGGATTGGAAAATTTCCAGATGAAGAAGGCGAGAAGGATCTGCGAGGCCAGGAACGAGATGCCGGCCTCGGCCATGGTGTCACTAAATTGCTCGTCGATGAGATGACCGTGGGTGGAGATGTCCTGCGGCAACGGCCACATGTGCATGATGATGGGAATTGCCGAAGCAATCGCAATCAGCACGATAATCACCGCGAAGATTTTCGCCATATCTTCCCGCCTTTGCCGGCTCAGTCCGGCTTATTGTCGAAATCGCCGCAGGGTTGACTGCGGCGATTCGCTGAATTATGCAACGGCTACTTTCCTATTTCGTCTTCGAAATCCTACTTCGCCTTGAAGGTGAAGTTGGCAGATCCGGCAGCACCGGCTGCAACCGTTACCTTCTGAGCCTGGGTGCCCAGATCTTCCTGCCACGCGGTCACCGTGTAGTTTCCGGGAGGAACATCGTCAATGGTGTAGTTGCCGCTGGCGTCGGTGCTGGCGTAAGGACCCTTCACGACCACGAACCAGCCGTGCATCCAGGGGTGGATATTGCACTGGACTGGAATCATCTCGGGAGCCTTCCAGCTCTTCTCGACGGGAGCGGCACCGGGAGGCTGCGACTGGTTCCAGGGAATGTTGCCGGTCATGGGATTCGGATTGGGGTGAATGTTGTGCGCCGTCTGATCGCTGGTTTGCACTTTAAATTTCTGATTCACGTCCATCGCCAGAACGTGCGGAGTGTACATGCAATTCTTCTGATCGAATACCGGCTCGGTGGTTGAGACTGTGGCCGCGCCGCTCCAGTCAGAAATGTAGAGCACGACGTTCTCGAGGCCGCCGCCGGAACCGACGACCACAGTCTCCATGTGGGCGGGATCGCTGGCGTGGGCCTTGGAGCAGAAAGGATCCTTCGACATATCGATGCCCTTCATGTGGGGGGCAGTGCCGTCGAGTTTAACGGTGCCGGTGATTTTGCCTTCGCCAGCAGCGCTCACACTCCGGTTCAGGAGCAGTGCGCCACAACAGACCAAAACTACCACCGATAGTACAGCAGCTAAGTTGAATTGATTTCTCATAAATTCCCTCTCCTTGCGAACTAAGCACGTTCGTCGCCTTTGCGATGCTATTGTAGCGTTTACTGTTGACCCGACGCTGCCGGTGCTGGCGCATTGGGATCAACCGGCTTAAGTCCGATTTGCTTCGCGAGCTCTTTTTCCTTGCTCTTCTCCTGCATAAAGGTGCGCAGGTAGAAAACCAGATCCCAAGCCTCGTCGGGCTTGATGTTGTCGGCAAAGGAGGGCATGGGAGTGCCGTCCAGGCCGGTCATAAAAATGCGGTAAATATCCTTGTCGGTGTCTCCGCACTTGGGGCGGGAACCGTCGGTAAAGTTGAAAGGCGCAATCGGCCGGCCAAGATCGTCGGCGAGCGTGGAAGCGGAGGGGCCGTTGGCCTGGCCGGCAACCCCGTGACACTTCCAGCACTGGACGCGGGCAAACACGTCGCGTCCGGCTTTAATGCGGTCGGCGGTAACTTCAGGTTCGGGCGGAATGGTGATGGGGGTTCCAGGTTGTTCATTCGCCCAACGGGGAGAGAAGTGCTTGACCCATGCTACAAGGTCGGTGCGCTCCTGCTTGCTCAGGGTGTTCCATTGCGGCATGTTGGAGCGGTCAAAGCCGCGGGTGATGGCGTCGTAAAGATCCTGGTCGGTGGGCAGAGTCCCGCTCAGCGTGGAACGGCACTTGAAGATTCCCAATTGGAAATCGCGGGGCTTTTGGTACATGGGGGGTAGCATCCAATCGGCGTTTTCGCCGTTGCCGTCGCCCAATACGCCATGGCAGCCGACGCAATATCTGCGGTAGTCCGCCGCGCCGGCTTTAGCGTGGCCAGTCAGTTTTCCGACGTGCGCTTCCGCGTTAAGTTTCTGGGCCAAGTCGTACTTCGTGAGCTGCGCGGAGGAAGCCAGCGGCAGCGCCAAAACCGCAGCTACGCTCAATAACAGCGACCACTTCCGCAATTCTGTCCGCATGTCTATCCCTCTCTAGAAATCGAAGTCAAGTCCCATCAGTATTTCGCTGGTGTTGAGGTTGGTAAGCGCTCCGGTCGCCAGATTGGCCGGGCCGGTACCGTCTTGATGCAGCCAGTTGTACTCGTTGTGCCAGGCCAAACCGGCGCGGCTGGTCATGAACGGGTTGTAGCGGAAGCCGATGGTGTAGGTGGAGATGTTGCCAAGGTTGGAAGGCATTTGGGTTGAGAATCCATTCGTGGCTCCCTGTGGACCAGGGGTATATCCCGGCCCGTTGGCCTGTTGGGACATTTTCTCCACTTCGTACCGGCTGATGAAGATGAGCTGCGGACTGTAGATGTAGTGACCCTCGAAGGTGACGCCGTTCCAACTGGGCGCCTGCGATCCCGTCGGAAGCGCTGTTCCGGGGAAATTGTTTGGAGGGCATCCGGGGCTGAGAGCGGGGCCCCCACAGGTTGTACCTCCATTGCCGTCTGTGGCTTCGGCATTGCCATAACCCTGCCCGAACCAGGCGTTATCCGTGCCGTGCTGAGTCACAACCGTAAGACCGACATGCGGGCCGAAGTAGAATTGCCCGACGAAGCCCTCGCGGCTGAAGCTCTTGTTGCCAATTCCCGAGCCACCGAGGGGAACCCCGCCTTGGGTCAGATAGTAGGTTGACGCTTCTCCGGCCATGGCGTAGAAACCGAGGCGCTGAACTCCCATTCTGCCTGCGTCGAAGGCCTGACTTCCGGCAAAGAACCCGGTGTAGGCGTTGGCGGTGGTGCTCAAGTTCACGTTGCCATCACTCGAGCTGACAAGGGAAGCGGAAATGCGCGTCCGGTCGTCGGCCGAGTGCCCGAGGTACTCGATGCCGAGCTGGTTGTCGCCGATCTGCCCAAAGATGTTGCCATCACCTTGCGGGATGAAGTGGTACGTCTGGTAAACACCGCCGTTACCGGTCAACGTAAGAATGCGCTTTTCAGAGAGCAGGTTGTCGAGTTCGAAGCGGCCCAGCTTGAAGTTGAGCCAGGAGCTGTGAAAGATGTTATCGAAGCGGACAAAGACCTGCTCAAAGTGAAAAGCGCCAGTGGGATCGGAGGAGGGAAGGAGATAGAACGAGATGTTCTTCTCCAGAGTTCCGCCGGTGTGGAAGTCGAGGCCGCTCAAGTCAAAACCGGAACTCGAGACGCGCTGGACGGCCTGCCCCCCGTCGGCCGCTCCAGCCGTGTAGGTGTCAACCTGAACCTTGCCGACGCTAACGCGGTGCCAGATGGGCGTGATGCGGAACACAACCGGCCAGTAGCCGGGGTTCTGCCAGATCGGGGCATCGCGGTCGTTCATGAGCTGGTAGCCGTTATCTTTGAACTTTTGTCCAAAGTAGTTCAGCATGGGCCACGACTCGTGGCAGGCCGAGCAGCGCAAGCCGTATTTGCGGGCGAAGGCGGGAAGCGCGTTCGCGGGCTGGCTGCAAGTCAGGATTATGGATACGAGGATCAGTGAAACAGCAGAGAGCGACGTGGCAAAACGAGCGACATTGCTACGGGGCAAACGCTTCTTAACGTGCATGACCGGACTCCTCGGCATCAATCAGGATCTGGTTTCTGTTGAAAATGCTTCCCACAAAAAGCGAACTATAACGAAACAAAAAACGCAAGAGCGAGAAACCCCTCTCTCGCTTTGCATTGCGGAGCGAACCGCGTGTCACGGTCCTACCACCTTACCGGGGGTGAATCCTACTACGGTCGAAAGTCGACTTGCAAGAGGGTGAAGCGATTTTTTTTACAATTATTTTACAACTGGCGGTTGACAACCCTGGTGGTTTTGAATTGCGGTCAAACTGTTCGCGGGGTTGACAGCTTCGTGCCCAGCATACGAGACTCGGAGCAAGGAAGCGGAGATCAGGGTGGGTTGGCGAATGGGCTTATTCACTCTCCGACTGTTTCGAGGGGCCATGCAGGGTAAAACAACAACCTGGGTTATGCGGCGGGACGGGCCTATTTACGGGCACTCTGGGCGGCTGCTCCGGCTGCTCCCGCTACTTATGCTGCCGATGCTGGCTGTGCCTGTGGCGGGCCGCAGCAAGGAGAAGCTGACGTACGGCGAAGGTTTGATCATCAACCTTCCGGTACCGGAGAGTGAGGTCGAACAGGTAGTGGCGGACGTGGCGCAGAACGGCGTGATCCGGGGAACCAAGGAATACAACAAGGACGAATTCGTTGCCGGCGCGAAACCGGCCGGTTCCACGCATGTGTTTCCCGCCTGGGAGCAGGGCGGCAAGGTTTTCTACAAGATTCGCGAGCAGGCGATCGATCCCCGGAATTTTAAGGACACCAGCGATGTGGGCACGCTCGCCGTCCGCTATGTGGTGCAAGCCCAGGGTGAGAAAAATACGGTCTTGCACATTGACGCGCTCTTCAAGGAAGACTACCGCCACATTGTGCATCAATCCAACGGATCGGTTGAAAACGCCGAATACAAGGACATTCGGGAGCACCTCGACACCATTGAGGTGATGAAAAAACAGAATATCGAGGCGGAGAAGGAGCGCGAGGAGTTCATAGCGAAAAAGCAAAATCGGGTGATGCCGAATGATGCGGACGCCATATCCAGCTCCAAGTCCAGTTCCGGGAGCTCTGTCGCCTCCGCTTCTCCGGTCGCCGAGAATACGCCTGACACTGCGACGCCAACAACGACGGGGACGATGCCTGCGCCTGCGGAAACGACGCCCGCCGTGCAGTCTCAACCTCTGCAAACTTTAGAACAGCACGTGAAAGAGCTGCGCAGGCAAGTGGAGCGCCTGGTAAAGTCGCCGGGGGCGCCGCTTAAATCGGCTCCGTTCCATACGGCGGGCACGCTGGTGCTGTTGCCGGAGGGCACGGAAGTTCTGATTGTGATCAACACTGCTTACTGGTACGGCGTGGAGACGCACGACGGGCAGCATGGATGGATGCAGCGCGATGAATTGGAGCCGCTGCCGTGAAGTCGAGCCCCAAGGCATTTCGAGTTTTCTGCCAGTTGCTGGCCGCAGTGGTGGCGATCTGCGCTACGAGCGCTTACGGGCAAGGCGGAGGCTACGAGCGCGCCTTCCCGCAATCCAAAGCCGTAGTCGAAAAAATTCTGAAGGAAGTGCCGACCGCCGGACGCCTGCCGGTGCTCGAGGGTTTCGCCACACCGGGGGATCATCCGCTCGACCGCTATCGCCGTGGATACTATCAATCCAAGGTTCAGGTGACAGCAGCCCCCGACGGCGGCTCGGTAGTGCGCGTGAGCGTGGAGGTTACGGCCTGGTACACCGACGCGGTGGCAGCGAAATCGGGATATCAACTGTTGCCTTCGAATGGCCGCCTTGAGACCGATCTGCTGGATCAACTGGGGGATCAATTGGCTGCGAGTGCGGCTCCGGCGCGGCCCAGCGCTGCGCCCGCTCCGGTGGAAAAACCCGCGACAAAAGCGGTTGCACCGTCTCAGCCAGCTTCGAGCGAACCGAGCATCTCCGCGCCCGTGCCGCGGCTTCCCGAGGTTCGCGGCAATTATTCGTCGTCCCTGGCGGACAGTCTGGAGCAGCAGCGGAAGGATGCGCAGCAAGGCGGATCCAAGAAGCCGGAGGACAAGGACGGCGGTCCACTGCAAGGCGAAGCCAACAGCCTGGAAGAAATTCTTAAGAATCAAGGGAACCCCAAGAACCTGGTAGCGGTGAAAAAGTCGGGCACGCCGGTGGTGGCCTCGGCCAGCTTGAACGCGAAGACCTTATTTTTGGCCAGCGCGCACGATGAGTTCGAGATGCTGGATTTTAATCGGGACTGGGTACATGTGCGGATATCCGGGCTGTCGCGGGGATGGATCTGGCGCAATAACCTCGAACTGCCGGATAGCGTTCCCCAAACCGATGCAGCACCAGCGCCGTTACCGCCGGCGGCAGAGATCTTCCATGTATCGCGGGAAGAAATCGCGCCTTTCCCGGGAGACTGGGCTCCGCTCCGCGGGATGAGAGTGAAAATTGTGTCGGTGGAAAAAACTGATGACAGCGGGAAAGATTCCGGGCCGGCTCTCAGACTGGAGTTCGCCAAGTCTGTGCTCGAGAAGGACTATGCGGAACTTTCACAGAAGAGCCAGGAGCTGGCGGGAATTGTGGTAATCTTTGACTCCGTTGACGGAGGCATGATCGCCGCCACCTTCGCGACTTTGCAACAGTGGAAGGCGGGAAAGCTGTCGGATGCGGCGCTGTGGCACCAATGCTTTTTCGATCCGCCGGAAATTTTTACGGGCTCGGGCAGTTCCGCCGCCAGCGAGTAAGTCGAACCAGGGTTACTCGGGAGACGGTAGTGATGCGGTTTGGCTTACGCGTTGGGCCGCTTAAGAATGAGATCCTTCACTGCGCCTGAAAAGCGGCTCCGTTCAGGATGACAATGTCGTAAAAAGCGAAAATGCACCACTACCTTGAGAACATTTTGCTCGGCGTTTGCAGCAGCCTCTGCTAATCTCACTTCGAATACCGGGAGGCCGGATGCGCCCGTTGTCTCGTGTTGCCCTCGCTTTCGTTCTCTTCGCTTCCTCTGAGCTTGCCGCGCAATCCGCGCCACAATCTACTGCTCCGCAGACGGCGCGTCAGGCGCTGATTGAGATGTTTTTTGGCCAGGCGCCGAATCATCTGGAGAAGCATCTGCCCGACGTTACGCGGCAGGCTTTTCACGAGATGCAGGAGGCGAACGGTGAGAGTTACCTTGCGATGTTTTCCCTGCTGGCCAAGCAGGGTCAGAACGACAAGGAGAAGATCGAAACTTTCGACAGCGGGTCCACCCTATTCACGGCTAAGAATGTTTCCGCTGGAACTTACGATCAAGTCGACGTCACGGTTGAGCAAGACAACCTTTCGGGCGATGACGACCAGATTGATCTGGCGATCCACATGATGCACGGCGGAAAAGAGCAAATTCTGCCTTTCATTCCGCGCTGTAGTTTTTCCCTAAAGATTGAATCCGGGGTATGGCGCTTGAACGAAATCAGCGTGGGAGTGCGGCTGCCGCTTGCCGATCCAAATTTTCTGAAGGCACTGCTGGAGCGGGAGCGCACAGAGAATGAGCAAATGGCGCAATGGTCGATGCGCTCGATTGATTCAGCCGAGAAATCCTACCTGGCGGCGCAGGGCTCGTATGCTTGCACGTTTTCGGCTCTAACCAGCAAAGGGACGAGCACTTCCCGCCGCGCCTATCTTTACGACACGCAATTGGCCAGTGGAAAAAAGAACGGCTACAACTTTGCAATTTCCGCGTGTGATGCCTCCCATTACCAATTGACGGCGGAGCCTGCGGTTCCAAAAACAGGTCAGCGCGCGTTCTGTTCGGATGAGAGTGGAACAGTGCGCGCCTCCGCCGATGGCAAGGGAGCTACCTGCCTCTCCAGCGGAGAGGTGGTGGAGCAGAAGCAGGCTGCGGTTAGAATTCCTCTTCAGGCAAGTCCGGAGCCGAGCGGAGCTACCGCCCAGAGCAACTCTACTTCTGGAACCGCATTGCCGGCAGAGCGGGTACGCGTCTCTTGGGGCGTCTCTCAGTCTTTCCTCATTAGCAAAGTGCCGCCAATTTATCCCGAAGTTGCTCGGAGAGCGAGGGTCACCGGGACCGTGGTGTTGAGGGCGCTGATCAATCAGACGGGCGATGTTGAAAGCCTGAGCCTCGTCTCAGGTCACCCACTCCTCGCCCCCGCTGCCATGGACGCGGTAAAACAATGGAAATACCGGCCCTACCTGTTAAATGGAAAAGCGGTAGCCGTGGATACCGAGATCCAGGTGAACTTCGCGCTCAGTGGACAATGAGGTGTTTGCGATTCATGAAGGCAAGATTTTTGTTCGAAAGAATTTCCGGCATCGCGCAAGCGGGAAACGAAGTATGCAACGTCTACGCGCTCTCGGTTGTGACTTTTGAACTTGACTTTCGAGAGCCGTAATAGTACCTATGCATTCCGTGAGTTTGCAGGCGGCTTTGTGGGAGCTGCCATTTTTGCTAGACTCGTTGAATTGCTTTCGGTGTACGCAAAGCGGTACGACAACCACACCAATTATCGTCTATTAATAATCATGAGCACGATGAGCCAACCCCTGTCACTCCTGCGCAGCCAGGCGACTTCCCTGCTGCGCGACTACGCCGAATTGATGAAGGCCCGTGTCACCACGCTGATCGTGATGACGGCGTGGTGCGGCTACTATTTTGGGGCGCAGAAAGCCGGAGTCTCGTCGCTCTCCTGGGGACTTTTTCACACCCTGTTTGGAATCGGCCTGGTGTCGAGCGGCACGGCGGCGCTGAATGAAGTCATGGAATACAAAGTCGATGGCCACATGCGCCGGACGGCGCAACGTCCGCTGCCCACCGGACGCATGAGTTTGTTCCACGCCACGACTGTAGGCCTGGTCGCAGCTCTGGGCGGATCGATTTATCTGGCGATCTTCACCAATCCGCTGACCGGACTACTCACTTTCCTCACCTCGGTGGTTTACCTGGCCGCGTACACGCCGCTGAAACGCATCTCGCCGATCTGCACCTTCGTCGGCGCTTTTCCCGGAGCTATGCCCGGAGTTTTAGGCTGGACCGCCGCCCGCGGACAACTGGAGTGGGGCACCGCAATTCTGTTTGCGATCCTGTTCGTGTGGCAGTTCCCGCATTTCTTTTCGATTGCGTGGCTCTACCGCGAAGACTATGCGGCGGGTGGAATTCGGATGTTGCCGGTGGTCGAAGAAGATGGACGATCCACGGCGCGGCGCATCGTTGGGTATTCGCTAATCCTGATTCCGCTGAGCGTTTTGCCCAGTGTTTTCGGGATGGCGGGGAAGATCTATATGGTGGGAGCGGTGGTGCTAGGCGTCGCGCTGTTTTATTTCGGAGCGCGCCTTGCGTTCCTGAAGATGCCGATTAACACTCCGCGATCGAAGATGCTGGCGCGGCATGTGTTACAGGCGACGGTGATTTATCTGCCGCTGCTGTTTGCGCTCATGATGGGGAATTCGCTGAAACCGTAGTAGTCGCTGTATTTCAGAGCCATCTTCTAAGCTTAACCTGCAAGATCCTGCATCTTGACGTTCCCTCTGCGCCGCAGGACAATCATCGCGCTAGCCGAGGGCACAATGAAAATACGATGCGGTTCGCTCGATCTTCCACTACAAAGCCGGAAAAATAACGGCGCAACCAGATCGCCTATGTTCATGGCTGCCTTCACATTTGTTCTGCTCTATAGCTCGGCCATTGCGTTGTCCGCGCAGACGTTCACCACCTTGGCAAATTTCGGTGACTATTCCGGCCACTATCCCGGACCACTTGTTCAGGGAATTGACGGAAATTTTTACGGCGTCGCGAATGAAGGGTCGACTGGCTACGCGTATGGCACAGTCTTTAGAGTCACGCCGCAGGGTACCTTGACCACGCTTTAGCAATTTTGTGCGCTAGCCAACTGCGCTGACGGCTATGAGCCTGATGGTTCGCTGGTGCAGGCCGTGGATGGCAATTTCTACGGAACCACCTCAAGCGGTGGGGCCAATGGTGGCAGGGGCGGCACAGTCTACAAGGTGACTCCGACTGGCACGCTGACCACCCTGTACAGTTTTTGCGCTCAACCCAATTGCACCGATGGAAACACCCCTGCCGCGGGACTAACGCAAGCGGCGGATGGGAATTTTTACGGAACCACCATAGGCGGCGGCGCCACCGGCTACGGCACAGTTTTCAAGATCACGCCCCAGGGAACGCTGACCACGCTTTACAGTTTTGGCCCGGTCGGCGGCAATGAACCCAATGCGCGTCTGTTCGAAGGCAGCGATGGAAATTTTTACGGAACAACCGAATTCGGTTACGGAACAGGAATCGGCGTCGGCGGAATCTTCAAAATCAGCCCCGAAGGAGACTTTACGTCTCTCTACGCGTGGCCTTGCAATGAAAACAATTGCCTCGAAGGCAGCTATTCGACTGGCGGGCTGATTCAGGCTCCCAATGGAGACTTCCACGGCACGGCGGAAGGTGGTGGAACCGACAATGACGGTGTCGGCTTCAAAATGACGCCGGAGGGAGTCGTTACACCGCTGTTCGACTTTGAGTCTGTCGATGGCAGCGACCCCAATGCCTGGGGACCGGTGCTTCTCGCGACCAACAACATCTTCTATGGCGTAACCGCCAAGGGCGGCGCGAATGGCTGGGGTACGATCTTCAGCATTACTTCCGCGGGAAAGCTTACGACGCTGTACAACTTTTGCAGCCAGGCGAACTGCAGCGATGGCGCCCTTGCTGTCGAAGGCCTCATTCAAGCCACCAACGGAAATTTCTACGGGACCACCTATGGGGGCGGGGTCGGTAGCTACGGTACATTCTTCAGCCTCACTTCCGGCCTAGGACCCTTCGTCGAGACACTGCTTACATCCGGACGTGTTGGCGCCGAGGTAGTTATCCTTGGCAATAATCTGGCGGGCGCGTCCAGCGTGAGCTTTAACGGAGCATCGGCGGCATACACAATCCTCTCGAATACCGCCATACGAACCACGGTGCCGGTCGGCGCGACCACGGGATTTGTCGCTGTCATCACTCCGAGCGGAACACTCACTAGCAACAAGACATTCCGAGTAATCCAGTCGTTTTGAAGTAGAAACCGAGGTATACTTTCCACTCCTCCCCAAAAACAACAGCCCCGTCTGGGCTGCGGGCCCTGATTCAGAAATTCAATCCTTCCAGGAGGCAAGCCATGACACACCGAACTTTCTCCCTCGTCGGCAACCTGACTACAACCTTTGCCGCGGTCTTACTTTGCCTGACGGCAGCGGCTAGCTCATCAGCGCAAACCTTTAAGGTGCTGGGTTCCGCGGGCTCCAACGAACCTCTCATTCAGGGTGTGGATGGGAATCTATATGAGGCGGTAATCGGCACCGTAGGCCCGTACGGATCTGGCGGTTCCATCGCCAAAGTAACTCCGGCGGGCACACTGACGACCATCTATACATTCTGCTCACAGCCGAATTGCGCCGATGGCATTACTCCGAGCGGGCTCGTGCTGGGCACGGACGGAAACTTCTATGGAACAACGATTCAGGGTGGCAGCACCACAAACGTCGATTGCACCACCTATGTAGAAACCTGCGGAACCATTTTCAAACTTACTCCCGGAGGCAAGCTGACCACGCTCTACAATTTCTGCTCGCAACCAAACTGCGCTGACGGCTCCCTGCCTTATGCGGGTCTGGTTCTGGGAAATGACGGGAACTTTTACGGCACAACCTTTTACGGCGGGATCTCGTCTTCATGCCTTAACACGTATTCCCCCGATCCTACCGGCTGCGGAACGATCTTTAAGATCACACCGGAGGGAACGCTGACCACTCTTTACGCCTTCTGCACTCTGACTAACTGCCCGGATGGCGCGAATCCCGGCGAGCCTTTGGTGGTCGGCACGAATGGGAGTTTGTATGGAACGACCGACAATGGCGGGGCCGGCGGAGGGCGCTGCCTGGCGTGCGGAACCGCTTTCTCGATCACTAGCTTGGACGCGTACACAACGTTGCACAGCTTTTGTACCGACAGCGAGTGCCATGATGGATACGATCCCTTCGCTGGGCTTACTCTGGGAATCGATGGGAATTTTTATGGAGCAAATAATATGGGCGGATTTAACGATTACGGCACAGTCTACAAAATGACTCCCTCAGGCACCGTAACGACCCTCTACGCTTTCCCTCCCTTCGACGGCAATCCCTACGGTACGCTGGTGCAGGCGACGGATGGCAACCTCTATGGCGACGCTTACGATAACGCCACGTACTTCCGGACCGGTCTAAATGGCGGACTGAAGACGGTTTACACTCTTCCCTACGGGTCACAGGGCTCCGTGGCTGGTCTGATTCAGCATACGAACGGCAGCTTCTATGGAACTACGCCGACATTAATCTTCGAGTTAACAACGGGGCTGCATCCGTTTGTAGAGACGGTGCCTAACGCCGGCAATGTGGGAACAAAAGTCAGAATCCTGGGAACAAAATTGTCGAGCACGACCGGCGTGAGCTTCAACGGCACAGCCGCATCGTTCCACGTGGTTTCAAATACTGAAGTCACCGCGACGGTGCCGGCAGGCTCAAGCACAGGCAGGGTCACGGTTACAACTGGATCGGGCACGTTCGCAAGCAATTTTTCGTTTCAAGTGGAGTGACGCAGGGGCGAAAAATCTAAAGGTGGGCGAGCCTCCTCTGAGGATCGTTGTAAAGAAAAGGGACGCGGTCGCGTTCCATTTCTGTCATCCCTCCGGAGCGAAGCGTAGTCGTGAAAAACACGGCCATCCACGCAAACGCGAAAGGATTAGTGCGCCGCCGCTCCCGCAGCTAAGTGCCCTAACGTAGCCAGCGGCGTCACTGACTCCTGAGTGCCGGATGTCGCGCCGGCCAGGATGGGCACATTTGCAACCGTCTCGTAGGCGTATCCCGTGAGTATGGCTTGGACGTTGCCTTTCAAGGGCAGCCGAATCTGCACGTTGAAGCGGGCCCAGCCGTAATGAGTCTCCCCGTCGATTACAAACTTCAGGCCCGCGTAGCGTTCTTTTACGTTTCCTCCAGCGGGAGCCCAGGGGCCGGCGTAGTTCGGCGGCCCACCGTCGGTGGCGCTCACTGCGCCCATAAAGAAATTGCCGACGGCAAACTCTCCCTTGCCGCCAATCTTAACCCCCGCAGGCAGGGCCGACACAGCAGCGTTCACGCCCCAAAGCTGATTACTCTGCAGCCCTCCGCTGACTTCCAGAAAATCTTCGGAGAGGAACGTGTAGGTATCTCTTCGCGGGTCGAAGCGCAATGAAAAGGCGTTGAAGTTAAAATCCGGAGTACCATCGCCGTTCACGTCCAGGGCAAGAGTTGTATTCACGATTAGTTTCTGGTGTGTGGGCGTATAGACGACCTCGGCTTCTGCGCCTGGGGCGAGCGCAATCAATGCCACTCCGCTGGCGGCGGCTAATGTCGCATAGCTCACGAGCTTCTTCTCCATAGCCGAGGCTAACGTGGTTGCGTTCCGTGACTTCAAGGATGAGTCAGTGGATGTGTGTCGCGGCATGGCAGACCTCGGGGTGAGATGGCTCCGCCTTTACGCAAGCAGCATGAACCTCGCGCGAACGATAGGCGCGAACCAGGGGAGGGGTTGATTCTCCGCCGGGCTTATCTGTAAGTCAAGATGAAAAGTTTTTCGCAAATAATCAACTTAAATAAGCGTCACGCCCGTCCCCGAACGTCCCAACCTGTAGTACACTTGTCCTCCCCCAGGGATATCCATCCCGCTTGGACCTCCACATGACAGCACTCGCAAAAAAAGTTCTGCTCATCGGCTGGGACGCGGCCGACTGGAAAATTGCCAATCCACTGATCGATCAAGGGCTGATGCCCACGCTGGACGACTTCATCAATCACGGCGTCATGGGAAATATCGCCACGCTACGGCCAATTCTTTCGCCCATGCTGTGGAACTCCATCGCCACCGGCAAGCGTCCCGATAAGCACGGCATCCTCGGCTTCATGGAGCCCGACCCGCAGACCGGCGGCGTCCGCCCGGTCACCAGCACCTCGCGCAAAGTGAAGGCGCTGTGGAACATCCTCACGCAGCGCGGATATAAAACCCACGTCCTTGGCTGGTTTGCCGGACACCCCGCCGAGCCGATCAACGGCATCTCCGTCTCCGATCTTTTTCCTTACGCGGTTGGCGCGCTCGATAAGCCGTGGCCGCTGCCACCGGGTGCAGTGCATCCCGATCGCCTGCGCGACGAGTTCGCCAAGCTGCGCATGCATCCCGCCGAGGTGAGCGAGGCCGCGATTCTTCCCTGGATTCCGCGCGCCGCCGAGATCGATCAGGAAAAAGATAAGGGCCTGCAATCATTCGCCAAGATTCTGTCCGAAAATTGTTCCATCCACAACGCCGCCACCTGGATTCTGCAAAACGAGCCCTGGGATTTTCTCGCGGTCTACTACAACGGCATCGATCACTTCTGCCACGGCTTCATGCACTACCATCCGCCGAAGATGGAAGGCATTCCCGAAGAAAAGTTCGAGATTTACAAAGACGTGGTCAACGGCGCCTACCGCTTCCACGACATGATGTTGCAAACCCTGCTCGATCTCGCCGGCCCCGAGGCTACCGTCATCCTCGTTTCGGACCACGGATTTCACTCCGACCACCTGCGCCCCCGTGGCATTCCCATGGAGCCCGCAGGGCCTGCGGTGCAGCACCGCCAGTTCGGCGTTGTCTGCATGAAAGGCAACAACATCAAGCAGGACGAACGAATTTACGGCGCAACTTTGCTCGATGTGACGCCGACTATTCTGACTTTGTTCGGATTGCCGGTTGGCGAAGATATGGACGGGCGCGTTCTGGTGCAGGCTTTCGGAAATCCGCCGCAGATCACCCGCATCCCGAGCTGGGAGGCTGAAGCCGGCGAGTGCGGGATGCATCCCGCCGATCTGCGCATGGACCCCGCCGCGGCGCAAGCCGTGCTGCAACAATTTGTGGCGCTCGGCTACATTCAGCCGCTCAGCGAGGACCAGGAGAAAGCCGTCGCCACCGCCGTCCGCGAGCAGCAGTACAACCTAGCCCGCTCCTACATGGACTCGCGCCGCTATACCGAAGCGCTGACAATTTTCGCCGAACTCGCCGAGAAAAATCCCGACGAAGCGCGCTTCATGCAGCATCTGGCGCAGTGTTATCTGGCTCTCGGGAAGCGCACGGAGGCGAAAGATCTGCTGCAAAAGTTGTTGGTGCTGAAGCCGAAGCCGCGGCCGCAGGCGAAGGCAGCTCCGGAGGCCGAAAAAGAAGCCCCGGAGCACGGCGTTGTAGCCGACGCAGCCGCAGTAACCGAAGAAAAAATCCAAGCCGAAGCCGCAGCGGCAGAAGCCGAAAGCCGGAAGCCGGAGGCCGATTCTCCCGCCGAACCCGCCGAGCTCAAGCCGCGCCCCTGGGCCGATTTGCTGATGGGCATTATTCAATTCGAAGAAGGCGATATGGACGCCGCGCTGGCATGCCTGCTCAAGGCCGAAAGCGCCGATCCGCACCTGCCCGATTTGCATTTGCGCATCGGCGAAACCTACCTCCGCCAAAAGCGCACCGACGACGCCGACCGCGCCTTCCAGCGCGCTCTTGAAATCGACGGCGACAGCCCCGAGGCGCATTTGGGACTGGCCGTGGTCCGCCTGCGCCAGCGCCGCAATGAAGAAGCTGCCGAACAGGCGCTGCTAGCGGTCGGGTTGCAACATTTTCTGCCGCTGGGCCACTTCTATCTTGGAGTCGCGCTGGCGCGGCTGGGCCACCGCGACCGCTCCGCGCTGGCGTTTGAAACTTCTCTCAGCATGTTGCCGGGACTGATCGCGGCGCATCGCTGGCTGGCCGCGCTGTACACACATCCAAATGGGGATTTGGAGAAGGCTACGCGGCATCGGGAGATTTTCTTGCGGATGAGACGGCAGAGGCAGACGCAGGTGAAAGCGTAGGCGCGACGGTGCTCTCTTCGATTTCGGCATTCCTAAGCTAGAATTCGGGAGCGTCAGCGATGCGCGGCGGCGATATCTTGCAGCAGGTCGGAGGCCTGCCAGTCTGCGCCGTGATACCACTTGTAGATTTTCCCGTCGGGAGAAATAACGGCGGTGCTGAGGGAGTGGGTGATCAGTCCGCCTTCTTCCTGGTAGGTGAGAGCGAAGTAGTTGGCAAATTCGGGCAGCTCGGCTTGCGGGATGGCTGCGAATTCCCAGCGGGAGAAGACAGCCGGGTCTTTGCTGTTGGCGCAGGAAAAGCCATAAGCCCGCAGAACTTTCGGCGTGTCATGCGCGGGATCGAAGCTGATGCTAAGGAGGTGCGTCTTGCCGTAACGGCCGGGATCGGCACGGACCTTCTGGTCGATGGCGGAGAACTCGTGACTGACGCGCGGGCAGAAGTCGGGAAACGGGCAGCGCGTATAGATGAGAGCCAGCAGCACGGTCTGGCCGCGATATTGATGCAGCGAGATGTTCTTGCCGCTCTGATTGACTAGCCTGAAATTCGGGACCGCGTCGCCGGGTTGGGGAATGTGCACGGCCGCGGTGGGCTTTTCGGCGGATGCTGGCGAGTGCGCCGTGACCTTCACATTCTCCAGCCAGTATTTATCGGAGTCGACGATGACATCGGCGGTAATGGAATCTCCGGGCTGGAGCTGATCGATCATTGCCGGAGGCTTGAAAGTGTAGGGCATGATCATCGCATCCATAAAGCCGGGGATGGCTTCGCCGTCGATGTTGGCGGTGCCGGCGTTCTTGTCTACGGAGATGACTTTGCCTTTGAGCGAATAGCGCTTGGCGCCGGCGTTGGTGCTTGCGGAGGAGGCGCTTTCCGCCGGTTTTCCGCGGTTGCAGGCGAGCGAAAAAACGAGCAGAGCGCAGATGGGAAGAAGGAAGAACCCTCGCGGCGAGAGTTTTAAATTGGAGTAGTCAATCATAATTTAATCTTCTTAGATTATCTCCGATTTTTTCCCCGGCCTCGCACATTCTGGAACTTAGTGGTGGAATCGGCGGCGCACGCAGGATTTTGCTCGGATTGTTTCAGCCACGCCGCGGCTGAAGGTTACGATCCTGTCACACGAGGTTATCGCATCAGCACGTAGTTGCCGCCGTTGGTGAAGGCGATCAGCAAATTGATTAGGACGAATATCAGATCGTAATGCCAGCCTGATGCTTTCTCACCCCAGAAGCCAGTGTGCCAGACAAAAATCTTTTTCTGGATTGCGCCCAACATAATGAGGATGAGACCCAGGGCGGCGAGTTGGGTGAGGACTCCGAAGGTCACGCCCAAGCCTCCTGCGACCTCGGCGATGCCGAGGAAAATAGTGAAACCCTTGCTCATCTCGATGCTCTTGGCGCGGGCGGCGGGGTCTTTCAGGTGGCTGTAGCCGCTGGTAACAAAGACCAGGCCGACCATGAGGCGGAGGAGAAGCAATCCGAGATCAGTGAAGTGGGCAAGTTGCGGGAACATGGTGTCCTAGGCTTTGCCGTGGATTTTAGCCCACCACCAGCGGACACCGACGAAGAGGAAGCGCCAATCGCTGAAGAACTCCGGCGGCTTGCCTTCGAAGGCATGGCCGACGAATTGGAAAATCCATCCGATGACGAACAGAGCGAGCGCATAGAGCCACAGGCGATGAAAGAAGAAGCTGGCGAGGAAAACTGGGAGCGAGAGCAGGATGGTCGGGATGCCCAGGGTATGGCAGGCTCGATTGATGGGGTGCTGGTGGCTGGAGGCGTATTGGGAGATCCACTGCTCGTTGGTGCGGTTGCCCAGCATGGCGGAAAGATCATACACCGGAAGAAACTTCTTTGCCACGGATTCACACGGATGAACGCGGATCGACCCCCGTTGAACAGCGAGCTGTGGCCCAGCTGACTGCCGGGACGGATGTTCCCAATTTGGGGACGCGCAGGTTGAGGCTTCCGCTCTCCGCGTGGTAGCATCCTAGGTTTTGGCGGGTGATGTTGGGCTGGCCTGTCTACTGCTCTTATCCTCTACTGGGCCGTCTCTCTCCTCCACGCCTGCGAAGGAGCCTACACGTGAAAGTTTATACCGGAGAAAACATTCGTAATGTTGCGATTGTGGGGCACGGGCATGCGGGGAAAACCTCGCTGCTCTCGGCCATGCTTTACACCGCCGGAGCAACGCCGCGGCTGGGGCGGGTGGATGATGGATCGGCGACGACCGATTATGACGAAGAAGAGATCGCCCGCAAGATGTCGATTGCGGCGACCGCGGCATACGTGGAATGGGGCAAGACGAAAATCAATGTGATCGATACGCCCGGCTTCAATATGTTCGTCCACGAAGCGCGGATGGTGCTGCCGGTGGTGGATGCGGCCATTGTGGTGGTGGATGGCGTGGCCGGGGTTGAGGTGGTGACGCAGCGGGTGTGGAAGGATTGCGACGAATACAAGACGCCGCGGCTGATTGTGGTGAATCGTATGGACCGCGACCGGGCGAATGCAGAGCGCGTGCTGGAATCGCTGAAGAACGCGTTTGGGCGGGACGTGATTCCGATCGAGCTACCGATTGGAAGCGAGAAGAATCTGACTGGCGTGGTCGACCTGGTGCGCATGAAGGCCTACACATACGAGCTGGGCGGAAACGGCAAGGGAAAAGAAACGGAGATTCCGGCCAACATGCGGGCGCAGGTGCAGGAATCGCACGAGCAACTGGTGGAACTGGTGGCCGAGGGCGATGACAAGTTGATGGAGAAGTTCTTCGAGGCGGGAACACTGGCGGAGGAAGACCTGATCCCTGCGCTGCACAATGCGATTCGCGAGGACAGGCTGTTTCCCGTGGTTTTTGCTTCGGGCCTTGGCAACATCGGCGCGGACCGCGTGATGGACTTCATTGTCGATTACACCCCAGCGCCTTCAGAGCATGAGTGGGTGCAGGGCGAACCGGCGGGATCGGGCAACGGAGATGTGCCCAAGCGGCATGAAACCGATGCGGAACCGATGTCACTGTATGTGTTCAAAACCGTGTCGGATGCGTTCTCGGGAAGGATTTCCTACTTCAAGGTTTTCTCCGGGGTGCTGAAGAATGAAGCGACGGTGCAGAATTTTTCGCGCGGATCGGCCGAGAAGCTTTCGCATGTTTCCATCATGCAAGGCAAGACGGCGGTGCCAGTAACGGAGTTGCACGCGGGAGATATAGGCGCAGTGGCGAAATTAAAGGACACGCTCACCGGCGACACGCTGGGAGACAAGTCCGCGCCGATTCTGTATCCGCGAGTGAAACTGCCGGAGCCGGCGATTACGTTTGCGATTGAGCCGAAGAGCCGCGCCGATGAAGACAAGCTAGGGCCGGGGATACACAAGCTGATGGAAGAAGACGCCATGCTGCGCTTCTTCCGCGATGCACAGACGCAGGAATTCCTGATTGCAGGAACGGGTCAGCAGCATATTGAAGTGGTGGTGGCGAAGCTGAAGAAGCGATATCACACGGAAGTGGTTTTGAAAGCGCCGAAGGTGCCTTACCGGGAGACGATCCGCGGCAAAGCGGATGTGCAGGGCCGCCACAAGAAGCAGACCGGCGGTCACGGGCAATACGGCGATTGCAAAATCAAGATGGAACCCATGCCGCGAGGCGGACAGTTTGAATTCGTCAACGACATTTTTGGCGGCGCGATTCCGAAGAACTATATTCCCGCCATCGAAAAAGGAATCAAGGATGCGGCGGCGCGCGGATATCTGGCGGGATATCCGGTGGTAGATTTCCGCGTGATCCTGTACGACGGGTCGTATCACGACGTGGATTCGAATGACATGTCGTTCCAGATGGCGGGGCGCATCGCCTTCAGGAAGGCGATGGAACAGGCGAAGCCCACTCTGCTGGAGCCGGTGATGTCGGTCGAGATCACGGTGCCGGACGACTTTGCGGGCTCCATCATGGGCGATTTGAACAGCCGGCGGGGACGCATCCAGGGTATGGACAACAAGGGCGGCAACACGGTGGTGAAAGCCGAAGTGCCGATGGCCGAGATGCTGACCTACGGTGTCGACCTGACCTCAATGACGCAAGGCCGCGGCAGCTTCAACATGGAAATGCACCACTACGACACGGTGCCAGGGGCATTGCAGGAAAAGATTATTGAGAAGGCCAAGGCGGAGCGGGGCGAGGTGAAGGAAGAGGAAGAATAGGCAATGTCTAGAGGAAGTCGAATGGTGCAACAATACCAATCGGAACAGGTTCTCCGTTTCTAACACACACAAGTAACGGGTTTTGGCTACCATTCAACATGCGCAGCGCCTCCTCCAGTGGCGTGTCAACGGGACAGAACTTTGCTGGTTGCATCGGTATGCCAGCAGCGTCCAGGTTCTGAGCCAATCGCTTCCGTCGTTCTGGCACATCCGTTCCGAGATAGCTTGCGATATCTAGGTCAGACAGTAGGCACCAATCGGTACCGCGCTTTACGGGCAGGAAAGAGAATGAATTTGCCAGCATTTGCTGCCTGACGAAACTGATCGGTTGCCACAATTCTGCGCAGATGGGGTTGCGCACCATGTAATCCCCCACGGTCGGACTATCCAAACTTCTCTTCAAGGCATCCTCCAGTACCAAGGACAACTCGATTGCATGGCCGGTGAGGCGGCGAGCAAAAGCGCCTTGGTGCACGGCGTCGTTACGCGCATTCTTGACAAGATCATATAAAAGATCGAAAGGGACGTGGATGCTGCGCCACTGATCTGGAACATCCTTGGCCAGCGCCGAGTATCTTGCCTTCTCGTCGATCTTTTCTTTGTATTTACCGAGGTCACTAATCTTCTGATCTAGGAAGCTTCCGAGTCGTTCTACAACGTGAATGATTCCATCGAAGGCCTCGGAATCGCGAAGCGCGTTCTCGCGCGCTTCGCGCAACTGGGCAGAGAACGCGATTACGGCACCGCGGTTCATTGGTGTGCCCAAAGGCCAGATGATGCCACAACGAAGACCCTCCGATTAGGCTGGGAGCGACCCCATTGTACGGAGTTTTGCGCTAATCGTCACGGCCACGGAGAAACACATCTGTCTTGGCGAAGTCCGTGCCCTTGGCCAGCAGCGGTTCGCCGGTCGCTTTTGCCAGAGCGTAGGAAAAGCAATCGCCGTAGTTAAGGCCGGCTGGGTGGCGGCCTTTGCCGTATTTGCGCCAGGCGGAGCGGGCCAGTTCTGCGAGTTCGGCGTCTATGGGAACGATCTTCATTTGAGTGCGAACAACGAAGAGGTCGAACTCCCGTCCTGCACCGCCGCCTCTGCGGCCCTCGATCACCATGCCTGCTTCGAGCACGGTCGCTGCTGAAATGAGGCGGGTGCTGGCAGCGATAATTGCGCTGCGAAAAGCGTCGCGCTCGGGCTCGTGAAAAAAGATTGCCGCCAGCGCGGAGGTGTCAATCACCATCGCTGATGTGCCTCAACGGGGAAGGCCGTCGTCGTCGTAGCCGATAATCTCGTCCGGAGTGCGGGTGTCCAGGTCGGGCATTTCGTCGACGCGCTTGAGAATGTCATCGATTTGCGCCGCGAGTGTCTGGCTCCTGCGATTGCTATTCAGGCGCTCAAGGCGCTCCTCCAAGGCTTTCTGAATGGCACCGGTTAGGCTCTCGCCGGTTTTGGCTGCGATCTCTCGGGCCAGATGCTCTGTCTCTATGCTTTTGATACTAAGAGCCATATGGCCTGTATTATAGCATTATAGATAAAAGTATAGAAGCATTTATGCTGGAAGCCTCAGGAACTCTTCATCCCCTGCGCCTTCGCCAGCTTCGCCTGCCGCTCGTCAAACGTCCAGAATCGATCTGCCTTGAGTTCCAGCGCGCAGGCCACATGCAGGGTGTCCAGCGTTCGCATACCAAATTTCGATCCGTAGCGGCGAGCCAGACCAGTGCAGAGCTCGAAAGCATTATCGGGCAGCGGGACCGCTCGCCATAGATGAGCGGCCTCATCCGAGAAGAATCGATCATGAGCCCGTTGGGCCTCTTCTGGGGTCATGTTTCCACGAAATTGATGTTGCCCGAGGGCGTGGGCCCACTCGGCGCGATGCAGAGAAGTGAGTGCTAATGAAGGCGCAGCTTGCACCCGGCGGCGGGCTTCGGAAGAATGAATATCGGTCACGTACAGAGAAACTAGAAAGCTGGAATCGACATAAACGCTCAATAACGTCCCCGATCCTCCAGGACGAGATTGGGAAGAATGCGGTCACCCAATATCTCCCGGGCAAGGGCGTCAAAGTCCGGCCAGTTACCCGGCTTTTCTTCCCCCCGCTCGGGAACAATTCGGGCGATCAGTTTATCCCGCTCGCGCAGCTCGACCGTCGTTCCCGCCCGCAGCCAGGTTTTAAGCTTCTTCGTATCGCGCAGTTGACGCATATTCACCGATGGCATGGATACAATGTGACACATAATGTGTCACATGTCAAGAAGCGCGGAATTGTGTGTCACAATGTCAATCGCTGTCGACGAACACGAGGTCATCCATGAAGCTGCTGCCGATTCTTCTCTGCTCTCTCATTGCTATGGCACCCCGTGCGTATGCCGCGGACCCACAAATCTTTCCCACATCTGCCGGACCGGTCAAAATCACGCCCCTCTATCACGCCAGCACGCTGATTGAGGCTGGGGGAAAGGTCATTTACCTCGATCCCGCGAAGCCTGCGAAACTCGCGGGGCTTCCCAAGGCTGACCTCATTCTGATTACCGACATCCATGGCGATCACATGGATTCGGATTCGATCAAGGAAATCAGCAAGGCAGATACGGAGATCCTGGCCGCGCCGGCAGTAGTCGCGACCGTTACCAGCGCCAAGCCCATTGCCAATGGAGAAACGAAGAACTGGCAGGGATGGACGATTGAAGCGATCCCCGCCTACAACCTGAAGCGCGGCCCTGCTCCCGGAAAGTTGTTTCACGATAAGGGACGGGGCAACGGTTATCTGCTTACTTACGGCGGCAAGCGTTTTTATTTTTCCGGCGATACGGAAGGCATTCCGGAGATGCGGGCGCTTAAGAACATCGATGTGGCCTTCGTCTGCATGAACCTGCCTTACACCATGCCGCCGGACGAAGCTGCCGACGCGGTGAAAGCTTTCCACCCGAAGATTGTCATTCCTTATCACTATCGCGGATCTGATCTTGCGGTATTTCAAAAAGGATTGGAAGGGACCGGGATTGAGGTGCGGGTGCTGGAGTGGTATCCGAAGTAGGTTGCACAGCCCGCCTGGGTGAGCACGTGCGCGGCCGGGCTTCGCCCAGGCCGGACAGCCGAGGCGGCTGTCCCCACATAGTTTCGTGGTAACATCCGGCGAGGAATGGCAGCCAAGAACAATCCCAACCTGAATTACAGTCCCGACCGGCTGGTGTCGGCGGCGGCGGTGGAGGACGATTCTTCGTTTGAGCTGAAGCTGCGGCCGCAGCGGCTGGGTGAGTTTATTGGGCAGGCCAAAGTCAAAGAAAATCTGGCGGTGGCGATCGAGGCGGCGCGGTCGCGCGGCGAGGCCATGGATCATGTATTGCTGTATGGGCCTCCGGGGCTTGGCAAGACTACGCTGGCCAACATTATTGCCAACGAACTGGGCGTGCATTTTCAGCCGACGGCTGCGCCGCTGTTGCAGATCAAGGGCGACCTGACGGCGATCATCACTAACATGCAGGACAAGCAAGTCCTGTTCATCGACGAGATTCACCGGCTGCAGCCGGTGCTGGAAGAATTGCTGTACTCGGCGCTGGAAGATTACAAGCTCGACATAATTATTGGCCAAGGGCCTTCGGCGCGCACGCACACGCTGGAGGTGAAGCCGTTTACGTTTGTGGGCGCGACCACGCGGGCGGGATTGATCTCCGCGCCGTTGCGGTCGCGGTTTGGGATCGTGTTGCGGCTGGAGTTTTATACGCCGGAAGACCTCCGGGTGATCGTGGAAAGGTCGGCCGAAATCATAGGCGTGCAGGTCGACGATGCGGGCGCGATTGAGATTGCCAGCCGGTCGCGCGGAACGCCGCGAATCGCCAACCGCCTGCTGCGGCGGGTGCGCGACTATGCGCAGGTCCGTGGCGCGGGCAAGATCGATTTGCCCACGGCGCAGGCAGCGCTGCGAATGCTGGAAGTGGACAAATATGGTTTCGATGAAGTTGACCGCAAATTGCTGCTTACCATCATCGAAAAATATCAGGGCGGCCCGGTAGGCTTGAATACGCTGGCGGCGGTGCTGGCCGAAGAGCCGGATGCGATCGAAGAAATTTACGAACCGTTCCTGATGCAGATTGGCTTCTTGAACCGCACTCCGCGCGGGCGCGTGGCGACTCAGCTTGCGTACGAGCACTTCGGCATCACCCCGACGCGGAGGCAGAGCTCGCTGTTTTAGGTCTATCCGCGAATGCTCTCTTTTCAATCCTTGTTCGCCAAACCTTACAACAAGCGTTTCCTGTTCTGTGAAGCCCGTTCATAGTGTATCTTTGCTGGTTTCCCCCGATAAGCTTAGCGGTGGGATCACGAAGGGATTGCGTTTGCGGCGGGCTCGGAATTTTCAAGTCAAGCGCCTTTGGATGTCCTTGCTGGCAGTGTGCGTGCTGTCGGCTGGGGTGCAGTTTGCATGGAGCATGCCCCAGCCGCAAACCTCGCTGGCAGTGCAGAGTCCCCCAAGTGCCGGCGCTGGGCAGCAAAACGACACCGGACAAACTCAGCAGGTAACTCCTCAACACCCACCTCCTCCCCCGGAAGTGAATCCATCGCCTCCTGGAGAGAAGCCCTCACCGACTCTGCAGAATCCGTCGCCCTCGGCGCAGGAGCCGGAGCCTGTAATCAGGAATCCAGGGGTGCGTCCGGCGCCGAAGCCAGAAATCGCTCCCCCCACATTGAACATTCCGCGGCTGAGCCGGGCGCCCGCGCTGGAGGATTTCCTAGGCATGAAGCCGCAAGGCGAAACGGCTCTGCAGATGGCGAAAGTCACCGGCTTTGTGCAGCGTAATCCGCACGATGGCGAGAAGGTTTCGGAGCCCACGGCCGCGTACTTGGGATACGACCAGAAAAACATCTATGTCGTGTTCGTGTGTTTTGACGATCCGAAAAAAGTGCGGGCGCGAATGTCCACCCGCGAGGATGTTTACGACGACGATGAAGTGGAAGTCATGCTGGATACGTTTCATGACCGGCGCCGCGCGTATGCATTCCAGACCACGCCGTTGGGAGTGCAATGGGACGCGATATGGACCGAGGCGACGCGGGATGAAATCAGCGGGAATTTCGATACCTCGTTCGACACGGTATGGGACACGAAGGGCAAAGTCACCAGCCAGGGTTTTGTGGTGTTGATGGCGATTCCTTTCAAGAGCCTGCGATTCCCGTCGACGAAAAATCAGCAGTGGGGAATTATTTTGTATCGCGGGATCGTGCGCAAGAACGAGGACGCGTTCTGGCCGAATATCTCCTACAAAGTCGCGGGCAGGTTGGGGCAGGCTGCGACTCTGAACGGGCTGGAAGGAATTTCGCCGGGGCGCAGCATAGACCTGATTCCTTATGGGATCATGCGGGGCTTCCGTTCCTTGGACACGAGCGACCCGACCAATCCGTATTTTCAAAATGCGGTAGCGCAGGGTCAGGTGGGTATGGACGCGAAGTTTGTGATCCGCGATCATTTCGTGCTGGATATGACTGCGAATCCGGATTTCAGCCAAGTGGAATCCGAGGATCCGCAGATCACGGTGAATCAACGCTTTGAGGTGTATTTTCCGGAGAAGCGGCCCTTCTTTCTGGAGAACGAAGATTATTTCCGTACGCCGCTGGATCTGTTTTTCACCCGCAATATCGAAGATCCGTCCGCAGGAATCCGGTTAACGGGCAAGGAGGGCCCGTATTCCCTCGGTCTGATGGCCACCGACGACCGAGGGCCGGGGCAAGCGCTGCCGAGCTATTTTCCGCTCTCCGGAACCCGCTCGTACTTCACCATCGCGAGAGTGAGTCGCGACATCTTCAAGGAATCGAGCGTCGGAGCGATTTATACGGATTGGGAGTGTCCCACTACGGGCGAATACAATCGCGTCGGTGGAATCGACACGCGTTTGAAATTCAACACGAACTGGACCCTCGATGCCCAGGGCGTGACAAGCTCAAGCAATCTGTTGGGGAATTATTATGCCCCATCCGGGTATTCGACAAATAACTGCGAGACCAACCTGTTTCCATTCGATGCCGGGAACGTAGGAAACAGCAACCACTACGCGGGCCCCGCGGACAAAGCGGAGTTGAAACGCGACGGACTCCACTTCTCCTACGATGGAATTTACGAGGACATAAGCCCAGGATTTGTCACCGTCCCGGGATTCGTCAACCGCGTCGACGTTCGCTATGCCTGGCAGGAAGCGGATTATCGTTTTCGCCCCAAGAAGGGCTGGCTCGTCGACTGGGGGCCGTCCGTGATTCAGCGTTATGTTTTCGATCACGAAGGCAATCGGCTGGACACAGATTATCAGCCTTACATCGCGATCCAGGGCCGCGGCCAAACGTTCATTTACTTGTTTCCTTACGAAGAACTACGGGAGCGGCTACGGCCACAGGATTTTTCCTTCTTCGGTCTCTCCGTGAACCACAACCAGGACTATCACGAACACCGCAGCGGGGCTTCGTTCCAAACCAGCCACTTCCAGAAGGTTACGGTTGGCGCCAGTTACTTCTGGGGAGACGGAGCGAACTTCGCGCCGAGTGCGAACGCACTGCCGCAGTTTCTTCTGTCGCGGTCGGATTCGGCCACTGCGTCCTTGGCGTTTCGTCCAGTCAAGCCGCTGAAAATTGAAAATATATACCTATTCTCGCGCTTGCGCGCGACCGAGGGCACGTATGTTCAGGCCCTCTCGCAGACCCCCGGCATCGGGAAAGGCATTTTCAACAACTACATTGTGCGCAGCAAATGGAACTGGCAATTCACTCCGCAACTCTCGCTGCGGCTGATCCTGCAGTACAACTCAGTCTTGGCCAATACTCCGGGCAACACGGTTTACCCGTATACCTACCTGCCGACGCAGAAGGAATTCAATGCCGATTTTCTGCTGACTTATCTGGTGCACCCAGGCACGGCGATTTATGTCGGTTACAACAGCGACCTCCAGAACCTGGACCACTCGCTGATGTACGACCCCGCAGGCTTGGCCGGGCTGTACACGGCCAAGGGCTATCTGAATGACAGCCGGCAGTTTTTCGTGAAGGTGTCGTACCAATTCAGATTCTGAAGAGCAGTCGGCCCGTCAGTCATGAGCTTCCATCTCTACTGCGATTGCTTTGGGCGCGCTGGACTATCTCCGGCTACGCGCCCAAGCTTACTTAACGGGTGGACAATTCACCATACAGCAATGCTGCGGCGCACATTGAGGAGGATAGCCGTCCCCCAACGCAACGGTTCCTGAAAAGGCGAATACAGCCAACGCAAGCACTAGCATTCGTTTCATATTTCTCCTGGCCCGCCCTTTGCTAATTCATCCGAGGATTTTAGCGTCATCCCAGCTCATTTATTAATTGGCCGGTCACTGTTTGCCCGGCGGCGCGGCACAAGCGCTCCGCAGTAGGGTTGCCATTGCTGAATCCTGGGGCATTCCGGTAGAATCTAAGGATTCGTATCGAGGTCTGAACCCTATGAAAGCAGCCATTCATCCCGCTTATAACGAAGTTCGCGTGCACTGCGCGTGCGGCAATGCCTTTGTCACCCGGTCTACCCATAAAGGCGATATCAGCGTTGAAATTTGCGCCGCCTGCCATCCGTTCTTTACCGGCAAGCAGAAGCTGATGGATACCGCCGGACGCGTGGAGCGCTTCCGCCGCAAGTACGCCAAGAATGCGCCGGCGCCAGGCAAGCCCGAGGCGGCGAAGAACTAAGTGTTGCCACGGATTTGCGCGGATTAGCACGGATAATACCTTGGATTTCGGCCCCCGCTTCGGCGAGGGCTTTTGTTTGGGCGCGGCAAGTAGAATAGAAGTGTGAAGAAGTTCTGGGACAACTCGAACGGCTCGAGTGGGACGGATACTCTCGTCCGCCATGCGGCGCCAACGAAGCGGGTGCCGGCCAGCTTGAAGATTGGCACGGTGAGCATTGCTCCCGCCACGGTTCTGGCTCCCATGGCGGGCGTTACCGACACGGTGTTCCGCCGCTTCATTCGAAATCTCGACGGTTGCGGACTGATCATGACCGAGTTCACTTCGGCTGACGGAGTGCTGCGCAAGAAGGACCAGAAAGCCAAACGCTATCTGCATTTCTACGAGGACGAGCATCCCATTTCGGCGCAGCTTTTCGGCAGCGATCCGCAGGTCATGGCGGAAGCCGCGCGCATGGTCGAAGGATTGGGCTTCGATCTGGTGGATTTGAACTTGGGCTGCCCGGCCAAGAAAGTTGTGAAGTGCAACGGAGGGTCGGGCCTGCTGCGCGATTTGCCAGCCATCGGCCGCATCTTCGAAGCAGTGCGGGCCGCGGTGAAGATTCCCTTCACGGTAAAGTTTCGGGCGGGATGGAGCGACGACGAAATCGTGTGCGTGGAACTGGCTCGCATGGCGGAATCGTGTGGCCTCGCCGCCGTCGCGCTGCACGCGCGCACTCGCGAACAAGGGTACAGCGGCCAGGCGCGCTGGGAGTGGATTGCCGCCGTAAAAGATGCGGTGAAGATTCCTGTGATCGGCAACGGCGACATTCGCACGCCGGAAGATGCGTGTGCGATGGTGACGCAGACCGGATGCGACGCGGTGATGATCGGGCGAACTGCGCCGTCGAATCCGTGGATCTTCCGGCAAATTCAGCAGTATTGCGCGGGGATGGAAAATGCTCATGTAGGGACAGCTGCCCCCGGCTGTCCGCTCGAGCGAAGCTCGACTGATTTTCATCGCGGCATTGGACTAGATGGACAGGAATCGGGCCTTCGGCCCGACGGACCGAGGGCGGGTGTCCCTACATGGTCATCGCCAGAAACTTCAGCAGTCGGCCAGCCCTACAACCACCCCACCGAAGCCGACCGCTATCAGATGATCCGCACTTACTTCCAGATGCTGATTGAAGAGGAACTGCCGGACGCGGTCGGGAAGATGAAGCAGTTCGCGTCGTGGTTCACCCACGGCGTGCCGGGCGGAGCGGGGCTGCGCAAGGCGATCTACGAATCCAAGAGTCCGGTGGAGATTTTGACTCGCGTAGAAGACTTCTTTGAAGCGAGGTTGAACTCTCAGTACCTAGTACCGAGTACCTAGCTGGAGCTGGTTTTACTGGGTACCAGGGACTCGGTACTGGGTACAGTCTTACTTCATCTGATCGAGAATCGATCCCACAATCCCTCCCACCACGCCGCCCTGCACGGTCTCCGTTCTCGTCTGATGCGGCATAAATTCAGCCAGGGCGTGCGCGAGCTTGGAGATGGGAAGCGTTTGCAGCCAGATTCTTCCGGGACCGGTTAGTGCGGCCAGGAAGATTCCGTCTCCGCCGAAGATTAAATTCTTAATGCCCGGCACGGTGGTGATATTGAACGACACGCTGGATTGGAACGCTCCGACGTGGCCGGGATGCACGCGGAGAGTTTCGCCGGGCTGAAGATCGCGCATTACCAGTTCGCCGGAAAGTTCGAGCCAAAATGTGCCTTGCCCGGAGACGCGCTGGAGCACGAATCCGCTGCCGCCAAAAATTCCCGCGCCGAGGGATTGCTGAAAGCCCAGGCCGATCTGAATCTGCGGAGTGCCGCAAAGAAATCCGTGACGGTGAATCAGATATTCGTGTCCCGCGGAAACTTCAACGGGAACGATATGTCCGGGAAGTTTGGTGGCGAAAGCCAGTTCTCCGGCAGCGCCTATGGCGCGATACTCGGTCATGAAGATGGAGCCGCCGCCGGCCACGCGCTTGAGCACGCCGAACAGTCCTCCTCCGCCGCCGAACTGGGTGTGCGTGGTCATCTGAATGGATGCGCCCATCCAGGAGAGCTCTCCGGCTTCGGAGATGATGGACTCGTTGGGCTCGAGGGCGAATTCGAGTACGGGCATGGTGGTGCCGGTGATGCGGGATTGCATGGGAGGCCTCGGAGGAAAGTATACAATCTCGATGGAAGCGTGGCGCGGGCGGCCTCGCCCGCGAAGGCTGAGGTAGAGGACTCTTAGGAAATTACCGCCCTGGTGCAATTTCACGAGTAAGCTCGTATGCGGAGTTCTGATATGTGTCGACCATTTTCGCTTGCGGTTTTTCTGACCTTTACGGCGCTCCTTCTGTCGGCGCAGACAGCCCACAAGCCAAAGCCGATGGGAAGGATCGAAGGGACTGTGCTTGACGAACAGGGGTGGCCCGTTAAAAACATAGGAGTCCACGCCGTCCTGGAGCAAACCGGCATGTACATGCCGACCACACATAGCGATGACGAAGGGCGATTCCTTATCAATGGCTTGGAGCCCGGGACCTACGACGTTTTTGGAGAGAGCAGTGCAGACTCTTATCCAGATGCGATGGTACCGTTCTACAACTCCGCTAAGCTGGACAAGGCGACGCTTGATGGAGAAGCTCCTTCAGCAACCCTGGTTTTACACCTAGGTCCACGGGCTGGAGCCCTGACGGGAACCGTGATGGATCGGGCAACTGGGAACGCTGTTGTATCTCGGTACAACCTGCACTTCATCCTGAAGCAAACGGCTAATCCAGGTCGGTCGATTGAGATCACTAGTCCTCCGGAGTTTCGTCTGCTAGTTCCGCCTGGAGTTGAGGTCTCCTTGGATGTTTCGGCAGATGGCTACAAGTCTTGGTTCTATGCCGATCCTCTGAGCCCATCAAAACGCTTGCCATTGCGCTTAGAGTCGGGGCAGGAAACGCCGATAGCCATCACCCTTGAGCCTAGCGCAAAGGAGCCCGCTACAGACCAGTAATTCCGTAGCCAGATCAAAGGGCCCGCGTCACCATCTTGCCTGTCTCATCCTTCTCCACAAAAGCCCACGGCGTTTTCGCATCATGCGTGAAGACGGTTAGCCATTTCTCCGGGATCGCTTTCGCATAGTACTGCTTCTTGCTCTCGATGGTTTGGAGCGGGCAGAGGTCGAAGGCCATGCCCCAGGTGATATCGATGTGCGCGGTGGTGGGGATTAGGTCGGAGATGTAGCAGGCGACCGCGGGGGCTAAAGCCCCGGTTCCTTTTTCGGATTCTGACGGCGCGGCTTGAAGCCGCGCCCTTTCAAAGCCAGGACGGCCGTCCACAATCACGGCTTGCATGTGCGCGGTGTGGCCGGGGAAAGTTTTCACCGAGATGCCAGGGACGATTTCTTCGCCGCCTTTGAGCAGGGTCATCTGGCCGCTCTGTACCAGCGGATCGTAGTTGTCGGGAATGTAGCTGATGGCGTCGCGCTCGCTGGGCTTGCGGGCGTATTGCCACTCGCCTTCCGGCGCATAGTATTTCGCGCGCGGAAAAGTTGGGACGATTTTGCCAGATTTGTCGTGCACGGTATTCCAGCCGCAGTGGTCGAAGTGCAGATGGGTGTTGATGACGATATCGATGTCTTCGGGAGAAATTCCGGCGGCGGCAAGGTTCGTAAGCAACTGCGCGGGCTGGCCGTAGAACTTGACCATGCGCTCCGAGAGCTTGTTGCCCATGCCGGTCTCGACCAGAATATTTTTCTCTCCGGTTCGGATGAGCAGTGAGTTCAGTCCGGCCTGGACGTAGTTTCGTTCATCGGTCGCGGCTTTGCGCGACCACATGATCTTAGGGATCACGCCGAAAAACGCGCCGCCGTCGAGTGGGTAAGTGCCGTCGGAGAAGATGCTGAGTTCGAAATCGCCTAGGGTCAATTGTGGCATGGAAGTAGTGTGCCACAGCTCCCTCAGGGGCTAAAGCCCGCATAATTTCTGGGCTTTACGCGGCGCTGAAGCGCCGCTCTACCACGGCGCTGCCTGGCATCGGTTGAGGTCGCCGGATGGATGCGATCAGCCAACGATTTGCGGGCGGCCTCTAGCCGCCGGGGCCATCATTCGAGACATATTGCTCGAGCGACTCCAACTCGCGGCTGAGGTCGTCGACGCGCCACTCGAGCAGATTACGAATGGAGAGAATGCCCAGCAGCTTGCCGTTATCGTCGGCCACAGGCAGATGGCGGAAGTGACGCTCGAGCATGGTAGTGAGCGCCTCGCCCGCGCCGGTACGGCGGGTTGCCATCTCTACCGGCGTGGTCATCAGTTCGCGGACTGACGTGGTTTGCGGATCCGAACGGCTGAGCGCCATTTTCCGCAGAACGTCGCGCTCGGTAAAAATCCCGGCGACCCGGAATTCGGAATCGACGACGGCGACCGCTCCAACGTGGTGGTCGAGCATTTTATTGATGGCGTCAGCGACGGTAGCTTCCAGCGGAACCGACGCGATTTCCCGGTCACAAAGTTCCAACACGCTCATAAAAACCCCCCTCTGGCCCGGGCTTGCGTCGAGCCAGGTTTCACAGACCAAAATCGGATTGATGAATTATGCTCACGGCGAAGCCGATGTCAAGTGAATTGAAACAAAATTCAATAATTCTTTGCTTCGGCCAGCCGGGAGCGGGGAAAGTGCGCCTTACCGCCTCCGCTACTGGCTGGATGCAGTCTTGAAGACTTTTCCGTCTTTCATGACGAAGTGCACATTCTCCAGCGCTTTGATGTCGTGCAGAGGATCGCCGGTGACGGCAACCACGTCCGCAAAGGCGCCGGGCGCAAGCACTCCGATCTTGCCATCCATTTCGAGCATGGTGGCGGCGCGCGAGGTTGCGCTCTGAATGGCCTCCATTGGCGGCATGCCGAGTTCCACCATGCGCGAGAACTCTTGTGCGATGGGCTCTGTCCAGGGAATTCCGCCCATGTCGGTTCCGAAGGCGATCTTTACGTTGGCTCTTAGCGCTTTCTTAAACGACGGCTCGTGCAGGGAGACTCGAAGCCGGTCGCGCTGGCCTGCTGGAGTGTCTGCCGGAGCCCAATCGTGGTAGTAGGCGCTAATGGTGGGCACGTACCAGGTGCCTTGCTTAAGCATCTGGGCAATGGCCGCGTCGTCGAGGTCGAGTCCATGCTCGATGGAATCGCAGCCGCCATCGAGCGCACGATGCAGGCCAATTCCGCCGTAGGCGTGGCAGGCGACCTTCTTACCCCAGCCATGAGTTTCATCCACAATCGCGCGCAGTTCTTCGACGGTGAGCGTGGGTTGTGAGACCAGTTCCCCATTCCTGCCGACCCATGAACGGTGCGTCATGTAGACCTTGATCCAGTCCGCGCCATGATCGAGTTGCTCCCGTGCCGCTTTGCGCGCCTCCACCGGTCCGTCGACAATCTGGGCGCCTTTCGGCATATCGAGCTCGGGAGCGTAGCCCTCCAGCGGATAACCACCCGTGGTGGAGATGGCTCGGGTTGAGACGAACAGGCGTGGTCCTGGAATATAGCCCTGCTCGATAGCCTGCTTGATGCCGACATCGCCATAGCCGGCGCCTTCGGTTTCAACGTCGCGTAGCGTCGTGAAACCTTGCTCCAGCGCCCGCCGGGCCGCAACGGTGGCCCGCGCTGCGCGCAGGGCGAGCGGCGCATTCAATATATTCACATCGTACCCACCCTGCGCGGGATCTTCGCCCTGCAGGAAAATGTGGGTGTGCGAATCGATGAGACCGGGTAAAACTGTGGCTTGCGATAGATCAATCACCGTGGCTCCCGCGGGAACCTTGAAGTTAGCGGCATCGGCCACATTCTCGATGCGATTGCCGTGGATAACGATCACCTGATCGCGCCGCGGCTTATCGGATTTGCCATCGATCAGAGAGCCCGCTCGAATGACGGTCCAGGAGTCGGAGGCACGGCTGTCTTTTTGTTGTGCTTGCCCGGCTGCGGAAATCATGAGAGCTAGAAGCGCTATCCACGCATGGGTCTTCACCGAGTGCTCCTTAAAGTATCCGGGAGATTTGGAATTGAGGAATTCTACTCTACTTCCCGATGACGTAAGCATCGGCCGGGATTTCGACCAGGATTTCGGATGAAATCAAAGCACTCACCTGCACCATCGTTGCTGCAGGACGAATGCCGGAGAAGAACTCCGCATGCGCCTTGGCAATCTTCTCCCACTCCGCAATATTCGTTACATACATGCGTGTGCGCACTACATCTTTCAGGCTGCTCCGGCCTTCTGCAAGGTGGTCTCGATGTTTCTTAGGGTCTGCACGGCTTGGGCGTAAACGTCGCCAGCGCCTACGATCTTTCCGTCTGGTCCGGTCGCGGTGGTGCCCGATACGTGCACGTAAGGTCCAATTTTGACCGCACGAGAGTAACCGACAATCGGTTCCCAGGGTGCGCCGCTGGAGATGTTTGTTCTTTCCATCAGGTTGTTGCCTCCTTGCAACATTGATTCTATCGAGCTATCGTGAAGAAATTAGCAGCCAAGACATGCATGTGCCAACAAAACTTGCGGACAAACTCTGCCTCCGCCGGTGCCCTCTAATGATTTGCGAAAAAGATTCGCTGTATAAACAAAAGTCATTTGCTTTTGCGATGTAAATGAGGTAACTAGTTACTCAACACTGTGGGATGCGGGTTTAAAAGCGGCTTCTAAAGGGGGCAAGCAAATGATTCCGGAATCTCATCCACTGCGTCAGTTGTTTCAGGAATTGGTGGGACGCCATTATGCCGAAGAGATCGGTATTCGCGATCCGCAAGTCGTGGCCTATGTCTCGCACTTGCTCACCGAGTTCTGCGAAGCCGATCAGTTGTTTAAGATTCATGACGTGGCCGACCGGCCGCTGAATGACCTGGGCGAAATGATGCTGGAATCCGACCCCATTTACGGCCCGGCGCCTTCGTTCGATCGCGAACGCCAGGTGCGCAAACATATTGGAGACTACGCTCTGTTCTTCACCGGGATGTTTCCCGAGAGCATCAACCACCTCAGATTGCGCAAACACCGGCTCGAGAATTTTGTGGAATGGATGAAAGCCGGGAAGGAAAGCTATTACATTGTGTCGAAGTTCGAACACTTCGAATATGCCAAAGTGGCGCCACTCTTCGCTCACCTCTCGCGGGAATTCGAAGGCTGTGTGTACGGCCTGAACATGGTGAAGAACGACTTGCAGGAGATGCAACACCCCATCGTGCGTAGAACTAACGAATTGCTTATGTAACCGTTAACGATGGCGGTTGGACGGGAACACCTTCCGTCGTCAACGTCCATACTCCCTCAGATCTCGTCGTTCAGGTTTCATCGTTAAGGTTCGGGCGCCCGCCGATGCGGTAAAAGCTGAGAGTGCTGTTGCCTTGCACCAGCTTGCGTACCCTGCGGAGCGAGCCGAATTCGGGGCCGGGGTCGAACTTCTTTTCGTGCTCCGCGATCACCAGCGACATAGCCCAGACCAACGCGGAATCGGCCAATGCCATCAGCGTAAGTTCGTAGGCCTCTCTCATCTGATAGGGCGGATCGAGAAATACAATGTCGGCGGTGACGTGTTCGCGTTGCAGGCGCCACAGGACGCCAGCCAGATCATCGCGCAGAACTCTGTATCCATCCGCGACGTTCAGGCTCTGCAGGTTTTGCTCGATTACCTTGATGGCGGGGAGGGAGGTCTCGACGAAAAAGACCTGCTGCGCTCCTCGGCTCAGCGCTTCAATGCCCACGGCCCCCGTGCCGGCGAACAGATCCAACCATACTGTGCCTTCCAGCGCGGCGGGCTTGCCTCCCGTCAGAACATTGAACAGCGTCTCGCGCAGGCGGTCAGAGGTGGGACGTGTATCCTTCCCATTTAACGAGCGCAGGGGGCACCCCCCATATTTTCCCGCGATCACGCGCATGGCTCTCTGTACCTTCGGGTACCGAGGCCAATATACGCGACCATGTAAAATAACTGTAGTAGCCAAAATTATGAGAAGTTTTTCGGTTCACGTGGGACGGCTGTTCGGGGTGGAAGTCCGCGTCCACCTGACATTCTTGTTCCTGCCCTTGTTTGTTTTCTGGACGGAATCTACCGTGCATTCTTCCGCCAGCGGTCCGCGGGATTTGGCGCTGGCGGGAATCGTTCTGGCCTGCGTCATCGCTCATGAAATCGGACATATGCTCGTAGCCTGGCGCGCGGGCTTGATTCCAAAGGCGGTCATTCTTCTGCCGCTCAGCGGCGTAACCGTATTCGACGAATCGCACGTGGCAGTACCCCGGTCCGCAACGGCTGCATGGAGGCGCGAGGTCGGCATCGCGCTCGCGGGCCCTCTCGTGAACGTCGCCTTCGCGCTCCTTGCGGCAGGCGTGGTTTATGCCGCTGTTCCGGGAGCGAACCTGTGGCAATGGCCATTTTTGGTGTCGCGCAACCTGCCACGCAGCCTGGTGTGGGCTAACCTCTATTTGGCTGGACTGAATCTCTTGCCCGCATATCCTCTCGATGGAGGCCGTATTTTGCGGGCCTACTTTGCGCAAAGTATCGATCCCGCCACCGCCACTCGCAGAGCCGTCTCGATCAGCCACGCGCTTGCGATGGTGCTCATGGTTGCGGGTCTGTTCAGCAATGCCTGGCTCACCATGGTCGGAGTGATCATCTTTTCCGCGGCGCAGTTGGAAGAGCGCGCAGTCATTTTTCAATCCGTGCTGGATAACGTGCGCCTGGAAGAAGTGATGCTCACGGATTTTTCGACGCTATCCCCGGCCGATACGCTGGAAGATGCCTTGGAAAAAGCCGTGCATTCCTTGCAGGATGACTTTCCGGTGGTTCGCGGCAGCGATATGGTGGGCGTGATTTCGCGGCAGCGCATTCTGGAAGCGTTGCGCGCGGAAGGCAACGGCTACGTTCAGGCAGTGATGAACAAATTGTTTGAAGTTTCCGTGCGCAAGGAATCGCTGGCCTCCGCATTTCGCAAACTTACGGCGCGCAATCTCAGCATCATTCCGGTGGTGGAGGATCAGCGGTTGGTGGGCATTGTCACCTTGCAGAATTTGATGCACTCGATGGCTCTGCTTGCGGAAGGGCGCAAGCTGCGGCGGGACAACACGGATTCGTAAGTTTGTTTTTCTCGAGGCGCAAAGCGCAGTGGCAAGTCATGCCAATCAGAACAACTGCACCGCTTTCGCCTGCCGAACCGCAGGAATTTCTTCGAGCTTCCTCAGCACAGCGTCCGGAACGCGGCCGTCCACGTGGACTACTGCGATGGCTTCGCACGGCTCCGAGGTTGCTCCCGCGCTGCGCCGCCCCAGCGAAAAATTCGCGATATTAATCTCGCTTTCGCCGAGGATTGTACCGACCTTTCCGATCACGCCGGGGACGTCGCTATTTCGCAAGTAAATCAGATCTCGCTCCAGCGGCGCTTCCACGTCGATGTCATCAATATGCAGCAGGCGCGGCGCAGTCCCGTGCAGAACGGCGCCCTTTACCATGTGTTCCTCGGTTGAACTCTTCAGAAAGACGGAGAGAACGCTGCCGGCACCCCCGGTGGAAGCCTTCGCCTTGTGGGACTCGTGAACCAGAAGTCCGCGGAGAGCGGCGAGGGAAGCCGCGTTCACCAGGTTGGCTTTTTCGTCGAGCGCCTGATTGAGAATGCCTTTGATGGCGGCGTTACGAATCAGTTCCGTCTTCCACTCGGCAATATGGCCGCTGTAGCGCAGGGAGATTTCTTCAATCGAGCCCGCGGAAATCTGCGCCAGGAACGCCCCCATCCGTTCCGCGAGCACGATGTAAGGCTGCATTTCGGTGTACTCTTCGGCGGAAACCGAAGGTACGTTCACCGCGTTCTGAATGACGCCATGTTTCAGATACTCCCGCACCTGTTGCGCAATCTGCACGCCCACGGCTTCCTGGGCTTCGTGCGTGGAACCGCCGATATGCGGCGTGAGAATGACGTTTTCCAGCGACTGCAACGGTGAGTTCTTCAGCGGCTCTTCATTGAAAACATCCAGCGCCGCAGCGGCCAAGTGGCCTTGCTTCAGCGCCTCCACCAGATCGGCTTCATTCACCAGTTCTCCGCGCGCGCAGTTCACCAGGCGGACACCTTTCTTCATCTTTCCGATGGCAGCTGCGTTAATCATCTCCGCCGTCTGGGGCGTAAGCGCCACGTGAATGGTAATGTAATCTGCTGCCGCATAAAGCTCGTCGAGGCTGACGCAGCGGATTCCGAACTCCTTGGCAACAGCTACGGAAACAAAAGGATCGTGCGCCACCAACTCCATTCCAAAGGCGCGAGCCCGCCGAGCCACCTCCATGCCGATGCGGCCCAGTCCGGCAATTCCAAGAGTTTTGCCGCGAAGTTCTGTTCCTTGCAGCGATTTCTTTTCCCACTTGCCGGCGTGCATGAGGGCATCCGCGCGGCAAAGATGACGGGCCATGGCGAGCATCATCCCGAGCGCCTGTTCCGCGACCGCGACGGCGTTGGCGCCGGGCGTATTCATGACGGCGATGCCCTGGCGCGTGGCCGCATCCAGATCGATGTTGTCGACCCCTACGCCGGCGCGCCCAATCACGCGCAGTTTTTTGGCGTGCGCCAGCAGGGCCGCGTCCGCCTGTACGGCGGAGCGCACGATCAGTGCGTCCGCGGACTCCAGCTCCGCCGTAAGTTTGCCCGCGATCTGGTCGGAGGTAAGTACGACCCAGCCAGGTTCCTTCAGTTGCTCGACCGCCGATGCGGAGATCTTTTCCGCGATCACAATTTTCACGGATGCGCTCATCCCTTTCTTGTAACTCCTTCTTATAACTTCGCCGGCGAAACTGGCAGCCGATTATTCTGAGGACAAGACCTTGACACACATTTGACAGGCTACTGACACCGTCGCGTCTGTTCCTTCATAGACTCCACTCATGGGCAAATGCCCTCGGAGAAAATCGTCATGAAGACATTGTCAACAGTTTTACTAGCCGCTCTTTGCGCCTTCACGCTGGCCTGCGGCTACAGTTCCAAAGCCACCACCCCCGCCGTGGCCGGAGCGATGCCAAGCATTACCGAACTTGCTCCCGACAATACAAACTCGGGTGGCGCTGCGTTCATGCTGACGGTTAACGGCGGTAACTTTTCAACCAAGGCAACGATCAACTGGAATGGAACCGCGCAAACCACAACCTACGTGAGCGCGAGCCAGCTTACTGCGACTATCGCGGCCACGGATATTGCGACTCCGGCTACGGTGCCGATTACGGTAACCAATCCGGCCGTCAGCGGCACGGGCATCTACGGCAGCGGCGGCACTTTGGCGGAGACTTCGAGTGCGATGAATTTTACCGTCAATTAGGATGAGGACCGTCTCCGGCGGTCCTCAAACTTCCACCAGATGTGCATGGTTGGACAATCCTCGCGCATAAACCTCCTGGGCGGCCCGTAAGGCTGCGCCGTATGCGATGGTTTTCCCGGTGACGCGGGCGAGAACGTGCTCGAGCGCACCCAGAATGCCGACCGTGTCCAGGTAGTCATAGTATCCGATATGCGCGATGCGAAAGAGTTGGGCTTTCATCTCGCCTTGACCGTTGGCGACCACAGCGTCAAAAGATTCGCGGAACTCTTTTACGATTTTTCCGGAATCGATTCCGTCCGGCGAACAGATCGCCGTCAGCGCAGCTGCGGGCGAGGCCGCATACAACTTTAAGCCGAGAGCCTGAGCCCCGGCCCGCGTCATCTCGGCGCAGAGCTCGGCGTTGTCAACCAGCGCCTCGCGTCCCTTGGCTAAGTCGCCGTTGCCCATCTCGCGGATAAACTCGAACGCCGCGCCCATCGCCGCAAACAGCGAGGTTGCGGGGGTGTACGCCGACTCACCCTTTGCCGCCGACTTGCGTTCCTTGCGCAGATCGAAGTAGTAGCGCGGAGACGTCGTCGCATCCATCCGCTTCCAGGCGCGTTCGCTGACCGCGCAGTAGGCCAGGCCAGGCGGCATCATCAAGGCCTTTTGCGACCCTCCGATAATCACATCCACGCCCCAGCCATCTACGTCGAGATGAGTCGTGCCCAGGCCGGTAATGGCATCGACCACCAGCAGCGCGTCCTCGTGTTCGCGGACAATCTTCGATATGCCTCCAATGTCGTGCCGCGCGCCGGTGGAGCTTTCGGTTGCTTGCACAAACACTGCGCGCACGTCGGGTGTGAGTTTGGCTCGAATTTCATCCAGGGAGAACGTGCTGCCGTAAGGCGAAGAGAGGACGTCCACGTTGCAGCCGAAAGCCTTGGCCAAGCCGGTCCAGCGCTCACCGAACTTTCCGGCGGTCAGCACCAAAACCTTATCGCCTGGGGATGTCAGATTGGAGACGGACGCTTCCATTACGCCGGTACCCGAGCAAGCCAGCACCAGCACGTCGTTTTTCGTGCCGATGAATTCTTTCATGTCCCCGAGGACGCGCTGAAACAATGCACGAAAGTCAGCTGTGCGGTGGTGCGCCGTGAACGATGCCATGGCGGTTTGCGCCGCTGGCAGCAGCGGGGTAGGTCCGGGAGTAAAAAGACGGTTCTTGCGTAGCATACGAGAGTCCTTAACCAGCGGGATAAATTGCTACGACCTATCTCAGAAAAAATTGGTTTTGGGTAGGGCACGGCTTTCAGCCGTGCCGCTAAAGGCCCAAAAAGGATGCGGGCTTTAGCCCCTGAGGGAGCGTCCTAGGTTCCTTCCTTCGGTTCAAAATTTGGCTATTGCGAGATGACTTCTAGTCTACTGGAATGGCACCGTGCTGTGCGTGATTCCGGTCACGAGGGCGTCTATAATTCCGGAATGAGCCTGATCGAACAAATCCAGCAAGACATTATCGCAGCCATGAAGGCGCGCGAGGAGCAGCGCCTCTCCACGCTGCGCATGGTCAAGAGCGCGCTGAAAAATCGCGAGATCGAGAAGATGGCGCCGCTCGAGGAGAAGGAATCCCAAGCCGTCCTTACCACGCTGATCAAGCAACGCAAGGAATCGGTGGAGCAATTCACCAAAGGCGGACGCCAGGAAATGGCCGACAAAGAAGCCGCCGAGATCGTCCTGATTGAAAGCTACTTGCCGAAAGCCGCTGGCGAGGATGAAATTGTCGCCGGAGTGAAGGCCGTGATCGCCGAGATGGGCTCGCCGACCATGAAAGATATGGGCGCGGTAATGAAGAACGCCATGGCCAGATTTTCTGGGGCTGGGATGCGAGTGGATGGGAAGGTGGTTAGTGAGGCGGTAAAGCGGGAACTTCAGGGACGGAGTTGATGAGGGTGCTTGGGTTTTGGAGCAGATTTCGACTTTACTTCCTGTGGGGCTTGGAGGCTTGGATGCTGCCACCGCTCCTGATCATCGGATTGGCCTCCTTAACGAGCCTCGTTCTAAGTCTCCGCTCTCCAGGAATTAAAAGCCGTTGGTGCACTTCCTATTGGTTCGTATTCAGCCAATTGTTATTTTTCCCATTGGTCATTGCGGTCGGAGCCTTGTTCCCGGCCACGGGCGCATCTCCGTTCGACCACCCCAAGTCCAATCCGCTCGGATACTACTGCTTGGATGCATTGACTCTACTTTCGTTAGGGATGGCATTGTTCTGGGTTTACCGCATGAAAGGATTGCGCTGGCTGGCTAGCAGCCTCATGGTTCTTGAGGAAGTCGTGATATATGGAGCCCTCTTTATCGCTAGTATGTCTGTTTCCGGTGATTGGCTATAACGGAAGGTTGCTGTCGTATGTGCCGTCCGGCAGCGCGTGTCAACTGGTCCTCTGCAACCATCCGCAGCTAGTAAGCCTCCTTCCGATGTCGGAAGGAATGCAGCACCACATCGGTCTCATAGATGTCGTACCGCAAACGGTACTCGCGCCAGCGAATCCTCCACTGTCCCCCAGGTTTCGTGTCTGTGAGTTTCTTGATGGGATGTTTTGCGCTCCGATTGTACGGGTCCTGCGCCAGGATTGCTGCTAACTCGCACAATGCGCCTTCCAAGATTGGATTGCCTTTAGCGGTTCTCCGAAAGTCTCGATTAAACGAGGGCGTCGTCAGCACTCGGAACGAAGCAGTCATGGCTTAAAGCTTATTTTTTGGCTTTTTTGCGGAGCTTTTCAGTTCTGCCAGAAACTCGCTCACATCGCGGGCTTTGCCTTCACGGTATTCCGCGTTACTCTTTGCAATCTGGTTGTTAAGCTCCGAATCGTGAAGCTCCAGGTAATCCTCCAAATCATCCACGTGCATGATGCCAACCACGGGGATGCCGTCCTTTTCGAGAATAAAGTACTCGCGATTGACGTGAGCCCGACGCACTACCTGCCCAAGGTTGATGCGGGCTTTAGTGAGAGGAATGCGATGTACAACGCTTTTCATGGCTTCGAGCTTTCCTGGTTCCTGAATCGACACTGATTAACGTCAATCAATGTTGATTATAACACTGTGTCGCGCGTCATTTGCTCCTTTGCAGTTCCCGGTAGGCCTCGCTCTTCGAAATTCCGCGCTCTTTGGCCACTTTCTTGAGCGCGGCTTTTTCGTCGACCTTCTCTTCGGCCATGATCTGCTCCACCCGCTGCCTCACCGACGGGCGGACGAGGGCCTGCCCTGAGCCTGCCGAAGGGGCGTCCGCCGCTCCACGAGCATCGCTCTCTTCGGCCTTTCCGATCAACAGCGTGATCTCGCCTTTTACTGCCTCGCGCGACTTTAAATTCTCCAGCACTTCACCTGCGCGCCCGCGCAAGAATTCTTCATGCAACTTAGTCACTTCGCGCGCGATTACCACATGCCGGTCGTTTCCCAGAACCTCGACCACATCCGCGAGCGCCTCTACGATCCGGTGCGGAGCTTCGTAGAAAACCTGGGTGCGCGGCGAGGTCTTGATCGTCTCCAACGCGGCTCGGCGCTCGCCGCGCTTGGCTGGAAGGAATCCGCTGAAGCGGAAGGAATCGGTGGGAAGGCCGCTGGCGACCAGCGCCGCCAAGAATGCAGATGCTCCGGGAATCGGGACCACAGCTACGTGGTGCCGAATGGCCAGCGAAATCAGCCGAAAGCCAGGATCGGAAATTCCGGGCGTGCCCGCATCCGTGACCAGCGCAACACTTGTTCCTTCTTGCAAATCCTTCACCAACTCGGCCGCGCGCGTCATCTCGTTGTGCTCGTGGTAGCTGACCATGCGGGTGGAGATGCCATAGTGATTGAGCAGTTTCTGAGTCTGCCGCGTATCTTCGCAGGCGATGACGTCCACATCCTTGAGCACGCGTACGGCGCGCAACGTGATGTCTTCCAGATTGCCAATCGGAGTGCCGACCAGGTACAGCGCTGGCCGAGGCGCGATTGCAGCCGACTCGTCTTTCGAGTGGGCGGCTCTGGACTCAGCGCTTTCGGGCGCCAGTTTCCGGCTTGCATCCTTCATGGCCGGAGTCTAACACCGCCGCGACCGTAACTTGATGACGCTTGAAACAGTTATGCTATTTCGTACTGATTGCTTCGTCTCCGGAGATTTTGCCGTGACCTCTAACGATTTTCGCCGCCTCGCTTTAGCTTTGCCTGAAGCAGTCGAAAGTGCACACATGGATCATCCTGACTTCCGCGTGGGCGGGAAGATTTTCGCCACGCTCGGCCATCCCGCCGACGGGTGGGGGATGGTCAAGCTCACGCCTGAGCAGCAGCACTACTATGCGAAAGATGAGCCGAAGGTTTTCGTGCCCGTAAAGGGAGCGTGGGGACGGCGCGGAGCAACCAGTGTGGATCTCAAAGCGGCGACAAAGAAGACTCTGGAGGATGCAATCCGAGCCGCGTGGCGGAACACGGCTCCGCAGCGCCTGGCGGAACAATTCCCGGAAGAGGCTTAGGCAAGAATCGACGATTCTCACGAGCCCCTCTGAATTGACGCAATCGAACCTGCGCCCCTAGAATCAGGTTGAGCAAAATTTCCTTCACAACTGTCTCAGAAAACATGCCTCTTTACGAATATCAGTGCGAGAAGTGCGGTCATCGCTTCGAAAAGATACAGAAATTTTCCGACAGGATGGTCAAGAAGTGTCCCGAGTGCGGAGGACGCGTGGAGCAGATGATTTCCGCGCCGGCGGTGCAGTTTAAGGGATCGGGCTGGTACGTCACCGACTACGCGAATAAGTCTCATGCGCCTGCGTCTGAGAGTGGGAGTTCGGACACGAAGAAGGACGAGAAGCCGAAGTCGGAAGATGCCTCGAAAAGCGATTCTTCGAAGGCCGATGCTTCAAAGGAAAGCTCCAGCAAAGAATCCTCTTCCAAAGACAGCTCTGCGAAAGAAGACTCGAGAAAGACTACCTCAAATCGAGTTAGCTCATCTCGCAAACCCGACAGGAAGAAGTAACGGTCCCGCTTCGCCGGATGGACACCCGAGGGCGGCTATCCCCACTAAGGCCTCGAGCTACCTACTTCAGCTCCCGCTCGAAGTGCTCCTCAATCAAGTGGAACAGGTGCTCGCGCGCTTCAGGTCCGGCAATGCTGTGGGTTTTGTTGGGATAGATCATCAGCTGGAATTGTTTACCGGCATTGATCAGCGCATTGACCATTTGAACCGTGTTCTGGAAATGCACGTTGTCGTCACCGGTGCCGTGGACAAGTAACAGCGCACCGTGCAGATTCGCGGCGGCGCTAGTCACATCGGATTCGCGGTAACCGGCCGCGTCGTCCTTAAGTTGGCCCATGTAACGCTCGGTATAAATCGTGTCGTAGTTGACCTGGTTGGTGACGGGTGCGACCGAAACGCCGGCGCGAAAGCGGTCGGAATGAGTCATGGCGTAGAGAGTCATCGATCCGCCATTCGACCATCCCCAGATCGCAACGCGGTCTTTATCCAATTGCGGGTATTGCGCGAGAAGCTGGTCGAGCGCAGCCAATTGATCTTTGAGTTCGATCGCGCCAAACTCGTGGCGAATCGCCGTTTGAAATTTGCGGTCGCGTCCCGGCGTGCCGCGATTATCCACGGAGAAAATCGCGAAGCCTTTGCGTGACAGGATTTCATCGAAGGGGCTTGTCGTCTGTTTGAGCACCGTCTGCCCCGCCGGACCCCCGTAAATATTTACGATGAGCGGAATCTTCGCGCCAGACGCTGTTTCCGGAGGAAGCAACAGGCGTCCGTAAAGCGTCGTTCCGTCTTCCGCCTTGAAATCCAGAAACTTTGGAGCACGCAGGCCGTACTCGGCCACTTCGTCATGCGCCTGCCACACGGGAGCGCATCCCGCACCTACGGTGCAAAGCGATATCTGCTGTGTGGTCAATGGGCCCGTGAACGTCTGCTGGTAATGTTTGGCATCCTCGGGAAACGTTCCCGAGTACGTTCCCTCCTCGTGAGTCAACTGCTGCATACCCGTTCCGTCCAATTTCACCGAACAGATTTGCTGTTGCCGGGGGTCACCTGGGTTAGCCTGGAAAAACACCGTGCCCGATGACTCGTCCACTCCTTCAATGCTAAGGACCTCGAAGTCACCGCGGGTCAGCTGGCGCTCCAGTTTCGCTTCGGCGCCCGTGGGGTTCTGCATATCGAAGCTGTAGAGGTAGAGATGCATGTGTCCGTCGCGCCAGCTCGGCCACAGGAATGCACCGCTGGACTTCAAGAAGCGAACCTCCAGATGCTCGAAGTCGATCCATGCGCCCGGGGTGGTTTCGGTCAGAACAATCCGCGACTTGCCGGACTTCGCGTCGACAAAATACAAATCTATTTTGTCCTCGTTGCGGTTCAAAACCTCGGCCCAAACCACTCCATCGCGCACCCAGCCGAAGCGGGGGATGTAAGCTTCCGGATCGTTCGTCACCGAAATCCAGCGAACCTTACCCTTCTCCGCATCCACCACTCCGAGCTTCACCCTGGGATTGGGATCGCCGACCTTGGGATATTTTTCATTGTCGACCGTCGGATGGGTCGGGAGCCAGTTCGTGAGGGGATAGGTTGGGACGTTAGTTTCGTCCATGTGCAAAAAAACGATGTCTTTACTGTTGGGTGACCAGAAATAGTTGCTGCGCACGGCCAGTTCTTCGGCGTACACCCAATCGATGTCGCCATTGAACAGGTCGTCCTTCGTGTCCTTGGTCAGCTGCCTTTCGGCCTTGCCGCTCGCCGCCCGAACGTAGAGGTTGTGCTTGCGCACGTAGGAAACAAGGCTGCCATCGGGAGAAAATTTAGGATCACCGCTGGGATCGGGCGCAGAGGTGAACTGCACAGCCGTGCTGGTTGTCAAATCGAATAGCCAAAGCTGACCCTGGGAATCGAAAATCAGGTGCTTCGAATCGGGAGCCCAAAGGTAAGCCGCGACGTGATAGCGCGTCAGCCGTTCCTTTTCGCGCTCATCCTTTACCTTGGTGTAGTCGGGAACGAGCGAAGCCAGCTTGGAGGCGCTGACCAGAATTTTCTTCTCGCCCGTAGTTGCGTCCACATACCAAAGTTCGGCGTGCTCGCCTTCGTCGTTCCGCTGCACGAACGAGAGTTTGGCGCCGTCCGGACTCCACTCGAAGGTTTCCGGACCACGACCGCCCAAGCCGCCTGGGGCGTAAAGCGCCTCGATGGTAAGCGGCTTCAAGGGGGGCGATGATTGCGCCCAAACTTCCCGCTTGCACGATAGAAAGCTAAAGCTGGCGACCACGGCTGCGAGGCAGATAATTTTTTTCACTGTGAAACCCCAGGACCGAGAAGTGAAGTAAAGCGGAACGGAAGAGTTTACACCCGAAAAGGCTTTCCGTGGGCGATTTGCGCCGCACACCCAAACGAAACCGGGAGTTTCGGCGTGCTAGAATCAAAGCTGAGTTTTTCCAGGATGCTTCCAGAAATAGAAAACCTGTTGCACCTGCAAGAGGCGGATAAGGAAATCCGACGCCTGCAGGATGAAATCGCCGAACTCCCCAAGCGCGTCGCCGCCATCGAACACAAGCTGGCGGACACCAAACTACAGTTGGAAAAAGCTCAGACCGCAGTTAAAGCGGATGAGGCTTCACGCCGGAAGTATGACAGCGCGATCTCCGATCTGCGCGGAAAGATTTCCAAGTATCGCGACCAGTCCCTTGACGTAAAGACCAACGACCAATACAAGGCTTTGTTGCACGAGATCCAGTTCGCGGAAAAAGAGATTGCCGCCACCGAAGACAAGATTCTCGAGTTGATGGTCAATGCCGACGCCCGCGATAAAGAAGTGAAAGCGGCCCAAGCCGAGCTGAAAGCGGAAGCCGCCGAGATCGAAAAAGAAAAAGAAGACGCCCGCAAACGCACGGCCGAGGACGAAAAGCAGCTGACGGAATGGCGCGGTAAACGCGATCAGATGCGGGCCGGCGTGAATGAAGATCTGCTCCGCCATTACGAGCGTGTTGCAAAATTTCGCGGCAGCGGGATTTCCGAAGTTCGCGATCACAAATGCATGGCGTGCCAGGTCATGCTGCGTCCGCAGATTTACAACGATGTCCGCACCGGACAGCAGACCGTGGTTTGCGATTCCTGCCAGCGGATACTGTACTTCAATCCCGCCAACGAAATGCAGGCTCTGGAGCCGGAACACAAACGTGTGCGCCGTCATCATCCCAAAATCGACGCTCCTCAGGCCTGGTACTACCGTCAGGAATACGCCGAGGCAGGCGAGGTTCTGCTGTGCTTAACCAATGCCGGGGGCCAGGCCAGCCGCCGGGTTTTTGACATGGGCACCGGACGCCTGATTGGCGACATCCTGATTCGCGAAGCCGATTACCGCCACGCCTTTCCCGAAGACATTACCGGAGCCATCCGTCTCAACGGAAGCTGGTCGGAAGCTGAAATGGAAACCTGGGGCACCGAGATGCCCATGAACGCTCTGGACTCGCTCCATGCCGATCTCGAAGCCGCCCGCTACGAGATGACTCACCGGACCTCAGCCAAGTCTGAAATACCCCCAGCCGTCCCCACGCAGCACGTGGCCAGCTAACCAGTTCGCGATCCCATTCCATTCGAGCCACTTCAACCTTGCTTTAGAATGCTTCCAGCTTCCGGGAGGGGCACATGCCACCCACAATCGATTCCTATCACGTGGCAGCCAAGTATTACGACGGTGCGTATGGTGCGATGAGGGACCTGGTTGACGCGCCCTTCTACCTCAATTTGGCGAGCGAGGTCGGTGGTCCGGTGCTGGAAATCGGCTGTGGTACTGGCCGCGTTTTGCTCCCGATCGCACGCGCTGGAATCGAAATCCATGGCGTGGATAATTCTGGGCCGATGCTCGGTATCTTAACGGAAAATCTAGCCGGGGAAGATCCCGAAGCTCGCAGCAAAGTTACGCTTCATTCCGGCGACATGCGCAAGTTTCGACTGAATCGCCAGTTCCCACTTGTGATCATCCCGTTCCGGCCAATGCAGCATATGTACACCGTGAGCGATCAAGTCCGTGCCTTGAAGTCGGCCGCGAGGCATGTGGCCGAGGGAGGTACGCTGGCCTTCGATGTGTTCTATCCGAAGTTCGAGGTACTTCGGCTCGGCATCGGAGAGGAAAAACTGGAGGCGGAATGGACTTCGCCTTCCGACCCGAAAACTGTGATCCGGCGCTATTATCGCAAGGATGCAGTCGACAAGATTAATCAGACAACCAGTCTCACCTTCATCTTTCGTAGTTTTCGCAATGGAAGATTGGAGTCGGAGGAAAACGACACGCTCAAAATGTCTTACTACACCTATCCTCACCTGCGGGCTTTGTTCTTGCTGGCCGGACTGGAACCGGTAGCCGAATATGGATCCTTTGCAAAGACTCCACTCGACAATAACGCCGAGGATATGATTTTCCTGCTGCGGAAGACCTAGCTGCCACCCGAAAGCACGATGCGTCCTCCATTCTCAGTTAACATCGGAGCATGGTCCGAACCTCCGCTCCTCCGAGTCACGCTTTCACAGTTAAAGTTTCTCCGCGCGGCACTTCTCGCCTGAAAGATGGCCATGTGTGGGTTTATCGTTCGGACATCGTTTCCGCCGGCGAAGCCACCCCCGGTTTGTTAGTCTCAGTCACAGACCATCGCGGGCAGTTTCTCGGAAGCGCGCTTTATTCGAGTTCTTCGCAGATCGCAATCCGTCTAATCTCGCACGATCCGGTCGCCGACCTGCCCGCTTTACTTTGCCAGCGCGTCGCCGACGCCATCTCGTACCGCCAGCCCTTCGTTCACGACACGAATGCTTACCGCTTGATCTTCAGCGAGGCGGATTTCCTGCCCGGTCTGATCGTCGACCGCTATAACGACATTCTCTCGATGCAAATCCTGACCCAGGCCATGGATACGGAGATCGTTCGGACCACCGTGATCTCGGACCTTACCGAGCGGCTGCAACCGGCTTCGATTATCGAGCGCGTCGACCCCCGCGTGCGCCAACTCGAGGAACTTCCGGAACGCACTTCCGGCCTGCTTCAGGGAGACAAAACGTCCACGGTTTTCACCATGAACGGCATCCAGTTCAAGTTCGAGGCGCTCGAAGGTCAGAAGACCGGCGCCTTCCTCGATCAGCGTGAAAACTACGCTGCGGCAGCCCAATATGCCCACGGCGAGGCCCTTGACGTCTTCTGCTACCAGGGGGGATTTGCCCTCCATCTGGCAGCGCATTGTTCTCGTGTATCGGGGGTCGACAGCTCGCGGCCTGCGCTGGAAGCGGCCGACCAGAATGCGGCGCTCAATCGCCTGGAAATTGAATGGATCGAAGCCAACGCCTTTGACCTGCTTAAGGACTATTCCGCGTCCGCCCAGCGATACGACACCATCGTCCTCGACCCGCCAGCCTTCGCGAAATCCAAGCGCGAACTCGCCGCCGCCATGCGCGGCTATAAGGAACTCAATCTTCGGGCCCTCAAAATGCTTCGCCCGGGCGGGATTCTTGTTACGTGCTCTTGCTCGTATCATGTCAGCGCAACGGAATTCCTGGCCATGCTGGCCGATGCGGCTCGGGATGCCCGCCGCAACTTGCGTCTGGTCGAGGTTCGCGGACAAGGCAGAGATCACCCAGTTGTGCTGAATGTTCCGGAAACAGCCTATCTCAAATGTGTAATTGCCTATGTAAGTTAATGAAAATAAAGCATTGTACTAATATTGATAACATCACGCTCAAGTTTTATGATTCCTTTATGCTAATGATGCATCTGATGTAGTACGGGAGCCAATGAAGGCTTCAGAAGAAAACGTCTAGATTCCGAATACAAAATTCTTAGAAGGAGAATTAACCATGACCGTACTTACCCGTTTTGAACCGTTCCGCGAGGTCGCCACTCTGCAGGACCGCATGAACCGTCTGTTCCGCGAGTCCTTCAACCAGGCTGGCCAGGACGAACCTCTGACCAACTCGAGCTTCGCCCCCGCAGTCGACGTTTACGAAGATGAGCACACCGTCACTTTGAAGATCGAAGTCCCGGGCATCGACGAGAAGGATATCGACGTGCGCCTGGAGAACAACACCCTCACCGTGCACGGCGAGCGCAAGATCGAAAAGGAAGAGAAGGAAGAGAACTATCGCCGTGTGGAACGCCACTATGGCAGCTTCACCCGCACCTTCACTCTGCCCACCACCGTGGATTCCGAGAAGGTTTCGGCAAACTACGACAAAGGCGTTTTGAAGATTGCGCTGCCTAAAAAGGCGGAAGCCAAGCCCAAACAGATCAAGGTGAACATCGGCGGCGACAAATCTGTCGACAAGACCCTGGACGCCAAGGGCCCCAGCAAAGCCGCATAAGCAGTGGTTTGGGAAGGGCACGACTTCAGTCGTGCCGCCCCGAGCACAGCCAGCAAGGTGGCTCTAGCTACTGAAGTCAACGGGAGGCGGCCATAGGACCGCCTCCCATTTTGTTTTAATCGGCAGCACTTGGCCCGATGAAAGAGTTAGTTCACAATGCTTGCAGGGCCATGAAGCCGTGAAAGAAACCATTGAAGCAATCAATCAGATGCAAGCCGATGGCGTTATCGGTAAATACGCCATTGGCGGAGCGGTTGGTGCGACGTTTTATCTTGAACCGGCAGCCACGCTTGACGTGGATATTTTTGTTGTGCTGCCAACGGCGCCAGGAAGCGTATTGCTCAGTCTCACTCCGCTTTATGAGTACCTGAGGGAACGTGGTGGCTTAGTGGAGGACGAACACATCAAGGTCGCCGGCTGGCCAGTGCAACTCCTTCCGCCGAGCGACGAATTAGAGCAGGAAGCGGTGGCTGAATCGCTTGCTACGACCGTGGAAGGCGTTCCCACCTGGATCATGTCGGCAGAGCATCTTGTGGCGATCGCACTGCGCACTGGGCGCCCGAAAGACCGTATTCGCATCTTGCAGTTTATTCAGCGGGTGTTATGGACCGTGATAAGTTGCGAGTGATTCTTGAACGCTATGGTTTGACCGAAAAGTGGCAGCAGTTCGAACGCAAATATGTGGAAGGCACTCATGAGTAAGCAGGAGATGCGCAACAAACTGGCGGCGCTGAGTTTCTCGGAGAAGGTAAACATCTTGGGCGATCTACGGGAGCGGAGTTTGGCGGTGAACCGAATACAACGTCTCCGTCGCGTACTGATCGTGTGCTGTTACTTTATCCAGAATCTTGCCTACTACCGAGCTGGATGGAAGCCTAACAAGGTTTTTACACGGCATGATTCTCAGTTCTGGATAACCGCCAACGGCAATTTCCTGGACCATTGCGTGCTGGAATGGTGCAAGTTGTTTGGAGATGAGAAGGAAGCGCACTACTGGGGCAACACTGTCTCCGACCCGCCAGCTTTTGAGAAAGGGTTACTTTCGTCCCTTGGAATCACGCCTGTCGAGTTCAAAACCAACATTGAAAAACTTCGTCGCTATCGGGACAAATTTGTCGCGCACCTTGACTCAGACAAGGTCATGAACATTCCTGATCTGGAAATTGCCAAGAACGCTGTCTTTTTCTACCAGAGGTACATCCTAAACGAGGAAGCGCAGGCAGAAGATTTACTCGGATCGGTGCCGAGCCTAAACCCGTGCTATGACTTAAACTCTCTTTATGAACGTCGCCTTATCGAGGCACGTAACGAGTACGGGATTGATTTCCCAAAATCCACATCCCATTGATTTCAATTGACCGGAGTTCCCCATGCCCATCCGTTGGGAAAAATTCACCGTCAAAGCGCAGGAAGCCGTTCAGCGAGCGAACAATCTCGCCTCCGAGCACGGTAACCCCGAGCTGCTACCCATTCATTTACTCGCGGCCCTGCTCGAAGACAAAGAAGGCATCGTTTCGCCCGTCCTCGAAAAAATCGGCATCGGGCCGCAGGCCGTTCTCAGCGATTTGTATCGCGAGATTGAGAAACTTCCGAGAGTTTCTGGAGAATCGGCGCAGGCCACGATTTCGAACGCCGCCAATAAATTGCTGGAACAAGCTTTCAAGGAAGCCGCCAACTTCAAGGATGAATACGTCTCCACCGAACACTTGTTGCTGGCCATCACGCACCTCAAGCAGGACGCGGCTCAGCAGACCCTCGCGCGTCACGGCGCCACGCATGATGCAATTCTGAAAGCGCTGACCGCCGTCCGCGGCTCCCAAAAAGTCACCGACCAGAATCCTGAGGCGAAATACCAGGCCCTTGAACGCTATGCCCGCGACCTCACCGAGCAGGCCCGCCGCGGCAAGCTCGATCCGGTGATCGGCCGCGACGAAGAGATCCGGCGTGTGGTCCAGGTTCTCTCCCGCCGCACGAAAAACAATCCCGTGCTCATAGGCGAGCCGGGCGTGGGCAAAACGGCCATCGTCGAAGGCCTTGCGCAGCGCATCATTTCCGGCGACGTGCCGGAAGCGCTCAAGAACAAACGCGTCGTCGCGCTCGATCTCGGAGCCATGCTGGCGGGCGCCAAATATCGTGGAGAGTTTGAAGATCGGCTCAAAGCTGTTTTGAAGGAGATCGAAGATTCTGCGGGACAAGTAATTCTTTTCATCGATGAACTGCACACTCTGGTCGGCGCGGGCGCCAGCGAAGGCGCAATCGATGCCTCCAACATGTTGAAGCCGGCACTGGCCAGGGGAGAATTGCGTGCAGTCGGCGCCACCACACTCAACGAGTACCGCAAGTACATCGAGAAAGACGCCGCCCTTGAACGCCGCTTCCAGATTGTTTTCGTGGGCGAGCCCAATGTCGAGGATACGATTGCCATTCTTCGCGGACTAAAAGAAAAGTACGAAGTGCATCACGGCGTCCGAATTAAAGACTCCGCGATTGTTGCTGCCGCAACGCTTTCGCATCGTTACATCTCGGATCGTTTTCTGCCCGACAAAGCCATCGACCTGGTCGACGAAGCCGCCGCCTCGATTCGCATCCAAATCGATTCGCTTCCCACCGATATCGATCAACTGGAGCGCCGAGCTACACAACTCGAGATCGAAAAGCAGGCCCTGAAAAAAGAAGACGATGCCTATTCGAAAGATCGTCTTGCAGTCATCGAAAAAGAGCTGGCCGGCATTCGCGAGAAATCCAACGCCCTCAAGGCAAATTGGAAAAAAGAAAAAGATCTAATCGCCCGCTCCCGCGAGCTGAAAGAAAAAATAGAAAAGCTCAAGCTTGAGGAGCAAGCCGAAGAGCGCAAAGGCAACTTACAACGGGTCGCCGAAATCCGTTACGGCCTGTTGCGGCAAGCCGAAGAAGAGTTGAACAAACTCACCGCGAAGATCGACGGTAAACTCGGCGGTGCACCGCGCATGTTGAGAGAAGAAGTGGACGAAGAAGATATCGCCCGCATCGTCTCCAAATGGACCGGCATTCCGGTCTCGAAGATGCTGGAAGGCGAAGTGAAAAAACTGGTCACGATGGAAGAGCGCCTGCGGCAGCGCGTCGTCGGACAAGATGAAGCTCTCGAGCGCGTGGCCAACGCCATTCGCCGTTCGCGCGCCGGACTCAGCGACCCCAAGCGGCCGATTGGCTCATTCATTTTCCTCGGTCCGACGGGTGTCGGCAAAACCGAATTAGCTCGCGCCCTGGCCGAATTCCTGTTCGACGACGAGCGCGCCCTTCTGCGCATCGACATGTCCGAATATATGGAGAAGCACTCGGTCGCCCGCTTGATCGGCGCGCCTCCGGGCTATGTTGGATATGAAGAGGGCGGTCAACTGACCGAGCAAGTTCGCCGTCGTCCTTATGCGGTTGTGCTTTTCGACGAGATTGAGAAAGCTCATCCCGACGTCTTCAACGTGCTCCTGCAGATCATGGACGATGGCCGGCTCACCGACGGCAAGGGCCGCGTGGTGGATTTCAAAAATACCATCATCATCATGACCTCGAATTTAGGATCGAGCTACCTGCAGGCCGAAAACCTGCGCACGCCGGAGGATTTCGGGAAGGCGAGTGAGAAGGTGATGAACACGCTCCACGATCACTTCCGGCCGGAGTTCCTGAATCGTGTCGATGACATCATCCTCTTCGGCCCGCTCGGCAAGGAGCAGTTGGTCAAGATCATCGAACTGCGCCTGGAAGATGTTCGTCGGCTGCTCGCCGACCGCAAGATTTCGATCGAGCTCACGGACGCCGCGAAGGAACTGCTGTTCACTCAGGGTTACGACGCCAACTTCGGCGCGCGTCCGCTGAAGCGGGCGATTCAGAAGCTCGTGCAGGATTCATTGGCGCTGAAGATTTTGGATGGCGAAATTCTGCACGGTGACCACATCGTTGTGGATGCCGATAAGAAAGCAGGCAAGATGAAATTTGAGGTCAGTAAACGCGTGGGTGAAAGAGAGCCGGAGAAGACGAAACCCTAAAGAATTTTGCATTGTCATCCCGAGCGCAGCGAGGGACCCTGGTGTTTGCTTACGGCGCTTGTGCTGTCGGGTTGGGAAACACCAAGGCCCCTCGCTGCGCTCGGGATGACAACCGCCCACGGATAATTCTCAGGCCTTCACGAATTATCCCTATTGATCCGCGAAAATCCGTGGCTAAGAACTCCCTCGCACCTGCTCGATCACCCAGTCCGTCCAATAGGACGCGGCTCCGCTGGCCAGCGGAGCCGTTTTGCTTAGGACCGCATCCACAAAATTATCGACGATTGGGTAGTGCAGATTGGAGTGGGGCGGGATGTTCTCGCGGCCGCCGGGATAAATGAGTTCGGGGCCGTTCAGCGGGCTTAGATCCATTTCGCCTTCGGTACCCCGGATGCGGCATTCGTCCCGCTTCACCTTCGAGTGCCAGCGAACATCCACCACCCCGCGCACGCCCTCGGCATAATCGATCATAACGGTTGCATTGTCCTCGACCGCATACCGATGCACGGCATTCGACAGGTAGCCTGTGGCGCGCAAGGGCTGGCCGAAGAGAAAATTCAGCACATCGATGCGATGGGATGCGATGTCGTAGAGCGGCCCGCCTCCGGCCTTTGCCGGATCGATCAGCCAGTTGCGGTCTGTATTCTCTGCGCCCATTTCTGTTGGGTTGAACCATGCATGGCTCGTGAGTTCGGCAAGAACCGGCTTTCCGATCGCTCCGGCTTCGATCAGTTGCTTCGCGCGCCGCAGTTTGGGATAAGTCCTTCGGTAGTACGCCACGCCCAGGGTGCGGCCTGTTTCTTCCGCGATTCTTGTCATTGAGGCCGCTTCGGCCTCATTCATGGCCATCGGCTTTTCGCACAGCACATGCCTTCCCGCGCGAAGAGATTGAATCGCTTGCGACGCATGAAGGAAAACCGGCGTGGCAATGTAAACCGCCTGCACGGCAGAATCGGCGAGAGCCTGGTCGAGAGTCGTCCACGAGTGCGCATGATACGGCGCGGCTTTTGCGGGATCGCGCGTAACCAAGCCGTACAAAACGCTTCTGGGCCCGGATTGAATTGCGGGAATCACGCGGCGAATTGCGATATCGCCGATTCCAATTACGATCCAATTCAGCATAAATGGTCGAAATGTAACGCGGCTATAAATCAAAAGGCCGGCCTGAGCCGGCCTTCGCAGTCAGTCGGAAGATAAGCTCTACGCCTTCTTAGGAGCGATTGCGTCCTTGGCAGCCTTGGCGACACGGAACTTCACAACGGTCTTCGCCTTGATCTGGATGGGTTCGCCCGTCTGGGGATTCCGTCCTACGCGGGCTTTGCGGTGTGCTTTCACTAGCCGACCCAAGCCGGGGACGACGAACACGCCATTCTTTTTTGTTTCCTTCACGGCCACATCTGCGAGTTGCTCCAAAAACAGAGCCGCCGTCTTGTTGGGAAGTTCAGTCTTCTCGGCCAGATGACGGACGAGTTGGGTCTTGGTTAAACCTGATGCCATATTTCCTCCTCGGAAAAGTTTTGAATTTTAATTCCAGCGGGCTTGATGTTATATCAGCCGCCTGTGGAAAACACCCTTATTCTACGCGGGTTCCGTACATATAACATGTCAAAAGGGCCATTTTCACATGGTTTTTTGCAGTCAGGACTCCCGAAATGGCCCAAAACACGTCGTCGAGAGCGATTTAGCAGTTGGCAATTCGCAATTAGCGGGCAGCAATTCGTAACTGCTGCAGTTGCGCCAGCTGAGGCGATAAATGCTATTTGCCGACTGCGAATTGCTAGCCGCCGGCAACATCGCTCGCGTCGCGGTGCCATAATAGCGAAAAGGAGAACCACGAATTGAGTTGTGCCATCTGTGAAACTCGGAAGGAGAAACGCTTTTGTCCCGCGGTACACGGACGAATTTGCCCGCAGTGTTGCGGCGAACAACGCGAGGTAACATTGGATTGTCCCCGCGATTGCCCGTACTTGCAGCAGGCGCGCCAACACGAAAAGCCGCAAGCGGCGGAAAATTTCGATCCTGCATCGTTGTTCTTGCAGGTGGAGGTTTCCGAGCAGTTCACCTACGAGCGCGAGCATCTTCTCATGGGCCTGACCTACGCCCTGGCCACATCCGCTCGCACCGACCCTACCTTGAATGATCGCGATCTGATTGCCACGCTGACGGCCATGTGTACGAGTTATGAGCGATTGGTGAACTCCGGTCTGCACTACGAACAGCCGCTCGCCAGCGCCGCGCAGCATTCCATCGCGGCGCAGGTGGAAGAGATGGTGAAGCAGTATCGGGAGGCTGAGCAGAAACAGTTGGGGTACTCCAACCTGCGGGATGCTGACGTACTGAGAGCCCTGGTGTTTCTACTTCGGCTGGCGCGCGTACTTCGGGGCGCCCCAGATCGCGCGCTTTCATCGATTTCCTCGGGGCGCAATTTCCAGAGAAGGAGTCAGCCGTGATCGCGCCCCAGGAAGCGGCCAGCCGCATCATCGTCCCGTGAAGCGAAAACTGAGCCACGGATTTTCACGGATGCCACGGATAAACCGGATTAAATAAAACTCTCGCAATAGACTCTTGTTTCATCTTTCATCCGTGTTGATCCGTGAAACCGTGGCTCAGGTTTTCGCCTTTCTCACCGTCTGCCCAGGCGGCAGCGCGTCACGCAGTTCGAGAATCGTCTTGTTTAACACCGGGTGACGCATGTTTGGTGCAATCTCCGCCAGAGGCTCCAGTACGAACCGCCGTTCGTGCATGGCGGGATGGGGAACCGTGACTTCTTCGGAAGTTAAAATGGTGTCACCGAAAAGCAGGATGTCAATATCGATAATGCGCGGACCCTTTTTCTGTACGCGCCGGCGGCCCATGGCTTGCTCGATGTCGAGAATTGAGTTCAGCAGTCGATGCGGTGTTTGCACGGTCTCAAGGCCAACGGCACAATTCAAAAACCAGTCTTGTTGAGTGAATTCTACTGGCTCTGTTTCATAGAAAGACGACGCAGCCGTCACCCGGCCAAGTGCCTTCAGCCGCTCCTGAGCCTCTCGCAGATGAGCCTTGCGGTCGCCGACATTCGAGCCAAGCGAAAGATAAACCATTGTTAACATCGACTTATCATCCGATACCTTGGTTACTTTCGACGATTTCCCACTGATTCTAGAATGAGAGCATGCTCGAGTCTCTTCTGTTGAGTCGCGATGTCGACGTTTTCCGGGTCTTGCGCCCGACGCTGGACAAGCTTTCCATCGATGTTGAAGTCTGCCAGGAAGCGAAAAAAGCCGCTGAGATTCTAATCTCGGAAAAGTTCGATGCCGTCATTGTAGACTGCGACGATCTGCCGGGCGGAATTGAAGTCCTGGAAGGCTTGCGCGCCACGCCGAGCAACAAGAGCTCAGTAACGTTCGCCCTGGTGAACGGCAAGAGAACGACTACAAAGCAAGCGTTCGGCATGGGGGTAAATTTTGTCCTCCACAAGCCGCTCACCATGCTGAATGCGTCTCGCTGCTTCAATGCCGCTCTCGGCTTTATGCTGCGCGAACGGCGCCGGTATTTCCGTCATTCGCTGGAGATGCCCGTGAGCCTTGCGCTCGACGACAAAGAGTTAAGGGCCAAGAGCACAAATCTTAGTGAGGGCGGAATCGCTCTGCTTCTACATGACGCTCTTCCCAAGAACGCAACGCCTCGATTGCGCTTCACTTTGCCTGGAACCGGTGCGGCGCTGGAAGTGCAAACGGAAATCGCATGGGCCGATTTGAAAGGGTGTGTGGGATTGCGATTCATCCACGTGCCTGCGAGCTCGCAGGGATTGCTTGAGAATTGGCTGAACGATCAAATGGAACGGGAGATTCCGGGTTCCAAAGACAAGCTGACCGGGAACCCCGCTCGCGGGGTTCAATAAGCGGTCACCCTCACGCTACGTTCTCCAGGTATTCAGTTGGTAATTTGCGCCCGCGAATTGCCGTGGCAATCTGTAGGGATACCGGAGAGCCATCGCCATGCTTCCTGCTACCTATCGCGTCGCCCGCATCCAGAAAACTCTGCGCTGGTTTGAAGCGGATATCCCTTTTCTGAACATGCGCGTGAAGGATCTATCGGCCGAACAGCAGCGGTCGGCGCGTCAGTTTGCGGCAGCGCTCATCGATCAAACCCGTGCGGAACTGGAACGGTTACTCGCGGAACGGCCGGAGCCTGTTTCTGAGTCCGGTGAAGTACCTTGCGAACCGGCAGACTGAGCTGGTTACGGCGGCGTCCCTCATATCCAAGTCACTCCTTAATGACAGTGCAACCACTATCGCCTGGTTCGAAAATGACGGTGCGTGCAGCAGGCATCTGATCGGGGGATCAGAGTGCCGAACCGGCGGTAGCCTGGGCGGTGGGAATACTCGCGTCAGCCACCAACTCTTCCGGCAGCGTGACTTCCTCCCACAAGCTCTGATCGCGCAGAATGCGCGAGACCAGCGCCGTGTGCATGGCGTGGCCTGCGCGGTCGGCGACAATCTTGCCTAGGATCGGCTTGCCTAGCAGCGCCAGGTCGCCAACCAAATCCAAAACTTTGTGGCGGACGAATTCGTCGGGAAAACGGAGTGGGCCGTTTTCCACGCCGTCGCGGGTTAGCACGATGCAGTTGTCGCGCGAAGCGCCCCGGATCAATCCCATGTTGCGCATGGCTTTCTCATCCTCGCGCGAGCCGAAAGTCCGCGCCGGAGCGATCTTTCGCAGATAGCTGCCATTGGAAAGCTCGACCTGGAAAGTTTCCTTGCCGATGAGCGGATGGGGAAAATTGATGGAGTAAGAGACGGAATAGCTGTCGGCGGGATAGACCGAAATAAACTTGTTGCCTTCGCGCATCTCAACCTCGCGCAGCATCTTCATATACCGGCGCGGGCGGCGCTGCTTACGAAGGCCGGATTTCTGAATGAGCTCGACGAAGGGCAGGGCGCTGCCGTCGAGGATGGGGAGTTCCAGATTGTCCAGTTCCACAATAGCGTTATCCACACCCAACCCGATGAACGCCGAGAGCAGGTGCTCGGTGGTGGAGATCAAGACGCCTTTTTTCATCAGGCTGGTGGCATAGCTGACGCGGGCGACGTTGCGGCCGTTGGCCTCGACCTCGAAGCCATCCAAATCGGTCCGGCGAAATACGATTCCGGTTCCGGGAGGGGCGGGAAGAATCTGTAGGCAGACGGAGGCTCCGCTGTGCAGTCCAACGCCACTGCACGCCACCACCGAGCGTAGGGTTTGCTCTTGAATCAAACGCGTCAGTTTATGTCCCGGTGAATGAATAGATTACAGCCAAGGGGCGACAGGCGACTGTGGTAAAAAAGCCACAGTGCGTGGCTTTGCCTAACAATTGAACCAAAAGGGTGAATATTTGGGTAGCCGATGGAGTTGCTGGGCAGGAGTTCCCAAAAAGGTACTGATTTTCAACAGAAATATTTAATGCAACCCGTAGGGGTATGCACAGGGTCTATGCTATAAGTTGTGGGTTCATAAAAAGCACAGAAAAGCACAAGACTGGGGAACCAAATGACAACGACATTGAATTGCAAGATTGTAGACGGACTCATGCCTTCGGAAAAAATCGCAATCATACAAAGCGCTGATGGAAGCACGGAAGAGGTCGCGGTTTCAATGCAAAATTTTACTGGCGACAAACTGATGGCTTTCATAATAGGGGAACATGAAGGAAAAGTCTTGGTGGAACTCCCTCGGGAAACCGTGTCTGGACGCTGGAGGATGTGGGTAAATCAGTCCGCAATTGGAGGATAGATGGTTCTCACGGATCGTGAGATACAGGCCGCTATCGATCACAAGCACATCGTTATTGACCCCCTTCCCAACGAGTTGGCTTACAGTTCCACAAGCCTCGATCTCGCGCTATCGCGATTTATCCGGATATGGAAAACAGCGTCCGTTAAGGGAGTTGAAGAAATTATTTGTCCAGCGACCATAGGCTACAAATTTAATGATTTTGCCAAAGCATATTCCGAGATCAAAGAACTAGGCGGCGACGGCTACGTTTTGGAGCCAAAGAGTTTTGTCCTGGGCTGGACCGAAGAAAATATCGACTTGCCCGTTTACTCACGTCTTGCGGCGAGAGTCGAGGGGAAGAGTTCCTTGGCTAGGCTGGGCATCGGCATCCACATCACAGCGCCAACCATTCACGCAGGCTTTAAGGGTCCAATTCAATTGGAAATCTGCAATCATGGAGTTCTCAAGGTGAAAGTAATTCCAGGTATGCCAGTCTGCCAATTGATCTTTGAACAGACTCTTGGTACACCGCACAAAGGGTATAGCGGCCAATTCTACGGACAAGCCAAAACAAACTAGGCCGCGGTCTTATTGAAGGGATTTTGGGCAGAACGTCATTGTTAGGCAAAGCCACAGTGCGTGGCTTAGTGTCGAACCCGAACCTGACTGATTAAGCCCGTGCCAGCCTTAAAACGCAGGAATTTAACAAGTCATTGTCAAAATTTACGGGCCGAGGCCCCTATTTGCCGGAGTCCTTCTTGTGTTTTTCCAGGATTTTATTGGGATTGTAGCCCGAATTGGGGTCAAACATGGCCTGATCCATGTGCTGGCTGTAAGTCACCGCGGTGATGAAGCGCTCGGTCTGCATGTCGCCGTTGAAATAGCGCGTGAATCCAAAGGGCGTCATCACGCCTTGCACCAGCCGGTATCCGTCGAAAGTCTCCTCTTCGATATTGCGCTCATTATCCACCGGATCGCGCCAGGAATAACTCTTCTTGATGGGCAGATGAGTATCGATGTCGAAGTAAACGCTTACCGATTCGTTCTTGGAATTGATCAGCGTAACCCGCTGCGCGGCCAGGCTGCCCGCGAGGGCGTTGCCATCGAAGAAAAGAGCGACTGTCGGATCGTTCCTCCACGAGCGCAAAATCGTTTCCAGAGAGAACTTGTGGCGCCGCACATAGTCCTCGAGATCTTTCTTCTCGATCTCGCGCGGACCTTTGTAGGTCACCTCCCAGCCTTTGTTGCCGACATAGATGTAGGCGATGTCGCGTTGCGGCGTGAGTTCGATCCGCTCTTTCTCTGGGAATTCCACGAACCGCCAAAAGAACACGCCGTTGCTTGTGGGGCGCCCGTGATAAAAGCTGTAAACCCGTCCTTGCTCCTGTATATCGTGAACCTGCAAGTAAGCTTCTCCGCCCAGGGCTTGAATGGCCTGCTGCAGAAGCTCCCGAGCCTGCCGGGCGTTTTTCTGGTCCGGGGGAACGGAGGCATCTTTTGCAGGAGGGGAGCTCGAAGGAGCCTGTGCCGCAGTCTGCGCCACGGCGGCGGTCTCGATGCAGACAGACGTAGCCGCCGGAAATGCCAGTGCAAAAATAAAGATGAGGAGCAGATTTTTCATTCAGCCGATCATTTATCCAGCAGATCATTATTCAGCCGATCGCTATTCAGCCGATCGGTAATTCAGCAGATCAGTAGTGAAGCCCGGAACAGGAATTGTAGCTGCTTGCGGCAGATTGCGGACTACGCGTACGCTGCGGACTTCCCCGCCCTAGTTTGGATGCAGAAAAAACGGCAGGGGTCACACTTCGGCGGAATATCGCCGGGGCGGTTAACCTACGAGCACCGCTCCGCCATTCACATTGAAAACCTCGCCCGTGATGAAGCTGGCATACTCGGTGCACAAAAACAGAATTGGGGCTGCAATTTCTTCCGGCTTGCCTACGCGTCCCATGGGAATCGTTCGCCGAATCTCTTCGCCGCTGCGTGGATCATCCAGCGCGGGTTTTGACATGTCGGTATCGACCCAACCGGGAGCAACCGAATTGACATAGATTCCCGAAGAGGCGAGTTCGGTGGAAAGTCCCTTGACCATGCTGATCAGAGCGCCTTTGCTGGCGGAGTAATCGCAATGGAAGGCCTCGCCGCGCTGTCCGCTGGTGGAACTGATGAGCACAATGTGCCCTGCGGCCGCGCCCTTTCGCGCCTGCGCCTTCATCTGCGCGACCGCATGTTTGACCAACCCAAACACCGCGTCAAGATTGATCGAGATGGTGGAGCGCCATTGTTCGTCGCTCATCTTCTCGATGGCCGCATCTTCCACAGGCCAGACGCCGTGGTTGGCAACGAGAATATCGATCCTGCCAAAATGCTTGACTGCTTCCGCAACCAGCACGCGAGCGGAATCCGGAGTGTTGAGATTGCTGCTGACGGCGTGGCAGTTGGCTTCGCCGCATTCCCTGGCCAGCGCCTCCGCCTGCGCACGCGCCTTCTGGTTGCTGAAGACAACCTTCGCGCCAGCCGCAACGAAGAGGCGCACGGTGGCCGCGCCGATGCCACGCGAACCGCCCGTGATCAGAGCAACTTTGCCGGAAAGAGAAAGGGAAATGGACATGGATAGTAGTTATCAGTTTCTTGTTGGCGGTTGCAAGTGGGCAGGTCTGGGGCAAGCCCTGATCAGAACTCGTCTCATCTCGATCGCGTCTTCCTCAGGGCGCAACTAGAGCCAGAGCGGGCGCTCCGCCGACCTTGAGGATGCGAGTCTGGCGCATCTTCACGGTGTCGATTACCAGAATGCTGTGCTTCTGCGGTGCCATCGCATAGAGCGTGTTGCCGTCATTCGTAATCGCAGCGCTCCAAACCGGCATCTTGGTCTTGATGGTGCCGATTTTCTTCCAGGTGCGGGTGTCGAGCACACGAAATTCTGCGACCGTGGCGTCATTAGGCCGAAGATTGGGGGGCCGGCCGTAATCCAGATAGAAGCGGTTGTCATAATGGCGGTCGTAAATGCTGTTGTATCCCAGATAGATCCTGCTGCCGTCCGGTGAGACCGGCCAGGCTGCGGGAGGAATGCGGTTGGGAAGAACGGGATGTGCCGCAGTGTCGGAAAATTCGTGCGTATCAACATTCATCTGAACAATAGCGCCGTCTCCACGGATGATCGCTATATCTTGGCCGACGGCAGGCTCAATCGCCTCGGCCGCGCCGATTCGCCTCTCCCACGGAAGTACGATGTCTGCGTTTTGCAACTCGCGGGCTTCGGCATCCACACGAATCAGCCTGATCCGGTTGGTTCGCGGACACAGAAAATCGAACTGCTCTGCGGTTGGGTAAGAGATGAAGCGGCCGGGGCCGCAGTTCCCCAAATGCACCGTCCTGGGCAGAAAGTCGCCGGTCTGCGTGTCGAAAGTGGCCAGCAGAAAAGAATCGGCATCATCCGATTTGGGCGTGTCGAGCAGGATTCGCAGCGCCAACCCGTCACCGGAAACCGCCATGGCAGAAAATGACGGGAGCACATTGGCCACTTCGCGGTCCTCGACCTTACCCCTCTGGATGACCACGCCCTGGGCGGTATCGATCACCGCGAGTTCGCTCGAATCGCCTTGCGTGATCGAAGCGACATACAGGCGGCTCCCATCCGGCGAGAGAGCGAAATCTGGATTGTCGCCGGTGCGAATGCTGCCCATCGTTTTGCCGTTTTCAGGTTCGACCAGCCAGACGCGGCCTCCCGGCGCGCCTGCCTCGGGTTTGGGATCGAGCACATACAGCCAACCGGGCTCGGGCTTGACCCAATTGTCTACTCTGATGTTTGAGTCTGCTGCCTCGTTGGTCTGCGTGGGTGTGCTGGCCTGACCCGCTGGCGCGGCTGCCCGGGCGGGGCGAGCGGCGAAACCCAGCGCAAGGAACACCGAAAGGACACAAAACGAGGACGACCGTGGATTCTTTTTCATGGGAGAGTCCAAGCCTTGAAGATTGATGCGCAAACGACAAAGCAACTGCCATGCCAAAATCGAGCCGGAGTACACGAAGGAACTCCTTTGTTTTCAGCAGGACAAATCGAGTCTTTACACAGGGTCCTAGCTCCGGAGTCCAAGCCAGTGGCCGCCCCCAACCAGCTTGGTGGTTTTCAGCCAATCTCGATCACTGCCGCGTCTGGTTTTTCGCCGCCACCTCTGCGCAGCTATTAGAAACTGTCCTTAGCCGATGAAGCCCGCTCCGACTTCAATTCCCGCAGCAGCAACCGCACCAGCATCCCGTCGAAGCCAGTTCCACTCATCTTCGCCAGTTCATCCAGTGCCTGCTCCGGAGTTCGCGCCGCCGCAATCGATTGTTCCGTCACCATGTTCGCGTAAGCGTCGGCGAGAGAGATGATGCGCGCCCACAAAGGAATCTGCTCACCCTTTGCGCCATCGGGATAACCGGTGCCATCGAAGCGCTGGTGATGATGCTCGATCGCCTGTCGCATCATGGCGCTATGCGGCAGGATGCCGGCAATCTCGGCTCCGACGCGCGCGTGCATCCTGACCAGGAAAAATTCGTCATCGGTGAGTGGGCCGGGCTTATTCAGAATGCGCTCTGGAACAAAAATCTTTCCCACGTCGTGAATGCGGGCGGCATAAACCAAATCGGAAGTTTCCTCTGGAGGCAAGTGCAGAGCCCGGGCGATAATTTCCGTGTAACGCGCCACCAGATCGCCGTGGCCGGATGTGCGCAGTTCCCGAGATTCCGCCGCCCGGCTGAGGACTTCAATCGATTCCTTGAGCAGCGGCACGTTGCAGTCTTCTTCGCCGCCGCAAAGCTTCACCAGCATGGAACCGAGTTCTTCCAGATGTTCCGGACCGTTGTGTTCGCGCTGTAGAAACCCTTCAATGTAGGTAGAAATCTGCTGCCGCTGCGGAGCGAATTCCTCCCCCCCGGCAAATTCTTCCGCCGCCGATACCCGGTTGCCGCCCGAACGCTTGGAAACATACATGCCCGCATCGGCTACGCGGATGATGTCTTCAATCGAGAATCCATGCATGGGGAAGCTGGCCACACCGAAGCTGCCCGTGATGTGATGCTCGCTGAGCATCGGGTCCGTGGCAATCCACTGCCGCAGGCGTTCCGCCAGCACCTGCGCCTGCTCCGGCCCGGTTTCCGGCATGAGGATGATGAACTCATCTCCGCCGTAACGCGCCACTACGTTCGATTGGCGGGATTTTTGCTCCAGCAGCCTTCCCACCCGAGCCAGAACCAAATCGCCTTCGAAGTGGCCCAACGTGTCATTCACTTCCTTGAACTTGTCCAGGTCAATCAGCACCACCGAGAACGGCCTTCCCGAACGCGAAGCTCGCTTCCACTCCGCCGACAATGCCTCCCAGAAAAAGCGCCGCGTCTTGATCCCCGTCAAGCCATCGGTAATCGATTGCTGTTGCAGCTTTTGGAATACGAAAGCATTGTGCAGAGCGGTGGCCAGCAAGTCGGCCAAAGTATTGAGAATCAAAACATCCTGCGGGAAGAACGGGCTGTCGTTGCGGCTTTCAATGTTCAGTGCGCCCAGCAAAGTTTCGCCGTAAGTGATGGGGATGCAGAGAACGGAGCGCGACTCCGGCAGAATCGCGCCAATCTGGCCTTCCACGCCATTCTGCACCAGGGCCCGTTCTCCCGTTCGAGCCACACGCCCGAGAATGCCCACGCCAAGCGGAATCCTTTTACCCATGGCGTGCGCCGTCGCCCCGGCTTCCGCCTTGATTTCGATCTCCTTCGTCCCGTAATCCAGCAATCCGATGCCGATGTGATCGAAGCTGAAATTCTTCTGGATTTCGCCGACAATTTGCCCCAGCATGTGAACCGGATCGTCGCTCGAGATCGCGGTGCGCGAGATATTGTTGAGAAACGCCAACTGCCGGGAGCGTCGCTGTTCTTCCGCGAACAGGCGGGCATTCTCCACCGCAACCGATACCTGTCCGGCAGCTGTCACCATCACGTCCAGGTCGCGTTGTTCGAACATATATTCACGGTTCGTGCTCATGGCGACCATTACGCCCGCGGGCTTGCTGCCCAGCAGGATCGGTGCGGCGCAAAAGCATTTCGCCGGGTGCTCGGGCCGGTATGTAATTCCCAGCCGCGCCCGCGTCTTCTCGAGATCGGACCGTATCAACAGCGGCTGCCCAGTTCGAATCACATATTCGGTGAAGGCATTCTCCAGCTTGCGCTTCCGCTTGGGCAACACAAGATCGTCTTCCACTTCCAGTTCGAAGCGGATTTCATCGCCCTCCTGGAATGCGATGTAGAAAACGCTGTTGTTGAAAATCTGTCCCAATTCCGCATGGATGGTGCGCAACACCTCATCCTGATCCAGCCGCGAACTGATGGCCTGCCCGATCTCAGTGAGCAATTCATATTCCTGAGTGCGGCGGTGAGCGTCGTGCGCGATCAAATAGTTTTCGACCGTAAGACCGAGTTGCAGCGCCAATCCAACCATCAGGCGCGGACCGGAAGTCCCGAACGCCTTGCGCTGCGCATGGGGAAAAATAATGACTCCGAAGGCGTGTTCGCGGGTCTGTAGACTGACTGCGGTAAGATTGCGGATTTCCGCCTTTTCCAGCGCGTCCTTAAAAGCGGCGAAGGTGCCGGCTGAGCCCAAAGGCAGAGGCTCGGTCATCTGGCCAATATCGTGAACCGTGAAGAGTCCGCCTTGGCGGTGGGCCCGGTCGCAGATATATTCTCCCGCTCCGCTTTCGGTGAGGGCGTTCAGGAATTCAGTCGAGAATCCGCGCTGCACGGATGGCAGCAAGCCGCGCCAGCGCTCGGCGACATAAATGACGGCCCGCCCGGCGGACAGAGCGCTCGCCAATCGTTCCAGAGCCGACTGCATGCTGGGCAGCAAATCGTCCGCCGAGAGCAGTCGCCGCGGATCCGCACCCAACGTGGAGAGAGCGAGCGTATTTTCCTGCACCGCGTTGCGCTCATTCTCAAACAGCACCATCACCATGGCGATGCCCAGCAACATCTGCGGGACCGGGCCAAGCACATGGCCCACCGTGCCAAACGTTTCCATCCACGGGTTGGGGGACTGAATGGCCCCCATCAGGACGGCCCATAGCGCCAGCGAAAACGCCAGCAATTGAAACGCAACCGAGCCCTTGCGGTGCGCGTGCAAGTAGAAGACCGCCGAACAATACAACAGCACCGCGCTCAGGAAATATACGGTCAGACTCAACGGGCGTTGCTCAATCGGGAGCGGGCCCGACAAGAGATGAATTCGCAAGTCGACGCAGGCGAGCGCCGTTCCCACCGAAGCCAACGTCCAGTCATACCAGCGAAAGCGGAAAGATGTGCGGGTGAGCCGTGTCGAGACGAAGATGCTGACCGCCATGGCTACTGAAAACAAGGAACTGGCAAAAAACGCAGCCGTCGCCGGCGGCCGGTAATAACGGAAGGCATCGAGCGCGTAGTGGATGGAATAGCAGGCCCAGGCGATCTGCCAGGCGCGAAAATAAACCTGCCGGCTCTGCTGGTAGAGATAGCTGAACAACAGGCAGAGCAACAAGGCAACTACGCCCGGTATGATAACGATGCTGGTAGAAATGCTGTCCATGGGGTCGGGCTTAAGATTTCCGGGTAGTGGTGCAGTTTGATTGTCATTCCGAACAAGCGTTCTTTGCGCCGTGAGGAATCTGGGCGAGCCGCGCGAAGCGTCGCGTTCTTTGCGACGCAATAGTCGCGCGTTTGGCTCGCTTCCTTATCAAAACTGCACTACTACCGATTTCCGTTGAGTTGCGCCAGTAGTTCTGGCGGAAGATTATAATTAATGTTTTCACATCGTCCTTACGAACACAACAAGATTTAAGTACAGTGCCCCTCCAAATTACCCTGCGAACCGGATGACATCGAATGTAGACATCGTCTATCTTGTTGGCTTGACGATACTTTCCTTATCTTCATACCATTAACATTTAGCCACTTATGCCTGAAATCGTTGAAACTGCCGCCACCAAACCGCGCGTCCGCTTCGCTCCGTCGCCCACCGGCTTTCTGCATGTAGGCAGCGCCCGCACTTTCATCTTCAACTGGCTGTATGCGCGCCATAACGGCGGCGCCATGATTCTTCGCCTTGACGATACTGACGTCGAGCGCAACACCCAGGCCTCTGTCGATTCGATTTTTGACGGATTGAAGTGGCTGAACCTCGATTGGGATGAAGAGTACAAACAGTCTGAAAGGCTGGATCTGCACCAGAAAATGGCCTGGAACATCTTCGACAAGGGTCTCGCCTACCGCGATTTCACGCCGGCGCATACCGGTGACGCGGAAAAATCTGGCGCACAGGGAACGTGGCTGTTTAATCCCGGAGCCCGTGAACTTTCCCGCGAAGAAAGTGACCGCCGCGCCGCGGCGGGGGAGCCGTTTGCCTTACGCTTTCGCGTGCCGCGGGACGGCGGCCAACTGGTGCGATTTGCCGATGCCGTCTATGGCGAACAAGTGAAGGCTGCTGCCGACATCGAAGATTTCGCGCTGCTTCGTTCCGATGGTATGCCCACTTACCATCTCGCATCCTGTGCCGACGATGCCGACCTTCGCATTTCCCACATCATCCGCGGCCAGGACCATCTCTCCAATACCTACAAGCACGTGCTGATCTTCGAGGCTGCCGGGTGCGCGCCGCCGCAGTTCGCGCACCTGCCTCTGCTGGTCGCCCCCGATGGCACCAAGCTTTCCAAGCGCCGTCACGGCCCGGTCGTGAGCGTCACTACTTATCGCGACTCTGGATTTCTTTCCGAAGCCTTCATCAATTTCCTCTGCCTGCTCGGCTGGTCGCCCAAGAACGACCGCGAGAATATGTCCCTACAGGAACTGACTGACGTCTTCTCGCTCGAAGGCATCAACCGTTCGAATGCGGTCGTGAACTTTAAAGAATCTGCGGTTGTTGCCGCCTCCACCGTCGTCATCGCTCCCCCCACCGTTGTAACAGCTGCCTCCACCGTTGTCATCCCGAGCGAAGCGAGGGACCCTGGTGTTGCCGCCCCCGAAGACACTTTCGATCCAAAAGCCCTTTGGCTCAACGCCGAGCACATCCGCGCCCTGCCGGTCGAGGAGTTGAGCGGCCGTCTGCTGCCCATCGTGCGGAGCGCCGGATTCGACGTCTCACCGGAGAAAATGCTGCGGATTACGCCGCTGATCCGCGAACGCATCAAGTTGCTGTGCGATGTGCTTACCGCCGCCGACTTTTTCTTCGTCGATCCGTTGCCGACATACGATTCAGCCGAACTCATCCCGCAGAAGGGAGACATGGCGATGGCGCGAAAGGTTCTGGAGAAAGCCCGCGAGATCCTGGCGGAGATCGAGTTTAAACACGATCCGCTGGATCAGGCTCTGCGCGCCGCCGCGCAATCGCTGGGAGTGAAGGCGGGGCAAATGTTTCAGCCCATACGCGTCGCCGTCTGCGGGCGGAAGAATGCTCCACCGCTGTTTGAGACGCTGGAGGTGCTGGGACAAGAGACCACGCTCAATCGAATTGGGCGGGCGCTGCAAAAAATCTAGGTTGCGGCCGCAATCTAATTTGTTGCAACCCTGCTATGCAAAATCTTATCTACATCACGTAGCTTCGTTCCCGCCGATCGTGAAAAAACTCAGAGACGTCTCGCGTCCGCGTGAACTCGGCACATGAGCCTGGAAAGGGAATCGCATGAAAGCAGTGCAAGTCAGCAAAGCAGGTGGAGATTTCGAATTGATCGAACGCCCAATTCCGGAGCCGGGGCGCGGGCAGGTGCGCATTAAGGTGGAAGCCTGTGGCATCTGCCACAGCGATGCGCTGGTGAAGGAGGGGTACTGGCCCGGAATTCAGTATCCGCGAGTGCCCGGCCATGAGATCGCCGGCCGCATCGATGCGCTCGGCGCCGACGTTACTTTATGGAAGCCCGGCCAGCGCGTGGGAGTGGGATGGCACGGCGGCCACTGTTTTCAGTGCGACCCATGCCGCCGCGGAGACTTCGTTCTCTGCCAGTTCCAAAAAATTACCGCTATCAGCTATGACGGCGGCTACGCGGAATACATGATCGCGCAGTCGGAGGCCGTGGCTGCCATGCCGGACGACCTGCCCGCGGACGAAGCCGCGCCTCTGCTCTGCGCGGGCATTACCGTTTTCAACTCGCTGCGCAATTCAGGCGCCCGCGCCGGAGATATGGTCGCCGTGCAGGGAATTGGCGGACTCGGCCATCTGGGCATTCAATACGCCCGCCAGATGGGCTTTCGCACCGTCGCCATCGGCCGTGGCGGAGACAAAAAGGCTTTGGCTACGAAGCTGGGCGCTCACGAATATGTGGACACCAGCGCGGGTGCTCCTGCCGAAGCGCTGCAAAAATTAGGCGGAGCCCGTGTGATTCTTGCCACCGCTCCCGATTCGAAATCGATCTCCGCATTGGTCGATGGCCTGGCGGGAAATGGAAAATTATTGATCGTGGGAGCCGGTCTGGAATCTCTGACGGTCACGCCACTGCAATTGATTGGCGGGCGGAAGTCCGTGCAGGGCTGGCCTTCCGGTACGGCGAAAGATTCCGAGGAAACGCTCCGCTTCAGTTCGCTCAGCGGCGTTCGTCCCATGATCGAGCGCTATCCGCTCGAGAAGGCCGCCGAAGCCTATCAGCAGATGATCAGCGGACGCGCGAGGTTCCGTGTGGTGCTGACGATAGGGGGATAGTGTTCACCGGCACCTGGAGCCCCGGACGCCCTCGTCCGGGGTGCAGCGCCACGAGCGTATACGTCTAAGCCCCGTGCCGCTCCCTGGGCGGACGAGGGCGTCCGCCCCGCCACGAGCCACTAATCTTAGCTGTACCTCTTGCGATAAGATCAAGTAGTAATGAATCCATCGCCGTCAATCGAAGCTGGAGAAAAAGCTGTGGCTGCCACGCCGTCGCCCGCGCCGTCGAACTTCGTCCGCGACATCATTCTTGAAGACCTCAAGAGCAACAAGCACAATGGCCGCGTGCAAACGCGTTTTCCTCCAGAGCCCAACGGCTACCTTCATATCGGACACGCCAAGGCGATCTGCATTGACTTCGGCCTGGCCGATGAATTTGGCGGACACACAAATCTTCGCTTCGACGACACCAACCCCGAGAAGGAAGAGACGGAATACGTCGAGTCGATCAAGGCCGACGTCAACTGGCTCGGCTTCCAGTGGGATGGGTTGTTCTACGCCTCCGATTATTTCGATCAGCTCTACGAGTGGGCGATCAAACTTATTAAAGATGGAAAAGCCTACGTCGACGATCTGACCGCCGACGAAATTCGCAAACATCGCGGCACGTTAACCGAGCCCGGGAAAGACAGCCCCTATCGCAGCCGGTCGGTGGAAGAGAATTTGAATTTGTTCGAGCGCATGCGCGCCGGCGAATTTCCCGACGGTTCGCGCGTTCTGCGCGCGAAGATCGATATGGGCTCGCCTAACCTGAACATGCGCGATCCGGTGATGTACCGCATCCTGCACGCCGAGCATCACCGCACCGGAAACAAGTGGTGCATTTATCCCATGTATGACTACGCGCACGGCGAGTCGGATTCCATCGAGCGCGTCACGCACTCCCTCTGCACTCTCGAGTTCGAAGACCATCGCCCGCTGTATAACTGGTTCATCGAACAGCTTGGAATTTTCCCCTCGCGGCAAATCGAGTTCGACCGCCTGAATCTCACTTACACCCTGCTAAGCAAGCGCAAGCTGCTTCAGTTGGTGCAGGAAGGACGCGTCAGCGGATGGGACGATCCGCGCATGCCCACGCTCGGCGGCATCCGTCGCCGGGGATACACCCCCGAAGCGGTTCGCAATTTCTGCGGCGCCATCGGCGTGTCGAAGACCAATGGATCGATCGAACTGGCCATGCTCGAACACTTCGTCCGCGAAGACCTGAACAAGCGCGCCCCGCGCGTGATGGCGGTACTGCGCTCGCTGAAAGTTGTGATCGATAACTATCCGGAGACTCAGGTCGAAGAGATGGACGCGGTGAACAACCCTGAAGATGCGACCGCGGGCGCGCGCAAGGTGCCGTTCTCGCGGGTGCTCTACATCGAGCAGGATGACTTTCGCGAAGTTCCGCCGAAAGGATACTTCCGCCTCTCGCCGGGACGGGAAGTGCGCCTGCGCTACGCATATTTCATTACTTGCCAGAGCGTGGTAAAGAACGATAAGGGCGATGCGGTCGAAGTGCATTGCACGTACGATCCAGCCTCGCGCGGTGGCAACTCGCCCGACGGTCGCAAAGTGAAATCCACGATCCACTGGGTCTCAGCCGCGCACGCGGTCGACGCCGAAGTGCGGATCTACGAAAATCTATTCACCAAAGAAGATCCCGGCGACGTGGAAGAAGGTCAGGACTTCTCGGCGAACCTGAATCCGAATTCGCTCGAAGTAATTTCGGACGCGAAGCTTGAACCGTCGCTAGCCAACGCGCCCGTTGGCAGCCGCTATCAGTTCGAGCGCCTGGGATATTTCTGCGTCGATCTGGACTCGAAGCCCGGCAAGCCAGCGTTCAACCGGACTGTGGCGCTCAAGGATACTTGGGCGAAGGTGGAGAAGAAGCAGGGCGGCAGAGCTTGAAATAGTCAGCGCAATTCCTGTGGGACGAGCTAAACTCGTTTCAGCCCGCAGACCGGGGCAATGCCCAACTAGCCCGGACCTTAACCGACTGCTTCGCCGGGATTTCCCGGCGTTCGCCCCCCTCTGCGTTATGACAAACTTTTTGGGTTGGTTAAAATGGCCGCAAATTATCGAGCTGAAGTAGAGGTCGGCCTCGTAACGGATTACAAAGACCCGGACATCCTTCGAGCGCTTGACATCTACGAGGAGAGAATTCCTGCCGCTGAGCGTTTCGAAGCCCCGGACATAGTTCGCTGGCTCCGTGAGGATCAAGAACAGCGGGCCTTGAGCACGGTCGGACCCCGCGACTATTTTGCCGTTGCCAAGGTCGGCGGCAAAGTGTGCGGGTTTATTCTTATGCACTACTACTCCAAAGTGCAACTTGCGTTCGTCGCTTATCTAGTCGTGGAAAGAGGGGTCTCGACCGAAGCTAGCACCGTTTCAGGCACACTGCTGGCGTGGGCTTCCTCACTCTTCGATAGGCAGGAGGAGCTCAAGGACTGTAGAGGGTTTGTCTTTGAGGTGGATGATCCCGCCCACGCTGATAGTGACCCAGCCCGAAGAGAGGCGCTCGCCAGAATCCGGCTGTTTTGCATGCTGGCGGAGGCAAATAATCTCACACTCCGCGCTTTGGACTTCAATTACTGTCAGCCTCCGCTGTCGGCGCCAGCAGCCGGCGAGGCCTCGAAGGAAGTCCCCATGTTGCTGATGTATGCTGCCCGAACGCCTCGTCGGCAAAACTGGATGAGCAAAAAAGAGGTAAAGGAACTAGTGAAGTTCATTTTCGAGTCGTTGTACCCGGAGGGGTTCTCCGAAATTCAGAGCGAAACCCTCGCGTACCGTAAGCATCTCGTTGAGCTCTCCAGAGCTCAGATCATGAGATTGCCGAAGCAGGTTCCTACCCTCAATTTTGCGCAGATCAAGGCAAGGACTCAGGCTTTGCACGCAGATACCGCCGCGCACCCGCAGGTGACTCCCGTCGCATCGGTCAAGAGTCGGGGCGAGCACGACGCCGTGAGCCCCCCGGTCGACTTCGTGATTATTACGCCGCTCGAGGAGGAACGTGACGCCGTACTCAGCAAGCTGAAGGGCTGGCGCAAGTTGCCGCCCTCGCGACGAGATATCCTAGTTTATTTCGTCGCCATGCTCCCCGTGGAATATCCGGACGGTAAAAAGACCTACTACAGCGTAGTTGTGGTTCCACTTGCAAACATGGGCCAACAAGAAGCCGCCACCGCGACCGCAGATGCAACTCGGCGTTGGAAACCACGTTTCGTACTCTTGGTGGGTATTGCTGGAGGCCTCAGAGCCGCCGGGGTGGACTTGGGAGACGTCCTCATCGCCGACCAGGTCGCTAACTATGAACTGCAGAAGCTGACCTCAGAAGGCGCCAGCATTCGCTGGAGAGTAAACCCCGTAAGTAAGCAACTACTTTTGGCTGCGAGGAATTTTCTCGGAACCGATTGGATGACCTGGATAAGTGCGCTGCGTCCTTCCGAGGGGAGTCCCAAACGCAAGATTGGAGTAGTCTGCACCGGGGATAAGGTAATTGCCAACAAGCTTGCAGAAGAGTATCGGGAAGTCTGGGAGAGGTTGATTGGAGTGGAGATGGAAGCGGGTGGCGTGGCTTGCGCAGCGTCATCGCAAGTGCACCCTCCGGGATTTTTCATGATACGCGGAGTTTCAGACCTAGCGGATAAAGATAAGGATGCTCCCGATACGTTAAGGTGGCGTGAATATGCCTGCGACGTGGCGGCTTCTTATGCAATCGCGATGCTGGCAAACGGCCCTATTGCAAAGGATTAGTTCCAGCGCAGGTGCGGGGTTTGACGTGGTGCGCGCAGGGTTCGTTTCGGCTTTCCAAAATTACCCGGCAAGAATTCCGCCCGCAGCCGGACGCGCTGACGAAAAAACAAAACCCCGAGCGCGAACTCCACTCGGGGCGTAAGCCTGTCCAGCTTCACAGCTATTATCGGTGCTCAGAAACCGGAAGTCAAGGTTACTTGAGGAGCCTCCCTGTCCTGAGGCTCCTCTCAAGTTTCCCTACCAAAGAAGGGAAACGGTGGACCCGACGGGATTCGAACCCGCACCTTAAAGCTGGACAGGCTTACGTGCTGCCAATTACACCACGGGCCCCGAAGGCAGCGTAGTGGCAGGGGGGCGGCGAACTGCAAGGTTGTGCCGAAGGAAATTGTGATCAGGGTTTCACTTTGGGAACTAGATAGCTTGAAATGGAAGCCGGCATACCAGAGAACCTGTCACCCTGAGCGGAGCGAGATCGTTCGCGGAGCGAATGACCTCGCGAAGTCGAAGGAGCCCTATCTCCAGCACGCATCCCGGTGGCTATAAGGGATTCTTCCGCTTCGCCCTGAATGACAACGCATAAGGCAAAACCCCGAGCGCGTCTTCCACTCGGGGCTAGCATGTCAGCCTGTCAAGCTAACAACATTATCGGCGTGATCGAAGCGGACTTTACTTCAACCCCCCGACCCGGACTTGGCGGACGGATGAAGGCGTCCGTCCCTCCACGAGCTCATTCAGGCCCCTCCCTAACCTTTCCCGCCCTGCACAGTCTAAACGCGTTATGATTTCTCGTTCGCCGCGCTCGTCTAGGGCTCTCGCATGAACCTATACACGATAACGACCGCCTTCCCCGGTTTTCTGCTCTTCGAATTTTCCCGTACCGTGTTCTCCATGAGTGCCGCGGGCGTCTTGCTCCTTCTGATTGGCTTATGGGCCGCGCGCGTAGATCTGATGCGGGCGCGAGCGCTCGACAAGTTCGTCGCTTTGGGCAACATGTGTTTCGCGATGCCGCTGGCCGTCTTCGGCGCGCTGCATCTTTCCGCTGCCCCGGGCCTCGCGACCATGGTTCCTTCATATATGCCCTGGAAATTGTTTTGGGCATATTTCGTGGGCGTGGCGCTGATCGCCGCGTCGCTGAGCATTGCTACAAAAATTCAAGTGCAGTGGTCAGGCCTGCTGTTCGGCTGCATGATGTTTATTTTCGTGGCGACGATGGACCTGCCCGGAACACTCGCCAAACCTCACGACCGGATCATCTGGACGCTCATGCTGCGCGAGTTGTCCTTTGGCTGCGGAGGCTGGGTTCTCGCCGGGGCTGCGCTTGGCGCCAAAGACCGCCGCGGAAGCAGGTTGATCACGATAGGCCGTATCGTAATCGGTATCGCCGCCATATTTTACGGCGTCGAGCACTTTATCTTTTCCCTCAATGTCCCGGGTGTTCCCCTGGAAAAATTTATGCCCGTCTGGATCCCTGGCCGCATGATCATCAGCTATCTCACCGGAGTGATTCTGCTGATTTGCGGCACATGCATCCTACTGGCAAAGAAAACGCGGATGGCGGCAACGTATCTTGGCGCGTGGATTGTGCTGCTGGTCATCTTTATCTATGGGCCAATTTTGGCCACATCGCTACTGGACCCGAGTACGGATGTGCAGGTGGAGGGATTAAACTATTTCTTCGACACCCTGCTTTTTGCGGGCACGATTCTCGCCGTCGCCAACGCGGCGCCAAGAACCGATTCCTGACCACTAGATCGGAATGAGAACGCCGAGAGTCTAGTTATGCACGTGCGGGCTCTGCGCCGGATTGGCGTGATGCTCCGCCGGTTCCTTCACTACCTTCACTTCAAAGCTGACCGGCAAAGCTTTCGGAGGATAGCAGGCGGCGTTGTCGCAAGCCTGATAGCGCAGCACGCCGTGGATTACGTATTTTCCCGGTGTCACCGACTTCAGTGGATGCACCGCCACCGCGACCGTGAAGTCTCCACTGTAAACGCTAAGCTTTTCATCGGGCGAGAAAGGGAAGCTCGTTTCCTCTCCGGCAGGATATTCAATTTTCCCCAGGATAATGTCCGTGGGAAGGTCCATCTTTAAAGCGGTCGGAATGAGGAACTCGGACTTGGGCGTATTTGAATTGATGTGGTAGCCGGGAGGCACGCGGAAATTCAGGTTCACCATGGTCGCCTGAGCGCGCTGCGCGGTGGTGAGCGGCACCGCGGCCATCGAGACAGTCGGAGCTTTGCCCGGTACCTGTGCAGAAGCGAAAGTCACCGCGAAAAAAATGACTGCCAGCACCCGGCGCTTGCTGCAATGTCCAGAATTCTGCGGCGTCTCTTGTGCGATTGTCATTCTGAACTCAGCGGCGTCTCTGTGGCTGATGCCTGATTTGTGGCGGGCTTGGTATCGATAGCCTTCCTGATCGCGTCCTCGATCTCCGCCTTGCCTCGCAGCCCGATAATCTTGTCCACAATCTTTCCATCCCGTCCGATCAGGAAGCTTTCCGGCAACGCGGGGACGCCGCCGTATTGATCGCCCACCGATTCTTTTCCAATCAGGATGGGATAGTTTACGCCCATATCCTTGGCGAACTTGCCGATGTCTTCCTTGCTGGCGTCATCCATGGCGACGCCGACAATCTGGAATCCCTGCGCCGCATATTGATTTTGCAGCTCGACGAACCAGGGCATTTCGATTTTGCAGGGGCCGCACCAGGTTGCCCAGAAGTTGAGCAGCACGGCTTTACCGCGAAAGTCGGAAAGCTTCATGTTTTTGCCATCGAGCGATTCCAGAGTGAAATCGGGCGCCAGGCTCGATGTCGTGAGGTGTGACGCAAACACCGGGCCGGTGCGGCGCGCCTGATGGTAGCCAAAATAAAGCATGCCTGCGGCAACGAACGCCACCACAACCAGCGCAAGAGGATTACGTTTCACGGTGATACTCCATAGCAAATCCGAAAACTCGCCAACGATCTTTATTTGAATGATCTGTTTGAACGATCTTATTTGAACAACCTACAACGCAAATCGATTCAGGAACGATAGCCAATTCGAAATCATGGTAAACCGCCCGAGCACCAACAAGATGCCGAGCCCGATCAGCAACGCCCCCGAAGCCACTTCCACCGCATGCATGAAGGAACGGAAGCGGCTGTAAAACTTTAGAAAACGCTCCATTAACAAAGCCGTGAGCAAAAATGGCACTGCCAGTCCCAGCGAATAAATCGCCAGCAGAATCATACCCTTTGATAAAGTGTCCTGCGCAGCCGCTAACGTAAGGATGCCGGCAAGGATCGGCCCGATGCACGGAGTCCAGCCGAACGCGAAGGCAAAGCCGATCACAAACGCGCCCACCGGCGTGCTCCCACCTTTCAATTCATGCAAACGCGTATCCGAATACAACGCCTTGATTTTCAGAATGCCGGTCAGATGCAAGCCAAACAAGATAATGACTATGCCTGCCACCACCGCGAGCGTGTGTTTGTACTGCGCGGCGATCTGCCCGATTTCCGTTGAAATCGCGCCCAGCGTAATAAACACCACGCTAAAGCCGAGGATGAACCCAACGGAATTCGTCATCACCCGCCGCATCAGGCGGCCTTGCGACGATTTCAGCTCGTCCACCCCCGCGCCCGAGATCAGCGAAACGTAGCCCGGCACCAGCGGCAGCACGCAGGGCGAGAGAAACGAAATCAGCCCAGCGAAAAATGCGGCAATCGGAAGTGGTAGGCTGGTCATCCGTCCTTATTGTACCTGCGCGATCCCTCGTAACCTTACTGTAGATCAGACGATTGGCACGGCGTTTAGTTGCAAAGCCGATCTTAGCTTAACGCGATCGTGCCGGCACTGCCGGCGAAGGGCTGGCTGGCTCACTCGATTCCGCCCCAGAAGCCGCGAGCATCTTCCGCAAAAAACCGAAGGGCAGGGCCGCATTCAGAACGGCGCGATCGCCCTCTTGCTTGACCTCGATGCTTTCGAAGAAAGCTCGTACGTCCGGATCAGGGCCGTGCATCCCTACCGACGATTCTGCGCTGTGGCTCAGCGCAACGAACACGTTCACCTTATCGATTACGGCGCGCGCCTCTTCCGGGTTTCCAGTGTAGGCCTCGGCGCGGAGGTGAATCGCATCCGACCTTGGGTGCAGCGGGCTGTGATAAGTTCCGGAAGCCACCACGGTCGCAGGCGTAGCCAGGAGCGCGCCCAAGCCTCCGTCGCCGGGTGCGGACGGGTTCGTGCGAGCCACCACCCAGGCCAGACTGCCGAGCTGAACGTGTTTATAAAACTGGCGCAGCAGAGCCGGGCCGCCGAACGGGGAAGCCAGGCGCTTGGAGCGGTCGACGATTCCGCGAATCACCGCCGGATCATCGTGATTGGATGCGGCGACCAAATCGGCGTTCAGGACGGCGACGCGTAACGATCTGCCTTCCACGCGAATCGTGAAAATATCCGCGGACTGATAGTTCTCCACTCCTTCCGCGATCTGCCGCAGGTACGCTGTCAGGCGCTCGCCGTGGAACTCGCCTTTCAATACCTCCGAGAATCGCGGCTCGGGCGCCGAGCCGCCCGTTCCGCCTCCCGGCCAATTGCCGGGATAGTGAACCGCGAAGGCCGCTTCCTCCAGGTCGCGCTCGAATTCGAATCCAGTCTCGTGAATAAAGCGTTCGTATTCCGGATCGTGGCTGACCGAGGGCAATTCCTTGCCCGCGTTCGCTTTTCTGATCTTGCCCAGGTCGATGTAAAAAAAAGCGTCAGCTCCAGGCAGCAGACGGGCCGGCTCCGGCGGAGCGTGCTTTCGTAGCTGCACGGCGAGAGTCACCGCTGCGGCGACCAGCACGACCGTCAAGAAGATAGGAAAAGTACGCCTAATTCGCATGGAATGCGGTCAGGGCTGAAATCATAACACTGTGGGGAAAGTACGGCAGAGGGTTCGGGTAGAGTGGTAGCGGTGCATCTGAAAAAAATCGCTCGTTGACTCCCAATCCGAAGCGGGCGGATAATTGGACGCCTTGTGCGGAGGATTTTATGAAGCGTTCCTTTCGGCCCCGCAAGTCAGCCAACCTTTCCGATTCAGTTCAACAACAGCTCAATAAATACGCCCTCGCGGCGGGCGCAGCCGGAGTGGGAGTGCTGGTGCTGGGGCACCCGGCCGAAGCAAAGATCGTTTACACAGCCGACACCAACATCACGCCCGATCACACCATTCCTCTTGACCTGAACCACGACGGAATCGTCGATTTCGGTTTCCGTGATGTGTACCGCAGGTCTCATCCTTACGGCTTCGACCACACTGGACTTCTGTCGGTTATTCCCGCGAATGCAGCCAACAAAATCGAGGGGTATTCCAGGATTAACGGGAATTATGCCTCCGCGCTGCGCGCCGGAGTCCCCATCGGACCCAATGCACGGTTTACGACCGGTCCAAACATCATGGCGACCGTGTTCAGCGATACGGGCCGAGCTCGCGAACTGAGTGGCGTGTGCGATGGTCCATGGTCCGGAGGCACGCGCTATCTCGGTTTGCAGTTCTTGATTAATGGCGAAGTCCACTTCGGCTGGGCGCGTTTGAATGTTAGTTGTAAGGGATTGGACGTTTTTGCAACCCTGACCGGCTACGCCTACGAAACAGTCCCGAATAAGCCGATCGTCGCCGGGCAAACGAAAGGATCACATGAGGAAACCAGCGTAGGACCGGATGCCGCTCTCACCGCACCCGCTCCCAAACCAGCCCCACTCGGCTTACTTGCGCTGGGATCGCATGGACTGTCCATCTGGCGCTGGGAAGAGTAGGGGCGGCGCGGTAAGCGGCTGAAGAAATCCTCTAATAGCGCAGAAATCCGTGGTCAATGTCCGCGCGAGAGGTAAATTGGCCGGTGATCTGCCCCGAGCGGTTGATCGCCGCAGGAGTCGTACCCTGAGATCCGGCGTTTGGGTCGTCGAAACTGGTGAAGTTGCCCAATTGGTCGCGCACGAAACCGTGACGTATACCATCCGCGCCGGAATAGTAGCCCGTGATCGTTCCAGCGACATTGATGCCTGTAGGCGTAGTGAACATGGCACCTGGATAGTCGAAGGAATGCACCCCCGAATCGCCGCGCCAGAATCCGTGGGCAAGACCGGTGGCGTCAACGTAAGAGCCCACTAGAACATTGCGATCACTGATGGCTGACACGAAAATTACCGTACCACCGAAGGGGTCAGCATACTCCGTCAAGATGCCGCTGGAGGAGCGGATGAAATAGGTATAAGTTCCATTGTTGTAGTAGCAAGTCCCCGCAATTTCCCCGGAGGCGCTGAGCATCGCATTCAGCACAGAATCCCCACAACTGCCGGGTCCGCCGAAGGTAGTAAAGCTGCCCGCGGGGTCACGCAGGAAGGCAACATCCATATCGGTGGTGCTGGTAGTGTAGACCCCGCTAATTTGGCCAGCGTTATTATTGCTCTGAGGCATGGTTCGATCCGAGCCAGGCGGGTCGAAGGAAGTGTAGTTACCGCCTGCATCCCGCAAAAAGCCGTGAACGCCGATCCCATTGCCGTACCAGCCCGTAATCTGACCAGCATCATTCAGCCAGACTGCCACCGTCTGGGTGGTGCCTGAAACCGGTGCGTGCAGGGCCGTGAAATTTCCGCTGGTGTCTCGGATAAAACCGGGTTGAATTCCGTCGCCGTTGCTGTCTTGGTAACGACCGACCACGGTGCCGGAAGCGTTGATGGCCGCAGGCTGCGTCTCCGTACCGCCGGGAGGGTCAAAGCTAATGATCTTGTCACCGGAAGCAGCGACAGGAATCGTAATCAGCAGGCTGGCCGCCGTCAGCAGAGCTATGGTGGCAATCGTGATGGCATGACGAAAATGTTGCATAAACGATTTCTCCAGGCGCGGCGTACGCAAGTAGTTACGGGAAGTTGTCGCCCTTTAAAGAGGCAATGAGCATTTCACGCGCCTCAGCGAGGCTAGTCAAGATGAAGGATATGGCAACCCTCGCTTCCCAATTGGCGATGAAATTCTATGGCGCTTAATTTGCCCTGCGCGGCGGTTGAGTCACATGCCTGTTGCGAAAAAATTCCCGCTTGTGATAACTTAACTAATTGTCCCGGACATCTGGCAGGGATCAGGGGTATACTTGTGCCTGTAGGGCGCGGTTTCCCCGAATGCTGGCGTAGCTCAGTCGGTAGAGCACCTGATTTGTAATCAGGGGGTCGGGGGTTCAAATCCCTTCGCCAGCTCCAGTATGCAAAAGTCCGGAAGAGAGTTTTTAGGGATCGGATTCCGGCAGGCGGCAGGCTCGTAAGCGGCGGCGCAACAGGTTTTTCCAACGCACTCCATTCGGAACTTTATCCGGCTTGTAGTGACCTTCGCGCGGTAGTCCAATAGCGCGATTTTTGGTTTCCCTGATTTGCGAAATCTGTTTTGCGAAAACTGATTTGCGAAGTCCGGTAAGCGACGGCAAGAGTTTGTGTGCGTGGCTTGATCGCTCGGCGGATGGTGCGCGGCGGCTGCTTCGCCCGGCAGTTTTGCACAGGTGGGTGAGTGGTTAAAGCCAACAGACTGTAAATCTGTCCCTCCTAGCGAGGTACGAAGGTTCGAATCCTTCCCTGTGCACCAGTATTTGAGTTGTAGATTTGCGCGGCAGGATTTATGAGTCGCTTGGCGAGGGCACTGATCGCATACGCAGTTGTGGGTGCCTTGGCATTTGCCACGCTGACCGATTTTCGGATTCGCTCGGCGACTTTGCTGATTCTTGGATTGTTCGCGTTCAAGACTTGGGTGCGGCGCAAAGACGGGTTGCATCCGGAAGGCGAAAGGGAATCGGAATAGGGTTTTGGCTGAGAGCTGAAGGCTAATAGCCGACAGCTGCTTTCCAGGCCGATGTAGCTCAGTTGGTAGAGCACTCCCTTGGTAAGGGAGAGGTCACCAGTTCAATCCTGGTCATCGGCTCCAGAGTTGAGGCGTTTTGCGGGCGTGAGCGAAGCGGGAGCCCGCAGCCGAAATCCCGAGCGCAGTTTGCGAGGGAACTTGGGAAGGGCACGACTTTAGTCGTGCCGTCTGAGTTGCAGCAGAAAGGCGGCTTTAGCCGCCGAGGTTGGCTGACGGCTGAAAGCTGACAGCTGGTTTCAAGGGCGGGAGTAACTCAGTGGTAGAGTCACAGCCTTCCAAGCTGTTGGTCGCGGGTTCGATTCCCGTCTCCCGCTCCAGAGATTGAGCGCTTGCGGCGTAGCTCGCAGCTGAAATCCGGGCGCGGTTTGCGAGAGTAGGGATTAGAAGATGGCTTTCGAGCAGGCGACGATCAAGGTCCAGAAGGAAGCGGAGTTTGCGAAGCTGCAAGCCGCAGTCGACCAGGCGTTCCTGCCCGAGAAGACGGAGCGTTTCCTGAAGCAGTTGGAGCACAAAAATGTTCGCGTCAGGGATTTTGATGGAGTGCTGACGGCTCGCGCCCTCGAAGATGCAGTTGGACCGCAGGCGGATTTGGGCGCGCGGCAACTGTATCAAGCGCTGCCGGTTTCGGATCAGGCGCAGATGCGGGAGTTTTACCTGTCGAAGCTGGAAGGCATCGACAGCGCGCTGCGGCACAAGTTTAAGAAGCTGTATCAATATTATTAGTAGCGCCGGCGTCTCGCCGGCCTGACATGAACTTTGAGCAAGGAGCTAGGAGCTAAGAGCTGATTTATGGCGAAAGAGAAATTTGATCGCAACAAGCCGCACTGCAACGTGGGCACCATCGGTCACATCGACCACGGCAAGACCACGCTGACGGCGGCCATCACCAAGGTTTTGTCGAAGCACAATCCGAAGAACCTGTTTCGGTCGTTTGATTCCATCGACAACGCTCCGGAGGAGAAGGCGCGCGGCATCACCATCGCCACGGCGCACGTCGAGTATGAGACGGCGAACCGGCACTACGCGCACGTGGATTGCCCCGGCCACGCCGACTACATCAAGAACATGATCACGGGCGCGGCGCAGATGGATGGCGGCATTCTGGTGGTTGCCGCCACCGACGGCCCCATGCCGCAGACGCGCGAGCACGTACTGCTGGCGCGCCAGGTGGGTGTGCCGTATCTGGTTGTCGCGTTGAATAAAGTCGATGCGGTTGACGATCCCGAGTTGCTCGAGCTGGTTGAACTCGAAGTGCGCGAGCTGTTGAAGAGCTACAAGTTCCCCGGCGACGATGTGCCGGTGGTTCGCGTGTCAGCACTTGGGGCTTTGAATGGAGAAGAAAAGTGGGAGAAGCAGATTGACGCGCTGATGGAAGCAGTGGATAAGAGCGTGCCGCAGCCGGCGCGCGAGCTCGACAAGCCGTTCCTGATGCCGATCGAAGATATCTTTTCGATTCAGGGGCGCGGCACGGTGGTGACCGGACGTATCGAGCGTGGCAAAGTGAAGGTGGGCGAAGAAGTGGAAATCGTCGGCTTCCGCGACACGCGCAAGACGGTGGTGACGGGCGTCGAAATGTTCAAGAAGCAGCTCGATGAAGGCATGGCGGGCGACAACGCGGGACTGCTGCTGCGCGGCATTGCGAAAGAAGATGTGGAGCGCGGCATGGTGCTGGCGAAGGGTGGATCGATCACTCCCCACACCAAGTTCAAGGCGGAAGTTTACATCCTGACCAAAGAAGAAGGTGGACGGCATACGCCATTCTTCAAGGGATACCGTCCGCAATTTTATCTGCGGACGACGGACGTGACGGGCGTAGCCGAGTTGCCGGCGGGTACCGAGATGGTGATGCCGGGCGACAACGTGAGCCTGGTGATCGAGCTGATCACGCCGGTGGCCATGGAAAAGGGCTTGCGCTTCGCCATTCGCGAAGGCGGACATACGGTGGGTGCCGGAACGATTTCGGAGATATTGCAGTAGGGAAGCGCGCCGAACGCGCGATTTAGCATTCTCGCAAAGAACGCGAGAATGTTCGCGCGGCGCGCCCAGATCCTTCGCGAGACAAAGAGCGTCTCGCTCAGGATGACAATTTAATTAAAGCGCGGCTTGCGGCTTGCCGCTGGTTCTTTCCTTCCGGAGACGCCGGGAGGGGTTAGAGAGAGTGAAACGTGATTGGAAAAGAAAGAATTCGCATCCGGTTGAAGGCTTACGACTATCGCATTCTGGATCAGTCGACGGGCGAGATTGTGGAAACGGCACGGCGCACCGGGGCGCAAATCGCGGGGCCGATTCCACTGCCCACGATGAAGAACAAGTACTGCGTGCTGCGTTCGCCGCACGTGGATAAGAAGTCGCGGGAGCAGTTCGAGATCCGCACCCACAAGCGCCTGCTCGATATTCTCGAGCCGACGCAGCAGACGGTGGACGCGCTGATGAAGCTCGATCTGCCGGCGGGTGTGGATGTGGAGATCAAGGCGTTCGGGAAAGAGCATAAATAAGCCGTCAGCTCTCAGCCTTCAGCTAAGGCGAGAAGCTCCCAGCCAATAGCCGTTGCTTCCAGAGAACGAGCCAAGCTGGGTGGAGATAGAAATGGCGATACGGGTTACGGGCATTCTCGGAAAAAAAGTCGGCATGACGCAGCTGTTTGACTCCAAGGGCGATGTGCGCCCGGTCACCGTGCTGCAGGCTGGGCCTTGCGTGGTGACGCAGCACAAGCTGGCAGTGAAAGACGGCTATGAAGCGGCGCAGATTGGCCTGGTGGAATTCGTGAAGCAATCGAAGCTGACCAAGCCCGCGCAAGGCCACCTGGCAAAGAATAATCTTCCGCCGGTGAAATTTATGCGCGAAGTGGCCCTCGAGAGCGATGGCGACGGTGACGGAACGGTGAAGGTTGGCGACCGGGTTCTGGTCGAGATTTTCGAAGGCGAAAAGTTCGTCGATATCGTAGGAGTGAGCAAGGGTAAAGGCTTCCAGGGCGTGGTGAAGCGGCATCATTTCGCGGGCGGCCCAAAATCGCACGGTTCGATGTTCCAAATTACCGGCTCCATCGGATCGTCGGCGTTTCCTTCGCGCGTGTTCAAGGGAATGCGCATGTCGGGACACATGGGCCATGCGCGGGTGACGCAGCGCAACCTCAGGGTTTTGGGCGTAGATAAAGAAGAAAATTTGCTGGTAGTGGAAGGCAGCGTGCCGGGGCCGCAAGGCGGGTACCTCGTCATTAGCAAGGCGAAGAAGCCGCCCAGAGAGCGCCGGGGATTCGCGGGTTCGGCTACGGTCGATCCGTTGAAGGCGGCGAAGCGAGCGGCGAAGAAGGCGTAAGTGTAGCGCGGACGCCCTCGCCCGCGCCGCGTGCAGCACCGTAAAGGATTGCGGACGAGGGCGTCCGCGGCTCCATGAGAAACGCTATGGCAACGATTGATATTTACAATTTGAGCGGCGCCAAGGTCGGGATCTTCGATCTGGCCGATGAAATCTTCGGCGCGGTGAACGAGGATCTGATCTGGGAGGCGGTGAAGCACTACCGCGCCGGGCAGCACCGCGGCACGCACGCGACCAAGGCCCGCTGGCAGGTTTCCGGTTCGGGCAAAAAGCTGTGGAAGCAGAAGGGCACGGGGCGGGCGCGTATCGGCTCGATCCGGTCTCCCCTGTGGCGCCACGGCGGCACGGTGCACGGCCCGGTGCCGCGCTCCTACGATTATGCCTTCCCGCGCAAAAAGCTTCTGGGCGCGTTGCGTTCGGCGCTGGCCGCGAAGTTTGCCGACGGCAAGCTCACTATCGTCAACGCCTTCGACGTGAAGGAAGCGAAAACCAAGGAATTCCGGGCGGCGCTGGAGGCGTTGAAGGTGGAGAAGACGGTGCTGATCGTGGAAGCGCCCAATGCGGCGAACCGCAACCTGGAACTGAGTGCCCGCAACATCAAGGGGCTCGAGCTCATCGCGGGCAACGAAGTGCATCCGTATCATTTATTGAAATACGACCGCGTGATTTTTTCTCATCCCGCCATCGAGAAGTTGCAGTTGACGTTGCAGGATACTTTGCCGAAGGGCCAGCGTAAACATGCGAAAGAAGAAGGCGAAGGGGCGAAGAAGGCGTCGGCTTCTCCGCGCAAGCGCACGCGGCATGAAAAAGCGGCGGAGGTGGCATAGTGAAATCCGCATACCAGATCATTCGCCGTCCGGTGATTACCGAAAAAGGGCTCGCGATCAAGGAACTGCAAAACACGCTGGTGTTCCAGGTCGCGCCGGGGGCGACGAAGACGGAAGTGAAGCAGGCGGTGCAGACGATTTTCAAAGTGAAAGTGCTGTCGGTGCGCACGGCGATGTATCCGGGAAAAGAGCGCCGGCGGGGAAAGTTTGCCGGCTACCGTCCGGATTGGAAAAAGGCGTATGTGCGGCTGCGTGCGGGCGAGAAGATGCCGGAGTACGCGGCCAATCTGTAGGGCGGTCGTTGGTCCTTAGTCGTTGGTCGTTGGCAAAAACATTAAGGATCGAGATGAATTGCGAACGACAAACGACCAGCGACTAACGACAGAATTATGAGCTGATTATGGCGATTAAGACATATAGACCGACAACCCAGACGTTGCGCTACCGCACGACGATCGTCAACGACGACATCACGACGCGGCATCCGCACAAGCCGCTGATCGAGCCCAAGCCGCGCACCGGCGGCCGCCGCAACTCCGGCGACATGACCATGCGGTTCATCGGCGGCGGGCACAAGCGCAAGCTGCGCATCATCGATTTCAAGCGCGACAAGACCGGCATTCCGGCGACCGTGCTCAGCATTGAATACGATCCCAACCGTTCGCCGCGCATCGCGCTGTTGGCGTACGCCGATGGGGAGAAGCGTTACATCCTTCAGCCGGAAGGGTTGAAGGTTGGGCAGAAGGTGATCAGCGGTCCGGAGGCCGACATTCTTGTAGGCAACGCTCTCCCGCTGCGGAATATTCCACCCGGCACGCAGATCCATAACCTGGAGTTGAAGCCGGGCAAGGGCGGGCAGATGGTGCGCTCGGCGGGCGGCGCGGCGCAGTTGATTGCGAAAGAAGCGGAGTACGCGCTGGTCAAGCTGCCTTCGGGAGAGACCCGCAAGGTTTCGCAGGATTGCATGGCGACGATCGGGCAGGTGGGAAATCTCGATCACGAAAATATCACGATCGGCAAGGCGGGGCGCTCGCGGTGGCTGGGCAAGCGTCCGCACAACCGCGGCGTTTCCATGAATCCGGTGGACCATCCGCATGGCGGCGGTGAGGGCAAGACTTCGGGCGGCAGGCATCCGGTAACGCCGTGGGGGCAGCCGACTCGCGGATATAAAACGCGGAATAACAAGCGTACCGATAAGTTCATTGTGAACCGCAGAAGTAAGTAGAGGCGCAAGCGAGACCAAGATTCCTCGCTTCGCGAGGAATGACAAGGTGTGGGGTAAAGCAAATTTATGGCACGTTCAACCAAAAAAGGCGCGTTCGTGGATGCCTTCCTCATGTCGCGGGTTGAGGGCATGAATTCACGCAACGAAAAGAAAGTTTTGCGCACCTGGTCGCGGAGGTCCACCGTGGTTCCGGAGATGGTGGGTCATACCATTGCGGTGCACAACGGCAAGAAGTTTATTCCGGTGTACGTCACCGAGAACATGGTCGGACACAAGCTGGGCGAGTTCAGTTTTACCCGCAACTTCAAGGGCCACTCCATGCGGGCGGCGACGGAAGTGGCAGCGAAGCCAGCGGGCATTCCGGGCGGTCCGGGGGCGAGCGCTCCGGCGGCGCCAGCGGCACCGAAGGCATAAATCGCTTTTAGCCATTAGCTCTTGGCTTTTAGCTAAGGCGAAGAGCAGGGCTTAGAACAGAGACAAGAATATGGAATTTCGAGCGGAAATGCGTTACTTGCGAGTCTCGCCGCAGAAGGCGCGCCTGGTGCTGGAATTGATCAAAGGGCGCAAGGTGGAAGAGGCCCGGAACACGCTGTTGTTTACCAAGAAGCGGGTGGCTGCGCACGTGGGCAAGCTGTTGCAGTCGGCGCTCGATAACGCGAACTTTTTGAGCGCGGAAAAGAACCTGGATGTCGAACTGGACAATTTGTATGTGAAGAGCGCCATTGCGAACGATGGGCCGCGCATGAAGCGCATTCGTCCGGCGCCGCAGGGACGGGCGTTCCGTTACCAGAGGCGCATCTCGCATATCACGCTTATTTTGGCGGAGCGCGGAAATGGCGCGGCTCACAGTTCGGCGCAACCGCGGGCGGCCTCGGCGGGGGCTCCCGCGAAACGGCGGGCTCCGGTGGCGAAGAAGGCTGTGGGCAAGACGAGCAAGAAGAAGGTAGTTGCGAAGTAAGGCAACAGCAGGTTCCTCACCCGCGCTTTGCGCGGGTTCGGAATGACAAAGGTTCAGGAGTTTGATTTAGGAGAAGCAATGGGACAAAAAGTCCATCCTTATGGTTTTCGCCTCGGCTACACCAAGCCGTGGAAGTCGCGCTGGTTTGTGGAGCGGGACTACGACAAGCTGCTGCTCGAAGACATCAAGCTGAAGACCGAGCTGAAGGAAAAGCTCAAGTCGGCGGGTGTGAGTTCGATTGAGATCGAGCGGCCGGGCAACAAGCTGCGCATCATTATCAAGACGGCGCGTCCTGGAATTATCATTGGACGCAAGGGCGCTGAGATCGACAAGCTGAAGGCCGACTTGCAGAAGCGGACTTCGCGCGAGATGTTTGTCGACATTCAGGAAGTGCACAAGCCGGAACTTGACGCTCAGCTGGTATCGGAAGCGATCGCGCTGCAGCTGGAAAAGCGGGTGGGCTTCCGCCGGGCGATGCGCAAGGCGGTGGATTCGGCGCTGCGCTTTGGCTGCAAGGGAATCAAGGTTCGGGTCAGTGGTCGATTGAATGGAAACGAAATCGCGCGTTCGGAGTGGTACTTGCAAGGGCGTCTGCCGTTGCACACGTTGCGCGCGGACATCGAGTATGGCTTCTCGGAAGCCAGGACCACTTACGGCGTAATCGGCGTGAAGTGCTGGGTGTATAAAGGCGAAATTCTCCCGACCAAGAAGAAGGAACAGCAGACTGGCGTGGGCGCGTTTTAAAGAGTGCAGAAGTCAGAAGTGAGAATGCAGAAGTAAGATCTTGTGCCGGGTTGCAGGCAAGAAGATTTAACTAAGAGCATAGGAGCTAAGAGCTGACTTTATGTTGATGCCAAAGAAGGTGAAGTACCGCAAGCAGCAGCGCGGTCGGATGACGGGCAAGGCCTGGCGCGGAAGCACGCTGGCGTTCGGCGACTTTGGCCTGAAGGTGCTCGAGCCGGGATGGATTACCGATCGTCAGATCGAAGCCAGCCGCGTGGCCATGACTCGCTTCGTGAAGCGCGGCGGAAAGATCTGGATCCGGGTGTTTCCCGATAAGCCGGTGACCAAGAAGCCGGCTGAAACCCGTATGGGCAAAGGCAAGGGCGCGCCCGATCACTGGGTCGCGGTGGTGCGGCCGGGAAAGATTCTGTTTGAGATGGAAGGCGTTGCGCTGGCGGATGCGACCGAGGCCATGCGCCTGGCGTCGCACAAGCTGCCGTTGCGCACGACTTTGGTCAAGCGCGAAACGGCGCATTAAAAACAGCGAGCAGCTTTCAGCCGTCAGCTATCAGCACAGGCGGCGGTGGAGAAAGCTGAAGGCTGAGAGTTGAGAGCCATTTATGAAGGCAGATAAAGTCAGGAATTTGACCGACGAAGAGTTGCAGCACCAGGAAAAGGATCTCGCGGACCAGTTGTTCAAGTTGAAGTTTCAGCTGAACATGGGGCAGAGCGAGAGCCTGAAAAAAATGCGCGGGCTGCGCAAGGACATTGCGCGGGTCAAGACGATCCAGGGCGAGCGCGGGTGCGCCGCAGTGACGGAGAAAAGATGATGGCGGAAACCGCAACCGGGAAAGCTACACCCGAGACTGAACACGTGCAGGGCCGGCGCAAGGAAGTGGTTGGAGAAGTCGTCGCCAACCGCATGCAGAAGACGATTGTCGTCAAGGTGACGCGCAAAAAGGCGCACCCCTTCTACGGCCGCGTGGTGGCGCGCAACAAGAAATTCTATGCGCACGACGAGAAAAATGAAGCGCACGTCGGCGACGTGGTGCGGATTGAGGAGACGCGTCCGCTCTCGAAGTTAAAGCGCTGGAACCTGAAGGACATTGTGCGCAAGACGGCGCTGGTGCCGGAAATTGTAATTGAGCCGGAAACCAAGTAGCGCATCGGGGATCTAGGGAGATTGAAGCCATGGCTGTGATGATGAGAAGCATGCTGGAGGTCGCCGATAACTCCGGCGCCCGCAAGCTGCAGATGATTCTGCCGCTCGGCGGTTCGACCGGACTGAATGCCGGCTTGGGCGACATAATCACGGCGGCCGTAAAGGAAGCGGCTCCCGAGGGCCAGACGAAAAAGGGAAGCGTGGTCAAGGCGGTGATCGTGCGTACGCGGAAAGAACACCGGCGGCGCGACGGCACCTATATCCGCTTCGACCAGAATGCGGCCGTGCTGATCAATGACGCGGGTGAGCCGGTGGGAACGCGCGTCTTCGGCCCGGTGGCGAGAGAGTTGCGCGAGAAGAAATTTTTGAAGATCGTTTCCTTGGCACCGGAAGTGATTTAGCCAGGCCAGAGAAATTGAGTAATTGGGAAATTTGTAATTGAGCAATTGAAAACCCGGCTGCGTTTTGGCTTTCAAATTACACAATTACTAAATCACCCAATTACTAAATGGGGTTGAGATGAGAACCGTAAGCACTGTACAAAAACGAGTGGATATCCGCCGCAACGACAACGTGAAGGTCATCACGGGGCGGGATAAGGGCAAGGAAGGGCGCGTGTTGCGCGTGTTTCCCAACGACAACAAATTGCTGGTCGAGCACGTGATGATGGTGAAAAAGCACGTGCGCCCGAACCCGCAGCGCAACATCAAAGGCGGCATTGCCGAGCAGGAAAGCCGGATCGCGCTTTCCAACGTGCAACTGGTATGCCCGGCCTGCGGCCCGGTGCGCATTGGACACGAAGTGCGCGGCGACCGCAAAGTGCGGGTGTGCAAGAAGTGCGGAACGACGCTGGATAAATGATTTAGTAATTGGGTAATTGAGTAATTTGGAGATTGAAAATCAGAGACCGCACGGTGGCCTTAGATTGCTCAATTACTAAATTTCCCAATTACTCAATTCTTAGGATGAGACGCGATGGCAAAAGATAAAGAGAGAAAAGGCTCGAAGGATTCGTCGCAGGAGCAGAAACCTCCGGCGCAGGCGCATCACAGCGCCAAAGAGCGGCCCCGGCTGCGCACCAAGTTCGACAAGGAAGTTGCGCCCGCCCTGTTGAAGGAACTGGAACTGAAGAATGCGATGGCGGTTCCGCGGCTCAACAAGATTGTCGTCAACATGGGCATGGGCGAGGCCACGCAGAATTCGAAGATTCTCGACCCGGCGGTGAACGAGCTTGGCCAGATCACGGGCCAGAAGCCGATCATCACCAAGGCCAAGAAATCGATTGCGGCCTTCAAGGTGCGCGAAGGGCAGGCCATTGGAACCATGGTGACTTTGCGCGGCGACCGCATGTACGAATTTCTTGACCGGCTGGTGAATATTGTTCTGCCGCGCGTGCGCGATTTTAAGGGTGTCTCGACCAAGTCGTTCGACGGCCGCGGCAATTACACCATTGGCTTGCACGACCAGCTGATCTTTCCGGAGATTTCCTACGAGAAGGTCGACAAGATGAAGGGCATGAACGTCACCATCGTGACCACGGCGGCGAACGACAATCAGGCGCGCTCGCTGTTGAAGCACCTGGGCATGCCCTTCCGGGCGCAGTAAGGTTTCAAGGTTCGGGCGTTTCAAGGATTAAGCATTAGGGATTTCGGAGTTCGACAACAAGATTCGTTAAGGATTTCATGACTACAGCAAAACGAGTGAAAGACGCGAAGATCGAAAAGAAGTTTGAGCTGGCGCGCGACAAGAAAGAGAAGACGCCGAAGTTTTCCTCGCGCCGGCACAACCGCTGCAAGATTTGCGGACGTCCGCGGGCGTACCTGCGCAAGTTTGGGCTATGCCGCCTGTGCTTCCGCGGGCTGGCGTTGCGCGGTGAGATTCCGGGTGTCTCGAAGTCGTCCTGGTAGCGGGCGGGTTCTGGGCAGAGGGAGATCCTTCGCGAGACAAAAGACGTCTCGCTCAGGATGACAAAGCCGAAAAAGGCGTCTTGCTCAGGATGACAAGGCTGAAGCTATGAACGTAATCAGTAAGTGGTAGGGAAGCCGCTGCAGGTTCTCCGCATAACGCGGAGCGAACGGGTGGCAAGAGGAGAAGCAAACGATGAGGTTGACCGATCCGGTCGCAGATATGCTGACGAGGGTGCGCAATGCGCTCCAGGCGCGGCACCAGAAGGTGGACATTCCGGCCTCGCGGCTGAAGCTTGAGATTGCCCGTATTTTGAAGGAAGAGGGCTACGTCTCCAACTTCAAGGCCACGGAAGAAGAAGGCCACAAGGTCATACGGATTTATTTGAAATACGGCGCGCACAACGAAGCCGCGATTTCGAAGGCGGAGCGCGTTTCGCGTCCGGGCTGCCGGGTCTACGTGCGGCGCAGCGAGATTCCGCGCGTACTGGGCGGGATGGGAATCAACATCCTCACAACGCCGCGGGGAGTGATGACTGGACGCCAGGCCCGCAAAGAGGGCGTGGGCGGCGAGTTGTTGTGCGAGATTTGGTAGAGAACCAGCTATCAGCTATCAGCCGTCAGCTTTCAGTAAAAGCTGGGTTGTGAAAGCTGAGAGCTGAAAGCTGAGAGCTCAATACTTATGTCGAGAATTGGAAAAAAGCCGATCCCGATCCCCAAAGGGGTGACGGTCAAAGTGGAAGGCAACACGGTGCTGGTGCAGGGGCCCAAGGGCAAGCTGGATACGGCTCTGCCTGCCGGCATCAAGGTTGAGCAAAAAGACGGGCAGCTCTTGGCGGTGCGCGAGAACGATTCGCAGGCCGCGGTGCACGGGCTGGCGCGGGCTTTGGTGAACAATGCGGTCGAGGGCGTCACCAAGGGCTGGACGCGCGACCTGGAGATCGTCGGCATTGGCTATCGCGCCGAGATGAAGGGCAAAGGGATGGTCGTGTTCAGCCTGGGCTATTCGCATCCCATCGAGTACCCGCTGCCGACCGGCGTTGAGGCCAGCGTCGATCCCAAGCAGACCAAGATCGCGCTGACTGGAATCGACCGGCAACAGGTGGGTCAGGTTGCGGCTGAGATGCGGTCATTGCGTCCGCCCGATCCGTACAAGAACAAGGGCGTCCGCTATGCGGGCGAGAGATTGAAGAAGAAGGTCGGAAAGACCGGAGCGAAATAAGAAGGCCTTAGGTGTCAGGTCTCGGGTCATAGGAAAACCCAACACCTAAGACCTATCGCCTGAGACCGTGTTTAGCGGTCAAGGACAGATTTTATGCTGACTAGAATTTCGAAGAATCAGAAGCGCGGACACGTACACGACCGCATCCGCAAGAAAATGCAGGGGACGGCGGAGCGGCCGCGGCTGAATGTGTACCGTTCGTTGAATCACATTTATGTGCAGGTGATCGATGACCTGCACGGCAGCACGCTGGTGTCGGCAAGTTCGGCCGAGGGCAAGAAGGAAGACCGGCGTACCGGCGGCAACCTGGCGGCGGCGAAGGATGTGGGCAAGGCAATTGCCGAGCGCGCCAAGGCCAAGGGTGTCACCAAGGTTGTGTTTGACCGCGGCGGCTACATTTATCACGGGCGCGTAAAGGCGCTGGCAGATGCGGCGCGCGAAGCGGGATTGCAATTCTAGAAATTTGGGAATTTGGTAATCGGGTAATTTTGTAATTTGAAACCGGGATCCATTTTTGGGTTTTCAATTACCAAATTACAAAATTAGAAAATTACGAAATCAGGTTTAAGAATGCCAACAGTCGTCAAGAAGCTCGATGCGAATTCGTTTCAGTTGAAAGACCAGGTTGTGGCCATCAACCGCGTCACCAAAGTGGTGAAGGGCGGCAAGAACCTTTCGTTTGCGGCGCTGGTGGTGGTGGGCGATCCCTCGGCCGCGGTGGTGGGCCACGGTTCGGGCAAGGCGAAAGAGGTTCCTCAGGCCATTCGCAAGGCGATTGAGTCGGCGAAGAAAAATTTGATGAAAGTCAACTTGACTCAAACCAGCATTCCGCATCTGTCGCTGGGCCGCTACGGCGCTGGCAAAGTATTATTGAAGCCGGCTCCGGAAGGCACGGGAGTGATTGCTGGAGGCGCGGTGCGCGCGGTGATGACGTCGGTGGGAATTCAGAACGTGCTGACCAAATCGATTGGCACCACCAATCCGCACAACGTGATCAAGGCGACTTTCGCCGCGCTGAGGGCATTAAAAAGCCGCGAGAGCGTGGCGGCTATGCGCGGCAAGTCGGTGCAGGAGATTTAGAGGCAGTGGTCAGTGGCGAGTGGCTAGTGACCAGTTTCTTGGAAATGAAATTTGATGGGCCACAATCGCTGATCATTGAGCATCGATCATTGATCCCTGGCCACTGAGGTTACGATGACGACGAAGAAACCAAAAGCGGTCAGCGGAAAGATTCATCTGAAATGGGTGGTTTCCGCCATTTGTGCCCCCGTGAAACAAAAGCTGGTGGTCAAGGGGCTGGGCTTTACCCGCCTGAACCAGGTGATCGAGCGTCCCGATAACCCGGCGATTCGCGGCATGGTGGCCAAGGTGCCACATCTGGTGGAGATTTTGAAGTAGAAGCTGTCAGCGTTCAGCCCTCAGCGCAAACCGCTCCTGGCTGAAAGCTGACGGCTGAGAGCTTACTTATGAATTTATCCAATATTCGAGCACCGAAAAAGGCGTCGGAAAAGCGCAAGCGCGTGGGGCGCGGCATGGGCTCCGGCATGGGCAAGACTTCCACCCGCGGACATAAAGGCCAGCGCTCGCGGACTGGAATGCGCCTGATCCGCGGCTTTGAAGGCGGCCAGATGCCGCTGCACCGCCGCATGCCCAAGCGCGGCTTCACCAATATTTTCCGCAAGGAATTCAACATTGTGAGTCTGGAGCGGCTGGTTGCGCTGGGGGAAGAGTTGCTGGGTTCGCCCATCACTCCCGATGTGCTGCGCAAAGCTGGGGTGATTAAGGCCAAGCATCCCGTTAAAATTCTGGGCGATGGCGAACTCACGGTTGCGATCACGGTGCATGCGCACAAATTTTCAAAAGCGGCAGAGGAAAAGATCACCAAGGCAGGCGGCAAGATTGAGGTCTTGCAGTAATGTTTGAAAAGCTGGCCAACATCTTCCGTATCCCCGACCTGCGCAAGCGGGTACTGTTTACGCTGGCCATGCTCGCCGTCTACCGGCTGGGCGGCCATCTTCCCACGCCGGGCGTGAACTTCCTGAAGCTCGAAGATTTTTTCAATCAGAACCGGGGATCGCTGCTCGGCTTTGTCGATCTGTTCTCCGGCGGCAATCTGCGCCGGCTCACAATTTTCGCGCTGGGCATCATGCCGTACATTACGGCATCGATCATCCTGCAACTTTTGACTGTCGTCTATGAGCCGCTGGCCAAGCTGCAAAAAGAAGGCGAGCTGGGCCGCAAGAAGATTACCCAATGGACTCGCTACATCACGGTCATCCTCAGCGCGGTGCAGTCGTTCGGCATCGCCATTGGGCTCGAGAAAGCTGGCGATTTCGTTCTACATCCCGGCCCCGGCTTCATCCTGATGACCATGCTGACCCTGACCACGGGCAGCGCCTTCATTATGTGGCTGGGCGAACAGATCACCGACCGCGGCATCGGCAACGGCATGTCGCTGCTGATCTTTGCCGGCATTGTGGTGGGCCTGCCGCGCGGCGTGATGGATCTTTGGGATAAAGCGAAGACCGGAACGTGGGGTCCGATCACGCCGGTTTTGATGGTCGGGCTGGTGGTCTTCATGATCGCGGTGGTGGCGTTCATCGTTTACGTGGAACGCTGCGAGCGGCGAATTCCAGTGCAGTACGCCAAGCGCGTGGTCGGACGAAAGGTAATGGGCGGGCAGTCCACGCATCTGCCTTTGCGGGTAAACGCTGGCGGCGTGATGCCAGTCATCTTCGCGTCTTCGATTCTGACGTTGCCGCAAACCGTCGGCTATGGCCTGCGTAACAGCCGTTACATCGGCGACCTGATGCGGGCGCTGGGATGGGGCGAGCCGCTCTATACCGTGCTGTATGCTCTGGGCATTATTTTCTTCGCGTACTTCTACGTGTCGATCGTTTTCAATCCCAGCGAAGTTGCCGACAATATGCGGAAGTATGGCGGCTTCATTCCGGGTATTCGTCCGGGCAAGCGCACCGCCGATTACATTAACGAAGTCCTGACCCGCATCACGCTGGTGGGCGCAATCTATCTGATTATCATCTCGTTCATTCCGGAGTGGATGATCACCGGTATTCACCTGAATCACTTGCCTTTCTGGCTGGGAGGATCGCTGTTTGAGCGGCTTCCGGTTTGGGTGACGAACGGGTTGGGCGTGAATTTTTATTTCGGTGGAACGTCGCTGCTGATTGTCGTGGGTGTGGCGATGGATACGGTGACGCAGATCGAGGCGCAGTTGATCATGCGCCACTACGATGGGTTCACGCCGCGCAGCGGACGCATTCGCGGCCGGCGGAACTGGTCTTAAAAATTGAGCGATTGTGCGATCGGGTGATTGTGCGATTGCGGAAATTGGTGGATTGAGGAGGGTTGGAATTGCGATCTCTGCGGGAGATTGTCAATCACTCAATGGCTCAATCACCCAATGACTCAATTTCGAACTCGATGGCGCAGGAAACCTCACGCGATCTAGGTCCGGTGGTATTGCTTGGTCCGCCGGGCGCGGGCAAGGGAACGCAGGCCAAGCGCATCATGGAACATTACCTGGTGCCGCAGGTTTCCACGGGAGACATTCTGCGGTACAACGTGGCCCAGGGTACGGAACTCGGGCAGGCGGCGCAGGCTGTGATGGCGCGAGGCGAGCTGGTTTCCGACGACTTGGTATGTGAAATGGTCCGGCTGAGGTTGAAGGAGCCGGATTGCAAACGCGGCTACATTCTGGACGGGTTTCCGCGGACTGCGGCTCAGGCCGGGTGGCTGGATGCGCTGCTCGACGACGGGATCTTTGATAATTCGCGCCCTACGCGGGCTTGGCCAATTGTGATCCGGCTCGACGTGGATTATAATCAATTGTTGCTCCGGATTACTGGACGCCGTTCTTGTCCCACCTGTGGGCGGATTTATAACGTCCACTTCCAGCCGCCCCGTGTCGAGGAACTTTGCGACGTTGACGGATCGAAGCTGGTGACCCGCAATGACGACCGGTTGGAGGTTATTCGGCCTCGCGTGGCGGCTTACCAGGAGCAGACTCGTCCGGTGGCCGATTATTATCAGCGGACGGGCAGGCTGATTTCGATCAACGGCGATCTGCCGATGGATGAAGTCACGGCGCAGATATTCAGGATACTGGAAGATCATCACGCTTAAGCGTGCTGTTAATGAAGCATGGCGATAGTTTGCAAATCGGCGGCGGAAATCGAACGGATGCGGCAAAGCGGCCGCATTGTGCGCCAGGTTCTTGACCATGTGCGCACTCTGGTGAAGCCCGGTCTCACGACCATGGATCTGGAACGCGCGGCGGAGAAGAAGATTGAAGAGTTGGGCGCCAAGCCGGCGTTCAAGGGATATTACGATTATCCCTGCGTGTTGTGCACCTCGGTGAACGAAGAAATAGTGCACGGCATCCCGTCGGAAAAGCGGGAGCTGAAAGAGGGCGACATTGTTTCGATCGATTGCGGAGTCGTGCTGGACGGCTACTACGGCGACGCAGCGATCACGGTTCCGGTCAGTGACACGGTAAAGCCGGAGTTGCAGAAGCTGTTGAAAGTGACGGAAGAATCGTTGTACCGCGGCATCGAGCAGGCGCGCATTGGAAATTCGGTTGGCGATGTGGGCGCGGCAGTGCAAGAGCACGTGGAGGCCGCCGGATTCAGTGTGGTCCGCGAATTTGTCGGACATGGGATTGGAACGCACCTGCACGAAGAGCCGCAGGTTCCGAATTATGGGGCGCGCGGGCACGGCGCGAAGTTACGAGAAGGTATGGTCATCGCCATCGAGCCGATGGTGAATTTTGGCAAGCCGGAAACGCGCGTGCTGGGCGATAAGTGGACTGCGGTCACAGCCGACGGCAGTTTCAGCGCGCACTTCGAGCACTGTGTGGCGGTAACGAAAGACGGTCCGGTGATTTTGACAAAATAGTGGTCAGTGATCAGTGACCAGTTTGAGCCGGACAGGATTCGGAAAAGGGCGCGGCAGATTCGCGCCGGAGAGCAGGGTTGCTGGCCGCTAGCCGCTGACCACTGATTTTCAAGGAGCGAATGAGTAAAGAAGACGCGATTGAAGTGATGGCTGTGGTTCTGGAACCGCTGCCCAACGCCATGTTCAAGGTGGAACTGGAGAACAAGCACCAAGTGCTGGCGCATGTCTCGGGCAAGATGCGCAAGAATTTCATTCGTATTCTGCCCGGAGATAAAGTCGCGGTCGAGCTTTCGCCGTACGATCTGAATCGCGGAAGAATTGTGTATCGCTATAAATGATTTTGTAGGGACAGCCGCCCTCGGCTGTCCGCCGGGCGAAGCCCGGGGAGTTTTTGCTGACGGCCGAAAACTGACAGCTGAAAGCTGGTTTATGAAAGTACGAGCATCGGTAAAGAAAATTTGTGACAAGTGCAAGGTTATCCACCGCAAGGGTGTGGTGCGGGTGATCTGCGTCAACACGAAACATAAACAGCGCCAGGGGTAAAACAGCTCTTAGCCTTTAGCTCTTGGCTTTTAGCTAAGAGCCAAAAGCTAAGAGCCAAGAGCCAAGAGCTGAGAGAGGTCAAGAACACATGGCACGTATCGCAGGCGTTGACTTACCGCGCCAGAAGCACATCAACATCGCGCTGACTTACATCTACGGCATCGGGCATCCCCGCGCCGGCGCCATTCTCGATGAGGCCAAAGTGGACCCCATGAAGAAGGTGCAGGATCTCAGCGAAGAGGAAGTGAACCGCATCCGTACCGTGATCGAGCAACAGGGGATGGTGGAAGGCGATCTGCGCAAGGAAGTTTCGATGAACATCAAGCGGCTCATCGAAATCGGTTCCTATCGCGGCTTCCGTCACCGCCGCAACCTGCCGGTTCGCGGACAGCGTACGCACACCAATGCGCGCACTCGTAAGGGACCGCGCAAGGGAACGGTATCGACCAAGAAGAAGGCGACGTCGAAAACGTAAGAGCAGTGTTCAGTGCTCAGTGATCAGTGGCCAGTGAGGCCCAGATTCACTGACCACTGGCCACTGACCACTGGACACTAATTATGGCCAAACCAGCAGCAGCGGGCGGCGCAGCCGCACCGGATAAAAAAGGCAAGAAGAAGACTTTCAAAAAGAAGGAACGCAAGCACGTTCCGCACGGGCTGTGCTATGTGCAGGCGTCCTTCAACAACACCATCGTCACGATCACGGACATGAACGGCAACACCCTGTCATGGAAGAGTTCGGGATCGCTGGGTTTCCGCGGATCGCGCAAAGGCACTCCATTCGCCGCGCAGCAGGCGGCATCGAACGCGGCCAGCATGGCGCGGGATCACGGCGTGCGCAGCGTGGACGTGCGCGTCAGCGGCCCCGGCTCCGGCCGCGAGTCGGCGGTGCGCGCTCTGGCGTCGTCCGGCATTGAAGTGCGCTCCATTCGCGACGTGACTCCCATCCCGCATAACGGATGCCGTCCGCCGAAACGGCGTAGAGTGTAAGAAAGTGGCCAGTGGTCAGTGACCAGTGGCCAGTAGGATCAAGATCAAAAGCGGTTGCTGGCCACTAATCACTGGCCACTGACCACTGTTCCGGGACGAAGGGTGAAGCCAAACCTGTAAACCGGTCATCTAATAAGGAGAATAAACTTGGCCCGTTATACCGATGCAGTCTGCCGTCTATGCCGCCGCGAGGGCATGAAGCTGTTCCTCAAAGGCGCAAAGTGTTTCAGCGATAAGTGCCCCATCGAGAAGCGTAACTTCGCTCCCGGACAACATGGGAAAGACCGCAAAGCCAAGATTGTTGGCTACGGCCTGCAGTTGCGCGAGAAGCAGAAAGCCAAGCGCATCTACTTCACGCTGGAAGGCCAGTTCCGCAATTACTTCGAAAAGGCTGCGCGCGCCCAGGGCGTAACCGGCGAGTTGCTTTTGCAACAGCTCGAGCGGCGTTTGGATAATGTAGTCTTCCGTTTGGGATTCGCGCAATCCCGCCGTCAGGCACGGCAGTTGGTGCGCCACGGACATGTCGCCGTCAACAATCGCAAGGTTAATATTCCTTCCTACGCAGTGAGTGCGGGCGAGGAAATTGCAATCCGCGAGAATAGCAAGAAGCTTACCGTGCTCGAACTGGCCAAGGAATTCGCCAGCCACGGCACGCTGCCCAACTGGCTGGAAGTGAATCGCGACAATTACACCGCGCGCGTGCTGTCGTTGCCCAAGCGCGAAGATATTCAGTTGCCGGTGAACGAGCAGTTGATTGTTGAGTTGTACAGTAAGTGACGCAATTTGTAATTGGGTAATTTGTAATTTGGTAATTGAAAATCGGGTAAAACGGAGTCGGGTTTTAAATTACCCGATTACTAAATTACCCAATTGCCAAATGGTCTACAGATTTCGAGCCAGATCAGCCTTTTCCGGCGTTGACCTGAGGTTGGACCACTCAGCGAGTTGGAACTGAGCCAAACGGCCGAAGGAGAAACAAATGCTTTGGAAGGGTTTTCAGAAACCGAAACGTCTAGCAGTCGATACTTCCACCCTCACCGATAAATACGGAATTTTCTGGGCGCAGCCCTTTGAGCGCGGCTTCGGCACCACTGTGGGCAACGCTCTGCGGCGCGTGCTGCTGAGTTCGATCGAAGGCGCCGCCGTTACCGCGGTGAAGATGGAAGGCGTGCTGCACGAATTCCAGTCGATCCCCGGCGTCGTGGAAGACGCAACCGACATCATCCTCAACCTGAAACAGATTCCCTTCAAGCTGGCCGGCGATGCGCCGAAAGCCATCTATTTACGCGCCGATCAGCCCGGAGTGGTCACCAGCGGCATGATCGAAGCCGATGGTGATGTCGAGGTTCTGGATAAAGATGTTTACATCGCCACGGTCAGCGAAGGCGGCAAACTCGATATGGAAATGCGGCTGAAGCGCGGCCGCGGCTACACTTCCGCCGACAAGAATTTCGATGAAGATCTCGGCATCGGATTCATTCCCATCGATTCCGTGCATTCGCCGGTGCGCAAGTGCAATTACACGGTAGAAGCCGCGCGTCTCGGCCAGATTACCGATTACGACAAACTCACTCTCGAAGTGTGGACCAACGGCTCCATCACGCCCGCCGATTCCGTTGGCTTGGCCGCGAAGCTGATCAAGGACCACATGAACATCTTCATCAACTTCGAGGAGGAAATCGAAACCGGCACGTCGTCCTCGGACGATCGCAAACCCGAGATCCACAACGAAAATCTGAACCGGTCCGTCGAAGAGCTCGAACTTTCGGTGCGCAGCTACAACTGCCTGAAGAACGCGAACATTCAGACCATCGGCGAGCTGGTGCAGAAGACGGAATCGGAAATGCTCAAGACCAAGAACTTCGGCCGCAAGTCGCTGAATGAAATCAAGGAAATACTTTCCTCGATGGGTCTGAGCCTGGGCATGAAGATCGACGAGCACGGCAACGCCGTTCCCGGCCCGACTTCGAATCTGGTGCTGCCGGCTTCGGCGTATGGACCGGACGACGGACTATAAGAAACAACGGTCAGTGGCTAGTAGGCAGTGGTCAGAGAAATCCAACAAGACCGGCTAGCCACTGATCTTAAATTTCAATTTTGAAGACTGGCCACTGACCACTGGCCACTGACCACTGAGGTTCTACCATGCGTCACAAAGTTGCAGGATACAAACTCGGACGGAACACATCGCACCGGCGGTCGCTGCTGCGCAACCTGGTCACCTCGGTGATCGTCGAAGAACGCATCGAAACGACCGTTCCCAAGGCCAAGGCTGCAAAGCCCATTGTCGAGAAGATGATCACGCTCGGCAAGCGCGGCGACCTGGCTGCGCGACGGCTGGCCACGTCTTACCTCATGACCAGCGACGCCGTGGCCAAGCTGTTTGACACCGTCGGTCCGCGCTTTGGCGACCGCAACGGAGGATACACGCGCATCATCCGCACTGGCTGGAATAAGGGCGATGGCGCCGACAAAGCTTTCCTCGAACTTCTCGGTAGCGAAAAAGTGCTGGACGAAAAGCGCGAAAAACGCGCCGAAGCCCGCGCCAAGAAGGCCGCTGAAACCAGAAAGGCCATGGAAGACGCCGAAGCGCAGGCCCAGCACGATGGCGGCATCGAACCGGTCAAGGAAGAAGCCGAAGACAAGAAATAGTTTTTGGGTGGAGACGCGCTTCAGCCTTGCTCAGGGCAAGCTTTCAGCGCTGCGATTCTCTCCATCTCTTTCGAGAATTGCAAGGCGCGGCGCAAGCCGTGCCTTTTTTCTTGCCCCGAAGCACAAATATTGTCATTCCGATCTGGGCGCGAGTCCAGGGAGGAACCCGCTTCTTGCAGCGTCTCCGACCTCCCCATTCGTACATGTCCGGTCGCGTCTTCCGGCGGTAATCTTGCGGGAAGTTGCCAGCCCGATAAACTCTTTGTCAGATGGGATTTACTCGCACACAGATCGGTATCGCTGTCGGCGCGGCGGCGCTGCTGGTGTTTGGATTTCTTGGCTATATCTGGTGGCTGAGCAATCAGGGCCCAGTCCTCGCGCGTTCCGAGGATCACGATCCTCTTACCGGCTTGCCTGTCAGTATCCGGATGAATCCGCTACGTGATCGCACCATCGAACATAGCGCCAACAAATTTCTGCACCAACTTCGCGACGGCCACTGCGACCAACTTCTCGCCGAGTGGGAGCACGATTACCGCAAGAAATACGCGCACTTCATCTGCGATTCGGAAGCGCAGCACCCGCTGCTTTCCTGGGAGTTGGCGGAGTGGGAGACTGCACCGCCTTTGACGATTCTTCACTACCGCGGCAAGCGGGAATACGGCGGCGGCAAATCCGGCACTTATACCGAGCTCTTCACCGTTACTACCGAGAACAAAGACGGGCAGTGGGTGGTGACTAAGTACGACGCGATGTACTGAAAAATAGCTGCCAGCCACCAGCTATCAGTTCCCAGTCCCAGTTTTCCAATACAGATAAGACAACGGTCCTCTTCTCTGTGCCGGAGCTTTCCCTGAGCGAAGCCGAAGGGTGCCTCCGTGGTAAAACCTATTCATGCCCTCGCCCGCCGAGCATGAGCCCTCCGCCCACAACCTCTACGCCTTCGGCATCACGGCTTTACTGAACGACATTGCCACGGAGATGGCGTACTGGGTGCTGCCGGCGTTTCTGGGGACGCTGGGCGCGGGGCCTGCGCAGCTTGGGATCATCGAAGGCATCGCCGAAAGCGTAGCGTCCTTCGCGCAGCTTTTTTCCGGATACTTCACCGACCGCATCGAACGCCGTAAGCCGGTCGTGGTTGCGGGATACTTTGTCGGCAATGCGGTCAAGCCACTACTGGCGCTGGTTGGGGCTTGGCCACAAATCCTGCTCATTCGATTTACAGACCGCCTCTCGAAAGGAATTCGCAGCGCGCCACGCGACGTGATGGTGGCGGAGTCGGTACCGAAGAATCGGCTGGGTGCAGCGTATGGTCTGATCCAATCGATGGACTCCGCTGGCGCGATTGCTGGGCCGTTGGCGGCGCTGCTTCTGCTGGCGCATTTCGGAATCAGGAGTGTGTTCTGGGCGGCCGCAATCCCAGGAGCGCTGTGTGTGCTGGTGGCGTGGGCAGGCATTCGAGAAGAGCGCCATGCGCCCGCCGCACAACCGGGGACGGCTCTCCCCGCTGCAAAGGATATGAAGCCGCGCCCTACTCTGTCCTTCCGTGAGCGGATTCAACTGCCCGCGTCTTTCTATCTCGTTCTCGCCGCTGTAACGCTCTTCTCTTTGGGAAATTCAAGCGACATGTTCCTGGTTTTGCGGGCGCAGAATGTGGGTATTCGGGTGGCTCTCGCGCCCTTGCTCGGTTTGGTCTTCAATATCACTTACACGCTCGCGTCCTGGCCTGCGGGCTGGTTTAGCGACCATGTTTCGCGGCGGCTGGTCGCTTCGGTCGGGTATGTGATCTTTGCCGGAGTTTATTTTATGTTCGGGCGCGCGCCCTCGACGATGTCGATCTGGATTGCGATGGCCGTCTATGGCTTCTACAACGCCCTCACGCAGCCCGTGCTCAAGGCGCTGGTGGTAGAAAATGCCGGCGAGCAGGTGCGCGGCCGGACTCTGGGAATTTATTTTTTCGTGACCAGCGTGGCTACTCTTGCGGCTAGTCTAATCACCGGCGAACTGTGGAAGCTTTACGGCGCCGGCGTTCCATTTTATTTTTCGGCCGGATTGGCGCTGGTGGCGGCGGTTCTATTGCAGTTTGCGAGCCGAGGAAAATAGCGCTCACCCACGGCCAATCGTCTCGACAACTACAATCTTTGAAAGGCTCGACTCGAAGCCCTTCCTGCGCTGCGGCGTCTGAGCCACAAGAATAGAATCACCTGAGCCGCAATTCCCGCGCAGGTATCGAGAACCACGTCCTGCCAGCGCCCAGTGCGCGAAGGAATGAAACTCTGGTGCCATTCGTCGAGGCTGGCTACGAATGCGGTTCCAAAAATTGCGATGACCGTCCAGCGTGGCGTCCAATTCACATCGCTCATCGCGGGCAAGGTTGCTCGCCATGCGCGAAACAGCAAGATGCTCAAGATCGCGTAGCCGGCCACGTGGCCTCCCTTGCGAATATAGAAGTGCCACACATGGAAGTGCTCCCAGTCCATGCCGAAAAGAAAATGCAGCAGAGGATAGAGAATGCGGCTAGTGTTGCTGGCGGAGAGCAGAGCGCTCGATTCAATGGCAATGACGATCAGCCACAGGATCGCGGCGATCCACGCTTTGACAAGATTGTTTCGGTCGGAATTCAATTGCGCGGGCTACTCGATGGCATAGTTGGGAGCCTCGCGGGTAATCATGACATCGTGAACGTGGCTTTCGCGCAATCCAGCTCCGCTGATGCGCACGAATCGTGTTTTCTGCAAGAGTTCGGCGATGGTGGCGCAGCCACAGTAGCCCATGCCGGATTTCAATCCGCCCACCATCTGGTGCACGATCATGGCAACCGATCCGCGGTAGGGGACGCGGCCTTCAATGCCTTCGGGAACAAGTTTGTCCAGGCGATTGGATTCACCGTTATTGTCGGAGACAGCGGCGGAAGAATCGCCTTCCGTGCTCTGAAAATACCGTTCGGCGGAGCCTTGCGCCATGGCGCCGATCGATCCCATGCCGCGATACGACTTAAACGAGCGCCCTTGATACAGAATCAACTCTCCGGGGCTTTCGTCGGTGCCAGCGAATAAAGATCCGATCATGACCGCACTCGCGCCCGCGGCCAGCGCCTTGGTGATGTCGCCGGAATACTTTATGCCGCCATCTGCGATGATGGGAATGCCCGCGTCTTTTGTGGCGCGGGAAGCTTCGGCAATGGCGGTGATCTGCGGAACTCCGGCGCCGGTGACGACGCGCGTGGTGCAAATGGAGCCGGGGCCGATGCCCACCTTGATGCCGTCGGCTCCGGCACGTGCCAACTCGCAAGCGCCGTCAAACGTCGCCACGTTACCGGCTAACAATTGCATTTCTGGAAGCTTTGATTTCACCAGCTTCACTGCTTCCAAAACTTTCGTGGAATGGCCGTGAGCGCTGTCGATGGCAAGCACGTCAACCTTGGTCGCCGCCAGCTCCTGAGCACGCTCCAGGAAATCGCCTGTCGCGCCGATTGCAGCACCTACGCGCAAGCGTCCCTGAGAATCCTTCGCGGCGTTGGGATACTTCAATTTCTTCTGAATGTCTTTTACGGTGATGAGTCCCTTGAGGTTGTATTTGTCGTCGACGACGAGAAGTTTTTCCACGCGATGTTCGTGGAGAATTTCTTCCGCATCTTCGAGGGTGGTTCCCACCGGAACGGTAATCAGATTTTTCTTGGTCATCACTCGATCGATGGGAATATCGAAGCGGGTCTCGAAGCGCAGGTCACGGTTCGTGAGAATGCCCACCAGGCGGCCTTGCAGAGTGATGGGCACGCCGGAGATTTTGTACTTGCGCATGACCTCAAGCGCGTCACTCACTTTGTCGGTCGGCGCCATGGTGACGGGATCGACGATCATGCCGCTTTCCGAGCGCTTTACTTTATCGACTTCATTGGCCTGCTGATCGATGGTGAGGTTGCGATGGATGATGCCGATTCCGCCCTGCTGCGCCAGCGCAATGGCCATGTGCGACTCGGTGACGGTATCCATGGCGGAGCTCACGATGGGAATGTTCAGCGCGATATTGCGGGTTAGCTGAGTCTGGGTATTGGCATTTGCGGGAATTACGTCCGAGCGCGCGGGAAGCAGAAGAACGTCGTCGAAGGTGAGAGCTTCGGGTACCGGAAAATGAATCATAAGAATCTCGGAAATTCTCCCAGGCGTATGGTTGAATCTTCATTCTAGAGAGAGCGGAGAAATGAGGCAACATAGAAGGACAGCCGAGGGCGGCTGCACCCACATTAAACCTCAATCTTCGACGAACGACTTTAGCCTGGCGAGCGCCTGATCCCACTGCTGAGAGACTAAATCGAGGTATTTTCTGGTTTCTTCGATCGGTTTCGGATCGAATTCGAATAAGCTCTCGCGGCCGCTGTGGACGCTGTGCACGATCCCTACACTCTCGAGCACTCGAAGATGCTTGGTGATGGCCTGGCGGGTCAGCCGGGAACCCTCGGTTAATTGAGAGATCGAATAGGGCTGCCCGGCACAGAGCTTCGCGATCAGCGATAGTCGAACCTCATCGCCGAGCGCGGCAAATACGGGCGCACGAGGCCGCCGTATGGCGGCTGTGCCGCTACGATGCTGGCGCGACATAGGTCTCGATGTTCTTCATTTGCTGGGTCCAGCCACCGTCATTCCTGCGGAATGCTTCGAGGCGGCGGTCGCTGGGGAGTTTATCGAAGCCGGATTCCGTGAGCACCAGTAACGTCCCACTGGCGGTCTTCTCCAGACTGAATTCGACGAGCGTGGTCGGTTCTTGGGAGTAGTCCGGTGAGTAGGTCGCCTTGTCAAGGGACTTGGGATGGGACCAGGTGAAGGAAAACAGCCGCTCGGGATCCATTTTCTGGATGACCGCCTCCCATTTGACGTGCTCGTAGCCAGGATGGGTAATGTAGCCACGCGAGACCTGACCTGGAGCGAACGGGCCCTCAAGCCTCACGCGAAACCACTCCCCAAACTCACGATAATCCGTGAGCGCACGCCAGACCCGCGAAACTGGCGCCTTGAGTGCAATACGCTTCTCGATACGGTCGTTCATTTATGCAACCTCCTGGTTGCATATTAACTCAAACTAAAAGAAAGCGCAACCACATGGTTGCGCTTTTGTCTTCGGACAAGCCCCGATGGACAATGTATGACGATTACGATCTTGATATCATCACTGGTCTTGGCGGAGGAACTATGCGTAGACTGATTTTCTCGTTGTGTATTCTGTGGTTCTCAACGACCCTCTTGGCCGCACAGCAATACGATCTTGTGCTCGAGGGCGGACGAGTCATGGATCCAGAGACCGGACTCGATGCGGTGCGCAATGTCGGGATTCGTGACGGGAGGATTGTGCGCATCTCGCCGCAGGCGTTGAACGGACAGCGAGTTGTTCATGCCGCGGGATTGGTAGTTGCGCCCGGATTCATTGACCTGCACCAGCACGGTCAGGATTTAGCGAGCCAGCGGGTCAAGGCGCTCGACGGGGTAACCACGGCGCTGGAACTGGAAATCGGTGCGCCCGATGTCGCCCAGTTTTTGAAAGCGAAGGAAGGGCACTCGCTGATTCACTACGGAACCTCAGCCAGCCATGTGGCCGCCCGCGCTTTGGTGTTCGGCGCGCCGCTTCCGGCCGGAACCATTCTCCCCAAGAGTGGACTCGCTACCGACCAGGCTGCAACGCCAGAACAAATCGAAGCGATCCGAGAGCGGCTGCGCGAGGAATTGGACGCCGGCGGTTTGGCCGTTGGCATGGGCATCCAATACACGCCGGGGGCGACGCGGCTAGAAGTGATCGATATGTTTCGTCTCGCCGCCGAGAGGAGTTTGCCGGTCTACACCCACATGCGCAGCGCGGGACGCATCGAACCGGGGTCCTCGATTGAGGCAATCAGCGAGGTGATTGGAGCGGCGGCGATCACTGGGGCTGCGCTGCACATCGTCCACATCAACAGCACTTGCCTGCGCGATTCGCTGGAGTGTCTTTCCATGGTGGAAGGAGCGCGCGCCCGCGGTCTGGATGTGACCACCGAAGCGTATCCGTATATTGCGGGCATGACTGCGATCAATTCTGCGCTATTCAATCCGGGATGGCGCGAGAAACTGGGCATAGATTATGGCGATCTCGTGCTTCCCGATACCGGAGAGCACCTTACCAAGCAGCGTTTCGACGAGCTGCATAATTCCAGTGCAACACACTGGGTGCTGATCTTCGCCAACACGCAGGAAGTGGTGGACAAAGTAATTCCGCATCCGCTGGTGATGATCGCGAGCGACGGCGCGGAGGGCCATCCCCGCAACGCCGGAACTTATTCGCGAGTGCTGGCGCAATACGTGCGCGAAAAGGGCACCGTCACGTTAATGGACGCAATCCGCAAGATGAGTCTGATGCCGGCGCAAATGCTGGAGCGCTCGACGCCGGCCGCGCGACAGAAAGGAAGACTGCAGGAAGGCGCCGACGCTGACATTGTAGTCTTCGACGCAAATACGATCGGCGACCGCGCAACTTTCGAGAAGCCGATGGAGCCGAGTGTGGGTGTGCGTTATCTGGTCGTAGGAGGTACTCTGCTAGTGGATGAGGGCAAGCTTGTGCCGGATGTGTTTCCGGGGCGCGCGATTTTGGGGCCGGGCAAAGTGAGCAAAGAACACTAATCGGCCGTCGGCAATTCTAGTTCACCGTCAACGGTGTCGTAACGCTGCCGATCTTGCCAGTAACGTTGTCACGAATCACAATACGGACGGTGTACTGTCCGGGGCCGAGTTGGATCGTGTTCTTCATGCCGATTCCGCTGCTGCGGAGGACGGCCATTTGTGCGTCCGGCACGGCCGACGTAATGGTCTTGCCAATTGTGATTGCCGGAGGCTGACCTTTCTTGCTGTTGTTCTCGAAGGCGGCCACGGCGAAGTCAAAGTTGAGATGATTCTGTCCTTCACTGCCTTCGATGGAAACGCTGTTGGGAGGCAGACTGATTTGGAACGATGCATTTTTCTTCATGCCGTCGCCGGAAATTCCCAGCCACTTCACCGTCACCGGCACGCCCGTGCCTTCAATGGGCGAGGTGAGAGCGTAACTTAAGTCGGACGTGCGCGTCTGATCGAGATGAATGGTGGCATTGGTGACGAAAAAACCTTTGCGGGCGCGGACTTCGGTATCTTTCTTGTCGACTTTAACCTTGAGCTGCCGCCAGCCCGCATGGTTGTTGCTTTTGTCGAGATAGTAGCCGACCAGATAGTAGGACGAAGCGTCGTCGGCAGCGCGCTTGAAACTGGATGCAAGGTCGTTGGTATTGTAAAAAGCTTTCCCGCCGGTCATGTCGGCGAATTCGTTAAGCGTGTCGATGGACGATTGTTGCAGCCAGGAGCGGTTGCTGATTTGCTGCGCGAGCGCGGGGCCAGTGCGGACGCGGGATTGGCTGGCATCGCCCATCGGAGTAAGCACGGTCAGTCCGCGAACATCAACAGGATAAACCGAGATTTGCGCCGCGGTGAGGGCAGCCATGGTGCGTTCATAGAGCGTGGAGAGATATCCGCCGGGAACGGCGGCGGGGTTCGAGATGGTGAAGGGGAATCCGCCAGTCGCCCAGATGAGGGATTTGCGTCCGGGAATGCCGGAGAGAGACCACGCAATTCCGAGGAACGCGTTCATTGTAGTTTCGATGGCGTTCTGCTGCTGGAACTGAGAATAGATCGCGTCGCCGCGCTCGACAAAGGCGTCAATGGCCGCGCTGGGATCGCCCCCGGGGGAGACTGCGGGAACGTCGGGCATGCTGCCTGTGGCTGCGTCGGCTTGCGCGTCTATGTCGATGCCGTGCATCGCGGGAATTTCTCCGCCGGCTTTTTTCAGCACCTGCATCAGTTGTGCGGAGTCGCCGGTTAAGCCCTGGACGATCTGCAGGCCGTGGCTGGTGATGATCATCAGCGCGAGCACCTGGCCGGAATCGAGGCTGTTGGACAAATACTTAACCAGCTCGCGGCGCCCATAGGTCTGATCGAGAAACGGCGTGTTTACAGTATCGAGGGCGATCACGGTGACGGTGCGGGGCTGTTGCTCGGAGAGAGTCAAATTGCTGAACTCGCCCGGCTCGTGCTTCACGACCGGGAGCTTGGTGTTGGTCGTAACGATCTCTTCGAATGTGGAAAGCTTCTGTTCTTTGCCATTTTCCAGGACGTGGAAATCTTCCTTGGTCAGGCCGTGAAGATGGTTTCCGGATTTATCGGTAACCACGATGGGAACTTGGATCAGAATTGTCTCGGTGCGAAACTCGATTTTGCCTTCGTCATTTGCAGTAGTGATGGGAACCGACCCCGGAATACTGCTGGAGCTACCCGGCGTGGGTGTGTTTGTGTGAGTTGCTGCAGCTGGAGCAGTCGGACTGTGTCCGCCTCCGCCGCCGTGGGTCTGCGCCAACGTTGAAGCGGAAAATAATACGAGGCTGGCTAGCGCAGTGACCAAGCAGCGAATGAACATACATCCTCCAGCTTTGACAGGGGATTGTACTCTTTGGAACGGACACTTGGCTGAAGTTTTTAGCCTGGAAGCGCAACCGAGTAGCTCACGGGGTAGGGCTTCTTATCGGCGCCGGCGTTTGTCTTTTCTGCCCGTAAGGGCGTATATTAGAAAACTGAGAACTGTTGTGTAGTACCAGCATTTGGCGAAGCACACCAGTGGGCGCAAGCCCACTTTTTCGTTGCCGGGGAATCGGTGCGATGAGTTGAACCGTAAGTCATTGGATGCATGGCACTTGAGCTTGATCGAGTACGGGAGATTGCGGAGCGCGTAGCTGGCTCCAGCGGGCTTGAAGTGGTAGACGTTGAGTTTCGCGGGAGTGGCAATGCCCGCATGCTGCGCGTGTTTCTGGATAAGCCGGGAGCGGCGGGCGGCGATCCGTTGGCGGGAGTGACGCACGGAGATTGTGCCAACTTCAGCCGCGAGTTTGGCACCATCCTCGATGTCGAGGATGCGGTGCCGGGCAGCTACACGCTGGAAGTTTCGTCGCCGGGATTGGACCGGAGGCTGACCAAGGCGAAAGAGTTTGAGCGCTTCGTCGGCAGCCGGGTGAAACTGACGACGCGGCAGCCGTTGAATAACAACCGGCATTTTGAGGGGCGGCTGGAAAGTTTTCGTGACGGGCAACTTACTTTGGACTTGAGTGTCGCGAGCCACAAGTCGCGCCGGAAGATGGGCGCAGCGGCAGAGCAGGGACAGAAGATCGGCATTGAATTTGTCAATGTGGAGAAGGCGAACCTTGTGCCGGAAATCTAGGGGGATTTTGTAATTTAGTAATTTTGTAATTTGGTAATTGAAAACCTGAACCACTCTCTCCGGGTTTCAAATTACCAAATTACTAAATTACCCAATTACTAAATGGTTTTTTTATGGCAAGTGAGCTCTACAACACGATCGACGCGTTGAGCCGCGAAAAGGGGATCGATCCGCAGATTGTGGTCACTGCGGTCGAAGATGCCATTGTGATGGCGACCCGCAAGTACTACAAGTCGCAGGAAAATCTCCGCGCCGAACTGGATAAAGAGACTGGCAAGATCAACGCCTATGCGGTGAAGACTGTGGTGGAAACGCCGGAACAGGTGGAGGATCCGCTGCTTCAAATCACGCTGGAAGATGCGCGCAAGACGAATCCCAGCCTGGAAATTGGCGGAGAGTTGCGGATTCCGAAGGTCACGGAAGGAATCCTGGGGCGCATTGCGGCGCAACTGGCGAAGCAGGTGATTTTCCAAAAAGTGCGCGAGGCGGAACGCGACACGGTTTACAACGAGTACATCGGCCGCGTTGGCGAAGTGGTGAACGCAACCGTGAAGCGGGTGGAAGGTCCGGATGTGATCTTCGACATTGGCAAGGCGGAAGCCCGCATGCCGCGCAAAGAACAGTCGCGGCTGGAATCATTTGCCATCGGCGAGCGCGTGCGCGTGGTTATTGCAAGAGTCGAAAAGGCTTCGAAAGGCCCGGGCGTGGTCGTGTCGCGGGCGGTGCCGGATTTAGTGCAGCATTTGTTTCAAACCGAAGTTCCTGAAATTTACGACGGCACCGTGGTGATCCGCGCCATCGCTCGCGAGGCTGGCGAGCGCACGAAGATCGCCGTGATGTCCAAGGACAAAGACGTGGACGCGGTGGGCGCGTGCGTCGGCATGAAGGGTATGCGGGTGCAGTCGATTATTCGCGAACTGCACGGCGAAAAGATCGACATCATCGAGTATCACGAAGATGCGGTCACCTTCGCCGAGAAGGCTTTGCAGCCGGCCAAGGTAAGCAAGGTTACGGTTGTCGATTCCGGCGGCAAGCACCTGGAAGTGGTGGTGGACGATAGTCAACTCTCGCTCGCCATTGGCAAGAAGGGGCAGAATGTCCGCCTCGCGGCTAAGCTACTGGGATGGAAGATCGACATTAAGAGCGAGGAAGAGAAGCGCCAGGAAGTGGAGCAGCAGATGTCTGCGATGGTGACGCAGACGGCAACGCCACTGGAAACTGTTCCCGGACTGGGCGAGGGAGTCGTCGAAAAACTGAGTGCTGCGGGAGTCACGACCGTAGAGGCATTGGCCGACATGACTCCGGAACAGCTTGAGGCGATTGAGGGTATCGGCCCCAAGACGGTGGAAAAAATCAGTCTGGCGGTGAATAATTATTTCGCCAGCCTGGAAGGTGGCGCGGTGGAAGGTGCGCCCGAGGGCGAGGCCGCTGCCGAAGGCGAAAGCGCGTTAGAAACCGCTCAGATGGGCACGGAAGATGTAACTGCCGAGATTGCTGCGGTTGCGGAAGAGCCAGCCGCAAGTGAAGAAGTTGCTGTGCCCGAAGAAGGCACGGACGAGGCGGACATGCTTGCCTCGGGTGCAGACGAAAAGCCTGAAGATCCAGGCGATCAAACTGCTCCGGAAACGGAATCCGCTTCCGAGACCAGAGAATAATCATGGCGCGCTGGCATAAGTTCGACGGCGTGGAACCGAAGAAAAGGACTCCGTGAGGTCACGATGATGACCTAACTACAACACGGAGAAACGAAAGGCCGGATGAGTAAGGTTCGAATTAACGATCTAGCCCGAGAGCTGGAAGTAAAGAGCAGAGCGATTCTGGATACACTACCGTTGGTTGGGGTGACCGAGAAGAAGACGCATTCCAGTTCTCTGGAGGAGCATGAAGCGGAGAAGGTGCGTGTGTACATCCGTTCCTCTGCGGAAGGCTCGTCCGCAGCCAGCAAATCCGCCACTCGCCCCATTCGCGGCGAGGAAGAAATAAAAACCAAAATCGATCTGTCGCAAATATCGCGTCCCGGCGATGTGCTGAAGGCGATTACACAGCAGAGGGAAGCGGTGGCTCCGCCTGCCCCTTCGCGGCCGCTGCCGCCGCCCGTGGCGCCTGCGCCAGTCGCCGGTCCTCCGGTAGAAAAACCTGCGGCTGCGCCTCCGGCTGGGGCAAGTCATACGACTACGGTTGCGCCACCGGTAGTAAAACCAGTGATCGTGCCTGCCGCAGTATCTGCGCCTCCACCTCCGCCAGATCCCGTGGTTACTGCCCGGCCGGTAGGGCCTGTAGTTTCATCAGTGCCGGTCGCGTCTGCGCCGGCAGTAGTTCCTCCAGTGCGTCCCGCGGCGGCGGTGCCGCCCGCACCACCAGTTTTTGCTGTACCTGCAGCTCCGGTAGTTTCCGCGAGCGCGCCTCCGGTGGCGGCAAAGCCAGTGGCGCCGCCACCGCCGGCGCCACGCATGATCGTTCCACAAACTGGACCGCGACCGGTTTACAAAGCTCCGGTACGTCCGGCTCCGCCTCCTCCGCCAGTACAGCCTGGAGTTCCAATCGGTGGTGCGATGCGTGCCGCTCCGGGGCGTCCTGTTCCCGGCCAGCCAATTTTCCAACGCCGTCCGCCTGTGCAGGGTGGAGGCCCCGGTGGTCCGCCGCGACCGCCGCTTCGTCCCGGCGAACGCCGTCCCATGCATCCGACGCGGCAAGCCCCTGCCGGTGCGCGTCCGCTCGGCGTAGGGCCCGCACTTCCGCCTCCGGGCACAACTCGACCCGGCAGCCGTCCTGGCGGTCCAGCGCGGCGACCCGGTCAGCGCTATGTTCCACGTGGGGTGAAGGAGGGCCCCATGAAGGGCTACACGCCGCCGCCGCGCATGGTGGTGTCGAATGAGCCCCAGCCGATCACCCGCAGCATCACGATCACGGAAGGCATCAGCGTAAAGGATCTGGCGGAAAAGTTAGATATCCGCGCCAAAGATCTGATTTCTCGTCTGCTTTCGAAAGGCGTCTTCGCCACGATTAATCAGACCCTCGATGCCGAACTGGCCAGCGAGATGGCGCGCTTCTTCGGCGCGGATACGAACGTGATTACGTTCGAAGAACAGACCGCGAAAGAGATCGATGCGGCCGCCGCGGGCGAAGAGTCCGCTCCGGAAACCGGGATTCGTCCGCCCGTGGTCACCATCATGGGCCACGTCGATCATGGCAAAACCACGCTGCTGGATTCCATCCGTATCACGAACGTGGCCGGAGGCGAAGCCGGAGGAATCACCCAACACATTGGTGCGTATAAAGTACGAATCACCGACAAGGAATCGCCGGCGTTCGGGCGCGAAATCGTTTTCCTCGATACGCCCGGTCACGAAGCGTTTACCCGCATGCGATCCCGCGGAGCGAAAGCTACCGACATCGTTGTGTTGGTCGTAGCCGCCGACGACGGCGTGATGCCGCAGACACTCGAAGCCATCGACCACGCGCATGCTGCCGAAGTTCCCATCATTGTTGCGGTGAACAAGATCGATAAGCCCGATGCTCTGCCGGACCGGGTGAAGAAACAGCTTGCCGACCGCGGCCTGGTGCCGGAAGAGTGGGGCGGCAAGACTGTGTTCGTCGACGTTTCGGCGAAGAAGAAAACCAATCTGAATCTGCTGATGGAAATGATCTGCCTGGTCGCCGATCTAGGCGAGTTGAAAGCGACTCCCGAACGCGCGGCGACTGGCGTAGTGCTTGAAGCCAAACTAGATCGAGGACGCGGCCCCGTGGCGACCGTGCTCGTACAGAACGGAACCCTGAACGCGGGCGACAATTTTGTAGTTGGCAATGTATACGGCAAAGTGCGCGCCATGTTTGACGATCGCGGCGCTCAGCTGAAGACGGCTCCGCCTTCCACGCCGGTGGAAATTATCGGCATGGAATCGCTGCCGCAGGCCGGCGACCAGTTTGTCGTGGTCGCCGATCGCGACAAGGCCCGCGGCATCTCCGAATACCGCGAGCAGAAATCGCGCGAAGCCGCGCTGGCCAAGAGTTCCCGCGTGTCGCTGGAGGGTTTGGCGGAACAGATCAAGGCCGCTGGCACCAAGGAACTGAACGTGATTCTCAAGGGCGATGTTCAGGGCTCGGTGGAAGTGATCACCGATTTGCTGACCAAGCTCTCCAACGAAAAGGTTCGCCTGAAACTTCTGCGGTCTGGCGTGGGCGCGATCACCGAGACCGACGTTCTGCTGGCCTCCGCGTCGAACGCGATCATCATCGGTTTCAACGTGCGCCCGGAACGCAAGGCGCAGGAAATCGCCGAGCAAGAAAAAGTCGATATCCGCCTGCACTCGATCATTTACGAATTGCAGGACGAGATCAAGCGCGCCATGAGCGGCTTGCTCGAACCCACATTCAAGGAACACTACCAGGGCCGTGCCGAAGTGCTCAACGTTTTCCGCATCCCGAAAGTTGGCACCGTCGCCGGTTGCCGTGTCAGCGATGGCTTGATCAAGCGCGACTCCGAAGTCCGCCTGCTGCGCGACGATGTGCAGGTGTTCAAAGGTAAAGTGGGATCGCTGCGCCGCTTCAAGGACGATGCCAGTCAGGTTACGAACGGCATGGAGTGCGGCATCTCGATCTCCAACTACGGCGACATCAAGGTCGGCGATACGATCGAGGCCTTCGCGACCGAGAGAATCGCCGCGGAAGTAATAGCTTGAGAACAGTGGTCAGTGTTCAGTGGCTAGTGTTCAGTGGAATCTGTAGGATTCCGATGGTTTTCACTGACCACTGATCACTAGCCACTGACCACTGATGATCGCCTTCCTCACCCTCGAACTCCACATCGAAGCGGCGCAGTCGCTCAAGGATAAACGGCAAGTGCTGCGCAGCCTGAAAGACCGGCTGCGCGCCAGTTTCAACGTCTCGGTCGCCGAACTCGAATCTAGCCCCATCTGGAACCGCGCCACCATTGGCGTGGTCAGCATCTCCGATTCGCGCGATTATCTCGATGGATTGATGAAGAACGTGGAGCGGCAGGCCACCCGCATTGCCAACAACCACGGTGCGGACATCGCGGATTCGTTTGTGGAATATCTGTAGACATTCCTCGAAGAGCTACAAGATGCCAATTGGTTCACTGTGTCGTGTTTGTATCCATCTAGGATCACTTACCTGCGGACGATCACAAACCATTGACAAACATGAGCGACCGGTAAACAATTTCGTCTTCCCAGAGCCTGGACCTCGTGATCACTGCACAATTGGAAGGAAATCTATGCCGGCCGACATTAAGGACTACCTAGAAGCGAGCGCTGATGCTTCCAAGCGAACCATAACGATTGTCATCGTTATGGTTGTCGCAAGCGTGGTGGTATTCACAGGCTTGCTCAACTCTTCGCAGAGCCAGTGGATGGGTCTTCGAATGCGGGGGCTGGCAGACGTGAGAAGCCACTATACACAGTCTAGTCTGGGTCACTACCCCGAGCGTCAGAACTTCAGGAACGACCAGGAGTTTAACGATGCGAAAAGGATGTTTGAGTCTCGCTACTTGGAATTGTCCGAAGGGGTCGTAAAAGCATATCTCGACACGTTAAGTATCCATGTGCCATTTTTTGGGTTCAGCTTTGACATGAATGACCTTGGTTTGCTTGGAGGTATTGGACTTGTCGTTATTTTGACTTGCTATCGGTTCTTTCTTTCTCGCGAACTTAATAATCTTCAGATGTCCTTCGAGGAGGCACGCAAACTAGGTATGGATCACTTTGCGGAGTTTTACAAGCTTTTGGCTATGCGACAAGTGTTTACGATCCCGATGACGAAATATATTCGCCGGTCCAAGTTTCTGGTTGTAACTCCCAAGCTACTAACGTGGTTACCTCTGATTATTTACTTGGGCGTGGTCGTGAGCGACGTAAGAACAACCGCGGTCACGGTCACGTTGCTAACCTTCCGGGTGAGGCTTTTGTTCATGTCAGAGTTCCTTGCCCTGATATTCATGTCGATCCTTTGTTCGCACATCACTATCCGGCTGATTCGTATGGACCGTCTTTGGGCAGATTATTGGGGCGATCTCGACGCCTACGAGAAACGTTTGGCAGCCACTGTTCGCACATCACTATCCGGCTGATTCGTATGGACCGTCTTTGGGCAGATTATTGGGGCGATCTCGACGCCTACGAGAAACGTTTGGCAGCCACGCAGGATGATGTACCAGCCGGTGCAGCATGAGCGAAGTCTAGCCACAAGGTTGGAAGATCTGGCCTAGGGGGCGGCCCAACCCGACCCCGAACGCGGCCGCGCGAGACCGGAGCCGCCACTTCTCCTTTCTCTCAAGCTAGGGCCACACCTCTATCGCATTGTTACCTCTGTACTTATACATTGCCCTCTTTTGTGCGCGAGAATAGTACTACAAGGCCAACACGGGCAATCGTTTTTCTGATATTCTCATCCGTTTTACTTCGAGGTGAAAGGTGGAGAAGCGCGGGCTCAAATATCATCGCGGGCGGTTAGGCGAAGCCTTGCGCGAGGAGATCGAAACGCTGGTCGAAGGCGAGTTGGCCGATCCGCGCATCGGACTGGTTAGAGTAACTGCCGTCCACGTGGCCGATGATGGCCGGTCCGCCCAGGTTTTAGTGGATGCAGATGGCGATGACCAGGAAGCGGAGCGCAGCCTCGAGGGTTTGCTTGCGGCCAAAGAATATATCAGGCATGAACTGGTGGAGCGATTGCGGCTGAGACGAGCGCCGGAGTTGTATTTCCGCCTGGACCGTTCCGAGCGGGAAAAAGCGCGCGTGGAGGAATTATTGGCCCGCGCAAAAAAGAGAATGAAGTCTCGAACCAAGCCGGGCGCGGAGAAGGCATAGCCGATGTTGCGCGACGTTCTCCAACAAATCGAACAGCGGGACCGCTTCGTGCTGACCTCGCACGCCCGACCCGATGGCGATGCCGTCGGCTCTGTGCTGGCATGCTGCCAGATTTTGCGCGCCATGGGCAAGCAGGCTGACGTGGTGCTGCACGATGGCGTCCCGCGGATTTATCGTTCTCTTCCTTTCGCCGATCAAGTTCTCCAAGCCAACCGTGTGGGCGGAAATTACGAAGCCGCGATTATTCTGGAGTGCGACAGCATTCATCGCACCCGCCTGGAGGGCCTGGAAAACCGCTTTCTGATCAGCATCGATCACCACGTCAGCGGACGGCCCTTCGCTCACGTGAACTGGATCGATCCCCACGCCGTGGCCACCGGAGAAATGGTTTTCCGTCTGGCGCGCGAAGCGGGAACGCCATTCTCGCCAGAGATTGCGACGTGCCTTTACACCGCACTCATGACCGATACGGGATCGTTCATGTTTCAGGGCACGAACGAACATACTTTCGCGTTGGCGCGCGAGTTGGTGCTGGCTGGCGCCGATCCTTCGCATTGCGCTCGCAGTATTTATTTTGCCCATTCGGTGGCGAAGATGCGGTTGCTGGGTGAGGCGCTGCGCAACCTCAACACCGATGGCCACATTGGCTGGACCTGGGTGACGCTGCAGCAGATGGAACGTTGCGGAGCGAAAGAAGAAGACTGCGAAGGCCTGGTGAATTATGTGCTCTCGATCGGTGAAGTTGAGGTTGCGGCATTGTTTCGCGAACTTCCCGAAGGACGTTTTCGAGTCAGTCTCCGCAGCAAGGGCAAGCTCGATGTCGCCAAAGTCGCCGAGCGCTTTGGCGGCGGTGGCCACGAATGCGCCAGCGGCTTCCCCATGGATGGTCCCCTGACAGCGGCCGTCCACCAAGTTCTTGAAATTCTGCGCCGCGGTCCTTCCATACAATAGCCGCCGGCAAGCGAGCGTACGTACAATAAACATGGATAAACAATTCACCCAGAATGCCCGCGGATCCACGAAGTCCTAGTCGATGAAAAATCGCACACGCACTGACTTCCTCTTGTTAGCGGGATTCTGTGGCTTCCTGTTTTTCTATGGCCTTGGACAATTCGGTCTCATCGGTGCCGATGAGCCACGTTACGCACAGGTCGCGCGCGAAATGCTGGATCGGCATGATTGGGTCACTCCAGTCCTGGGCGGCCAGCCGTGGCTGGAAAAGCCGCCACTCTATTACTGGCAGGCGATGATCGCCTACAGCATCTTCGGCGTGAGTGACTGGGCGGCGCGCCTGCCTTCGGCGATCGATGCCACTCTCCTCGTGCTTGCGGTTTATTTTTTCCTGCGGCGCTTCCGCCCGGGATTCGAACTTGATGGAGCGTTGATCATGGCCTCGTGTGCCGGGATTGTGGGCTACGCTCACGCCGCGTCAATGGACATGGCGCTGGCTGCGACATTCACTGCCGGAATGCTGGCGTGGTGGATATGGCGCGAAACCTCGCAGCGAAGTTATCTGGCGGCCTTCTATGCCCTGATGGCCTTGGGAACGCTGGCGAAGGGGCCCGTCGCTCCGTTTCTCGCTGCCGTTGTTATCGCTTGTTACCTTGCCGCCGTTCGGGAATGGCGGGCGATATTTAAAACGCTCTGGTTGCCCGGAATTCTCTTGTTCTGTGCCATCGCGCTGCCTTGGTATTTCGCCGTGCAGGCACGCAATCCCGGGTTCTTCCGTGAGTTTATTGTCGAGCACAATCTGGGGCGGTTCTCAAGAAATCTTTATCATCACACCGAGCCGTTCTGGTATTACCTGCCAGTGACGGCGCTGGCATTGCTTCCCTGGACGGTATTCGGCATCGCAGCTTTTGCTCAATCGGCCCGCATCTGGTGGGTTTCACTAAAATCGCAGGAGACTCCACAAAGTTATTCGGAATATCGGCTGGGCATTTTCGCTTGCTGCTGGTTCGTTGTTCCCCTGATATTTTTCTCGATCTCGCAATCGAAACTTCCCGGCTATATTCTTCCGGCGGTTCCCGCAGGCGCGCTGTTGCTGGCGGATTACCTGCAGCACCGTCTCAACGAAATCGAAGGAAGACTCGTCCCCACATGGTTGATAGTTCTGCACGCGCTGTTGGCGGCGGCCCCGATGGTCCCGGCATTGCTGATCGCATACTTAGTCTCGCAGCACCGCCTTCCCGGAGGCCAGCCGATGCTGGTCGCCCTCGCCATCGCATTCGTTATTTGCGCTGGAATTGCGCTCACGCTGGTCCGCAAGAATGGTTTGCGGATGCTGCGGTTTGTAACGCTCATTCCCGTCGTGCTCACGATCGGAGCGGTAGTGAAGCTGGGCTCTGGAGCGCTGGATCAGACGCAGTCGGCGCGCCCCTTGGCGCAGGAGATTGCCACTGTCGAGATGCATCCGCTTCCGCTCGCCGTCTACCACATTCGCCGCGAACTGGAATACGGTCTCACGTTCTATAGCAACCGGCTGACTTTCAACTATGACTGGGGCAGTGTTCCACAAGAAGAGCACCTATTGGTGGCGCCGGAAAATTCGCAAGTCGAGATTGCCAAGCTCGTAGCAGGGCGCCGCGTCTCTTATCTCGGCCATGATGGCGCGCAGCATGTCGATTATTTCTGGATTGCCGCCGCGGCGCGTTCTTCCCCTTAACCTCGGTGTTGCTGTCCATTGTTCCGCCAGTTTGCCTAAGCTCTCGCAAACGCACTAAACTCGGAGTTCTGCTGCCGCGAAGCACGCTGTTATTGTTTGGCTGACTTCGCAGGAGTCCCGTGGAGATTCTCGATCTCAGACATTTTTCTTCCGTGGATCTGCGTCCCCTGCTCGACGACGAATCTCGAGTCTGGGGGAATCTGCTTTCGTGGGACTACAGCGGATCGGCGGAGATGATCCTGCGCTACGTCGACGCAAAGATTCTTCCCGGCTACGCCGCCATCGAGCGCGGCCGCATTTTCGGCTACACATTTTTTGTCTACGAGGGCAGCAAAGGCGTAGTCGGAGACCTGTTCGTGACCAATGGAACCCGGCTTCCCAATCCGCGTGAAGTGGAAATTAAGCTGCTCACGCACGTAATCGAGACCCTCCAGCAATCGCCGGGCATCCACCGTGTGGAAGCTCAGTTGCTGGCGCATGAAGCGAACAGCGTTTCCCGGCCCTTTCTCGATCAGGGCTTCCAGCGGCATCCCCGCCTGTTCATGACTCTTGGCATCGGCAACATCTCGCCTCCGCCTCGGGCCACGCATCCCGACATTGAGATCCGGCGCTGGACCGAGGCCGACTATCAGCCCGCGGCCGCTGTGATCACCGCGGCATATCGCGGCCACGTCGATGCCCAGATCAACGATCAATATCACACCCTGGCGGGATCGTTGCGCTTTCTGAATAACATCGTCCGTTTTCCGGGGTGCGGATTGTTCGACTCGGACTCTTCCTACGCGGCCGTCGATCGCAAAGGTAGGAATCTGATTGGACTCATCCTCTGTTCACGGGTCCGCGGCGACGTTGGCCATGTCACCCAGGTGTGTGTGCTTCCGGAATATCGTTCTCACGGCATCGGTGAGTCGCTGCTGGGCGCGACCGTGGGCAGCCTGCGGAAGCGCGGCTTCTCCATGCTGTCGCTGACCGTGACCGAAGCCAACGCTCGTGCGGTCGCTCTCTACCGCCGGCTTAATTTTGAGGAGAAGCGGGTATTCGATGCGTTCGTGTGGCAGGGATGAAGGGAGCCTTTAGCCATTAGCAGTTGGCTCTTAGCTCGCTCCTCTTTTGGGCCACTCTTAGCGGCAACGGGAAAATTCTACAGGACGCAATGCGAGAGAGCTAAGGGCTATAAGCCAACTGCTATCGCCGCACCAGCCACATTGCCCATCCCGCCGCGAGTGCGCCGCCCAGGAACATCACAAAGCAATAGAGGCCGTAGCGAATCATGTCGCGGCTCGTCTCCCGGTGCGTGATGCCGAAGACGATCGAGGCAAAAAGCGCGAAGACAAAAGCCGCGCTGAAATGAGTGAGTTGGACGGTCATGGTCTCCCCAGAGAGCGGAAAGTTCTAGCTGAGAGCCGACGGCTGATAGCTGAGAGCTGTTTCATTGTTTCTTCCCGATGGCGATGTGATAAGCGTCGGCGACCGCAATAAAATTCAGCAGCCCGGCGACGATCATGAACTTGGTTCCGTAATCCGCGATGGCAAACGCAATCGCGCCTTGGCCGCCGTTCATCGCCAGCGTCGCAATATACATTCCGCCGGCGCCCAGATCGCCGATGAATCCGAGAATGTCCAGAATGTCGCCGCCATTCGCCTTGTAGATATGGCCCTGCATCATCAGGCCGAGAACGAATAAGGCTCCAATGGAAATAAGCAGCAGCATGCCGCGAATCCAGCGCCGTTGAATAAGGTGGCCCGCGCCGGGGATGAGCCAGCCGATTGCGGGCGCGATGACTGCCATCGTGCTGGCGGACTGCTGCGCCGGTTCAATTTTGGTTTTAGCTGTCGTCGAATTTGCCATCAGATAATTACGATCTCGCGTTGAATGTTGCCGGTAACTTCCGCCGACTTCGGCCGTATCAGCATGTTAACTTCGCTGCGCACACCAAACTCCGGCAGATAAATGCCCGGCTCGATCGAGAAACAAGAGTTGGGAAGAAGCTGGCGCTCGTCATGGATTTCCAGATCGTCCATGTTGGCGCCATTGGAATGGACGTCGGTGCCGATGGAATGTCCGGTGCGATGAATAAAATAATCTCCAAAACCTTTTTGCTTGATGTGGCTGCGCGTGGCGCGATCCACTTCCCATCCGGCAATGCGCTGCCCGGAACCGATCGCTTCGGTCACAACCTTCACACCGGCATCGCGTGCGTCGCGCACCACTTCGAACACTTCGCGCATGCGTCCCGAGGGCGCTGAACCCACAAAGCCCATCCATGTAATGTCGTAGTAAACCGCATCCGGAGCACCCTTCTTGCCCCAAACATCGAGCAGCACCAGATCGCCCTCGCGAATCGGCACCGGATGATCGGCGCGCGGCTCGTAGTGCGGATTGCCCGCATTGGCGTTAACGGCCACAATCGGCGGATCGTCGGTCAGCAAATTCTCACGACGGAACGCTTCCATGAACCACTGCTGGATTTCAAATTCTGTAGTTCCGCCGTTGCGGACGCGCTTGCCGATTTCCTTGAACGCCGCAGCCACAATGGAATCCACGCTGTCGCGCGCCGCAAAATGCGTTTTGATCTGCTCTTCGCTCCAGGTCGCCTCAAACAGAGCAACCAAATCGGCCGAACTGAGGATGTTTTTTCCCAGCCCGCGCAGCAACTCGACGGTCCCAGCATCGACCAGAGAAATTGTGAAAACGATGTTGTTCGGCGAATACTGCATCGCGATGTCGCGGTACGGCGCAAGCATCGCTTTCAGGCTCTCAAAGAGTTCCTGCCATCCCGAATACTGGCGCTTGCCGCCGGGCAGAGAATCCAGATGACCGGCTTCGATCTTGTGCACCAGTTTTACCGGCTCGCCTTGAGCAGGTATCAGATAAAACCAGCGCCTGGTGACCATCAGATTCGCCGGCAGGCCGAGCACGCGGTAAGCGATCGGATCGCGATGATGATGATCGTAAAAAAGCCACGCGTCGAGGTTGCGTTCGCGCAGCGCAGATTGGATGGCGGCCAGGTTCATGGGCAAACGTCTATTGTAAACAATGGCGGAGATTTGAGCGAATCCGGAGGGCAAATGCAGTATTCTGACCAGGAAGTTTCAGGGGTGGGTCATGGTTTATCGAGAGGCCACGCTGCGACCTGAGTCTGTCGTTACCGAAGCCGTAACTTCGAAGCGTCCGCGTATCGAATCGATCGATGTGGTGCGCGGCGTAATCATGATTCTGATGGCCCTCGACCATACCCGTGACTTCTTCGGCAATTCCAGCCTGAATCCGACAGATCCCGCTAGCACGACAGTTCCGCTATTCTTCACGCGCTGGATCACGCATTTCTGCGCGCCCGTCTTTTTCCTGCTCACCGGCACCGGGGCTTATCTCTCTCTGGGCAAGAAAACCAAACGTGAGTTATCGCGATTTCTTTTTACTCGCGGCCTCTGGTTGATCTTCCTGGAACTCGGAGTGGTCCGCTGTTTGGGCTGGCAGTTTAATTTCGACTACCACGTCCTCGTGCTCAACGTGTTGTGGGCGCTGGGCTGGGCTATGATCACGCTTTCCGTGTTGGTGTATCTGCCGGCGTGGATGGTAACAACATTCGGCGTCATCCTGATTGCCACTCACAATCTGTTTGACTCGGTCGAGTCTTCTAACCCGCTCTGGACTATTCTGCACTCGCCTGGCTTTCTCCTGAGAACCCCACTGCACACCGTCCGGGTGCCCTATGTGCTCATTCCCTGGGTTGGGGTTACGGCGGCAGGATACGGCCTCGGCCAGGTCTTCCGCTGGGACCCGGACCGCAGAAAAAAGCTTCTTCTGCGTCTTGGTCTTGCCCTGAGCGCGGCGTTTATCGTACTTCGCGCCATCAACATCTACGGCAATCCTGTGCCGTGGAGCACGCAGAAATCGGCGGTGTTCACCTTGCTTTCCTTTCTGAATACCAACAAGTATCCGCCCTCGTTGCTTTATTTGTTGATGACGCTGGGACCGACCGTGCTCTTTCTCTGGGCGGTTGACGGCGCCACTCCACGATTTCTTCGTCCCGCGCTCGTCATCGGAAAAGTGCCGATGTTCTATTACCTTCTGCACATACCTCTGATCCACCTGATTGCTGTCGCCGTTTGCTATGTGCGCTACAGGCATGTCTATTGGATGTTTCAATCCAATACTGCGCGGCAGTTTCCCATCACTCCGCCGCCGGGATGGGGATACTCTTTGCCGATCGTCTATCTGATTTGGGCTTGCGTCGTGATGACGCTTTATCCGCTATGCCGCTGGTTTGCCGCCTTGAAGCAGCGGCGCAGCGACGAGTGGCTGAGCTATTTCTGAGCCGGCTAACTTCAATCCAGTATTTTGTTTTTCGTTTCTCGCGGCAGAGTTTCGCAAGCCGTTCGCAGCACCAGCCGGGGAGCCCGCCCGCGAATCTTCATCAGATAGGGAATCGTCTTTTTGGCATCGAACTTGGCCGTTTCGCGCAGCAGCCAGCCCAATCCCTTCTGCACCATGTCATCTTCGTCAGCGAGAAGCGAATCCGAGAGCTTTGTGATTTCTGGAAAAAACATCTTCGCTCGTGCTCCACGGATTAGCGCCACACAAGCTGCTCTCCGATGCCATCGTTTCGGCGATTTCGCCCAGCGGAATACATTTTTCGTTCGCGCCGGTTTGGCCGCGACCATCGGAGAAATCAAATAATGCACCAGCCCGTCATGATCGGCCCAACTGCCGATGCGGCCGAGCCAGGATTCGAACAGCTTGAATTCGCGGTCGCCAAACTCAGCCTCGAGTTTCTCCAGCAGAAAGACGGCGGCAACTTTTTCTTCCAGCACCGAGCCGGAAAAAAGCTGATCGGCAACCTCCACTAGAAAATCGAGCCCCTGTTCTCTTCTTAAGTCACGGCGAAAACGAACGGCCGCGCGTCGCAGGTCCGCCGTATACCAGCCGTGCGATCTGATTTCATCTTTAAAAAACCACTGTACTCCGGACGCATGTTCGGTGGAACCTCCATCTTTTAGCGCGCGGCGGATTTGAGCAGCGACCTGTGCAGGGGGCTGGCCGTGTTGCTCCGAAGCAGTATGCTTCGCCGACCTCGCAGCCCGCGCCATTTATTTGGCCTCGATAGTTTTCTCAACCCTGACCAGCCGGTCGTAAATCCACAACAGCAGCGTGGTTGCGACTCCCACCGCGACCACCGACCACCAAACCAACTCCGGACGGTGCATCTCTTCGCCAAAGTGATGCATCAGCCAGCCGCTGAATTTGCCGGCCACAAACGATCCGATGCCGAGCGGAAGAAACGCGAATCCCATATAAGTGCCCTGCTGTCCCTCGGGCGCGAGACGCGAGATGTAGTCGTAATAACGGGGCTGTTGCACGATTTCTCCAACTGCCACTACGACCAGCGTGGCCACGGCCATCCAGACGGACGGGTGCACAATCAGAAGAATCCACGCCAGGCTCGAGATCAGCGTCCCCAGAATGATGGCGTGAAACGCCAATATGCGCTTGGTCAAAAACCCAATCACCATCGTAAACAAAATCACCACAATCGGATCGGTGGCCAGGATTCGCGCGGTGTCTGCCTTGGGATCGATGTAGGCTGAAATGTAAAGTGGAAGCGCGATGAATTCCTGCCAGAAAACAATCCAGTATCCCGTGAAAATCAGCAGAAACAACATGAACCGCGGATTCGAGAGCACGGTCAGAAAGTTTTTCCCCACCTGACTCAGACTGGCTCGCTCGCCTTCTTCGGCGCGGCGCGGCTCTTTAAACAGCAAGAGCACCACAAAGAACATTAGAAACACGCTCAGCGCCGCGATGCGGAATACATTTTCAACTACCCCGTGTTCTTGCGCCCACGAAGCCAGCAATGGCCCCGCCGTGCTGCCGACATTGACCAGCGTGTAGTAAATCGAATATCCCACCGAGCGAACATTTTCCTTGGATGCCCGCGCCGTGGTTCCCACCACGCACGGCTTCACCAGGGCAACGCCCAGCGCAGGCAATATCAGGACGAAGGCCACCAGCGCAACTAATGGCACTCTGTTGCGCAACGGCGTCAGCCACGCGGAGCCGATCGATCCCAGCGAGAAGTAGGCAATCGTCAAAATCAGATAGGCGATCGAAAGCGCCCGCCGAAAGCCCAACCGGTCGGCAAGTGCGCCGCCCCCGATGGCGAGAAACCAAACCCAGCCGCCAAACATTCCAGTGAGGCTGCTGGCGCGCTCCACGTCGAAATGCAGACCCTCGTGCAGGTAACGGGCCAGTACGGCAAAGACCGCGTAGTAAGAAAGCCGCTCGAACAACTCGCTGATATTGGCGACCCAGAAGGGCCGTTCGAACCCGGTACGAATCTCCTGCAATCGTTCGGAAAAGCTCAAGCGTGGCTCCTGAAGCTGGTGTGGCGCGGGCGCCCTTCGACAAGCTCAGGGCAGGCCCCCGTCCGCGTTTTCGTCGAGTTGGAATTAAACGCCAATGCGCTGCTTGACTTCTTCAGCCGAAAGTCCCCCAATGCGAATCACTTTGTTGCGACTGCCATGGCCGGAGGCAATGGTAACGGAAGATCGCGGAACCTTCAAAAGCTTTGCGAAGAATTCCATGCAGGCCTCGTTGGCCCGGCCATCGGCGGGCGGCGCGGTAAGCGAAACTTTGAGCGCGTCGCCGAGTTCGCCGGTGATGCCATTTCTCCTGGCGCGAGGATGGACTCTTACCGGAAAGGTAACCCCTTCGGAGGATTCATGCACGGCAAACATAAGCCCTGACTCTAGGAGCGTGCTTCACTCCTTAGAATATGTGCAACAAAAAAAAGGGCGCGGGCGAGGTGCCCGCGCTCTTAAAACAGGACGATTTATGCATTGGCCAGGACTGGCTCAACTCCATAAATCGAATGCCATGAAGTGGCAGCTTTGAGTTTGCCGTTCACGTTGTTGATGTTCTTCACGCCTTCGGTCTCCAGCCACTTGCGGAACGCCGCGGCGCCCTGCTTGGCGTAGATCGGGATGCCCTCTTTCCATGTGGCGCGTCCGCAAAGCACGCCGTTGAACTTCACTCCCGATTCCCCGGCCAGTTCGAGCGTCTCGCTAAACTCGGCGTTGCTGACTCCGGCGGAAAGGTAGATGAAGGGCTTGGTCGCCACGTTGGCGGCGGAGTGGAACAGATCGATCGCCTCTTTCTTCGTATACGCTTTCTGTCCGCCGAACGACTTGCATCCTTCCACGAACTTCATGTTCACCGGCACTTCCACTTTCAGCACATCCACTCCGTAGCGATCCTTGCTGAACTCGCGCATGCTCTCGGTGACGATGTGCGGCTTTTTCTTGGCATACTCCAGGGCTTTTTCGTCGGCGCCTTCTTCGTAGCCAACGAATTCGAGAAAGTATGGGATGTCGTTGGCGCGGCATTCGTCGCCAATGCGCTCCACCCACGCGTGCTTCTTGTCGTTCACTTCTTTCGAATCGAACGGCGAATAATAAAGCAGAATCTTCACGCAGTCCGCCCCCGCTTCTTTCAAGCGGCGAGCCGACCAGTGATCGAGCAGGTCGCCCAAACGTCCGGGACCGGTTTTGTCGTACCCAGTTTTTTCGTAAGCCAGAAGCAGGCCGGCGTTTTTTGCGCGGCGCTTGGACGCGGGCAGTCCCCACTCAGGATCAAGCAGAATGGCGCTGGCATGGGGCGTCAAAACTTCGGTGACCAAAATTTTGAACTCTTCCATCATGGCGTCGCTGATATCGCCGCCTTTTTCCTTGGCCAACGACTTTTGCAGCGAACCGCGCTGATCCATCGCGGCAGCGGCGATAACTCCGTGCTCGTTCGAAACTTTTCTAAGACCGGCAAGTTTTCCAGGGGTAAGCTTCATAGATTCCTCCAGGACTGCATAAAGAAGATGAGTGCGCGAAACACTCAATTGTAAACCAAGGGCAGAGGAAAGCGGCGTGGAATGGCGCGTCTGTAAACCATGGCTTTCCCGGATCAAGACTGGGAGTCGCGATTGTCCCGATTCCTTACGGATGCCGCCAGATGGCAAGTCCGCCTGCGCCCAGGGCGAGGGCTCCAAAGGTCGCGGATTTGGCTTCCGAAGCCGGCGCCGTAAACATCTCACTCGTGGGCTCAACGCTCTCTCTATCGGTATTTCCGGTACCTGTATCTCCGGCAATGATGGGCTTGTCCGGCTCTGTCTCATAGGCATAGCCAGTTAAGACCGCCACCAGCCGCCGCTTTTTGTTCGACTGCACCGTCAGCCGCGCCCATCCGTAGTGCCACTCGTCATCGATCTTGAAATGAAAGCCCAGATAGCGATTCGATACGTTCAGCCAATACCCGAAATAATAGAAAGTTCCGAAGACCCCGAACTGCCCCGCCATGGTTTCATGTCTGAGCTTGAACAGTGCGGGCGGGCCAATCTGAACCCCAGCCTGTAAAGGTGCCGCGTAATTAGTATGAAAACGAGACGCCGCCTCCACTGCATTGCCCTCCGCCGGCAAAGCTTGCAAAAGAAAAGCTGACGAATACGGATAGCCAAATGCCAGATTCACTTCAAAAAGATTCTGGATAGTGAAATCGACAATGCCGTCGTGATTGAGATCAATGGCATAGTTCTGGCTCCGGCCGATGGTCTGATGGACCTGCGTGTATACAACCTCCGCCTCCGTGGGCTGCGCGAGAGCCAAGACGCTCACTCCAGCCGCGCCGGCGGCGAGTGCATAGCGCGCGAGATCGCGCTGCAAAGGATTAGGAAGCGCTGCTGGGTTTCGAGATTGCGTGGAAGACCGTGACATTACCCCTCCTGCGGGCCGGAGGTCGCATTGTCCCTCCGGCGAAATCGATTGCCAACCGCGGGCTTCCACCCCTTAATAAGCCGGCTAAGGCGTTATGTCGTAAACCACGCCGCCACCGGAGCCGCCCGATTCGGTGGATCCATAAAGATGACCGTTGACGGGGATCGCACCGGAATCGGGTGTGCCGCCGTCGGCGCCGCCCGTAAAACTGTAGATCACGGTTTCCGACCATTTGCCATTGGAGCCGAGCCGCAAGCGATACACGGTGCCGACGTTGAAGGCGCCTCCTTGATACGTCGTGCCGTAGAGATTGCCGGATGAATCCGGCGTGAGGCCGCTGTCGGGAACTTCACCGTCACCAGGCTTCCGGCCAAATTCATAGAGGTAGTGGTTCGTCCATGTGCCGTCGGAGTTCCGTGTGAGTTCAAATACGGTTCCCGAACCGGTCGGGGACGAGGTGTCGGTAGTACCGTAAAGATTTCCGGAAGAATCCATCCACAACGGTGCCGAGATTACTTCGCCAGGAGGAACCATGTTGTAAATCGTGCTCTCGGTCCAGGTGCCGTCGGAGTTTGGGGATAGCTCGAACACCATGCCGAGACTGCGCGTGCCGCCCTCCAGTGATGTTCCGTAGAGATTCCCTGCCGCGTCCATGATCAATTCAGCCTCCGAACCGGCGAGGTGTTGGATAGCAGGGAAGCTGAACAATGTGCTCTGGTTCCATGACCCATCCGAGTTCGGAGAAAGCTTGTAGACGCAGCCTGTTTGGAAGTCGCCGCCAAACAGCGTGGTGCCGTAGAGGTTACCGGCAGCGTCCATGACGACACCCGCCTGAGGATTGGAGCCGTCCGTAAATCCCGTGAATGTATACAGGATGGTCTCCGTCCATGGTCCGGAGGAAGAGGGAGTTAGTTTGTAGACGTTTCCCCAGTGGCCTCCCCAATTGGTGGTGCCATAGAGGTTACCCGCCGCGTCGAACATAAGATTGCCGAGCGGGCCCTGGCCGTCCGCGCCATCGAACTCGAATATGGTGTGATAATTCCAGCCGCCTCCGCCGCTGGGAGCGAGTTCGAATACGAAGCCACAACCGCCACCGCATTTGCCAGTGCCGCCGTTATAGACATTGCCGTAGAGGCGCCCCGATGGTCCATAGGTCAGTTTGGAGGCCTGGAAAGACCCCTGGCGGGTGAAGGTGTAGAGCGTCTGCTCGGTGGACTGAGCGACGGCGATGCTGGATAGCAGGAGCGCGGCGATGAACAGGCAGGTTGGGCGGAAGGGAGCGAGAGAGAACTGTCCCTGCATTGGTTTACCTCAGCGGCTAGATTGCAGAGCAAGAAGGGGGAGAGGACTCTGCGAGGCACAACTATAGCACACAAGTAATTCGGAAGGTCGAGCGGGATTACCAAGCAGCCGCCTTAAGACGAAATCGTCGGGCGTTAATTGCTGGCGAAGACCGGGAACTGCACGGGGAATTTGTTAGTCCACTGAGTGTCTTGCGGTGTATCCGTCGCGGGCCACAACCTCGATTTTCTGCTCTTTACCCTTCTGATCTTTCACTTTCAAAGGCCCGCCGTCAGGCGCAACAACCTGGACTTTCAGCTTCCGGTAAGTCCCGTCCAGCTTGTCGTTCGTGGGGCGATAGGTGATGGAATATTCATGGCGGATGTCGTCTCCGATATCCCGGAACTCTTCGCCGTATTCGGCCTGAAACCGGGGGAAGTAGGCGCGGCCGCCGGTCATGGCGGCGAAGTTGCGCATGGTGTTATCGGCCTGAAGATAGTCCATTTCGCTGGCGTGAATGCCCATACCACGGTTGTGACCCCCACCCATCAGCCGAGCAATCTGCCCGACACTGATTGGAAAGATGGTGACATCTTTCGTGTCTTTCACTTTCTTCGTGATCTGGTCCAGCGTGAGTGGGCTGAAGCTGTCGTAGCCCGTAGTTATCAGGATGATGTATTTCTTTCCCTGCACGCGATCAAGACGATCCAGCGTGTCATACAAGGCCTTGAACAGGTTAGTCTCGGCGAATCCCGGCATGCGCAACTGGTTTAGCGCTCCGTAAACCGCCCTCTTGTCCTGAGTGAAATCCACCAGCAGATGCGACTGCATGTCATAGGATTCGACTGCAACCCAGTCATCCTTTTGCAGCGTGTTGGCGAAGGCATACGAAGCCTGCAATGCGTCGATAATAAAACTATAGGTGGTTGAGGCGAACTCGACCAGCAATACCGCTGTGATCGGAGCTTTGGCAACGTTGAAACTGCTGATGGTTTGCGGCGCTCCATCTTCAAACAAACGGAAGTTATCCTGCTTGAGGTTGGGAACAAACTCTCCGCTCTTCGTGGTCACCAGCACGTCGACATTCACCAGCGGGGCGTTTACCCGGATCGAATAATCCGGCATGCCTTCAACCTTCTTAGGGGTGGGGGGCGGTGGTGGGGGCGGAGCATCCTCGGTCTTTTTCTTCGGAATGGCATACGGCCCGATATCGCCGCCGGGCCCACCCGAGTCCGCCGGAGCATCCTGCTTGGGCTTGCCATTGTCGTCGGTTTGTGCCGGCGGTTGGGTTTGGGTCTGCGATTGGTCCTGCGCGGACACCCGAAGCACCGCGCACGGCAGAGCCAGCGCGACTGCAATTGCCAGAACCAGTCCGCGGCAATTCTGCGCGCTGAAGCGTCGATTCTTGAGGAAAAAATTGTCTACCATGATGAACCTCGGGGACGTAAATAGACTCTTGGGAGCGAAAAGCCCCTGTGCTAGTATAGACGCAGGGATTCGCGATTGGGATGTTTTGCCCGGCGCTCGTCTTCCCCCCTCTTGGCAACGACTTGTAATTTGGCGAAATCTAATCCAGTAAACAGGACTTCTAGCCGTCCTGTCAGGCGTCGTACATGAAAAAATTGCTTTCCGCATTCTCCGCCGTCCTGTTTTTCTCCCTGATCGCAGCCGCGCAGAAGTCTGATTCCGCGCCAAATCCGCCCATCATCCCCGTGAGCCAGATTCACACTGGAATGCGCGGCGTAGCCTACACCGTGTTCGAAGGTGTAAAGCCCGAGTCCATGGAAGTGGAAGTGCTCGGCGTGCTGCACAACGTCAATGGACCGAAAGGCGACGTCATCCTGGTGCGGCTGCACGGGCAGAAAGTGGAGTACACCGGCGTCGTCGCGGGTATGAGCGGTAGTCCCGTGTATTTCGATGGCAAGCTGGCGGGAGCGCTGGCCTTCCGCATCGGAGAATTTTCCAAAGAGCCGATCGCCGGAGTTACGCCGATCGCCGATATGCTGGAAATCAACGCCCTCGATCGTTCCCCGGCGGAAGAGAGCGCCGCGGTCAAGCCAACCATAAATAGTGTCGCCGGAAAAACCGCCGCCCCTTCGATTTCATCGTTGCCCGGCTCCGAGCAAAATTTGGCTGGAAGCGGATTCGCGAACTACCTGAAACCCATCGAAACCCCGCTCGTCTTCAACGGCTTCTCCGAACAAGCCATCCAGCTTTTTGCCGGCCAGTTGGGCTCCGCCGGCATCGTGCCGGTAATGGGCGCCGGCTCGGTCAGCGACGACAAACAGCCGGAACCGGTCGAACCCGGATCCGCCATCAGCGCCATTCTGGTGCGCGGAGACATGGACATCGAGGCCACCTGCACCGTGACCTATGTCGATCCCCAGCGCCTGCTCGCCTGTGGACATCCCCTCTTGCAATTCGGTGCCGTCGACCTGCCCATGAACAAAGCCGAGGTATTAGCCACGCTGCCCTCGCCACTTAACGCATTCAAGATCATCAATACAACAGAGCCTGTGGGAACCTTCGTCCAGGATCGCCACACCGGAATCATGGGCGTCTTCAACCGGCAACCAGAAATGATTCCGGTCAGCCTGAGCATCCACAGCAGCACCGGAGTAAAGGAATTTCACTATGAAGTTCTAAATAACCCGAAGCTGACTCCCGTGGCGTTGATGGTGACGGTATTCAACGCGCTGCACGGAGTGAATGAGTTCGGCGAAGAAATTACTTACCGCCTGGCCGGCAGCATCGGCGTAAAAGGCTTTCCAGAAGTCACCATGCGCAACATGTTCGCTCCGGCGGAAGGAGCGCAGCCGGCTGCCATGCAAGCTGCAATTTCTTTGGGGGAACGCTTCGGCCGCATCTATGACAATCCCTACAGCGCCGCTGCGGTCGCCGGAGTAAAGCTTGATTTCGATTTAGTCCGCGAACGCCGCTGGGCCCGCCTCGAGAGCGCCCGCACCAGTGTGACCGAAGCTCGCCCTGGCGAAGAAATTACTCTGGAGACCGTTCTCGCCCCCTACCGCGGCGAGCGCATTGTGCAGCAGATTCCGGTGAAGATTCCGACTTCCGCCAGCAAGGGAACTCTGCGCATTCTGGTAAGCGACGGCGAAACCCTCGACCACATCGGCCGTTCCAATCCCGCGTTCGGACGCAAGCTAGATCTTGCCTCTACTATTTCGCTGCTTAACAAGGAGCACTCCAACAACCGCGTTTACGTCTCGCTTCTCGAAGCCGATCCCGAAGCCCGCGTCGCCGACAAAGTGATGCCCACGCTTCCCATCTCGGTCATGAATGTGATGGATGGCATGCGCGGCAATCAGGAAATGATCGTCAGCGGCGAATCGAACGTGGACGAAACGGCGACGGCTCCGCTGGATTATGTTGTGTCGGGCGCGCAGTTGCTGACGGTGACCGTGAAGTAGTACCGAGTTGCGAGTCCCGAGTCCCCGCCCAAAAACAAATTCCTTCCAACCGACTTCAGGGTGATAGTGCGCATGCCGCTCCGGCGGTGCTTGCGCTATAATGCACGATCTTTCCCTTCTGGTGCGCCGCTGGAACCGGCTTCCCTTTTTGGATTGATAGAGCGAGGAAAATATGCCCCACGATCTCGACGAACAACAGAACGACGAGAGCCAGCCTCAACCCCGCCGTCACGCTTGCGGGGAACCTCTTCGGATGCGGCGAAGATGGACGCTTCTAGCGCCTCTCCGAGAGTGAATCATGGTTTGCGGTTCTCGGCGCAGAATCGTGATGGCGAACGGGCCCTATCAGCGTTGAAGGGGGCTACCGGGCGACCGCACACAAACCCTCCAACCCATCCGCAATGCTAAAATCATTAGTTTGCATTCTTCCATTGAAGGTACCGTCATGTCCGAGACCGCGTTGCAATCCGCTCCCACGCCCCTGACCACACTCACCGAAGACGAGATCCTCTTTCGCGACAACATCCGCCAGTTCGCCGACGACAAGATCCGTCCCCTTGTCAAAAAAATGGACGAGAAAGCTGTCTTCGAAAAATCTCTCATCCACGAATTCTTCCAGCTCGGCCTGATGGGCATCGAAATCCCCGAGCAATACGGCGGCGCCGGAGCCAAATTCTTTGAAGCTATTCTGGCTGTCGAGGAACTCTCCCGCGTCGACGCTTCCTCCGGCGTCATCGTCGACGTGCAAAATACGCTCGTCAATAACGCTCTGCTCCGATATGGCAATGCGGACCAGAAGAAACGTTATCTCCCAAAGATGTCAACCGAAACCCTCGGCGCGTACGCTCTCAGCGAAGCTGGCTCCGGCTCTGATGCCTTCGCCCTGCAAACTCGCGCCGAACTCAAAGGTACTGATTACGTCATCAACGGCCGCAAGCTCTGGATCACCAACGCTAAAGAGGCCGGTCTCTTCATCCTCTTGGCCACCATCGATCCCTCCGCCGGATACAAAGGCATCACCGCATTCCTCATCGAAAAAGATTTCCCCGGATTCACCGTCGGCAAAAAAGAAGACAAACTCGGCATCCGCGCCTCCTCCACCTGCGAGCTAATTCTAGAAGACTGCCGCGTCCCCAAAGAGAATGTTCTCGGAGAGCCCGGCAAAGGTTATAAGATCGCCATCGAAACTCTCAACGAGGGCCGCATCGGCATCGGCGCACAAATGATCGGCGTCGCTCGGGGCGCATGGGAGTTCGCCGCCAAGTACGCGCAGGAGCGCAAGCAATTCGGCAAAGCCATCGCCGATTTCCAGGGCATTCAATTCCAGATCGCCCAGATGGCCACCGAAATCGAGGCCGCCCGCCTCATGGTCTACAACGCCGCCCGCATGAAAGATGCCGGAGTGAACTTCGTCAAAGAAGCCGCCATGACCAAGCTCTTCGCCTCGCAAGTCGCCGAACGCGTGACCTCGCTCGCCATCGAAATCTACGGCGGGTACGGTTTCACCAAAGATTATCCCGTGGAAAAATACTGGCGCGACGCCAAAATCGGCAAAATCTACGAAGGCACCTCCAACATGCAGTTGGCCACCATCGCCAAGCTTTTGCTCGGAGGAAAGTAACCGGGGCCAATCATCTTCACTCCATCTAAGAAACTACGTTTCTTAGCTTGGGAGTACCGCAGCCCGGGCGGCGCCGTACAGGCCTGCGTCACTGCCAAGCAGGGCAGGGACGATGATAGTTCTGCGCGCGGTCCTGGATTTGGTGGGGACCGCAGCGCCTTCCTTACGCGAAGCATCGTTCGTTCTCATTGTTATGGAAGGATCGGCGGGAGCGGTGGCGGCGTAGACCAGCGATCGGACGCGGAGTTCGGAGAACATGGTGGGAGAGTACGCGTCCCAGGCGCTGGAGGCGCCACCCCCCAGCACGAACATGTCGAGATTTAAAACATTGATCAAAGCGGCGAGCAGGATGCCGAGGTAACTGCCGAAAGTGCGGAAGATTTGGCGTGCGTCCTCGTCGCCCTGGAGGGCAAGGTTGTAAACCGCTTTGGCGCTAAATTCGGGATCGGAGGAAGCGGCTTTCGCCAGCGCTGGCGCGGTGCCGCTCGCAATGGCTTCACGGGCCATGCGCGTGATAGCGCTGGCGGAGGCGTATTGCTCGGCGCATCCGTGATTGCCGCAGCCGCAGGGGTAGCCGTTCGGTTCGAGAGTGATGTGGCCGAACTCGCCGGCCATGCCGTTCATCCCATGCCAGATTTTTCCTTCCAGCACGATGCCGCCCCCGATGCCGGTGCCGAGCGTGGCTACCGCCATGTTGGGAATGCCGCGGGCTGCGCCGAGCCATTGTTCCCCCAGTGCCGCCACGTTCGCGTCATTTTCTAGAACCACGCGGGCGCCCAGCCGCCGTTCGATTTCCGCCCGTACTGGATATTCGTCGAAGCCGGGAAGATTGGCGGATTTGCGGAGCATTCCGGTCTGCAGGTCAATGATGCCGGGGATACCGAGCCCGGCGCCCAGAAATCTTCCTTGCCGCTTATATTCGCCGGAGAGCCGCTGAATAGCCTCGCACATCTCGGTGATGACATGATCGGGTCCGAGAGTCGTCTTGGTGCCGAGGGTAACTTTTTCGAGAAGCTCGCCGTCACTGCTGACGGCGGCGATCCGGAGATTGGTGCCGCCAAGGTCGACTCCGATGGAGAAATCTGGCATGGAGAAGAGACTATCAAAAACGAGCCGCTTGTTCGCGTTGTATTAGCTGGTAGTGGTGCAGTTTGATTGTCATTCCGAACAAGCGTTCTTTGCGCGGTGAGGAATCTGGGCGAGCCGCGCGACGCGTCGCGTTCTTTGCGACGCAATAATCGCGCGTTTGGCTCGCTTCCTTATCAAACTGCACCACTACCGATTAGCTCTGGCATTTTGGGCAGTAATGGCTGCTGCGGCCGGCGATCACGATGCGTTTGACGGCTGTTTTGCAGACCAGGCAAGGCTTGCCTTCGCGGCCGTAGACGCGGTGCCTCAGTTGGAAGAATCCTTCTTCGCCATCGGCATCGACATAATCGGAAATGGAAGATCCGCCGAGAGCGATGGCTTCGCGCAGAACCTCCTGCACGGAGCTGAAGAGCTTGGCGAGTTGCTCGCGCGTAATCGCAGAGGCGCGGCGGCGGGGGCGGATTCCGGCCCGGAAGAGAGATTCATCGGCGTAAATGTTCCCCACGCCCCGCAGCAGCGTTTGATTCAGCAGCGCGCTCTTGATGGGAGTCTTACGCCCCCGAAATAAGCCGGTGAAGCGATCAAGATCGGCCTCCAACGGCTCAATTCCAGCCGCTGTAAAGTCTCCGGCGGCCGCCACACTTAAACGCCCGAAGCGGCGCGGGTCAACAAAGCGTAATTCCCTGCCTGAGGCAAGTTTTGCGATGGCGTGCGTGTGTTTGAGTATCTCCGATTGTGGATCGCAAACCTGGAGGCGTCCCGTCATTCCTAAATGGACGATGAATTGGGAATGAGTAGAGGGAAGCGTTTCCTCCTGCTGAAGTCTGGACCCTCTGCGCGGCGATTTCGTTTGCAGGCCCTTGGTGGGCAAGGGCGCCCGCTCCTTGCGACCACCCCTGGGATTCCGCTCGAGGTCGAAGACGATGTGTTTGCCCATGCGGCGGACGCCAAGAATGCGGGTGTTTTCGAGAGCGGCGGCGATTTCCCGCGGAGATGATTTGAGCGGCTCCGGCTTTTCGCCAAGCCAGATGGATTCGATCACATCGCCGGTTACGCGCTTGGCGAGCCCTCGGGCGATGGTTTCAACTTCTGGGAGTTCAGGCATGCTGGTTTAAGTTTACAAGGCCCCGCTGCGATAGTGCGCGCCCCATTCGATTTGCCACGGTGAGCCGAACCCTTCGCCAGTTCTCGCGCCGCACTTCTCGCCCCCGGCCCACTGCTATAATCAAAGATTGCGCTCATGTCTACGAAACGCCTGATTCGCTCCACTACAGTTTTATCCATCCGCCGCAACGGCAGCGTAGTCCTTGCCGGCGATGGACAAGTCACGCTCGGCGAGTCCGTCATTAAACACACGGCCAAAAAAATTCGCCGTCTCTACAACGACAAAATTCTCGCCGGATTCGCCGGCTCCACTGCCGACGCCTTCACCCTTTTCAGCCGCTTCGAATCCAAGCTCGAGCAATATCACGGCAACCTGGGCCGCGGCGCCGTCGAACTCGCCAAAGATTGGCGCACCGACAAATTCCTGCGCCATCTGGAAGCGTTGTTGCTGGTCTGCGACAAGGAGCAAACCTTCCTGCTCAGCGGACAAGGCGACGTGATCGAGCCCGATGGCGGCGTAGCTGCAATCGGCAGCGGCGGCCCGTACGCGCAGGCAGCGGCCGAAGCGCTGGCGCGCCACACCGAACTTTCCGCCCGCAAAATCGCCGAAGAGGCGATGAAGATCGCCGGCAAAATGTGCATCTATACCAATGATGCGGTAACGATTGAAGAACTGTGAGAGAGTGGTCCGTGGCCAGTGATCAGTGGTCAGAAAAAACCGCTGAAAACAAAGACTGACCACTGGCCACTGATCACTAATCACTGAATTTTATGGCCATCTATTTACCCAGCAGCGCTGAAGAAGAACAACTCGCCCTCGACGAACTCACCCCGCGCGAGATCGTCGTCGAACTCGACAAACACGTCATCGGCCAGAAGGACGCGAAACGCGCCGTCGCCATCGCCCTGCGCAACCGCACCCGCCGACAAAAACTTACTCCCGAGCTAGCCGAAGAAATCATCCCCAAAAACATCATCATGATTGGACCCACAGGCGTGGGCAAGACCGAAATTGCGCGGCGTCTGGCCAAGCTGGCGAACTCTCCTTTTTTGAAAGTGGAGGCTTCGAAGTTTACTGAGGTTGGCTATGTTGGGCGCGATGTCGAGTCCATGGTTCGCGATCTGGTGGAGATCGCAATCGACAATGTCCGCGAAGAAAAGTTGGAAGACGTTGCCGACAAGGCTGAGTTGAACGCGGAAGAACGCTTGCTGGATATTTTGCTGCCGCCGACTCCCCCCAGCCGGCCAGGCGAGGCGACTACTACCGCGGGCGGAGTAGTGATCGATGCCAGCACGTCGCTGACGGAATCTTCGTCACGGACGCGGGAAAAATTACGCCAGCAGCTGCGCGAAGGCAAGTTGGACGAGCGTCAGGTGGAGATCGATGTGCGCGAGCGAAATTTTCCAACGTTCGAAATCATGAGCAACCAAGGTGTTGAAGAAATGGACATCAACATCAAGGACATGCTGCCCAATATCTTCGGGGCTCGCACCAAAAAGCGGAAGATGAAGGTGAACGAGGCCTTCGAATATCTGATACAGGAAGAAGAGCAGCGCCTGATCGATATGGATCACGTGACGCGGACGGCGATCGATCGCGTGGAAAATTCCGGGATTGTGTTTCTCGATGAGATCGATAAGATCGCAGGGCGCGAGGGCGGCCACGGTCCGGACGTTTCGCGCGAAGGCGTGCAGCGCGACATTCTTCCGATTGTCGAAGGCACGACGGTGAACACGCGCTATGGCATGGTGCGAACGGATCATATTTTGTTTATTGCGGCGGGAGCGTTTCACGTTTCGAAGCCGAGCGATCTGATTCCGGAGCTGCAGGGGCGATTTCCGATTCGAGTGGAGTTGCAGTCGCTGACCATGGAAGATTTTGTGCGAATTTTGACGGAGCCGAAATCGTCGCTGGTGAAGCAGTACACGGCGTTGCTGGAGACGGAGGGCGTGAAGCTGGAGTTTACGCCGGAGGCGTTGTCAGAGATCGCGCACTTTGCGTTTCGGGTGAATGAGAGCACGGAAAATATTGGAGCGCGCCGGCTGCACACGATCATGGAGCGGGTGCTGGATGAGTTGAGCTTTGATGCTCCGGAGAGAAAAGGGGAGCACGTGAACATCGACGCGGATTATGTGCGGAAGATGTTGACGGATATTGTTAAGGATCAGGATTTGTCGAGATATATTTTGTAGGATTCGGTAAGAACCGTGTGGGCGCGGGCGACTCGCCTACTTTCCGTTCACCTTATACACCTGATACCTGTTCTGGATCATGCTGTTTCCGTGTTCCCACTCTAGGTGATCCGGGTCGGTGGGCGGGATGTCACGGTGAGCGATCTCGACCTGTTCGGCGGTAAAGTTGGTCTTGATCTCTTTGTTGGTGTGGACGTTCTTGTAGAAGACGTTGTCTGTCCCCATCTCGTGAACGACCAAGCATCCGGTGGGATAACCTCTCGCGATCGCTCTGGCCCGCTGGATCTCAGAGTCGGACCGCATCATAAGGCTCATGGCAGTTTTCCTCTCCCGATGATGATAGATGAAAAATAGGCTGTTGAAAAACGCACAGGAGCCCTGTCAGCCTAGCGCCTTGCGAAGCATCTCCGTCAGTGCCGGGATGAAGGGTGTGAGCAGCACGACATGGTTCGCCGCCGCGGTGATGAAGTCGGTGTAACGCTGTGCGAAGGACGGTTGGCCGTGCGACTCTTGCAGCGTAACAAGTTTCTGCAGGATCACCTTGCGCTCGTCTCCCTCGGGGACTCCGGACTCGATGTGTTCGCGCAGCGTGGCGAAGAACTCTTCGCTGGACTTCGTGACGACGTTCACGGAGTTATCGGTGCTGTTTACGTTCCAACGCGCGTTGTCACCCTGGACGTTGTAGATCGTGGTGACGGAAGGGCCTTCGGGTTTCTTGGGCATGAGCCTCCTTCGGTCGATTTGAGTCTTGACCCAATCGGCTGAGATCCCGATCTCCTTCGTCAGAATCCCTGGATACAGTGACGTCGTGAGAGCAGGCAATCCTACAAGAGTGTCGTCCTTTGGGCTGTGAATTATCTGGTTCATGCCCTGGATGACTTCGTCGCACATATCCACCGCCATCAGATCATCAATGGGGATTTTATACAGCTCATACCCTTCAAGAATCGCCTCCAGCCTCGCGACGGTCAAAGCTCTGACCATCTCGCCATTGATCCTTGCGGTCTCAACCACTTGGGTTCCGGACAGGAGCGTTCCACGGGCGGCTAGTTGGGCACGCATCTCCTGGATTTTCCGCTCGCGTACGTGGGAAATCGCGTCAACCTGACCCGCATAGGCAGTTCGAGCAAACTGCCGTGCCTTCTGGATGGCTTCGTTCTGCTCCATGTCAGCAGTATACGGCTGGTGCGTTGCTGGTCAGGCTTCTGCCGTCCCTCCGGGACTCGGCTCCTATTTTTTGGACTTACCCCGGACTTACGTCCGGGGCTAACTTATTCCGCCCCTGCGGGGCTGGGGTTTGGTCGTGCGGTTTGTATCTTCTCCCCACAACCAGGTACGGCGCGGCTGAAGCCATGCCCTTTCAAAACCTAGGAGGTTCTATCGCGGCGCTGAAGCGCCGCTCTTCCACGGGGTTGCGTACGGCGGGGTGAGGCCGCTCCAGGCCATGCGGTGAAAGAGGGCATCCATTTCTTTGGGTTCCGCCTTCATCCCCTTGTCGATCCACCAGTCGAGCAGCGAGAAGAAACTTCCTGCGAGAGTGTAGGCTTGGGCGGATCGCTGCAACGGTTCGATCTCCACACCGGCGGTTTGCAATCTTTTCTCGATCGAACGCGCAAAAAATCCGCGGGCCAGTTCTTGCACGTCAGTCACTTTGCCTGCCTTGACCAACGCGGAATAGAATTCCCGTACGTCGCGGACATGGCTGAAGAACTCCTCCACTGGCAGCAGCCGTTTCGGCGACACTCCGGGCCGGTTGAGGATTCTTGTAAAGTGTCCAAGCACATCCTCAACATCGCTCAGGAAGAGATCGTCTTTGTCGCTAAAGTGTACGTAGAAGGTGGAACGGCCGACTCCGGCGCGGTCCAGCACATCCTGCACGGTGATATCGTCGAAATGCTTTTCTTTCATCAGCGTAACCAACGCGTCGCCCAGCGCGTCGCGAGTGCGCAAAATACGGCGGTCGGTTTTCGAGCGAGGGACTTTCGGGCGACCCACTTTCGTAGAAGCTGAAGTCGTCTTCTTCGTTACTGGTTTACTTGTCTGCGACATGGCTGATTCCTGGACATACTCCGCGGATTTGTTCGGTATCACGGCACTTCAGCAAATAACACTTTCACACAGCAGCGGCTTATGTCTACAGTGTCGATCATGACAGACAATCGTAAAGCTGGAATCGCTCTCGTCGCTGGTTCGCTCGGTGGCATCCTCACCATGGCCCTGCATCCGACTGGGTCGATATCGCTGACGCCCGAACAAATAGCGCATTTATCGGTCACTTCTGGCGCGGTCCATTCCCTCGCCATGTTGAGCATGCTATCGCTGTTCCTCGGCGCTTGCGGCCTCACGCTGCGCCTTGCCGCTCCCGATAGGATTTCTTTCGCCGCAATTGTGACCTTTGGGTTTGCTTGCATAGCCATCATGATCGCCACGGCGGTCAGCGGATTTATCGTCCCCGGCATCATGAAGCACATGCTGCGTGACGTTGCCGCAGCCGCGCCTCAGTGGCAGATCGTAATCTCCGGCATTTTTCAGATCAATCAAGCCTTCGCGAAAATTTATTCCGCTGCCGCGTCCATGGCCATTCTTCTTTGGTCGGTCTCAGCACTGCGCAACGGAGGCCTTGGCCGCGGGATCGCCACTTATGGTTGCGTGATCGCCCCACTTCTAGTCATCGCTATCATCATCGGTCACCTACGGATGGATGTGCACGGCATGGCGATTGTGATGCTGGGGCAAGTCATCTGGTTTATCGGGGCTGGAAGCCAGTTGCTGAAGACTGCGGAAGTGCCGCACAACTGATCTCCGCTTTCAAAAGCAAGTTTCGTGACGCTGTGCTGATGCTCTGTATCTCCGGAAGCAGCCCCTCGTCCTGATACTGTTGTAGTCTGATCTTTCCGTATGAAAATTCTACGAATGCTCTTGGTGCTGGGTGGATTGACTTGGCTCGCTGGGTGCGCTTCGATTGGGCCGCCGGAAGCGCCGTCGCTGGAGTTGCCCAAGCCGCCCACGGATTTAAAGGCAGTGCGCAAGGGCGACAAAGTCACGCTTACGTGGACGATTCCGCCGCGGACCATGGAGCGGCAGACGGTGCGATATTTGGGAAAGACCGAAATCTGCCGGAGCATTGCGGGTAGTTTGAAACAATGCGGGACGGCGGTGGGAGAAGTAGCGGCGCCTGCGGACTTTGAAAAGACGAGGAAGACATCGTCGAAAAAACTTGCTGCGAGTTATATCGACAGTTTATCCCCCGGGTTTGAGCGGGAACATGCGACGGAGTTTGCCAGCTATGCGGTCGAGGTGCTGAACACCGCCGGGCGTGGCGCCGGCATTTCGAATCAGGCGCGAGTGGCGCTGGTTCCAACCCTCGCGCCTTTTGGCGATTTCACCCTCCGTGCCGTCAATCAGGGCGTACGCGTGTCGTGGCAGTGTCCCGAGACGCCAGTTGCAACGAGCGCCAATAAGTATTTATTTCGAATTTACCGGCGGCTGGAATCGAGTGCGAGTTGGAATAAGCTCACTGATGCCGAGGCGACGGGTTGCGCGGTAAGAGTGAGCGGCACAGATACAGAAAAGGTCATCACATCGTTTCTCGACGAGAGCATCGAGTGGGAGAAGGTATATCTCTATCGCGGCACCGTAGTGAGTATTGTGCAGGGTAAGCCGCCCGCGGAGGTAGAAGGCGACGACACGCCCGAGGTGAAAATATTCGCGCATGACGTCTTTCCTCCAGCCGTGCCTGCCGGGTTGCAGGCCGTGTTTTCCGGGCCGGGACAGCCGCCGTTTATCGATCTGATATGGACCCCGGTAAGCGATGCGGATCTTGCGGGTTACAACATCTACCGTCACGAGGCGGGAGAGGCGCCAGTAAAGTTGAACGCGGAATTGGTGAGGACTCCGGCCTATCGCGATGCGCAGGTGGCGGCGGAGAAGACTTATTCGTATTCAGTGTCAGCTGTGGATGAGCGGGGCAATGAGAGTGCCCGGTCCGAAGAAGCGGCTGAGAGGGTACCGTAGCAGTTCCCGGAAGATCCTTCCGCGCAAAGCCATGCCTTGGTACGAATCTTAGTCTTTCAGCGGGACGACAGCTTGGCCGTCGCGGCAGAAGGTCGCCACTCTCTGGAGATCGCCGTTCGCCTGCGGCAAGGTCATCACTGGACCGTAGCAGTAGACGGCGTGTCCGGTGGCCGCGAAATACCAGCGTCCCCCTTTAGAGTGTTGCTCCGCGTGGTCGGCGGGTTGGCGCGGCGCAGGATTCGCCGCTATCGTGCTGGACAGACTAAACGTCGCACTGAGAAACAAGGCTAGGGTCAGGGCCTTCATGTTTGTAAGCCTCTTGCATCAATCTCCGCGAGTCTCGTTCGAGTCTGAAACTCGCGTCGTGAAAATGTTTGCCAACTAATTTCTAAAACTTACTTCCTAAAACCTGGTCTAAAGCGTAATCAATTCTCGGCGCTGATCCCCCAAATCCGAAGCAGGCATGGGTGGAACCTGAGTCTGCGGCTGCGCGAATTTGCCTGCCCGGTTTTGGGAGTGGTGCTGTGGTGCCGCCTGGGTAGACGGAGTCTGGTTCGATGGAGCCTGGGTTGACGGAGTTTGCCCGTGGGTCGACGGGTTTTGCGTGGATGTTTGCGCCTGACGCTGGGCTTCGGCGACAGCCATTTGTTTTTCGTGCAGAGCCTTGCCCTTAATGGCCCAGAATTCCGTGCTATCGCTCTGCAACATCTGAATCAGGTTGCGTTGCGATTGGATGGTGGCTCCTTGCTCGATGATGAGCAGAGTCATCAAGCCGTAGGAAGCGATGAAGACCACGGTGAGTAACGGCAGAAGGTTGCCCTTCTTCTTTGGAGCCGCAATCGGCGCCATCGTCGTGCTACCGAACAAAGTCGTCACGTGCCACCCCTTGGCTGCCATCCGGCAGGTATAGAGGAGATTGCAGCTTGTCAGCCAATAGCCAGCTCACCGGGAAAGCATTGAAATGATTAGAGTTACAGTAATGTCGACGCCGCCCCGCGCCGCCCCCAAGTGCAATCCCATGCACATTATGAGCAAGCGGCATTGTCAGCCAGGCGGGAAAGGCAGGAGTTTAGGAGGCTAGGGAAAAACTCGATGCTGGGGTGGGTTTGGGTGGCGCAGCGGCTTACTTCTGCGAAAACTTCTCTACCTTGATCGGAGACTTCATACCCTCTGCGGTCGCACCCTTCCAACTCAGTCGTCCTGAGCGAAGCATGCGGATTCGCCTTTTGAATCTGCATGCGCAGTCGAAAGACCCCTGCCCCTCATCGCATTTCACGCGCCTGCTCAAAAGAGAGCACTCAAGAAGTCTCGCGGCGTGAGGATCGCGATTCCCTCATACTTCCTCAGCTTTAACAGGTGCCCATCCCCGGAAACGATCATCGCCGCGTCCGCAGCGAGCGCGCATTCTAGAATGCGATTGTCGTCCGGATCTTCCTTTACAGCGTTCACGCGCTGCTGCGGCATTACGCGCTCGCCTAAGCCCCACAATACCGGCAGATAACGATCCAGCCTTTCCTCATCCCACCCAAACTTATCGCGTAGCACCCTGCGTGTTTCACTCTCGATCTCAGCCGAGTAATAAAACTCGCAGCGGCCATTATTCACCGCTTCGAATACGCGGCGAGGCAACCCGCCGAAAACGAGCGCAGACACGATCACGTTCGTGTCCACCACAATGCGCATTTATTTCTTGACGACTTTCCCGGGGCCCCGTCGAGATTCGTGGACCAACCGATCCACATCCCCCTCGCGGAGACCGCGTTCTTTGGCGCGCTCACGACCGTAGGCATTGACCTCGTCCCACCACGCCCACCGGTCGTAGTGGCGGAGCGCCTCTCGAACCAATTCGCTCATAGTGCGGCTCTCCCGCTTGGCGATAGACTGCGCCCGCTTCAGCATCTCCGGCGGCAAAGTTACAGACAGGGTGCGAGTGCTTCTCATGTTAAGCATTATAAAGCATGATTTAGCAATATCAAAACATTCGTAACGTTGTCATCCTGAGCGAAGCATGCGGATTCGCCTTATGAATCCGCACGCGCAGTCGAAGGACCCCTGCACTCTTATCCGCTCTCAACGCGCCTCAGGGAGTTCTCCTTCATCGCGTCGATAGCGGAACCGGGAAGGGCACGAGTTCCACTCGTGCCGCCTCGTTGCCAACCAGGAACGCGGCTTCAGCCCCTGAGGTACACCCTCGGCTTTCCCATTGTCATCTTGAGCGAAGCATGCCGAAGCGCGCAGCGAGTCGGCATGCGCAGTCGAAAGATCCCTGCGCCCACCTGAGCCTCAGTCGCCTCAGGGAGTTCTCCCCGTGGCGTGTTGCGGATCCAGGTAACTAAACTGTTTGACTTGATCTATTTGTAGTGTATGTTTATATTCCCCACCGCAGTAGGCTTTGAATAGATTCCTCATCGGCGACGGGCCAACCCTCTGTCTCGTAGGTAGCAGGAAAAAGGTTTATCTGCAATGCTTTCTGCAGCTAAAGGTTTCGCACGGTTCTTCATCATGTTCTTTGTTGTCCATTCTCTACTGGTGGAGTTCTTCAGTAGTAGATATGGAGCGCAAGACGAGCCATCCAGAGCACCGAGGAAGCCCGGGACTCGGAGGGCCATTGCCTATGATCCGTTGGAGCGGCTCCTTTCGAGTGCCTTCTGGTACCAGCCCTTGGTAAGGGCAGGCAATCGCGGACCGCGGAACCGCTTCCTCAGGATCGTGACTCTTAGCGACCAGAGAGAACCTAATGAATTATTTGCCAACATTTGCAGGCAGCGCGTTTTCATGGCCAGGCTGATAAAGAAACTTCAGGCCGCGGGACCGTCCGTGATCGTGGTCGATAAATATTTTTCTCCCGACTCGTGCCCCGACTCGCACGATCCCGGGAATCAGATGTTAGCGCAGGCAATCTCCAGTACCAATATCCCCATTGTGTTGGGCGTTCATACGCTCGATGCGGACCAACTCAGGTTGCGTGGTCCTCTAAGCCAGCCCGAAGAGAATAGTCTTAAAGTGGCGCCCCTCGTAACTAGCCCGGGATTGAAATTCGACCATCCCTCAGGATTGATCAGCTACGGGTTGATAAGGCTAAACTACGACAACCGAGAAATTCCATTGGAATGGCGGGTATATCAGTCCCGCTCAGACCTTGCAGCCGCGGACCACCACACGGTGGTCCTGCCTACGCTTTCCCTCGTCGCCGCGGAGCGGGCTGATCCCAACCTGTCCCGCGATAGAAAGCTTAAGCTTCTGTTGTCGAGAGGAGCGCGTCCGTACACCAGCTTCCTTTCAGAAGACGAGATAACGACTTTCTCGGCCCTGGATCTCTTGTGCGGTCCACAATTTTCGAGCTTCTCAGACTGGGAACATTGTGAGCTGAGCGACTACGAGAATCAGGCGATACGAAACCACGTCGTGATAATCGGAGATAGCAGGGACGATCAGGACATCCACCCAAGCGTTATCGGGCTCGTCCCGGGCGTGGTGTTGCAGGCTAACTACATCGAATCGCTCCTCGATGACCGGTACCTTATACCCGTCCCTTATGGGCGCGCCTTCGCCGTTAATCTAGCCCTATCGCTTGCGATGGGGTGGTTACTCTACAGGTTCTCGGCTCCGGGAGGACGGTTGCGCAAGCTGCTTAGCTCCCTCTTGTTTATATTTGGCGGGTGGATATTCTCATACGTCCTAACGATTTCGTTCGGCTACTATTTTGTGATTTGGTTTCCGGCGGGACCTCTGGTTGTCATTTGGGCAAGAAAGCGGCGGCTCGAAAAGGCGAAGGATTCGGCGAGAACGGGGGAGTCTGCCGCATGAGATCCACGAGGGCTGGTAGTCCCAACAGGCCGCGTTACCCTGGCCGTCGCAGCGCGGCCAAAGAAGGCAGCCGCCAGGGCGGCGGTGCCACGCCTCGAACACTGAGGCCGCACCAGCCCCGAGGCGCGACATGCCAAGCATAGAGCTCATCGCGGCGGTTCTTACTGCGCTGCTAGGGACGCTCCCGCCGCTACTCAAGGTCGGACTCACGGCTTTATACAAGAGCTCCGCCCGTGTCCGCCATATCTTCGACACCTCCCTAGGTAGGGCAATCCTGAAAGGACTTGACATCAAGGAGGCAGACCCTTCCCCGACGAAGGGCCTCCTCGCGGAGCTCAGGACAGCTTCCGCAGAGATGGATCGAATCGTAGACGAGATAGGGCGGTATACAGAAGAGCGCCAGTCAACGGTTCTGAAGTTGGAGGGCGACCTTCAGGCTCTTTCGCAGCGGGAACAGGAGCTGAAGAAGAGGATTGAGGGCCTGCAGCAGGTGCCCCTCCCCGCGGCTGAGTATTTTGCCAAGCTAGTGGAGAGGACTGAAAAGAAAAGCGCCACGCGGGACTACGTACTTTTCCTGCTTGGCGTGGTTGCAAGCGCAGTGGTCGTAGTCATCCTGAAAGCGTTTGGGGTGTAAGGTCCTGATTCGAATCTGTCCGGCGCCGTTTGGTGAAAAACCAGCCAGCTACAAAACAGAGCGGCTTGCGCCGCCCCGTTTCAAGTCAAAAGCAGCGGGCGAGGGTGCCGCTCTACACGAGCTAGGTTCCCTCGCTCCACCCCGCCAAATACTCTTCCTGCTCCGGCGTGAGCCGGTCGATCTTGATTCCCATCGATTCCAGCTTCAACTTCGCCACGCGCTTGTCGAGTTCGTCGGGAACGCGGTAGACCTTCTTCTCCAGCGTCTTGTAATGCTTCACCATGTATTCCACCGAGAGCGCCTGGTCGGCAAAGCTCATATCCATTACCGACGCGGGATGCCCCTCGGCCGCCGACAGATTAATCAGCCGCCCTTCGCCCAGCAGATTGATCTTGCGCCCATCTTTCATCGAATACTCGTCGACATAAGTGCGCGTCGTCCGCTTCGACGACGACATTTTTTCCAGCGCCGGAATATCGATCTCCACATTGAAGTGTCCGGAGTTCGAAATGATTGCGCCGTCTTTCATCAACTCGAAATGGTCTTTCGTGAGCACGCTCTTGTTGCCCGTGACCGTGCAGAAAACGTCGCCGAGCTTGGCCGCTTCCGTCATCGACATCACGCGGAAGCCGTCCATCACCGCTTCCAGCGCTTTCGTCGGATCGACTTCCGTGACGATCACTTCCGCTCCCGCGCCCCGCGCGCGCGAAGCCAGACCGCGCCCGCACCAGCCGTAGCCGGCTACTACGAATTTCGATCCCGCCAACAAAAAATTTGTGGCGCGGATAATTCCGTCAATCGTCGACTGACCCGTGCCATAACGGTTGTCGAACAGATGCTTGGTGTCGGCGTCATTCACGGCCACGATAGGAAACTTCAGCACGCCTTCCTTCGCCATCGCCCGCAACCGGATCACGCCCGTCGTCGTCTCTTCCGTTCCGCCAATCACGCCTTCGAGGGCATCGGTGCGCTTGGTGTGCAAAATCGTCACCAGGTCCGCGCCGTCGTCCATGGTGATGTGCGGCTTGTGATCGATGGCCGCCAGAATGTGCTGGTAATAAGTGTCGTTATCCTCGCCCTTGATGGCGTAAACCGGAATACTCTGATCGCGCACCAGGCTGGCCGAAACATCGTCCTGCGTCGAGAGCGGATTCGACGCGCACAAAACCACATCCGCCCCGCCGTCACGCAGGCAAATCGCCAGGTTCGCCGTCTCCGCGGTAACGTGCAGGCACGCCGAGATGCGCATCCCTTTCAGCGGCTGATTCTTAATAAATTCTTTGCGGATAATCTGCAGCACCTTCATGGACTGGTTCGCCCACTCAATCCGCTTCTTGCCCATCTCCGCCAGTTCTAAACTTTTGATGTCGCTATTGATCTGTGTCGCTGCTGTTGACATACGCCTCCTGTGGCGCTTTCATACGAAAAATTTATTGGTTCCCTGGTTACGAAGATTGGTTTGAGTTCAAAATACTTTTTTAGGATACACGACTCGCGGCTGAGACAATCATCTCAAAATACCCTTAAGGGAATGGGACTTTCGGACCATCAAAACAGGTGCACTTTTGAGATCATTAAGCTTGTCATCCTGAGCAAGCGCTTTTCGCGCCGCGAAGGATCTGAGCGAGCCGCGCGAAGCTGCCTGCCCTGAGCAAGCGAAACGCGCCGAAGGGTCGCGTCTTTTGCGACGCAATAATCGCGCGTTTGGCTCGCAACCCTATTCCCCTTCCAAACTCTATTTTCTCGCGCCCGCAGTCTCCCGTACTCCCGCGTCGCTGGCCAACTTCGCCGCTTTGTCCGTCTTCTCCCAGGTGAAGTCCGGATCGTTGCGCCCAAAATGTCCGTAAGCTGCCGTCTTCTTATAGATCGGCCGCCGCAGATCCAAAGACTCGATGATCCCGCGCGGCGTCAACTTAAAATGCGCGCGAATCAAATCCGGAAGAATCTCCGGGTTGACCTTCTCCGTCCCAAACGTATCCACCCGCACGCTCACCGGATCGGCCACGCCGATGGCATAGGCAAGTTGTACCTCGCAGCGGTCCGCCAGTTTCGCCGCGACAATATTCTTCGCAATGTGCCGCGCCATGTAAGCCGCCGATCGATCCACCTTCGTCGGATCTTTTCCGCTGAACGCTCCGCCGCCGTGCCGCCCCATGCCGCCGTAAGTGTCGACAATGATCTTGCGTCCGGTGAGTCCCGTATCTCCCATCGGCCCGCCAATCACAAACCGTCCCGTGGGATTGATGTGATACTTCGTGTACTCATCGAGCAGGTGCGCCGGAATCACCGCCTGAATCACATGCTTCAAAATCCCCGCGCGCAATTCGTCGTTGCTCACGGTCTCCGCATGCTGCGTGGAAATTACAACCGCATCCACGCGCACAACGTTCCCCTTCGCGTCGTATTCAACCGTAACCTGCGACTTCCCATCCGGCCGCAAGAACGGCAGCGTCCCATTCTTCCGCACCTGCGCCAACCGCATGGTAAGTTTGTGCGCCAACGAAATCGGCGTCGGCATTAACTCGGGCGTTTCATCGCAGGCGTACCCGAACATTTGTCCCTGGTCGCCGGCGCCGCCGGTATCTACGCCCATGGCGATATCGCCGGATTGTTTGTTGATGCTGGAGATGACGGCGCAGGTGTTGCAATCGAAGCCGTAGACGGCGTTGTCGTATCCGATGCTTTGCACGGTGCCGCGGACGACCTGCTGAAAATCGACGTAGGCTTTGGTGGTGATTTCTCCGGCGATGACGACGAGGCCGGTGGCGGTGAGGGTTTCGCAGGCGACGCGGCTGGCGGAATCTTCGGCGAGGCAGGCGTCGAGGATGGCGTCGGAAATCTGGTCGGCGATCTTATCGGGATGGCCTTCGGTGACGGATTCGGAAGTAAATAAAATGCGATTCTTTGTGTTTGCGGCCAAGATTGTTCTCCTTAGAAAATTGCTTTGGACATTAATTGTGGCGAGAGGCGCGGACCCTTCGCCGCGCAAAAAACGCTTGCTCAGGATGACAAAGAAAAGGCTATCAGAGGGGGTGGCTGGACGCAACGAGTTTTGCTTCAACTGCTCGGAGGGCAATCCAATAGCGGAATGGGAATGCTGGATGGGACGATTTGAGCCTTCAGTGGCGAACGCGAGGCCGTATTCTGATTAGGATATTTATTGCGGAGCGTGGATGTCGCAGCCACTGATTTTCGTCGCTACGCCGTGTTTTGGCGGAATGGTGACGCAGGGCTACATGCTGTCGGTGATACGGCTGATGAGTTTCGCGAAGACCGCGGGGTTCGAGCTTTCGTTATCGCTGATGGGCTACGATGCGCTGATCTCGCGGGCGCGTAGCACGTTGTTGGCGGCGTTTCTGGACAATGCGGCGGCGACGCATTTGTTGTTTGTGGATGCGGATATCGGCTTCGAGCCGGAGCAAGTGGAGCGGTTGCTGAGTGTTAATAAGGAGTTTGCGGGAGCGCTGTATCCGCTGAAGTCGATTGACTGGGAGTTGATTCCGCAGCGCTGCGTGGAGGGAGGAGAGAGTGTGAAGCAGGCGGCGCTCTCTTATGTGGGAACATTTTGTCCGGAGGCGGAGCGTCGGCGGGAAGGAGATTTCGTTACCGGAATTTATGTGGGGGGAGGGTTTCAGTTGATCCGGCGCAGTGCGATTGAGCGGATGATTGCGGCTTATCCGGAGACGCATTTTAAGAGTGTGCATTGTTTGCCGATGTCTGGAGTGCGGCGCGATGGGGTGCAGAGTTCGAATCTGTATGCATTGTTCGATTGCGTGATCGATGCGGAGACGGGAACTTATTTGAGTGAGGATTATTCTTTTTGTTTACGCTGGCGAAAGATTGGCGGGGAGATTTGGATTGATGGGAAGAGTAAGTTGAGGCATTGCGGGCAGTTTGAGTTTGTGGGGGAGTATGGGGCGAGACGAGAGTAGTGCCGAAGGGCAACTGCGGGAATATCTCCGGCGGCTGGAACTGCTAGCCGACGAAGAGCGCGACCGTCAGGGTTACTTGCGACATTCGCAAGCCGAGGCGGAGGCGCTAGGTTGGGAGGCGGAAGCCAGGTGGCCGGAAGAATAGTCCGAGGTGAGGTTCGGCTCTACCGTGAGTGGCGATGTTCTTTGCCCAGCGTCGGAACTGCCCGCTCAAGCCAAAAGACGGCTTCAATGGGACGCCCACCCCCTCGAGACAAAAACAGGCGTGAGTCGACCATAGTTCACCTTGACAAATGTCATGACATTTGACTATATTATGCATATGGCTGTAGAGTCATCGACAATTCGGCAATTGCGCGAGGCAAGGGCACTTTCGCAGGAGGCGCTTGCTCGCATTGTCGGTGTCTCTGTTCGGACCGTCGTACGCTGGGAGGGTGGTAAATCGAAGCCGAGTCCTTTGGCCTTAGAGAAACTACAGCAAACAGTGTTCGATCAGAGCACAGGGGTGATAATCCATGGATCCTAGCGTCATCGCGCTGCTTCATACGAATGACCTAGTCAAACAGGTCTTCAGCGAGGTACTAAAGAGGCGTCGTGTCCAGCTCAGGGATCTTCGTGAGTCCTTGGTTGACTCCCCCCAATTCGGTCTTCCGAGTTCAGGGGGATCGGCTGCGGCAAACGAAGGGCGAGCTCAGGATCCCGTTGTTCAGGAAAAAATTGAAGACGCAGTACAGAAGCTAAAAGACGCAAAACTAATCGATGAACGCCAGGCACCAATCAGGGATTTCAGTACTTACTACGTAACCGCGAATGGGCTCAATGCAGAACGAGATTTGCGTTTAGCTGCCCCACGTGAGCAAGCCCTATTGCCTAATCGTTGAAGCTCCCGTCAGCCTCTCGCCGCAGGGTTTTCTGTGGGCCTGCTGTATAGCCATTGGTCTGTCTCTTCTCATAGCATTTATCGAGATCCCCACCAAATCGAAATCCCGGTTGCGCGCTTGCCTGGTATGGCCGTCGGTTTTCTATTGGCTCGTGCTTTCCTTCGGGAACGTAGTTACGACCATGCTGGCCTCACTCGCTGTAGTAAAGCTGCCAGCCACGCTCGCACCTTATCTTCCAGTGTTGACTCCGTTCTTCGGGGTATTTGGTTTCGAAACGGTGCTGAAGAATACAAATATCACGATGTTCGACAGGGGAGTTCTCACAATACAGAGCTGGATTGACAAGGCGGCCACTGCGGCGACGGCCGCCGCCATCGTCAAGGAGGAGGATATCAGTGAGCAGGAAGAACAGGGGTTGGTTGACCGGCTGAAGAAACTCAATGACCAGGAGATTAACGCCCGGGTGCTGGATAAACTTGGCGGATCGGCGGTGGTGGAACTGGAGGCTGCGGCGCGGACAAGTGGTGCGGACGCCAAGCTATACAAGGTTTTTCAGTTAGTATCGAAACTGAACCGCGCTGAGCGCGTGGCGCTATTGCGCGATAAGCGATCTTTCTGGCGCACTTTACTCATCGTTTGCGTCGTCGGCTTAGTGATGGTCGTTGTCCTCTACGCCGTTTTCCAGCTCCTTGTAATAGGCCGGAGAGCGGTTGTCTTTGCAGGAAGCGGAAATGTGTTGCCATTTCTGAAAGAGAAATTTCCCAATCTCAAAGGCACTGACTCATGGGTTGATGTCGGTTCTTCTGGGGCGTTGGAGCAGTCATTTTACTATTCCAATTATGGGGGATCGATCGGCGCCAAAGGGCGTACCGGTTTCATTGTCATGTCGTCCAACGGAACCGCCGCATTGGAGGCGAAATTCAAAGCGGCCGCGCCAGCGCTCCAAGAGCACAATTATTGGCTTAGCATTTCCGTGGCTCGTCCGCCCCTAGCCGTGCTCTATCGCGGGGAATTTGGCAAGGATCTCAATGTACATGCCGCGAGCGCGGGACCACCAGCGATTACATACCCATTCGTGGAGCTGGCAGATCTGACGAATTTCATTCAGAACAAGTCACCCGAGGGCATGAAGCGCTACTATCCCGAGGAAGGCGCAGGAACCCGGTCGCTGCTCGACAGAGCGGCGAAAAATCCCCTCCAGTGGCCGAATGTGGACGAAGTACCGGGCTATATTGAGGACCTTAACGACAAGGGCTCATTCGTCGAGCTCGTGTCGTATCCGCAAATGTCTCGAGTCTCAAAAACCGCGGCAAGTTGCGCTCAGTTGCAGCAAATGCAAATTCGGGGTGCGCTTGTCAGGACAGAATCACTCGAATCCGATCATCTGCTTCTTGCCGACTACGCCGTTGTGATGAAGGTCGCACGCGATGAGGTCGCAGGACCCGATATGTATCTGATCACCAATTCTGCGGAATGCCAGCTTGCGCAAGCCTTGGCTCCTAAAGACATCCAGGATTGTAGAATTTTCGGAACTCCAGTGGATCACATTTTGAAGCTGGACGTGACGCACGGCGGCGGGCTCGAGTCTGCCGTGTACTTAAGATGCGTCACGCCTTGATGTGGCGGGAGAGCTGGCATCACAGCGGGCGTCATTTCGTCACTTTTGCTGCTACCATCGCCGTCCTGCTGTTGATTTTTGGGTGATTGCGGCGCTCCGGTGCTGTGCCACCTAAAGGACGCAGTCGAGAGGGAGGTGTCTACTTTCGTAGACTTTACGATGTCCCAGGGACATGGGAAAGTGGAGTAGCATCTGAAAATTGCGCGGCCACATGGGCCGCGTTTTTTATTGGAGCGTGACCGGCGGGGCTGGGGGGAGAATTTCTCGCAGCTGTTGAGGTGCATGGGGATGCAGAGGTCCCCTTCGGCTCCGCTCAGGGCAAGCTTTCGGCGCGAAGAGCGCGCCTCAGGATGATCGAGCGGAGTTGTGGGATGGCATCATGGCGCGCATTTTCGTGCCGGGATGGGTTTGAAAGGGAAAATGAATGAGAAACAGGTGGAGTGTGCGGATCAGGAATTGCAAGAAGCGCGGGGAGTGGGTGGAGTTGGTGTTTGCAGCGCGGGCGATGTGGGAAGGGTTGGTGTTGGCGCGTCCGTGGGGAGAATCGATTGGGTATGACTTTGTGGTGGACCGGGGCGATGGGGGAATGGTGCGAGTGCAGGTGAAGTCGACGCTATTTAAAGAGGGCACGGGCTATTCGTGTTCGATGAAAGACAGCAAAGGTCCGTACAAGAAAAATTCGTTTGAATATGTGGCGGCGTATGTGATTCCGGAAAATATCTGGTTCATCATTCCGGAGAAGAAGGTGCGGGGGAAGTGGAGCGTGGGGCTGTATCCGACGCTGAAGAAGTCGAAATATGGGGAATACAAGGAGGCTTGGGATTTGTTGCGCGGGAGGGGGCCGCTGGTGATCGAGAGGATTGAGGCGTGTGCGGAGGAGGAAGAACAAAAGTGGAGCATTCGGGCAAACGCTTTAATGTTGCCTAAGAGTTTTTGATGTGGTAGGGATCCTTCGACTACGCATGCGGATTCATAAAGCGAATCCGCACGCTTCGCTCAGCATGACAGAACGTCGCATTGGGGCAGGCGCCTGATAGCTTCTACAATGATGATGAGGAGGAGCTATGCAGAAGATTACGCCGTTCTTGTGGTTCGACAAGGAAGCGGAAGAGGCGATGAATTTTTATGTTTCTATTTTCAAGAATTCGAAGGTGTTGAGTGTTACTCGATATGGAGAGGCAGGGCCGGGACCGAAGGGGACGGTGATGTCGGCTACATTTCAACTTGAAGGTCAGACTTTTTACGCGCTGAACGGTGGTCCGCTGTTTAAGTTTACGGAGGCGATATCGTTCTTCGTCGATTGCAAGACGCAAGAGGAAGTGGATGAGCTGTGGGCGAAGCTTTCGGCGGGTGGGTCGGAATCGCGGTGCGGGTGGTTGAAGGATAAGTATGGGTTGTCATGGCAGATTATTCCGTCGGCTTTGGGGGAAATGCTGGGAGATAAAGATCCGAAGAAATCGGCGAGGGTGATGCAGGCGATGATGGGCATGGGGAAGATTGAGATCGAGGGGTTGCGGAAGGCTTATGAGGGGGAGTGATCGGTTAGTTTGTTTCCCCGTTCTGCCTCTGCTGTGGTGGAGGCAGGGCGGGGATTTTGATTTTGTTACGAAGAGCGAACTCGGGCTTCGCGAAACCACTTGATATGTGGAGGCGTTTCTCGTAAGGTACGGCGGTCAAAACAATGCTGGGAAAGTTTGGCGTTCGGAAGGAGGCAGTGAATGGCGAACCCGATTATTCTCCTGCATGGATATGCCAGCGAAGGGGAGGCGTTTTCGACCTTTCGCAATGTGCTGCAACAAAACGGTCGAGCGGTGACGGACATATTTATCGGAAACTATGTGACGCTCAACAATGAGATCACGGTGGACGATATTGCGGAGGGTTTCAATTACTCGTTGCGGGCGAACAACTTATTTGGCAAGCCTTTCGATGCCATCGTGCATTCGACGGGAATGCTGGTGATGCGGGCGTGGCTAACGGCGCCGAATGCGCTGGTGTCGCGAAAGGGATTGTTGAAGCGGCTGATTGCGGTGGCTCCGGCGACATTTGGGTCGCCGATTGCGGCGAAGGGGCGCAGCTTATTAGGACGGATATTCATAGGCAGCAAGGAGCCGGGACCGGACTTCCTAGCCTCCGGAAATTTGGTTTTGAGTAACCTGGAGTTAGGCAGCCAGTATACCTGGGACCTGGCGCATAAAGATCTGCTCGACGAGCAGTACTACGGCCCGGACAAGAGTACGCCTTATGTTTTCGTCTTTGACGGGACGAGCGATTATGGGAAGCTGGCAGAAATTTTTGATGCCGACGATCAGAAGGGAAGCGATGGAGTGGTGCGGTGGTCGGGAGTGGCTTTGAACGCGCGGAAGATCACTCTGGACCTGAGCCATCCCGAAAACCAGGTGCAATGGTCGAAGTGGAGCAACATCGATATACCGATGATTCCGATTGCGGGAGTGAATCATAACGAGATCCTAGCCACGCCTCCGCAAGGATTGGTTGACCTGGTGCTGAAGGCGCTGACGGTGGACAGCGAGGACGATTTCAAGCAGTTCCATGCGGTCGACGTTGCGAATACTCAGGTGGTGAAAGATGGTTGGGCGAAGATCGGAACCGATCGATGGCAGCAGTTTGTGGTCCATGCGCGCGATAGTCACGGGAATCCGGTGGTGGATTATGCGGTGTCGATTGTTGCGGAAGACCAGAACGGAAACGTTGCGGAGTTGGGAGACTTTGAAGAAGATGTGCATGCCTTTGCGGCGGACCCCAGCTATCGTTGCTTCCATGTGAATTTGGAAGAGTATCTGCAAAAGCGTGATGATCTGAAGCTGAAGATTCGCATTGTGGCGTCGACGGGAACGGACTTGGTGGGATATCAAGGGTATGGATCGGACTACAAGACCACGGGACTGGAGCCGACCATTGGTCCGGTGGACATCGATATTTCCGAGTACGAAGGGGAGAACCCGGACCAACCGAGTTTGTTTTGTCCGTTTACGACGACGCTGGTGGAGATCATTCTGAATCGCGCGCCGATTCCTCAGAAGGATACGACGCTGGAGATATTTGGGTTCCTGGGAGCGCAGGGCCCGGAATGAACCAAGGGTAAGGGGTGAAAGACTGGAGGGCACGATTTTCATCGTGCCCTTCTTTTTTGTGATTGCCGCTTTCGGCGAACCGAGAGTTACGTCTATTGGGCGATTTCGAAGATGATGCCCATCTGAGAAGAACCGCCGGCGTCGGTGGTGCCGAAGATAGAGCCGGAGAAGTTGACGGTAACGCCGGAGGGAACAGCGCCGTCGGGATTGTTGGTGAAGTTGTGGACGATGGTTTCGGGCCAGGGTGCGGTGCTGCGCGGAGTAAGTTTGAGGATTGTACCCCACGAATCAGCGCCTCCGGCTTGGGCTGCGGCGTAGAGGTTTCCGTCGCGATCAAAGACGACGGGGCCGACGGCTTCCCAGCCATCTTCTTTCTGGAGTTCGCGCAGAACAATTAAGTCCCAGGAGCCGTTGGAGTTTTTCTTTAGCTGGTAGATCACGCCGCATCCGTCAGAGGGGCAAAGATTGGTATTGCCGCCGAAGTAAGTGGTGCCGTAAAGATTTCCGGCGGAGTCGAAGACCGGGGTCGAGTTGGGGAGGTCGCCGTCCGCAACGTTGAAGCTGTGGATGATGCGCTCGGTATAGGTGCCGTCGGCGGCGCGGGCGAGTGTGAATACCGCGCCTTTGCCGTGGGAGCCTCCGGCCTGAGTGACTCCGTAGAGATTTCCAGCATGGTCGATGGTCATGCCGCCGACAGGCAGGTCGCCATTGGGACCGAGGAATTCGCCGGGAAAACTGTAGAGGAGGGTTTCGGTCCACGCTCCGTTGGCGTAAGTGAGGCGATAGACGGTACCCCCGTTGTTGGGGCCGGAGCTGGCAGTGCCACCGAATTGAGTGATTCCGAAGATGTCGCCGGTGGAATCGATTGTGAGTTCGGCTGGAGTGTATCCGTCGGATCCGCTGCCGAAGCTGTGAAGGACAGTTTCGGTCCAAGGGCCACGCGTGGTTGGAGTTAATTTAAAGGCGATGCCGGCATTGAAATCGCCGCCGAGAGCGGTAGTGCCATAGAGGTTACCGGCCGAATCCAGGATGATGGAAGCCGTGGGAGTCGCGCCGTCTGCGCCGCTGAAGCTGTAGAGAATGGTTTGGGTCCAAATTCCGTTGGGGTTGGAGAGTTTGAAGACGCAGCCGTAATTATAGGTGCAGCCGTTGGCGGCGGTGCCGTAGAAATTACCGCTGGCGTCGGCAACGAGTGGAGCGGAGGGGTTGGCTCCGTCGAGGACGCCACTGAAGGTGAAGAGGATGCGCTCACGGGTAGCGGCAGAAGCGATGTTGGTAAGAGTGATAGAGGCGACGAAGGCAGCGAGGGCTAGAACCACAGAGCGGCTACGGCGAGGCATTGGACTCCTAGGGGCCTAGAAAAGTGAACATCAGATTCGGTCTTGGGACGAAAGGTTGGTCATAGGCGCTTCTAGCGATAGTAAGGTGCTGGAGAGAGTCATCAGAAAAGCGAAGAGTGTCGGACGCAACCTCGTGACGCGAAATCTTGTCCAGCGAAATCTCGTCACGCGAACCCTATGCGGTGGCTTGTGCGAAGTGAAAGTAAGTCTTTCCTTTGATCAAGGCTTCGATGGCTTCGAAAAGGCAGCGAAGGTCGGATTTCTTACAGAGACCCCGAATGCCCGCCTTCTTAGCCTCTTGTTCAAGCTGGCTTGAGGGATCGATGGTGACCATCAGTACGGGAGCGTCGGGGTGCTGCTTGGTGAGCTGGCGACCGGCCTCGAGACCATCCATTTGAGGCATAACGAAATCCATAACTGTGAGGTCGGGGTCGTGTTCACCCCAATGCTCTAGCGCGCGCTGTCCGTTTTCGGCTTCACCGACCACTACCCAGTCGTCCTGCTTTTCGAGCGCAGTTCTGAGCTGGGAGCGGATCATCGCATTGTCGTCCACCAGGAAAATTCGGACCACGGCAGTCCTTTCTAGACAGGGAATACGGGGGAGAGCGGCCGCCGTTTGTTCACCAATAGTGAAAAGGTACTGCGTTGGCCAAAAGAAGGCTATACAGCGGTAACCCGATGAGGGGAAAAGATTTCTGATGATAACGGCATTGTGGGAGATAAGTGGACGCGCACTTCCGTGTTCCTAGTGGGGCACGTCCTTTAGATATCTACTAGTCAAATTACGTAAGGACTACGCTGCGAATTGAACCAAAGGTTTGTGGTCCAACGGATAGGGCGTCGGAGCTGCGAGCGGTTCACTTGGGATCCTTCAGACGGCCTCCAAGCCTGCCGCGCTCCGGGGATGAGGGTTCGATTCCCCCCAAGCCTTCGGTTTAATACTATTAGTTACGCTGTGCGGGGGCAAAGCACGAAGGTTGCACCCTGGGACCGAGAACGTGGCCAGAGTGTCTTCATTACCCGCGGACGCTGATTCTCGAGAACGAGAGCACGGCGCGGGAGGAGATGGGATGGCCCATCGACATGGCCGGGCGGAAGGTAGTAAAGATGAGCATTCTCTTTACTTGCGGGAGAAGTTCCTGAGAGTCGCCGGGGTCGGAGAGGATTTTGTAATCCTCGACGCGGCCGTGGGAGTCGACATAGGCTTCGATCACGAGGGACTCGGCGTTAATCGAACTCATGGTGCCGAAGGCGCTTTCCTGCAGTTCGGGCCCGGTGTTGAGAACCAGAGGAACGTCCTGGTTGTTGGCTTGCAACTGGCCGGGAATGGCGAGAATGGCGGCGACCAAGCCGAAGATCAAAACGGCGCAGACGAGGCCCGCGGTGGCCGGGACCATAAAAGCGTTTAGGGTATTTTCCAGACGGACGCGCAAACCTTCATAAGGGCGACGGGCTTGAGCGGCTTCGCGGGAAACGGCGAGACGGAGATTCAGTCCGAGATCGGCGGGCGGGTTGGGGCGGACGCCGCGGGAGAGCAATTGCTGGGTCTGGCGCAGGAAGGTGAACTCCTGCGAGCACGCGGAACAGGCTTCAAGATGCTGGCGCACCGCCTGCATCTGGGTGCCGGTGACCACGCCATCCAGATAAGGCGACAGAAGCCCATTTACTTTGGCGCAGTTGAAGACAGATTTTGGCCTCGAAATGTTTGTGGCCATACCGTTCATGGCGTCACCTCGATCCTTCTACCCCCTCCAGAAACCCGGCGCCGCAGAGGTGCGGCTGGATTATCCTCTTCGAGTGGTGCGAGCCCCAGTTCTCCACCCACTTCGCGTACATAGGGAGCCAGGCGTTGTTTCAGGGCCTGGCGGCCGCGGGTGATTCTGGACTTCACTGTTCCCAGCGAGATCTGCAGAATCTCCGCGATCTCTTCGTAAGACATATCTTCAAGGTCGCGGAGAATGAGTGCGGTGCGATAAGGCTCCGCGACTTTTCGCAGTTCTGCGTCTACGCGACGCTGCACTTCCAGTTGCGCGACGTTGTCGAAAGGCGAGTCGTGGCGATCGGTGAGAGCGATCTGCATGGCATCGTCAGCGTTCGACATGCCTTGCGATTCCGCCGGCTCGATGGAGGTCTCATGGGCTTTGTGGCGGAACCACCAGCGTTTGCGATTGGCGGCCTCGTGCAGGGCGATGCGGTAGATCCAGGTCTTCAGGCTGGACTCGCCGTGGAAGTGCTTCATGCCGCGAAACACTTTGAGAAAAACATCCTGCGTGGTATCGGCAGCGTCGGCGGGATCGCTGACCATGCGGTAGACGAGACCGTAGACAGGACGTTGAAATTCGCCAATGAGCCAGGCGTAGGCGGTTTCCGAGCCGGCTTTGAGATCCGCGACAATGGCGGCCTGTTCGGCCCGTGCTCCGATCGCGCTCGCCAATTCTCCCAAGGTAGTGGCTCCCGCCATGTGCAGGCGTCCTTTGATTATAAGTTTTTCTACCCTACTTTGAACCGAAAAATTGCCGGACCAGCCGATCGGTACGCTTTTTGTGTTCTTTCCGCGCGTTCAATAAGGATAGACTCCGGCCGAGGGTGGGAAGTTCCCAGGGGAGGGTCGACGAAAGGTAACCATTAAGGAATGACCAAAGGGTAGGCTGTTCTTGGTCTGAGCGGCTGGGTGGAATGGGGCGGGCTAGGGGGACGTGGCGCGAGACTGTGTGTTGGGCAGCAATTCGAGGATCTTCTGCAGGGCGGATAGGAGCTTCTCGGAGCCTTTGTCGAGTTCCAGGGCAGATTTTTCCAGGAAGGCGAGAGCTCCATCCTGCTGAAGGCGGGAAGCATTTTTCTGGGACATGCCGGTCATGACGACAACCGGGATTGCCTTGGTAGAGGGATCCAGCTTCAGCGCCTTCAATACGTCGGGACCGCTCATTTTAGGCAGAAGCATATCGAGGAGAATGAGATCGGGCGCTTTCTGGCGGGCCAGGAGCAAGGCCTCATCGCCATCGACGGCGCTGGTTACGCTGTAGCCGGCGCGGCTGAGAGCGCGCTCGGTCGCCAGTCTCAGGAACTTGCTGTCTTCGACCAGGAGAATTTTTATCATCGAGCCTTTGGCTGCCTAGATTTCGCGACGCGCACGGCTCTGAAGGCTTCCACAGAACCAGACGCGCCGCGTTAAGTTGACTATCGGCGAAATCAAGGAAAGAGCGAGTGTGCCGGAGCTACGTTAGAGGTTTATAACTCACGGGCTTTACGCTGGTGCTTCACGGAAAGACTACGGTTTTCGCTGTATTGTCCGGAGCTGACGAAAAGGGTTACGGTAATCCGTAAGTTTGAAGGGGTTGTATGAAACCCCGCGGGTGATCATGGGTTAGCGTCAAGCAATTGACATTTGGACCCTCACGATCACCCTTTTTATTGCCCGAAATTGCGATTCTGCGAATTTGGTTTGAGGCTGGATCGACCAAATCTCCGCGCGCGGAATCGAAGCCATCAGCTGACTCTGCTCGCGAGGTCCTCCATGAAAGATAAGGAACGATTGCGGCAGAGTTGGGTATGGATAAGCGCCGGCTCAAGCAAATCAGCGACGAATTGGAGCGGTTGATGCAGGAGCAGATGGAAAGTCTTCAGAGGCAGACTTTTCTGGGGATCACGGCGGAGGAATTGAGCCGCGAACGGGAGCGATTGAAGCGGATTCGGGAAGTTTCCGCCGAATTTTTGGAGGGCTTGAAAAAGAGCGGTCGGGAGCCGAGCGTACGTGACTAAGTTTGAGAGGTAAATAGACACGCTGTGTTGAGAGGAAGCCATGACGGAAAAGCCGAGTGTGACTTTGCCTGGGGTCGTGGAAAAAATTATCAAGCCTGCGGAACACGGGGAGCCGGAAAAGGCACAAATCGCCATTGAGGGAGCGGATGATCTGTATCGGGAGATCCGGATTGAAAACTCTCTGAGCAACGAAAAAGGTGAGACCGTGCACTTGAAAATAGGCGCGGAAGTCGCTGTTAAGGTGGAAGCCGATCCGGAGGCCACGACTGAGGGAGCATTCGGACAATAAGCTCGGGACGGGGCTTAGGTCGACGGCTCCGTTTGAAGGCGATTTCTGAGTGACAGTTTGGGAAGCGCAGCCGATGCCGGTGGAACGGCTAGGCTTGTGCAGATGGGCCGAATTCCACCCCGCCGCCCAGCTGCACTCCGAGAGCTTTGGGGTAGAGAGGAACGGTGGCTCGCATGCTCGTTCCGTGACCGTCGGACTCTATTTCGAGAGTGCCGTCCAATTCGTGCAATCTTTCACGCATACCGGCCAAACCGACGCCGACTTCCGCACTCATGCCGCTCAATAGCTTCAAGCGCTCCTCAGTGATGCCCTTGCCAAAATCCCGTACCTCCAGAACTACAGCTTCGGATTCATGTTGAAAACGGATGCTCGCATCCAAAGCTCCGGAGTGGCGATGAACGTTGGTCAGGCTCTCCTGCAAAACGCGGAAGAGGGCGATCTCAACGCTTCGGGGCAGCCGTGTGTGCGAACTGGCGATGTCAGCTGTTACGTTAATTCCGCTACGCTTAGCGAATCCTTCGATGAACCACTCAGCCGCGCAGGCGAATCCGACCTCATCCAACAGGGGCGGATGCAGCAGATATGACATGGTGCGAATTTCTTCCAGAGCCTGATCCGTCAGTTGGGCAACGTCGGAAAGAAGTGCCAAGCGAGCTGGTTCGAACTTGCAATCTTCCTGAAGAAGACCGACGTTTATTTTCAGCGCGGTGAGAGTTTGGCCCGTACTGTCGTGCAGATCGCGCGCGATCTTGCGCCTCTCCTCGTCCTGCACTTTGAGCAGACGCTGAGAAAGCTTCTGCAGTTCCGCAGTGCGTTCCAGAATCAACGCTTCCAGTTCGGAATGGGTGTGAGATAGCTTCAAATGCTTTGACAGAATCCACATAGAGCCTCCTGGGAAGCGGTCGGGGGAGAAGGAACGATCTCTCGTTCAGTGTTTGGATTCTCCCATGGCGGCAAAACGGAATCTGATCAATAGTGCACAACAAGTGAATTCTCCACTTGACGGACAGACGGACAGGAAGAGGGTGCCAGGATGAACTGGGAAGCGGTGAGGTTGAAGAGAGTGGATCGCGGGCTGCGTGGAGCTCACCCACGCTTTGCCGAGTTCGGGGGCGAACCCGATTCCAGTTTGACCCTCTGCGGTGAAGTCCTTACACTTGAGTGTATTCTTGGCTGCGGTGCGGCACTGATTGTGGGGAGGGTTTCCTGAGGTTACGATTTCGAATTTCTTGCTGGGCGGCCATGTTGGGGCTGCTCGGGTTGTGCTGTGTGGGGCAGGAACCGGCTCCGCCGAATGAGCCTGCGCAGGGGCAGTCGTCTTCGAAAGATGAGGCGGTGCCTGCTGCGCCTGCGCCGAGCGCGCCAGGGGCGAGCAAAACTCCACAGAATCCACGGGGGAACCAGTCCGCACAGAATCAGATTGTGCCGAATCAGTCTCTGATCTCGCTGGACAGCAGCGAAACATTGTTTGCGGTGCTGACGGCGCTGAACGCTTGCGGGTACGACCAGGATTTGACTATCTCGGACGCGACGCGGAGCAATGTGCGAGCGGAAGTGCAGCGAGTGCTGCAGGACTCGGATGATGCGGAGGCGGCGCGGACGGAGTTGTGCCAGTTCTACCAGACCCATACGGCGGACCGGAATACCAACCGCAGTTTGTCGCCATATATTTCACTGTCGCTGTATATGGAAGGGCCGCCGCATTTTAGGCCGCGCATTAAAGAAGAGGATTTGCCGCCGGATGCGGGGGCGATCACCGATTTTGGAACGTTGCTGGAACGCTTCTACGATAAGGCAAAATTGCATTCGATCTGGGAGCGGCATCGCAACGACTATGCGGCGGCGATGAACCGCTATCACGAACCGCTGGCGAAGATGGTGTTCGACACGGAGATCTACTTGAAGCAGCCATCGTCGGAGTATTTGGGGCGAAGGTTCACAATCTTTCTGGACTTCATGGGGTCGCCGAATGAAACGGATGCGCGGAACTATGGAGCGGAATACTACGTGATCGTGTTTCCCTCGCCGAATACGCCTTCGGGCGCGCCGGCGCGGGCGGCACTGAAGATGGACCAGATCCGGCATACGTTCCTGCATTATGAACTGGACCGGGAGGCGGAAAAGCACTTTACGGCGCTGATGCGGCTGGAGCCGCTGTTGCAATCCGTGAAGCGTGCGCCGCTGGAAGAGGCCTTTAAAAACGACATCTCGCTGCTGGTAACGGAATGCCTGGTGCGGGCGATTGAAATCCGAACCAGCGGCAGCAAGCAGGCAGCGGACGAAGCGATGCGGGCGCAGGCGGTGGATGACGCGGTGAAACAAGGCTACATCCTGACCCGGACGTTTTACGAAGAAGTGGTGGCGTTCGAAAAAGATCCGGCGGGAATTCGGGAGGCGTACGGCGGGCTGCTGCAGGGCGTGGATGTGAAGAAAGAACAGATTGCCGCGTCGGCGGTTCATTTTGCCGACAAGAGTTCTCCGGAGCTGGTGCAGTTGTCACGTCCAGAGGAGCGGCGGATGCTGCTGGCGGCGGAAAAGCGGCTGGCGGCGGGCGACCCGAAGGGCGCTGAGGAGTTGGCGCAGCAGGCGCTCGATAAGAAGATTGGGGATCAAGGGCGGGCGCTATTTATTCTGGCGGAAGTGGCGGTCGCGAATAAGAATCGGGAGGGAGCGCAGGACAATTTCCAGAAGGCGATTGAGGCGTCGAAGGATCCCAAGGTGGTGGGATGGTCGCACGTGTATTTGGGAAGAATCCTGGATATGAAGGAAGACCGCGAAGCGGCGGAGAAGGAATATCGCGAGGCGCTGAATACGGCGGGGGAGTTGCCGGAGATCAAGGCGGCGGCGGAGCGTGGGCTGCAGCAGGCGTATGAGCCTCCGGCGAAGCCGCAGTAAGGAAGGGCTCTGGCGATACGGCGGCGCTACAATTCAGTTGTGGAAGTGAAGGCGAGGGAACTCAAGGAGAATGCATGAAGCGAACGGCAATTATCACTTTGGTGGCAGTGCTGGGAATTTCGGCTGGAAGTTTTGCACAGAACAAGCCTGCGGCGACCCCTGCCACGGGGCAGGCGGCGGCGCCAGCGGGGAAGCGTCCACCGCAGGCTAAGACGCAAGAGGAGTTTGCCGCTTACAACGCGGCGAAGGTGATCACCGATCCGGCCGCGCAGGAAAAAGCGGCGGATGACTTCGCCACGAAGTTTCCCGACAGCGAACTGCGTCCCCTGCTTTACAAATCGGTGATGGGCGCGTACCAGCAGGCCAATAACTCGGACAAGTTGCTGGCCATTGCGCAGAAGCTTTTGACTTTCGATCCCGACGATCCGCAGGCGCTCCTGGGAGTGGCGCAGGTGTTGGGAGACCGCACGCGAGACACTGACTTGGATCGAGATCAGAAGATTGCAGAAGCGAGAAAGGACGCGCAGCGTGCGCTAGCGACGGTGGATACGGACGTTCCTGCGGGGCTGCCCGCGGAGAAGATGGACGTATATAAGGGATACGTGCGTTCCGAGGCTTACGCGATTCTTGGGACGCTGGATTTCAATGCGAAGTCCTACCCGGATGCGGAAGGAAATTTGAGAAAGTCGATTGAGGCCTATCCGCAGGAAGTGGATCCGATCGCGGTATTCCGGTTGTCGGTGGCGTTGGATATGCAGGGTAAGTATCCCGAAGCGCTGAAGTTCGCGAACCAGGCCGTGGATTTGACGAAGCCGGGGACGGGGGCGGGGGATGCGGCGCGGAAAGAGAAGGACCGACTGATCCAGTTGATCGGAGGGATCAGCGAACCGCCGGCGAAGTAATTAAGGAGCGAGGACGTCCAGGGTAGCCGTAAACCTCAGGGGCTAAAGCCCACGCTGTTGTTTGGTTCTAAGCGGCACGGCTGAAGACGTGCCCTTCCCGAGGCGATTTTTGTAAGACGGTTCCCAGCAGTCTCATCATGAAAGAACGGGAAATCACCGCGCTGGAGACGGCGTTGCGCTACCACTTCCACCGGCGGGGAGTGATCGAGCAGGCGATCACGCACAGTTCACAGGCGCGGGAGCAGGAGTCGCAGCAGGCGGGTGAGAATAAATATAAGGTCAACGATAACGAGCAGTTGGAGTTTCTCGGGGATGCCATTCTTGCGCTGGTTACCAGCGAGGAGTTGTTCCAGCGGTTTCCGCACTTTCGCGAGGGGGAGCTTTCCAAGCTGCGGGCGCATCTAGTAAGTGAGCGGCATTTGATCCGGGTGGCGCAGCAGCTTGAGTTGGGGCATTATCTGCGGCTGGGACGGGGCGAAGAGAAGAGCGGTGGGCGGAGCAAGACGGCCCTGCTGGTGGACGCGCTCGAAGCCATCCTGGCGGCGATTTACCTCGACGGAGGAATGCAGCCGGTGCGCGAGTTCATTCTGCGCGAGATTCTTGCCCCGGAACTGGAGCAGATGGAGCGCGAAGGCGGCTCGCTGCCCATGAACGATTTCAAATCGGCCTTGCAGGAAACTTTGCAGGGATTGGGAATGGCGCAACCTTCTTATGTGCTGGTGGAGGAAGCGGGCCCGGAACACAGGAAGACGTTTACGGTGGAGGTCCGCCTGCACGAAACGAAGGGCGGCGGCGCGGAATTTGTAGGACGCGCGCAAGGTTCGACCAAGAAGACGGCGGAGCAGGATGCGGCGCGGCAGTTATTGTCCTACCTGGCTTCGCGGCCGCAGGCGGTGGGCGGCAAGTTAGCGAGAGGATCGCGATCGGCGGAGCAGCACTAGAGCGGCGGGATGTGTGGAGTTCATGAATTTCCCAGGCGAACATTTTTCGGGTGGGCCGTTATCGGGCGAGCGAGTGACTGTCGATCCGTTGCCCAACGATCGATTGCCCGACGATCAATTGCCCAACGATCCGTTGCCTAAAGATCAGTTGCCGAATGATCGGTTGTCCAACGATGGGTCGCCCGGCGCATCATTGGCGGCTGACCGGACACTGGCAGATAAGGCGTCGCCAGATCGAAGGGCCGCCTTGGCTGCCGCTACGGGCGTGGCCGGGTCGTTGCAGTCGCTGCTGGGAACGGTGGTAATCGCGGTATTTGTGATTACGTTTGTGGTGCAGGCCTTTCAGATTCCGTCTCCGTCGATGGAGAATACTCTGCTGATTGGGGATTATCTGTTGGTTAACAAGTTAGTATACGGCGGAGGGAGCGCAGGAGATTATCTGATGCCGTACCGCCGGGTGCGCCGCGGGGATATTGTGGTGTTTCATTATCCGGTGAACCCGGCGCAGCATTTCGTGAAGCGGGTGATTGGGATTCCGGGAGACCGGGTGCGGCTGATCAACAAGCAGGTGTTCGTCAATGGCGTGGCGCAAAAGGAGCCGTACGCGCACTTCAGCCGCCCGGCGAACGATTTATTCCGCGATAGTTTTCCGCGGCTGGATGTGGCGGCCGGGGAGACGCCGGAGTGGTGGCTACAGTTGCGGAAGCTGGTGGAGGATGGGCAGTTGATTGTTCCGCAGGGGCATTATTTTGTAATGGGGGACAATCGGGACGACAGTTATGACAGCCGCTACTGGGGTTTTGTGCCGCAGGCAAATATTATCGGGCGGCCGCTGTTGATTTACTGGTCGGTGCAAGAGGGAGATGGCGAGCTTACCCCGAGTTCCCTGGCGGGCAAGGTGGCTCATTTTGCTTATGCGTTGACTCACATCGCTCAGATTACACGCTGGAACCGCACGCTGCGGGTGGTGAATTAAAAAAATTGAGTAATTGGGTAGTTGAGTAATTTGGTAATTTAAGACCTGTAGCTTTGATTGGATTTTTCCACTTACTCAATCACCAAATTACTCAATCATCGAGAATTGGACGGACGGATTACATTGGCGAAAAAAGATAGCAAGGCGAAGAACGAGGCGGAGGTTGAAGAAAAACCGCGGGAGACGACGGTGGAATTTCTGTCGTCGCTGGCCGCAGTGCTGGTCACGGGATTGTTCATCATTACTTTTGTGGTGCAGGCGTTCGAGATTCCATCGAGTTCGATGGAGAACACGCTGCTGATCGGCGACCACGTATTTGTGAACCGAATTCAGTTTGCTCCGAAGACGGATTGGGTGGGGCCGCTACTGCCTTACCGGCAGGTGAAGCGTGGCGATATTGTTGTGTTTCTGGCGCCTTGCGAGCCGGGATTGTATGTAGTGAAGCGGATCATGGGCGTGCCGGGCGACCGCATTCATCTGCGTAACGGCAATGTGTACCGTAATGGCGAGGAGTTGAAAGAGCCATACGTGATTCACTCGCAGGATCCGGGGGCGTATCCGAATCCGTATCGCGATAATTTTCCGGCGGTGCCGCCTTCGGAGAGTTATAACGTGTATCCGTGCTGGGAGCCGGAGTTGCCGATGCATATTCAGGGCGATGACCTGGTAGTGCCTCCGGGGCATTATTTTGCGATGGGAGATAACCGGGACGTGAGCCTGGACAGCCGGTACTGGGGATTTATTCCGCAGGAAAATATTATTGGGCGTCCGATGTTTATTTACTGGTCGTTCGAGACGCCGGGCGATCAATATCGAAAAACGGACATAAGCGACCGCATCGGATTTCTGGCGCATGTGGTGCTGCACTTTTTCGATGAGACGAGATGGCGGCGAACGCTGCGCATGGTGAAGTGAGGACTTTTCTGCGGGCGATACGTTAGTGGGCTGGCGGTTAATCGATGAGTGAAAAAAAGAAAAAGTCGCAGAGTCAGATCGACGGGAAACCGCGCGAGACGACGGTGGAGTTTCTGAGCTCTCTGGCGGCGGCCGCGGTGAAGATCGCGTTCATCCTGACATTTGTGGTGCATGCCTTCGAAATTCCATCCAGTTCGATGGAGAACACGCTGCTGATCGGCGATCACGTGCTGGTGAACCGGTTTCAGTTTGCGCCGAAGACTTCGTGGGCCGGTCCGCTGCTGCCTTATCGTCCGGTGCGGCGCGGGGATGTTGTGGTGTTTCTGCATCCGGATGCGCAGTACACGGGGATGTACGTGGTGAAGCGGATCATGGGAATCCCTGGCGACCGGATTCACCTGCGCAACGGGGTGGTTTACCGCAACGGCGAAGCGTTGAATGAACCTTACGTACTGCACGATCAGGACTCGGCGTTCGATTTGTATCGCAACAATTTTCCTGAAGTAGCTCCGGCGGACCCGAATATTTCTCCGCGATGGGCGGCGCAATTGGCGGCGCACATCGAAGGGGACGATCTGGTGGTGCCGCCGGGAAATTATTTTGCGATGGGAGATCATCGGGGAGTGAGCCTGGACAGCCGCTACTGGGGCTTCATTCCGCAGGCGAATATTGTGGGCAGCCCGATGTTCGTTTACTGGTCGTTTGAAACGCCGGGGGACCAGTATCTGAAAACCGGGGCTGAGGATCGTGTCGGTTTTCTGGCTCACGTGGTGTTGCACTTTTTCGATGAGACGCGGTGGCGGCGCACGTTGCGAGTGGTGCGGTGAGATCTTTTTCTTCCAAGCGGCGGATTGCGGCCGCGGCGTTTGTAATTCTGCTCATTCTTTTTCTGGTGCGTCCGGGCGTCTCGCGCCTGAAGGCGCGCATTGCGAATTCCATTAGCCGGGCCATCGACCGTCCCACGGAAGTGGGATCGGTCCACTTGCGATTCCTGCCGCGGCCGGGGTTCGATCTGGAGAACGTGGTCATCTATGAGGATCCGGCATTTGGCGCGGAGCCGATGCTGCGCGCGCCGGAGGTGATGGCGGTGGTGCGGTTGACCTCGCTGCTGCGCGGGAGGCTGGATATTTCGCGGCTGGAGTTGACGGAGCCGAGTTTGAATCTGGTGCGAAGAGAAGATGGGCGCTGGAATTGGGAGGCTCTGCTGGAACGCGCGGCGCGTACGCCGCTGGCGCCGACGGCGAAGTCGAAGCGGGAAGCGCGTCCGGGGTTTCCCTACATTGAGGCGAGTTCCGGAAGAATTAACTTCAAGGCTGGCGCGGAGAAAAAACCTTACGCTTTGCTGAACGCAGACTTTGCGGTGTGGCAGGAATCGGAAAATGCCTGGGGCATGCGCTTGAAGGCTGAACCGCTGCGCACGGACATGAGCTTGAGCGATACCGGGCTGCTGCGGATGAACGGAACCTGGCAGCGGGCGGGAAGCTTGCGGGAAACGCCGCTGCAATTCACGCTGGCGTGGGAGCGCGCGCAACTGGGTCAATTGAGCAAGCTAGTCTTGGGTAATGACAAGGGCTGGCGCGGTGAAGTTGAGACGGAAGCAACGCTGAGCGGCACGCCGGGAGCGATGCGGATGGCGGCGGATGCGGCGGTCCGGAATTTTCATCGCTATGACATTCCGACGAGCGAGGGGCTGGGATTAGCGGCGCATTGCGAGGGCAAGTACAGTTCGGCCGAAGGGATGATGCGCGACATCTTTTGCAACGCGCCGGTGGGCGATGGCATGGTTACGCTGCGCGGCGATACGGGTCCGCCGGGAATGCAGCGAGTGGACTTGGTTTTGAACCTGGAAAATGTGCCGGCGAGTGCGGCCGCGCAACTGGCCCGACGCGTCAAGAAGGATCTGCCGTCCGATCTGTTGGCGACGGGAAGCGTGCAAGGTCATTTCACGGTGAAAGAATCCGGAGCATTGGAGAGGGCTCATTTTCAGGGGCGCGGAGAGATTGCGAATCTTCGGCTGCAGTCGGTGAACGGCAAAGTCGAACTTGATCCTGGAAGCGTTCCGTTTTCGATTGGTGCGGAGGGGGACACCCGCGATGCATGGCAGGGTAGAACGGGTCGGCGCGGGAATGGTGAGCATGCTGCGGTCGAAGGGGAAGGCCGGCTTGAGTTTGGACCTTTTGCAGTGGCACTGGGACGGCCCGTGGCGGCGCAGGCGCGGGGATGGGTGGGACGGTCGGGTTACTGGATTGAGGTGCGGGGCGAAGGCGAAGTGTCGCGCACGCTGCGCACAGCAAGCCTGCTCGGGGTGCAGGCGGTAAAGGCGAATGTGGAAGGCGCGTCGCAGATGGATTTAGAGATTGGAGGCTCGTGGGCGGAAAACGAGTCGGGGAGTCCTGCGGGGTTTTCTTTACCGAAGGTGACGGGAACGGTGCAACTGCGGAATGTTCGAGCGACGGTGCGAGGGTTGAGCGGGGCGATCGAAATTTCCTCGGCGCAGTTGAAGCTTTTGCCCGATGAAGCACGGGTGGAGAAATTGAAGGTGCGGGCGGCCGATGCGGAGTGGACCGGTTCGGTTTCGTTGGCGCGTGGATGTGGAACGCCGGGAGCGTGTGTGGCTCACTTTGACTTGAACACTGCCGAGGTTGGGCTGAGCGGCCTTCATCAGTGGCTGGGTGCGCAGGTGAGCGAGCGGCGTTGGTATCAGGTGCTGGGTCCCACCCAGACTGGGGCGGCATCGTTTCTGGCGAGTCTTCGGGCTTCTGGAAAAGTGAGTGCGGGGCGGTTGCGGATTCACAATGTGGTTGCAGAGCGGGTGTCCGCCGAGGTCGAGGTGGAACGCGGAAAGCTGAAGATTTCCGATCTGCGAGCGGATTTGTTAGGCGGGAAGCAGCGCGGGGAGTGGTTGGCGGATTTTACGGGGACAACGCCCGCTTACAGCGGGTCTGGAACGCTGACAGGAATTTCCTTGGAGCAGATGGCGGGCGCGATGCACGATCCGTGGATTTCGGGGACTGCGGCTGGGAGTTATCAGTTGAAAGCATCCGGAGTGGAAGCGGCGGGCTTCTGGCAATCGGTTGAGGGCGGAGTACGGTTCGATGTGCGGGATGGCGTACTGCCGCATATTTTATTGACCAGCGATGCGAGTGCGTTGCAAATTTCGCGCTGGCAGGGACTGGCACGGGTGCATGACGGGGAAATTGATATTGAGAAGGGCGCGCTGGTTTCTTCCGGTGAAGATTTTGAGATCAGCGGAACGGCGTCGTTTGGGCGGGAGATCGACTTCAAATTGATTGCCGGAACGGAAGTGAAAGCGGCGGGAGCGGGGTCGCTGGTGTATAGCATTACGGGGACGGTGGTGGAGCCGCGCGTGGCGGTGAGCGCGACCGCGGAGCAGGCGAGGCTGAAGCCGTAGATTACCTCAGGGGCTAAAGCCCGCGAGGAAGAAGGTTCCTATCGCAGCGGTGAACCGCCGCGCCACCCAAAATCTCAAAACAAACTTTCTCTTCACGGCACATAACCGGCGCCGCGCAGAACTTTTCCCGGCAGGGCTCCCGTCATCTTCGACTGATCGATTACTGGAACGCCATTTACGAGGACGTAATCCATGCCTTCGGAGAGTTGATTGGGATTGTCGAAGGTGGCGAGGTCGCGGATGGTTGCTGGATCGAAGATTACGACATCGGCCCACATGCCTGACTTGAGGACACCACGATCGGTGAGGCGCAGGCGCTGAGCGGGAAGAGCGGAAAATTTTCGGATCGCGTCTTCGAGTGTTAGAGCTTTGTCTTCGCGGACATATTTGCGCAGGATGCGAGGGAAGGTTCCGTAGGCGCGGGGGTGAGGGTGCTCCTGGCCGAGGGGGCCTTCGGGGGAAGTGCCGGAAGAATCGTTGTCGATGGCGACCCAGGGTTGTTGCAGCGCGAGCGTCACATCGGGTTGAGACATGCCGAAGACGGCGACGCCGGTGGTGGGATCTTCGATGAGGAAGTCGAAGAGCGCGTCGATGGGATCTTTGTTCCAGAGTTTCGCGATCTCGGAGAGGCGCTTGCCCTCGAGCGGAAGCATTTTGGGATTCTCTACAACGCCGATCATGACGGCTTCGGGGCCGGGAATTTCCTGCCATTCGTTATCCCAGTCTTTGGAGGGCGTGAGCATATCTTTGCGGATGCGCTCGCGGGTGGCGGGATCTCTTAAGCGCTCGACAAGTTTTGCGGTTCCCCCGTCGTGCGCCCAGGGCGGAACGAAGGCGGAGAAGTCATTGAACCAGGCGGTGTAGGCGTAGGTGTCGGCTGTGACGTCGGAGCCGGCGGCGCGGGCGGCGTTGATTTTGGCAACGACTTCGGGCATGCGTCCCCAGTTATTTTTCCCGGCGACTTTGAGGTGCCAGATCTCCACCGGGACATGGGCTTCATGTCCGATGCGCAAGGCTTCGTCGATGGCATCGAGGACGGAGTCGCTTTCGTTGCGCATGTGGGTGGAGTAGATGCCGCCGAATTTTCCAGCTTCCGCGGCGAGCGCGATCAGTTCGTCGGTTTTGGCGTAGGGCGCGGGTGCGTATTCCAGCGCGGTGGAGACGCCGACGGTGCCGTCTTTCATGGCATCCCGTACGAGAGCTTTCATCTGTTCGAGCTGCGCGGGAGTGGGTTGGACGTTGTCGTCGCCGAGCACCATGCGGCGGACTTGTGTTGCGCCCACGTAGCTGGCGAGGTTGATGCCCATGCCTTGTTTTTCGATGCGGGCGAAGTATTGGCGGAAGGTTCGCCAGTCGGGAGTGATGTGGTAGTGGTCGTATCCGGCGTGGTCGGATTGAATGATGGCGTCATTGAGAGGCGCGATGGTGCCGCCTTCGCCGGTGATTTCGGTAGTGATGCCCTGATAGATTTTCGAGGGCAGGCGGGCGTCGACGAGGATGGAGAGTTCGGATTGGCCGAGCATGTCGATGAATCCGGGGGAGACGACTTTGCCGGCGGCGTCAATGGTGCGCTTACGCGGCGCGGCAGCGAGGTTGCCGATAGCGGCGATTTTTCCGTCGCGGATGCCGAGATCGCCGGAGTACCAAGGCGAGCCGGTGCCATCGATGATGTGGCCGTTGGTGATGATGAGGTCGAAGGTTGATTGGGCAGACGAGAAGTGGGCGGAGAAGAGCAGGGTGATGGTGAGCAGAAGAGTCAGTTTGCAGAGCTTCATTGGTTTCCTTTTTTGTATCCTTACCGCAGCGGCTAAAGCCGCGTCTGCACAAAAGCGCTGAAGCGCTGCGCCACCCAAAAGCGTGCAAACCTTGTTACCAATGCCAATTCACTGCTAATGCGCCGTGGCGCGGCGTCCGGCGATTGCTCCTAGCGCTATCCAGATCCCGAGGGCGAGCCATTCATAGACCGTGAAGTGGCCGGGGATTGCCGGGACGACTTTCATCAGCAACATGGCGATGGCTACCACCAGGCCTAACGTGGCTGCACTCCATTCGACTGCCGATAAAGTTAGTTGACTGGGCAGCTTTCTTGCGCGTCCCATACTGAGGTAAGCAGCGCAGGTTGCAGCCCAGCCGATGGCGCAGGCGACTGAGCCGACTTCTGTGATCGGCACCAGGATCGCATCTCCCAGCAGCATACACGCGGCGGTGGCGAGGCCGATGCACAGCACGGCGATGGACGGCGTTTGATGCTGGGGATGGATTTGCCCGGCGCGTGCGTCGATGAGGTTGCGGCGACCTAAGGCAAACAGCAGGCGGCTGGCGGCGACGAAATTTCCGTTGAAGCATTTGAAGAGCGAGAGGAGCGCTGCGGCGAGGATTATGTTGACGATCCAGCGCGAGCCTACGGCGTGTTGAAAGGCGACTGCGGTCATGAACTTCTCGCCGGTTAGATTGCGCCACGGCGCTGCAAAGGCGACGGCGGCGATGACGATGGTGTAGAAGAGAATGCCGACCAGGATGGCCATCCAGATCGACTTGAGAAAACTCTGGCTGCGAAATTCCGGAGAGGATTCTTCGGCGGCTTTGCTGACGGATTCGAATCCGGTCATGAAGTAGGGGACGATCTGCAGCATGAGTAGAAACGAAACCAGTGGGGCGTGGGTGAAGAGCGGCGGGAAGTTGAGCGGCGAGCCTTTGCTGGTGCCGAGCGCGATGAAAACGATGAAGAGGGCGAGTGTGCCGAAGGATGTCCAGTTCTGAAAAGTTGCGCTGAGGCGAATGCCGCGATAGTTCAGCGTGGTGAGCAGGGCGGTGAGGCTGAGGCCGATGAGGAGGTGTGGAAGATAGACGGGGCGTCCGGCGATGCGGTAGATCTCGATGGAATCGAGCGCGGGGAAAATGTAGCCCGCGATGCGGCCGACGGCGACGGCCTCCCACGGGCAGACGATGAAGTAGGCGAGCATCATCATCCATCCGGTAGAGAAGCTGATGGGGCGGGAGAAAGCGGCGGCGGTGTAGGCGATTTCGCCGGCAGCGTCGGGCATGGCGGCGACGAGGCGGCCATATACCCAGCCGATTGGGAATAGCAGTGCGCCACCGATGGCGAAGCCTAGCAGCGCGCCGAGAGCGCCGCCGCGGAGGAGCCAGTCGTCCATGACCACCAGCCAGCCGACACCGACCATGGTGCCCCAGGCCAGCGTGAAGTAATCGGTGAAACGAAGTTTGCGGGCGAGATGGGACATTTATTTCGGCGGGTGCGGGTGGAGGGCGAATTATAAAGCATGGGGAGGCGTCGGCTGAGTGGCTCTGTATTTTTGAAACTAGAACGTGCTGTTGAACCCTCACGGCAGCGGGCGGGACGCCCGCTGGACAGCCACCGGGACGGCGGCGCTACTTCCTCCGTGGTAGTATCGACAATACTCTGCATGATGCTGCAACCAGTGAATTTGGGCGCAGTTGTGCCTTGTCAGGACTCGTTCAAAAACTGATGACAACTCCGACCAAATTGCGTAAACGCGTGCTCAGCGGCATGCGCTCGACTGGAAAATTGCATCTGGGAAATTACGTGGGAGCGCTCGATAACTGGGTGCGCATGCAGGATGAGTATGAGTGCTTCTTCTGCGTGGTGGACTGGCACGCGCTGACCACCGACTACGCGGACACTTCGCGCGTAAAGCAGAATTCGGTGGAGGTGGCGCTGGATTGGCTGGCGGCGGGACTCGATCCGGAGAAGTGCGTGATCTTTATCCAGTCGCACGTGCCGGAGCATGCGGAGTTGCATTTGTTGCTATCGATGATTACGCCGCTGGGATGGCTGGAGCGGGTTCCGACTTATAAGGAACAGCGGGAGAACATCAAGGATAAGGATTTAGGAACGTATGGGTTTCTAGGCTATCCGGTACTGCAATCGGCGGATATTTTGATGTACAAGGCGGATGTCGTTCCGGTAGGCGAAGACCAGGTGGCGCACGTGGAGCTGACGCGGGAGATCACGCGTCGCTTCAACGGATTTTATGGAAAGCGCGGAGATGTTTTTCCGGAGCCGCAGGTTTTGTTGACGCGTTCACCGAAGTTGCCGGGGACCGATGGGCGGAAGATGTCGAAGTCGTACGGCAATGCGATTTTGCTGACCGATCCGGAGCCGGTGGTGCGGCAGAAACTGAAGACGATGGTGACCGATCCGGCGCGGGTGCGGCGGAGTGATCCCGGAAATCCGGATGTGTGTCCGGTGGGGGATTTGCATAAGATTTTCAGCAGCGCCGAGACCATGGAGAAAGTGAACGTGGGATGCCGGTCTGCGGGGATCGGGTGCATTGAGTGCAAGAGCTGGGCTGCCGATGCGCTGGTGCAATTGCTGAATCCGATGCAAGACCGGCGCAAGAAATTCGAGGAGAATCCGCGGCTGGCTTGGGATATTCTGGAAGCAGGCACGGTGCGGGCTCGGAAAGTTGCGGGCGAGACGATGAAGGATGTGCGCGCGGCGATGGGGATGTCGCTGGAGTATGAGGCAGCGAGGTAGGTTGGTTGGGGCTGAGCTGCCCACTTCTCGCAAAAGAAGCGAGAACTGGGGCACCCGAGGTCCTTCGCTACGCTCAGGATGACAAGAGTTTCTGGTGATGAGTGAAGAGATAAAAATCGACGCCATTGATAACCCGGTTTCGGTGTCCGCGATGGTTACGGGTGCGAAAGCGCCGAAAGATGCTGCGAAAAAAGAGGAAAGCGATTCTCCGTTTGCGGTTTCGGTGACCGATGTTTACGAAGGGCCGTTGGACTTGCTGCTGGATCTGATTCGCAAACAAGACATCGATATCTACGACATTCCGATTGCGCGGATCACGGCGCAATATCTGGCCTACGTGGAAAGGATTCGCGAACTGGATGTGAACGTTGCGGCGGATTTTATTTATATGGCCGCGGTGCTGATTCACATCAAGTCGAAAATGCTATTGCCGCGCGATCCGTCGGCAAAGGCGGAGGAGTTGGAAGATCCGCGAACCGAGCTGGTGAACCGGCTGCTGGAACATGAGAAGTTCAAGTCAGCGGCGCAGATGCTTTTGCAAAAGCAGCAGATTGAAGAGGCGGTGCTGACAAATCCGTCGTTGAAAGAGTTCATGGATGCGGAAGGCGCCGAGCCGGAGATGGCTGCGGATGTGATCGATCTGGTGAAAACATTTCAGCAGATTCTGGAGCGGGTGCGGACGCGGCCGGTCATTAACGTGAATGAAGATACGGTGACCGTGGGGCAGATGATCGATTATTTGCGGCGGCGGCTGGAACTGGAGTCGAGACCGATCCGGTTGAAGCAGCTTTTGTTGCGGGTGCCGTCGCGGCAGGCTTTAGTGTGCATGTTTCTGGCGTTGCTCGAGATGGTGCGGCTGCAGGCCATTCAGGTTCGGCAGGACCAGTTGTTTGGTGAGATCGCGGTGCGGAAACATACTGGGTTTGACGCCGTGATGGCGGAGCAGGCCGCAGTGCGGGACGATTGGAGATGAAAAGACAGTGGTCAGTGTCCAGTGATCAGTGGTCAGTTTCAAGACCAAGGATTTTACTGACCACTGGCCACTGACCACTGGCCACTATGAGTTTGAAAGCACAACTCGAAGCGATTATCTATGCGGCGGAGACACCGATTACGACGGAGCAGATGGTGCAGCTCGTCAAGGAGTCGGTGATTGCCGAGGGCGCGGGCGACGATAACGAAGTGAAGTCGCGGGTACGGGCGGCGCTGGAGGAATTGGTTGCGAGTTATGGTGCATCCGATCATGGGATCGAGATTCGGCAGGTCGCGGGCGGATATCGCATGTCGACCAAGCCGGAGCAGCATGAGATGGTGCGAAGTTTCGCGAAGAGCCTGAAGCCGCCGATCCGGCTGTCGCTGCCGGCTTTGGAGACGCTGGCGGTGATTGCTTACAAGCAGCCGGCTACGGTGCCGGAGATTAACGACATTCGCGGCGTAGATTCGGGCGGAGTGATAGCGACGTTGCTGGATCGCAAGCTGATCACTACCGCGGGACGCAAACAGGTGATCGGGCGTCCAATTCTCTATAAGACTACGAAAGAATTTCTGATGCGCTTTGGGCTGAAGGATGTGAATGAGCTGCCCAGCATGGAGGAGTTCGAGAAGCTGGTGGCGGAATCGTTTCAGGGAGAGTTGATTCCGGCGGACGAGGCGGCTGGACAAAATTCGGCACAGGCGGAAGAAGTAGAGGAGCCGGCTGCGAATGCGGAGTCTACCGTCGAACAAGAATAGAATCGATTAGGTTGTGAGAACGGCGGCTGAAGCCGCTGTTATTGTTTTGGGATTCTGCGGCGTGGCTGAAGCCATGCCCCTTCAAAACGGCGGCGGCCAGAGTCGCCGCTCATTCCGAAATCCAGATTGGAAGTTGTCGATGCCTGCTGAACGCTTACAAAAAATTATTGCCGCCGCTGGAATTGCCTCTCGACGCAAAGCCGAGGAACTGATCAGCGCGGGGCACGTGAAAGTGAACGGGACCGTGGTCACGGAACTTGGCACTAAGGCGGACCCTGAAACCGATCACATTCGGGTGGATGGAAAGCTGTTGCAGGGGGCGCAGCATCATGTTTATCTGCTGCTGAACAAACCCAAAGGCTACGTGACGACGGTGAGCGATCCGGAAAACCGGCCAACGGTGATGCAATTGATTCGCGGGGTTAAGAAACGGGTTTATCCGGTAGGCCGGTTGGATTATGCCAGCGAGGGGTTGTTGCTCTTAACCAACGATGGCGCGCTGGCGAACAAGTTGATGAAGGCAGCGTCGCATGTGCCGAAGACTTATGTGGTGAAAGTCGCGGGAGTGCCGAGCGCGGAGTCGCTGGAGAAACTGCGGGGAGGAGTTTCGATTGCGACGGAAGATGGGCGAAGGGTGCGGACGGCGCCGGCGGGAATTCGGCTGGTGAAAGAGGCGAATAACCCGTGGTACGAAGTCACTTTGATCGAAGGGCGGAATCGTGAGATCCGGCGCATGTTTGAAAAAGTGGGACATCACGTGGAGAAGATCAAGCGCGTGCGCTACGGGCCGCTCAAGCTCGATGTTCCGCCGGGAGAATTTCGCGCGCTGACCCAGGCGGAAGTGGACCGGTTGCACACCGCATGCAACAAACCGATAGCGGGAGCGAAGCGTTCCATGGCATGATGGGCGGCAGGGATGAGCCGCTTCTTCGATCTGGTTTCCAAGCCGGCCCGCGATATGGGCACGACGAGTGTTCCGGGTGCGACCCCGTCGCGCCGGGATTCGCCGCTCCAACCGCTCATCAAACTCGATTCCAACGAAAATCCATTTGGGCCTTCGGCGCAGGTTGTCGACGCCATGCGGAGCGCGATCGCAGCGGTGGGATCTTATCCTGATGACGATTGCAGTGCGCTGCGGCTGAAACTGGCTGCTCATCACGGGCTGCCGGTGGAGCAGGTGCTGGTAACCGCGGGATCGACCGCGATGTTGAGCCTGCTGTGCCAGACGCTCTTGGCACCGGGACTGAATGCGGTGACCAGCGAGCGCTCGTTCATTGTGTATTCGATGGCCGCGCAGGCGGCGGGGGCGCGGCTGATCGAGGCGCCCATGCGCGACGACAGTTTTGATCTGGACGCAATTCTCGCCGCAATCGATTCGAATACACGCATCGTTTTTCTGGCGAACCCCAACAATCCGACCGGCACGGTGCTGGAAACGACCGTGGTGGAGCGTTTTTTGGCGCGGATTCCCAGCCATGTGGTGGTCGTGCTGGACGAGGCTTACTACGAATTTGCGCAGCACTTCGCAACGCTAAAGGGAATTTCCTATTCGAAGTCGCTGGACTATGTGCGGCAGGGCGCGAGCGTGGTGGTGCTGCGAACATTTTCCAAAGCGCACGGACTGGCGGGGTTGCGGGTGGGCTACGGTGTGGGTCCGGCGGAATTGCTGGGCTACTGCGCGCGCATGCGGAATACGTTTTCCGTGTCGTCAGTGGCGCAGGCTGCGGCGTTGGCGGCGCTCGACGATCACAAGCATCTTCAGCGCGTGGTGGAGAACAATACGATACAGTCGCGGGATCTGGGCCAGGGACTAGCGGGGTTGGGATATCGGGTGGTCCCGACATGGGCGAATTTTCTGTATTGCGATCTGGGAGAAAAAGCGGCGGCGGTGGCGGAGCGGTTGCAGAATGAGGGCATGGCGGTGCGTCCGTTGGGGCATTGGGGGGCGCCGCATTGCATTCGAGTCACGATTGGGACGCCGGAACAGAATCAGGCGTTCCTCAGCGCGATGCGGGGTTTGGGATTACGTAATCCCACGAGTCGGATCGCAGGTGTGGCGCCGGGGAACTAGCGCAGTGTTCGACGAGACCAGTGCTCTTTGGCGCCTTGAGTTGGAACAGAATATTTTGAGTCCCAGAGGCGGCTGATGCCGCCCCTGGGACCGCGGTGGGGGAGGACCCCGTTATCCGAAGTACTGCTCGCTTCGGACCTTGTCGGATCGCGACAAACCTAATACCGGTTTTGTCTGACCCAGAGACGCACCTGATCTTCGACGGAAAACCTGTGCGCGGAGGACCCCATGAATTTTGATTCAAGCGAAAAGGCATGGGCCTCGAGCGGCACTGAAAAATGAAGCTTGGTATTGATGAAGCCGCGGACGAAAAGCTCGGTGTAGCGCTCGATCCCCAGGACTGCAAACTGCACGGCATGCACGAGTCCGTGAAACAGACAGCGCTCGGTGATCTTTTCGTTGAAGACCACGACGTCAAGAAAAGTCAGGGAGTGCATGTGCGTGACCTCGGGGAGATTGGCAAAACCCAAGGCCCGGGCTTCGGCGTAAAAAGGGGGATTGGGGACACGATCGCCGTTGAGTTGGACAATTCGTACCTGCTCGAGCAGGGCGGGTGAAAAATACGGCCACATGAGAGCCTTTTGGTGTTGGGTGAGAGGTGCGGCCGAATGGAAATAGAGTTCCCGCTGGTCGCGCAGGTAAGCGGAAACCAGATCGATGGCCTCCGCGATGCGTTCCTGCGTAAGGGGTGCGGGAGATGCGGGATCGTGCTTCGCGGTGGGAATTTTGTTTTCGATGGACGTGTAATATTCGTTGAGGGCAGCGGCCGCCTGAAGGGATTTGCGAAGAACGTCGCGCTCTCCAAAGCGGGCCAGATCGTCGATGGAAAAGCGGAGGCGAAGCTGATGTGTGGCACAATGCGCGCTGAGCAGCTCAAGCTGCGCGTGGCGCAGTTCAGAATTCATTTGGACGATAGAAACTCTATCGTCCGGGTTCTCCCACGAATACATCTGTAATTCACTCCTGAGGAATTAGAATGCCGGAAGGGGCCCAATTGCTTTTATTGTTTATACAGCGTTATGTGTACGCTGTCAACATAATATTTCAAAGAGAAAATCGATTTTCTCCGGTGTGGTTTTACAATGTTATGTTTACGTAGTATACAAAAAATGCGAGATTCCTGAAGGAGACACGTGGCGCGCCATCCCAACCCCGACCTGGAAGAGCAGATTCTGAATGCGGCGCGAAAATTATGGAAAAAGGGAGGAGCGAGCGCGCTCACGATGCGGGCGGTTGCCAAAGCGGCAGCAACGAATACCCCCGCAGTTTACCGTCGCTTTCGGGACAGGGAAGACATCCTGCGGGCGCTGTTGCAGAGCATCCGGCTGGAATTTGCCGCTGTGCTGAGAGCGGCGCGGTCGCCGGAAGAGGCTTGTGAGCGGTATGTGGATTACGGGCTGAGCCATCCCCACGACTATGAATTGTTTTATCAGCACGAATACGAGCTGTTTTACTCCCCGCACTCCAATCGGGCGGGCGCCAAGAATACCCTGGGGCGGCCGGCGCGAGACACCATGAGGCAGAAACTGGCTGAGAAGTTCGGCGGAGAGCCGGAGGACTATGTGCGGCTGAACACATCCCTATGGATGCTGTGCCACGGAGCGGTCATGCTCATGATTGGGAAGACGATCCTGCCTAAGGAGGTGGAGGAGTCGAGGTCCATCTTGACTGCGTCAGTGGCGGAGCTGTTGAAGAGGCCGCATTTGTGAGGAGTGCCATCCTGCCCATTCCAGCAGTTTCCCATGTCGCTTCACTGGGTTGAGATTTCAGCGTTGGTTAATGTGTGGCATTCGATGGGGCGGACGTTTGCATGCCGTTGGCATCGAAAGTAAACGTGCGAACCTCACCGGGATTGCCTTGAGTGGGAATGTCCTTGCCGCCGAGCAGGAAGCTGATGCCGGCGGCATTTCCAGTTTTTACCACGATTTCATGGCTGGCACGAACGGATGTGTTGGCGGGTGCAATGAGGGTTTCTTGCGCGACGGGCTGACCGTCAGCGGTGATCGAGACCCAGGCTGTTTGATCCGCGCGGATTACCAGCGTGAATCGGGGCGGCGGTCGGGGAGTCGTCGCGCGCGGGTAGGGGCGGGCCAAGGGAGGGTTCACGTCGGGATCGGAAAGCGGCGTTGCATGGTTCGCGGGTGCGATTGATGATGCGGAGGGTTTGGTGGCCAACGAGGGAGTTGCGGCGGATGACGCGGTGGAAGTGAGGGCGGCGGCAACGACGGGACTTGCGGGAGATGGCCCGGGCCGAGAAGCGGCCGCCGAGTGGCTGCGTCGATGAAAGGCCAAAAGGGCGAGCGTCAAGGTGATGAGCACGAGAGCGACGGCGAGTTTTTCCCAAGGGACGCGCCGGGAGGGAGCGTCCGGGGAAATGGGTGCTGTTGTTTCCTCGGGATGGCTGCGCGAGTCAAAGTGCGACGAAGGTGGGGCGGAATCGAGATTGAGAAAAGAAAGGGATGGCGAGGGAACATTCTGGTCGAGGCTTTCCGCGGGCTGATCTGCGCTGGCTTGAATTTCATCGGGACGACCATGATCGACCGGAACTTCGCGGTCTGCGCTGCGGCGAGCTTGCTGGCGGCGGTCGTCTGGTCTTACGCGACGATCAGAATTCTCGGCTATGAGATCTACCGTGGGATGGAATTCTGCGGCCCGTTCCGTTTGTGCGGTCGGATGGTCGTGTGGAGCGCGGAAGTTGGGCAGGATGGTCTGGGATTGAATCTGGCTTTCGCGTAGTGCGGCGAGATAGTCAGAGATGGCCTCCTCTTCGTCGAGGCCGACCTGGCGGGCGTAGGCGCGGACAAAGCCTTTGTTGAAGACGCCGCCGGGAAGCTGGTCAAAGCGCTCGTCCTCGATGGCGCGCAGCATGCGCGGACTGATTTTCGTGGTGGTGGAGATGGCGTCGAGCGAGATGCCCTGCTGCTCGCGCTGTCTGCGCAGTTTGTCTCCGAACGCACCCACGGTGAGCTCCGGCGGGCTTTGAGGAAGCGGCCCGCAGTCAGATGCCACAATCATAGGATAAGTACGAGGGTATACGCCAGAAGAGGATGGTGCGGGACGTTACCGTGGATCACTGGGGATGGTCTCAGCCTACTTTTTCCGCAGAACGATGGTGAATTGTGTTTTGCAAGTTTTGGAGGGATCGTCGAAGGCGGAACCTTCCCGATCGCCTTCGGAGGCGCGGAAGAAGAGCCCTTGTTTCGTGGTTTCGGGAAGGCCGATGAAGCGGGCCTTTCCATCGGCGTTGGTTCCGACCTGGAGATCGAACTTGTGAAGGTTCATGAATCCGTAGGCGATGTGGACGCGGATGTTGGCGGCGTAGACGGGTGAGCCGGCATCGTCTGTAATGGTGAAATCGGCGGTGCAGGGGCCGAGGCCGGCGTCGACTTCGGCGATGGATTTGGGGTCGGGCTTGGGGGTGGCCTGCGCGACGGTGTGGGCAGACGCAGTGAGTGAAAAGATCGCGAGTGCGAGGATCGCCTGCGATATGGATTTGAAAATGGCGGACATTGACATAGCTATTAAGAATACATGTAAGACTAGGCGGCGGGCGAGAGGTGGAAGTCTCCGGTCGCGCAGGATTCGGCACGCGCGGCCGGAGAGTAATTACGGAGTGACTTCGAAGACAGTGCCCTGGCCATCAGCGCCGGCAGCGGCGGTGGTGCCGTAGAGATTGCCGGACGAGTCGAAAGTGAGCGCAGCGGCGGGCAGTGTGCCATCCGGAGAGCCGGTGAAATCATGAAGAATGGCTTCGTGCCAGCCGCCGCCCGTGACGGGCGAAAGCTCGAAGACCACGCCACAACCATTGGGGTCACAGCCGCTGCTGGTGGTATCGCCGCCGAGTTGTGTGGTGCCATAGACATTGCCGAGGGAATCGGGGATCACGGCGTTGGGATCTGATCCGTCGGCCGCGCCGCTGAAAGCGTGGAGGGTTGTTTCGTGCCAGACGCCGGCGGATTGCGAAAGCTCGAAAACTACGCCGCAACCAGAAGTGTCGGAGGTAATACAGTTGCTGTTGTCGCCGCCCGCGTAAGCGCTGCCGTAGAGATTTCCCGAGGTGTCAAAGGTAAGGCCGACGATTGGAAATGCGCCGTCGTGCCCACCGGTGAATGCGTGAAGAAGCGTTTCGTGCCATCCGCCACCGGTAGTTGGCGACAGTTCATAGGCCACGCCACAGCCGTTGAGTCCTCGGGGAACGCAATCCGCGGAGTTACCGCCGTAGGCAGTGGTTCCGTAGAGATTGCCAGCAGAGTCGAAGATGAGGTTTGCGAAGGGAACTCTGCCGTCCGTGCCTCCGGTGAACGAATGGAGGATGCTGAAGTGCCAGGCACCGCCGGACACGGGAGGCGATAGCTCAAAGACGATTCCGTGGTTGTCGGTGCCGCCCGAGCCTACGGTGCCGTACAAATTTCCGGCGGAATCGAACACGAGCGCACCGGTGGGGTTTGCTCCGTCCAGTCCGTTGCTGAAGGAATGAAGAACGGTTTCGTGCCAGCCGCCGCCGGTAACGGGCGAGAGTTCGAAGACCGCGCCTTGGGACGACGATCCACCGAGGATGGTGGTGCCGTATAGATTTCCAGACGCATCAAGGATGAGTGGAGCCTGCGGATTTGCACCGTCGAGGCCGCCGGTGAAAGAGTGCAGAACGGTTTCCGCCCAGCCGCCTCCAGAAACGGGGGAGAGCTCGTAGACTGTGCCAAAGTTGTGACTCCCGCCCAGGTAGGTTGTGCCGTAAAGGTTTCCAGCCGAGTCGAAGACGACGGCGGCGTATGGGGTATGCCCGTCGTGTCCAGGAGCGACGAAGCTGTAGATAACGGTTTCGGTTTGGGCGTAGGCGCTTAAAGACAGCGAGAGACTGAGAATCGCGACGGTGATGGTTAGGGTCAAGGGACGGGAAAAGCTTTGATTGAGCGAAAGGTTGTGACGTCGCATGGGGTCTTCTCCTCAAGAGTTATAAAACGCTGGCGCGATCGGCGCGCCAAGCCGCAAGCGTGGGAGCGATCGTAGGTACTACTGGGCCCAAGAACCGGAGAGTGGGTTTTGCTTAAATAGAATCGCAAAACCGAGGGGGAGGAAACTCAGGTCGGAACTATATCACAAGTGAATGCGACCGCGCGGGCGCTCCAGAATCGAGCAACATCCAGCGTGGACTGAACCCTATGCTGAACATCCCATTGGCTTTAGGGATACTGGTTACCAACGGTCATTGCCGTAGCGGGGATGCGAATCTATAATTTTTGGAACTGTCACTCGTCCATAGTGCGGATCGTTTCACTCGAAACTTGAGTAACGCTTCGACGATCAAGTCCAAGGCAGAACAATTGCGGGCAATGCCCGCAACACGGGAGATGAGGGAACCCCGCATGTCCGAGGCCGCCGGCACACAACTAACCCGCCAGAGCCAGGAGCTCGGTATTTTTCACGACGTAGCGAAGGCGCTGACGTCGTCGCTGGACCTCGACTCGATTCTGCAAACCATCATGGAGAAAATGGCAGAATATTTCCGTCCAGATACCTGGTCGTTACTGATGGTGGATGAGCAGAAGGATGAACTTTATTTCGCGATTGCAGTGGGAGCTGCGGCGGAGGCGCTGAAGGATATCCGGCTGAAAGTTGGGGAGGGGATTGCAGGGTGGGTGGCGAAACATGGGGAGCAGGTCATTCTGGCGGATGTGGAAAGCGATCCGCGGTTTGCCAAACGCATTGACGAGGCGACCCATTGCGAGACGAGATCAGTTATCTGTGTGCCGCTGAGGTCGAGATTGCGGGTGCTGGGAGTGATCCAGCTGGTGAATGCTGACATCGCGCAATTTAACGAGCAGGAAATTTTCTTTCTGCAGGCGCTGTGCGATTACGCGGCGATTGCGATTGAGAACGCGCGCTGGGTGGAGAAGATTCAGGAACTGACGATTACCGACGATTGCACCGGACTCTATAATGCGCGCCATCTTTATAAAACATTGGAGACGGAAGTTTACCGGTCGTCGCGGTTTGGATATGAGTTCAGCGTGCTGTTCATCGACCTGGATCGATTTAAGGCGGTGAACGATACGCATGGCCATTTGATTGGCAGCAAGCTGCTGGCGGAGATTGGATATCTAGTGAAGGCGCAGCTTCGTTTGATCGATTATGCGTTTCGTTACGGCGGGGATGAATTTGTGGTGCTGCTGCCGCAGACCGGGAAAGACCAGGCTCTGGTGGTCGCCAAGCGTTTGCGCGACGGGATGCGGGCGAGCAATTTTTGCCGCGATGAGGGGTTGAATCTGAACGTTCGGGCTTCGATTGGGCTGGCGACTTATCCGCACGACGCGCGCGACGCGCATGACATCATCCGGCAAGCCGACGAGATGATGTATCTGGTGAAGAACACGACGCGGGACAATATTGGGATTGCGCAGCGGGGAGTGATGAAGTGAGGAATTGGGTGATTGGGTCATTGAGTGATTGAAAAAGAGATTTCAATGGCCAATCACCGAATCGCTCCATTAGTCCGTCTGTTTTTGCCCGACTTAAGCACAAATATCGGCATCGTATGATGCTATAATGAGTGCCTGGAGTTCTTATGAGAACTACTGTTGCGCTGGATGACGATCTTGTGCGCATCGCCCAAGAGTTCACCGGGGTAGAGGAAAAGGCGGGGCTGATTCGGGAGGCCCTTAAAGCTCTCATTGAGCGGGAGAGCGCCCGAAGATTGGCCGCGTTGGGCGGTACCATGCCGAAGTTGAAGAAGATTCCGCGCCGCAGGGGTCGGGCGCGGTGATTCTCGCGGATACCTCCGTTTGGATCGATCACCTTCGCTCAGGAAACTCAGAGCTACGCGAGCACCTTAGCCAGGGGAACATTGTGATGCATCCGTTCATTACCGCGGAGCTTTCCCTTGGATCGCTGCGGCAACGGAGCAAGACGCTGTCGCTGCTGGATCTTTTACCGCAAGTGCGAGTGGCGCAACTGAGCGAGGTGCGTCGAATGATTGAGGCTCGTCACTTATATAGCCTCGGCATCGGCCTGACCGACGCCCACTTGATAGCTTCTGTCTTTATCGATTCGCCCACGCTTCTATGGACGAGAGATAAGCGGCTGCGTAAGGCCGCCGAAGGTCTTGGCATCCACGCCAGCCTGGATTAACGGTAAATTGCGCGATCCGGTCGTTTGGTGATTGAAATTTCAAGTCGCCGAATTCAGCGATTGCTATTTCGAATTCAATTGGGCTTCGCCGGCTGCGCCTTCTTGTCCTTTAGGTCCGGAGTCCATGGGTTTGCATTGGCGGGCGCGGTGGGATTTACCGCGAACGGCCAGATGTAAAGGTTCATGCCTGCGGCACCCTTCATTTCGACCACGGCGTATTCGCCGGGAGCCAAGTCTTCAGTGGGGGTGAGTTTGAACCAGCCGGAGGCAACGAGGTCGATGGTGGTCTTCAAGGAGTTTTGATCCTGACTGACTTTGCCGGTGGTGGAGCGTTTGATATCGCCGACGATGCGCTTGCCGTTTTTTATTTTGAGTTGCACGATGCGAAAGCGGTCGAAGGGAACGACGGCTTGTTCGGGCTGCTGTGCTTTCTCGGGCTTCTGGGGCTCGGCGCGCGGGGCGTCCAGGCTGGGTTGAGAAGGTTTGGCGGAGGCGGTTTCACCGGGCGGTGGCTGGGAGGAAGAATCGTCATCCATGCTGATGTAAATGGATGGCACGGCGACGTGCGAGTAGATCGTGGCGTGTTCGCCGTCAAGTTCTACGGTTGCCTTGCCGCTGCCGACCGCCCCGCGAAGTATGTTGGTTTTCGCGTTCCGGTTGATATCGCCTTCAGCCTGCTGGAGCTCATCGAGTTGCGGCTGGCCTTTAAAGTTGTCGAGTAGAAACATGCCGGAGAGTTCCGGCAAATGCAGGCCGGGAGCGACTTCTGGAAGATGGGCTTCTGCGGCTTCGCGCTCGGCTTCGGTTTCTTTGTCGATGAGCGCGGCCTCAGGGATGGCGGGAGCGGCCGCGCGATCTTTTTCAAATTTTTCCGTGGTAGGCCAATCCACGAGCGATGAGGGGAGTTCCTCCCATTCTTCGCGCTCGGCGCTGTAGTAGCGGACGCGGTCGCCCTTGACCTCATATTTTGTAATGGACTGGTAGGAGCCGTCTTTGAGGATAAGGCGGTGGGCGAGTTCCTGGGCAGGGGAGTGCGCGGGGAGGGACAGGAGGGCGGTTGTAACTATTGCGATCAAGATGGAATGCGAGCGAGTGATTCGGGAAGGCATGGGTATCCTGGTTTGTGTGTTGGATTACGCTTCTTTCGATTATCTTCCAGAATGGATTTTTCCACCAAGCGCATAGGATCTGACTTCCGTCCGATTGGCGCGGTGAGATAGAGTGGGAGCGATGAGGCACAAGCTGCAAGAGATCGCAGAGGCCGTTGGGGCCCGGCTGGAAGGGGATGGAAGCGTCGAGGTCGGAGGGGTGGCGAGCATCGCATCGGCTTCGGCGAGCGAAATCGTGTTCGTGGAGGATGAAAAATATCTTTCGCAAGCATTGAGATCGGGAGCCGGGGCGGTGATTGCGGGAGAGTTTGCGGTAGCGTCTGCGGGCAAACCGATGTTGATCTGCCGTCATCCTAAGCTGGCGTTCGCGAGGGCGGCGCGATTTCTGAAAGACGATGGACAAGGGATGGAGGCTGGTGTGCACCCGAGTGCGGTAGTGCATGCTTCCGTTCGTCTGGGGCCCCGCGTGCAAGTGTGCGAGCGCGCAGTGATTGGAGAGAACGCAGAAATAAAAGAGGGCACGCGGATCGGCGCGGGGTGCGCGATTGGACGCGGTGTCAAGATTGGGAGCGATTGCGAGATTTATCCCAATGTGACGCTTTACCCGGGAACCAGGTTGGGTGATCGCGTGATTATTCACGCGGGCGCGGTGCTGGGAAGCGATGGATTTGGGTATGTGCGCGATCCACACAGTGGGCGGTATGAAAAATTTCCGCAGGTAGGCAGGCTGGTGATTGAAGACGACGTGGAGATTGGGGCCAACACGACGATCGACCGGGGCGCGCTGGATGAAACGCGACTTGGGCGGGGATCGAAGATCGATAACCTGGTGCATATCGGGCACAATTGCCGGATTGCCGAGAACGTGGTGATTGCGGCGCAGACCGGGCTTTCCGGTAGCATTGTGATCGAGAAAGACGTGGTGCTCGGCGGGCAGGTGGGCATTGGGGAACATGCGCGCATTGAAGAAGGCGTGATGCTGGGCGGGCAAGGCGGGGTGCTGCCGAATAAAGTTCTGCGCGGCAGGGGTGTGGCGTTCTGGGGAACGCCGGCGAAACCGGTGCGGGAATATTTGAAGCAGCTGGCCGCGCTGGCGAGATTGTCTGGGAAAAAATAAAGGCGGCTTCCGGCTCCCGGCGTCCGGCTGCGAGGTTGCGCAGGTGCGGAAGCCGGATAGCGGAATCCGACATTTATGGCGATCATCGTGATTGGCGGGCATTCGCGGAGCGTGGGGAAGACCAGCGTGGTGGCGGGTTTAATTGCCGGCTTGCGCGAATGCGCTTGGACGGCGGTGAAGATTACGCAGTATGGCCACGGAGTTTGTTCGGCGAATGGCGAGGCGTGCGACTGTGCGACCGGCGATCATTCGTGGGCGATATCGGAAGAAAAAGATCGGACCGGGGAGTCCGATACTTCAAGGTTTTTGTTGGCCGGGGCGAGGCGGGCATTATGGGTGCGGACGGAGCAGGGAAGGCTGGCGGAGGCGATGCCCGCGCTGCGCAAGCGGATTGAGTCGGCGCGGAACGTGATTGTGGAATCGAACAGCGTGTTGAAATTTATGCGGCCGGATTTGTACATGACGGTGCTTGATCCCGGGACGGAAGACTTTAAGAAATCGGCGCAGGAGTTTATGGACCGGGCCGGGGCGGTGATTCTGCATCAGCGTGCGGGAGTTGCATGGTCCGGGGTTTCCTTGAAAGCTGTCGCGGGACTGCCGGTTTTTGCGATTGCGCCGCCGCCTTATGTGACGAGCGAGATTGTCGAGTTCGTGCGCGGGTTTGTGATTGAGGCTAGGACAACAAGTTCCCTTCGCTAGGCTCAGGGCAGGCTCTCACCGAGCTTGCAGCTCGGTTCGGAATGACATCACCAGATTAGAGCGACGATTGACAGACCGCGATGTGACAGAGACGATTTGTTATTCTTGCCGGTGAGGCAAATTCATTACAGCGCGTGGTTGTTGGTTGGTCTGTCTACGCTGTTGCAGGTCCTGATTTTTCCTCTGCCCGGAATCTACGTTCTGTCATGGGTGGCATTTGCTCCGCTCATAGTGGCTTTGTTGCGCGCGCGGCCGACGGGGGCGCTTGAGATTGACGGCGAGGTTCATCTTCGGGCCGCGACGCCGGGGCAGGCGTTTCTGCTGGGGTATGCTTCCGGCATTCTCTGGTTTGCGGGCACTTGCTATTGGATTTACGACACCATGCATGAGCATGGTGGGTTGAGTGCGCCGTGGGCGGCGCTGGCGCTGTTTCTCTTCTGCCTTTATCTCGGACTCTATCACGGGCTGTTTGGATTGCTGGTGGGACTGGCGGCGGGACCAGGGCGCGACAACCGGCGGGCGCTGATCTCGATCCCTTTTCTCTGGGTCGCGGTGGAGTTGGCGCGGACACGCGTCACGGGATTCCCGTGGGATCTGCTCGGCACTGCGCAGGTGGATAATATTTCGCTGAGCCGGATCGGCACTTTCACCGGCGTATACGGAATCTCGTTCGAGATCGTGCTGGTGAATGTTGCGGTGGCGGCTGCGTTTCTGGTTCCGAGAAAAAAACGGAATACATTATTGCTGGCATCGTTGGCGGCGGCGGCTGTATTGCAGGCGGGCAGGCTGGTGGACGCTCCGGCGATTGCGGCGGATCACGCAGCGCTGCTGGTGCAGGAGAATATTCCGGTGGATGAGAACTGGACGCGGGATACTTTCGAGCGGACGCTGCGGCAATTGACTGATCTCACTGTGAAGGCGGCCAATACGCGCATAATTGGCGGTGTGCCGGAAAAGTTGGAATTGATCGTGTGGCCGGAATCTCCGGCGCCTTTTTTTTCGAGCGATCCGTTGTTCCGAGGCCCGGTCAGCGAGATGGCGCGGGCGTCGCGGAGTTGGGTGGTGACGGGTGCGATCGGGAGCACGAGCGCGAATCCGAACGGGGCGGCGACTTCCCAGGTCTTCAATTCGGCCGCTCTAGTGAGTCCTTCCGGTGAATGGACAGCGCGTTATGACAAGGTGCATCTGGTGCCGTTCGGAGAATATTTGCCGTTCCCATGGTTGTTTTCGTTTGCCGGTGGTTTGACAAAAGAAGTGGGCGAGTTCAAGTCCGGCATGTCGCGAGCGCCCTTGGACGCCGGAAGCGAGCGGCTGGGAGTTTTCATTTGCTACGAGTCTGTCTTTCCGGATGAAGTCCGTCAGTTCGCAAATAACGGTGCGCAGGTTTTCGTGAACATTTCCAATGACGGATGGTATGGAGACAGCGGAGCATACGCGCAACATTTGAATCAGACGCGCATGCGGGCGATTGAAAACGACCGGTGGACTTTGAGCGCGACGGACACGGGGGTGACTGCCTCGATTGATCCTTACGGGAGAACGGTAGCGAGAATTCCGCGAAAGGTTCGCGGCACGCTGGCTGCGCCTTATGCACTCACTTCGGTAACCACTTTCTACACGCGGCACGGAGACTGGTTCGCGTTTCTGTGTGCGATAATTTCAGCAGGGGCGCTGCTTACGCGCTTCGCACCCCAAGGGAAAGCGGCCGAGAAAGCGGAAACATCCTCATGAATCAAGAGTTCGAGCAGGAATACGCGTTGCTGAACAAGAAGGTGCGCGAGCTCCGGGAGTATCTTTGACGCGGGCAAACTCCGTCCGCAACTAAGCGAAATTGAGAACCAGTCCGCCGACCCGAATTTGTGGTCGAATCCACAGCGCTCGCAGCAGGTGATGCGCGAGAAGAAGCGGTTGGAGCACCTGCTTGCCACGGATGCGGACTTGGCGCGGCGCGGCGACGATATTGCCGCCTACTTTGATTTGGCGAAGGAAGGCGAAACAGTCGATGCCGAGTTGCGGCGCGAGATCGATGCGCTGCGCGGCCTGGTGGATAAGCTGGAGACGGAGACGCTGCTCTCCGGTCCCAACGATGCCTTGAATGCGATTGTAACGATTCATCCGGGAGCGGGCGGAACAGAGTCGCAGGACTGGGCCGACATGCTGCTGCGCATGTATTTGCGCTGGGCGGAGCGGCAGGGATTTGAAACGGTTCTCTACGATTACCAACCGGGTGAAGAGGCGGGGTTGAAGTCGGCGACTTTCGCCGTGAATGGGGATTATGCGTTCGGGCTGCTGACCAGCGAAATCGGAGTGCACCGGTTGGTCAGGATTTCTCCATTCGATCAGGCGAAGCGGCGGCATACGTCGTTTGCCAGCGTGTTCGTCTCTCCGGAAATCGATGACAGCATCGACATCGTGATCAAGCCGGAGGACATCCGGACCGATACTTACCGTTCGAGCGGCAAGGGCGGACAGCACGTCAATACGACGGACTCAGCGGTACGGATTACCCACATCGCAACTGGGCTGGTGGCGAATTGCCAGAACGAACGCTCGCAGCATAAGAATCGCGAGCGGGCGATGAGCATGTTGCGGTCGAAGCTCTACGAATACGAGATGGAAAAGAAGCGCGCAGCGACGAAGAAGATTGAGGATTCGAAGCTGGACAACGATTTCGGATCGCAGATTCGATCTTACGTGCTGCAGCCGTATCGCATGATCAAGGATCATCGCACGAAGACCGAAGTCGGCGACGTGGACCGAGTGCTGGACGGCGATTTGCAGCCCTTCATCCGGGCGTATTTGCTGGCGCGGCGCGGGGAGAAACAGGAGAAGCAATAGTGGGTGGGAAGCGGGGAAAGGCGATCCAGCTGGGTCCGCGGTTTCAGAAAGCATTTCTTTTTGCCGCGGAGAAACATAAGGGCCAGGTGCGGAAGGCTTCGACAACGCCTTATCTCGCGCACTTGATGGGCGTGACCTCGCTGGCGCTGGAGTACGGCGGCGACGAGGACATTGCGATTGCGGCCTTGCTGCACGACGTGGTGGAGGATTGCGGCGGTGCGCCGATGTTGAAAGAAGTGAAGCGGCGCTTCGGAGCCCGCGTGGCGAAGATTGTGGAAGGATGCACGGATTCTTATGGCGATCCGAAGCCGCCCTGGCGGGAACGGAAAGAAAATTATCTTCTGCATCTGAAAGATGCGGATGCGGAGACCAGACTGGTTTCCGCAGCTGACAAACTCAATAATGTTCGCTCGATTCTTTCCGATTATAGAGAAGTCGGGGAATTAATTTGGGACCGTTTCAACGGTAGGCGCGAGGGAACGCTTTGGTACTATCGGTCGTTGCTGCAGGAATTTAAGCGTGGCAAACCGAACCGGCTGATTCGCGAGCTGGCACTGGCCGTGCGGGAACTCGAAGAGTTGGCAAACGTGAAGACCGTCGGGTTGCTGCGAGAGGTGAAGTGATGGGGCGCATGATCGATCAAATTCGAGCGTCGAAGCTTCCGTCGAACATGATGCAGTTTGCGGCGCGGGGAGCGCTGTCGGTGCCGCCGGACGAGAATCTTGAAATTCTGGTTTATCTGGCCACGCACAATAAAGTATTTGGCGATCTGGCGCGGATGACACTGGCGGGCTGGGATGAAAAAGCTTCGCTGGCTGCGGCATCCGATCCGAAAACGGCGCGGGAGGTGCTCGACTATCTGGTTTCACCGGACAACTTACGGTCCAAGTTGCTGCCGGCATTGTTGGAGAATCCTTCCGTCCCCGAGAGTGAATTCGCGAAGCTGGCGATTTCCGCGTCGGCGGAAAACATTGGGGCGATGTTGCGGAGTGAGCGCGTGCGAAAAGCGCCGGGAATTCTGGAGCGTTTGAGATCGAATCCGTATTTGAAGGCCAACGAAGCGGGCATCGTGGCGAACCTGCTGAGTAGGGCTGAGCCTGTTGTTCCTCCTGCACAGTTTGAGTCGAGCCCGAGTGCGATCGCCGATGCGATTCCGCCCGCGACCGCTGTGGCCTCTGAAAGACCCGCGGACACAACCAAGACTGAAACAGGCAAGACTGACACGGCCAAGACAGCAGAGGCTGAAGAGGACGACGTTCCCGAAGAAGCGGTTGCCGCGTATCTGGCGGAACACGCGACGGAGATTGTTGCGTCTGAAGGAAAGCCATTTCAGCCGATTGGCGGAATCATGGAGTTGCTGGGCGCCGACTACTTCCCAGTATCGGCTGTGCAGGACGCGCCAGCCCCGGAACCAAAACCGGCGACAGCAAGCTCTGCTTCCGCGGCGGCTGCGAAGCCGGGCATGTCTGCGGTGAAGCCGGCTGGGCATGTAACCCCGGAGGTTAAAGGGCTGGCGAAGCGCGAGAATACGATGCAGAAAATTAATGGCCTCGACGTCAAGGGGCGCATCCAGCTCGCCCTGAAGGGAAATAAAGAGGAACGGTCGATTCTGATTCGGGATGGGACCAAGGTGGTGGCGCTGGCGGTGCTGGAGGCGCCGAAACTTTCCGACGGCGAAGTGGAAAAATTTGCCCTGCAGAAAAATGTGCTGGAAGCGGTGCTGCGGCAGATCCCGCTGAAACGTCGCTTCATGAAGAATTATATTGTAGTGCGAAATCTGGTGGCGAATCCGCGGACTCCGCTGGATCTTGCGATGGGACTGGTCAAACATCTGATTGCGGTGGACTTGAAAAATATTTCCGCGAATAAGGAAGTCTCGGAGACAGTAAGGAAGATGGCCTTGAAGATGTACAAGCAGAAGATGGATGCGGCGAACAAGAAATAGGGAAAAAAGAAAATGTCCCCGCTCAATCCAGCGGACGCCATGATGGAGTTATTGAAGCGCGCGAAGACGATCGCCGTGGTGGGACTTTCCGACCATCCCATGCGGGTGAGCCATGGAGTTTCCGCGTACATGCAAAGCCAGGGCTATCGCATTATTCCCGTGAATCCACACATCAAAACTTCGCTGGGCGAGAAGGCTTATGGCTCTCTGCTCGATGTGCCGGAGAAGATTGACATCGTGAACATTTTTCGACGGCCGGAGTTTGTGGAAGAAGTTGTGGATCAAGCGATTCAGTTGAAAGTGCCGGCCATCTGGATGCAGGAGGACGTGATTCATGAAAAGGCCGCCGAGAAGGCCCGTAAGGCGGGAATCTTCGTGGTCATGGATCGCTGTATTTTGCAGGAGCATCGGGCGCGAGTGGGATGAGCAATGGCAAGTTATTTGCCGTGCCATGCCTCTTTGGGACTGAGCTCGAAATCTCCGGAACAAGAGGAGTTCAGGCTGCGTACATCTTAAAGAATAAACCGGGCTGCCATACGAGGGAACTCCTTGAATCACGACGCAACAGTGACGTTCACCGAACCTATGCCACCCGCGCAACCGTCGGACTTCCGCAAGATCTTCATGGGCAAAGACGGACTTCGCGCCGCCTGGAGCCTGCTCATTTTTATCGCGCTCTTCGCGGCCCTTGCCTTCTGCGCCAACTTCATCGGGCACAAGCTTTACCCGCCCGCTGTAGAACCGCCGAAGTCGGGCTCGGAGATTTCTCCAGCTCTCGGGTTCATCGCCGAGGCGATCCCCTTCGCCTTGACCCTGCTCGTCACCTGGATCATGTCGAAGATCGAGCGACGGCCTAACTCCGTTTACGGCTTCGGCGGCGAGCGCAAGCTTTTGTACTTTCTGACCGGCCTAGCATGGGGAGTCACGTGTCTGTCCGTTCTGGTGTTGACGCTCTGGAAGACAGGATTCCTCGTCTTCGATCGCCGCTTGCTTTTTGGCGGAGGCATTCTCCGTTACGGAGCGGTCTGGCTGCTCGGCTTTTTCCTGGTTGGCCTGCTCGAGGAATACCTTACCCGCGGCTACGTTCAGTACACGTTCACGCGCGGCCTCGCGGGCATTTACCAATGGGCTTTCAAGACGCGCTACGGCACCGCCTTGGGCTTTTGGACCTCGGCCCTTATCCTCTCCGTCCTCTTCGGCCTCGGCCACAGCAACAACCCTGGCGAGTCGCCGATTGGACTACTCTCCGCTGGCCTGGGCGGGATGGTGTTTTGCTTCAGCCTCTGGCGCACCGGTTCGCTGTGGTGGGCTATCGGCTTTCACACGGCGTGGGACTGGTCACAATCCTTCCTCTATGGCGTCGCCACCAGCGGACTCATGGTCCAGCACCATCTCGCTACTCATCCTGTAGGTAAGCCTATCCTTAGCGGCGGAACCACCGGCCCAGAAGGCAGCATATTCATCGTCGCTATCCTAGCTCTCATCGCCCTCATCATCGTTTTCACCCTGCCCCGCGCGCACGATGGCGAGGCGCAGAAGCGCGCCGCTTAACTCCGCCGTGGTGTTCTAAGAACCAACCTTAACGAACACGACGCTGGCATCATCGTTGAGGGCCACGCCGTCGGCGAAGGCGCGGACATCATCCAGAATGGTGATGGCAGACGCATCGGGGCTGGAGACGTGCTGGACCAGACGGTCCAATCCGTATTCTTCTTCGTTTTCGTTGGCGGCTTCGCTGATGCCGTCGCTGTAGAAGACCAGGCGCGAACCCGGCGATAGGGCAACGGTGCTTTCGGAATAGTCGCCGCAACTCAAGCCCAGCGGGAGTCCGCGCTCGGTATCGAGGAAGCGAGGCCCGTCGTCATCGACCAGGAGCGGACGCAAGTGTCCAGCACTGGCGAAGGTGACGGTGCGCGACGCGGGATCGAGTACAGCGTAGACCAGCGTGACGAATTTCCCCGCGGGAAAATCCTCCACCAACAAACGGTTGAGTTTGGTCAGAACCTCGGCGGGAGTGCGGCAGGCTTCGGCCAAAGAGCGCAGCATGCCACGCGTAGCCGACATGAGTAGTGCGGCAGCAGTGCCTTTTCCGGAGACGTCGGCGAGAACCAAGCCCCAGCGGCCATCGGGAAATGGAATGAAGTCGTACCAGTCGCCGCCAACGGCGCGGGCGGGAATGCTGAGACCGGAGATGGCGAAGCCCGGCACGTAAGGCGAGGCCTTAGGCAGCAGCGCTTGCTGAATGGCGCGAGCCTCCTGAGCTTCGAGGCTCATGACTTCGCGCTCGGCGCGTTCCGACTGGAAGCGGCGCGCGTTATGGATTGCCACGGCCATGTGATCGCACAGGGCCTGCAGAAGCCTGAGCTGCTGGCGCGGGAAAGCGTCCAGATCAGGATGAGACGCGGTGAAGACGCCTACCAGGCGTTCGCCGACGTGAAGGGGAATTGCCACTTCCGAATGCGTGGAGAGTTCGCAGGCGACGTAATATTCGTCCTTGCGAACATCGGGGGCGTAACGCATCTGTCCGGTAGAGGCGACGTAGCCAACCATGCCTTCTTTCCCAATCTTCAGGCGGAAACCCTTGCTGTGTATGGAACAGCCATGCACGCCGCCCATCACCATTTCTCCGTGAGCTTCGTCGTGAAGATAGACGGCGGTTTCCAACAGGCCGAAAGAATGCGCAACATCATTGACGATGTTGTCGATGAGCTGATCGAGATCGAGGATTGAGCTGATCTTCTGCGCGGCCTTCTGCAGTTTTTGCAGGCTCTCAACCTGGGAGTCGAGCGGAGACTGAGGTAGGGAAATATCGTCGAACAGATTTGCGGGAAGCGTGGCCATGGGCAGACCTTCGAATATCAAACTATGAGGTTTGGATGCAGCTGGGACGGGCTAAGACTCGGGGTTTTGGCGAGGACGGTTGGGTGCAGTTTTTTGCAGGCGCTTGATTTCTTCCATGCGCTCGCGAATGCGCTTCTCTATGCCTTCGTTTGTTGGGCGATAGTAGACGCGGTTGCGCAGATTGTCCGGCAGGCATTGCATGTTGGCGACTCTGCCTTCGACATCGTGGGCGTATTGATAATTTTTGCCGTAGTCCAAGGCTTTCATGAGCTTGGTGGGCGCGTTGCGCAGGTGCAGTGGGACCGGCTCGGCGGCGGTTTGTTCGATGTCGTGTTGTACCTCGCCGTAGGCGGTGTAGAGGGCGTTTGACTTGGGCGCGACCGAGAGATAGACGACGGCTTGCGCGAGCGCGAGGTTGCCTTCGGGCATGCCGATGAAATCGACGGCATCGCGCGCGGCCATGCAGAGGGAAAGAGCGTTGGGGTCGGCGAGGCCGATATCTTCGACGGCCATGCGGACGACGCGGCGGGCGATGTAGAGCGGATCTTCTCCAGCTTCAATCATGCGTCCGAGCCAGTAGAGGGCGGCGTCGGGATCGCTGTTGCGCACGGATTTGTGCAGAGCGGAGATCAGGTTGTAATGTTCTTCGCCGGCTTTGTCGTAGAGCAGAGTGCGCTTCTGGAGAGCATCGCGGATGATGTCATCGGTGATTTCGGCGGGCTGGATTCCGGATTGTTGCGCCAGGCTGGCTGCAACTTCGAGGACGTTGTAGGCGCTGCGCGCGTCGCCGCTGGTATAGCTGGCGATTTTCTTGAGGACATCGTCGGAGGCTTGCAGGTGCAGAGAGCCGAGGCCGCGATCTTCGTCGGTGAGAGCACGCCTTAGGAGTTGGACGATTTGATCTTCGGTGAGCGGTTGGAGAACGTAGACGCGGGTGCGGGAGAGCAATGCGCCGTTGATCTCGAATGAAGGATTCTCGGTGGTCGCGCCGATCAGGCGGATGTTGCCTTTTTCCACGTGAGGAAGGAACGCATCCTGCTGGGCTTTGTTGAAGCGGTGAATTTCGTCGATGAAGACGATGGTGCGGGTGCCGTATTGGCGGGCGCGCTCGGCGTCGGCCATAACCTGCTTGATCTCTTTGATCCCGGCGAGCACGGCGGAGAATTCGATGAACTCCGCTTTCGTCATGTTCGCGATGATTTTTGCGAGCGTGGTTTTTCCTGTGCCGGGTGGTCCCCAGAATATGAGGGAGCCGGTATCGTCGCGCTCGATCTGAGTGCGGAGAGGTTTGCCCGGGCCTATCAAGTGTTCCTGGCCAGTGTATTCGTCGAGCGTGCGCGGGCGCATGCGGTCGGCGAGCGGACGGGTGCGGTCGGCAGTGGGGTTTGGGATGGATTGGAAGAGTCCCATAAAGGCTTTGGCCGTTAGCAATTAGCCATGAGCGAAAGCGAAGAGCTAATGGCTAATCGCTAATGGTCCCTTTTCTTTGCCTTGCGGCTTCGTAGAGTACGATGCTGGCGGCGACGCCGGCGTTTAGCGATTCTACTTGTGCGGTGTGCGGGATGGCGATGGATTCATCCATTTTGGCCATCAGGTCGCGAGGGAAGCCGGAGCCTTCATTGCCGAAGAAGATTGCGGCGGGACTCTTTAAGTCACTTTGGTCAAGTGGGGTGCCTTTGTGCGACGAGGTTGCGATTAAGCGGACCTTTGGGGCTCGCAGCTTTTCGCAAACTTCTTCTAGCTTTGCCGCTGCTGACTTTCCTTGATTGTGAATCATCGGGAGGCGGAAAATTGATCCGGCGGAAGCGCGGACTACTTTCGAATTGAAGGGGCTGACGGTGCCTTCGCCGAGAATCACTCCGGCGCTGCCGAAGGCTTCGGCGGAGCGGAGGATGGTGCCGAGGTTGCCGGGGTCCTGAAGGCTAGCGAGGGCGATGATGGGGCCGACTTGCAGGCGTTCGAGCACATCTTCGAGAGAGAACTGCTTGAGGCGAACGAGGGCGGCGACGCCTTGTGGGGATTCGCTGGGGACGAGGCTGTCGAACAACTTGTCGGGGAGCAGAAGGGTTTCGACCTGGGCGCCGATCTGCGGGAGCAGGCGCTCGGCGGCGGATTGTGCGGACTCGCGAAAGAATACTGAACTGAAACGAAGGCCGCTGCGGATGGCTTCTTCGAGGATGCGCAGGCCTTCGATGGCGCAGTCTCCGGCATCGGTGAGTTCGGAGTGGGCAAAGGCCTGGCGCAGTTGCTTGACCAGCGGATTATGGCGGCCTTCGATGCGGCGGAGGCGCGGGTGAGCGGCGAGACGCGTTTGTTCCATTCCTCTTGATTATAGGGGGCGCCGGCTGCAACCGTTCGCTTACGCGTGTACATGGTTGTGGATTTCGGCTCGTAATAATTCCTGCTGGTCTCTGCGTGGGCTTTGGCGTTCGTCGCGATTCTCGTTTATTTGCGGTACACCCCTACGTACCTTTTTTTTGAAAGTACTGCTGGGCGCGGGGTTTGAAAAAAATTGTCCGCAAAGTACATTTTCTAAAACAGTTAGAGGCAAATTACGTGAAACACAGGAGTTATGTGTGGTCTTCGTGTGGCTGCATTCACCGTCAGTGCTTCATCCATGATGAGGCGATTTTTGGGCGAGGGCAAGGTTAGATGTCACACGAGGTTGTGGAAAGGTGATGGTCAGGAGGCTCAACGATGAGCCCCTTCGACTTTGGTCAGGGCAGGCTCTGGACGGAATTCACCCGGGAGTGGAAATCGCGGAAAGGATAATTGCCCACACCAGCACCCTGCGCAACGATAATACCTGACTTGTATGTCAGCCCGCCTTAGGCGTCTTCACCTTCGAGGCCGATTGCTTGTTGTCGTTGCGCGCATCTACCAAGACGATGCTTTGATCGTTTTCAAGACCCAACTGTTTTAGGATCGACTTGACCCTTGCTAATTCTGCCTCGCTATAGTAAATGACAACCTTAACCGATTTGTTTGTTCGATGGGATCGTTGATAGACCGCAGTCTGATGTTCCAGATTTTGTGCAAGTGAAGAGCTGCTCGCAAGTTTAAATTCGACGAGTGCTTTGTTCGCACTCCCCTTGGAAATCGCAAAATCTACTGGCCCTCTACCGCTATTTGATTCGCTGTTCACGTCGAAGGCCGACGCGTACCACGTGAGTCTGTATAGGATATGCACATCTTTTTCCCGTGTTATCGGGTTTCCGTTGACGTAGAAAATTCGCCAACCATCGTTATTCTCAATCACATCCCTGAAATATTGCGCTCTTTTTAACGCAGCCTCGTAACTGTCGGTTGGCTCTGAATAGAAATTAGTACGTTGTTCGAGCAGAGCAACCAGGTTTTGAACCTGACTGACAAACTGAGTATTGATTTGAGCAACATTATCCCGGCTTAGTTGAGAAGCTTCCTCGCCATGATCCTCTTTCACGGCCAGATAGTAATCAATGATTTGCGGGAACCTATGAATTGCGCTCAACTTCACAAGTTTGCGGTCCGCCTCGCTCGGCTCAAGCGGCTTCAAGAGCCGAATAAATTTCTTGCTTTTTCTCTTCTTGGCGAGCAATTCTCTCCGCCTTTGCTCCTTTGCCGCTAGCACTCGGCTCAACTCATTGCTGAAGTAATTATTGATTTGACTGCGCAACTGCACATTTTCAATGCTGTCAACAATCTCGTCGTAGTCGCCAACCAGATCATGCTGGTTAATCCACAGGTCGTCCTTGGTGAGGAGATCTTCGGGAGTCAGCAAAACAAAGTCGCCGTCAAATGCGGGTAGCCGATATACTTTGCTGGCCCAAGTTTCAGTTTTGTAGTCGAAGTAAGCCCGTACGACTGCGAATTCTTTAGTTAGTGCCGGATTGATGTGCCGAGAGGCGAACTCTTGCGTGTAGTCCAAGAGGTATTTCTTTATAAGGTTAGTCGTGAAATCGCTGCCGGAATGAAGAAGCAGTATTTGCATCGTTGTCATCAGAAGCCGAAGGGCGTGGCCAAGGTGGCAACGGCGCGCCAGTTAGCCGTACGACTCTACTGGATGTTGCGCACGAACGTGGCCTATCCAGAGATCGTTCGCATCGAGAGCAGCCCGCGGGTGGCCCTGGTCGGCGCAAGCTAGACCGTGAAATTGATTGGGCGCTCTCGCATCCCGCACGGGGCGGGATGTTCGCATAGAAGAATCATGGTCGATGTTGAGGCCGAATCGATGGTTGGGGGAATGATCTTCGGGAGAAGATCACCACCGCAGGTGATTCAGCGTGAGATTTCCAGAGTCTTGGTCCTCAACCTTCTCTGGCAAAACTAACGGTGCGAAAAACACCGGCAGGATACTTTTGTGCTTGACACAGCCTTCGCTCTTATCGAGGGGCACCCGCGGCAGGGAGCTGTACGCAGCGGGAGCAACGTCCAGATCGACGGCGAGGTCAAAGGCGACAACAACGTCAAAAGGCAACGGACAGGAGTGTCCGTTCCACACGGGCAGCCTTTCAAAATTGGACGGGGCGCGGGATTCAGGAGGCTGCTGGGCCGTCTACGTTCCACAGAGAAAGGACACTGATTCTTTCCCACCCATAAACTCTCTCCACGGAGTGCCAGTGCGAAGGCTTGCTCTGAAAGGCGACAAATCTGTTCTTGATGGGATCTACCGAAGCCGAGGGCGCGCTATCTGTACCCGACTCATATAGGTGCAGACGTCCGCCGCACTTACTTGACCATCCACTGCTTAAGTATAAGAATGACGCGATTGCATCGTGATTGGTTGTGAAATCATGGTGCAGGGGGAACGCCGGAGTACCGTCATTCATTCGCCGCAGTTGGAGCATGTTATGTTTGTTTAACTTCACCTTGACTGCAAAGGCCGAAGCCAAGATAGAAACCATTCGCCTGGAGTAAATCGCCCGCCACATGGTCTCGCTCTTCAGGAGCGAATATTCAATTCGGCCCGTCCCACGCTGTTCTATTTCAAAGTTGTAGGTGTCGGCGTTGATCTCGGCAAGAGCCTGCGCCAGCACGGCGCTGGGCAGGAAGTCATCGATGATGAGGTGCGGCCAGGGATGGGCGACCAGTTCGCCGACGCGCTGGTCCTGATCCTGTGGCAGCTGCTCCAGTGACAGAGAGGCAATCACGACACAGCCCTCCCTCTAAGGAATGGTCATCTATCCGCACAACTACGGGCACAATCGAGAAAACGAGGCTAACCTGTGACAATCTTCTCCAGCTTGGTCCCGATTTTTTTTAACTCATGCACTTTGACTTCACCCTCGACCTCGTTGTCGAGTTCTTTCACAAGCTTTGCGATGTCCTCCGAGATGCTTTCCAAGTCAATGCGCCTCGCGACGCCAACGTTACCGGTGCACATAGGAACCTCCTTCTTACTTGTGCGATATCGATATCACAAACCTGGACTCAAGGCAAGCGTGAAGCGATAAGTGTGATGATCGGATAGAAGACAAGGTGAATGGGACTGATGAGATAACCGTGTCGGCTCCTAACGAGCGAGTAGACTTGGAAGCGCGGCCAAGCATTTCTCTTGAAACGTTCCACTTGATCGGAGCACTATTCCTGTGAATGCGCCGCTGTGGAATCACTCTTAGTGTGATCCTGGCCGTGGATTCCTATCGGACAACCTGCTGAATATCGGGCAGAGCCGGCAAAGAATCGGCGCGCTGATCCCAAGCGAAAGGACTCTCCCATGCGCCAATCCAAATCGCCCAACTCTCGCCCTGCAAGGTCGCGCTCAACCACAACTCTCAATCCAACCCTGGACCGTCACTTGGCCGCCTATGTAGCCGCCGCCACCGCCGCCGGAGTCTCGATGCTCGCTGCTACTCCAGCCGCCGCCTCGGTCGTGTACACCCCGGCAAACATCGCCGTCGGTTCTTCCGGCTATGCGATCGATCTGAACCATGACGGAATTCCAGACTTCACCCTTAACATTTTTGTCCTCGGCGAAAGCGACGGGATCATTGGAATTCTCAATCTGCGCCTCGACGTACCCGGCAATGGCGTTCGTCCGACGCAGCAACTTGTGGCGGAAGCCGCTGCCCTGCCCCAAGGGGCGCGCCTCGGGCCGCTCAAGTCGTTTACCTCGGCCCTAAGCACCTATGGGGGCGTTGCTATGTATGCCCGCGGCGAGTTTAGCCATACGGGTGTCAAAACCAGCTTTTCGGATGGTCCGTGGGTGAAGCAGACCAATAAGTTCCTCGGCCTCAAATTCCTCATCGGCGACCGCTTCCACTACGGCTGGGCGCGGCTGACCACGACCACGGGCGGAACCGTCCTTACCGGCTATGCCTACGAGAGCGATCCCGGCCACCAGATTCTAGCCGGCCAGATAAGCGGCAACGATGAGCAACCGGAATTCGTCGCGCCGATGACGCTGGGCGAGTTAGCGCGAGGGATTCGGGTAGTTGGTCGAGACCATTAGGTTGCGGTTTGGAAATGGAGCAAACCGGTTGTGCAGGGGCCTATGGTGCCCACCCTTTCGCAAAAAACGCGAAAGGTTGTGGCAGCTCTTTTGCAGCCGCGTAAAGGCGAGCCAGCGCCCTTGAGACTTCCTCTTCTAATACCTCTCGGCTGGGATCCAGTAATCGTCGATCACATGCGGAAGCAGGACTGAGCCACCCAGCTTTACCTCGCCATTCGCCGCATCGAAGCCGGCAATGCGAATCTCGGCGTTGTCGGGGTTGTCGCCGTAGATGACGGAGCCATCCGGGCTGAAGTTCTCCACGTTTTCGGGAATGGTATTGACCTGAGTGAGTTGTTGCGTGGTCAGATCTACCTGCAAAATGTCGGTGAGGTAATTTGTGTCTGAGAGAAAGACGTATTGTCCCGACGGATGCGCGTGAGCCGAGCCGTAGTCCCCGCAAATGGCGAGCATCGATGTAGCGCAATTCACCAGCGGAGTGGCCGAAAGAGGTTGCGTCTGGTAAATCTGCACATTGTTGGCGTTCGGTCCCTGATTGTAAAAGGAATTGAAGGCAAATAGGAGGTTGTTTTCAAACTGGACATTGGTAGAGCCGCTGCCGGCGTAGGAGCCAAAACCATAGACTTCCTCGTCCGGCCCCAACAGGCCGGTCGACAAATCGACGGTACGCTGGTTGAAAGTTTCCGAGCCGCTTCCGTGCGGACCGCTGCAGAATATTTCGTCGTAGAGCGTCGTTCCCGCAGGGTTAAAGCCGAGGATATCGAGATTGCAGTCGTTGCCGCTTGGATCACTATCCAGAGTATAGGTGGCTTCGGTCACAGGCTGGCTCAATGAACCATTCGCCGGATTTATGACATTGCGCACGATGGCGTAGTTAGTTGTGTAGAGAGGACCCGTTGTGCCGATAGCAACGGAATAAAAAAAAGTTCCCGCTGGATTCACCGCCAAGCCCCCCAACTGGTTGGCATTGGTCGCCTGAACCGGAGTGCTTGCCGGGACGCCCGTAGCGTCCGTATCGAACACGTATAGCTTCTGGTGTCCGCTGTAATAGGTGGGGTTCGCGAGATAGTAGATAAACTGCCCGTTCGGCGAAGGTATGAGATCGACATACTTCGCCGCAGGCATCGTCGTGGTTCCCACTGCCGTCGCCCGAAAGGTCTGCGAGTCGACGTTGTAGGTGGTTAGCACAGAGTTATCAACCACGTACAGGACTTGAACGGTTGACGAAGGCGGCGAGCCCGCGGGAAGGGACCGGCTCCGGCGGGCGATTGAATTGGCGTTTTGGCTAAAGGCAAAGGAAGGAACTAACAGAAGCAGACAAAGTGAACGGCGCATACAACCTCCACAATGAGACGCGGGTGGGATGCCGATAATGCGGGGTGGGTTGTCGGATTACCGTGCAGAGGAAATTCCTAAACCTGCTACTTCGGGTTTTGCCGTATTATGGTAAGCTTCACGGGCAAAATATCTTGGAAGAGAAGCAGGCGGGAAGGCATGGCTGTGCGCGCTGAAATCATAAAGATCAATAGTGAGGCTCCGGAGAGTTCGCTGATCAAGTATGCCGCGGATCAGATTCGGGCGGGCGAAGTGCTGGGCATGCCGACTGATACGTTTTATGGGCTGGCGGCCGATCCGTTTAACCTGCGCGCGGTGGATCGCGTCTATGACATTAAGACACGGTCGCGGCATAAACCGCTATCGCTGCTGATTGAGGGCGTGGACCAGGCGGAGGAGTTGGCCAAGGCGTTGCCGGAGGAGTTCTACGCGCTGGCGCGAAAATATTGGCCGGGGCCGCTGACGATTATTGTGAAGGCGGGGTCGCGGCTGCCACTGAAGGTGACGGCGAATACCGGGAATGTGGCGCTGCGGGTGCCGAATGCGAAGATTCCGTTGGCTGTGGTGACGGCGGCGGCGATTCCGATTACGGCGACCTCGGCGAACTTGAGCGGGGCTTCGGAGTGTACCAGCGCGGAGCAGGTGCACGAACAGTTGCATGGGCGGATCAGCATTATTGTGGATGGCGGAACTTCGCCGCGCGATATTCCTTCGACCATTATCGATCTCACCGACGAAGCGGCGCGCTGGAAGATCATGCGCGAAGGGGCGATTCCGGCGGAAGAGATTTCGACGTTCTTCGCCAAAGGATGAGTGACGATCAAGGTGTCCGCCGCGCGACAGGCCGCTGGCTGGTGCGGCTGGAATCGTTGGCCCTGCTGGCGCTGGCGGCCTTCCTGGCTCTGACCGCAGTGCGCGTGGTGCGGGAAGGGTCGCGACAGGAAGTGCATGCGGCGGATGCGATCGTTGTGTTTGGCGCGGCGGAGTATTCGGGACATCCCTCTCCCGTGCTGCGCGCCCGTTTGGACCACGCCTACAATCTTTTTCAGAAGGGCATTGCGCCGGTGCTGATTACGACCGGGGGCGCAGCGGCCGACCCTAGTTTTAGCGAAGGCGGAGTGGGACGCGATTACCTCGAACGCCGCGGAATTCCTGAACGAAATCTTATAGCGGAGACCCAGGGATCGGACACAGCGCAGTCCGCGGTGCGCGTGGCCGTGATTATGCGCGCCAACGGGCTACATAGTTGCGTTGCGGTGAGTGACGCGTATCACGTATTCCGGATCAGGAAACTGTTGCAGCATGAAGGAATCGGGCCGGTGTATGTTGCGCCGCGGCCCGATTCGCGTCCGCACAGCGTGGCGCAGCGGGCGTATGCCGTGTTGCGCGAAGCCTGCAGTTATCTGGTCTGGAAGTTTGGAATGACGTAGGGTTCGACCGTACGGTGGGTCGAAGCCTGACTCCAGCCCTTTGAATACGTTTCGGTGAATCCGCTACGGGACCAACTCGAAGACGGTTCCGAAATTGTTTATGCCTCCGTTGGCGTTGGTTCCGTAGAGAGATCCTTTGGGACCTTGTGTTAAACCTGCGACTGGACCGCTTCCGTCAGTGGAGGGGTTGAAGTTGTGCAGGATGGTTTCCGCGCCCGATTGCGTGAGTTCGAAGATGATTCCGCCGGAGAAAGCGCCATCATTCGCGGTTGTACCGTAAAGATTGCCTGCATCAATCAACAGGACGGAGACGGGAGTGCAGCCGTCGCTTGTGCCGCCGGCGAAACTGTAGAGCACTTTCTCATGGCCGGTGGTATCCACCTCAAATACCGTGCCGCACGCGGCGGAGCCACCATCGCGGGTGGTGCCGTATAAATGCCCGGTTGTGCTCAGGGCAAGTCCGGCGTAGGGATGTTGCCCATCCGCGATTGCGCCGGTTCCCCCAGCGAAGCTATGAAGCACAGTTTCCTGCCAGGGGCCGGAGGTGGTGGGCGAGAGTTTGAAGATGATGCCGCAGGAGCTACAGGTGCGGCTGTTGCCGCCGTTCAGAGTGGTGCCGTAAAGATTTCCGGCGGAATCCATGACGAGGGAGCCGTAGGGGAATTGTCCATCATTGTCTGCAGTGAAGCTGTAGAGAACGGTTTCTGCGCCGGTCGAATCGAGTTTGTAGACCGTTCCGTTGCCGGACGCTCCGCCTTCTTCGGTAGTGCCGTAGAGGCTGCCGGCAGAGTCCATGATGAGATTGCCGAAGCCTGGATAAGCGCCATCAGCGCCTCCAGCAAAGTCGTGAAGAATGGTCTCGGTGCCCGTGGTATCGATTTTGAATACGGTTCCGTAATTGTTGGTGCCGGCGAATAGCGTAGTGCCGTAAAGATTTCCGGACGCATCCCGGAGCAGGCCCGCCGCGGGATTCTCGCCATCTGAACCATCGTCCGAGAAAAAGAAACTGTGCAAGAGGGATTCCGTGCCCTTCGGACTCAATTTAAAAACTGTTCCGTAATTGGAAGAGTCGGCGGTGCCGCCAGCGTAGGTGGTGCCGTAAATGTTGCCTTTAGGGTCCAAGGTTACGCTTCCGTAGGGTTCTCGGCCATCGCCGAGCCGGGTGGGGAAGTTGTGAAGAACAGTGAAGGTCTGAGCCTGCGCCGATGAGATCAGCAATGTCGAGGGCGTAATGAGCAGCGCGACGAATATGAAAATCGAGCGTGCGGATGCGATCAAAAACTTGTGGCACGGCATGGTTCCGCTCCTCTAGAAGATCTGGCCTTAGGATTTTCGGCAAGTGCAACAAAAGAGCCCAGATTAGAGCAAGCAGGCCTTGGGGAAGGCGAACTGATGGTAGCGCAAGGAACGGTTGGGGCGCAACACGCGAAAGCGTATAGCCGTTGATTTCTGGGATAACTCTCGCGGGAAAGCGACTCAGTTTTTGCTACCAGCCGTTTCGTTGGCGCAGGGCGGTGATGTGAGCGACGTGATGGCGCCCGTGCCAGGCGTAGAGGGCCAGATTTTTCTCGAGTGGCATGAGTCCTAATTCGGGATGGCGGAAGGTGCGCCTCCAGTCTTCCGGCTTGAGCGAGCGCAGCAGGCGAATCCAGCGGGTGTGCAGGGAATCCAGCAAGGTTAGAGAGACCTCCACAGGAGTGGCCTGCGTGTCGGCGAGCTGCGCCCAGCGGTCTTCGGCGTAGGGCTTGATGGTTGGTTCGTCTTCGGTAAGGGCGAGCTTGAAACGGATATAGGCGTTGAGATGGCTGTCTGGGACGTGGTGCGTGAGTTGGCGGACAGTCCAGCCTTCGGGACGATAAGGCGTGTCGAGTTGTTGGGCGGAGAGGCCTTTAACGGCGGCGCGGAGATTGGCCGGGGCTTGTTCGATCTCGGTTAGAAACTGCTGCCTTTGATCGTCAGTGGGCGGGCCTTCGTAGTGAAACTTGCCGATGGGGTAGCGCAGGTCGGTCATGGTGGTCTCCGGTTTGGGTGCGTTGCCCTACAGATGACCCAGCACGCACGGAAGGTGCAAGAAAAGCCGTTGACCTCGCCCGGGCTCCGGTGTACTATTTGAATGTGTACACGGAGACTCGTTTCCCATGCCAAGAATAGCGGTTGAGGACAATAGCCGCATGTCCCTGCGGATCAGGCCCGAGGACAAATCTCTGCTGCTGCGCGCGGTGGCGCTTGAACACACTGACTTGACGGATTTCGTAGTTCATCACGCTGTGAATGCGGCCAAGGCTGTCATCGAGGAAGCGGATCATTTGCGACTCTCGGAGAGAGATAGCCTGCGGGTGCTCGCTCTGCTGGAGAATCCGCCTGCGCCGAATGCGAAACTGCTGGCAGCTGCCCGCGCGTTGCCGAAACGTCGATAACCGTGGCGGCGTGGCACGAAGAAGCGATCAGCAAGAAACATGATCGGGAAGCGTTGGACTGCGGCGACGAAGCTCTGAATGAATTCCTGCGCCGCTACGCCCGCAAGAACCACGAGCGGGGCGGCGCGAAAACCTTCCTTGCGATTAGCGATACCGACAAGAGCGTTCTCGGTTTCTATAGTCTGAGTCCTGCATCGGTGGACTATGCGCGAACTCCGGAGATTGTGCGGCGCGGGCTGGCACGCCATGACGTGCCGGGCTTCCGTCTTGCGCGGTTGGCGGTGGATCGTAAGTGGCAAGGGCGGGGCATTGGCGGGCAACTTTTGCTGGCGGCTGGTAGGCGCTGCTTGTTGGCTGCGGCGGAGGTTGGCGGCGTGGTACTGGTCATCGACGCGAAGAATGAAAGGGTGGCGGGATGGTACGCCAGCTATGGTGCCGTGCCGCTGCTGGATGCGCCGTTGACTTTGATGCTGCCGCTAGGGATGGTCGAAGCCGCTCTTAAGAAGGCTGGAAAATACTGAGAGCTCTGACGAAGAAAGACACCCAAGATCAGATCTCAACACAATAAACCTTTATCCCCGGCTCAGTTTCCCGGAAAAGGCCACTCTCGCAGGCCGGCGCGGCAAAGAATACGTAACGATAACGTGCTGGGTCCGACTGCAGACAATCGAGGTCCTTTTTGAGTTTCTGATTGCTCCCGGGATGAGTCGCCGAAAATGCCTCTGCGGCAACCAGATCCGGTTTGACACTCTTTATATCGCGGCCGCTGCTGGTAGCAAGAGCGAGTTCAAATCCGTTCGCGTCCGGGTGCATCGCAAGGAGTTGAACGACGGCCCTTAGCGAAACCAGAATGGTGCAGGTCTGGTTAACCTGTTCCATGATATTCAGAGGCTTGCCAGTTATGGGATCGTGGCCTTCTTTCTGGAAGTGTAGCGCCGTGAGAAGCTCCAGGGGGCTGCCTGCGAAGTCACGGAGCCGAGCGGCCGTGAGGTTTGCGTTACCGAGCACTCTCGCTCGCAAGGCATCGGCTTCTTCGGCGGACCGGATCACGGGACGGCGGAGGTCCGCAGCTGGAGCGGGCCAGGTTTCTGTACTGTGTCCGCGATCCTTCATAGGGTGTTTAGATGACGCTAACACGGGGAGGTCGTCCTGGGACTCCAGTTGTTGGTGACATAAGGGTCTCAAATCCGGTAGGCTGGATATAGGAGCCGCAGAAGTGAATGTAACCGTGCATATTCCGGACGATCTTGCCAGCCGGTTGACTGCGGCGGGCGGCGACTTGTCGCGCCGCGCGCTGGAAGCTTTCGCGGCCGAAGAGTACAGGCATGAGCGCATCACCAAGCCCGAATTGCAGCGGCTGCTTGGAATTGAGACCAGCTTCCAGCTCGACGAATTCCTTAACGCCCATGATGTGTGGATCGTACACAGTGGAAGACGCTGCGCGTGAGCGTCAGGGCCTTCAACAATTGAGTCTCTGATGCGCCCGGTTGTAGGTGACACCAGCCGCGTTCGTTATCTATTCCATTCCATCTATTCTCCTATCGGGTTCGGAAATCTACGTCTTTGACTGTGGATACAGTTGTGGATACAATAACAATGGAATTCAGTTGGGACGAACCCAAGCGCGAGTGGGTGCTGGCAGAGCGGGGGATTGATTTTCTGCGCGTTGCTTTCGAGTTGTTTGATGGCCGTCCCCTCCTCACAGTACCAACCCCACGGGACGACGAAGACCGGTTCCTGAGCATTGGTTCGATGGAGGGGAAATTGTTTGCCGTCGTGTGGACTTGGCGCGACAATGCCGTGCGAATTATTACAGCAAGGAGGGCGCGAGGTGAAGAAGAAAAACGGTACCGTGCGCTATACGGCTAGGCAGATCAAGAACAAGATTGCACGAGGAGAAGACCGGACGAATTGGGCCAAAGTGAATGCCACGACTGGCGCCAAGCTGGAAGGATCGATCCGCGCCGACGTGGATGACGTTCATGGCGAGCCCGACTGGACGCGGAGCGTGATGGGTATCCCGGCTCCCAAGGACCATATCAATATCCGCATCGACCACGACGTTTTGGAATGGTTCAGGAAGAACGGCAGAGGTTACCAGACTCTGATGAACAATGTGCTGCGGGCCTTCGTGCAAACGAGGCGGCAGGGTTAGAGTGTGAAATCAAGATAGCGATACATGGGACTTCCCGGAAGCCGGATGCTGGATTCCGGAACCCGCTCAGTTAACTACCACCCCTAGGGCTTCCGCCTGCCTGGCCCCATTCCCTCCGGCTTCGCATTTCGGTTCCCCGTGCCCTAAGATTTGTGCATCCAAGGTTGGGTTTGTAGGCTAAACTCCCAATTCTGGGAGGGATAGGCGGCATTCGGTGCGCTGAGTCGTGCTACGCTCGACTTGGACAGCCGAGGGCGGCCGTCCCCACATGAGCTGTGCTTTTTTCCACACGAACCGTAGGAACGAGAGGGAACTATGGCAGCTTCGGTCTGGTCGGGACACTTAACTTTCGGGCTTATCTCCATGCCGGTACGCTTGTTTTCTGGGGCGCGCAGTTCCGGCATCTCTTTCAACATGCTGCATCGCACGGACAAGTCGCGGCTGAAGCAGCAGTACATCTGTCAGGCGGAAGGCGTGGTGGTCGATCGCGCTGACATGGTGAAGGGCTACGAGTTTCGCAAGGACGAATACATCATCATCGAGCCGGAAGAGATTAAGAAGATCGAGCCGCAGACGGCGAAGACGATGGAGATTCTCGAGTTTGTGAAGGAGAGCGAAGTGGATCCGGTTTATTTCGAGTCGTCGTATTACATGATGCCGGAAGAGGCGGGGCGGCGTCCTTATGCGCTGCTGACGAAGGCGCTGGAAGAGAGCGAGTATGTGGCGATCGCGAAGATTACCATGCATAACCGCGAGTACACGGTGTTTCTGCGGCCGACGCAGGGCGGATTGATGCTGCACACGATGTATTACGAAGAAGAAGTGAAGAAGGTGGAAGGCTTTGGAGCGCCCGATGTGGAGTTGAAAGAGGCTGAGATTAAAGTGGCGCACCAGTTGATTGAGGCGCTGGCGGACGAGTGGGATCCGGAAAAGTATAAGGATTCGTTCCAGGAAAATCTGAAGAAGCTGATTGAGACCAAGCTCGAGGGCGGGGAAGTGGCGGCAGTGGAAAAGCCGAAGAAGCTGGCTCCGGTGGTGGATTTGATGGCCGCTCTGAAGCAGAGCCTGGCCCAGATGGAAGGCAGGAAAAAGCCCGCGGGCGCGGCGAAGTCAGAGGAGTCGACAGCTGCGGCGGGCGGGAAGTCGCGGCGCGGGCGGTGATCATCCGCTAGTCGAATTTCTAGCTCAACCCCGAAATCCTCGTTTCGGCCCCCTTTGTATTCTGTGAGCATCCAACTGCGTTCTTCGCGGACGCATCCCAGAAGTTGGACTGATAAATCTACATCTTAAACACAGAGGACACGGGGGAGCACTGAGTAGATCTTTTTCCGTGCTCAAGCGGCGACGCAGCTCTGGGGCACTGGCGTGGAATACGTCCAGCCGTTAGAATGTTTAATTCTTCTCACTTATGATTAGTAAGTCTCTTCAGTGGCGCACGATGGGGTGCCGATGATTGTCCGACGCGTGGGCCTGCTGGCGGCCATGGTATTTCCAATCTTGTTTTGGTCGGCTTGTGGCCAGGTATACCGGCCGGTGGTGATTCCCTGCTCCGTAGGCGGGGTTCCGGGATGTCCGGTAGAGCCAAATCCGGCGCCCAGCAGCTTTCACGAGGTGTTTGCCATCAGCACCAACGCGCCCAACTATCCCGGCGGGGCGATGGAGATTGACGTTTCCGGGGACTCGATCATTGGAGAGACTCCCACTTATGACGCCTCCAAGCCCAATCTGGGCAATAATCCGACCCACGCTGCCATTCTTCTGAACGATTCGCGAGTTTTTGTAGCGAGTGCGGGGAGTATCGTGGCGGGCGGGTTGGATGTGGTTTCGTCCTTTGCGCCGGCGTTTCAATCGACGCAGGCGACGGGCTTGGGTACGGTGAACACGATCGGTTTGCCAACCGGATCGCTGCCGGTCTTCGTGAACAGCACTCAGACCACTGCCGTGTTTGTTGCAAACTTTGGGACGAATTCGGTGAGTTCGATCAATACGACTTCGAATGTGGTGACCAATACCGCGCCGGTGGGCTTGAATCCGACGCTGATAGCGGAGACGCCAAACGCATTTAAGCTTTATGTGGCCAATCAGGGAGACAACACGATCAGCACCTTGAGCCCAGTGGATTTGTCGAGCAATACTACGAATGGGTTGGTTTCTGGCTTTGCGGGTATCACGCCTGTTTGGATGGTGGCTCGCGGCGATAGCCAGAAAATTTATGTTGTGACGGCCGGTGACGGGCAGTTGTGGACGATCGATGTGGCTACGGACACGGTTACGAGCAGTCTGCCGGTGGGCGTCGGAGCGAACTATGTTTTTTACGATTCAAACTTGAACCGGCTTTATGTGACGAATCCGTTGACGCAGACGGTATATGTTTTTTCCGACACCAGCGCGAACGACACGCCCACCCAGCTGGCGAGCTTCACATTTGCGGCGGGGTCGACGGTTTGTCCCACCGGCTGCATGCCAGTTTCGGTGACTGCACTGCTGGATGGCACCCGGTTTTATGTAGCGAGCTACCAGACGCCGACGACTTGTCCCGATACGAATGTGGCGGGGGCTTGCATTATTACCGGCCTCACCGTGTTTGACGCTAATAGTTTGACGGTGAAATATCCGAGTGCGCCGACTTTGACGTTGCTGGGTTCGACTCCCTTCGTTACGGGGCAGTATGCGGTGCCTCCGGTTGCAGCTTGCGCGACGGCTGTTTTGTATCCTGCTGTGTATTCCCCGAGCGTTCCCCGCTTCCGCGTGATGACGGTGGCGGCACTGGACAGCAGCCGAGTGTATGTGAGCATGTGTGACGCGGGAGCGATTGCGGTGATAAATACCACCGACGGCAACACCAATAATGATGGTTCGCCGCTGCCGCCGGATACGGTGGTGACGGATGTGCTGGAGGCTCCGGAAGGCAACAGCGCCACGGCACTGCAGAATCCGATCTATTTGTTTGCGGGGCAGTAGCTAGGGGACACGGGGGAACCCGGGGTAAAGCGGCATCAGTTCCTAACGGCTACTTCTTCCTTTTGGGGCACTCTGGCCGCGTAGTGGGAGTCGACGTATTCATCGAGAATTTCGATGAACTCGGCGACGATGCGGTCACCTTTCAGGGTGGTGAAGAGCCGCCCATCCACGTAGACCGGCGCTTTGGGTTCTTCGAACGTGCCGGGCAGCGAGATACCGATGTTGGCGTGCTTCGATTCGCCGGGGCCGTTCACTACGCAGCCCATGACTGCCAGCTTCATTTCTTCCACGCCAATGTAGCGGCCTTTCCAGGTCGGCATCTGCTCGCGCAGGTAGGTTTGAATCTGCTCGGCCATTTCCTGAAAAAATGTGCTGGTGGTGCGGCCGCAGCCGGGGCAAGCAGTGACTTGCGGGGTGAAGCTGCGAATGCCCATGGATTGTAGAATCTGCTGCGCGACTCGGACTTCCTCGGTGCGGTCGCCTCCGGGAGCGGGGGTGAGCGAAACGCGAATGGTGTCGCCTATGCCTTCCTGTAAAACCACGCCCATAGCGGCGGCGGAGGCGACTACGCCTTTCGCTCCCATGCCGGCTTCGGTGAGGCCGAGGTGTAGTGGATAGTTGCAGCGGGCGGCGAGGGCGCGGTAGACGTCGATGAGATCCTGCACGCCGCTCACTTTGGCGCTAAGAATAATTTGATCCGGGCGCAGGCCGAATTTCTCCGCCAGAGCGGCGGAGTCCAGCGCACTTACTACCATGGCTTCCATGGTGACTTCGCGGGCGTCGAGCGGATCGGCGAGACGGGAGTTCTCGTCCATCATGCGGGTGAGCAGGGTTTGATCGAGCGAGCCCCAGTTCACGCCAATACGGACTGGCTTCTGGTACTTGACCGCGACTTCGATCATGGTGCGGAAGTTGGAGTCGCCGGTCTTTCCAATGCTGGCGTTGCCGGGATTGATGCGGTACTTGGCCAGATCGCGGGCGCACTCGGGATACTTGGTGAGCAGGACGTGTCCGTTGTAGTGGAAGTCGCCGATGATGGGCACGCGGATACCCTGACGGTCGAGTAGATCGACGATGCGGGGAACGGCAGCGGCGGCTTCTTCGTTGTTGACGGTGACTCGAACCAGTTCAGAGCCGGCGCGAGCGAGTGCGGCGCACTGCTGCACGGTGCCGAGAATATCGGCGGTATCGGTGTTGGTCATCGACTGCACCACAATGGGTGCATCGGAACCGACGCGCACGCCGCCGACGACGGCCGTGACGGTTTTACGGCGAGGAATAGTGGCCATGGAATTCTTATTTTATCACGTTGAAAACCGGGCTTTTGCGCTGTGACTTGGTCCCGGAGTCGGGTACAGAAAAACGAGCCGACTATCCTGCGGGTTTCTCCTGCCGGAGGTCGGCTCGCATTTCCGAGAAAAGCTTACCTTCCCGCTCTCAGATTGGATATGGCCGTCGCGTAGTACGAGCCGTAGGTACTGTAGTTGGTCGTGCTTGAGTCAAAGGCAAGAAACATGTCTTCCGGGTACAGCTCAACCGAATTGGCCTTCCCTTCGACGAAGGGCAAGAGGCAGACGATCGAGCCCGTGTCCTCGCTTTGAGTGGTACTGCCGTTATAGTTGGTGGTGCAACTGAGGTTGGTCGTCGGGGCGCCTTCGGCAGGATCGGAGTACATAAGCGTCTGAAGTTCACGTACAACCGGGGCGGTTACACTGTAGGCTGCGTCGAAAGCGCTGCTGAAGGTGTAGCACCAGTCGTTGGCACTGCCCCCGCTCGTCGATAGGCTCGAGTCGCAGTTGGAGATAAAGAGATCGTTGGACTGCAGACCCTCGCTGCCCAACACCAGTCCCGCGGCGAGTGCGTAATCGGCCTCGGTATCAGCCCAGCTATCGGAAGGATCCCCGGTGGTGGTGCCATTCCCATTGGGCGCGGCCATGAGCGGGTACTCCGCACTCTGGGCGGCTGCGTTGTCGAAAACAGTTTTGGCGTAACCTGTCCAATCACTCTCGAAGGTAGAGTCGCTAATGCTGTACTGTGACTTGATGGTACTGGAACAATGGGGATACTCTTCGCCTCCGCCGGCCACGCCGAGCCGAACATACGCGATATAGGGACTGTAGCTGACGCCGTTAAGGTGAGCTATCAAGGCATCATGGAAGTCCTGCAACGCCACAGAAAATGGAGCCTGATAGACGACGGGGAACCCGGTTATGTCGCTATTCGTGCTGCTGCTCCAGCATTGATTCTGCGGTGCGTTGTTATCGCCGGTATAGTCGCCGCAAGTGCATTCTTCGAGAGGTGGAGTGCCGCTGCCGCCCGCTTGAGTTGCCCACGAGGAAGTGAAGACATAAGCGGGCGTGCTGCCATTGCAGTTTTTCGTGCAGTTTGCGACGCCATCGCCGTTGCTGACTGGCTCGATGACGATGCCGATTTTTTTCGAGGCGGTCCAGGTGCTTGCACCAACAAAGTCGTTGACCGCGTTATCGAGCGAGCTGAAGGTACAAGTATTGGTGCTGCCGCCTGGTTGGTAGCATGGAGCGTTGCCATTGCCCGGATCCATACTGGCCCAGTCGGCTACCACGAGGACTCCATCAATATTTGGCAGCACGTCGTTGAGATAGTCCTGATAGCAGTTTGTGCCGTTGTAGCCGATGATTCCGTTGCAGACCGTGGTCGTTGGCGGGAAAGCTCCCATGGCGAGGGCACCCTTGGTTGCCAGCACGATGAACTGGGCCGTGCTGCTTACTGCCGATCGGCCGGAAGGCGTAACTTCTACGATCCCAGTTACTGCAGTACTCGGAACTGTCACTTTGATCTCGGTGGCGTTCCACGCAGATACGGTTGCGGTCACGAGGGTTCCAGACGGTCCGGTGAATTGCACGGTCGGCTTGGACCCGCCGAAACCAGTTCCGTAGATCGTAACTGCGGTGCCCGTAGTGCCAAAGCTTGGTAATAGGTTAGTTACTGTTGTTGAGGCCTGGCTGTTGATTGACATGGTAAAGGCTGCCGCTAACATCCAAACAGCCGCTGCAACAGATTTGGAAAGTGTTCGCTTGATCATAGTCTCCCATCCTTGCCGGCTTATACAGTGCCCGCGTGGAGCGCCGGATTGTAGCACGACTATCTTCCGCTCTATCTCGAAGCTATTGGTTGTTACAAATGCGGAACAAGAGCTGCGGGTAAGTAGAAAGGTACTGGCGAATCGAGGTGGAGGCGTCATTGAAAACTCCGCGCGAGTGTCGGCGCCGTTCGAAGCGGAGTTGAGCGGGTGTCCATGGGGGGATTTGTGTCGCGTTGGTGCGCGGCGCAAGTAGGGAACGATGCGCTGTCGGATTCTGCCACTGTTTCGACTTAGGCTCAGGACAAAATGCCGGACTGGGTCGACTAGGTGGAAACCTATTGACCAGAATGCTGACAGTATTGGTGGCGGGATGGCGCTCTTATCCTGGCTCATGAGCCCAAGGCCATGCACACGACCAGATTGCTCCAGCGATGGTGGCGCTGGGTGCCAACGGAACGTTGGCCCAGCTTTATGCCAACCTGACTTCACAATCGGCTAGCAACGCATGGTCAAATTGTCAGGCAGCGGCGAATACGCTGACGAATGGCGTGACCGGCGACGATCCGTTTGGGAGCAGAGCGTAGATCGACTGTAGCCGGCGACTACGTCCCGGTTCCACTGAGCTGTACGATCTGGGGGCTGGTGAGGTCGTTGTCGCCGAATACCAGGGTTCCTGTCCGCGTGCCGCTTACCGTCGGCGTGAAGATCACGCTGATCGTGCACTGGGCTCCGACGGCTAGCCCAGTTCCGCAGTCGTTGCTCTGAGTGAAATCTCCGTTGGTGACAACACTGACGACGTTCAGGACCACCGTCCCCTTGTTGGTGAGAGTGACTACGAAAGGAGCGCTCGAACTGCCCACGGGGACGCTGGGGAAATTCAGATTGTTGGGAGAGGTGACCGCGGCTTGACCAGCCCCTGCCAGATGCACCATGTGAGGACTGCCGATATCTGTGTCGTTGATGGCCAGGTTTCCAAACTGTGCTCCGGTAGTGGTGGGTTGGAAGGTGACGGTGAAAGTGCAGGAAATGCCGGGAGCCACCGTGCTTCCACAGGTATTGGTCTGGGAAAACTCACCGATAACTTGCACGCTGGTGATGTTTAACGGTTTCGTTCCAATATTGGTATAGGTGAATGTCTCGGTGGTCTTTGAGTTGATCGGCTTGACCGGGTAGCCGAGCCCGGGCCAAAACACGGAGAGCTTCACGTCGCTCCCGGTGCCGCTGAGATTCACGATTTGCGGGCTGCTCGGGTCGCTGTCATTGATGGTCAGAGTGCCAGTGCGGGTTCCGGTCGCGGTTGGGGTGAGTGTGACATTGATCGCGCACGATGCGCCCGCTGCGATGGACTTCGGACACTTGCTGGTATAGGAAAAATCCCCAGTAGTGGAGAACTGGCCAACAGACATGCTGCTGCTTCCCCAATTCGTCACATTCACAGTAATGCTCGGGCTAGGAACTCGCACCGGCACACTTCCGAAACTCAGTTCCGTCGTAGAGGTGACGGGACAACTGCGCTGCGTCAAGATGAGTGTAGGGTTGGGGTTCTGCGAGTAGTCGAAGCTATCCTGCATGTCGTTGGCTTTCGCGTCCCGTTCGGTCAGAGGCGACAAGCCGAAGGTTTCTTCCGCATACTTCAGCACAGACGAAAACTCATAGAGGGTGTGCGAGATGTGGCCGGGTTTCGCGTAGGGAGAAATGATCAGCATGGGAACTCGCGGACCGAAACCATAAATATCCGGCTCGGGTACGGGCACGTGGTCATAGAAGCCCCCAAAGTCATCCCAAGTTAAGAAAACCGCGGTCGAAGCCCAGTCTGGTCCCTGCATGAGAGCGTTGAGTTGCGTCACCGTCCAGTTCTCGCCGAAGCACGAACTGTTGGGAGGATGCTCACTTCCTGCTCCGGTCACGAGCCAACTCATAGCAGGGAGCTGGCCGCTCAGAGCGTCGTCTACGAATTGCGTGTCGGAGACGACGTTGGTGTTCCAGAGACCGCTATTTCGGATGTGGTTGATCGCGTTAAAAGTGTTGAAAACGTAGCCCTGCTCTCCGGCCGAAGGCGCGTAATATTTCCAGGAGACGCCAGCAGTCTCCATGCTATCGGCGAGAGTCTGAAAATCGAAACAAGGAAATTCGCCGGTGATGTCGCCTTCTTCATCCATCACCTGGACTAGAGTGGCGGCGGGATCGTCGCAGCCCCAGCCGTTGAGTCCCGTCTTGCCTTGATTGAGGAAGGGTATGTTGATCACGCCATCTGACTGCGCCGCGATCGAGTAAAGATGTTGCGGAAAACTTCCTCCGTGCATGGACGAAAAGGTGTTATCGGAAAGAACAAAATTGTAGGCGTAGCTGAAGTAGTTTGGAATATCGGATTGCTGAAACTGGGTGTACGACATGAATGCGCCGTTGATGTTGCCGCCGTCGATAATATCGAAGCGATCCATCTTGCGGCCGTCCATCGAGGTGAGCGCCTCGGTCCAGCCATGACCAGGATCGTTGGGCGTTATGTCGGGCAGGCGGCCAAAAGGAATGGTTTGTCCGGTGGAAATCTTGCCGCTGGTTGCGCCGTTGGCTCCGGGGAAAGTGCCGAAGTAGCTGTCGAAGCTACGGTTTTCTTTGAGGATGAAGACGATGTGCTGGATAGGTGTGCGGCCGGTATGAACTAAGGGCTCAGTTTGAGCAAGGAGCTGGGATGCAGAATATCCGAGGAGGAGGATGCGCGCGCAAGCCAGGATAAACCGTCGCCGAATGGGAGTTTGTGTCATCACCACGAGAACGGAGCGAGCTGCCGTACCGGCATGCTCCACGTGGGCAGGAGTGTATCCTAATGGCCGGAAAAGAACCAAGAGACTTTCGACTTTAACGGCGACCGCCTATTGCAGGCGGTCCGCCAATCCGGGAATGGTTTTCAGCAGATCGTTGTAAATGACCATGACTGCGAACAGCACCAGGAAAACGAATGCGGCCTGGTAGACGCGTTCTTTGATGCGCAGGCTGATGTCGTGGCCCATTAGGGTTTCGATTAGGAGAAAGAATATAACTCCACCGTCGAGGATTGGGATGGGCAGCAAGTTGAATACGCCAAGGTTCAGGCTGATGGCGGAGGTCAAGAGCAGCAGCGGGGTCCAGCCTTTGCGCTTGGCGGCTTCTCCGGCGGCCTGGCCGATGCGGATGGGGCCTTCGATGGAGCGCACCGAGATTTTTCCCTGCAACATTTTCTGCACGAGTTCAAGAATCAGCAGGGATGCCTTCCGGTTCTCTTGCAGCGAAAGATGCAGAGCGGCAGGGAAGGAAAGGCTGGTGACTTTCATCGGCATGCTGCCGATGCCGATACGGTATCTTTTTTCGATCAGAACCGGTTGAACGGTGAACTCTTTGGTTTCCGATCCGCGACGGACGGTGACCGCGATGGCCTTATCTTTCGTCTTTTCGAGAATCTCAACCATGGCGGCGAGGGCTGGAACAGGCTGGCCATCAACCGCCAGAATCTCATCGCCATCGCGCAAGCCAGCTTTATCGGCAGGCATGCCAGGAGTCAGGTCGGTGACGCAAACGCAAGGCTCTTCGGGCGCCCAGCCGGCAAATCCGATGCGATCGACGCCATCGGGCTCGGGTGAAATAGTTTTGGTAAGTAATTGGCCATTGCGATCGACCGTCACGTCCAGCGGTTGACCGGGGCTGAGAGCAGCGCGGGTCTCGACGACTTCCCAACTTGGATCTTGTACGCCATCGATGCGCGTGATGCGGTCGCCTCGCTCAAACCCAGCCTTTGCCGCGGGCGTATCCTGCATCACCCATCCAATTACGGTGGGGCCGTCGTAGATGGCGGGATATTCGTAATGCACCATGAAGACGCCGACCAGAAGGAAGATGGCCAGCATGATGTTCATGGCGGGGCCGGCGATGGCGATGAGGAAACGGTGCCAGCGGGAGTGCGAAAGAAATTCCGCGGGATCGCCGGTGCGCTCGTCCATGGGATTCTCGCCACTCATCTTGACGTAGCCGCCGAGCGGAATGGCACTGATGCGGTAGTCGGTTTCCCCCTTGCGGAAGCCGAGCAGGCGCTTGCCGAAGCCGATGGAAAAGACCTCGACCCTGACGCCCAGCCATTTGGCCACGGCATAGTGGCCAAATTCATGGATCAGGATCATGAAGCCAAGGATGACGACGACGGCGATCAGCGAAATCAGAAAGTCAGGCATATAGGGTGATACGTATTTAGCAGCCCCTTAGATTCTAAAACGTACACGCACGATGAAAAAGAAGTTAGATCACAGAAGTTGCATGTCGCCGCCCAGTTCCACTGCTGACTCGCTCTTGAGCATATCGGCGAGCCTCCGAGTCGGCTTGAAGGACTTCCTGAATCGAATTCATCTTCCCAGAATTAGATGCTGAAACCGCATCTTCGATGATTCTGGGAATGTCATCGAATGCGATGCTGCCATCGAGAAACGCGGCTACTGCGACTTCGTCGGCTGCGTTTAGGGCGACTGTTTTCGCCCCGCCCGCCTCGGCTGCTTCGTACGCCAAACGGAGACAAGGGAATTTATTCATGTCTGGGGGGGTGAAGTCCAGATGACGCAAGTTACTGACGGGGAAGCGCATATCCGATTGAATCCGTTCGGGATATGTTAGAGCGTAGAGGATGGGCAGGCGCATGTCGGTCACCGAAAACTGAGCAAGTATGCTGCCATCGATAAACTCGACCATGGAATGAATTGTGGACTGAGGGTGGACAATCACTTCCACTTTGGACGGCGGAATGTGAAACAATCTGCATGCCTCGATCACTTCAAACCCCTTATTCATTAGCGTGGCGGAGTCGATGGTGATGCGCTTGCCCATCTTCCAGGTGGGATGGTTGAGGGCCTGCTCCACGGTGATGGAGGGGAAGTCTGAATAAGGCGTGTTGAGAAACGGGCCCCCGGAAGCCGTAAGCCAGATGCGTTCCACTTCCTCCATGCGTCCGCCACGAAGGCATTGGTGGACGGCGTTGTGCTCGCTGTCGATGGGCAGCAAAGGCTTACCTTGTCGGCGGGCCTCGGCGGTGATTAGCTCGCCAGCGGCGACCAGGCATTCCTTATTAGCCACGCCGACCGTCTTTCCTGCTTTTACGGCTTCATAAGTGGCTTCGAGTCCGGCGACGCCTACGATGGCACTAACCACGAAATCGACTTCGGAATGAGTTGCAACTGCGACCGTGCCCTCGGCGCAGTGGACGACTTCGATTTCTTTCAGTCCTGCTTGCTTGAGGCGCGCGCGCAGGATGTCCGCGTCGGGCTCGGTGGCTATCGAAACTAATCTTGGCTTCCACTGGCAGGCTTGCTCGAAAGCAGCGTCTAAGTTTCCTCCGGCGGCTAGGGCCACGATCTGAAAGCGCTCGGGGTAAGACTCGGCCACGCTCAGTGTGCTGCGACCGATGGAGCCGGTGGAACCTAGGATGGCGATGCGTTTCATGCAAAGAGGTGAGCGCATTGACTTGCAGTCTTCTATTCTACGCGATGAATGCTTGGGAGGCCTACCAGCTTTTGGCGTCATCAATGGGCGCTGTTTTTAGGGACGAGCGCGGTTTCGGACCTGAACGACAGCTTCAACGCCCACTGTTTCATAATCGAAGAATTCCTAACTGGGTTTTTCTGACTTTTGACACAGCGTCGGTGCTCCCCTATGCTTAGGCCCGCCATGGAAATCGAGATCACCGTAAGCAACTATCGGTGCTTTTCCGACCCTCCTGTGAGATTCACACTGAAGGAAGGGCTTCAGTCGTTTGTCGGAGTCAATAACGCGGGTAAGTCATGCTTGCTGCGAATGTTCTATGAGCTCCGAAGCCTCTTTGCGCAACTCCACCCGGGACAGATCGTCCAAGCCCTTTTTGGAGCCCAGCCTTTCAGCCAAATGTCGCAAGTGAAAGATGCCGAAGAGATTTTTCATGATCGGAATTCGAGGGATTTGGTTTTGATGTTTGATATGGACGGAACAGCTATCGATGGGGTACAAACTCCTCGGCGTCTTGAGATCACGGTTAAGCGTGGGACAAGTCAATGGGCCGCCAAGATATACACCTCTGAGGGCGTGCTTAGTGGAGGCCCTAGTCACGGCTTCGCGCCAAATAACGTTTTGACAATCGGCGGGATTCCTAAGGTCAATTTGTCTCCCCTCGTTGACTTGGGGTCTGTGCTCAGTCAAATGCTGTACCTGGGGCCGTTCCGCAATGCTGTAAATATTGGAGGTGCGGGAGATTACTACGACATCCAGATTGGCGAACCATTCATCGTGCAATGGAGGTTATTAAAAACCGGCTACAACAAGAAGCAAAGCGAATCCACGTATCGGCTGATAAGCGATATACAACGTATCTTCGGCTTCAAGAGTCTTGACATAAATGCTTCAGATGACGGCAAAAACTTACAGTTGATGATTGACGGGAAAAGCTATAAACAATCGGAGATAGGCTCGGGTCTTATCCAGTTCATCCTCGTACTAGCGAACGCCGCAGTTAAGAAGCCAAGTTTCATTTTGATCGATGAGCCGGAACTAAACCTTCACCCTTCGCTGCAAGTAGATTTTCTTACCACGCTTGCTTCGTACGCCAGCCACGGCGTTCTTTTCGCTACGCATAACCTTGGGCTCGCACGAGCGGTCTCTGAACGAGTGTATTCGGTCCGCCGGGTGGGGGACAGTCGGGAGGTTCGGGACTTTACGGCAACAAAGGCGCTGGCTGAATTCTTGGGCGAACTCGGATTCAACGCGTACCAAGACCTCGGCTTCGAGACAGTGCTTTTAGTGGAGGGTCCGACAGAGGTGACGTGCGTACAGCAACTGCTGCGTTATTTCCAGAAGGAACACAGGGTCATATTGATGCCGTTAGGCGGAAGCTCCATGATCAATGGTGGATCAGAGATACAGCTTCTCGAGATTACCCGAATTTCTCAGAAGGTATACGCTCTTATCGACAGCGAGCGCTCTCAAGCTGGGGCTGCTCTGGCACCAGATCGGCAAAGTTTCACGGAAATTTGCTCGAAGCTCAAGATCCCCTGCGCGGTCCTTGAGCGGAGGGCTATCGAGAACTATTTTCCGGAGCGGGCGATAAGACTGGCCAAGAACAGCGACAAATATCGAGCACTGACCCACTATGAGAAACTGACGGACGCCGACCCCGCCTGGTCCAAACAGGAAAACTGGAGAATCGCTCGCGCGATGACAAAGGATGATCTCAAGGATACAGATTTAGGCAGGTTCTTGGACGAGCTGTGAGCTAGCAGAACAATCGGAGAACCCGGCGACAGACGTTCCTTACTTTTCACATGCGCCTATTTTGGCCCGAACCAAACCTGATCACTTCGCGCTGGCGAGCGCGAAGGCGGGGAGAAACTGCCATGCTGTCACGATCGTTTACTGCATGGCGCGCCAAGCCGCATAGTACCACAGCACGGGAGCGGCGAAGAGCAGGGCGTCGATGCGGTCGAGCATGCCACCGTGGCCGGGGAGGATGGTCCCGGAATCTTTTACTCCGGCGCCGCGTTTGATCAGCGATTCCACTAAGTCGCCAAGTTGAGCCGCGATGTTTAGCGCGATCGTCAGCAGGATGATGGGCCACAACTCCGGCTTCTCCAGCCCGAACAGCCCGTCCCGGCGCTGGATTAGTCCCACCCGCAGCAAGAACGAACTGATCTGGAGGGAATGATTGAAGAGCAGAACTCCGACGGCGAGGCTTGCCAGCAGTGACGCGGCTGCCCCCTCCCAGGTCTTTTTCGGGCTGATGCGGCGGGCCATGAGGTGTCGACCGAGGGAACGGCCAACGAAGTAGGCGAAGATGTCTCCCGCCCAAACGACCAAAAGAAGATAGAGAATCAAGAATGCACCCGCCGACAGTTGTCGGAGTTGCACCAGCATTGCCATGGGGAGAGCGATATAGGCGAAGGCAAAAGCGGAGGCGGCGGCAGCTGGGTAGGCTCCGGCCATTTGTGTGCGCCGCATGGCGATGCCGAGAAAAATAAAGGGAGAGACGGCACAGGAGAACCCGGAGCCGAGAACAAGAGTCATCGCGGAAAGTTGCGGGGTCTCGCCCGACGCACTCGCGGCTAAGAGAAGAAAAAATAATCCTACGAAAATGTAGGTGGGCAGACGGAGCGGTTGAACATCATACGACTCTGTGAGCTTCAGAAATTCCTGGACTGTGATCAGCGCCACGGCTCCAGCGACTGCGGCCATGATCGGCACCGGGGCGCGCAGCACCAGCAGCATGACTATTGGGATCAGGACCAGCGCGGTCACGATGCGCTTTAGCATGCGATGAGTTTACTTGGGGACCTTTACCGGTTCGGGATGGGCGTGCGAATCGCCATGCTTCAAATCGAGGTGGTTTAATCCACCGTAGCGGCGCTCGCGCTTTTGATATTCGGCAATGCCTTCGAGCAGATGTACGCCGCGGAAATCGGGCCAGAGGGTTGGAGTCACATAGATTTCGGCATAGGCCAACTGCCAGAGCAGAAAGTTGCTGAGGCGCATCTCGCCGGAGGTGCGAACGACCAGATCGGGATCGGGCAAGTCTCGCGTGTAAAGGTGTTCGCCCACGGTGTCTTCATCGATGCGCAGGTGCTCGAGGCCTCCGTTTTGCGATGCGGCGTTGACCATGGAGCGGAAGGCATCCACCAATTCGCTGCGCGCGCTGTAGTTCAAGGCCAGCGTGAGAATGGTGCCGGTATTTTTCTCCGTGCTGGCGCGGGCCCATTCCATGCGCTCTTGCACGTCTTCGGGGAGTTCGTGCTGGCGGCCGATGTATTCCAGGCGAATATTATTTTCGTTCAACGTGGGAACTTCGGCCTTCAGGTAGCGGCTGAGCAAGCGCATCAGAAAATCAACTTCGCTCTTCGGCCGCTTCTTCCAGTTTTCTTCGGAGAAGGCATACAGGGTGAGCGCGTGAATGCCGATGCGGGCGGCGGTTTCGACGGTGGAGCGGACAGCGGCGACTCCGGCGCGATGTCCGGCGACGCGCGGCAGGTGGCGCCGTTTTGCCCAGCGCCCGTTGCCGTCCATAATGATCGCGATGTGTCTTGGGAGCCGCGCTGGATCGAGATGCCGGTAAACTTCGCTTTCCTTGCGATCCAGACCGGCGGGAATCTTTGCCTGCAAGGCTATCCCCTTCCGATTCACGAAGCTAACACAGTGGGGAGGGAGGAGGCAATGCAGCGGAGGTTGTCAGTCTCTACTGTGTACTGTCTGCGAAACGCAGTTAGCATTTACGATACACGCTTTTTTACCAATGTTTGGTCAGTCGGTAGGTCTCGCAAGTGAAAAGCAGTAGGGCGTCCGTTCGAGTCTGGCTCGACGACGATTTCCCAGCCTTCAAGATCGACCTTGCGGGGCAGGTCCGCATCCCGGCACCACCCGACGCGGTAGCCGCTGGACTCCAGTCTTGTTTGGATCCCGCTCATATAAGGGTATGCGACATCGACCCACTTGTTGATGACCTCTTGCGCAGGCGGTTTTACCGGCTCGCCTGGGCGGCCATTAGGTCGGACCCACAACCTTGTTTCCTGCAAGAAGACCTGCACATTTAGAGTCAGAAAACCGAACTTTACCTCACTCCGGGAACGGCCGGGGTTGGACGTGAAGTGGTGGATATGATCGGGCCCTAAGATGGTCTCGTGAAGTGTTCTCTCATTCGAAATGTCAACGCCCTCATTCGAGACCCGCGTGATCCTCCAGTCGTCGTCCGTTGCGGGTAGTTCGTTACCAGACTTATCTAGGCAGCAGGCGACCGGTATGAGCTGGACCTTGAATCCGATGGTCTTTTTCAGTTGCTCCCATTGCATAAGGCCAATTCTGACACATCCGCGCGCTCATCGAAGTGGGACGGTAGGGCACACTTGCACAGATCGAACTTGGGAGCTTGAGGCAGGGCTAGTATCTAGCGAGAAGCGCGGACTTTGTTAGCGAGCTGATGGACCTTCTCATCCGCCTGACGAAACTCGTCTTCTGACATCCGCTCTTTCGCTTCAGCCCGAATACGAGTGACGGATTCGATGAGCGTGTCTAGCGCGGGTTTCGACTTTGGGGAAGGCCTCGGCATTGCACTGTAAGTATAGTTGACCCGGGTCGAAAAACCCAGATGCCACACATTCCCAAAGTGATTGGCCCTTAGGAAACGGTTGAAGCATGGCAGGGCGATGGAAACCACCGAAAGAGCAGCGAACCGATGCGGAGGCGGTGCGCCGGAAGAAAGGACTCGCCGAAAAGCTTGCCTTTGCTGTGGAGTTTGGAACCGAGGAGGAATTCGTGGACGCAGTGAAGAAATTCAAGCCAGATGTCGGGAAGGACGAACTGAAGGCCTGGATTATGCGGTTTCGCGACGCCCGGCGCGAGAAGCGCGGGCTCTAGCTTTATCTACAATCTGGTCGAATTCCTTTTCCGCCCGGCGGAACTCTTCGGGAGACATGCGTTTCTTCGCATCCGCAACGAGATCGCTAAAGGAATCAACTAGGGTATCCATTGCGGTCTTCGACTTTGGGGCGGCCTTGGCCATAACTAAAGTAAGTATAGTTTACTCCATCGACCGAAACGCAAATCCTAGACGTTCCCAAAGTCGTGCTCCCTTTGAGTTACTGGCGGGCACCAGCAATCGCGGGCGAGGGCGCCCGCGCCACACGAGCTACTTCGTCTCTTCCGGCACGATCTTCAACTCCAACTTTTTGGTATGCCGCAAGACCGTCAGCGAGCAGCTTATGCCGACCCGAACATCGGTCAGCACGCGGTGGAGGTCGTCCACGCCGGCTACGGGATGGCCTTCCAGCGCGACGATCACATCGCCTTCGCGCACGCCTGCGCGCTTTGCCGGACTCTTGTCTTCGACCGACACGACTACGGCTCCCGTTTCCTTTGGCAGATCGTAGAAGCGTACGATGCGGCGATGCACGGGCACGGTTTGCGCGGAGACGCCGATGTAGCTGCGGCGAATGCGGCCATCGCGCAGCAGGCGGCTGGCCACGAATTTTGCAGTGTTGATGCCGATGGCAAAACAGATTCCCTGCGCGGGCATTATGGTCGCGGTGTTCACTCCGACCACTCGGCCTGCGGAATCGACCAGAGGTCCGCCGGAGTTGCCTGGGTTGAGCGCTGCGTCGGTTTGGATAACATCGTCGATCAAGCGACCGGAGTAGGAGCGCAGGGAACGTCCCAGCGCGCTTACCACGCCTGCTGTCACCGTTGATTGAAATCCGTAGGGAGCGCCGATTGCGACTACGAGTTGCCCTACACGAAGCTGCTGGGAGTCGCCGAGAGCGGCGGCGGTAAGGCCGGGTTCGTCTACACGCGCGTTGTCGATGCGAATCACAGCCAAGTCGCTCGCGGGATCGTCGCCGATGGCGGTTGCGGGCATGCGGCGGCCGTCAGTCAGGGTGACTTCAATTCGGCGGGCGCCGTGTACGACGTGGCTGTTGGTGAGGATCAGCCCGTCGGGAGTGAAGACGAACCCGGAGCCTCCGCCGCGGCGTTCGCGCGGTTCGCCGGAGCGGGCGCGTCCGGCGGATTGAGGGACTTCGATGTTGACTACGGATGGGCTGACGCGATCGACTGCGCCCGTGACGGCGCGCGAGTAGGCGTCAAGCAGGGAATCATCGGCACGTGAAACTGTAGAGGCGGGCGTCGCCCCGGCGGACAACTCGGGAAAAGTACTTCCAATCTCTTCCAGGTACATGGTCAATAGATGTCTACAGAATTCCGCGGGATTCAGCGCGTCGCGTCGCCAGTCGCGCTGGGAAGTAGGGACCCCTTCGACTGCGTTGCCGTGCGCTACGCGCCCGGCAACTTCGGTCAGGGAGGGTGACAGAGAAAAAGCCGGGACCAAAATCGGTCCCGGCTGCGAGTTGGCTGGTTGCCCGGATAAAATCAAAAAATAGCCGCGCTCGCGCGGCGGACAGCCGAGGGCGGCTGTCCCTACATAATCCTCCGCTTACGCGGTCCTTCGCGGTCTAATTGTTAGGTCGCGCACCTGCGTTAGGATGCTCGACATTTGCATCCCGTTCAGTTGCGAAACGAAGGGGAGCATCTCCGCGATGAACTGGTCTTTGACGAGTTCGCTGATTTCGTCCTGACGGCTCTTTTCGCCGCCGCTAAGCAGTTCGGGCACGGTCACCTCCAATGCTCGCGCCAGGCGCTCCAGTGACGACAGCGTGGGCGTGGCTTTTTCGTTTTCGATTTTGGAAACGTAGGTGCGCGGCACGGACATTCGTCCGGCCAGTTGGCGCTGGCTCAAGCCGCTGCGCAGGCGTAGCGAGCGGATGGAGGTCGCCAGGTTCAAGTGTCCGCGGCCCATGCCGGGTATCGGCATCATTACAGGCGGCGCCATCACCACGGGTTCAGGCTCAGGCTCCTCGTCCAGGGACGAGTGGCAGCGCCGGCAATTGTTATTGACCGTACGGAACTGAACCAGCAGGCAGTGATCGCAACGGACGACTTCCCTAGAGTTTACCGGGGCAAGAGTCGTGGCCATCGGGTTGTGGGAGTGCCAGAGCCGGCTCTCCTTACTGCTTGCAGCGGAACCTGACAACTGGGGGAAGAGGTTTCGACCGCAGGCTCAATCTGCGGCACAAGGCCTGTGGATGTCAAGGTTAAAATGGAGGAAGCCGCGAATCTTGCCGGCGAAGAACGAAACGAAGCGGCAAATTCCCGCAAAAACAGGGCGAAAAGCATGATTGATCGCGAGAGCGCATGGTGTTTACTAACTGTATTCGGGACGATGTTGCAAACAGGGAAGTTACTGATTCTACGATGTGCCAGAAGGGCAAGAAATGCAGGATGCCCAAGTCCGTAGCACAAATTAGCACAAAAATTTAATCATTCTGGTCCCTGCAATAGTCGTATGGCGGCACTCCGCCATGACGGTGGAATATCGCTCCCCCGGCGAGCATTCCTAGCGACACCTCCCGCGCATTGGATTGGGGCAGTGCCACGGACTCATCGGCGTTATTGCCATCGCTTTCCGCATTGCCGGAAGCCTGTCCTGCTCGGATTGGCGCGTTGGCTACCGACTCGTAGGCATAGCCGGTCACAATCGCCCGAACATCTCTGACAACCCCAAGGTTGACGTTCATGCGAATCCAGCCGTAGTGCGTTTCTCCATCCAAAGAAAACGAAACGCCGAGAAAGCGATTATCGACATCATTCCACGGGCCATAATAATTGTGGACGTATCTGCCGAAATACGCGAACAAATAGGTCCCCGCCATAAAGCAGGTTCCGTGGACGAATTGGCCCGAAGGGCCGATCAGTTCACCCTTAGGTAAGGCAGACGCAAAGCCAGGCGAGACAGTGATGACGCCCCCTGTGAGTGCGTCAACGTACAGGAAGTCACTCGCGTCATGGGAACCCGACTCTGCGAAGTTGTTAAAACGAAAATCTGGAATCCCGTCTCCATTGATGTCAAGGTACGTAGGGAAGTATCTCGATGGTATGGGAGCGTGCGCGGGTGTATAGATAACTTCGGCTCCGGACGGTTGGGCCAAAGCCAGCAGAGCGACACCAGTTGCCCCGGCGGCGATTGCATACGACTTGAGCTGATTGTCCAGAAATTGCGGCAGATTCTTGGCAGTCCTACCGGGTTTGCTCACTAGCGCCTCCTATCATTTCCGATTGCAGCATTCCGCGAACCACACACACGGTGCCTTATTGCAACTGCTCTACTACGTAGAACAGGCTGTAAGCGCTATTGTCTGGATTTCCGTTTTGGCCCATCGACTGGATAATCGGAGTATTGGCCTTGGCCTGAATGACCGTGGACGAACCACCTAGTGGAACGTTTCCCCAGTAGGTCAAGAATGGTCCCTTTGAGTTACCCGGAATGTAGAACAAATCCGCACTTTGTCCCGGACCCGCTCCGTCGGTCCATACAAGCACAAAATACCAAGCAGATTCGCTGTTTGGGTCTGACTGTGTGAGCGTTGGATAAACTGACACGCGAAATACGCCGTCTTGCGTGGGCGTGTACATCGGAAGTTCAAAAGGTTTGTTGTGATGCGTAAGACTTCCGCTGGCGACGATGATCGGAGCCGTGAGAGACGGGTTTTGGCTTCCGGCGGATTTGAATACCAGCACACTTCCTAACAGCACAACCATTACGCAAAAATATTTCCTCATGGAGTACCCTCCCCCAAGGGCGGGAGCGAGTGTATCACGATCACGGACGAAAATTGTTATCACTGGAGCGGGCGCTCATCGGGCCTCACTTTCTAATCGACCGTAGCACAACAGGAAGGTATAAATTGTAAGTATATGAAAACATTGACAAGAAATGACGCTTGGGAAATCCTAACTGAGTTCACTCAGTCGGAAAGTTTGCGCAAGCACGCGCTGGCGGTTGAGGCCTGCATGAGGGCATGTTCGCGTAAGTTTGCGGCTGGTTCTGGAAACCCGGGGCCATCGGAGCTTGGGTTGCCGGAACTTGGATTATCCCAGGAAGACCTATGGGGCATCGTCGGAATCATCCACGACTTCGACTACGAGAAGTATCCCAGCCTCGAGGACCATCCCTACAAGGGCAATGAGATTCTGAAGGAGCGGGGATGGCCGGAGGTGATCCGGAGAGCCATCATGTCGCACGCCGAATACACCGGCGTGACGCGCGATTCCCCGATGGAAAAAGCTCTCTTCGCCTGCGACGAACTCGCCGGATTCATCACCGCGGTGGCGTTGATCAAGCCGGGGAAATCGCTGGCCGAGGTGGACGCAAAGTCAGTCCGAAAAAGAATGAAAGACAAAGCCTTCGCCCGCAAAGTGAACCGCGACGACATCGTCAACGGCGCCGCCGCCCTGGGCGTGGATTTGGACGAGCATATCGGGTTCTGCATCGAGGCGCTGCAGGGGATTGCGGAGAAGTTGGGTTTGGATGGAAGCGCCGCGAAGACGGCGTAGAAGACTGTAGGAGACTTAATGTGGGAACAGCCGCCCCCGGCTGTTCGGCGGGCGAAGCCCGCTTTTCTGCCGACTACCGCAAGACTTCAGCTACCTTCCCGCTGGCGATCAACTCCGCGATGCGCGCGAAATCTTTGTACATGACGCGGTCCTTCTCCATCGTGGGGCAAACCGAGCGGATTGCGGCGTGGGCGGCCTGTCCGCGCTTGGAGGTTTTCAGAGGAGCGAGGAAGTCGATGGCCTGGGCTACGGCCATGGCTTCGATGGCGAGCACGTTGCGCGTGTTATCGATGATGCGTTTCAGTTTATTCGCTGCGGTCATGCCCATGGAAACGTAATCTTCTTTATTGCCCGATGTCGTGATCGAATCGACCGATGCGGGGTGAGCCAGCACTTTGTTCTCGCTGACCAGCGCGGCGGCCGTGACCTGCGGCATCATGAAGCCGGAGTTCAAGCCTGCGCCTTGCGCCAGGAACGGCGGCAAACCCTCGCTGAGCGCGGGATTCACCAGCCGCTCGATTCTGCGCTCGCTGATTCCCGCCAGAGCGCTCAGGGCGATGGCGAGAAAATCCAGAGCGAAGGCGAGAGGCTCGCCGTGGAAATTTCCGCCGGAGATGACATCGCCCTCGGAAGTTGCGGAGTTGGTGATGAAGACCAGAGGATTATCGACCGCGGAGTTTGCTTCGATTTCAAAAACCTCGCGGCAGTGTGCCAGCGTGTCGCGCACTGCGCCGTGTACCTGCGGAATGCAGCGAAGAGAATAAGCGTCCTGCACCCGGCCGCACTCGCGGTGCGACTCGCGAATCTGGCTGCCTTCGAGCATCTTGCGCAAATTTGCCGCGGTCTTGATTTGTCCGCTGTGCGGGCGGGCTTTGTGGATGCGCTCGTCGAAAGCGGCATCGGTACCTTTCAGCGCGTCGCAACAGAGGCCGCCGAGGACATCGGCGGAATCGACCAACGTTTCCGCGGCCAGCAGCGCCAAAGTGCCGACGGCCAGCATCGCTTGCGTTCCGTTGATCAGCGAGATGGATTCCTTGGCTTCGAGCGTGATTGGCTTGATCTGTGCTCGCTTGAGAGCGTCGGCGCTGGGGATGCGTGCGCCTGTGGAGTCAATGCACTCGCCTTCGCCAATCAAGGACAGCGCCAGATGCGCGAGCGGAGCCAGGTCGCCGCTGGCACCCACGCTGCCTTGTGACGGCACGTAGGGCGTGACGCCGCGGTTCAGCATTTCGCACAGCGTGTCGATGATTACGGCGCGCACGCCGGAATACCCTTTGGCAAGAGAATTTGCGCGCAGAAGCATCATGGCACGCGTCTCCGCAACCGAAAGCGGATCGCCGACGCCTACCGCGTGCGAGCGCACCAGATTGACTTGCAGCTCGCGAATCTGGTCGCCGACAATGCGCACGTCGCTGAGCTTGCCCACGCCGGTGGTGATGGCATAGGCCAGCTTGTTGTTGGCTACGATTTCATCGACTACGGAGCGGGCGCGGTCGACCGTCTCGCGCGCGTCGGGCGAGAGCAGCACGGGGCGGCTTTGGGCCGCTACTTCGAAAACAGCTTCCAGAGTAAGGTCGTTGCCGTTGATGTGAAGTGCGTTCAAATAAGTTTTCCGTTTCTGGTTCGAAATTTCTAGGGAGCCGGCGCGGGTCTTCCCAACGCCGCGCGGAAGGCTGTTAAATACTTTTCTGGCAGCGCGGCGATTTTCATATTCGCATCCGTAACGATGTGCGTGGTCTCGCCTTCCGCCAGCAGTGCGCTGTCATCGGCGCGGCGCAATTCATATCCGAAGTGGACCACCGAGTCGCGAACGTTCAACAATTGAGTGCGGACGAGAATCTCCTCGTCGTAGTGTGCCGGCGCGCGATAGCGGCATTTGGCCTCGGCGACGGCGATGAAGCGCCCGTCTTTGCTTTCCATGTCGCGATAAGAAAAGCCCAACTGGCGAAGTAATTCCACGCGCCCGATTTCGAACCAGATGAAGTGGTTGGAATGGTAGACCACGCCCATCTGATCGGTCTCCGCGTAACGCACGCGCAGGCGGGTTTCATTGACGGACTGTGGGTTCGAGTTCATTCCCAGCTCCTCACTTCCCGGTCCACACTGGCTTGCGTTTTTCTAGAAATGACGCAATGCCCTCGCGGAAATCCGCGGTGGTGCGGATGGCGGCATTCTCGCGGACGGCCGATTCGATCTGCTGGTCGAGTTCGGCGCGGGCATGGTCGGTGAGCAATTTCTTGGTCGCGCGCAAGGAAGCTGGGCTGTTTTCGATCAGAAGCGCGGCCAGTTCGCGGGCGCGCGCCATCAAATTTTCAGGGGCGACGATTTCGCTGAGCAGGCCCATACGGAAGGCTTCTTCGGCGCCGAAAATTCTGCCAGTCAGCAATAGGTCGCGGGCTTGCTTCTCTCCTACTTGTCGAAGCAAGAAAGTAGAAACGATGGCTGGAACAAAGCCGATGCGAACTTCGGTGTAGCCAAACTTGGCTTCGGGCACGGCGAGGGTGAAATCGCATAGCAGTGCGAGTCCGGTCCCGCCGGCGATGGCTGCACCGTTTACGGCTGCGATTGTGACCTTCGGGAATTCGTAAAGTGAACGGAAAAGACGGACCATCGTTTCGGAGTCTTGCAGATTTTGCTCGGGAGAGCGTCCGATCAAGACTTTCAGGTTTTCCAGGTCCATGCCGGAGCAGAAAGCTTTGCCCGCGCCGGTGACGATGAGAATGAGTGCGTCTGAATGATTTACTTCGTCGAGTGCGCGCAGAAGATCGTCGATCAAGTCGAAGCTGATGGCGTTGCGCTTGTCGGGACGGTTCAGCGTGATGGTGGCGATGCCCGAGTCGTATGCGATTTGAATGGTTTTGTAATTCATCTTGTGGTTCGTATCTCTTCGATTGTGGGTCGCGCTCCCTCCATTAAAGAGTAGAACTCAGTGAGAAGCGCTGGACTGCCGGAGAACGACGCTGTGATGTTCTCTCCGGTACACCAGACGTTATAGTCCGGACCGAAGGTGCGGAAGCTTTCCGTATACAGTTCCGAGCAATTCATGAAGCCTCCCGCTACCTGAATGGCTTTCGTCCCTACTAGGTGATAGCCGTTCCGCGTCCAAGACAATATCCATCTTTCACTGGCCTGCCGAGCATGTTCTTCATCGAGGGGGCGAGGATTACTCGTGATTAGAATCATCGCGTGTGGGGCATGTAAGAGGCGGGCGCGAAGATATCCGGGTACCGCGTTCAGCGAAAGCGACAATGGGAGCCCGGATCCCCCGATATACTTTAGCGGCACGGCGACTTCGACTCCGCAACAGCGTTCATTGAATCCATGCCTTAAATGCCACCCTAGGGCTACCGTCTCTCCCATATCAAGCTGTATGAGCGTGATCATGAGAAATAGGACAACGAATGCGATCAGGCAATACTTGCTTGACTTCGAGATTGCAAAGCGCGCTTTCAATCGGCAACCTCTTCACCCGTGAGCGAACTGGTGTATCTCGCTCCGATTTCCGCCGTCGCTCGCAGTAGCGCGTCCAACGATTTCAGTGGAGGCAGTTCGGCTCCACGCTGCTTGAGAGCTTCGATTACTCCCTCCGTTGCGATGTTACCGACGAGCGCGTCCTGTGCAAAGGGACAGCCGCCCAGTCCGCCCAACGCCGAATCAAAACGGCGGCACCCGGCGTCGTAAGCCGCGAGTATCTTTGCCTCGGCTTGGTCGGGGCGGCTATGCAGGTGTACGCCGATTTCTAGATAATCGTACTTCGACATTACCGCGCCAACGAGTTCACTCACCTGTTCCGGAGTGGCCATGCCGACTGTGTCGGCCAGCGAAATCATTTTCAGGTTATCGACCTCCATCAGCGAGATGGCTTCGATCACTTCCTCCACGTTCCACAGGTCGCCGTACGGGTTGCCGAACGCCATAGAGATGTAGACCACCACGTCGAGCGCGGCATCGTCGGCTTTCTTCTGGATCTTCTCCAGTTCGTCGAGCGCGTCTTCGGCGGATTGATTTTGATTCTTGCGCAGGAATGTTTCCGAGATCGAATAAGGAAAGCCGAGAGTGTGAACCGCCTGCGTGTCGATGGCGCGCTGCGCGCCTTTTTCGTTGACCACGATAGCGATGATCTCCACATCATCGGGCGGGTCGAGTTCTTTTAATACTTCTTCGGAGTCGGACATCTGTGGCACGGCTTTGGGCGAGACGAACGAGACGGCATCGATGTGCTTGAATCCCGCGCTAATCAAGGCCTGCAGGTAGGCGCGCTTGATATCGGACGGAATCTGGCCCTTCAGGCCCTGCCAGGCATCGCGCGGACACTCGATAAGCTTGACTTGTTCTGCCATCTCCAAACTTCTTTTCCGCGGATGAACGCGGATTTCGCTGATTACTTCCGGCTTTTACAAACCTTCGCTTCTATCCGTGCAAATCCGCGTGAATCCGCGGCCAAGAAGTTGACCTAAGTTTGCAGCACTCCTACTTTGAACTCTGCCACGTCCGGATTCAGCGCTGCGGCTTCCAATGCTTGCGTAATCGCGTCGCGGGTTTCGATGGGATCGATGATCTTGTCGATCCACAACCTTGCGGCGCCGTAGCGCGGGTCGGTTTGCTCATCGTAGGTGCGCTTGGTTGATTCGTATAGCTCTTTCTTGTCTTCGTCGCTCAATTTTGTGCCGCCGCGTTCCAGTTGCTTTACTTTGACTTCCACCAAGGTTCCCGCCGCCGCGTCGCCGCTCATCACAGCGTAGCGCGCGGTCGGCCACGCGAACACGAAGCGCGGATCGAAAGCTTTGCCGCACATCGCATAATGACCCGCGCCGAAGGATCCGCCAACGATCACGGTGATTTTCGGAACTACGGAATTCGATACCGCGTTCACCATTTTCGCGCCAGCTTTGATGATGCCGCTCCACTCGGCGTCGCGGCCTACCATGAAGCCGTTCACGTCGTGAAAGAAAATCAGCGGAATTAAATTCTGGTTGCAATCCATGATGAAGCGGGCGGCTTTTTCGGCGGATTCGGTGTAGATGACGCCGCCGAATTCGGTGCGCTTGTGACCTTCGTGGTCGGTGGCCTGGGCGTGCAATTTTTGGTTGGCGACGATGCCGACGGCGAATCCGCCGATGCGTCCGTAGCCGCAGATCAGAGTTTTGCCGTATTCCGGTTTGTATTCGTCGAAGCGGCTGCCATCGAGCACGCGGGCGAGGATTTCTTTCATATCGTAAGGGCGGGCGGGCGAGGAATCGTAAATGCCGTAAATCTCTTCGGCGGCGAGTGCGGGCTCGACGGGTTTTTTGCGGTCCCAGCAGGACTGGCGGCGGTATCCCCACTTCTCGACGATGGAGCGAATGCGCGCCAGGCAGGCGGGATCGTCCGGCTCGCGGAAATCGACTGTGCCGCTGATGGCGGCGTGCATGGCCGCGCCGCCTAATTCCTCGGCGGAAACTTTTTGTCCGATGGCAGCCTGCACTAATGCGGGGCCAGCGAGAAATAATCCGCTGCCATCGGTCATTAGAACGTGATCGCACATGACGGGCAGATAGCCGCCGCCGGCCACGCACATGCCCATGATGGCTGCGGTCTGAGGAATGCCAAGGGCGGACATGACGGCGTTGTTGCGGAAGACGCGGCCGAAGTCGTCGGTATCGGGAAATACGTCTTCCTGCAGCGGCAGGAAGACGCCCGCCGAATCGACGAGATAAATTGTGGGGATGCGGTTTTCGATGGCGATGTTCTGGGCGCGAATTACTTTCTTCGACGTCATCGGGAAAAATGCGCCCGCTTTGACGGTGGCGTCGTTGGCGATGATCATCACCATACGGGTGTGGATGCGGGCGAGGCCGGTAATGACGCCAGCGGCGGGCGCTCCACCCCATTCTTCATACATGCCATGCGCGGCATAGAGTCCCAATTCGAAGAAAGTTTTTGGATCGGCTAACAATTCAATGCGTTCGCGGGCGGTGAGGCGCTTTTTGTTGTGCTGGTTTTCGATGGCCTTGCCGCCGCCGCCTTCGCAAATCTTTTCGCCTTCATTGCGCACCTGCGACATGAGGTCGGCGAGGAAGCGCATGTTGGCCTCGAAGCGCGCCGAGGTGGGATCGACTTTCGTCGTCAGGACGTTGGATGCCTGGGACGTGGGAGCGGCGGGAGCTTCGCTGCGATCAGCCATGGATAAAGATTCAAGAGAGCGGACTGTTTACGGTATAACACTCGCGCCGCGGCGTGCAATGTGCGCGGGTTCATTCACAGCCAAGGAACAGATAGAAGGAACTAAATCCGTGAGGAGACGCTCCAGAACTGAGGAAATCTCCGCCCAGAATTGCTATTGCAGTCCCATGCTGCGAAGTAACGCCTGAAAGCGCGGCTCCGGGCGGAGGTTGGTCCAGACGGGATCGACTTTGACATAGATGAGAGCGATGCCGGCTTGCCGGTTACATTTCTCCAGGAAGTCTAAAGCCCTTTGATTCCTGCCAAGCAGGGCATTGGCCTGAGCTGAACTGCAAGCTTCCACATTCAGATCCTCTCGATTTGTGAGCCGGCTTAGTCCTCCGGGTTTAGCCATTTCTTCCATTACGCCCCGAAAGCCGCCCTGCCGGTAAAGTTGCCGCAGCGACTGCATCTGGCTGGAAGAGCCCGCAAGCTGACCGTTCTCCACAGTTTCCTTCAGCCAGAGATCGTATTGGCCAGTCTGACGGTAGTATTGCGATAAGTAAAAATGCACCGGTATGAAATTTGGGTTCGTCGCCAGAACTTTTTGGTACGCCTGCAGCGCCAGATCGTAACGCCCCGCCAGGTAATAGGCGAAGCCGGAGTCCGCATTGATGATCAGGCAAAGTGGATCCAACTCCTGGGCGCGCTGCAATTCGGCAACGGCTTCGTCGTGGCGGCCTTCGGGACCGAGCAGCAGATTGCCATACCAATGGTGGGCCTGGGCGAAGTTAGGATTTAGGTCGATCGCCCGTTGAAATTCTTGCTCGGCGCCCGCCCAATCCCATTCCTGCAGGATTTTGACGGCGGCCAGCGAGGTATGTGGCTCTGCCAGGGAGCCATCGAGTTCAAGAGCTTTCTCGGCGGCGGCCTTGGCCTGCGCCATATTCGGCGGACCTTCCCCGTAGAGGACCAGCAGGGTGTGGGAGTCTGCCAAACCGGAATAGGCGAGGGCGAAGTTTGGATCCTTTTCTATGGCGTGGTTGAAATACTCGATAGCTTTTTGAAAGCCTGGGATATTCCGCTGATTGAGCGCGTAGCGGCCGCGCAGATAAAGGTCGAAAGCTTCCGGATCGACGGCGTGGCCGCGGCGCAGGCGGCCGCTCTCCTCGGCGGTTAAGTTCAGCTTGACTTCGTCGGTAATAGCTTCGGCTACTCGGGCTTGCAGCGAGAGCACGTCCTTGAGATCGCCGTCGTAGGCTGCGGCCCAGATGTGGCGATCGGTTGCAGTACGAATCAACTGCGCCGTAATTCTCACGCGGTCGCCCGAGCGAAGCACCGAGCCCTCGACTACCGCGTCCACACCCAGTTCCCGGCCAATCTGAGGGAGCGGAATGCGGGTCCCTTTGTATTGCATGATTGAGGTCTTGGAGACGACTTTCAGCTCGCGAATCTGCGCCAGATCGGTGATCAGTTCGTCGGTCATGCCGTCGACGAAGTATTCCTGGTTGGCATCGTTGGAAAGATTCTGTAACGGCAGAACCGCAACCGAGCGAATCGGGCCGGGGCCTGCTTCGCCGAGGAGTCCCTGCCTCCAGCCGGCTGCGCCGATCAAGGCCACGACGATTATGATTGCCAGGCCTCCCAACAGACCCTTGGTCCATACACTCCCTCCAGCCCCTTGTGTTGTGGGAGGTTCGACATGGCTTGCCCCCGAGGCTGACTGCGGAGGGGGATTGTCGTGAAATGCCAATTTCCCGGCTGCCGTGGCCGCAAATGTGTCGCCAGGATTGCCGTTAGAAAAGGAAGGCGCGATGGCGTGGTCGAGAGCCTCCCGACCATTGCCGCTAACTTCCGCCTGAACTTCGCGAACACCTGCGACAAAGCGGTAGCCTCGTTTGGGAACCGTCTCGATGTAGCGGGAACCGTCTTCTCCATCCCGCAGGGCCTTACGCAGCAGGTAAACGACTTGGCTGAGGTTATTTTCCTCAACTACGGTGTCGCCCCAGACGGTTCGCATCAGAGCGTCTTTTTCCAGCAGACGTCCATTGTTCTCAACCAGCGCTACCAGAGTGTCAAAAGCGCGGGGTGGTAACTCCATACGGGCTGCGCCGTGGCGGAGCAGACGCTCCCCGGGATCCAGAACGAAGGGCCCAAACTCGTATAACTGCTTGACAGCCTTGGTCATTACCATGCCTGAGAAAACCTTCAGAAAAAAATGAGAGCCGCTAATGACTTCCAGGTACGGCGTGGGGCACAGTAGCTGCGCATCACGGGTGAACCTGAGAGTGCGTTCGAGCAGAATTCTATTCGAGTCACGCGAAGGCTCGCTAGAGCACGAACGTGGTGGTGGGGGCCACCTTTTTCCCAGTTTGCCTGGTGTTGCGAGGTGCTTCGCAAGCGCCGCACTTAACAGTTTGCCGTTCTTTTTTTGTGCCGCCAACCTACGGCCAGAGCGGTCAAGCGGGTCACAAGGGGGAGGATTCGGCGTTCCGGCTTTGATTTCTGACAGTTACGGGGGAGAGGGCAAAACTGCTTCGTAATCGGCGAGAAAATTTCAAGCCAGGAAATCGCGAATCCCCTCCCCGTGCCACCCCAATGCACCGAGCCGACGACTAACCGGTACACTCCCTTAACCGATCTACGAAAGCAAATTGTGATCGGCAAATCTTCATCAGCACATTCTGAGGTTCGCACACTCAGGCTGCCGTCGTCCTCCTCGCTTCATTGATCCGATTTCCAGGGCCCAAGACCGCGCTGATCTTGACCATCGCCAGCGAGAAGGAGGAGATGGTCAAAACCCGTCTTCCATCCCGATCAATTTGGAATTCTTCTGGGAACGGAATTTCGCTCTTACGATTTTCAGGTATTTTCATCCACGGGACGGTAATAACACCAAGGTAATGCGACGGTTCAACCTCTCAAGCCGATAGTCAACCTTGAGTTTAAAAATATCGAGCTGTCAAGTAAGTGGCTTCTAAGAGAGGGCGCTGTGGCAAGAAGTAGAACCAACGCTCGCATCCATTGCGCATTACTTGTGCTGCTTTTGGCTCTTGCATCCTGTTGGGCGCAGAATGACAGTCCCAATTCCAGCGAACACGATCAGGAAACCATTGCCCACCTGGTCGAGCAGATCAAGCAATTGCAGCAGCAAGACCATGACCTGCTGGAGCGGATCAAGATTCTGGAAGCCAAACAACAAACCTCGCCCGTTGCGGAGACCGATACGGCCTCGCCGCCCATGCCATCGCCGGAGCCTGCGGAGCAAACTCCTCCGCCGCAGTCTGCGCCAGGCGATTGGCGCGAGGTGCGCGGAATCCAGTGGCACGGATTTGGAGAGACGGACTACAAGGTCCTCAACCAGCGACAACCGGAACTAGGAACCTACGGTTTCGTCCCCGGTTCGGCGGGAAACTTCTACACCGGCGACTTTGGTTTGTTTCTCACTTCAAGACTCACCGACAAAACCAGCATGCTGTCGGAGATTATTTTCGAGGACCGCGACGCGCAGAGCTACAAAGTAGACCTGCGACGGATGTTGCTCAAATATGACAGGAATGAGCATTTGAAGTTTTCCTTTGGCCGTTACCAGACCAATATCGGATATTACAACTGGGCGTTTCGCAGCGCAGCCTGGCTGCAAACCACCGCTGACCGGCCGCTGGTGATGGAATATGCCAGCAATGGCGGTTTGCTCCCCACTCAAGCGATCGGCCTTTCCGTGACCGGCGCGATTCCGTCGGGAAAGCTAGGGCTGAACTATGTTGCCGAATACGGATCCTCGGACACGATTCGGCCTGATATCAACGGCACAGGTTTAGTGAACGATGAGAACAACGGCAACCATGTGAATGTCGGGTTCTATGTGCGCCCCGAGGTTGTTCCGGGATTGCAAATTGGAGCGTCTTATTACCACGACAAGATCAGCAACTTCATCCAGGGGCCGTCGTTACGATATGGCCAGAGCATCGTCAACAGCTATTTTGTCTATGTAGGGCACGGAGTCGAGTTTCTCAACGAGGGTTTTCTCATTCGCGACGCGGCGTTGCATTTCAGTGACGTTGTCTTCAACACTTCGGCGTTCTACTCGCAGATTTCCAAAAAATTAGGCCCAATTCGTCCATTTTTTCGTTATCAGTATGTGAATGCCAGCTCCAACAACTCAATCTATGACGATGTCGGCTTGCGCGCCGGCCCTTCCCTCGGGGCACGCTACGATCTGAACGATTACATCGCTTTCAAGGCCCAATTGGATAACACCGTCCGCCGGGGTGAGCCAGACCTGGATGGCCTACAACTACAGTTGGCGTTTACTTTTTGAGACGAGGAGACCGCATGGGCGTGAAACCAAGGGCAACTCCACTTCTCCTCGGACTCGCCTTTCTCTTGCTTACCTTGCGGGCCACAGCTCAGGTCGCCATAGCCGTGGTAGTCAACCCTGGCAATCCAATCACCAACATCAGCCGTGGCGATCTACGCAAGATTCTCGCGGGAGAAAAACACTCATGGCCGCGTGGCCAGCCCATCAAGCTGATTGAGCGCGGCCCGGGATGTATTGAACGGCTGGTCTTGTTGAGGTTCCTGGCGATGTCGGAGAGCGAATACAAACAATATTGGACCGCGCAGGTCTTTCGGGGTGACGCCGACGCCGAACCTTTAACCGTTCCCTCCGTCGGCATGCAGAAGGAAGCGATGGCGCTCTTTTCTGGCGCAATCAGTTTAGTAGATGCCAAGGACGTTAAGCCCGGAATGAAAGTAATCCAAGTCGACGGTCTGCTGCCGGGTGCTCCGGGATACCCCCTGCACTAAAACTCAGGTCAGGATTTCCTTTCCATCCATTCCGCCAGCCGACAGCCGTCTTCCTCCAGCAAGAATGTTCCCGCGCCGAAGCATTCGCCGAAGATGCGATGCGACTCCTGATCGCGGGCGGCTCGTGAAATCCATTGTTTCCCCACTTGGTACTGGGCTGCCGTAAACCATTTCTGCGGCAACACTTCCACCAGCCCTGCCTGCAAATAGAGCACAAAGAGCGCGAAGGCCGGATCGTCGTTCGACATCGCCTTGTAACTGGTGGGCACGATCAATTCATCGACGGCCGCCAGTTCCGCGGGCACTTCGATCTTATGCATTCCCGGGCTCAGAGTAAGCGGCATCTCGAATTCAGCAATCGGCGGGGTCTTGGAATATATGCGGTCGGAGGACTGTTTGAACCATCCTGCAATCTCCGCGAGCTCGAATGTCTTAAGTTCGTCCGGATCGAAACCGGTGAAACGAATACTGCGGCCTTCTGGACACCAAATGCCCAGGCAGCGCGGCGATACCATGAAAGGCCGGCAGTAGGTGTTGAGCGCCAGCCTGGGCTTCTCGGGCTCTCCCTGAAGGGATAGAGAGACTACATATCCGACGGCGCCTTCGCTCCCTTGATGAGTCCAGACAAAGGGCTGCCCGTCCGCGGAAAGGAACGCCGGGAAGGTTTTCCAATACCAGGGAGCAGGACCGACGGTGCGCTGAAGTTGTTGACGAATACTGGTTAAGTTTGGAACTGGCATGCGTAGGAAATGGCTCATCGGGCAATCGGTTTCGTTAACGATTGAAAAATCTTAGAGGGTTCACCAGTACCGAGTGCACAAATCTAGCCCGGCAGAACAGCGCTCTTTACGCTTGCACGAATGAACTTCACGATATCGTCCATCGCGGTGCCGGGCTGGAAAATCGCGGCCACCCCGAGTTTTTTCAGGGCATCGATATCTTGATCGGGAATGATTCCGCCCACCAGCACCAGAACATCGTCCATCTTGTTCTGCTTGAGCAGATCCATGACGCGAGGCACGATGGCGTTATGCGCGCCCGAAAGAATCGACAGACCGATGACTTGTACATCTTCCTGCAAGGCTGCGCTCACAATCATTTCGGGAGTCTGGCGCAGTCCGGTGTAAATCACTTCCATGCCGGCATCACGCAACGCACGCGCAATTACCTTGGCGCCGCGGTCGTGCCCGTCGAGGCCTGGCTTGGCAACCAGCACGCGGATTTTGAGGTCAGCCATCGCTATTCATTTAACCACATTGGCTGGCGTCGAGCACAGAGGCCAAGTACGGAGGCTACCGCGGTCAGAGCGTTTTTGTATCGATGCTTTTCCACAAATACCAGCAGGCCACGCTGCGATAAGGCTCCCAGCACGTCGCGATTTTTTCCATCTGCTCCGGAGTGGGCAACTTGATCTTCCGCCTCGGGGCTTTTTTAGCTGCCGCAGGCTTTTTCCCAATGGAGGCCTTCTTGGCCGCCTTCGCCCGCTGCCGATCGAGATAGTGCTTGTACATCGCCATGCGCACTCCGAAATCGCCTGTGGGCAGCACGTTCTCGCGCTTCAAGGTGAACATCAGAAACATCTGCGCCGTCCACACCCCGATTCCTTTCACCTGGGTCAGATGCTCGATGACTTCTGTATCCGGTAGCTTCGGCAGCCGCGAAAAATCCACCAGGCCGGCAGCCGTTTTCGCGGCGAGATCTTTCAAGTAGGCCGACTTCTGCTTCGACAACCCCGCGCGGCGCATCTGTTCGTCGCTGAGTGTGAGGATGCCTTCGGGCGTCAGCGGTTCGCCCGCCAACGCCGCAAATCGTTTGAAGATGGTTTCGGCAGCTTTGCCATTCAATTGCTGGTAAACGATGGCTTCGGCCAAGCTGTGAAATTCGGGTGGGCCAAATCGCATGCGGCACGGCCCAATGCGTTCGATAATCGCATGCATTACCGGATCCGATTTCTTGAGATGGCTCACCGCTTTTCGCATGGCATCTATCTTTAACACAAAAGGCTGCATTAGGCGAATAGAAAACGAAACCACAAAAGGGTAAAAGGTAGTTCGGGATTTAGTGCGAGTGACGTATGGCGGGAGAACCTCGCCAGTATAACTAGCCTCGAACTTTGCCTGCCGGGAGCTGAAATCCGATGCGCTTGCGCGGCGGATCCTCGGGTGTCATGAGCTCTTTGATCGCTTCAATCAGATCCTGAATCGTGGAATAGTGGGTATCTAAACGGGTTTCCAGTTCATCGATCTTTCCGGCGAGGTGGCGGTTGTTGGACAGCATCTCTCGTAGCCGCACGAACGCCCGCACTACAAAAACGCTCATCTCCACGGCACGCTCGGAATTAAGTACAGTTGCAGCCATGATCGCGCCGTGTTCGGTGAACGCATAGGGCAGATAACGCCGCCCACCCCGTCGCTGCTTTGAGGTCACAAATTGTGACCTCAAAACTTCGTGCTCTTTGGACGTGAGCTGGAAGACGAAATCCGCAGGAAAACGCTTTCGGTTGCGCTTGATCTCTGGTTGAGAACTTTCACCGGCACTCCGTAGAGCTCGGCAATGTCGGCGTCGAGGATTACACGCTGATGGCGAAGAAACAAGATACGCGATTCCACGGTGAGAACGGGGGTATGTCGTTTCGGCATCTTGAGCAGAGTTGCATTGATCTTTTTTCGCATTTGAGGTCACAAAGTGTGACCTCAATCATAGTCGCAGCTCGGTCCACATTTTCATCGAGGGTGCGGCAAACTTTTCCCGGCGTGCCATTTTGGGTTTGGGGAGGAACTCTCAAAACAGAGTTCTTGTGCGCTTAATCCCGACGAACGATTATCGGGTCTAGGTAATGCTCACTTCCGTATAAGTCCCATACACTTCGCGCAGCGCCTCGCAGATTTCGCCTACGGTGGCATAGGCGCGTACCGCATCCACGATGTAAGGCATCGTATTGGCGGGAGAGATCACGTTATGGGCGCCCACTTTCGGTTCCTGCGCCGCCGCTTTTTTTAGGGCGTCGAGGCAGCGACCCACTTGGTCATTCGAGCGCCGGGCGCGAAGAGCCTTAAGTTTTGCCGACTGTTGCCGGGCCACGCTTTCGTCAATGTAAAGAATGTGCGGCGATTCCTCTTCCACGACAAACTCATTTACGCCCACAATGACTTTCTCTTTAGCTTCGGCCGCGCGCTGGTATTGGTAGGAGGCCTCGGCAATTTCCTTCTGCGGATACCCGCGCTCGATGGCTTTCACCATGCCGCCCATCGCATCCAGCTTGGCGAAGTAATCGAACGCGCCCTTTTCCATTTCCAGAGTCAAAGATTCAAGGAAGTACGACCCTCCCAGAGGGTCGACGGTCTGCGTCACGCCCGATTCATAGGCGATGATTTGCTGCGTGCGCAACGCGATCCGCGCCGCTTCCTCGGTGGGCAGGGCTAATGCTTCATCGTAGGAGTCGCAATGCAACGACTGGGTGCCTCCCAGCACCGCAGCCAAAGCCTGTAGCGCCACGCGCGCAATGTTGTTCATCGGTTGTTGCGCGGGCAGAGATACGCCTGCCGTCTGGGTGTGGAAACGCAGCAGCCAGGTGCGCGCGTTTTTCGCGCCGAACCGCTCCTGCATTACTTGCGCCCAGATCTTGCGGGCCGCACGGTATTTGGCAATCTCTTCGAAGAAATCGTTGTGGGCATTGAAGAAGAAGCTTAGTCTCGGACCAAATTCATCCACATCGAGCCCGCGTCGACGCGCCCACTCCACGTACTCCACGCCGTCGTATAACGTGAACGCCAGTTCCTGCAGCGCGGTCGAGCCGGCTTCGCGGATGTGATATCCGCTGATCGAAATGGTGTTGAAGCGCGGCGTGAACTTCGACCCGAACTCGAATGTGTCGATCACCAGGCGCATGGATGGTGCCGGAGGATAGATATATTCCTTTTGCGCGATGTATTCCTTAAGGATGTCGTTCTGAATCGTGCCGGAAATTTTTTTCCAATCCGCGCCTTGTTTCTCGGCGACGACCAAATACATGGCCCATAGCACCGATGCAGGCGAATTGATGGTCATTGACACGGTGGTCTTTTCCAGGTCGATGCCTCCGAAAAGAATTTCCATGTCTTCGAGCGAGTCGATGGCGACGCCGCACTTGCCCACTTCGCCCTCGCTTGCGGGATGATCGGAGTCGTAACCCATGAGTGTGGGCAAGTCGAACGCGACTGAAAGGCCGCCGCCGCCGTGCTCCAGCAAATATTTGTAGCGCTGGTTGGTTTCCTCGGGCGAAGCGAAGCCGGAGAACTGGCGCATGGTGAACAATTTGCCGCGATAGCCGGTGGCGTGAATGCCGCGCGTGTAAGGCGGTTGGCCGGGGTATCCGAGATATTTTTCCTCGCTCCAGTCTTCTGGGAGATCGGCGGGCGTATAGAGGCGGCGTATGGGGACGCCGGAAATTGTGGTGAAGCGCGCGTGGCCCTGTTCGTCGACGTTCACCCCGGTCGGCGCACCAATTGCGCGCTCCGGAGCTTTCTCGATGGTGGGCGCAAGGGTTTTCTCAGCCCAATTCTTTTCCCCAGCAGACGGATGACGATTCTCGAAAACGTCCGCGGTGGGACTTTCGGCGACTTTAGACCGCTTTTTCTGCATACGAACCCCAGTGCTCTATTGCGATGATAGGGAAGTAAACGCCTCCGGGCAAGGCGCGACAGTTCAGTTAAACGACCAGTCGGTTAGTTCATTACTCCTTGCGTGAGAGTTCCCACGCCTTCGCATACTTCCACGAGACATAAACCGCATGGTAAAGATGCAGCAGCAAGCCTTCGCGACCATCCAGAAAGCCGAAGCGAAAGAAGTAGTTGTAGACGAAAGTTGCAAGCGGACGCAGGGCGATATGGATGACGCTAAAGCGGACTTTGCCTTTCGCCACGACCATTTCCGCGCCCAGCGACGAATAGCGGTTCATGTGCTCGATGTAGTCGGAGAGCGTAGGGTAGGAATGGTGGATGAGATCGATTCTTGAGTCTCCCATCCAACTCCAGTGCAAACTTGGATCCAAGATGCTCTTACCGGGTTTCAGCGCCACGTCTTCGTGAACCAGTCGCTCCTCAAATCGTCCGCTGCCTCGAAAAAAGAGACGAAGCTTTTCTTCGCGATAGAAGCCGCCATGCCGAATCCAACGTCCGAGGAAATAGTTTCGACGGCCAAGCAAGACGCCGCCTTCGAATCCACGATAGCTCGATGCAACGATTCCGAACAGGAAGTCGAGAATAAATCCTTGAGCCACGGGGCCAACTTCCTCATCCGCGTCTAAGCTCAAAATCCAATCCCCCGTCGCCTTGTCGATCGCCGAATTCTTCTGCTCGGCGTAGCCCTTCCATTCCTCGACGAAGACTTTCGCGCCGAACGATTTCGCGATCTCCACGGTGCGATCGGTCGAGCCCGAGTCGACGACGATGACTTCTCCTTTGCCATTGCTAACCAGCGGCTGCACGCTTTCCAGCGTGCGGCCGAGGTTGGATTCCTCGTTATGAGTGATGATGACGATGGACAAGGTCACGGGAGGAAGCATACAACGCCGGGGCTCGGACAGAGAATTGACGGCGAAGCGTCTCCCTTTTGGCGGAGGATTTCGCTATGACGATGGCGGCTGAGGAGATGCCCCCTGTGGCTGAGCGGGATGTTCGCTTGGGGTTGTATCTTGCCGAGGCGCAACATAAGGAACATTCGGTGCGCGCGTGACCTGGCCACGCGTAGCTTCGGTGACGTCGATGTTGGAATGATCCAGCAGGAGTCCAGTCGCACGATCAAGCTCGATTCGTGATTTCTCATAAGCCGCTTTGGCGGAAACCAGATTTGACTCGGAAGTGGTCAAGACGGAAGCATCCTGCAGAATCGCAGTTGTGGTGGTGAGACCTACTTTCAGCTTTTGTTGATCGGCGTCGAGAGTCTGGCGGGCGAAGTCGACGGCGTACTGGGCCGCCTCCACGGAAGCTCGGTTCTGCTTCACGTCAAATTGCGCGTTGCGAACTTCGATACGAACTTGATTTTCGAGCTGGTGCAGCCGTACCTGGGCCTGCCGGTATTCGAGTTCGGCGCGCACCTGGTTGGCCTGCGCTTGGCGATTGCGCAGCGGGATGTTTAATGTCAGCCCAACGCCTTTGTCGGGGGCAATCGAGTTAACCAACTGGTTTAGAGCGCTGCCGTAGCCGACTGGACCTCCAGTGGCAAAAGGCGGCGGCGCGCTGGAGCCATTGAAGCAATCTGAGACTGCCGGATTACAAGTGGGTGGCAGAACCGCCGGATTCACGTTTCCGCCCACGCCGGATCCGCCGTAATAGGCGAAGGCATCGAGCGTGGGCAGCAGGGCGTTGCGGACCGCCTTGCTGCTGAGGTCACGGGAGTTGAGATCGATGCGTGATTCGACCAACTCGGCCCGATGATCGAGAGCCTGGTTGATCAGGTCTTGTGTGGGGATGACGGGCTCCTGCTCGGGAAGCTGCATGGTCGAGGTAGGAATCACATCGGCCTCAGCCAGGACGGGGTCTTCGATGCTTCGGCTGAGTGCGTTCTTCATCAGCAGCTCTTGCAATTGCAGATTGTTTTGCGCCAGGATCAGGTTTTGCTGATCGGTGGAGACCGTGCTCTGCGCGCTCACTACTTGAATCGGCGGCACGGTGCCGACTTTGGCTTGCTGCTTCGAATCATCTAACGCCTTTTGCGCATAAGTTAGAGCCTCCTCCTGCACACGCACGTTTTCGTAGGCGTAGACCAGGTCCCAATACATGTCTTCGATCTGATCGACGGTGGTGATGATTTGCAGGCGGAAGGCAACGTCGGAAATCTCGCGATTATTCTTTGCGATGCGGACGAAACGCAGGTTGGGCAGCGAGCCGAAGCCTTGCAGAAGATTTTGCGTGATCCGGAACTGGAAATTCGAGTTCAAGTCGGGCGTCAGCAAGCTTGTCGGACTGTTGGTCGTGACATGAGTGTTGTTGAACCCGACGGACAAGGCAGTGCCCCACTGAAAGCCTTGCGTGTAGGCGAAGTTGGCCGTGTAGGTGTTCTGCCCCACAACGGGGATGGGGCTGAGGACGCTGGTGGATTCGCTGTCGTTCTTATCGAGTTGCAACGTGCCGGTGACGACCGGGTCGAAACTGGTAATGGGTGAACCGATTCCGAGCGTGGAACTGACCAAGCCGTTGGTGCCGGTGCCGATGCCGCTGGCCGCGACGGTAGTCCCTCCGGTGCCGGATCCTACTGTGCCGCCCAGGCCGCCCACGCCGCCGCCCGGAGTATTCTGCACGATGCCGGCATTGACTCCGAGGATGTTGGCGCCGGACTTGGCGCGCAAGTAATCCGTATCGGCAATGTTCAGGTTGTAACGGGCGATATCGATATCGAGATTGTTTTCCAGCGTCAAGGCGACGGCGTCGTTAATCGAGAGATAGATTTTGCCATCGCGCATGAGCGAGTCGATGCGCGGCGAGTTGGCAAGATTGGGCTGCGCCAGCTCCTGGGCCCGGTAGGGCTGAAGGATGCGAGGAAAAGGCGAAGCGGGCTTCGAATAATCCTGCAAGTGAACCAACTGCGGCGGTGCGGAAGACGGCGTGGGCTGCGGTGCCGGAGCGGCCGGGACATTCTGCGCCTGCAGGGTCGGCGGCAGTTGCGCGCTAACTAGAATCGCCGCGGTACTCAGCAGCAGGCCGGAACGCAAGCGGGCTGCTGCCCAGAAGTTTAGGAACAAAGACATAGTTCGTCTCCTTGAACGGGAACAGTCGTGCAGACAAAAATGAATTGAAAAATTGGATGCGCCAGTCATGCGGTGCGTCTCACCATCTTAGCGGGACGGGCCGGGATAAAACCGATGCGGGTTGTAAAGAATTGTCAGAAAAAACGGGCGCGGCCGGTTGACCGCGCCTGTTTTGGCTCGACGACGATTACTGACGATGATTACTAACGACGATTACTGAGGTGGTTGCGGAGCGCTGGGCTGCGGCGGGGGTTGCGCTACAGAGGGCAACTCCTTGCGCGGAGCGATATAGGGGACGTTCGGCATGCGCGTGACTTGTCCGCGGGCGGCATCGTCGACACTGATGCCGTTGTGATCGAGCAAGGTCCCGGTGGCGCGGTCCAACTCGATGCGCGACTTTTCGTAAGCCACGAGGGCATTGACCAGAGTCGACTCCGACGTCGCCAACTGACTCTGGTACTGCAAGACCAGCGTATTGGTGGAAGTGCCGAACTGATATTTCTTCTGCTCGGCGTCCAGCGATTGCCGGGCCAGTTCAAGCGTGGCTTTGGCGGAATCCACGCTGGCGCGATTTTGCAGCACCGTGAATTGTGCGTTGCGTACTTCCACCTGGACTTGATTTTCGATTTGAGCCAGACGCATCTCGGCCTGCTGGTATTCGAGTTCGGATCGGACTTGGACAGCCTGGGCCGCGCGATTGCGCAGCGGAATGTTCAGCTGTATGCCTGCGCCTTTATCCGGAGCGGTGGAATTGATGAGCTGATTCAGAGTGCCACCATAGCCGACCGGGGGGGTGATGGGGATGAACGTTTGGCCAGGAGGAATTGTGGCGCCGTTGGGTCCCGCGCAAAACCCTGAGCCCTGCTCGGCCAGAGGCTGATTGGCGCACAAGTTGGACGGATTTTGCGTGCCGCCCAATCCATAGCCACCGTAATAAGCATAGAGGTCGAGGGAGGGCAGCAGGGCGTTACGCACCGCTTTGTTGCTCAGGTCACGGCTGTTTAAGTCGATGCGCGATTCGACCAGTTCGGCGCGATGGCGAAGCGCATCGTTAATCAAGTCCTCGGTGGGAACGACCGGCTCCTCGCGGGGAAGGTCCATGGTTGAGGTTGGTATGACTTCCGCGGTGGCCAGCACAGAGTCCTTCAAGGAGCGGCTCAGCGCGTTTTTCATCAGCAACTGCTCCAACTCCAAGTTCGATTGAGCAGCCGTAACCAGTTGCTGATCCTGCGCCACTGTGCTCTGGGCACGGACCACTTCGATGGGCGCCAGGCTGCCGATTTCGACCTGCTTCCTGGTGTCGGACAAGGTTTTTTGTGCAAAGGCGAGCGATTCGTTCTGCACGCGAGCATTTTCGTAGTTGTAGACCAGATCCCAATAGATGTTTTCAATTTGATCGAGACTGTCGATGATCTGCAGGCGAAACGCCACGTCGGAGAGTTCGCGGTTATTCCTGGCAATGCGAATGAATCTGGTGTTGGCCCCGAAACCGAAGCCCTGCAGGAGGTGCTGCGTTAGCTGGAAGCGGAAATTAGAGTTCAACTGCGGACTCAAGGTAGTGAATGGGGCGTCGCCCACCGTGGTCCGGGTGTTATTGAATCCGACCAACAAATTGGTGCCCCACGCGAATCCCTGGTTGTAGGCAAAGTTGCCCGTGATGGTGTTCTGCGGGGACGTGGGACTAAAAGAACTGGAGGGGAGAATGTGGAAGCGATCGGATTGCAAGGTTCCGGTAATGACCGGATCGAAGCTGGTGATGAGCGATCCGAGGCCCAAAGTCGAGCTGACCAAGCCGTTGGTGCCGCCGCCTGCGCCGCCCGCGCCCAAGCTGGTGCCGCCGGTCGACGCCCCAGAATTTGCACCGATAACGCCCACGCCGCCGCCGGGAGTGTTGAGCACGACTCCGGCGTTGACGCCGAGGATGCTTGCGCCGGCTTTCGCGCGCATCACATCGGTGTCGGCGATGTTCAAATTGTAGCGCGCGATGGCGACGTCAAGGTTATTTTCGAGCGCCAGCGCGATGGCGTCGTTGAGCGAGAGGTACAATTTGCCATCGCGCATCAAAGAATCGATGCGCGCCGTGTTGGCTAGATTGGGCGCGGCCAAATGCCGCGGTTTGTAAGGGCCGATCGGGTTGGGAAAATGCGATACCGGCTGGGAGTAGTTCAGCACGGGCAGGGGACGGGCCTCCGGTGTGTTTTGTGGAGTGGGCGCGGCGGGCGGTTCCTGGGCCGCAGCTGCGAGCGTCAGCGTCGCGAATAAAGCTGTAATGACGGCCAGCCTGATATTAAAACCTACGCGTGCGAATGGCATCTACTCATCTCCGTTCACGAGAACTGCTTGCTGGAAACTGGTTTCACTTACGATCTGCCGCACAAGCATCCGGGTAAATAGCCTCACGGCCATCTCCGCTGCACTGAAAGCCCTACTCAAAAGCTAGTACGCAATTGGAGGCATCCAAGTTCCTCAAAAGGTTCTCCGAAAAGCCTATGCCCTCGAAAGGTGCTTGGAACCATTTTGCAATTGCAAATTCGGTCCTTTTGGTGGCTGCTCTCTGGCACTACATAGACGGGCGGTCCGAATCCCGCACTTGAAATGAAAGTTCTGGAAACGCAACAGTATATCCGATGTGAAACTGTTAAAGTGCTCGCGATGCAGCACGTGGTTCGGAAAAAGGCAGCGCGCAGAAGACCTCAATCCATGAAATGCTTTGGATGAACCGGTACCGCGTTCGGACTCGAAAGATCGCATGCGCAATCTCAAACTGATTCTCTCCTATGACGGGTGCGATTTCGCCGGCTGGCAGGTGCAGCCCGACGCAGTTACAGTTCAAGGCTCACTTGCCTCAGCCATTGGACGAATCACCGGCGAAAAGGTATTGCCGCAGGGCTCGGGACGGACCGATGCGGGCGTGCATGCTCTGGCGCAGGTTGTGACATTTGTCACGGAGTCTTCCGTCCCCACGGCAAATTTTGTGAAGGCACTGAACGATATTTTGCCGGCGTCGGTAAGGGTGCTGGAAGCAGAAGAAGCGGCGCCGGATTTTCACGCGCGGCATTCGGCGCGGGCGAAGACCTATCGCTACCGGATTTACCGCGCAGCGATTTGTCCGCCGTTTCTGGCGAAGTATGTGTGGCATTATCCGTATCCGCTGGATGAGGAGGCGATGAATGCTTCCGCCGGATTGGTGGAGGGCGAGCACGATTTCACCTCTTTCGCGGCAGTCGATCCGGAGCGTAGCGCCGGCGTCCCGCCGGCTTTGGCGGATAGAGAGAATGCCCGGGGAGGCGACGCCGCGCAAATCTCGAACACCCGGCGCATCTACACTGCGAACTGGGAGCGCCAAGGAGACGAGTTTGTCTACACGGTGAGAGGATCGGGTTTTCTGCACCACATGGTGAGAAATTTGGTAGGCACGTTTATTCTGGTGGGCAAAGGAACGTTGCAGGCTGAGGACTTGACGCGAATTCTTGAGGCGCGCAGCCGCTCTGCCGCGGGGGCGACCGCGCCGGCCCGCGGACTGTATCTGGTGAATGTCGAGTATTGAGTCCAAGGCCAGGCATGTTCGGCAGGATGTTGAGTCATGACAACGGTATTACAAACCGCCGTGCGAAAGATTTCGTCGGTGAATCCAGCGACCGGCGAAGTTCTGCGCCAGTTAGAGTGCGCAAGCGCGGATGAAGTTCTGGCTGCGGTGGCACGAGCCCGGACGGCGCAGGCGGCGTGGGCGGAAATGGGGGTTCGAAAACGGATCGCGGTCCTGCGCGAGTTTCAATACCAGCTACAGGAGAAAAGAACCGGGATCGCTGAGGCCGTCACTCGCGAAGCTGGCAAACCTGTAGCGGAAGCCCTGACTACGGAAGTATTAGTGGTGCTCGACGCGGCGCGATTCCTGATTGAACATTCGTATCGTCTGCTGCGCGACGAACCGCTGCCGCACGGAAATCTCGCCACCAAGCTCAAGACGGGGCGGCTCTTGCGCGAGCCCTACGGCGTCATCGGAATCATCTCACCGTGGAATTATCCGTTTTCGATTCCCGCGACGGAGACGCTGGCGGCGCTGGTGGCGGGTAATGCCGTGGTGCTTAAGCCCTCCGAATTCACCTCGCTGGTAGCGCTGGAATTGGCCTCTCTGCTCCATGCTGCGGGCGTGCCTAAAGACGTTTTTCAGGTCGTGCTGGGTGACCGAGCGACCGGTGCAGCGCTGCTCGCGTCTCAGATCGACAAACTGGTGTTCACCGGCAGCGTGGCAACAGGGAAGCGTATTGCTGCCGCTGCGGCTGAACGCCTCTTGCCTGTAGTTTTGGAGTTGGGCGGCAAAGATCCCATGCTGGTCCTCGATGATGCCGACGTGGATGTAGCCTCGAGCGCGGCGGTATGGGGGGCCTTCGTGAATGCCGGGCAAACTTGCTTATCGGTTGAGCGCTGCTATGTGCATCGCAGTCTGTATGAAGCGTTTCTGAAGTTGTGCGCGGGGAAGGCCAGGAAGTTGCAGGTGGGACCGGGACTCGATCGCGCCACCGATGTAGGTCCGATGATCCACGAGCGCCAGTTGGAAGTTGTAGAAGCCCATGTGGAAGACGCGGTGGCGCGCGGGGCGCGGGTTTTGGCCGGAGGGTCGCGACGGAGAGATCTCGGGCCGAATTTTTATTCTCCCACCGTGCTGGCCGACGTGACCCAAGAAATGCGAATCATGCGCGAAGAAACCTTCGGACCCGTGCTGCCCGTCGCACCCTTCGACAGCGACGAGGAAGCGGTGCGGCTGGCAAACGATTCGGAGTTTGGTTTGGCCGCCTGCATCTGGACCCGCGACAACGCCCGCGGCGAACGGCTGGCGCGGCGCGTTCAGGCGGGCACTGTCATGGTGAATGATGTGCTCTCGTGTTTCGGCATCAGCGAGGCGCCGCACGGCGGTGTGAAATCCAGCGGCATTGGGCGTGCGCATGGCCGCTTTGGATTGGAAGAAATGGTACGTCTGAAATATCTCGACATAGACTTGACGCCATCGATGAAAAAAGTTTGGTGGTACGGTTACGGCGCGGCTTTCGCGCGCCAGATGGAAGGCTTCCTCGACATGCAGTTTGCCCGAGGATTTAGTTCGCGGCTGCGAGGAGCACTGCACGCTGCTGGCGTGCTGCGGCGGAGGAGACTGTGAAGGGCACTGGCTTGAGAAAAAAAACGCTCATATCGTGGAGCAGCGGCAAAGACAGCGCCTGGACGCTGCACCTGCTGCGTCAAGCGAACCAATACGAAATCGTTGGCTTGCTAACCACGATCAACTCCAGCTTTGACCGGGTTGCGATGCATGGAGTTCGCCGTGAATTGGTCGAAGCCCAGAACGAGGCTGCCGGACTTCCTTTGTGGAGAGTGCCGCTGCCGTGGCCCTGTTCGAATCAGGAATACGAGAGCGCGATGGCCGTGGCTTGTGCCAAAGCGGTCGATGCCGGAGTGGAAGTCGTTGCGTTCGGCGATCTCTACCTCGAAGATGTGCGGAAATATCGCGAAGACCGCATGCGTGGGACGGGTCTTACTCCTGTATTTCCTTTATGGAAGCTTGATACGCGGCAACTGATCAATGAGATGTGGGCCGGCGGAGTGCGCAGTCGAATCGTTTGTCTCGATCCCAAGAAGCTATCCGCCTCGTTTGCCGGGCGGGAGGTGAATCAAGAACTCGTTGACGAATTTCCGCCCGGAATCGATCCCTGCGGGGAGAACGGCGAGTTTCATACGTTCGTGTATGACGGCCCAATGTTCGCGCACGCGATTCCAGTGCAAAGCGGAGAGACGGTAACCCGCGATGGATTTGTTTTCACGGACCTGTGTCTGCCGGCACGGACAGAATCGACCGCCGACTCCATCGTTTGAAAATCATTCTGTAATCCGGTCTCCGTGGCTTGGCGGCTGAGAGATCACGAGAAAGCGCACAGCACCGGAGGACGGATTGCTGATCTGGTGACGCGCTCCCGGCAGGACGCGGATTCCGCTGCCGGCACGAACTAACGTGGTTCGCCCCTCCGCTTCCATCATCACTTCGCCAGATAAAATGTAGAAAAACTGCTGGGCTCTCTGGTGATAATGGCGGACTTCACAGCCGCCCGAGGGAATGAACTCTTCGATCACGCTGAGGTTTTCATCTTTCACCAGATGCCAGCCGTCGCAGTCGTTTCCCCAGCGGTAGTGCTCGGCGGTTTCGCGGCTTATGGAACCCGGCTGCGCGGAATCTTTGCGCATGCTTTCCATCTCCTTTTCCTCGTCTCCAGCTTTTCGTTCCCTGCGATCAAGTGTATCTTGTGTGCATGAATCCCTCTTCGAACTCAGATGCGAAACGCGAATTTCTGCGTCACGCTGTGGCTACGGTGGCCTACCGCGGAGGCAAAGCGATCCGCAATGCTCCCTCCGATTTTGCTAGTTATCAGTCCGCGGAAGGCGTGCGCACTCCCGGACAAATTTTGGCCCACATCGGAGATCTCTTCGGCTGGGCGCGCTCGATCGCCGCCGGCCACCGGACTTGGAAGGACTCCAGTCCGTTGCCCTGGGAAAGAGAGACTGAACGATTCTTTGCGGCGTTGCAAAAGTTTGATGACTATCTGGCGTCATCCGAGCCGCTTCACGTTACGCCGGAAAAGTTGTTTCAGGGTCCGGTCGCCGATGCCTTGACGCACGTTGGACAGATCGCGACGCTGCGGCGCATGGCCGGGGCTCCGGTTCGCGGCGAGAATTATTTCGACGCGGAGATTGCTGTAGGCCGCGTTGGGGCAGAGCAGACGCCGCCGAAGCGCGAGTTCTGAGTACGTCACGCTAGTCTTCCGCAGATTATTTCGAGCGGTTGCGATAAAGAGACGAGTCGACTTGACTCGTCATTGCGGACACATTTAGTTCGAGTTTAAGGAATTGCGCAATTTTCTGTGCGACGATTTCCGGATCGCCTAACACTTCGTGATAAGGAACGCGCAGAGTTTTAACGTAAGCTTTGCTGTCGAGCCAGGCGTGTACTGCACGCAGTTCCTTCTCGAACAGGGCTGCCATCGTGGCGTTGGAGACGCCGGCGGTTCCGCGGTTGCGCATCATGACTTCCTGCGAGGCGAGCACTTCGGGCAGCGGGCGCTGCATGAATATGACGCGATACTCGTGGCCTTCAGGCAACGAAAGCAGAAGGCGCGAGATGACTTTGACGACCTTGCCCTCGGCCTCGGCAATGCAGGCTGGATCTTTGGGGAGTTGCTTGATGCGCTCCCACTCGAGATAACCGCGAGGATTATCCACGTCGGCCTGTCGTTCGCCGTCGGAGAGCACGGGCATCCCTCCCGCGGCCAGCATCTGCATCATCAATGAAGTGCCGGAACGCGGCAACCCCGAAACGATCGTGATCATGAATCTCCTCAGCTGATTCTTCAGCTTTGATTCTTGAGCGGCACTTCCGCCCGGTAGATGGCCTGCCAATGGCCCGCTTTGAGGATGTAAACCGAACTTCCGTTCATGTGAACGGGAACTTTTTCCCCATTACACACTGCGTACTGCTCGGCTTTGTAAGTGAGCAGGTAAGCGCCGTCGGTGAGCGGCAGAACTCCGAAATCGGAAAGGCCGTAGCCATCTACTTTACAGGCTTTTGCGGCAGCTTCCTGCTCCTGCAATTCCTGGTCGCGGGAGAACGTTCCGGAGTCGTTCCAGAAGATTCCGTTCTCGGCGATGTGTTCGCGGAAGTAGGCCTGGTCTTTCATCTTCCACGCTTCGAAAAAGCCGGTTTCGGTGCGGACTAACTCCTGTTGAATGCTGGTGAGGGTAGCCGGTTTCTTCTGCGGAGTTTGCGCGAGTGACCCAAGCGGCAGAAGACATAGAGGGAGCAGAATTGCTACGCAGGCTGGAAAGGTGTTTGAGACGCGAGATATCGGACGATTCATGGGACGCTCATTCTGGCGCTGGATTGCCGGTCACGAGAATAACGCCTAGCATACGACATCCGGGGCTTGGGCTCGACTTTCGGCTTCGAGTACAATGACGCTCGTAGGGCCGAATCCGGCGGCGCGAGCGCCGCATGAACGAGGGTGAGTGCTTTGGCCACTGGCGAAATCACGACCGCGACTCCGCAAACTCCGGCGCAGCTTGCGCATCATAAAGTCAAAATCAAAAAGGCTGGGCAGCGCGCCTGCAACGAGAAAAACGAAAAAGGCAAATTCTGCGGCGGCCACTTGAAGCGCTGGTCCTACTGGGCCGACGTGGTGGAGCAAGCTTGCGGCGATGCGGAAAAGGCCTGGGGGCCGGACGCCGAAGTATATCGCTGCGAGCATTGCCAAACGCTGTATCTGCCGAATCCTGCGGAAGCGAAAGTGAATGTTGCAGGGCAGGGAATGATTTCGGTGTTCGGGCTGACGCTGCCGCCGAAAGAGAAGTAGAACCGAGTACCTAGTACCGAGCCGCAAGCGAAGCGCGGGTTTGACTCGGTACCAGGTACTGGGTACCAGCAACTTTCTTCCATGAATACTTCCGAACTCATCTACGACTGGAACAAGAATCATGCGCCGGGGCTGAAGCCGGCGGGGCCGGTGCTGCTCAACGACGAGAGCCTGCGCGATGGCTTGCAATCGCCTTCGGTGCGCGACCCTTCCATTCCAGAGAAAATTGAAATCCTTCATCTGATGGAAGCGCTGGGGATCGACTCGCTCGATCTGGGACTGCCGGGCGCAGGGCCGCGCGCGGTGGAGCATGTGACGGCGCTGGCGCGTGAAATTGTTGCGCACAAGATGAAGATTCGCGCCAACTGCGCGGCGCGCACGCACGAGAACGACATCCGTCCCATTGCGGAGATTGTGCAGAAAACCGGGCTGCCGATTGCGGCCGCAACGTTCATCGGATCGAGCCCCATAAGAAGACTTACCGAAGGCTGGTCCGACGATTTTCTTTTGCAGACCACCGAGAAGGCGATGAAGTATGCGGTTTCGCTCGGCCTCGATCCGATGTACGTAACCGAAGATACGAGCCGCTGTGATCCGGAGACGGTGAAGCGGCTTTATTCGACCGCGATCAGTTGCGGGGCGCGGGCCATCGTCATTTGCGATACGGCCGGGCACGCCACCCCGATGGGCGCATTCGCGCTGGTGAAATTCGTGATCGAAGAAGTGGTGAAACCTTCCGGGGAAAAAATTCGCGTGGACTGGCATGGGCACAGCGATCGAGGACTCGCCATCGCCAACTCGATGGCGGCGGTGATTGCAGGCGCGAACTGTGTTCACGGTTGCGCGATTGGCTTGGGCGAACGTGTGGGGAATACGCAGATGGATCAGATGCTGGTGAATCTGAAGCTGATGGGGATCGCGCCGTGGGACGAGCGGGATTTGACGAAGTTGAAGCATTATTGCCGGGCCGTGTCGCGGGCCATGGGCGTGCCGATTCCGGCGAATTATCCGGTAGTGGGCGAGGATGCCTTCCGCACGGCTACGGGCGTGCATGCTGCAGCGATCATTAAGGCGTATCGCAAGAACGACGTTGTGCTGGCGAATACGGTTTATTCGGGTGTGCCATCGCATGAATTTGGACTGGAGCAAATCATCGATATTGGTCCGATGAGCGGGAAGTCGAATGTGCTGTTCTGGCTGGAGCGGCGCGGCATTCCGGCGACGGACGAATTGGTGGACCGGATTTACCAACGCGCCAAAACCAGCGACCATACGCTGAGCGATGCCGAGGTGGTGGAGTGCCTGCCCGCAGCCACAGTGAAGCAAAACTGAAATCATGTCCGACGCAATTTCCAAGCCGATGCGGCATGCGATTCTGGGAGCGGGGGGCATTGGCGGCCTGATGGGCGCGTGTCTGGCGCATGCGGGAGACGCGGTTACGATGGTGGTCCGGCGCGAGAAGTTGGCGCAGTATCCTAAACAACTTCATTTAGAAAGTCCTTTTGGGAATTTCACGGTGGATGTCGCCGTTGCTGCGGAGGTTCCCGAGGCCGATGTTCTCTGGCTCACGGTGAAGGCTACGCAGTTGGAGCCGGCGCTTGCGGCTTTCAAGAATCCCGGTGCGATTGTGCCGCTGCTGAACGGGATTGATCACGTGGCTTTGCTGCGGTCGAAGTATGGGGCGCACCGGGTGATTCCTGCGACTATCGCGGTCGAAACCGAGCGTGTGGGTCCGGGGCACATCGTCCATCGATCGCCGTTTGCGCGGCTTTTTGCTTCTTCCGCTGGGCGTGCGCTGTTAGGCACCACGCTTGATGAGCTGCAGAAAATTGGGTTCGCTTGCCGCTTCGTGGATGATGAACCGACGCTGATGTGGGGCAAGCTGGTTTTTCTAGCGCCCTTTGCGCTGAGCACGACTGCGGCCGATAAGACGGTTGGCGAGATTGTCTCCGACCCGCAGTGGCGGAGTTTGGCAGAGGCTTGCGTCCGGGAGGCGTGCGCCGTGGCGGTTGCCGAGTCGGCCGCCGTGGATGCCGACTCGATCCTCGCCTGGGTGAAGACCGCGCCGGCAAATATGCGCAGCTCGATGCAGAAGGATGTGGAGCGCCACAACCCGCCGGAGCTGGATGCGATTGCGGGACCGATTTTGCGCGGGGCGCGGAAGCATGGGATCGCGGTCCCAGTGACGGAAAAATTGGTGGCTGCGGTGGAGCGGCGAGCGGGGTTGACGCGGCTGGGGTGAGATTCCGGATTAAAAAAAACTACGGATCAAACGCGTAAAATCTCTTGAATCAATGACTTGGCGGCGGCCCGATCCGGATCGGTCCCGCTAAATCTATCACTCTAAAGGGCTTGTCGGTAAAATCTTTGCAATCAATGGTTTAGTGGTGATCTGTTCTCGCTAAGTCCTTTGGAATCAGCAAACAGCCTCTGAGCGCCCATCTTAACTAGTTGATAGCAAATGAGTTGCTCGTAAAATATTGCCAACGAAGGAGTTGGCCGGGCCTATTCTATTTTCAAAGAGTTTACAGCCTGGAGCAAACGGGCGGCGCTGCGCCCGCATTGGTTAGGATTGTGCAGTTTGGGGGCGGGGGCAAGGTTGGATGTCACAACGGGCTGTGGAAAGCGCAAGTTCTGGCGGTAATTCCTTCCGAGGGTGAGAAAGTGCAATCCCATATCTCGTAAAAGAGGTGAGACGCTGGGGACCCGGCCAATTCTCAATGAGTGTAATCGCTGTTTTCGTCAGCCAACGCATTCCAGTAATATCCTTTCGACCTGCAAAAAGCATCTTCCATGGCGAACTTGCTCGATGTAGTGTGCAGAATTTGGCCGAAGAGTTCGGACAGTTCAGGCCCGGCCCCAGCCGCGAAGAACTAAACCACATGCTCAACCTGCCTCAATAAAATCCGTCATTTAGACCATCCTTCGTCTCCCCGAAAAATAATTGATTAGATTCCGTTCTCATGTCGATTCGGCCACACCCCGTTCGACGTATCAGCAGAGAGCCAGTACGATAGCGAGCAACAGCGATCCAACTGCGCTCTCAATCTGAGTTCACCGGTTAGCCAACAAATAGCTAAACCCGAAAACAAGCCACTCAACCATCGCTCAACCCAAAGGAGATTTCGCAATGCGATTCATGGTCATCGTCAAATCAACCCCAGAGGCAGAAAAAGAAGGCGCCCTCCCCGATCCACAGCTCCTGCTCGAAATGGGCAAGTACAACGAAGAGCTCAGCAAGGCAGGCGTCCTGCTCGCCCTCGACGGCCTCCATCCCAGCTCCAAAGGCGCACGCGTCAAATTCTCCGGCAAGTCTCGTACCGTCGTCGACGGCCCCTTCACCGAGGCCAAGGAGCTCATCGCCGGCTTCTCGATCTTGCAGGTCAAGTCCCTCGAAGAGGCCATCGAGTGGGTCAAGCGTGGCCCTAACTGCGGCCCCGGCGACTACGAAGTCGAAATCCGCCAAGTCTTTGAGATGGAAGACTTCGCACCCATCCTGTCCGAAGAGCAGATCCAGCACAAAGTAGCGAAGCGGGCGAAGCTGCCAAATCAGACCGCCAACAAATAACCGCTCTTGCATCCACGGATTGAATCTGGTGTGATCGGTAGCGGTGTCCGCTACCGATCCACATCACGCCACAGATCAAGCCCTGCATCGCACCGTCGAAGCCGTATGGCGCATCGAGTCCGCGCGCGTCATCGCCGGCCTCACCCGCGACTTAGACCTAGCCGAAGATCGTTCGGCGCATCTCCTTAAGAATGAATGCCTTACTGGCTTGACCTATTTTTATCGCAAAATGACCGCTGTTCCATTTACACCCCTTTGCGGCTGCGGTAAGCAGACAACATGGGCGGGACCCCTTCCACTCCACGTTTACCGCTGCTTCGTACCTGTCACTCGATACCCGCGCAAGCTTGGGAAACACCTCGCAGTGCCCCTTTAGTCAAGAAAAGCGAGTGAGTTATGGCATAGGCCATGCCTGAGATTATCGCTCTTGTCGGTTGTTGGCGAAAAATCCCAATAGCGCTCATTGACTGATTCTGTGATACTCGTCACACCGGTCGGCCCCGATTCGAAAGCTACCGTCTCAGCCCACATGAAAGCCGCCGTTTACACCAAAGCCAAAACCGGAAAGGTCCTCGAAATGAAGGATCTCGAACAGCCGGTTCCGAAGAACAACGAAGTCGTCATACGGGTTCGCGCCGCTTCCATCAATCCTCTGGACTGGCGCATGAAGAGCCAACGGCCCGGCGTCGATGCCGCTGGCCAGGTAGCAGCGGTCGGAGGAGCTGTGACGCAGTTCAAGATCGGTGATGCTGTGTTCGGCCTCTGCAAAGGGGCCTTTGCCGAATACGCCTGTGCTCTCGAAGCCAAGTTAGTCAGGAAGCCGGACAGCCTGAGCTTCGACCAAGCGGCTGCTGTGCCGGTTGCAGGGCTTACCGCGTTGCAGGGGCTTCGCGACAAAGGAAGCCTTCAGCCGGGGCAGAAGGTCTTGATTAACGGCGCGGCGGGAGGAATTGGCACCTTTGCCGTGCAGATCGCAAAATCGTTTGGGGCTAACGTAATTGGCGTGTGCAGCACGAAGAATGTCGAATTAGTGCGCTCGCTCGGTGCCGACAGGATCATTGACTATACCCGCGACGATTTTACTCAGGACAGCGAACGTTACGATTTGGTTCTAGATAACGTTGGGAACCGCACATTGTCAGCGATGAAGCGGGTTCTGACTCCGAGCGGAAAGTGTGTCATGGCGGGAGCGCCTAAGGAACTCTGGGCAGTATTTATCCGATTGCTCAAAGCATTCGCGTGGTCCCCGTTCTTGAAGCAGAAGTTCATATTCTTCATTGCGAAAATGAATAGAGACGACCTGACGACCCTTTGCGGGCTTATCAAGGCCGGAAGACTCACCCCTGAGATCGACCGACGCTATCCGCTGGATGAAACCGCCGATGCCCTCGCTTACGCAGAAGAAGGACATGCCCGAGCGAAAGTCGTCATTGATTTCTAATAGGACTAGGAGACGCTGCCTGACACTCCTCTGTTCAAGGCGGTCTATCAATCTTAATTGTCGTAAAATCGCCACACTTACTTGACCCCAACCATCCCCATCCACTGCTTGTAAAATCAGTTCTCCCCTGAGCGGATTACTGCCAGTTGCTCAGTGCGCATAAAGACAGAAGCATCCTCGTGGTGAAGACTTGGTTCTATGATGACGAAGCACGAAGAGAACCCATCCGCTCATATTGAAGTTATCCCCGCAACATTGGAGCAGAAGCCGATCCTGGCTAACCTGCTTGAGTTGTACGGGCACGATTTCAGCGAGTTCCACGATATCGATCTAGGACCAGATGGCAGGTTCGGCTACAAATGCCTGCCTCTTTACTGGAGTGAGCCGGGGCGACATCCGTTTCTTGTCAGGGTAGACGGCAGACTGGCCGGATTTGCCTTCGTCAAGCGAGGGTCGGAAGTTTCTGGAGATGAAACGGTGTGGGATATGGCAGAGTTCTTTGTGATTCGTGGATACCGGAGGCGGGGAATCGGAACGCAAATAGCGCACGAGGTATGGAGGCGGTTCCCGGGGCGGTGGGAAGTTCGCGTGATGCAGTCGAACGCTTCGGCATATCATTTTTGGGAGCATGCCATTTCGATGTTTGCGGGTGAGGCGATCGATCCTATTCGCATCGAGAAAAGCGGCGAATGTTGGAAGCTTTTCTCATTTGAATCCAGGCATGTTTTGTAAACACCGGAGTGAATGCCCTTCGGCCTCGCGTTGGGCGTTGCCGGTCTCATCTTGTTCCTTCCTCTGACCGCCGGCTCAGCCGCGCTCCGAGTGGTGCGCCGAGTGCACTTGTGTCAGGCCGCGGCCTTGCGGGCTAGTGCGCTGGTGAGCTATGGATCTCGGCGATGTATCCCCCGGGAAATTCGACAATTGCGGTGGTGCGGTCTTGTGCGGGGTAGGGCGCGAATAGAATTTTAACTCCGGCGGCTTTGGCTTTGTCGAGGGTTGCGCCGAGATCCGGCACACGGTAGCCGGTGATCTCGTAGCCGAAGGGATAGGGAAGATGGCCGTCCGTCACGAGCACCAGCATATTGCCGAAGAGGGACCTGATCTCGATGCGGCGGTAGGTTTCTCGGGCTTGGCCGATTTCTGCGGCGTCGGCGTGCGGGTCATCCGAGACTACTTTGCCGTTGGCGAAGCGGACAAAGCTGGCCACAAAGTTATCGGCCTCGTCGCGCGACACGTAGACGCGGTTTTCGGGAACGGTTTCGAGCGGCGGATTGGTGTTGGTGGAGGGAGTGAAGTGCCAATAGATTTGCATCTTCAGGCCGCCAGGCCACTCGATGACTGCATCCATTCCGATCGCGTCTTTGAACGGCTCGACGACGACCTCGGCTCCGGCTGCTCGAGCGGCTTTGATGGCCTGATCCATATCGGTGACGAGATATCCGGTGCGCTCCTGGCCAAAGGGGAAGGGAATGGGGGTCTGGTAGGCGAAGATGGATAGGGCGCCGACCGGAGTCAGCAGGTATTGCATTTGGGTGCTGCTGGTCACGGGCAGGACGTTCGCCACGCTACGCTTGGAGGGCTTGCCGCCGAAAGTGGCAACGAAGCTGTTGACGAAGGCATCGAGGTCGGCGGGAGCAATGTAGACATGGGTCGTGTCGTATTGTGGGCCGACGGCAACGCCTGCGGCTGGCAGAGTTTGGGCGAGCGATGCGGAGGCCAAGGGAAGTAGCAGGGCGGCCACCAGAGTCGTCGGGTGGCTGAATGCGATCAGGCAGGTTTTTCTTCGAATTGGGAGTGGGCTGGATCTGGTAATGGTCGTCATTGGCATGGAGGCTCTGGGTAGGTTGTAATCGTTATGATCGAAGACTGCAACTGAGTTTTCCTGGATCACTCTTGGGCCGGTTTTTCTTGACGACGTGGTGCCTCGAAGGATCGTCAGAAAGGCTTCAGGTTTTCTCGAAGTACTTGAACGCTTTGCATGACGAGCATGCGCCGATTTAGCTTTTTTCCCGGTTTCGAAGTCGATCCAGCAACAGGGAAGGCTCCACTTCGTTGCTAAAGAATGCGAGAAATGGGGCGCCCGGCTCGTAACCGAGATGCCTGGGACGACCACCCTTAATACTCCTGCCATGCTGAGTGCGCGTTGAGCGAGTCATGGCCGTAGGGCTTGTGTAAAGCCTGTGTAATGGGCGGTTTGACTTTCGATACCAAGCTGTGAAACCATTATTTCGGCAGGGTGCAATCGCAGCTCTGCCCGCACACTTTAAGCTGTTCTCGCCCTTCTTGCGCATTTATCTATCCTTAACCTCTTAAGGAAGTTGGCTTTTAAGGAAGTTCCTTTGCGCTCGGAACTCTTGGAGAGGGGCAGATAATGACCCGCGTGGCAGCAGCGAAGAAACTCAGCAAGTTCGATCCCAAGACATTCCTTTCGACCATCAACGGTGGTCGAAAGATCGAAGCTTTTTCCAAAAAGCAGACGATCTTTGCTCAGGGCGACTCGTCCGAGGCCGTTTTTTTTATAAGGGAAGGAAAGGTCAGACTCACCGTTGTATCGAAAATCGGGAAGGAAGCCACAATAGGCGTCCTAAACAAGGGAGATTTCTTCGGGGAAGGTTGCCTTACAGGGCAACCTCTCCGCCTGTGCTCGGCAACCGCAATGACCGATTGCTCGATAATGAAGATCGGCAAGAAGTCCATGATGGAAGTGCTTCACCGGGAACACGCGTTTTCCGATATGTTCGTGGCGTATTTGCTCACTCGGAACATCCGGTACGAAGAAGATTTGGTGGACCAACTTTTCAATTCCAGCGAAAAAAGACTGGCCCGGATCCTGCTACTGCTGGCTCATTTCGGCAAGGACGGTAAGTCCGAAACTCTAATCCCCAAGATGAGTCAAGAGACCATGGCAGAGATGATAGGCACCACGCGGTCGCGGGTTAGCTTTTTTATGAATCGGTTCAGGAAGTTGGGGTTCGTCAACTATCACACCGGCGATGAATTACAAGTTAACAGTTCACTTCTCAACATCGTTCTCCACGACTAGAACTTCCTTGCGAGAGGACGGAGTTCTGCTCTCTCTTGCGATTTGGAACGGGCACACTCACTACCTTCGGGCGTGGTATAGTGGCTGCGAGGCGGTTACCCTTATCCTCTTTCAGGTCTTCTGACCTAAGCCAGTCCATCTGAAGTTCTCCCACCTTAGGTTTTGCAGCGAGAGAGGTGTGCCCATGCTTTTCGAAGCGATCTTGCGCGAAGTCGATCAACTCCACAATGTCAGTACGCGTCTTGAGGGATTGGCGGACCGACATCCACCCGTCTCAGAACCACTCATCACTATCGCGGGAAGCGTTCGCAACACGGCTACTCTATTGGAGGTGCTGGTTGCGACTAAAGGTCCCAAGCCGATCTGAGGAGGGCTCCGAAGCGAAGACGCGCCGGCGTCCTTAGGAAAGCCATCGCCCGAACTGTGCAATTTGGACCAGTCGGACCAATCCTTGCGAGCCTATGCTGTGTCTATTGGAGAACGAAGAAAATGAACAGTTGCAGCGAGGGCGCTGCTTCGCAAGGCTCCGCAACCACCTCTGTCGTATCCCGGCGCAACGCCCGACTCAGATCGTGCCAGGAAGCCACCGCTCGCCGAGCCTTCGGCTTCCGGCCAGGAACTGAATCCCGGAGATCGAGTCGAGGGCTTGGGCAACTTCGGAAAGCCTACTGGAGAATTCGGCACAGTGGAGCAAGCCAACGACGACGACGCAGTGGTTAAATGGGATGATGATGACGGTCGTAGGCGACTCCATCAACCGTCGCTCAAGAAGGTTTAGCCCTCCACCAGACTGGTCCCAGCTGTCTGAAGCCGATCGGCAAGTTTCAAAGACTTGCTTTTAACAGAGTCCCACACTTCGAGCCACCGTGGACAGACACGTACTCACCCACCATGGTCGGCAGAGCGCACCTCAAAAGTGATCCCCCGTTCCCGCTCTTGCCAATGCCCATCCCCTTCCCATGCGTTGTAAGATGACGCAATACTTGCCATGAGCCCAATTCCCCCGCGCGCGGACTTGCCGGATGTTGAGCCTACGGTGCAGCAGGAGGTGGCGCGGCTGGCGGCGGCGCCAGAGGTGCGGTCGGCGTTTAACTGGCTGCGCACGCAGGAGCCGCAACTGGCGCAATGGCAGATGGAGGTGGCGCGGATTGCTGCGCCTCCGTTTGGGGAGTCGGCGCGTGGGGCGTGGCTGGCGGAGCGCTTTCGCGAAGTCGGGCTCGACGATGTTCGCATCGACGATGTCGGCAACGTGTTCGGAGTGCGTCCGGGATTCGGGCAGCGTTATGTGGCATTAAGCGCGCACATCGATACGGTGTTTCCGGCGAACACGCCGCTGAATATTCGACAGCAGAGCAGCCGGTTGTATGGGCCGGGAGTTTCCGACAACGGAGCGGGGGTGACGGCGATGCTGGCGATTGCCGCGCTGCTGCGCGCGGTGCGGCTGCGGCACGCGCTCCCGTTTGTGTTTATCGGCAACGTCGGCGAAGAGGGCGAGGGCGATCTGCGTGGGATGCGGCATATTTTTTCCACGCCGCGCTGGAAGGACTCGATTGCCTACAGCGTGGTGCTCGACGGCGCGGGCGCGGACACGATTGTGGCTGAGGCGCTGGGCAGCCGGAGGTTTGAGGTGATTGTGCGCGGTCCGGGCGGGCACTCGTGGAGCGATTTTGGCGCGCCCAATCCGATTGTGATTCTGGCGCGGGCGATCGATACGTTTACGGCTGCGCCGGTGCCTACTACGCCGAAGACGACTTTCAATATTGGAGTGATTCGTGGCGGCACGTCGGTGAACTCGATTCCTGAGTCGGCGAGCATGAAGGTGGATATCCGGTCGACGTCGATGGCGGAGATGGAGCGGCTGGAGCAGACGCTGCGGCTGGCGCTGAATCGTGCGGTGGAAGATGAAACGCTAGCGGCGGAGATGAGGTCGGCGGCGCAGAAGCGGCCTTCGGGAGTGAATTGCGAAGTGGTGGCGATTGGGAATCGTCCGGCGGGTGAGTTGGCGGTGGGATCGCGGATTTTGCATGTGATTCGGGCAGTGGACGCGCAGTTGAATAATGCGGCGCAGGTGCAGCGGGCGTCGACGGACGCGAACATTCCGTTGTCGATGGGGCTGGAGGCGATTGCGATTGGCGGCGGAGGGTCGGGCGGCGGGGCGCACACGTTGCAGGAGTGGTTCGACTCGAATGGGCGGGAATTGGGATTGAAGAGGATTTTGTTGACGATGCTGGCGCTGGCGGGAGCGGGGGAATGATGAGATTCGTAACGCCGAGAGTAAAGAAGCGGTTGGAATTGTGCCGTCCCTGCGGGACTGACTCCTTCTTTGTGCTTCCACCCGGCACTGCCGTGCCGGGCTTTCACATGCCGTCACTTCGTGATTGGGTTGTCGTAATCTCACTCTTTGTTTTTATCGCCATCTTTTCAAACGTGCCGGTTTCGGCTCAGAACGTTCCTGCTGCTTCGGCGGAATCGAAGCCGAAGGCTGACATTATTTTCGTCCACGCGAATGTCTATACCGGGGTGCCGTCGAACGCGCAGTTCAGTTCTATTTTGCGCGAGGAGGCGATTGCGGTGCGCGGGGATCGGATTCAGGCGGTGGGGAAGAATGTAGACATTCAGAAGCTGAAGGGGCCGCAGACGCAGGTTGTTGATTTGGGCGGGCATTTTGTCATGCCAGGTTTTAACGACGCGCATTTGCATCTAGCTGACGCTGGCTTGCAAAAGTTGAATGTGGATTTGATTGGAGTGAAGACGCTGGATGAGCTTCGCAACCGCCTGCTGGCCAAGGTGGAGACGGCGAAGCCGGGGGAATGGATTCTGGGCGGAGGATGGGATGAGACGCTGTGGCCGGTGAAGGCTTTGCCCAGCCGGTGGGATCTGGATGAAGTGTCGGGCGGGCATCCGGTGTTTCTGGATCGTGTGGATGGTCACCTGGCGGTGGCGAATACGCGGGCGCTGCAGTTGGCGAGCGTTACGATTGCGAGCCGCGATCCGGAAGGCGGGCAGATCGATCGCGATGCCAACGGCCAACCGACGGGGGTTCTGCGCGATACGGCGCAGCATGCGGTGGAAGTGGTGCTGCCGCAACCGACGCGCGAAAAGCGGAGGCACGGGATTGAAGTGGCGCTGGCGGATTTGGCCGAGCACGGGGTGACTTCGGCGCAGGATTACTCGCCGGATTGGCAGAATTTTGAGATTTACGAAGATTTAGAAAAGGAAGGCAAGCTGACGGCGCGGATTTCCGAGTGGCTGCCGTTTGACGATTCTATCGAGGAATTGCAGAAGAAGCGGGATTCGCATCCGCAGGCCGATCTGATGTTGCACACGGGAATGCTGAAGGGATTTATGGACGGTTCGCTGGGCGGGCATACGGCGGCGCTTTTGGAGCCTTACTCGGATGATCCGAAGAACTCGGGATTGCCGCGCTATGAGGCGGCGAAGCTGAACGACATGGCCAAAGAGCGCGTGCTGGCGGGCTTTCAGCTGGGATTCCATGCGATTGGAGATAAGGGTATCCAGATGGCGTTGGATGCTTTTGCCGAGGCGGAAAAAGCGGCGCGCGAGCAGAAGGTGAAGGGCCCGAATGGCGGAGACGATTTCCGGTTACGCGTCGAACATGCGCAGGTGACGACGCCGGCGCAGATTGCACGGTTTAAAGAATTGAAAGTGATTGCGTCGATGCAGCCGAGCCATCTGACGACCGACATGCGATGGGCGCAGGACCGGCTGGGGGCGAAGCGGGCGGCCACGGCTTATGCGTGGGCGGCGTTTCTGAATAAGGGAGTGACGCTGGCGTTTGGAACGGATTATCCCGTGGAGCCAGTGACGCCGTTCCGCGGACTGTATGCGGCGGTCACGCGCAAGAGCGAGGATGGCAAGCAGGAATTTTTCCCGGCGCAGAGGCTCACCATGGATCAGGCGATTGCCGCTTATACGACGGGCTCGGCCTTTGCCGAGTTCGAAGAAAAAGAAAAGGGGAAGCTGGTGCCGGGGATGCTGGCGGACTTCGTGGTGCTGGACCGCGATGTGACGGCGGCTGCGGCGGAAAAAGTTCTGGCGACCAAGGTGCTGCGCACGGTGGTCGGTGGAAAAACGATTTACGAAGTGAAGTAACTTCTTCAGACGCGAGAGCGGTTTTGTGCGTCTAACCCATTTGTGGCCGCATTCTTAGCGATCATTACCCGGCAGTTCGGTGCTGGGCCAAATCCTTGTTGCCGAGATCCGAAGGACTCAATTCGGCAGTTTCAGTGGTGAAAAGTTAACAGCCAGCAGCCGTCCGTCGTTCTTCACCGCGTAGGAGTACGCGTGATGCGGTGGCTCCGGAGCGAACTCGACCAAAATGTAATTCTCACCTTCCAGGTGCTCGTCGAAATGCTGCATATACTTCTCGAACTCGCTCACGAATGATCGCTTGGCCCAGTAGACCATGATTTTTAGAGGAGACTTCACGCATAGCAGTTTGTGGAAGTCGTACAGCACCTCATCCTGGGTTCCCCACTCTGATTCCGCAGCCAGATGGATTGCCCCGCTCGTCTTGTGCAGCCAGATCAAGTCGAGCAGCCATCCCGGCCCATCATCACCGGGATAAACGAAATAGTCTTCTTTGTCGGCCAGGTTGCGGAGCGCCTTTTGCACTGCGGGGGTTCGAATGCGCCTACCGTCTGGCAATTCCTGAAGGGTTGAAATAAGTTTGTCCGCGACAATGATGGGATCGATCAGCGGCTTGCGGAAAACTCCCATACTGAGGTTACTTCTTCCTAAGTGGAATGATCTCACGTAGCATCGATCAGGACAATCGGCATTCGACCCTCCCGGGGGACACGATTTGGCCCGGACTCGGCAACACGGAATTAGCCCACTACCCGCAGTTCCGTTTTTGAGCCTGCGCCTTGGCCAACGGGTATAATTAATCCCTATACGTCTTCGGAGGAAGCAGATTTATGGATTCGCGGGCATTTTGGCTGCGTTTGAAAACTCATCGCTGGGTCTATTCGTTCAGCATTGTGGCTACGCTGGCGCTGGGTATTTTGATTGGTTCGGTGGTTTCCTACGGAGTGAAAGGCAAGGAAGGGCAGAAGTCCTCGTCGTCCGACGCGACTCCGTTGACGGTGCCGTCTCCCAAGCAGCTTTCGGGCGAGTTTTCCCAGATCGCCAAGCAGTTGGGGCCGACCGTGGTCAACATCAACACCGAGTCGACGATCAAGAATCCGCATCGCCGGCGCGGCGGGCAGGGGCAGGCTCCTGATGACGACGAGAACGGTGGCGGCGGCCAGGGCGGGATGGACGATTTCTTCAACCGCTTTTTCGGCGGACAGGGCGGCCCGCAGGGTGACGCGGCGATTCGCGAGCGGTCGCTGGGTTCGGGCGTGATCGTTGATTCGAAGGGTTACATCGTCACCAATCGCCACGTAGTCGAGAAGGCGGATCGCATTCGGGTGCGTTTGCAGGACGATCCTCCCGGCGTGCAGCACGACGCCAAGGTGATTGGCGAGGATTCGGAAACCGATTTGGCCGTCATCAAGATTGAAATGAGCCGTCCGGTGCCGGTGGCCAAGATGGGGAACTCCGACAGCATGGAGGTAGGCGATTGGGTGCTGGCTATCGGCAGCCCGTTCGGTCAGGTGGGTACGGTAACGGCTGGCATTGTGTCGGCCAAGGGGCGCGATATTGTGCCTGGCCGTCAGTTCCAGACTTTCATTCAGACCGATGCCGCGATCAATCCGGGAAATTCGGGAGGACCGCTGGTGAATCTGGAAGGCGAAGTGATCGGCATCAACACCGCGATTTTGAGCGAGACCAACGCGTATGCGGGCGTGGGATTCTCGCTGCCGTCGAATACTGTGGTGCAGGTTTATAACCAACTGATTGGACCGGAGCATCGGGTGGCCCGCGGATCGATCGGCATTATGTTCGATGCGGTGGAAAACCCGGCAATCACGCGGGTTTATGGTAATGGATCGGGCGTGACCATATCGAGCGTGGTGCCCGGCAGCCCGGCGGATGAAGCTGGGTTGAAGGTGGGCGACACCATCACCACGGTGGACGGCCACAAAGTGACCAAGGGGTCTGAATTGGTGGCGGACATCGCGTCGCGCAAGCCGGGATCGAAGGTGGCCTTGGGCTTTGTGCGCAACGGCAAACAGCAGGATACGAGCGTGACCATTGCGGATCGTGCGAAGCTGTTTGCGGCGCGGCTGAACGAGGATGACGGCGGCAATGACGAAAGCACGCCGAAGCAGGATAAGTTCGGAATCTCGGTGCGCAGGCTTACGCCGGAGATGGCGGAGAAGCTGGACATTCCGGGAGGCAAAGGCGTCATCGTGCAGGATGTGAAGCCGGGATCGTTTGCCGACGACATCAACCTGGGGCGCGGCGACGTGATTCTGGAAATCAACAAACAGCCGGTGAATAGCGAAGAAGATTTCGCCAAGGCGGAGTCCAGCCTGAAGAGTGGACAGGATGTGGTGTTCCTGGTGCGCCCGCGGGGTGCGTCGCGGCAGGATGGAACCATCTTCGTGCCCGGAACACTTCCGTAACTTGGGGTTTAGTCAACGGGAACTGGCATTGCGACATCCGATAGAGGATGATGGCAATGCCAGCCTGCCCTTGGCCTTTATTTTTGCGCCGGGCGAGTTGGCGGAAACTTGAGGGTCTACCGTTGGAACTGAAGCAGCGCGCGAGAAGACTGAGGGGATGGTTGGGCGCGGCCAGCGTTCTGGCGGGGTGCTGTCTGGCTGCCGTCGGAGGTGTTTCGCAGGATGCTGCGAGCCACGCACCTGCCGACAAGACTGCTCCCGCGAAGAAGACGGTCTCGGCGACAGCTACTTCGAAGAAGCACGCGAAGGCGGGTGCTTCCGCTTCGAAAGCAAGTTCGTCCTCTTCATCTTCCTCGGCGAAGGCGCGTCCAGCGGCGCATTCCGCGGCCGGTCAGCATTCGAAGTCAAAGACGGCCGGCACTGCGCACAACGGTAAATCCCAGTATGCGAGTGCGCGAAAGAGCGGCAAGAAGAAACCTCGCGGACAGCAGAAGATCGATCCCGAGCGCGCCCAGGCGATTCAGGAAGCGTTGATCCGCGAACATTACATGAGCGGCGAGCCGACGGGAACATGGAATCAGTCGAGCGAGGACGCCATGCGGCGCTATCAGGCCGATCACGGCTGGCAATCGAAACAGGTGCCGGATTCGCGGGCGCTGATCAGTTTGGGGTTAGGGCCGAGCCACGATCATCTGTTGAATCCGGAAAGCGCCATGACCACGGGGCCGAACCTTTCTAATGCGGCCGCGCCGGTGAGTGCTCCATCGCAGAGCCCGCTCTCGCACAGTGCGGAACCGGGAGCGCCGATCAGCACGAATCCAGCGCCGTCGGCGGGAGTGCCTGCTACGGCCGCCGACCACGACGCATCCAGCCCGCAGTAAGTTAGCAATTAGCAATTAGTTGCTGGATTGCCAATTGCTAGTTGCTAACGGCCTGATTTGCGATAGCTGCCTGTTACGGGCCGCGGAAAATAAGGCAGAGGCTGCGACTGAATAATTGCGGCCGGATTGGCGTCAACCAGCGCATCGGCAACTTCCTCGCCGCAGATTTCGGCGGCGGCATCGCGAGCTGAAGAGAGCACGGGGACGCGCTTCTCGGTGTCATGCGCGTCGGTGGCGAGCACGTGGACGGCATCGTGTTCGAGCAGCCAGTGGGCGGCGCGGCGCACTCGTTCCCCCCAGAATCCGGTGAGGGCGGAGCCGGTCATCTGAATGACGCAGCCCTGCTCAGCCCATTCCACCACGCGCTGCGGACTCTCGCGCAGAATCGGATTGCGTTCGGGATGCGTGATGACGGCGGTGATGCCGCAGTCGCCGAGCTTGGTAAAACATTCCGTAATTTGCTGCGGGACACTGTAATTGCTGAGCTCGACCAGCATGTAGTGCGAGGCTTCAATGGTGTAGCGGGCGGGATTGGCGAGGAGGTCCTGCAAGTTGTCGTAGGAAAGATGGAAATCGCAGCCCAGGGTGATAGTGAGCGCTTTGCCTACCAGAGTTTGCAAGTGCGCGACTAGGCTCTGAAGATACGGGCGATCGTAGTGATAGCGGTCGTTGGCGTGGGGCGTGGCGACCTGGTGCGTAATGCCGTCAGCGGCGGCCATGCGGCACATCGCGACGGAAATTTCCCAGGACTTCGATCCGTCGTCCACTTCCGGAAGAATGTGCGAGTGAATGTCGACCACAATTGTAGGAACACGGGCAACCTACCCGGGGTTGCGCTTGAATTGATTTAAGCAGATTCGGGGGGAAAGAGAAAGGTCAGGGGCATTCACAGCGGAGATCGCCGCGAAAGGTGCCAGTAACAAAACCGGGCGCGGGGATCACCAGATGGTGGGAACAATCCCCGACTTGCGAATCTCCCGGTCCGCGGTGATCAAAGTGAGTCCTTCGGCCAAAGCGGTACCGGCGATGATCCGGTCAGCGGGATCTTTGAAATACCTCCGTGGCAGCGCGAATGCGCAAGCGCAGATTTGCGCGTTCATCGGCAGGACCGAAAAGCTGGCCTGCACCTGGGACAAAAAGGACTCCGAGCTTACGTCTAGGCAGATGCGTCTCTTGCTGGCGAGCATAGCCAGTTCCAGTAGTGTCATGTCGGAAATGGCCAGACCGCGGCCGGTTCGTCGCGCTTCTTCGATGGTCTCTGTGGCTTTCTTCGACAGCCGGTCGGCGTCAAAGGCCACCCACAGGACAACATTCGTGTCGACGAGAATCAATAGAGATCGCCCCATTCTTCCGGGGTGAACGCGGGAGCGATGACGTCGCCGACGATAGATCCTTTTCCCTTCATGAAATTGAAGAAGTCGTCTTTTTCTTTCTCGACAGGGACAAGCTTGGCTACAGGTTTGCCACGCTTGGTGATCAGTACAGCTTGGCGCTTGGACTGAACTTCATCCATGACCGCCAGACAATGGACTTTGAACTTGCCGGCTGCCATCTTTTTCATGGAAGGGTATCCTTTCGATCATGGTCATTATACTATAGTCATAAAGAAAAAATTGTGATAAATCTGCTAACTGCGAGTCATATACCCAAGGTTTTTTCCGCACCGGGTAGTTCCCTCCACGCTCGATGGAGCGCCGGATACGCGGTGCAGAAGTGGATCAAACCATCGCGATTTTGAATCGTGTCTACGCCTAACGGACACTTTATGCAGAAGCGCGGATTTCCGGGCCGCCGAATTTCAGCTGGGTTTCCTGCAAAAATTGGCAGGAAAGGACAGCCGCGAACCGACTGGGCCAGCTTTTGCGCCGCTCCAATCTGTGCTCTCAACGAGAACAGATTAAGGCCACCTATACTGAACAAGCTGCCGACCAATGCCACGCTGAACACCTTTGCGGAGATCGACACTGCGGCTGGCGTTGAGGAGCCTCTTTTCCACTGCCAAATCAGGAACAGCACGGCTCCAATCGCTGAGACAACGGCAGCGATCCGCGCAACGATGTCGATTGCACTGACCAGCCGAGATCTCCCCCGGCCTGATGAGACGATTTTTGCTGCGTAATGGCTTAACCTGTAGACAATCTTGCCTTCACCTTCGATGACAGCATCGTGATCAGCGAACTGCAACCGGAGTGGGCCGTCTTCCTCGTGGAATTTTATCTCGGGCATTTTTCTCCTCCGTTTCTCCTTACGGGTCTAGCGTCGATCGTTCCGAAACTATACATCGAATCGGTTTAGCAGGCTAAGGTTCTCGAATCCACCAGCCCACTTGATATCCAACTTGGCCTCCATTTTCAAGCACCGCATCATGGTCGATGCGGACTACGCTCCCTCCCTTGCCGCACCTTCCATCCCTTCTGTAGCATCAATATTCAGGCACTTCATCAAGGAGAAATCATGGCAACCGATACGCTGGCGTCCCCGGCCATTCTGGGTTACGGCGCGACTAAAGTTTTCAAGAATTTTATCGACGGCGAGTGGGTGGAATCCTCGACTGGGGAGACGTTTGAGAACCGCAATCCTGCCGACACGCGCGACTTGGTGGGGATCTTTCAGAAGTCGGCGAAGGCCGATGTTGACGCGGCGGTGGACGCGGCGAAGCGGGCGTTCGTGAAGTGGCGGCTGGTGCCTGCGCCGCGGCGGGCGGAGATTGTTTTTCGCGCGGCGGAGATTTTGATTGGACGCAAGGAAGAATATTCGCGCGAGATGACGCGCGAGATGGGCAAGGTGTTGAAGGAGACGCGCGGCGACGTGCAGGAGGCGATTGACGCGGCTTACTACAACGCGGGCGAGGGACGGCGGCTGTTCGGTCCAACGGTGCCATCGGAGTTGCCGAACAAATTTGCCATGGCGATACGGCAGCCCATCGGGGTGTGCGGCATGATCACGCCGTGGAATTTTCCCATGGCGATTTCTTCGTGGAAGTTGCTGCCTGCGATCGTTTGCGGAAATACTTGTGTGATCAAGCCGGCGCAGGATACTCCGCTCTCAACTTTTAATCTGGTGCGGGCGCTCACCGACGCTGGGCTGCCGAAAGGGGTTATCAACGTTGTCGCGGGATTTGGCGCTGAAGTGGGCACGCCGCTGGCCGAGCACGCGGACGTGCGCGCAGTGTCGTTGACGGGTTCATCCGCGGTTGGGCGGATCATCGGCGGCATCGCGGCCAAGAGTTTCAAGCATTGCTCTTTGGAACTGGGCGGCAAGAATCCCATGATCGTGCTCGACGATGCGAATCTTGAACTGGCCATCGAAGGCGGACTATGGGGCGGATTCGGCACCACCGGGCAGCGCTGCACTGCGACCAGCCGCATCGTTGTGCAGAAGGGCGTGTACCGCGAGTTTGTGGAACGCTATGTGGCGCGGGCGAAAAAGCTGAAGGTTGGGAACGGACTGGATGAGTCGGTTGAGATGGGGCCGGCGGTCAACGAAAAGCAGTTGCAGACTGACTTGAGTTATGTCGAGATCGGCGGGAACGAAGGCGCGAAGCTGATGTGCGGCGGCAATCGTCTTGAGGGGGGCGATTACCAATACGGCTGGTTTATGGAGCCAACGGTGTTTGCCGACGTCGATCCGAAGATGCGCATCGCGCAGGAAGAAATCTTCGGGCCCGTCGTTTCGATCATTCCTTGCGATGACATGGAAGATGCCATCGAGATCGCCAACGGCATTGAGTACGGACTTTCGTCCGCGCTCTACACGAAAGATGTGAACAAGGCGTTCGCGGCGATTCGTGACCTGTATGCCGGGATCACTTACATTAACGCGCCGACAATCGGCGCCGAAGTTCATCTGCCGTTCGGCGGCACCAAAGCCACCGGCAACGGCCATCGCGAAGGCGGCATTGGCGCGATTGATTTCTATACAGAGTGGAAGTCGGTTTACGTGGATTATTCGGACACGCTGCAGAAAGCGCAGATCGATCGAGTGGACTAATGGCGCTCTCCAACTTCGATTAGACTGAACTTGCGATGCCGCTGCCCATTTACCGCCTGCGCCGCTGGCTGGCTGTTATTGCCGTGCTGTTCACCGCGGTAGTGGCCGGCATGTATCTCTACGCGCGTTTGCGGCAGCATAGTGTGCTCAAAGGATTCCCCGGCAAAATTGCTTATGACATCAAGCAGACGGCCAGCGGATTTCAGTTTTCGAAATCCGAATCGGGCCGGACGGTGTTTACCATCCGCGCCAAAGACGTAAAGGAATTCAAGCTCAACGGACGCGCCGATCTGCACGATGTCAACATCATCCTCTACGGGCGCGATACTTCGCGCTTCGATCAGATCTATGGCGACGACTTTACCTTCGATCCGCAATCCGGCAACGTGACCGCAAAGGGCGAGGTGCAGATCGATCTGCAAGCCAATCCCGCCGGCGGCACTGCACCCGATCAGGCCACTCCGAAGGAGCTTAAGAACCCCATCCATCTGCGGACCACGGACCTGGTTTTCAACCGCGACAGCGGAGATGCTTCAACCCCGGCGCGGGTGGATTTCCGTACGCCGCAGGCTACGGGCTGGGCGGTGGGCGTGCAGTATTCGGCAAAAAGCAAAACGCTCACGCTGGATTCGCAAATTCATGTGACGCTAAGCGGGCAGGATACCGCGAGCCTTTTCGCTACGCACGGCGTAATCACTCACGAGCCTCACGAGATGGTGCTGGAGCATCCGCGGATGGTGCGGGATGCAGGAACGCTGCAATCGGAACAGGCCACTTTTTTCCTGGGACCGGAGAATGAAGTGCAGCGCATTCTGGTCAACGGCAACGTGACTGCGGAAGCGACGCAGAAACCTGACGAACAGATGCGGGCGCACTCCGATGACGCCGAACTTTTGCTCACGGCCAGAAAAAACTTGTTGCGAACGGCAATCCTGACCGGGCATGTTCATGTCGAACGCATCGGATCGCAACCCATGCAGGGCGATGCCGGACGCGCAGTCCTGGATTTTCTGGGACGGAACGAGTTGCAGAAAGTTCATGCCTCCGGGGGAGTGCGCCTGGCGCAGCATGGGGACGTGACTACGGCCAGCGGCTTGCCGCCTGCTTCGGCGCAAGATTTCGACATCACCGCTCCGGTCATCGATTTCTTTGTCGCCGACGGGAGGCTGCTGGACCGCGCGCAAACTTCCGGCGCGGCGCAGATCACAATCTCTCCGGCGCAAAATCCGGGTGCGGGGCGAGTTTCTGGTCAACGCACGGTGATTACTGCCGGTCGATTCGATGCGAAATTTGCCGAGACTCCAGCGGGCCAAAGCCGGTTGACTTCGGTCCATGGAGCGCCCGATGCGAAGATCGTGAACTTCGCGCCCGGGCTGCCCGACCGGGTGAGCGCCAGTAAAACTCTCGACGCCACATTCCTTCCTGAAGGAGGAATCGCGTCGATCACCCAGCAGGGAAGTGTGGCCTACACCGACAACCAGCCGCCGGAAAAACGCACGCAAGCCTGGGCCGACAGGGCGCTCTACACTCCGGCTGACCAGATTTTGCTGCTGAGCGGAAGCCCGCGGGTCAGCGATGGCGGAATGACGACGACGGCAACAAGAATTCGCATCAATCGCGTCACCGACGACGCTCTCGCCGAGAGTAACGTCAAGAGCACCTATAGCGACCTTAAGGAGCAACCGAACGGCGCCTTGCTGGCTTCTTCGTCGCCAATTCATGTGACGTCAGCCAAAATGACGGCACACAACTCTCCCGCTGTTGCCCTGTACGAGGGCAATGCACGGTTGTGGCAGGACGCCAATCTGGTCGAGGCTCCTTCCATCCAGTTCGATCGGGACCAGCGATCGCTGGTGGCGCTGGGAACGGCGGCCCAACCTGTCTCGACAGTGCTGGTTCAGCAAAAGTTGGATCAACCAGAAAAAGAGGGGCAGCTGAAGCCTGATCACGATACAAAAAAGAGCGAACACAAAACGAACGAAAAATCTGTGGAAAAGTTCGATGAAGCGAGCCCAATCACCATCACGGCAGCGCGCCTCACCTACTCCGATGCGGACCGCCGCGCTCACTATAGTGGAGGCGTAGCTGCACGCGGGACCAGCTTTGAATCCACCTCCGACGAAATGGATGCTTACCTCCTGCCTCGAAGCCAAAGCACGAACAATCAAGCACTTAGCACTCCCGGAAGGCTGGATCGCATGGTCGCCCAAGGCAGTGTTGTGGTGCAGCAACCGAGCCGCCGTGCCGAGGGCAAGACCTTGGTCTACACAGCTGCGGACGACAAGTTCGTCCTCACGGGCGGACCGCCTAGCATTTTTGATGCCGAACGGGGCAAGATTACCGGGGTTTCGTTGACTTTCTTTAGGGGCGATGATAGGGTGCTCGTAGAAGGCGAAGCTAGTACTCCTGTGGTAACACAAACGCGACTGGCCAAATAAGAAAAGACAAATGGCACGATAAATGCGTACCCTGGCCACAGATGAAATTGGCAAATCGTACCGTGGCCGCCGCGTGGTAAATGGGGTGAGCCTGAGAGTGGAACAAGCCGAAGTGGTCGGTTTACTCGGCCCCAACGGCGCAGGCAAGACCACAACTTTTTATGCCATCGTGGGCCTGACCCCCCCTGACACTGGCCGGGTGTTATACGACGGCCAGGACATTACTGACGTTCCCATGTACCTGCGGGCGCGCCAGTATGGCATCAGTTATCTCCCTCAAGAAGCTTCGGTATTTCGCAAACTTACAGTTGAGGAAAACATCCTCGCGGTGCTGGAGGCTCAGCCAATGTCGTGGCATGAGCGCCGCGAGAAGATGGAGAAGTTTATCGATGAACTGGGCTTGGAGCACATACGGCAGAATCGGGGATATGCGCTTTCCGGCGGTGAGCGCCGGCGCGTGGAAATTGCTCGCTGCCTGTGCATCAATCCAACGTTCATCCTGCTCGACGAACCTTTTTCCGGCATCGACCCCATCGCCGTTCTCGACCTGCAGAAAATCATCAGCGCTCTGCGGGCCAGCGGGATTGGAGTGCTGATCACGGACCACAACGTGCGCGAAACGCTTACCGTGACCGATCGCGCCTACATTATTGACGACGGCAGAATCTTCCGCCATGGCAAGCCCGATCAGTTGGCCAGCGATCCGGAAGTGAGAAGGGTGTACTTGGGAGAGAGTTTTTCGCTGGTGTGAAAAACCAGTGGTCAGTGTTCAGTGGTCAGTGGCCAGTTAGGGATCGACCACATGATCAAAAAAACTGACCACTGATCACTGACCACTAGCCACTGAATTTCATGGTCCTGTTACAGCACAAACTGAGCGTCAAGCTATCCCAGCGCCAGATCCTCACTCCTGGCCTGGTGCAGATGGTTTCCGTCCTCGCGCTCAACAAGCTTGAGCTCAAGGACATGATCAATTCCGAGATGGTGGAGAACCCCGTTCTCGAAGAGCTTGAAGAATCCGTTCCTCTGATCGACGAAGTTGGTCGCAAAGAAGAAGACCGCGACCGCCTCACCGCCAAGACTTCCACCGAAGAAGCTCCCATCACGGCCGAGAAGAAAGATCCGTTTGAGGAAATCGACTTCGGATCTTTTTTCCAGGATTATCTCGATCCCGGTTATCGCACGCGCGGCGAGATGGAGGAGATCGAGCGGCCGTCGTTCGAGAATTTTCTTTCCAAGCCGACTAATCTTACCGATCACTTGGCGTGGCAGGTGGGCGCGCTGAGTTTGCGTCCCGAAGTTCGTGAAGCGGCGGAGCAGATCATCGGCAACCTGAACGAAGACGGTTATCTGATTGCCAGCGACGAAGAGATGTTGGGCGTCGCTCCGCCCGCCACTCCCGAAGCCGACGCGGCTACTGCGGCAAGTATTGTGAGCGAAGCGCAAGCCCTGGGCTTGGATGAGATCGTTGCCGAGGCAGCATCCGTCGAGGAAATTGCAGCCGATACTATTGACGCAACCGCCGCTTTCGACAATCTCGACGAATCCATTCTTTCCGATTCCAGTCCGGCGGATTTAGCCGTTACAAGTGCCACTCCACAAGACTCTGCCAGCACTCCCTACGATCTGTCGGGGAGTGTTCTGCCGGAAGGCTCATTCGCCGCCAATGGAAATGCAGCGGCAGCGCAGCCCGGGCCACGTCCGGTCCAAACCGCTCGCTTCACCGCGGAAGATCTCCAGGAGGCGCTGGAAGTTATTCGTCAGCTTGACCCACCCGGCGTAGGCTGCCGCAATCTCCGCGAATGCCTGCTGCGCCAGTTGGGCTACCACCAGCAACAACTCGCGCTCCATAAAAACGGTGACAAGCCGGTCAATGGCACCGCGCAAGTTTTGCAGGATGCCATCGCCATCGTCGATCAGCATCTGCGCGCGGTGCAAAACAAGGCGCACAAAGAAATCGCCAAAGCCATTGGCCGTCCCGCGGACGCCGTTCAGCAGGCTCTCGATTACATCCGCACGCTCGATCCGCGCCCCGGCCTGCAATACAACAAAGTGCAGGCGCGGCTGATCGAGCCCGATGTCGCATTCCTCAAGCACGGCGACGAATGGTTGGTCCTGATGAACGACGATGACCTGCCCCAGCTTCGCCTGAACCCCGCGTACAAGAAACTTCTCACTCGCGACGCCAACGACAAAAATACCCGCGACTACGTCAAAGAGCGCTATAAAAGCGCCATCCAGCTGATTAAGAATATCGAGCAGCGCAAGCAGACCATCACCAAGGTCTGTTACTGCATCGTCGCGCGCCAGTACGATTTTTTGGAAAAAGGCATCGATTTCCTGAAGCCCATGATGATCAAGGAAGTGGCCGAGGAAATCGGCGTGCATCCTTCCACCGTGAGCCGCGCCGTAGCCAGCAAATACGCGCACACGCCGCAGGGGGTATTCGAGCTGCGCTACTTCTTCAGCGAAAGCGTGCAGGGACCCGAGGGCGGAAACACTTCCTTGCTGATCCTGAAACGCCGCGTCAAAAAATTAATTGACGAGGAAGATCCCAGCCGCCCGCTGACCGACGAACAACTCACCCGCATTCTGCAATCGCAAGGCATTCAAGTCACGCGCCGCACCGTGGCAAAATATCGGGAAGACATGCGCATCCCGAGTACACACCAACGCCGTGTAAGAGAATAGTCGAATGAAAATAAACGGAAGTTGTCATCCTGAGGCCGCCGCTTTTGCGGACGGAGGATCTGGGCGAGCCGCGCGAGCGCCGCGTTTTTTGCGGCGCAATAATCGCGCGTTTGGCTCGCTTCCATAAGCGCAGTGCCCAATTTAACTCGAGCCAGAATTCAAGGAGGGGCGCTCATGAACGTGGAATACACCGGACGGCACTACGAAGTTACATCCGCCATCCGTAAAGAAGTAGAACTTGGCCTGGGGAAAATCCGCAAAATCCTTGGCGACCGCTTCGAGGCAAAAGCCATCCTCTCCGTCGAAAAGCACCGCCACAAAGCCGAAATTACGATCAATCCCCGCAACGGCCCGCTAGTCGGGCTCGCCCAAGCGAAAGACATGCTGATCGCCGTCAGTGGAGCGCTCGACCACCTCGAAAAACAGGCGGTGAAGTACAAAACCAAGTGGGAATCCAAAAAGCGTTCCGCCCGCAAGAGCGAAGAAGTAAAGAAATGGAACGGCGACTCGGCGCAGGCTGATGGCGCGAGCGACGAAGCGGGTGCTCACGCCAAGGTCGGCGTAACCGAGAAAACCGCCGTGCCTGTCGCCGTACACCGCTATCCTCCCGTGGCCAAAACCACCGAGGTTCACCTGGTGCGCTCCGACGAAGCCGTCGCTATGCGCCCCATGACCCTCGAAGAAGCCATCAAAGAAACCCACTTCCGCGACCGCGATGTCTTCGTCTTCCGCGACCCCAAAGGCAAACTGATGATCCTGCACCGCACCCGCGATGGAAGGATGGAGCTGATCGAAGCGCCGTAGATCCACTCCTATAAAAGCACAGTTTAGAGGCCGACCGTGAGAAGCGGCGATCTTGGCGAGTTGCCATCGATCGTCCCGAAGGAGATGTCGTGAAACGAAATGCGTTCCGATCTTGGTTGCAACTGCCCGTCGTGCTCGTCCTCTTCACGGCAACAGCCCTCTGCGCGCCGAAAACGGGTTACCCGAAGGACTACAAGGGAACTCCCTATCACGACCGCCGCTATCCAGGCGGCGCGCAGAAAATTCCCGGGAAAGTCGAATGCGCCTACTACGACCTCGGCGGAGAAGGAGTCGCCTATCACGACACCGATGCCAAGAACAACGGCAGCGGAGGCCTCAATCCCGCCGACGGAACCTACTTCAATCAATTCCGCATGGACGAGGGCGTCGACATCTCCTATACCAAGTTTCACGACCAGATCGACAATAGTCCGTATGACGTGGTTCAGCCACCGGAAAACCAGCTCTATGTGGGATGGACCGAGCCCGGAGAATGGTTCAACATTACGGTGCAGGTGGCTCGCGCCGGCGTTTACAGCGCCGACTTTCTGTACACCTCAAATCGCGGCGGCACCATTTCGCTGGACGTGAACGGAAAAGATGCAACCGGTCCACTAACGATCGCTTCTACCTTCAATGCTTCCGATCCGCTGGCCTGGCGGCAGTGGCATCACTGGAACACCAAGCCAGACCTTCTAAGGGTTCGACTTCCTGCCGGAAAATGCGTTCTCACGGTTCACATTCTTACGGAGGGGAACATGAATCTCGCGTATTTCGATTTCAAGCCGGCGAGATAAACGATGGTGACAGAAAGAATCCCACAGCCGGATGCCGGATGCCGCTTTCGTATTTTTCCTGAACCGAGTGTATGATCCTCGCACCGTTTTACAATCTATTCAGGAGATGACTATGAAGAAGCTGTGCGGTCTGGTCGTTTTTCTGCTGTTACTCGCGCCTGCGCTGTTCGCTCAGGAGCACTACACCGAAGGTCCCGTCTGGCGCGTCACCCTGATCCGCGTGAAGCCCACCCAGATGGATGCCTATCTCACCATGCTGCGCCAGTCCACCAAATCGGTCTACGAGGAAAGTAAGAAGCAGGGATCTATCATCGACTACAAGGTCTTCCTCAAGGAGACCAAGAACAGCCCCGAGGATTGGGACATCTGCATCGCCGTGCAATACAAGAACCACGCCGCCCTGGACGGTCTGGCAGCGAAGGGCGAGGCGGTCCGCGACAAGATACTGGGGGGAAAAGCTCCCGCTCAGCAGCTTAACGAGAAGCGCGCGGAAATCCGGGAAGTCATCAGCTCGGAGCTGTTGCAGGAAATCTTCCTGAAATAGAATGTCGGCGGTTAGAAAGAATGGCCGGGGATTCCCGGCCCATTCTTTTATATTATTGCAGCACATCAATCCTTGCCGCACTCAGCTCATCGGAACCTGGTCGAACGCAGTGCCTCTAGTTCTCCCCAGTGCTTGTGCTCCCACCCCAGAGCGCGTTGCCACCCCACAGTGCGTTTCCACCCCATAACGCATTCCCACCCCAGAGGGCGTTTCCACCCCACAATGCATTACCACCCCACAATGCGTTACCGCCCCAGAGTGCATTGCCTCCCCACAGCGCGTTGGTTCCGGAAAGCGTTGAACTGGTTGCGCTCGTGGTGGTCGCGGCGCTTCCGACCACGAATTGTGAAGTTCCCCACACCGCGGCGTTCGACCAGGTCGCCGACGTGTTCCATACCGCCGACGGATCATCGTTCAAATACACACTGTTGGTACCGGCGTTAAACGTCGCGATAGGAGACATCGCGGTGCCCTTGGCCAGGTCGGTGTTGGCCAGCGCGGCCTCAAGATCGACATAACCTGCGCCCACCGTGAAAACGTCGTCCTGCGAGTTGTAGGTGATTCCGGAAACCGGGTCGGTGTAGCTGCTATATAAGGGCAGAGACTTCCACGCCGTCTTCATCAGCCGCGCCTTTACCTGATCGGGGGTGAGGCTGGGAGTCTTTTGCAGCAGATCGGCTACGGCTCCGCTCACCACGCCTGCGGCCATGCTGGTTCCGCTCAACGTGAAGTAGCTCGACGATGATGCGCTGTTGCCTCCGTTGACGTAGAAGCTGTACGGCACCTGGTTGCCGGGAAACTCGTTGTACAGCGTCGAGTTCGGCGACTCCAGCGATACCAGCAGATTTCCCGGAGCCACAACATCTGGCTTTACTACGGCGTCGCCTGCTGTCGGGCCTTTCGAGCTATAGCTCGCGATCAGATCGTCCAGCCGCGTGGGCGTGCCCATGGGCTTCATCGCGCCGACCGTGATCACGTAGGGATCGTTTCCTGGAGAGGTCACGGTTCCGTAGCCGTCGGTTGACAGGTTGCGTCCGTTGTTGCCGGCGGAAACCACCACCACGATTCCGTTCTTCCATGCGGCTTCCACCGCCTGGCAAAGAGGATCGAGTTTATAGGATTCATACACTTCGCGGCCGAGCGAGAGGTTCATCACGCGGATGTTGAAGAGCGGCTTCAGCGTGATCGCCGTGGCGATGGCTGCGATTACTGTACTGTCGTTGCCTTCGCCGTTCTGGTCGAGCACCCGCAGGTTTACCAGATTCGCTCCCGGGGCAATGCCTTCAAAGGTACGAGAGTATTTCGAGCCGGTGGAACTGGCGCCATCTCCCGCAATCAGTCCGGCTACGTGTGTGCCGTGTCCGTACTGGTCTGTGGCGCTCGGGTTACCGGAGACGAAGCTCTGGTTCCACACCACGCGCGAGAGACCGAGGAATCCGCCGTTCAAATCAGGATGGCTGCTCACACCGCTATCCAGCAGAGCCACTCCAATGCCGGCGCCTGTGTAACCGGACTGCCACGCGGAGTATGCGTTGATCGCGGGCGCGGCATTGCTCAGGTTCGGCGCCAGCACGCGGTCCAGGCTGATGTACTTTACATTCGCCTGATTGGAGAGGGTAAGAACGTTGGCCAGCGGCAAGTTCGCGACCACGGCATTCACCAGCGGCAGAGAATTCAGTATCGATCCCAGGGTTCCCAGCAAGTTCAGGTCGAGAAGTCCCGGAGCCTGGTTATATTGCACCACCACTCGCACACTCGGTGCGGTTGCCGATTTCAAGTCTGGAGAAAGCTTGGATTGGCTGGCATAGGCCAGCGTCCCGGTAAGCATCAACAGTACAAGTACAAACCTCTTCATTTCGAATCCCCCATTTGTGCACGCCCCGCGCACACTCACAGACTGCTTTGGCCCTTCATGGTGCATTCGGCGTACCAAAGGTCTGATCTAGATCATCATGCGAATCAATGACTTGCGCAGGAAGCTGGGGGCGGCGATGGGCCAACTTGTCCCGGCAGCTCGGGAGCGGGACAATCTGTCCACAACACGATGGTAACCGGGTAATGTCGTTTTTCGGATCAACGGTGTCGGCTTCCGAGCAAAATTGTAAGAACCTCGTTTATGACTCGGACTCGCCAACTTGGCGCACGTGTGTTCATCGCTGGCATGGCCGTGGCGGCGGCAGTCATTTCTGGACTCGCCTTCCCGCACAGCCACTCCAGCGAGCCGCTCAAGTTTGCTTGTTACATGGCGGCGGCATTGCTTGCCTCTCCGCTCAAGGTGAGTCTGCCCAGCGGAACATTGTCGGTGAACTTTCTGTTTACGCTGCTAAGCATCCTGGAACTGAGTTTGCCGGAGACTTTGCTGATCGGGCTGGTCAGCACCCTGGGGCAGTTTTATTGGAGGCCCGCCAGGCGACTGCACCTCGTCCAGCTTGTATTCAACTTGTCGCAAGTGACGGTTTCTGGCGCCGCCGCTTTCGAGGCCTACCATCTTGTTTCCCGTTATATTCTGCACGGACCCGGCCCTCTGGCTTTGGTTGTGGCCGCGGTTACGCACTTTGCGGTGAATACGCTGGCTACCTCGACCATCATCGGATTGACGGAGGATAAGCCGTTCTCCCGCATCTGGACTGACTCCTACCTGTGGTCATTTCCGTATTACATGGTGGGAGCCGCAGTCGCCGGTCTGGTCAGCTTTCTGAACCGGCACATCGGCTGGCAGTCGTCTCTGCTTGTATTGCCGCCCATCTACCTGATGTACCGTTCCTACCGCCTTTACGTGAGCAGGCTCGAGACCGAGAAAACACATGCCGAACAGCTTTCGAATCTTCACCTGCGCACCGTCGAGGCTCTGGCATTGGCCATCGAAGCCAAGGATCAAACCACGGGCGAACATTTGCAGCGGGTGCGCGTCTATGCCATGGAATTGGCCAAAGAACTTCGACTCAGCGAAGATGAAACCGAGGCATTGCGCGCCGCTTCGGTGCTGCACGATATCGGAAAGCTGGCGGTTCCCGAGCACATCATCTCCAAGCCGGGCAAACTTACTTTCGAAGAGTTCGAGAAGATGAAGATCCATCCCGTCGTGGGCGCGGAGATTCTCGAACAAGTTCACTTTCCATATCCGGTAGTGCCAATCGTGCGTGCTCACCACGAAAAATGGGATGGCAGCGGCTATCCCGCTGGATTGAGTGGAGAGGCGATTCCCATCGGCGCGCGCATTCTTTCCGCCGTAGATTGCCTCGATGCGCTTGCGTCCGATCGGCAGTACCGCAAAGCTTTGCCGCTGGTTGAAGCGATGGCGAAAGTAACTTCGGAAGCCGGCGCCGCTTTCGACCCCCAAGTTGTCTCGGTTTTACAACGCCGCTACGTAGAATGGGAAAAGTTAGCGCGAGAGTTGCCTTTGCAGGCTCCTCCGAAGCTTTCGACCGATATTAAGGTAGAGCGTGGCTTTGCCCCGGACGCGGGATTCGCCCATTCCGAGTCGGCTCCGGCGTCCGTTGTGCTGGCCGTCAATGGTGAGGAACGTCGCAACGCCGCCCGCCAGCAGGCACAGGTTCTAGTAGAGTTCGTCCGCCAGTTCAAGGGCTCCCTTGCCCTCGATGACATTCTTTCTTTGTTCGCTGGGCGGCTTAAGCTTCTTTTGCCTCACGACACAATGGTGATTTATCTTCGCCGCGGCGACGCATTGCTCCCACACTTGGTGAACGGCGAAAACTTTCGCCTGTTCTCTTCTTTACGAATTCCGCTGGGGGAAGGTTTGTCGGGCTGGGTCGCGCAAAACCACAAGCCGATCTTGAATGGCAACCCGTCGGTCGAGCCCGGATACCTCAACGACGATAAGCATAGCGTGCTGCGTTCCGCCTTGGCGGTGCCTCTCGAGGGATCGGCCGGAGTGGCCGCGGTACTGGCTTTTTACCGCGCCGCTCAGGACGCGTTCAACAGGGAAGATCTCGAGGTGGCGGAGGTCGTCGCCTCGCGCATGGCAGCGTTAATCGAACAATCCACACCCAAAGCCGCGGCCGTCGGCGCACACTGATCCCAACTCTCATTAGGCTCCGCCAGACGTCGAACTCCCGTGCTAGAATTCGCCGCGAGGAAAATTGCCGATGATGACGCGCCTCACGATCCTTTCCGTACTGCTCACGACGCTAAGCCTTTCGCATTTCGCACCGGCGCAAGCCGCGTCGGAAGCCAAACTCTCTGTCCACTGGGAAGAACTCACCGCCGCCGATTTCCGGGAAGGCATTCATCGTTCGCGGGGAACGTGCCTTTTGCCATTCGGCATTCTGGAGAAGCACGGAGCGCATCTCCCGCTGGGCACCGATCTGCTGGATGTGCGTTACGCCGCGCTGCATGCCGCGGAGAAAGAATACGCAGTCGTCTTTCCCGAATACTATTTCGGACAGATCGCCGAAGCTCGCCATGAGCCGGGAACCATGGCCTACAGCCGCGAGATGCAACTCGCTCTGTTGCAGGAAACCGCCGACGAGATGGCCCGCAATGGATGCAAGAAAATAATCGTCGTCAACGGCCACGGCGGCAATGAGAGCCTGCTGCCGTTCTTCGCGCAAACCCAGCTCGATAAACCGCACGAGTACGTGGTATACGTTTTCGACGAGCGCACTCCGCACGAGGGCGGACCGAAAAAGAAAACGTCCATCGATATGCACGCCGGCGAAAGCGAAACTTCGAAAATGATGATCGCGCGGCCTGACACGGTTCACCTCGACCGGGCCCCGAGCGAATCCGGCGCCGACCAGCATCGCCAGAATCTTCCCGAAGATGTTTACACCGGAATCTGGTGGTATGCGCGCTTCCCCAATCATTATTCTGGCGACGGGTCCGCCGCCACTGTGGAGTTGGGAAAATTTCAAATGGATTGGTGGATCGACGCCGTGGTCAAGACCATCCGCGCTGTCAAAGCCGATGATGTGAGTCTGAAGCTGCAGAATGAGTTCTACGAAAAAAGCAAACACCCGCTGGATACGCAGCCCTGAGCAAATGAAGATTATCCGGGAAACTAGACAAAATGCCCCAGCTGTCAGCCACCACAGCCGAAGTCGCAGCACCGGGAAAGACCAGCTCTCTTGCAGAGCGGATGGGTTCACTCGATCTATTTCGCGGCGCCACCATCGCGTTCATGATTATCGTCAACAACCAGGATGAAGAAGTTGCCTACTGGCCGCTGAAGCACGCGCAGTGGAATGGCTGGACCCCGACCGATCTTGTCTTTTCTTTCTTTCTTTTTATAGTGGGAGTGGCGCTGGCGTTTTCCTTCGCCGGCCGTCTGCGTCGCGGCGAATCGCGAGGGAGTTTGGTGGTACACGTGGTGCGGCGCGGATTTATCCTTTTTGCTATCGGCTTTTTGCTGCATGGCTTTAGTGCAGGCTTTCACCTGGACCATTGGCGCGTTTATGGCGTGCTCCAGCGCATCGCCATCTGTTACGTGATCAGTTCGGTGCTGGTTTTGTATTCCGGCAGGAGCGAAAGACTGGCGGCCATCGCCACAGTTTGCCTGGTCGGATACTGGCTCTTGATGCGGTACATGCCCGTGCCGGGATTCGGCGTTCCCGGTCGCGATGTTCCTCTGCTTGATCCCGATCGCAACCTGGCAGCCTGGCTCGATCGCAAACTGCTGATGGGCCATTTATATGAGGGCACTCGCGATCCCGAAGGGGTTCTGAGTACAATTCCTGCTCTGGCCACCAGCCTGCTTGGCGTCCTTACCGGCCAATGGCTTCGCAGTGCGCGAGATATAACGCAAAAGGCTGCGGGAATGTTTGTCGCCGGGTTGATCGGCGTAGGCCTTGGAGAATTCTTCAATCTGTGGTTTCCCATCAACAAGAAGCTATGGACAAGTTCCTACGTTCTGTTGACGGCTGGCCTAGCCCTGATGAGCCTCGCCCTCCTTTATTGGCTGGTCGATGGCAAGCGCTGGCGAGGTCCATGGACGAAGCCGTTCGTTATTCTGGGGATGAATGCCATCGCCGCCTACGTGTGCGCCGAATTGCTGGCTGTTTTCCTGGCTGTTGTGAACTTGCGCCTTGCCAGCGGTGAGACGATCAGCCTCGGCGAGTTGATCTATCGACGCTGGTTCGTCCCGCTAGGCAGTCCACCGAACGCTTCGTTGTTTTTCTCGATTGCCTTTTTGTTGGTTTGCTTTTTCGCCATGTGGGTTCTTTACCGCAAGAGAATATTCATAAAAATCTGATTTGTCCTTAAGGACAAATTTAAGAGTTCCCAATCAGCACACCGGTGATGAACACCAGCACTCCACCCAGGCCGACTTGGAGCGCGGCTGAGATCCACGGGCTATCCATATAACGGTGGCGGATCCACGTAATGATGCCGAGTTCCACCAGCACTACGGCGCCCGCGGCCCATAACGCCTCCCGGAAATCTTTAAACAGAAACGGCAGCGTGTGTCCAATTCCGCCAAGCGCCGTCATCGCCCCGCAGATCAAGCCGCGCACCCAAGGATGTCCGCGACCGGTAAGGCTGCCATCGTCCGATAGAGCCTCGGCAAACCCCATGCTGATGCCCGCGCCCGCAGACGCTGCTAGTCCCACCAAGAACGCGTCGTTAGAATTGTGCGTGGCAAACGCCGCCGCGAACACCGGAGCCAGCGTGGAAACCGAACCATCCATGAGCCCCGCCAGTCCAGGCTGCACAATTTGCAGAACGAATAGCCGGCGCTGCGCGAGATCTTCGTCGGCTTTCACGTTGGCGGGAAGTTTTTCTATGTCCAGTTCCTGCGCCCGCTCTTCATGCTCGCGCTCTTCGTTGATCAGATCGTCGAGCAACTGGCGGATGCTGGCGTCCTGGGTGCGGGCGGCGGCTTTTTCGTAAAATCGGCGCGTCTCCACTTCCATGGTGCTGGCTTCCTTGCGTACGGCCTCGATGCGCAGGGGGCGAATCAGCCAGAGTGCAGGACGCTCCACGAATCCGCGGACATCCTGGCGCCGGATCAACGGAATGTGTTCGCCAAATTTCTGCCGGTACGTTTCGATCAGTCTTCTGCGGTGCCCCGACTCTTCTTCGCGCATGCCCTCAAACATCGCCGCCGATGCGGGATAATCCTGCCGCAGGCCTTCGGCAAAGTCGGCGTACACGCGCTCGTCCTCTTCCTCCAGGGAAATAGCCAGGGCCAGCACTTCGCGTTCGCTGAGTTCGTGAAACTTCTTCATGCGATTTAGCTTACCTTTCCGAACCGGACTGAAACAGATGGAAGAGGGATTTTAGAAGAGTGGCCGTCCGCAATGCTACTATCCAGTGCATGACGCCTCGAAAATCGTCAGCGCCTGGGAAACGAGACAAGAAGCGCGAGAAAGCGCCGCGAAGAGGAAAGAAAACACTAACGGCTAGCGCGCCTGATGCTCCACATGCGCCCGAACTGGTCATCATCACGGGAATGAGCGGTTCTGGCAAAGCTTCCGTACTGAAGGCTTTTGAGGATCTGGGCTATTACTGCGTGGACAACCTGCCCGTCGAACTGATCCCGCGCTTCGCGGAGATGGCGATGCAGTCGGCCGAGATCCGCCGCACCGCGCTGGTGGTCGACGTACGGGAGGGCTCCAAACTCGATCAACTGCCGGGCATTCTTAAGGCGGTGCGGCATACGATTCCAACCAAGGTTGCCTTTCTCGAGGCTTCCGACGCTGCGCTGTTGCGGCGCTTCAGCGAGACGCGGCGGCCGCACCCACTGGGCACCGACGCGCCGGTCAATGCCTCGATCAAGGCCGAACGCCGCCATCTGGCGAGCATTCGCGCGCTGGCCGATATTGTCATCGATACGTCCAAGTTCAACGTGCATGAATTGCGCGCGCATATTACCGAGCGCTTTCAAGAGCAGGCGTCGGAGAAAAGCATTCTGGTTTCCTGTGTGAGCTTCGGTTTCCGCCATGGCGTGCCGGAAGAGGCCGATCTGGTCTTTGACGTTCGCTTTTTGCCGAACCCGCATTTTGTGCCGGAGTTTCGCCCGCTGACTGGCAAGGACCCGCGCGTGGCCAAGTACATTCGTTCCTTTCCTCAGACCAAGGAATTTATCCAGCGCATCTCGGATCTCCTGATCTACCTTTTGCCGCACTATATTCACGAGGGCAAAAGTTATCTCACTATCGGTTTTGGCTGTACTGGCGGGCAGCATCGTTCGGTCATGATCGCGGAGGAAGTCGGCAAACGCCTGCATCAAGCGGGATACCGCGTCAAGATTGCGCATCGCGATATGCCGAAGTAATGGCAAACGGTCCATGCTAAGCCGGATCTCCTGACGCAATTGTGCGTAGGACTAGCGGAAGACATTCACCTTCGCCAGATCGACGATTTCCTCGCCGCGTCCGCTGAGAACTGCTTTGAGCATAAAGAGGCCAAAGCCCTTCGCCTCGTCAATAGTAATCGTCGGCGGCATGGAGAGTTCCTGTCGGCTCACCAGGACTTCGACCAGCGCAGGTCCGTCATGCTGCAGAGCGTGCGTAATCATCGGCGCAACTTGTTCGGGTGTTTCCGCCCTGAGGCCAAGGAGGCCCAGGGCATCCGCCATCTTTGCGAAATCTGGGTTGTGCAGGTCCGTTCCAAAATCCAGGATGCCGGCCGCCTTCATTTCCAACTCGACAAAGGCTAGCGAACTGTTGTTGAAGACGATCACCTTGACCGGCAACTGCAACTGCCGAAGCGAGAGCAGATCGCCCATGAGCATCGCAATACCGCCGTCTCCGGACAGGGAAATCACCTGGCGGCTGGGATGGCTGGCCTGCGCCCCAATGGCTTGCGGGAGCGCATTGGCCATGGAGCCGTGAGTGAAAGAGCCAAGCAGCCGTCGTTTGCCGTTCATTTTCAAATACCGGGCCGCCCAGATCGTCCGAGTACCCACATCGCAGGAAAAAATGGCGTCTTCGGCGGCAAGCTCGTCGAGCATCCTGGCTACATATTGCGGATGGATCGGCTTTCGTCCGGGTTCGCCGGTCGCCAGATCGTCCAGGCCTTTGCGGGCCTCGCGGTAGTGCTCGAGTGAACTGTTTAGGTGCGCCTCATCGCTCTTCGTCTGGAGTTGGGGGATGAGCGAAGCCAGCGTGGTTTTCACATCGCCGACCAGGCCCAAATCAACCCTGGTGCGACGGCCAATCTGTTCCCCCCGAATATCGATCTGGATGATGACCGCGTGTTTCGGGTAAAACTGCTGATAAGGGAAATCGGTTCCGAGCATCAGGAGCGTGTCGCAATTCATCATCGCGTGATAGCCGGAGGAAAAACCCAGAAGCCCCGTCATGCCGACATCGAAAGGGTTGTCGTACTCTACAAACTCCTTGCCACGCAAGGCATGCACGATCGGGGCTTTCAGCGTACTCGCGAGTTCGATCAACTCCGGGTGAGCTCCCGCACAGCCGGCTCCGGCAAAAATTGTCGTTTTTTTCGAGGCGTTCAGAATTGTTATCAGCTCTGCGATTTCGTCATCGGACGGACGCACCGTTGGTCTCGGTTCGGCAAAATGCAGACGCGGTGCCTGTTCGACGGCATCGCGGAAGCCGATATCGCCCGGCAAGGTTACGACGGCAACGCCGCGCCGCGAGATTGCGGTCTGCATGGCAATCTCAAGCACGCGGGGCATCTGCTCGGGTTGAGAAACCAGTTCACAATAGTGGCTGCACTGCGCAAAAAGATGTTCCGGGTGGGTCTCCTGAAAGTATCCGCTCCCAATTTCGTTGCTGGGAATTTGCGCAGCGATGGCGAGGACGGGAACACGGCTGCGGTGACAGTCGTAGAGCCCGTTGATTAGATGCAGGTTCCCGGGGCCGCAGCTCCCGGCGCAGACGGCCAACCGTCCCGTGAGATGCGCCTCGGCTCCAGCGGCAAACGCAGCCGTCTCTTCATGTCTCACATGAATCCACTGAATTTGTTTTCTTGCGCGAATCGAGTCCGTGATGCCGTTGAGCGAGTCGCCGGAAACGCCGTAAATTCGCTGAACTCCCGCTTCGGCCAGAACATCCACCAACAGGTCTGCCACTTTCTTCGCCATGATGCCATCCTTCGCCAAAGCACGCACTCTCACTCCTTACCTGAACTCAGAGATTGTGGAGCAAGTTTCCTCGCGAAGCAAGTATTCTGGCACGAGCCGTACCCCCTCCGCCCCAGCCGGTTCCTGAAGGCGATGCATGGTAGGGGGACCTTCCAATCAACGACAAACCTGCCTCAGGAGCAGTAGAATAGCGGCTTGCACCCGATGCTTACTTCACTGGCAGCAAGCGACTGCAATTGCCCGCGTCCCGGAGCTCTATGCGCCAACTGATGCGCCTGGTTCGCTACGCGCTCCCGTATTGGTGGCAGATCCTGTGCTCCGTTGTTCTGATGGCATTCGTCGGAGCGCTCGACGCGTTCAAGTTCCTGCTGATTCGCCCCGTCTTCGATCGCGTGTTGAATCCTTCCACCGGGTCGAAAGATATTCAACTCTTCATCATTCCGGCTACGCATCATCCGGTTTACTTGCAACAGTTGGTGCCTTCGCACTTCACCAATGCGTGGAACATGGTTGCGGTTGCTCTGGTGGGCTCTACCATCCTCAAGGGAATTTTCGACTACACCGGTACATACCTGGTAAACCACGCCGGATTCGGCATGATCACCGATCTGCGCGACGATCTTTACAACGCGATCATGCGCCGCTCGGCGGCATTTTTTTCCAAACATACGACGGGAACTTTGCTCTCGGCCATCGTCAACGATATCGAGCGCGTGCAGTATGCCATGTCCACTGTGCTGGCGGAATTCCTGCAACAGTTTTTTACTTTTATTTCCGTGGCTGCCGTGGTCATTGTTTTTGGCGGGAGACTCGCCTGGGTACTGCTGCTATTTGTTCCCGTAATTGTTTATTCGTCACGCAAGATCGGCTCGCGCGTGCGCAGCACCACGCGGCAAGGCCAGGATAAGCTAGCGGAAATCCAAAATATTCTGCACGAAACCATTACCGGCAATCGAATCGTAAAAGCATTCAACAGCGAAAAATGGGAGATCTCGCGATTCCGTGGGGCGGCGCGTCGGCTGTTTCGCGCAAACCTGCGCTCGGTTGCAGCAACTGCGATCAGTTCGCCGCTGATGGATGTTTTCGGCGTGATCGGGATTGCTCTTCTGCTGAACTTAGGCCGAGAGCAGGTCAAACATGGGGAGATGACTCCTGGAATTTTTGTGGCCTTCATTACTGCCGTGTTCAGCCTCTACAACCCAGTCCGCAAGTTCGCTCAGTTCAATAACAATTTTCAGCAGGCCCTCGGTGCTTCCAGCGAGATTTTCAAGTTCATGGACGTCGAAGACGATGTCCCCGAAAAGCCGCATGCCAGGCGCTTGCCCGGGTTCACGAAGGCCGTCCAGTTCGATCACGTAAGCTTTACTTATGGCGGTGACTGCGCGGATGCCACTGTGTTACACGACATCAACCTCGAAGTGCACCGCGGAGAGGTGGTCGCCATCGTGGGATCGAGCGGCTCGGGAAAGAGCACTTTGGTTCACTTGATCCCCCGCTTTTTCGATGTCACACAGGGGCGACTCCTGATTGACGGCAACGACGTGCGCGAGGTTACGCTTGCGTCCTTGCGGGAGCAGGTTGGTATCGTGACGCAGGAGACCGTGTTATTTAACGACACGGTTCGCAACAATATTGCGTACGGCCAACCGCATGTTCCGTTGAAGGAAGTTGAAGCCGCAGCGCGGGCGGCGCTGGCGCATGAATTCATCAAGGCGCTGCCGGCGGGATATGACGAGATGATCGGCGAGCGTGGCGTGCGGCTTTCCGGGGGAGAACGCCAGCGCATTGCGATTGCCCGCGCGATTTTGAAAAATGCTCCGATTTTAATTCTGGACGAAGCCACCTCGGCTCTCGACAGCGAATCGGAGGCGTTAGTGCAGTCGGCGTTACATAATCTTATGAACGGTCGAACTGTGTTCGTGATAGCCCATAGGCTTTCGACGGTGCGGCGCGCCGACCGGATTGTGGTAATTGAAAATGGCGCGATTGCCGATATTGGCTCTCATGAGGATCTGATGACGAAGCTGGGAACGTACCGGCGTCTGTACGATTTGCAGTTTGCCGATTTCGAGCACAAACTGGAGCAGGCGCGACCGAACTGAAAGTCTCCGCTAAGGATTTTGGAAACCACTTATGCCACTGCGTTCCATGACGGGTTTTGCGCAAGTCAAAGGCGAGCTCGTCAGCCAGACTGAAGGAAGCTCCGATGCGAAAGCGGCCGAGTGGTCAGCTACGCAAGGCAATGGCCGTCTGGCGTTTTCGCTTGCCTTGAAATCGGTGAATCACCGGTTTCTCGATCTGCATTTTCGCTTGCCTTCGGGCACCGATTCGATCGAGATGCAATTGCGGCGTCTGCTGAAAGAAAAAATCGCCCGTGGGCACGTGGAAGTGACGCTCGGCCTGGAGCGCGGAGGCGGCGAAACGCTGGCCCTGAATCGTCCGCTGGTGAGCGCCTACATTGCGGCTTTTCGGGCCGCGGCCACGGAATTTTCGGTGCCTGCAGAGCCCGATCTGAACGCCATCCTGCGCATTCCAGGGGCGCTCGATTCCGCCGGCAACGCGGTCGATGGAGCTCTGGAGACGGCGGTGATGGCGGTCGTAGGTGAGGCGTTGGGCCGCCTGAACCAGATGCGGGAGCAGGAGGGCGGCAGCATTGAGCGCGAACTTCGCGAGCGCATGGAGCACCTCCGGTCCGCCGTGCACGTCGTGCAGGATCATCGGCGCGCCATGTTGCAGAGTTACACCGAGCGGCTGCAATCGCGCTTGCAGGAACTGCTGGGGGCCAGTCCAGACAAGGAACGGGTGCTGCAGGAAGCTGCGCTGTTAGTGGACCGCAGCGATGTCCAGGAGGAAATCGTTCGCCTGGAAAATCATATCGAACATTTTCTGGGACTGCTCGATACACAAGGGGAGGTAGGAAAGAAACTGGACTTCCTGCTGCAGGAGATGAACCGCGAAGCCAACACTTTGCTTTCGAAGACCTCGGGATTGGCCGGAGAAGCGCTGAACATTACCGAAGCCGGTCTCAGCATGAAGGCGGAGATTGAGAAATCGCGCGAGCAGGTGCAGAACCTGGAATGAACGCGCCTCAACACAAGCCTTTGGTCTATATCATCTCGGCCCCTTCGGGTTCGGGCAAGTCGACGCTGGTCAACGAACTGCTGAAGAAGGTAAGCGATCTGGAGTTTTCGATTTCCTACACTACTCGCGCTCCGCGCGGCAGCGAGATCGATGGGAGGCAGTATTATTTTGTGTCGCGGGCCGAGTTCGAGAAGATGATCGCGGAGGATGCGTTTCTCGAGCATGCGGAAGTATTTGGAAATTACTACGGGACGGCGAGCTGTTTTTTGCGGAAGGCGGAGGAGAATGGCCGCGATCTTCTGCTCGATATCGACGTACAGGGCGCCAAACAGATCCAGGATAAGGTGCCGGAAGCCACGAGCATTTTTATTCTGCCTCCGGACCGCCGGACTCTGGAAGAACGCCTGCGCAAGCGCAGTGAAGATAGCGACCAAGTGATCCAGCGGCGGTTGGACAAAGCGACCAGCGAAATCGAGAATTACCCGCGCTACAACTACATCCTCATTAACGATCAACTGGAGGATTCCATCAAGCTGTTGCGGGCAGTCGTACGGGGCGAACGCTTGCTGCGGGCGGGGCGTCCGCTATCCGACGACGAACAGAAAGTTGTCGACATGGGCGATTGCTGCCGACTGGCCAATGTTCGCGACCGGCTGAAGCGGATACTGGATTCGTTTAAGCCGTCCGGCGATTCTTGCACGGCGTAGACCTCGGTAACTAAATGGGAGAGTGGGAAGCCCCCGCAACCTTGAATTTCGTGGGAAAATAGGAAAGGAGTTCTTGGCTTCCGCTGGCGAAGAACGAAGCGTATCAACTTTCGGCAATCCAAAATTTTACATCCCGGTCACAGGGGGAATAAGTCTATGAAATTGATTGAAGGCTTCGACAGCAACTATCGTTACATTTTGGTCGCCGCCCGGCGCGCCCGGCAACTGCAATCCGGCGCTCCGCCGGTGGTACAAACCAACTCCCGCAAGCCTTGCCGTATTGCGCAGGACGAGATCCGCGCCGGCAAAGTTAAGTGGGAGATTCCCGAAACCCGCAGCGCCGCCGAGCAGGCCGCCGATGTTCTGGATCAAGCCTTTGGGCACGACGCGTAGGACCTGGCTTTGCAAGGCGGTCTCTCGACAACCATGAAAGTTGCTCTCGGAGTGACGGGCGGAATCGCGGCCTACAAGGCCGCCGAGATTGTGCGGTTGCTGCAAGACCGCGGCGTTCGTGTCCAGGTGGTTATGACGCGGGCGGCGCAGGAATTTGTGCGGCCGCTCACCTTTGCAGCGCTCTCCGGCGAGAAAGTGATTACCGGAATGTTCGCGCCCGGCGAGGAACACGCTGCGAATATTGACTCCGCCATTGAGCACATCGCGGTGGCGCAATCGATTGATGCGCTGCTGGTGGCTCCGGCTACTGCGGACGTCTTAGCCCACTTCGCGCAAGGCATTGCCAGTGATTTTTTAACCACGCTCTATCTCGCCACCACTGCTCCCGTTGTGGTCGCTCCAGCGATGAATGTGAATATGTGGAATCATCCCGCGACCCAGGCGAATCTGGAAATTCTTCGGAGCCGCGGCGTGAAAGTCATCGAACCCGGCGCCGGATACCTTGCCTGTGGCATGACCGGTGCGGGGAGGCTCGCCGAGAATGAGGCCATCGTTGCTGCCGTCCTGGAAGCCATGGGTGCAGCGCAGGATCTCAGCGGAGAGACCATCCTGATCACCGCCGGCCCGACGCGAGAGAAGATCGATCCCGCGCGCTATCTCACGAACCGCTCCAGCGGGCGAATGGGATACGCCGTCGCGGAAGCCGCTTTGCGGCGCGGCGCTCGCGTGCTTTTGGTCAGCGGGCCTACATCCTTAACGCCGCCTGGAGCCGCCGAACTTACCCGTGTGGAATCGGCGGAACAAATGCGCGACGCAGTGCTCAATCTCCTGGCGCAGGCAACGATCGTCATCAAGGCCGCGGCAGTGTCGGATTACCGCGCGAAGTCGGTTTCGCCGCAAAAGATAAAGCGCAAAGGCCCGCTCACACTCGAGCTCGAGCCTACGGCCGATATCCTCAAGGAAATTTCTCTTCGCAAGCAATCGCAGATTGTCGTGGGTTTCGCCGCTGAAACCGAAAATGTCCTCGAAAATGCGCGGCAGAAGCTTTCCGCCAAGCAACTTGACGCCATCGTGGTCAACGACGTTTCTCGCGAGGGCATCGGGTTCGACTCCGATCGCAACGAAGCGACGATCATTACTCACGACGAGGTCGTCGAGGTTCCCGAAGACACGAAGCTGGAAGTGGCTCAGCGGGTTCTCGATCAGGTCGTGCGCATCCGCCAGCGGCGCAAGTCCGCGGTGAAAGCCTGAACGCGAATTTCTTTTCCGCGCGGGCGTACAATTCCGTACAGCTTATTCTAAGGAGCAAACGATGACACAGAAGATTATCGAAGTGATTGGAACGTCCAAGAGCAGCTTTGCCAAGGCCGCCGAAAATGCGGTTGCCGAGGCCGCGAAGACGGTACGCGGAATTAAATGGGCGCATGTCGATTCGCTCGACATGGAATTGGATGGCGGCAAGGTAACGCACTATCGGGCGACCACCAAAATTTACTTTGACGTGGAGAAGTAACCGGCGTTCCCGCCAGCTCAGAAACCCATGACCCGCACTCTCGATCCGGAGTTACGCGGCGCGCTCGCCGAGCGCGTTCGCTACTGCCATGAGATGGGGATCTACGATTTCTACCGGCGGGAGACGTCCCTTCCACCATTCACGGAAGCGGCCGCGCCTGCGATCGTTTCGGTGTCAGAATCAGGACTGCGAGAGGAAATGGCCGCAAGAAAATCCGCTGTGGTATTAAACGTCGAGGAAGACAAAATTTTCTCATCGCAACCGGAACACGGAGTAGCCGATCCGGCCGCAGCGCTGAAACTCATTCGCGAAGATCTCGGCGATTGCACTCGTTGCAAGTTGCACAAAGGGCGAACCAAGATCGTTTTCGGAGTCGGCGATCCTCGCGCCGAGCTGATGTTTGTGGGCGAAGGCCCCGGCGCCGATGAAGACGCGCAGGGTGAGCCTTTCGTGGGACGCGCCGGGCAGTTGCTCAACAACATGATCAGGGCAATGGGCTTGCGGCGCGAAGATGTGTACATTGCGAACATCGTCAAGTGCCGTCCGCCGGGGAACCGCCAGCCGGAGCGCGACGAGTGCGAAACCTGCTCGCCATTTCTCATGCGGCAAATCGCTGCGATCAAGCCCAAGGTGATGGTTGCACTGGGCGCGACCGCGGCAAAAAATCTGCTGGCTATCAACGCTCCCATGACCGAACTGCGCGGCCGCTGGTATGACTTCAAACCGTCCGGCAGCGATCCCTCATGGGAAGGCGCTCGCCTTGCTGTGACCTACCATCCCGCATTTCTGCTGCGCGACCCCCGACAGAAGGGCGAGGCATGGAAGGACTTGCAGATGGTGATGAAGTATCTTGGGATCGTGCCTCCGAAAAAAGCCGCCGAGTAGTGCAGGCCTCCAAAAATCGACTTGTCATCCAGAGTCGCGTTGTCATCCCGAGCGAAGCGAGGGATCTTGGTGTCTGCCCGCGACGGCGTCACTCATAGCGGAGGCAAGGGCCAGGATCCCTCGCTGCGCTCGGGATGACACCTTGTAATCGGGATGACACTTGTAAGAGGAGATTCGTTAATTAGGATTCGGGCCTTCTCACTCCCGCTAGGTTATTCTTCCAATAATGCCCGAGTTCTGCGATGTTGCCCTGCCCGTGCCGCTCGACATGGTGTTCACCTACCGTGTCCCAGTCGATGCCGCGCCCGTGGTCGGAGGCCGCGTACTTGTATCTTTTCGGCAGCAACGTTTGACGGGCGTCGTGGTCGAACTGCATGATCGCCAGCCTTCGGTCAAAATCAAGCCGGTTCTCAACGTACTCGACGCTACGCCAGTGCTGGACGATCAATTGCTGCGCCTTGCCCGCTGGATCGCCGATTACTACCTCGCCCCGCTGGGCGAAGTGTTTCGCACGATGCTGCCGCTGCACGCCGAATTCAAACGTGGGACCGCCTACCGCATCACAAAAGAGGGCCTGCTCGCACTCCATCTGGCCGGCATGTCGGGATCGTCGGCGCGGTCGCGCCGCACTCCGGAAGAGCAGGCCGCCGAATTTCGGGTGCTCGATTATCTGGCTGCTCAAGCGCCCGCGGCGGGAGGAACCGTCGAAGTCCAGAAGGCCCAGGTTCGTGAAGAAAGTCTTCGCTCCGCCACTCGCGTCTCGAAATTAATTTTGAGCGGGATGGTCCGAAAGAAATGGCTGGTGCGCGAGGATGTTTCCGCCGTTCGGGATGCGACACGCACGGTAAAGATCGCAGTGCTCAAATCGGGTGAAGGCAAGCTGAACGAGAATCAGCGCCGGCTGGTTGCAACGCTCACCGCATCCGAAGGAACAGCTTCCGTAGAGACGCTGAAGGAACTCGAAGTCCCACGAAGCGCGCTTGCAACTCTTGTCAAACGAGGGTTGATTGAAGTCAGCGAAGAACCTGCATCGTTCGCCGTGTCGCGCAGCAAGCCCCGGCCCTCACGCCTGGAATTTGATTTTAATGCGGCGCAGCAGGCGGCGCTGAATCGGTTGCGCGAAACGGTTGAGACGCGAAAGTTTTCCGGCATAGTTCTGCACGGTGTGACCGGTTCCGGCAAAACCGCCGTTTACCTGGCGGGTATGCGCGCCGTGCTGGAAGCCGGACGATCCGCCATCCTGCTTGTCCCCGAAATCGGCTTGACTCCAGCGGTCGCCGCCGATTTGCATCACATCTTTGGTGATGAAGTTGCCATCCTGCATTCCGCGCTGTCGGATAAAGAACGCGCCCAGCAGTGGCACCGCATCAAGAGCGGCGAGGCGCGCATGGTGGTGGGCACGCGCTCCGCGGTGTTCGCTCCGGTCGCCGATCTAGCGCTGATCATCGTGGACGAAGAACATGACTCCTCCTACAAGCAGGAGGAGACGCCGCGCTACCATGCCCGCGACATTGCAGTTGTGCGGGCAAAGATGGCGAGCGCGGTTGTGATGCTGGGTTCAGCGACGCCATCGCTCGAATCGTATTTCAACGCGAGAAAAAATAAATATGCGCTGGTCGAATTACCCGACCGCGTGGAACGGCGTCCGCTGCCGGAAGTCGAGATTATCGACATGCGGCAGGAATTCCAGGAAACCGGCCATGAGCAAGTCATTTCGCGCAAACTCGCCGCCGAAATCAAAGAGCGGCTGGAGCGCAAGGAGCAGGTGATGGTGCTGCTCAACCGCCGCGGATATTCTCCCGTGGCGCTGTGCCGAACTTGCGGAAAGAAGTTGGAGTGCCAGAACTGCGCCATCGCTCTCACTCACCACAAGCGTGAACACAAAATGATCTGCCACTATTGCGGGTACACCGCGCCCGTTCCGAAAGTCTGCGTGCATTGCGGCAGTGAGTACGTTTATTTTCTCGGCACCGGATCGGAGAAGCTGGAAGAGCTGCTGCACGGCATATTTCCGCAGGCGTGCATTGCGCGCCTCGACCGCGATACGGTTCGCGGGCATGAGGATTTCGAGCGCACTTTGAACGCGCTTAATGAAGGAGAACTCGACATTCTCGTAGGAACGCAAATGATCGCCAAGGGGCACGACATTCATGGCGTAACTCTGGTGGGAGTGGTGGGAGCCGATAGCACGCTGGGGATGCCCGATTTCCGCGCCGCTGAGCGCACTTTTCAATTGCTCACACAAGTTGCGGGGCGGGCCGGACGTGGAGAAGCGCCCGGCAAAGTTGTGCTGCAAACTTATTTTCAGGATCACTACGCAGTGCAATACGCCGCGCAGCACGATTTCGCCGGATTCTACGACAAGGAACTGCGCTTCCGCAGTTGGATGCACTATCCGCCGTACGCCGCGCTGGCCAATGTGCTCATCCGCAGCGACAAACTGGACGAAGCTTTGCAGTGGTCGGGCACTTTGGGAAAATGGTTTGAGCAGACGCGGCATGAAGGAGTGCGCGTGCTGGGGCCGGCGACAGCGCCGATTATGCGGCTGAAGCGCGATTACCGGTATCACTTCGTGCTGAAGGCGCCCAGCCGCGAGAAGTTAAATGCCACGCTACGCGCCATGCTGGCCTACGCGACTCAGCAGAAAATTCCGCGAACGCAGGTGATTGTGGATGTGGACGCACTTTGGCTGATGTGAGGAGAAGCTCTTGGCTATTGCTCTTAGCAAGACTATTTCGTTCCGCCGATCTTGCCCCGAATCACTACCACCGAGGCTGCCGGCAATTCGTACATCGCGTCGGTCCCCGCATTCAACTTCGTGTGAACAATCGGCCCGTCGGGATCGGCCCAGCCTTTGGTCGTAGGCACGATCGTGGGCTTGCCGCTCTCTTCCGCATGGGCCATAAAGCGTGTTTGCGCCGGGTGCCATTGATACTGCGCGCTGCCGAAAGTTGAAATGTCGACCGGCCCGGTAAAGCTGCTTGCCTTATCCGATGTTCCGTTAAACGCGATGCGCACGCGGTGTGCATTCTGCTGATCGCGATTCACCGCCATCACGGCCCACGTTCCATCTGGACGCTTCACCGCGTAGGCCGTAACCAATTCATGGCCAGCTCCGTCCTCCACATCGCTCTTGGCGGAAAATGCCAGATGATCGCCCCCAGCGGGCTGCACCCACTCCAGATTGATCAACTGGGCTACGAAGAATTGCGCCAGCGGCTGCTGGATTTGATAATTGGCATCGATGGTGAACATTCCAAACGTTCCCGGAGAACCGTTGCAGCCCGGCTCCATCTGCAGCGGCAGATAGTGGAAGAAGTAAACACCCTTTCCGCCGGAGTTCAGAAACGACCCGATGTAGTCGGCCAGCCAGACTCCGGAAAAAATATCCTGGTAAGTTTCGCTCGCGGCCGACGAAAGATTTCCTTCCGTGATGAACATCGGCATGTCGGCGGGAATTCCATCCTCATGCCACACCTGCATAATGTGGCTCACCAACTCGGGTTCGTCGTACAAACTGCCCCACGGGATTCTGCACGGATCCATTGGATAATGCTCGAAGGAAAAGAACGCCAGATCGTTCATGCGCCCGTGCTGTTTCAGATAATCGACGAAGCGCGCGGTCCACGAAACTTTTCCATTCGCGTCCGGCCAGACTTCGATGTCTTTGTTTACGCCCTGGAACGACGGCCCGCCCAACTTCAGCGCCGGGTCCACGCGGTGAAGCGCCGTCGCAAACTGCAGGTAGAGCGCGGCGTTATCCTCCGGCAGCATGTATTGCCCATCGGCTTCCTCCCCCATTTCGACGTAGGAAACGGGATAGCCACGCTTTTTCAAATATGCGATTTCCGCTGCGGCGTTGTCGGGAGTGTCATACAGCATCGCGATCGGCATCATGGCCGGCAGCCCGCGCGTTACGCCGCTGGTGAAGAAGAGATCGAATCCCACCTGCGCTTGCTTGGTCGATCCCAGGTCTGACGGCTGATGCCAGGGATCGACCGATGAGGCGTACGTTGTCGTCTGCTCCTGATCGGGCGTGTGCCGGAGGACGTCGTGGAAGGCGCCGTCCTCCGTGCTGGTGCCGAGGTAGAGTTCGCGAATCGAATAGCCCACACAATTGCGCGGATCAGCCGCTCCGTCGGCGTCACACGTGTTGGACGACTCTGTCATCCATATCCGCAGGAAGCGCACCGGCATGGGAAGGCTGGTCAAACGAATCGTCTCGGTCTTGCCTTTTCCATCGGTAACGGTTCCTTGTGGAAACTTTTGCCAGACTCCGCGCGTTGGGGCGTGGATCGGATCGTCACCCGTCCAGTACTGCACCAGATAATGGCGGGCATAAGGTTCTGCCCACGCGATGCGAATGCTGTTCACCGGCTGTATCTGCGCGAGGTCGATCACCACCCACTGCGGGTGCAGTGCGTCGCTCTCGCCGGTGAAGTGTTGCGTGAGATAAGGATTGCTTTTCCAGAAAGTGTTGGGATCGCCGTCGGTCAGGCGAGAAAATCCAACGTTATCGGTGCCGTCGTTACGCGTGGTGCCGCGGCGCGGCAGCGCATAGCCGTACGAGTAGCGAATGTTTTCCGAGGGAGTCGACGCGCCGGTGAAATATCCTTTGCCGCTGGGATCGCTCCAAGTTCCTTGCGGATTCCAATGCCATGCCTCAATGGCCAGCTCCGTGTTCTGGCGGTACGTGACCGGCTGCCAGCCCGAAGCCAGCGTCTTCTCCAGCGTCGGCTGCAACAGATCCTTGTCGATCGCGTCCACTGCGATGCGGTCCACGCCGGCGCCCAGAGTTTCCTTTGGTACAAAATGGTTGGTGGCGCGGGAAGCGTCAATCTCGATTACCTGCGCGTGGGCAGTCGCTCCGAAACCGAAACATCCCAAAAGAAGCAGCAGGCAAGTCGCGAAGTTTTTCAAAAGGACCACCTCCAGCGCAAGTATTAAAACGATTGAATAAGGGAGTATACGGGAGAACGGCTTTCACTGTGCGAGATTCTAAATGAAATTCGAAGGGCTAGCGTCCGCGGAACTGCCGCACCACTTCCGGGAGTGACGAATGTCCGAGCGGCGCCGGGGTGAGCGTCACCAGCAACATTACAAGGGCAAATACGGCGAGCCATAGCCTGCCGCCCGAAACCCGCGGCCACTCCGCCACTTGCGGCTGACGAAAGCTGCTCACCCACAGCAAGATGGCCCACAGGAACCATCCCGTCCACAGGTAATAGGCCATGAACACGAGAACGAGAATTGTAAGGCGCGATATTAATTTGTGCGCCTGCGGCGCCATGGAAAAAATAATGTGTCCGCCATCGAGTTGCCCGCCAGGCAATAAGTTCAGCGAGGTCGCCAGCATTCCCACCCAGGCCGCGATTGCCATGGGGTGAAGCAGCATGCGGTCCAAGGGCAACGCTGCCGAACCCTGGATCAAACCAGCCGAAGTCAACAAGCCGTGCACGAATTTGAAGATCAGGGGATAGCCGAGTTCGTAATCCGGCTGGCCAAGGCCCATCTGCATCGGCTTGGAAAGTGTCAGTGAAACCACAAGGACAACCAGAGCGACCACAAACCCGGCGATGGGGCCGGCAATTCCAATATCGAACAGGGCCGTGCGGGACCGAATGCGTGATCGGATAAGGATGACGGCGCCCATAGTGCCGATCGGTGTCGGAACCGGGATGAAGAAAGGCAACGTCGCATATACCCCATAGCGGTGGCAAAACAAGTAGTGGCCCATTTCGTGGGCCAGAAAGAAAAACATCAACGTGGCCATGAAGGGCAGTCCGCCTAACAAGCGCGCGGGATGAGATCGTACCCACTCGGCCGGAAAGAACGAAATCGATTCGCGCTGCCCTGACTTATCGACGATGGGATCGTCGCTGAAGGAGAGGGCCGGACGATTTTGCTCGAAGTTGTATTGCATCCGCGCGCCCATCACCAGCGTGGTAAAGCAGGTCGCAAGCAGCAACAGTATGTGCAACCAGTAGCGTGGCTTGGGAGGAGATGGCGCCCACTCCGGCAGAGGCCGGTAGTATTCCAAAGTGGATGAAACTGAGGGAGGAGTGGGTTCGGACATGCGATTTCGGCCTCGCAACTACATCGAGACCTTCCTAGATGCTACTACGAGAAGGAGTGCTTGGTCCCGAGTACCTGGTCCCGAGTGTCTGGTACCGGAAAAACGCGCAGTCCCTAGGACCGGGAGCTGGGAAGAAAATCGGAGATCAGAAAGCCGGAGAATGTGCAGGTGGCGGTTCGAACGGATATTCCTCGCTACCAGGTACTCGGTACTGACTTCAATCAATCGACTGCAATTCTTTGCCCGGTTTAAAGCGGACGGCCTTGCCGGGAGGAATCGAGACCTCGGCGCCGGTGCGCGGGTTGCGTCCGATGCCGGTCTTACGCGGGCGCACGTTGAACACGCCAAATCCGCGGAGTTCAATGCGATGGCCGCGGGCCAGAGAATTTTTCATGCTTTCGAAAACGGTTTCCACGGCCAACTCGGCCTTGGTCTTGGTAATACCGGTTCTGGCCACCACTTCGTTAATGATGTCGAGCTTAATCACGAACGGCCCCCGAATACCCTGTGAGAATCATGCTTCAAGTTATTGATGCTATGGGAGATAAGGGAGATTGTCAACGGGAGCATCTGTACCGTAAACTGGCCGGACACAAAAAGGAATTTTGTAATTGGGTAATTTTGCATTTGGTAATTTTAAGACGGACCCATCGTCCGAGGATTTTTCGAATTACCCAATTACAAATTTTCCCAAGGAGCTTCATGCTGAAGAGTGACCGCTGGATACGCAAAACCGCCCGCGAACATGACATGATCAACCCGTTTTCCGAGAAGCAGGTCCGCGAAGGCGTGATCTCTTACGGCCTGTCGTCTTATGGCTATGACCTGCGCGTGGCCGACGAGTTCAAGATCTTCACCAACGTGAACAGCACCATCGTCGACCCCAAGAATTTCGACGAGAAATCTTTCGTCACCGTGCGGACTGACATCTGTATCGTTCCGCCGAATTCGTTCGCTCTGGCGCGCTCCGTGGAATACTTCAAGATTCCCCGCGACATCCTGACCATTTGCGTGGGCAAGAGCACCTACGCCCGCTGCGGCATCATCGTCAACGTCACGCCGTTTGAGCCCGAGTGGGAGGGCTTTGTGACTCTGGAAATTTCGAACACCACGCCGCTTCCGGCGCGCATCTACGCCAACGAGGGGCTGTGCCAGATTCTTTTCTTCCAGTCCGACGAAGTCTGCGAAACCAGTTATGCCGACCGTAAAGGGAAGTATCAGTCGCAGCAGGGGATTGTGCTGCCGAAACTGTGAAGGAGGATTGGTCGCGGGAGTAAAAATGGAATCTTGGCTGCTGGGTAGCCTATAAAGCGAGGCCACTTTGCAATTTAATATAGAAACCGACGGGCGATGGATCGCCGAGATTCCTGAGATCCCCGGCGTACTCACATAAGGGAAGACCGAGGAAGAAGCTAAAGCGAATGCCTATGCTTTGGCACTGCGCTCGATAGCCGATGCTGTCGAGAAAACGTTGGCCGTACCCAAATCTATCAACATCGACTGTCTGTCGGTTTGAGCCAGTGGCCCAGCATTAGGTCCCGTCAAGTATTCCGCGCCCTTTTGAAGGGTGGATGGTTCGCCGTTTCCCAGGCGGGTTCTCATGTCAAAATTCGTCACCCAGCCTCTAAGTTTCCAGATTACATTTGGGCGTTTCGCGATAACGAGGAAATGGTCCGCGCATGCTTGCTCGCATTGCCAAGTACACCGAAATCAGGTCTGAAGACGGGCTTTCCTACCGCCCGCGCTCTTCTTCCTTGAACATGTACTTAATGGCGGGCTTGTAGATCACCAAATTCGGCTCGCCATCTTCGCGGACCACCTTGATGCAGGTCTTGTCGTACCACTCGATAATGCCGTGCACTTCCTCCCCGTCCTGTAGGACGATCACCATGGGCGTCCGCGACTGCATCTGCTTCTGATAGTAGAAGTTCTCGGCATTGGTCTGTTCGGGAGGAGGGGTTTTCCGTCCGCCTCCGCCTCCGCCCCCCGGCGTTGGGCGCTCGCTGCGTTCGCCGCGCTCGAATCCGCGGTCCTGCCCGCGCTCCGGTCGGTCGTGCCGGTCGCGGCGCTCCGCCACGGGAGCGTGGGCGGAGGTATGGTTCGAGTTGTGGTTGCCGTGGTTGTGATCCACGCGCGGCAGGGCCGGACGAATCAGCTTGCGGTTGGCAAAGTTCTCATCTTCGCCTGTTGGCCTGACCGGGGTGGAATCCATGGTGTCTTTCATATGGCGCTCCTGCACACGCGCTCGCGCAAACCACAACGTCAAAAGCCCCTTGAGAGTATTAACGAAGGCGTGAAATTTTACCTACCGTACCACAGGAGTTTGCCCGTGACAATGCTACTGTCGTGCCAGTATCGTTCCACTTACTGGGGATGCGCCAAATCCTATACACCTTGAGAATGCCCTAGAATATCGATTTGCCGCTAGAATCCGCCACGATGCATTGGCCGGCACGACTACGCCCCTTTAGTTTGTGTTCGACAGATCTACGCCTCTGCGTTCCGGTCCGCTCCCGGTGACAACCGCCACTAAAGTCGCGACGATCAGCAGTGTCCAAGCCAGCACTGGTGCGAATACTCCGCCGTATCGGTGCTCGGCAACTTTGGCCTGCAACACCCCGTTGCGCGAGGAGAGCAGGTTTCCCAATTGGTAGGCGAAGCCCGGAAATGTTCCTCGCACCGCCGGGGGAGAGAGTTCATTCAAATGCGCCGGGACCACGCCCCACGCCCCCTGTACCATGAACTGCATTAGAAAGCCGCCTAGCGCCAGCATGGGAACGGTGTGCGAGTACGCCCACAGCGGAATGATCGGAATTGACAACAGGGCGGCGATCACAATCGCCTTTCGGCGGCCGATCTTCTCCGACCAGGTCCCGAAAACAATTCCCCCCAACAATGCGCCAATGTTGGCGATGATAGCGATGAAGCCCACTGTCTGTGGTGTAAACTTGTGATCCTTCGTCAGGAACGTCGGATACAGATCCTGGCTCCCATGGCTGTAGGAATTGAAGGCAAACATAAGCACAACCAGGAAGGCAAAAGTGCCTAGATACGTCAGGATGTCCTTGCCCCAGCGGCTCTCGGTTTTTTTCGCGACCTGTCCTTGCAACCACGCCGGAGACTCATCCACCTTCGAGCGAATGTAGATCACAAGAAAGGCCGGTAGCGCGCCGATCACAAACATTCCGCGCCAGCCCACGTAGCGGAAAGCCGTCCCAAAAACCAAAGCCGCCATCAGATAGCCGACGGCGTAACCTTCCTGCAACAGCCCGGAGAAGAACCCGCGCCCTTCCGCCGGCAGCGTCTCGAATGCCAGTGCCGCGCCCACGCCCCATTCGCCGCCCATCGCGATTCCGAACAGCGCCCGCGTGATCAGGAACACTTTCAAAGAAGGAGCGAACGCTGACGACAGCTCAAACACGGAGTATGCGATGATGTCCACCATCAATGTGGGGCGCCGTCCGAAGCGGTCGGCCATCATTCCAAAAAGAAAGGCTCCCACCGGGCGAAAAGCCAGGGTGATGAAGATCGCCTCTGCGACCGCCGAAACCTTGGTTTGGAATTGGGTGGCGATCGCGCTCACGCAAAACGTGAGAATGAAGAAGTCAAAGGCGTCCAGCGACCAGCCCAGAAAGCAGGCGGTAAAAGTGTTTCGCTGCACCGGTGTAAGTCTGCGAAAATGGCCGATAAATTCCATGGGGATTCCTCCGCTTGATCTCGATGCCAACCGGAGAGTCCTGCGAATGCTAGCATATTGAGTTCCATCGACAGCAAGAAATTAGTCGCCCATGCCCGAACTCGACTCCCCTCAACGCCAGGCGCCGGATTCGCTGATGCTCACCGGCTTTTGGTATCGCGCTCTGCCGGCCGAACGCGTCCATCGCAATAAACTTCACAAGGCTCTGCTGCTAGAGGTTCCGCTGGTCATCGGACGCGACCGAGCGGGCCGTCCCTTCGCGCTGCGGGATGCGTGTCCGCACCGCGGCATGCCTCTTAACGGCGGCCAGTTTGACGGAGAGAATGTCGAGTGCCCCTATCACGGCTGGCAGTTCGACGCGCACGACGGCCAGTGCCAACTCATCCCCTCGCTGACCGCGGACCAGAATTTGAAGGTCGACCGCATCTATGCCGGCAGTTACCCCTGCGAAGAGCAGGATGGTTTTGTCTGGGTCTATATGCCTGATCCCGGCCCGCCGGGCGCGGGATTCAGCAGGCGCGAGGAAGCTCCCGAGCCCGCGCCGCAGATTGAAAAGTTCGGTGCATCTGGCAAAGACAAGTTTAAGCTCGCCTACCTCACCGCCGACATGCCGGTCAGCATCGATCACGGCATCATCGGCCTTATGGATCCCGCGCACGGACCGTTCGTTCATCAGGCGTGGTGGTGGCGCAGCCGCCACAGCATTCACGAGAAGAAGAAAAACTTTGAGCCCATTCCGAACGGTTTTCGCATGAGCGCACACACTCCCAGCTCAAACTCCGCGCCCTACAAGCTGTTGCGCCTCTACGCCGACGCCGGTTCCATCACCACAACCATCGATTTTGTTTTACCCAACCTGCGCCGGGAAACGATTCGGGCCGGGAAGTACTGGTTCTCGTCGCTCACTACGGTGACCCCGATTACGCGCAATCAATGCCGCATCGACGTGGTTGCCGCGTGGAACCTCTTCCGCTGGTTGCCGTTTGGTCCGGAGTTGCTGAAATTTGTCTTCGCGAAATTTGTCGAGCAGGATCGCCGCACCATGGAACTGCAATCGGAGGGATTGAAACACAATCCGCATCTTATGTTGATCGACGACGCCGACCGTCCGGCGAAATGGTATTTCCAATTGAAGGCCGCGTATCTCGAAGCCAAGCGCACTGGCGCCGAGATGAAGCACCCGATGGCGGGACCGGTTACGCTGAAGTGGAGAAGTTGAGGCGCTTGCGCGGCGTGAGCGGAGCGGAAGCCGCGCGCCGAAATCCCGAGCGTACTCTGCGAGGGATCAGAATCTCACCAGAAAACGGTGATTCCTTCATATAGCCTGAACTTGTCGTCCGGAGTCACAACCGCAATTCTCTCGCACAACGCCTGAGCAATGATTTGGCGGTCAAAGGGGTCGTTATGATGGCGCGGAAGCCCGAACATGCGGAATGCATGATCGGCGGTGTAAGGCAGGATGCGAATTCCCAAGTCATCCATGGTTTTACGCAGAATCACTGCCGAAAACGCCAGCTTTCCAGAAGCCGCCTTGATCGCAATCTCCGTAACAGAAACCGTACTCAACTCAATCGCGTAATCCAAATTTCGCAATGCGGTTGACGCGCGTCTGCTAAGCTTCTCGGGGAATTCCACTGCGTAGATGACGACCGCGGTATCCAGCAGTAATCGCATGATCCTTCTTAATAGCGGCCCGCAAGGAAGTCTTCCACTTCTTCGTCGGTCATCGGCTTCCACCAGTCCGGATCGATGATTTTGATCTGCCCGCGGAGGGCGCCTAGAATGCGCTTTTTTCGAACCGGTTTTTTCGTGCACACGATATCTACTACCGGCACACCCCTGCGGCAGATCGTCACCGGCTCTCCGTTTTCGACGGCTTTGATCAGTTCCGGCAATTTGTTCTTAGCGTCGGCCACGCTGACTTGCATAATTTTATGATAGCTATCTGAGATAGCTATGTCAATCAAATGTTAGGGAGTGAGTTGCTCCTGCACCAGCCACTCCATGGCTTCCTCCCGCGTTTTGAAAGTAGGCAAGTCGCGTTGCGAAAAGTTCTTGAAGTGCTCGTAGAAAATGTGCGGCAGGCTTTCCGTCCCCACCCATGCCGCCCGCTTCACATAAGGACGGTCGAGCACCAGAACTTCTTTGATGCGGGTCGCCACATTCTTATCGACCTGCGCGCCGGTGAAGTCCGCCAGAGTCAGCATCGACCCGGGTTGGTGGCGGGAAATATCCGCGCGCAGCAAATCCAGCAGCAATAAGATCTCTTTCGCGGCGCAATGCGAAAAGTCGATCACATAGATGGCGTGCCCCTTGTACTTCACGAAGAAGAGGCGCTCGTGCTGCGGATTTTCGCCGGTGCTCATGCCAGCAGCGACTCCACCACCGCGTAAGCCCCGTCCAGTGCGGCATCTAGCGCGCCAGCGTCTTTTCCGCCGGCTTCGGCCAGGTCGGGACGGCCTCCGCCCTTACCGCCAACTTTCTGTGCCACCGGGCTAATGATTTTTCCCGCTTGCACGCGGCTGATCAGATCTTTCGTTACCCCCACGATCAGCGATACGCTTCCGTTCGACGCCGACCCTAACACCACCACGCCCGAGCCGATCTTGTCGCGCAGTTGATCGATCAGAGTTCGCATCTGCGCGCGCTCCAGATTGTCCACGCGATGCGCCAGAACTTTGACGCCCTTCACGTCCCTCACCTTATCGCTGATGTTTGCGGTCGAAGACGAAGCCGACTTCATCCGCGCCGAATCCAGTTCGCGCGTAAGCCGCTTGATCTCGGAGTCCTTCTTTTCGATCTCGGCCTTGAGAGCTTCGGCAGGAGATGCCGATATCTCCTGCGACGGGGGTGCCCCATCTTTGCGCGGTGTTGGCGCAAAGGTGGGAACCACGAACCTTGATACTACGTTTTCCAACTCGTGATCCTTGCGGAAGTGCGCCAACGATCCCAAGCCCGTGATCGCCTCCACTCTTCGCACGCCCGATGACACACTGCCTTCCTTCAGAATCTTGATCAGCCCAATCTCGCCGGTTGCGCCGGTGTGCGTGCCGCCGCAAAGCTCAGTAGAAAAATCGCCGATGCGCACCACGCGCACCTTGTCGCCATACTTTTCCCCAAACAGCGCCATCGCGTGATACTGGCTGATCGCCTCGTCGATGGGAACGTCGGTGATGGTCTCGACAATCTGGTTGCGCAATACTTCCTTGTTGATGATGTCTTCGATATCCTGCAACTCTTCGTCTTCCACCGCGGTGAAGTGCGAAAAATCAAAGCGCAAATGATTCGGCGCCACCAGCGACCCCGCCTGCTTCACATGCTTCCCCAGCACTTCTCGCAGGCCGGCATGGAGCAAATGCGTAGCCGTGTGATTGCGCATAGTCGATTCGCGAATGTCAGCGTTGACGACCGCGTCGACTTTATCGCCCACGCGGAGTACCTGTTTAACAATAACCTGATGCGCCCGCACGCCTTGAATCGGCGCATAACATCCCGTCACTTCGGCGACGACGGTGTTGTGATCGTCCGAGTAAAACCATCCCTTGTCGCCCACCTGCCCACCAGACTCGGCGTAGAACGGCGTGTGATCGAGAATGACTTCGCCGGACTCCCCAGCCTTGAGTTCCCGCGCCCCCTGCCCGTTATGAATGATGGCCAGCACTTCGCAGCCGTCAGAGCGAGTCTGTCGGTAGCCTTCAAAAAGCGATTTCGGAAGCTGCTGGTAGGCGGGATTGGCCGTCTGCTTGGCTGCGCCTTTCCAGGAAGCGCGAGCGCGTTCGCGCTGCCGAGTCATCGCCTCTTCGAAGCCCCTTCCATCGAAGCGTATGCCCAAGTCGCGAACCGAATCCGCAATGAAGTCCCAAGGCAGTCCAAATGTGTCGTAGAGCTTAAAGGCATCTTCCCCAGAGTAGTAAGGAGGTTCCCCGAATAAATCGTCCTGGGAGTCGTACCACGCTTGGTCGGCCGGCTCGCCTTGTTTCTGTCTGCGAATTCCATCGGCAAAAGCTTTAATCTGAGCGTCTCGATCTTGGCTAATCCGCGAGAGGTCTTCTTCAAGTTTCTTGAGACCCGCTTGCACCGTGCGGGAGAACCGTTGCTCCTCCTCGAGGATGGCCCGCTCAATTCGGGCCGACCCCTCCCTGAGCTCGGGATACGCATCCGCCATAACGCTAACAGCCTTCGGAACCATGAGATGTATAACGGGTTTAAGGTCTCTGCCGAAACTTTTGTCTATTAAGTTCGCGTGACGAATCGCACGTCGCAATATTTTACGAAGCACGTAGCCTCGCCCCTCGTTGGAGGGTAGGACACCATCGGAAATGAGGAACGTCGCCGCACGCGAGTGGTCAGCAATGATGCGGAGTGAGGCGATAAAATCTGCCGGCTTCGCCACATTCAGTTGTTCAGCTGCAAAGCGAATCAGCGGAGCGAACAAATCCGTCTCGTAATTCGAAATGACCCCTTGCAACACCGCCGTTACTCGCTCCAGCCCCATGCCGGTATCGATCGACGGCTTGGGCAGCGGATTCAGCTTACCGCTGGTGTCCCGGTCGAACTGCATGAACACCAAATTCCAAATCTCGACGTATCGCCCACAGTCACAACCGAACTTGCAATCGCTATGGCCTTGATCCGACGCAATCGCTCCCATGTCGTAATAAATCTCGCTGCACGGACCGCAAGGTCCGGTATCGCCCATCTGCCAGAAGTTGTCTTTCAGGCCTCCGTCGAAAATCCGTTCTTTCGCCACCCCTTGCGCGACCCACAGATCGTACGCTTCGGTGTCGCGCGAGACCGGCATGGGCTCGCCCGAGCCTTCGAAAATCGTTACGTATAACTTGTCCTTCGCGATTCCGAACCACTCCTTCGAAGTAATCAGCTCCCACGCGTAAGCAATCGCGTCTTTCTTGAAGTAATCGCCGAAGGAAAAATTCCCCAGCATTTCGAAGAACGTGTGATGCCGGTTGGTGAAGCCGACGTTTTCCAGATCGTTGTGCTTCCCTCCGGCGCGCACGCATTTCTGCGAAGTTGTGGCACGAGAGTAGTCGCGCTTCTCCAGTCCAAGAAAAACGTCTTTGAACTGGTTCATGCCCGCGTTGGTGAACAGCAGCGTGGGATCGTTCGCCGGCACCAGCGACGACGAATGCACCTCCTTGTGCCCCTTTTGCACAAAGAAGTCCAGAAATTTTCGGCGGATTTCAGAACCAGTCGGCATGTCAGTCGGAATACGAATGAAGAATCAATTCTAAACGAAACCACCCTTCGGCTCCGCTCAGGGTAGGCTCAGGCATAGGGGAACACAAAGGGACCCCAGCCGGAATTTCCTTTGTTCCTCGGTGCCGTCTGTGTTTGATCTTGGCCGTTGTTTATTGCGGCTTCGGCTTATCTTCGACTTTGTCGCCGACTTTCTTCATTTCGTGCCCGGTATCCTCGGCGCCCGTCTTCACGGCGCTGCCGGTTTTCTTGGCAGCTACCTTGGTTGCGTGCCCAGTTTTATCCGCCGCTTTTTCCGTGCCCTTGGCGGTGTCTTTGGCGACCACTTTAGTTTCGTGGCCGGTCTTATCGGCGGCCACTTTGGTGTCGTGGCCCGTGGTTGTAGCTACTTTCTTAGTGGCGTGACCGGTTTTCGTTGCTGCGGTCTTGGTGGCGTCGGCAGTTTTATCGGCGGCTTTTTCGGTAGCATGGCCGGTAGCCTTGGCGGCCTTCTTTGTATCGGTGCCGGTGTCCTGCGCGGTCTTTTTTACATCCGAGCTGACATCCTGAGCCAGCGCCAGCGGCACTAAACTGAAGAGCGTAACGGCGAGAATTACCTTCCAACTAACTTTCATATGCAACTCCTTGCATGCGGAGATGGGAACGGCAGGAGTATGCAACATCGAGGCGGCGTTTGCCAAGTGGCGGTCAGATGATTTCAGTCTCCAAAGCGCTCAGAGTCTCTTCATCCACATCCCAGCTTTTCAGGATGGTAAAAATTGTTTTGCTGCCGAAGCCGGCGCGAACCAGTTGGCGGAAAACGCGCGCCGTCGTTTTCTGATCTTTCGGTTTTACCATGCGCTTGCGGCGCAAATATTCGCGGGCCTGTTTCTCTTCGCTGATGCCCTCGAAGGCCGAGTCCACGGCCTTGTCGATCACGTCGTTGTGTACGCCCTTTATTTTTAAGTCGGTAACCACGCGCCTGCGGCCAAATTTTTGGTTGTCGCGGCGCAGCGAAGAGAAGTAGGCGGCGTACTGAGAATCGTTTAAATAGCCACGATCCTTGAGCCGCCGGATCACCAACTCGATCAGCGTCTTTCCATACTCCGATTCACCATCGTCCACCCGCGCGCGGAATAGGCGCTTCAGCTCCGCAACCGTACGCATGCGCCGGGCCAGGGCTCCCACCGCGTATTCGTACAGTTCATCCTCAGAGTAAGACTTCTTCTTTGGCCGAGAGAACGCCATGAAGCTAACAATAGCGCAAGTTGCGTCTTAGCGGAACTTACGGCCGCCCGGTTCAGGCGGAACGCGGAACTTACGGCCCGGGCTAGGCGGGACTCCACTCGATGGCCCGGGAATGGGGCCAGGACCGAACAAAGTTGTTATGAACGGCTCCGGCTCAGCCTGATTCTCGGCCCAGGTTTCCAGGTAGTCCTTGAACTCTTTTGGAGGCTCAAGCCCTAGAAAAACAATCTTAAGGCTCCCGAGCGCGCTATTGGTCAGACGAATCGTCGTCGCCAGCGCGCCCTTTCCCGCCTGTTCCGCTAGGGAGTCGGCCTTAAGCCGTGCAGACTCGGGACTCCAGCCGATGTCATCGATCCTGTTCCATTGCGGGGAGCTTACCGGGATCTGCTGAATCTCGCTGCGCACGCCCCGTAGCTTAGGTCTGACTTCCGACTCCCATACGCTCGTGTATTCCTGAGATCGAGTCGGTGGGACCAATGTGAGAAGAAACTCAAGGAGCTTCTCTGTGAAGTCCAAAACGCGAAGGATGTCACCCTGCTGGGTTACCCGATCCATATGCGGCATTGTATGCTCCGCGCCGCCGGATCAAAAGGGAGAGCTTGTTTGCGCCGCCCATCAAAGGAGGAGCCCCAGTGCAGAAGTCGAACTCAAATTCTCGCTGCTCGTACCTCACGGCGCGGGGCCAGAGCTTCACCGTCCGCCGAAGCCAGCCGATTGCATGGACTGCCGCGAAATATCTGCCGTTGACGCAATACCCTGCATACGCAGCTTGAAGTCGTCGGCGTTGGAAGCATTTTCCAGCGCGGTTTCGTAGTTGACCAAGCCGGCCTGGAATAGATCCCACAACGACTGATCGAACGTCTGCATGCCGTATTGCGAGGTGCCGGCCGCGATGGCGTCACGAATGGATCGAGTCTTTTCCGGCACCAGAACGCACTCGCGGATGAAAGCGGTATTGATCATGACTTCGACCGCGGGCACGCGGCCCTCGGAATCGCAACGCCGGACAAGACGCTGGCTGACGATGGCGCGCAACACGGCAGCCAACTGCAAGCGAATCTGCTTCTGCTCCGGCGGCGGGAAAATTGAAATGATGCGGTTGACGGTTTCCACTGCGTCCAAGGTGTGCAAGGTCGAGAAAACCATGTGGCCGGTTTCCGCCGCGTGCAGCGCGGTGGAGATTGTTTCCAGGTCACGCATTTCGCCGACCAGGATCACATCGGGATCCTGACGCAAAGATGCGCGCAGGGCCGCGCTGAAGGAAGGCGTATCCACGCCGATCTCGCGCTGGTTGACGTAGCCTTTTTTATCGCGATGCAGAAATTCGATTGGGTCTTCAATGGTGATGATGTGTTCGGCGCGGCTGGAGTTGACGCGATCGACCATCGCGGCCAGCGTGGTTGACTTACCCGAGCCGGTCACACCCGTCACCAGCACCAGGCCGCGCGGCATTTCGCAGATTTGTTCGACCACTTTCGGCAAAAATAATTCATCCAGCGCGCGAATCTTGGTGGGGATGACGCGCAGCACCAATCCCACGTTGCCGCGCTGCTGGAAGATGTTCACACGGAAGCGGCCCAGTCCGGCCACGCCGTAGGCCATATCGATTTCCGTGGTCTCTTTGAACTTTTGTTTCTGCCGCGCCGACATCATGCTGAACGCCATGGTCAGCATGTCTTCGGCGCTTACGCGCGGCTGGTCGGTGAGCGGCACCAGTTCACCGTCAATGCGCAAGTGAGGATAGTTTCCCACCTTCAAATGCAAGTCGGAGGATTTGCGTTCCGTCGCAATCCGCAGCAGATCGTCAATATTCATCGAAAGGTTTCCCGGGAGGCGCTCTGCCTCACAAGCTCTGCCTATGATGAACCGAATCGTCACCTTCCCCAAGATGACCTAGGTAATTGGCCCATTGGGAGCCGATTTGCTTGCAGAAAGCGCTGAAGCTAAGCCTCCGTTCCACGACCCATCGCCCGCCCAGACTGGCTTTCACCCTGTTTTCTAAGCCTTCTCCTGAGGTATACTTCGGCTGCGGCGGTTTCCCCCCGGTTCTCCGCGCCGACGTTATCCCTCTTTTCCCAGGAGCTTCCCATGGCCCGCAGGCGTGTTTCGTTCGCTGTTTTTCTTGTGATTTGCTTTGCGCTGGCTTTCGTTACGAATCCAGCCGCGGCGGCTACCGAGAAAGTGCTGCACAGCTTCGAGCCTTATTTGAACGGCTACCAGCCATCTTCAATCGTCGCGGATGCTGCGGGGAATTTCTACGTGACCGCACGGGGAGGACGCTACGGCAGAGGCCTGGTGCTCAAGTTCACGCTGAATGCTCAGGGTGCCGCAACCGAGAGGGTACTCTACAACTTCCAATCCGGAACCGATGGCAATGATCCCATCGGGGTGTTTCTCGATTCCTCCGGCAACCTCTTCGGCCTGACGGCAGGCGGCGGCACGCAGGGCACCGGCACATTCTTTGCATTGACTCCCACGGCGAGCGGCGCATGGAAAGAAAGCGTTCTCTACAATTTTACGAACCCTAACTATGCGGTCCTCGCCGGAGGCCTGGTGAGGGACAGCTCCGGAAATTTTTACGGAACAACCTACGGCAACGGTCCCGCGTATGGGTCTGCATTCCAGTTGGTCCAGGGTTCCAGCGGCTGGACGCTGAATGTACTGCACACATTCTCGGGAGGCTCCGATGGGGGCTATCCATTTGGAAAGCTGGCGCTCGACCAGGCTGGTAATGTCTATGGCACCGCGGAAGTGGGCGGCATAAAAAATGAAGGGCTCGTTTTCGAACTAAGCCCATCCAGCGGCGGAAAATGGACCGAAACCGTGCTGCACGATTTCACTGCTGGAACCGATGGCTGGGCTCCCGGCGGGGCTGTGATTTTCGATGAAGCCGGCAATCTCTATGGAACGACGCTGAATGGCGGAGCCACCAAATGCAACGCCCAAGGCGGATGCGGCACGGTTTTTGAATTGACGCCAGCAGGCGGCGGTTCGTGGACGGAGAAAATCATCTACACCTTCGCGAATGGCAACGGATTTGACAACGACGTAGATCCTCAGGACCTCTATTTCGACGCAGCCGGCGATCTTTACGGAACAACGTTTGAAGGCGGCGGCGAAGGTTGCTGCGGCACCGCATTCAAACTTTCGTTCAGCGCCGGGCAATGGAGCGGGACCACGATCTACACCTTCACCGGAGCCAAGGGATACTACCCGAGCAATGACATCGTCTTTGGCTCGGCGGGGCAGATTTACGGTGTAACGCTGTTGGGAGGCACCAATCAGTTGACCGGAACGTTTTACGAACTCACTCCCGCCAGTGGCCCGTGGACCTATGCCACTCTTTACGCCTTTCCCATCAGCGACGGGGAGTATGTCTTTAGCGGTGTGACTTTCGATGCCGCGGGGAATCTATACGGAACCGCGAACACAGGCGGCGCTCACGGCTTCGGGATGGCATATAAGCTCGCTCCCGGCGCTAACGGAAGCTGGTCCGAAACCAATATCTATAACTTCACTTCCGGGCTTACCAGCAACGGCTCGCGGCCTTCAACCTTGATTCCTGATGCTGCCGGGAACCTCTACGGAGCCTCCGGATTCAGTGACGGGCACGAGTATGGCTTCGTCTTCGAACTGAGTCCGACTTCAAACGGAGCCTGGAGTGAAACTACCGTTGATCAGATGGGCGGAAAAATCAACGACCCCTCAGCCAATCCGATTTTTGACAGCTTCGGCAATCTCTACGGTACGACCAGCACCGGCGGAACCAAGGGCTTTGGCGCGGTCTATAAACTCACTCCGCAAGGCAACGGAAAGTGGACCCAGACGATTCTCTACAATTTCCTCGGCTACCCCACCGATGGAGCGAACCCCGCAGCCGCTCTGGTCATGGATTCCGCGGGAAATCTTTACGGCACCACGACGAAGGGCGGAGCCGGCGATGGTGTGGTTTTTGAATTGCAACCTGCGGCAGGCGGCACGTGGACGGAGAAGGTGATTCACACCTTCCAGGGTTCGAATGACGGCTTCGTCCCCAGCGGCAGTGTGATCCTCGACCAGAACGGAAACCTCTTCGGCGTCACCAGCGCGGGAGCCATCAAGAACGCAAGCTGCAACTTCGACGGCGGCTATAAAGGTTGCGGCATGGTCTATGAATTGTCTCCCAGTGGCGCCAACTGGACTGAAACTATTCTTTATGAGTTTACCGACGCCAATGGTGACGGAGGCAATCCGCAAGCCGGACTCGTATTCGACAGCGCCGGAAATCTTTACGGTACGACCGCCATCGGCGGCACCTTCAATTTTGGCACGGTGTACAAGCTGACTCCGTCTACGGGCGGCGGTTTCACGGAGACTGTGCTGTATAGCTTCGACCAAACCGATGGGCAATGGCCCTATAACGCGCTGATCCTTGACGCGGCAGGCAATCTCTACGGCACAACTTACGAGGGCGGAGACGCCGGCTTCGGCACGGTGTTCGAAATCACTCCGTGACGTCCGTGTGATCTTGGCGATTACACGCGGGCACTCTCTTGATCGCTAATCGCGGAGCTGGCGGCTACGGGTGTTTCTTCGCCCCGCCACTTCCGTGACAACCCTTCCAGTTGCGCCAATACTTTCTCGATGTCCTTCATCCTCTCGGTAATGCCATAGGTCACGGTCGGAGGAATGGTCTGCGCATAATGGCGGAAAATGAACCGCGCGTCTTCCAGCGTGCGCAATCGCTCGGTTAGAACCCGCGAGGAAATCCCTTCTACCTGCCGCTTCAAGACTCCGAAGCGCATGGGTCCATTGTGGCTGAGCGCCCACAGTATGTGCATGGTCCAGGGCCGCGTCAGCAATTCCAGCAAGCCTCCGATGGCGCAGGGGGATTGAACTTGTTTCGATTTTCTAAGAGCCATAATGATACTAAGTTACTCTAAAGTATCTGATATGTAAAGTAATTATAGTTATTTATTGTAACGAATGACGAACTCGAGCCATCCAACCGAACTGAAAGCCCGGAGGCTCTTATGAAACTGCTTCGCATCGATTCCAGCGCTCGGAGGAACTCGGTCTCGCGCCAGCTTACCGAAAAATTTGTTGAAGCCTGGAAACAGGAAAATCCTGCGGGAGAGGTAATGGTGCGCGACCTTTCCACCACCGATCTTCCGCACATCACCGACGAGTGGATGCTCGCCGCGCACTCCGATCCAGCCCATCTGACGCCCGCGCAGCGGGAAACTCTTGCCGTCTCCGACGCGTTGATCGACGAATTGCTGGCCGCCGATACGATTGTAATTGGCGCTCCCATGTACAACCTCACCGTCTCCGCGCCGATGAAGGCATGGATCGACCAAATCGTCCGTGCCGGCCGAACCGTCCTCTGGGGAGCAAACGGCGCTCAAGGCATTCTCAAAGGCAAGAAGGTTTTCGTCCTTACCTCGCGCGGTGGTTCGTTTCGCCCCGGCACTCCTACCGCGCAATATGACCATCAGGAGCCGTACTTGCGCCACATCCTCGGCTTTATTGGATTGACCGATCTCACGTTTATTCACGCCGAGAATCAGAAGCCGGGAGAGCTTGCGGAACCCGCACGCCGGGCTGCGTTCGAGCAACTTCAGCAGGCGGTTGCCGCACCTCATCCCTCAGCCCCCGCGCAAGAGTTGCGCGCTTAATCGAGAATTCTAAAGGAGAAAAAAATGGCAACAACCGGTTCAGGCTTTGCCGCACAGCAAGCGACGGCTTTTCCATCCGCAGGATCGGGCTCCATCGTCTTGCTGGGAAGGTTCCTTTTCGTGCTGATCTTCGTGATGTCCGGCCCGCGCCACTTCACCAGCCAGATTATCGGCTATGCAGCCGCCCAGGGCGTACCCATGGCGTCAATTGCCGTCCCCGTGTCCGGGCTGATCGCTCTGGCTGGGGGACTGTCCATCCTGCTCGGCTACCGCGCCAAAATCGGAGCCTGGCTGATCGTTGTGTTTCTGGTCGGCGTCACTCCCATGATGCACAAGTTCTGGGGCATCGCCGATCCCATGATGCAGCAGATGCAGATGGTCATGTTCCTGAAGAACGTTTCCATGCTGGGCGCGGCGCTGCTCATTTCGCAGCTGGGTTCGGGACCCTGGAGCCTGGACGCGCGGAACTCCAAGTAAAAAGCCGCCCCGTAGACTGGGCGGCTTCCTAACGCTCGGCACACGCTTTACGCGGCGTTGCCCGCCGGTTCGGGTATTTGCAGCGGCTCGTCGTAACTGCCGCCGTAGATATTCGGAACCTTCGATCCCATCGGCCGCAGAAATGTAGCTAACTCGCCGCGATGGTGGATGGAGTGATTGTTCAAAAATCCCAGGTAGAAGACCACGGGAAAATTGAATGCTCCCATGAAATTGACCGGAGTGGCTAACTGTTCGCCGGTCAGCGCCGCAACTCGTGCCGCTGCACTCTTGAAGTTGGCGTCATACCAGGCCACCAGCTCCGCCACCGTTTTAGGTTTGTCCTCCGCTTTCGGAGATTCCATCTTGAAATTCAGATCCGCGATGCCGGTCATGAATTGAACGTCAGTATTGGCGAGGTGCCAGGCCAGGTCCCAGGCGCTGCGTGCATGGGGATCGGGACGATAGTCGGACTTAGCGTCAGGAATTGCGGCGATGACTTTCTTGGTGATTTCCAGTTCGCCCTTGAAGCTGTCCAGCATCATTTGCCGGTAGCCGATGGCGAATTCCGGAGTGGGGCCTTGTTGATCGGTCATGAGATCCTCTTTCTGAAGCGAACGGATTATACTGCGACCGGCTGTTTGCTGCCCACCGGCACGGGAGTCAGCCAGCCGTGGCGGTCGTTTTTCTCGCCGCGCACGATGGCATAGAACTCTTTCTGGATCGCCTTGGTAATCGGGCCAACCGTGCCTTTGCCAACTTTGATTTTGTCGACCGAGCGGATCGGCGTGACTTCGGCCGCAGTCCCCGTGAAGAAGGCTTCGTCCGCGATGTAGAGCATTTCGCGTGGGATCATCTGCTCGACGATGGGGATATTCAGATCCCGAGCAATCTGCACCACGGAATCGCGAGTGATTCCCGGCAGCACCGAATTGCCCAGGGGCGCGGTAATCAGTTTGTCGCGATGCACCAGAAACACATTCTCGCCCGAGCCTTCGCTCACGAATCCGTTGATGTCGAGCGCGATGCCTTCGGCGTAGCCATTCAGCACGGCTTCCATCTTGATAAGCCCCGAGTTCATATAATTCGCTCCCGCCTTGGCCATAGCCGGCAGGGTGTTCGGGGCAAGGCGAGTCCAGGACGAAACGCAAACGTCGCAACCGTCGCTTTCGCCGCCCAGATATTTCCCCCACGGATAATTAATGATGTAAACCTCGGTAGGCGAGTTCAAGGGATTCACTCCAGCTTCGCCATAGCCGCGCAGAACAATCGGCCGAACGTAACACGGCCACGCGCCGTTGCTGCCAACGGTTTCAAGCATGGCCTTTACGAGTTCGTCGAGCGTGTAATCCACGGGGATGCGGTAAACCTTGGCGGAATCGAGCAGGCGCTGCATGTGTTCGGTGGCGCGGAAAATCGCAGGGCCTGAAGGCGGCGCGTAGCAGCGGATTCCTTCGAATACCGAAGAGCCGTAGTGGATCACGTGCGACATCACGTGAATGGTCGCTTCATCCCAGGGAATGAGTTTGCCGTTGTGCCAGATATTTTCCGACTTCTCGATTGCCATGCGGACTCCTTCAGCTGCGGCGTTTTGCAACGAGGCTGAATCCTTCCTATATGGCATCGCAGGAGCGAGCCTCAACCCAACCAGCGTTACAGGACATTATAGCTGAAGAATTGTGGTCCTCCGGATTGCGTTTTCATCCTCAGCGCCGACGCGCGAAGTTGCGGGCGGTCAGATTCTTCCTTCTTCGGAGGACTTGGCGGATGGGTGGGGTGAGGTGGCGTGATGACCGGGTGCCAAGGAAAGCAGATTCCTCACCGGGCCGACGCCCGAGCGGAATGACAAGGGTTTGGGATGAGTGAATTAGGAAGCTGAAGACGTGCCCTTCCCGAACTCCCATGACCAAGAGTTTATCGGTCGCGCGGGGGAAAAAGAGATTCTTTGCAGGATGTCCGATATCATTAGTTAGTACTCCGATGCAGGGGAAAGTCTTCATCGTCGGGCTGGCGGGGCCCTCCGGCAGCGGTAAGTCGACGGTAGCGAAGCGCGTGGCTACCCGTCTCAACGGGCACGTAATCTCGATGGAAATCTACTCGGTGGAGACGAACCATCTCCCTTTGGAGCAACGGGCGAAGCGGAATTATGACGCGCCGGATGCGACCGACGTCGGGCTGCTGGAGAGCCATATCCGCAAGTACGGCGCCGGCCATGCCATCGAGGCTCCCATCTACGACTTTGGGCAACACTTACGGGTAAGCGGCCGCAGCGAACACATTCCCGCCGGGCCGCTGCTGATTGTGGAAGGCATCCTGGCTCTGCATTTTGCGGAGCTGCGGCCGCACTTCGACTTATCGATCTATTTGGACGCCCCCGAGGATGTCTGTTTCCATCGCCGAAAGGTGAGGGACATCACAGAGCGCCAGCGCCCGCTGGAATTCATCCAGTGGCAGTACGAGAATACAGTGTTGCCGGCGGCGAGGCAGTACCTGCTGCCGAGCAAGCGCTACGCCGATCTCGTGCTGGACAGCAAGGCGGACCTGGCAACCGTGGAGAAAAGTCTTTACGAAGCGATCACGGGAAGGCGCGCTCTGGCCGCAACGCGCTGACCTCCATCTCCGGTCGCCTCCACGCGACTCTCTAATCCGAAAATTTTGTTTCCGAACGGACGGAGTTGGCGTACCCGCCTTCTAGTCATCGTCGGCGGGTGCGGTCTGGCCCTGGTAGTTGATGAAATAGTCGGCATCGTAGGGAGTTGAGATGGGAGTGAATGCGGCGGGCGGCAGCCCGAAGTTGAAAAAGTCGGAGAGACTGTAAGGACAAGCTGCGAGGGTGCAGGTTGAGTTGTTGGGCCCATCCAGGGCGTAGTAGTCGGCGTAGTGATACGCGCTATAGATCTCGCCGAGGGGCTTGCCGCCGGTTCCGAAGACATATTCGATGAAGTTCAGGATGCTGCCGAAGTCGTGACAGTATTTTGCGTTGGGGCTGACGGGGCAGGCGGTGATGCTGCTGCTGGTGGCCGGTCCGGAGACATAGCCTTGCTTAGGCGAGTAAGCGGAGACCACCAACAGCGGCACGCGAAATCCATACACGTACTGCGAGCCGCTGCCGTGCGACTTGAAGTATCCGATGCTCGGCGGCTTGACGTGATCGTAGATGCCTCCCCAGTCGTCCCAGAGAATAAGAACTACGGTGTTGTCCCAGTAGATCGGAGCGTTCAGGGGATTGCAGGTGCTGCCAGTCATACCCTGACCAATGCCATTCACGATGTCGGCAACCCACGATGGGCCTAAAGTTGGGAGGGTGGGGTTCTGAGGGCTGTTGCCGCCATGGTCGGACCAGGTTCCATCGGGAGTGACAAAGCTAACCTGCGCCAGGGTGCAGGACTGAATGTCCTGCATGATCTGCGCGGGATTGGGCGGATCGTCCCGGGTGCTCATCTGAATCACATAATTAAAGTCGGGGTTTTCCGCCGTTGCGACGCAACCGTCACCGGCTACCGTGGAGTTGCAGATTCCCTGGAAAGCGTTGGGCGCGGTCCAATCGGATGCGACGTCGTTAGTGTAGTAGCGCCAACTGATTCCGGCGGGATCGAGCAGCGAGGCAATCGTATTGTGGTTGTAGCAGGGATATCCCGCGACTGCGCCGACAAGGTTGGGGTTTGTCCAGCCTAGAGATTCTGTGGTTTGGCCGGGAGCAATCTCCAAAACCGTATTGGTGAGCGCACCGAAACAGCCGCTGGGACTGTTGATGTCTGGCTGCTCCGCGGCAAACCATTTGTAATAGGGCGTGCTTTCGCCGTCGTTGTAGACGGGGGCTGAGCTTCCAGAAAAAAGAAACTGGTGCGCGGGAAAACTTCCTCCCTGATTGGTCTGGAACATGTAGTTGGCAAAGCCGAATTGCGTGGCAATGTCGAAGTAGGGCTGCACTTCGTGCGGCGGAATTGTGGTGGAGCTGTTGTCGAGGTACTGATACATCGGATTGGCAGGAGCAGTACAGCCTGGCGGCAAATGGAGGGTAATCGCGTACGCCCCGTCCATCGCGCCGTCATCGTACATGTTTAGAAAGTCGGCATGTTCATGGCCCAGGCCGTAGCAGGTTTCCATCCAGGCGGGGATCAAGGGGAGGTTGGCGTGATTCTTCATCTTTCCCGAAGTCGCGATATTCACTCCGGGCTCGAAGGTGGGGTTGCTGCCGAAAAGATTGTCCGGGGTCCGATTTTCCTGAATGATGACGATGACATGCTGAATCTTGCCTTGGGGACTGGCAGGGTACTGGGCATAGGCGGCAGTCGAGACTAAAGCCGCTGAGAAAAGCAGGGATCTAACCGGCAGTTTCACAGAATCCTCCCTAAGCTTCCATCTTCACGATTCGGCCAGACGGGGGAGGGGCCCGCTGAGGCCCAGTGCAACTGATCGACCGTTGGAGGAGATTAGGCCGGCAAGGCCGCGAAGTCAAGCGTTTTCTGCGGTATGTCAGAGGGAACTATTCTGGTTGACCTTTGGGCTGGCCGATAGGATAATGGCGCACTCGCCATCCTCCCCCCGCTGATTGGCGAAAAGGCAGCGACGTTCCGTATGTTTGCCCCCGTCGCGCTGCCAGATCGATTCAATGACTTGGTTCGTCATGCCCGTTGGAGGCTCCGATGTCGCTCTATGTGTGTGCTCGTCGCATAGTTGGTCTCCTGGCTTTTGGCTTCGTTTTTGTTCTGGGCGCGCTCTGTCCGGCGCAGAATTTTCCGGTTGTCCCACACCCCAACTCACACAAAACCGTAAAGAGCGGTGCGCCGCCCGCGGTGTCTGCGGGGAACTGGTCGCAGCGGGCCAAGCTGGTTGCATCAAATTTCTATGCCTCATTTGTAAGCTCGGGGGTCGCCATATCCGGAGATACGGCGGTAATCAGCACGGCGGCGTTCAGGCCCTTCACAAACGCAGTCGCGGATGTCTTCGTTAAAACGGCGCAGGGTTGGCAAAATACCGCTCCGGTCGCGAAGCTCATCGGGTCCGAACCGGGCGGACCCTTTATCACGCCAGTGGCGATCGACGGCGACATGATCGTAGTAGCCGGAGCCGTTGGCTTTGACGGCGTCGCCGGTTATGTCTTTGTTTATGTGAAGCCCGCCGGAGGCTGGAAAAACATGGTCCCGACCGCGGTGCTTACGCCCTCGGACACCACCGATACCGAATTTGGGGATTCGGTTTCGATCAGCGGGGACACCATCGTGGTGGGCGATAACGGATATGGTGGGAACACCTACGGGTTAGGAGCGGCGTACGTGTATGTGAAGCCGAAAGGTGGCTGGCACAACATGACGGAGACCGCGAAACTCACCGCGTCCGATGGCGTGAACACCGATTTATTTGGCTGGTCCGTCTCCATCAGCGGCAGCACGATTGTGGTGGGAGCAACGCAATATGGGAGTTTTTCGAATCCGGGAACTGGGAAGGCTTATGTGTTCGTCAGGCCCTCGACCGGCTGGGCCAGCATGACCCAGACCGCGGAGTTAAGTGCCACCGGCCTGGCGAATGGAGATGTTTTCGGCTTCTCGGTTGCCGTGGATGGAAACGTCGTAGTGGTTGGTAGTTATCCCTACAATGGATTTCTTGGAGCGGCATTTGTTTACCAGAAACCGGCGTCCGGATGGGCCAACATGAGCCAAACGGCTACGCTCACGCCGGGCGACGGGACGGTTGGCGAGTTCGCCCTTTCGGTGGCGATCAGCGGAAACATCGTGATCGCCGGAGCGCCGTACCGCGGAACCTCGCCCGACTCCAACCAGGGCGCTATTTATGTGTTCGAGGAGCCAGCGGGTGGATGGCAGAACCTGGCGAGCAACACCGTGCTAATTGGCTCCGACGCTCACTACAACAACTCGTTTGGGTATTTCGTAGGAATCAGCGGCAAGACTCTGGTGGGCGACGCTCAATTCCGCTTGCAGGCACCAGCGGCTTATGTTTTTAGTTTGCCTTAGTCGATAGCCTTCCGACGTTGCGATTTGTGTTTTGCGAATGGAAAGGCGAGGGAGGATAACGATGCTGCATCTCGATTCGAGCATTACGACCAAGCGCGGTTTCCCGCGCGTGAAGCCTGCCGCGCGGCTCTCTGATGCTCTTAACCAACGATTGAACGCATACGCGCTGGCTGCGGGAGTGGCGGGGGTTGCAATGCTGGCCTGCTCCGTGCCTGCTGAAGCCGCGCCGGTTTGCAAAACTGTTGGCGCTCAACTCACCCGGACGAGCACCTTTCCTCTCTACCTGATCGATCCAGCGATCCCTGCGTTCAACATTGCGCAAGGGACGAACGCCACTTTCCGTTCGGGCACGCTCACCGGCATCGGCACCATCTTTTGGTGGAACCGGGGCTTCTTCACTCCGAATACGGCTGGCGCGAATGTGCTGTTGGACGATAACCGCCTGCCCGCTGACGTGGCTGCCGGAGCGGAGATCGGTCCGGGCGGCAACTTTGGAAAAGGCACCTCCTATGGCCTGTTATTTACCTACGGCAAAGGACAGCTTTCGTTTACCGGGGGCGGTACAAAGCTCAGGCACGAGGGCAACCTCAACCTTACACAGAATAACTACATCGGCCTTCAATTCACCGCAGCGGGCGCGGTGCATTATGGGTGGGCTCGTCTTGCGATTACTTTTCAGGATGGCGGCAGCGACGTAAAACACGCAGTGACCAACATCCTCGGACTCGGCTACGAGAGCACGGCGAACACGCCAATTGACGCGGGCAGTTGCGGGGAGCAGGCGAGCGTGGGCGCGGCAGGTGGGTCTTCCGCTTCCGCGAGAGCTTCGCTGGGGATGTTGGCGTTGGGCGACGCTGGTGTCGCGAACTGGAAGATTGTCCGCTAAATGGCTCGTGTTTATTGACGAGGCGCGGCGTTCATAGCATAATGACTGCCCGGCGCGGGCGCGAGTCGTCTCTTCTTGCCTGATTTAGACGTACGTTGCATTCGCCATGAGAGGGTTATGATGTCGTTACGTTCTCCTGCCATCACTTCTTTTTCGATGCTCCTGCTGAGTTGCGGCTTGGCGGTATTTTCTTCAGCGCAAGGTTTACCGCTCGGTCCAGACGCGCCAGGAAAACAACTTCAAGAAAATACCGCCGCGCCATCGCCGGGGGATTGGCAGCAGCTGGTGAAGCTGACCGGCCAGGATCAAGCGATTTTCTATTTCGGAAACTCGGTTGGGATATCCGGCGACACGGTGGTGGTCGCCGACAGCCCCGGCGGAGCCGATGACATTGCCGCGTTCGTGTTTGTTAAATCGGCGCAGGGCTGGGCAAATACGGTTCCGGCCGGAGCACTGGAGCTTCCCCCCGGATCTCGTTTTTTCCTGGTGTGGGCCGCAATTGACGGAGACACCGTTGTGATTGGAGCTCCAAGCACGGGGGCGGGATATCCGAGCTATGCCTATGTCTTCGTAAAGCCTGCCGGAGGATGGACGAATATGACTCCTACGGCCGTGCTTACGCCTTCGGACACGATAGATGGTTATTTCGGGCAGTCGGTTGCAGTGCAGGGCAACACCATTGTGGTGGGCGATCCAGGATTCGAATCTTCGCCGGGAGCGGCCTATGTTTACGTAAAACCCGCCGGAGGCTGGGCAAATATGACGCAGACCGCGAAGCTCACTGCGTCGGATGGCATGATAGATGACAATCTCGGCGAATCGGTTTCGGTTCATGGGACCACGATCGCAGCGGGCGCATCGCAGAACGAAGAGTATGACACTAGCGGGAAGGCCTACGTATTCGTGCAGCCCGCAGGTGGCTGGACGAATATGACGCAAACCGCGGAATTGACCGTTCCCACCGCACCTGAAGGATCGGATATTGGAACTTCTATTTACGTAAACGACAGCTGGGTTCTGGCGGGCGCTCCATCGTTCGGCAACAGCGGCTTCCCCGGCTCGGCTTATATTTTTTCCAAGCCGGCTTCGGGTTGGGCGAACACGACCGCGACCGCTATGCTCACGCCGGTGGATCAGCGACCTGATTCTGAATTTGGCTGGTCGGTTTCCGGAAGTGGAGAGATCGCCGTAGTGGGTGCGCCTCGGCGCGGGGCACCACCTTTTGGGCTTGAAGGCGGTGTTTACGTCTTCAAGGAGCCCGCATCTGGATGGCAGAATTCGGTCGGACTGACTCTACTTACCGGCTCGGACGCGCGCAGCGACGCATGGTTGGGGGAGTCGGTGGCAATGAGCGGGAACGTAGTGGTTACTGGCGAACAGAATCCCTATACGACCGGAGCTGCCTACGTTTTCGGGCTGCCTTAACAGGGGAGAAATTAGGGATACTTATTGAGGATACTTATATGGTGAACTCGGATTCGGACGTTAAGCGGAGAAGCTTTCCGCGACGGAAAACTCCCTCTCGACTCTCAGAAGGCATGACCCGTGCCTTGAACGGCTACGCGTTGGCGGCAGCGGCGGCCGGCGTTTCCGTTCTCGCGTGCGCAGCCCCGGCGGAGGGCGCGCCGGTTTGCGGGACGCTTTCAACGACTCTTAAGCACACTACCACCCTTCCTTTTAACCCGGCAGGGCAGGCTGCGGCGCCGTTCAACGTTGCCCAGACTACGTTTCAATATTTCCAATCGACCACGGGCGTGAGCAGTTGGCTATGGTGGAATCGCGCCTTCTTCACTCCGAACTCGGGAGCAGCGAAGGTTGTACTGGGGGCAAATAATCTTCCGGCGGATGTGCCGTCGGGATCGGTGATCGGACCCGGCGGACAATTCGGAAAACCTGCATCCTACGGGTTGCTGTTCACTTATGGCAAAGGAAATTTCTCCCACGTGCAGGGTGGGGGAACGAAGACTAAACATCGAGGCAATCTTAGCCTGACGCAAGACAGCTATGTTGGATTTCAATTCTCGCAATCGGGCAAAGTGCATTATGGCTGGGTGCGACTCTCGGTTGGCTTTCATGGCAAGAGCATCAAGGAAACTCTTTTGAACGTCTTCAATTACGGCTACGAGAGCACTCCCGATACTCCGATCATCGCTGGGAGTTGCTCGGGGTCGAGCGAGGCAGTGCCGAGTGCGAAGAACGACGCGGACGGAGCTTCGCTGGGGATGTTGGCGTTGGGAAGCGCGGGTATCGCGAACTGGAAAACAGCCCGCTAAATTTTCTTCCGGGGCCGGGCTCGGAAATCATCCCGCAAACAAAAAACCCTCCCGTTGGGAACGGGAGGGTGGCACGACTGGATGGCGTTAGGCGGCGCGGACGACGTTGCCCGCCTGGAAGCCTTTGGGGCCTTTCAGCAGATCGAACTCCACGGTCTCACCCTCATTGAGTGAGCGGTAGCCGTTCTCCTGAATCGCGGAGAAATGTACGAAAACGTCCTCTCCCGTGGAGCGCTGGATGAAGCCATATCCTTTCGCCCCGTTGAACCACTTTACTGTTCCCTTCTCTCTCACGGAAAAACTCCTTTCATCTGTCGCGAAGAATTAGTTCCCCGAATTTCCCGCATGTTGTTCCGGCGAACCGGAACGCCCCCTCAGGAAAACGGTGGAACTCGGTCGGCGGCCATTGATACCGAAGAAACAGCCCCAAAGCAAAAGACTCCTCGGTTCATCGCCACGCAGAGAAATTGCGGCGCGAACTTTCGGAGCCCTGGACCATCGACGCTGTTTCTACGGCACTACTCAAGACGTCAACCTGCCTTACAAACTCATCGTCCGGCTCGTACCGGATAATGAGCAACCGATAATAAGCACTACTAAATCGTTTGACAAGAAGAATTAGAGGGTAGGGCCTAAAAAATGAGCGCGACTCAATTTGATACTTTAACTAGGTATAAGGAAAGACAGCTCCCCGGACCGGAAACTTTAGTGTTCCGGAGCGATGCCGCTGGGAGGCAAACCCTTGGTAGGATTAGGCAAGCATCCATGCCTGAGCCGAGCACAGCCACAGTCGCCCCGCCCGCCGCGCCGGTGCCTGGGCGTTCCCCAAGCCCCCTCCGCAGGCGCTCCGCTGGAGTGGTAGTCTCGACCGTCAAATACCTGCTGCGAACCGATGTGCACACTTTTGCATTCTCGGTGGCCGCCAATTCGATCCTGTCGTTCTTTCCCTTTGTTGTGCTGCTGATGACCTTGATCCGCAAGGTTTTTCATTCGCGGGTAATGTCAGACGTGGTGGTGGAACTGCTACGCGACTATTTGCCGGCCGGACAGGAGTTCGTCATCCGCAACCTGAATGCCATGGTCAACAGCCGGCAGCGAGTGCAGATCGTCTCGCTGATCATCCTGCTGGTGACTTCGTCAGGGGTCTTCATGCCGCTGGAGGTGGCGCTCAACCGGATCTGGCGTTTTCCCAGTAACCGGTCGTACTTCGGCAATCAGTTGATCTCGCTGAGCCTGGCATTCGGCTGCGGCGTGCTGGCTCTGCTTTCGGTTGCCATGACCGCGGGAAATGTGGCTTTGCTGGAGTTTCTGCTGCGGGGTCACGGCAGTGGATACATTCGGGTGGTGGGCTTTGTAGTCATGAAAGTGTTCGCGATTGCCGCCAGCATCGCCATCTTCTTTCTGATTTACTGGGTGTTGCCCAATGGCAAGGTTCCGGCGCGAACCGTGCTGCCTACCGCTGTGATCATGGGATTGCTTTCGGAGGCCCTGAAGTATGGTTACATTCTAGCCTTGCCCTGGCTCAACTTCGGGGAAGTCTACGGCCCTTTCGCGCTATCGGTCAGTATGATGTTTTGGGCGTTTCTGTCTGGGCTATTGCTCCTCGCCGGGGCGAACCTTAGCGCTGAGGAGCATGTGCGGCGGGCTCTCTAGCGGGAGGAATCTTCGCGGGGGATCTTATTCCTTATTCAAGGGGATGTTGCTGAAAGCCACTCCCCGTTTGCGATTGATCCGGCAGATCAGGTTTTCCAGAATTTCTGGCAAGAGATTCACCCCCGGCAACGGTGCCAGGGAATTCTTTTCAACATAGTCTTCGGCCCCGGCTTCGATCAGCTTCTGGCGGTTCTTCTCGGTCAGGCTGCTCAGGACAATGACGGGAATGTCAGAGGTTGCAGCGTCCTTTTTGAGGCGTGCCAGAACTTCCGGGCCGCTTAACTTGGGCAAGATCATATCCAGCAGAATCAGGTCAGGCTTATGCTCTCTTGCAAGATCCAGAGCCGACTCGCCATCTTCAGCGCAAACTACCTCATAGCCCGCCTTATGCAGCACGCGCTCATTCTCGTGCAGGATCGTTTTGCTGTCATCCACCAGGAGAATTTTCACGCGGTTGGGTTCCTTAGTTGCAATATCGGCAAAGCAGGCCAAGGCATTAGTGCGAACCTTGTTCAGGCTTCCGGATTGGGCTTAACCCAGGGTAATTCACAGGCTGGTTGTGACATCCGTCACCGTGCCATTCTATCGATCGCCATTAGGATGCCCTTGGTTTCCCAAAGCCCTCTGAGCAGACTTTATTTCCCAGGTGATCGTTATGGCCGGGAGTTGCTGGCATCTGCTCGCCTGTTTGTTGTCGATCCTGTTGCTCCCTGCGCTACACGCACAGAGTGCTGCGGGAGATCGTTCCGAGGCTATTGCTCCCACTTACGGGAATGCACTCAGTACGCCGCCGTCTAGGCTGACTGTTTCGAGCTTGGCTCTGCCTGCGCGTGTCGATAGGTTTGGGTCCGGCCCGTTGGCTCCCGGCAGGAACGGGTTGCCACAGATCGTCAGCGCCGCCGGAATTATTTTTTCCGGCCGCGTCACGGCTGTGGGCTCGGCTGACAGCCGTGCAGTATCTTCTGCGGGGCAAAGCGCCGCTTGGACAGCGGTTACTTTTCAGGTGGAATACGCCCTTCGCGGCACTGCGGCTGGCCGAAGTTTGACCATCCACGAATGGTCCGGCCTTTCGTCGGGCAGCCACAAAGAGGATTACCGGGTAGGAGAACGTGTGTTCCTGTTTCTCTATCCTCCCAGCAGACTGGGGTTCACCAGTCCTGTGGGCGGGGGCGCCGGCAGATTCGCGATTGACCCGCAGGGCAACGTCGCAATGAATACCCAGCATGTCTCCGCTTTGGCGGACCCAGTGATCGCCGGGCGAAAAGTTGTTCCATATACCGATTTCATCGGAGCGGTACGGCGCGCAGGCGGCACCGAGTGAGCCAAACGTTGAATCAGCAGCGCGAGCGATCGAGATCGCGTCCGTTCATCCGGCTGAGGATGGTTCCGGCCTCAGTTCTGGCCGTTGTCCTGTCATTCGCCAGTCCCGCGCGCGCTGGCGGTCCGGAATTTGTTGCGGGTTCCAGCTACTTCAATTCCGCGACCATGGGCCAGCCTATTACGTGGTCTTTCGGCCAAGTGAATTACTACACGGACCAGGGGGATCTGAGCCCTATCCTGCCGAATGCTGCCGCCAACGCCTTTGTCGCCAGCGCGTTTCTGCAATGGACCTCGGTTTCGACGGCTGCGATCACAGCCGCCGCCGCTGGCCAACTTGCTGAAGATGTCAACGGCGGTAACATCGTCGTAGACTCCAACGGAATTATCACCGCCCCCGCCGATATCACTCCCGGCGCGACACAAACACCGGTGGGGATCGTCTACGACTACGACGGCTCGGTAACCGACGCGCTGCTCGGCGCAGGCGCCGGCGATCCTTCGCAATGTTTCTGGAACGCGGTCTATGGCGGCGCGGACAACTTTGGCGCCGGAGCGAATCTGCTGCACGCTCTGGTTGTGATCAACGGGCAGTGCGCTCTGCAATCCTCGCAACTTACCGACGTGGAGTACCGGCTGGTGCGGGTGCTGGGCAACGTGCTGGGGTTAGGTTGGTCGCAATTGAACTTGAATGTGATCACCGGCAATCCTCCACCCACGCCCGCCGATTACGCGGGCTTCCCGGTCATGCACTATATGGATCCCGTGAACTGCATTCCCATCACAATTTGCTACGCGAATCCCTACCAACTCGCTCCCGACGATGTGGCCGCGCTTTCCCGCCTTTATCCAACCTCCACTAATTCGAGCACCAGGGCCCGCATTTACGGCTCGGTTTACTTCATGAATCATGTCGGTGGTGAAGGCCAGCCCATGCAGGGCGTGAACGTGTTTGCGCGCTGGATCGATCCTTCCACGGGCTTGCCTTCCGACCAATACGCGGCCTCATCGGTTTCGGGATTTCTTTTTACCGGCAACGCCGGAAATCCCATCACCGGATTCACGGATCCTCTGGGAAATGCATACAGCGAGTTTGGATCGAACAATCAAAGTTTGGAAGGATTTTTCGACCTGGGTGGATTGCCGATTCCGAACGCGGGCAGCACGGCGCAATATCAGCTATCGGTGGAGGCTTTGGACCCGTCGTGGTCGGCCGGCGTTTGTCCCTATGACGATGGGCAAGTGGCACCGTCGGGGAGTTTTGTGCCCATCATCGTGACCGTAAACGCGGGAGGCGAGTTCGAGCAGGACATTCTGATGTCGGGCAGCGGCCAGGCCGCACCGCAGTGGGCAGCGACGGAGACTTGGAGTGCTCCGGCTCAAATTCTCGCTGCCGGCGATTGGACGGGTTCGCTCAGTGGCTATGGTGATGTGTCCTACTTTCTGATCACGGCCCAAGCCAACCGTACTCTCTCAGTGGCCGTCACGGCTCTGGATGAAGCCGGGGTGCCGAGTGAATCGAAAGCCGAACCCGTGGTTGGGATTTGGACATTGGGCGATCCGCAAGGCACGCCGCCGCCGGCCTTCGTCGCTCCGTTCAATTCGGAGACTTTCGGGATGAGCCGTCTCGATGCCCAGATCCTGAACTCGGCGAGTTTCATCATCGGTGTTGCCGACCTGCGGGGGGATGGCAGGCCCGATTATTCCTATCACGCACACGTGCTCTATGGGGACTCCGTTATCCCGCCTCGCGTCCCGATCAGCGGTGGCGCCATCGCAGTGCAGGGCACAGGGCTCACCTCAGGCCTGATGGTCACAGTGGGGAGCACCGGCGTGCCGTTGCTGGCTTCGAATGCCAGCCAGCTACTGGTGAGCGCGCCTGCGCAGAGCGACGGGGCGCAGACCATCACGATCACCGATCCGGTCAGCGGCGCATTTTCGATCATGACCAATGCGCTGACCTTCGGGGCCGCAGCCACGGACAAGATTTTGCTGCTTCAGGGGGCCAATCCGCAAACCCCGGTCGGCACGCAAGCCACCAACCCTGTGAGCGTACGAGTGGTTGCCTCCGATGGCGTTACAGCTGTGAGTGGGGCAACCGTGGGCTGGACCACCACCAATGGCGCGACGCTCTCCGCTTGCGGCGGCGCGACCAATTGTTCGGTGGTGACGGATGAGAGCGGAATAGCTTCCACTTTCGTTACGCCCGCGGCAACTGGAACTGCCACCATCACCGCGATGCTCGCCCCCGGAGTTTACAATCCGGCACAATCGGTCTCCGGCACTCTGTCGGCGACCGAGTCCAGTTTGGATATCGGAGTGACCACTCCCTATCTTTGGGTCGCGCAGGGAGCCACGCTCAGTACGCCGATTACAGCGCGGGTGTTGAGCGACGGAGTACCACAGAATGGCAGGACGGTGAACTTCAGAGTCGCGCAAGGAACCGGTTCACTGAGTTCCGCAACCGGGGTGACTAACAGCACCGGCAACGCGACAGTCACACTCACGTTGACAAATTTTACCGCCAACGTGCAGGTTACGGCGTGTGTTGCGCCGGGAAACAGTCCTTGTCAAACCGTGTATGGAAACGCGGTGGCAGCGTCGCTGCTCAACTTGCAGGCGGTGTCCGGAGCGGGGCAAGTCGTAACTGGGCAGACATTTCAGCCTTTTACGGTCCGCGTAACCGACTCGTCCACGCCGCCGAATCCCATCCTCGGCGCGAGCGTTCTGTTTCAATCCGCCGTGGTGCGCCCAACAGGCAGCGATGTAATCCTAACGCCCGGCGATCCGGCCAATGGGCAAGCGGGAATGTCCGTTATCCTGAGCGCCAGCCAGAGCACCGTGACGAGCGGCGCCAACGGCTTGGCCAGTTTCGTTCCTGGCGTCGGATCTTTTACCGGGCTGTTGGAAGTCGAGATACAAGCTTCCGCGGGAACATCAGCCGAACTGGTAGAAGTGATGGAAAGTGTTCCGCAAAGCAGCGGCGGCTCCGTAATCACCAAGGAACCTGCGAATAGCGGCATTCCTATAAGAACGAGCGGAGAAACTTTCGAAGACATTCCCGGCGTCGGCTCCGCTTTGCGCCTCGACGATTTTTGACGTGCGTTAAGCGATACCAGCCTGCATCACGGTCTGCGCGGGCGCTGCTTCGCGGATACCGACTTGATAATCAGCTTTCGGCGTCCTTTGTCCGGCATGGGAACCTTGGCGCGGTTGAGGGCGACGTTAATTAGATCGCGGACTTCGGGCTCGTCAAGCACGCGGGCATCCGGCTCGCCCGAGGTGTAGAGGCGGAGGTTCCGCACCACCTTGCCGCCGCCTTCCAGGCGCTTGCCGGGATCGGGTAAGCCTGCGCCTTGCAGAAAGCACAAAGTAACGCGGCCGGGCGGGAGCACGATGGAGAAGATGGCTTCTGACGGACGCTCAGTGGGGCTAAAGCCGATCACCAGCCAGTTGTAGCTGTCATAGACCATCTCGATGGCGCCGGGGAGTAGCTTGCGCATCTTCGCGAGGGCGCGGCGAGCGCAGGCGCCAACTTCTGTATCGTATTTCGCAAGAAAAGATTCGAGCTGCTCCTCTGCGTCGGGTTGGTCGAGTTCGGTCTTCTTGCCGCTTGGTGGACGATCTTCTTTTAGCCATTGTGCTCTCTTCATTTTCGTGTCATTCCGAGTCTTCGCGAAGCGAAGACGAAGAACCTGCTTTTCTGCCTGCCCCGGCAGACAGCAGATTCCTCCCTTCGGTCGGAATGACAAAAACTCTTAACACATCATTTCGCCGAAGCTTAAAGGCCAGAGCCCGAGGCCTGCTCACTTCTTCGTCCACTGATCCACCCAGTCGTTTACGGTTTTGTACCAGAGCTGCGAGTTTTGCGGCTTCAGCACCCAGTGGCCTTCGTCGGGGAAATAGAGCATCTTTGATGGAACGCCTTCCATTTGCAGCGTGGTGAAAAGCTGGAGGCCTTCGCTCACGTCGAGGCGGTAGTCGCGTTGGCTGTGGATGACCAGGGTGGGCGTCTTGAAATTCTTGGCGTACTGGTGCGGCGACCACTTCTCGTAGCCGGCGCGGTTGTCGTAGGGCGTGCCTTTGAACTCCCAGTTGTTGAACCAGAGCTCTTCGGTGGTGCCCCAGGCGGATTCGGCGTTAAACATGCCGTCGTGCGAGACCAAGCATTTGAAGCGGTCGGTGTGGCCGAGGATCCAGTTGATGGCGTATCCGCCGTAGCTGGCGCCCAGCGCGCACTCACGGTCTTTATCGATGAACGGGTAGGTCTTCTCGGCATAGTCGAGGCCCTTCATCAGGTCTTCAAAGGGAGCGCCGCCCCAGTCGCCGTTGATGGCGTCGATGAACTTCTGTCCATAGCCGGTCGAGCCGTGGAAGTTGATCATGATGACCACGTATCCGCTACTCGTCGAAGAAGTTGGTGACGCGAAGAGTTCGGGATTCCAGCGGTAGCTCCAATCATCTCCCCAGGCGCCCTGCGGCCCGCCGTGGATGAGGAACTTTACCGGATACTTCTTGCTGGCATCGAAGTTCGGCGGTTTGACCAGGAAGCCTTGGACCTTGTCGTTGTGAGCGCCGGTGAACCAGAAGGACTCCAGCGACGACATTGCGATGTTCGAGAGGACGGCATCGTTAAAGTGAGTCAGGGGTTCGGCGGGATGAGTAAGCTGTTCGGACACGCTCCTATCGGAATCCGTTTTGTAGATCTCATTTGGAAACGAGATCGACATCCAAGTAAAGACAACTGTTCTCCCGTCTGGCGTGAGGCTGAGATCGTCGTTGTACCCCTCACGAACAACGACGCTTGCGTTATGACGAGCGGTTTCCTTGGGATCGCCGTCGACTGTGACCGTCTGATCATAGGGTCGGTCGATCGCGAACGACTCCACAGGGGATTCATCTTGCCACTGGTGAGCGAAGTAGATGCGTTTCGAATCCGGCGACCACGTGAACGTCCCCACCCAACTGTCGAAACCTTCCGTCAGATTCTTCTTCTCCCCCGTCTTGCGGTCGTACAGCATCAAGCGGAAGCGGTCGGCCTCGTATCCAGGACGCTGCTGGGCGCGGTAGGCGATGTAGCGGCCATCGGGCGAATAGAGCGGCGATGAGTCGCTGGCGAGATTGTCGGCGGTGATGTTCTTGGTCTGTGCCAAAACCTGGACAGCCGAGGCGGCTGTCCCCACATGGTCCTTGCCCGCATTCACGGGAACGATCCACAGATCGTTGTTGGTGGACGCAGCTGGATTCTTGTCGTGATTCGAGGTGTAGCATATCTCCTGCCCGTCGGGCGAGAAGGCGTAGTCGTCCTGCCCGCCGACCGAAAACACGGGCGCGTCGTAGTCGCCGGGAGTGAGATCTCGGTACCTGCTTGGACATGGACAACCGCTGGGTGGGTCGCTGACAATGCACATAGAAACCGTGCAGATCGTTGGCCCAGAAAAAGTAACAAAGATGTGGCTGCGTTTTCCTTCCTTGTAGGCATTCCAATGACGGTAAAGCAGGTGATCGAAAACCAAAGCCTTAACCCTTGATTGTTCGACCTCCTTCAGCTTGTTGGCGTTGCAGTCTTCGTTGTTCGGCGCGCTATCGCATTCCGGGTAAACCTCCGATGTGAATAAAATGTTCTTCCCGTCCGGAGACCATAGTTCGCCGCTCGCTTCGGTCGCGATCGAAGTCAGCTTTTGCACTCCCGGAACTGTTCCCGCTGCACCGTCGAAACCCGCAACCCAAACCTGCGATCCGCCTTCTTTCGTCGAGATGAAGGCAAAACGCTTCCCGTCCGGCGACCAGCGCGGGCGGTCGGCGTCCTGATCGGCAATAATCTCGCGCTCCTGACCTCCGGCCGTGGGCACAATCCAGATGTGCGGCGTCTTGGTGTTGGCCGCGAGATCGACGTCGACCACGCTGAATATCACCCACTTGCCGTCGGGCGAGACTTCCGGTTCGCCCACGCGCTTGAGCTTCATCATGTCTTCGAAGGTGAAGGGATGCTTGGCTTGGGCTAACAACGGCAGCGAAAACGCGATGAGGATAAATAAAGCGAGAAAAAAACGTCGCATGGGTAAGCTCCTCGGCAAACGGATGAGTGTAACAGAGGGAGCTCCCTGCTTCTAGCCGAATGGGCGAAGCCTAACTTTTCAGACGGCAACCCCTTGATCGGAACGGCATCCAAGGTAGCGGCAGAACTGCAGCGCCCTACCCCCGGCCTCACTGAGCGGAGAGGGGTCGGGGGAGGGTTGCCGCGGTAATGCCCGGCCAGCGATCCGGAGAGAGGTTTTTGCGCCATGTCGTAGCCTCCGCGAGTCATGCGGCACGCTTCTTCGATAAAATAGATTTATGAACCGGTCGTACCCCGTTGTGCAGCTTCTCGCCTTGTTGTTCGTCCCCCTTTCCCTAGCCTTGCCTGCTCAATCCCAGGAAGGCGCTTTGGAAAATGCTCCGCCGAAGGGCGTGACGTCCGAAGAAATCATCACGCACTTTGCCGCGCGGGAAAAGTTATTTAAGCAGGCCCGCGACAATTACACCTATCGGCAGGATATAAAAGTTCAGACTCGCGACGGCGAAACCGTCACCGGGGAGTTTCACGAAGTGTTCGATGTGTTGTACGACGACAAAGGGCATCGCATAGAAAACGTCGTGTTCGCGCCGCAGTCGTCGCTGGAGCAAGGCGGGTTGTCGCTCGACGAAGGCGATATTCAGGATTTCCGCAACCGGTTGCCGTTCGTGCTTACCACCGAAGAGGTCCCGGAATACAACATTCTTTATGTGGGCCAGCAGCAGGAAGATCAACTGCACTGCTACGTTTTCGATATTGCTCCCAAACAGATTGTCGGGAAGAAGCGATATTTTCAGGGGCGCATCTGGGTGGATGACCACGATTTTCAGATCGTGAAGACTTACGGGCAGGCCGTCCCGGAAATTAAGGATACGAAGAAAAAGGGGAAGGAAGAACATCTTTACCCGAAGTTCACGACGTGGCGGCAGCAGATTGATAACCAGTACTGGTTCCCCACTTACACCCGCGCTGACGACACGTTGCAGTTCAATACTGGCGACATTCACATTCGAGAGATCGTGAAGTATGAGGACTACAAGCGGTTTGGATCGAATGTGAGGATTCTGTATAACGGGCAGGAAGTGCCGAAGGGGGATCAGAAGACTCCGCCGGATCAGAATCAGGCGCCCAATCAGAGTCCGGATCAGAAGAAGCCAGATGCGGCCCCGAATCCGCAACCTCAGAAATAAGTTTCAAAGTTTCAGGGTTTCAAGGTTTCGAACCCGGCAGGAGCCGGCCTTTGCGCAACGATTCGATCAGGCGGTTTAGTAAGCCGAGGACCTGGTAGATCTCACGATCCAAGACTTCGTATTGATTCGGCTTGAGATAGGTCAGGTCCAGCGCGATGGCCAATTTGAGTGTCGAGTTCCAGAAGAGAACCTCGCGCTTGCCCCAGGAAGTGTAGAAACTCACCCGGAGTTAATCTGCCCTGACCCTCCGCAATGTTTGAGGGTACAGAAACGGCAGCTCGCCGGATCTGAGACGTTAGACCATAGGTCTCGGCTTTCGGGAATTGCTCTGTAGATTCGTAAATTCGGACGGCGAGGGCTTTGGCCTTTTGCCAGACGAGGAGGTCGCGGTAGGAGCGAGCCATAGGCTTAAGGTTTCAAAGCTTCAAGGTTTCAGGGTTTCAAAGTTTACTGATGTTTCTAGGGCACAACACCTTGGAAACCTTGAAACTCTGAAACCTTGAAACCTAGTAGAACAAGTACTTCCTCCACTTATCGTCCGACCGGCCCATCAGGCGCATGATGTGGCGGCTGGTGTGGAGGTTGAAGGCGCGGGGCTCGCGCATCAGCTTCATTCCAGCTTCGAGCGGAAACTGGTTGCCTTTGCGGCGATTGCAGGTGTGGCAGCAGGCGACCAAATTTTCCCACGTCGATGACCCGCCGCGGGAGCGCGGGATTACGTGGTCCAGGGTCAACTCGCCGGAAGGCAGCACAGTGGCGCAATACTGGCAGGTGTTGCGGTCGCGCAGCAGGATGTTTTTGCGAGACAAAGCGCGGCTCTGATGCGGGATGCGGCGGTACTCCAGCAAGCGGATTACGGAGGGCACGCGCATAGCGATGCGAGCCGCGTGCAGGAAGTGTCCGTTTTCCTCTTCGGTCATGGCAACGCCCTTGAGCACCAGAACCAGGGCGCGGCGCGCGGCGCAGACATTGATGGGTTCGTAAGAGGCGTTCAGCACGAGCACGGGGGCGAGCAGCGCATGGCCGTTGCCGGCATGATGAATAGCAGCCGCGGCGAACAGGTTGGCGGCGTGCCGGCCTGAGAGTCCCGTATCGGCTTCGATTCTTGCTGACATGATGCTCTTCTCGTCCTCTTCTTCCTTATAACCCGCGGGTGCACTCGCTCTACGACTTCTTCCGTTTACTTAGATGCGGCAATGCGCATTGCTGAAATCAACTGCCGACCGCCCTGGCTAGCGGGATTTCGGAAACGACATCCTCTTCCGCCGGGTCATTCCCCGAAAATGGCTCAATCTTCCGTTCGGAAAGCTTCAGGGTGCGGGCCACGGTCGCAACCCAAACTTTGGTAGCGCCCGCACGGCGCAGAACCCGCGCGCACTCGGAAACTGTGGCACCGGTGGTGTAAACATCATCCACGACCAGCACTTCGCGTCCTTTCACGGTTTGGGGCTGTGCCACAGCAAACGCGCCGCGCACGTTTTCGCGCCGCTGATGGCGAGTGAGGCCAGTCTGCGAAGGCGTTTCCCGTTTGCGCACGAGCGCACCTGCACATAATTCCAGCCGTCCAGCTTTGGGAAAAAGCTTCACCGCAGTGCGCGCAATCAACTCCGCATGGTTGAACTCGCGCTCCCGGAGTTTGGCGCGGAAGAGCGGCACGGGAATTACCGCAACGGAGCCTGAAGAAAATTCGGGCACAAGTTCCGTAATCGTTTCTGCCAGCATGCGTCCCAAAACATTCGCAGCCGGACGCACGCCGTTGTACTTGAGCAAATGGATCAGCTCGCGAAGGCCGCCTTCATAGCTGCCGTAAGCCGCGGCGCGCGCAAACGTTGGCTCAATACGCCGGCACAAACCACATCGCGGCTCTCCCGCAGGGTCGGCGGTCGCGTAAGAAGAAAAAATCCTCTCTCCGCAAATTGCGCACAGCACGCCAGTGAGGGGATGCATGGTATCGAGGCATTCCTGACAGACCGGAAGGCGGGAGAGTTTTATGAGAGGCGCACCGCAGATGCGGCAGTCGGAAGGGAACAGAACTGTAAAAAAACATTCGGCAATCCGCAGAGAGATTAGGCTGGCCCAGGAACTATCGTGCGCGGAAGCAATAGGAGGCCCTGCCACTGCGGCTCTGGCCTGGATAGCCCGAATTCGGTCTCCACTACTGCTGAAGACGGCCTCCGTGATCCCGGAAGAATGCACGCTTGCGCGTAGCCTTGCTTGCCAACAAGTATAACGGCGCGCAGGCCCGCTAGGCAACGTTGCGAGTATTGCCGGGTCGAACCGCGGAAACCGCCGGTTTAGCCGCAACTTCCGACAACCGCTCTTTTACCGGCATAAAAATCAGCCGGTAATCCCGCCGAAAACATTCGGCGCAGCGCACTGGCTGCAACAGAAAGATCGGAAGGAGGTAACGTTCGGAGAACGTGCGCCGCCGCGAACGGAACCCCGTGTCGCTGCCGCAATCGTCGCAATGAAATTCAATGTAGCGCTGAAACCACAGCTGGTCGGAGGAGTTTTTTGCCACACTGCACCTCGAATAACTAACTACGAAGGGGCGTTCAAACCAATTACCGCCATTTTACGCCTAGAGAGGCGGCAGGCAAGAGTGGGTAGTTCCATGATAGTGTCGTTCGCGGAACCCGCATCGCACTTGTAAATTAGGCCGTCCGCGTGCTAACTTGCGCCGTTCCCGTGTTTCGACCAGGTTACGAAACCACGGTGCATTCATACCGCAAACTACGAGGATTCAGACCATGAGCAGTCCGGTTCCGCCCGGAGTTCCCGTTCCTAAGAAGCACGTTCCCTTTGTCCCCGAGCATATGCAGATGAAAGAGTTCACTCTGCGTGCGGTGCTGCTTGGCCTCTTGATGACGGTTGTCTTGGGAGCGGCGAACGCCTACCTTGGGCTGCGCGCCGGTATTACCATCGCGGCGACCTACCCTGCTGCCGTGATTGCAATGGCGGCCATGCGGGCGTGGAAGGGGTCACTGCTTGAAGAAAATATTGCTCGTACTGCTGGGTCGATTGGGGAGTCCGTCGCGGCGGGTGCGATCTTTACCTTGCCTGCGTTCCTTCTGGCCAAGGCTTGGCCATCGTTCCGCTTTGCCGATGCCTATTGGAAATCCACCGCTCTGATTATGGTGGGAAGCATTCTGGGTGTGCTGTTTATTTCGTTGGTGCGCCGGGCCATGGTCGAAGATCCTGAGTTGCCGTTTCCCGAATCGTTGGCAGCTTCGGAAATTCACAAAGCCGGACAACGCGGCGCGCAGGCCGCTAAATATCTCTTTTGGAACATTGGCGTCGGTGGCGTGGTTTACATTCTGGGGAAATTCGGATTGTTCGCCGCCGACACCGATCTTCATGTCGGAGTGGGAAGTCTCGGGCATAGCCAGGTTCGTTTAGGCACGGTTGGCAGCACGCACATTCTACCAACAGGCGGCACCAGTGTTTTTGCCGCGCCCAGCGTCAGTCCTGCTTATCTGGGAGTCGGTTACATCATCGGAGTCCGGCTCGCATCCATTCAGTTCGCGGGAAGCGTATTGGCCTGGGGACTGCTGGTTCCATTGATGGTTTTCTTTCTCGGTCCCCAGCTTAAGGCGTATATCCCGGCTGACACTCCCGACAATTGGGCGAACATGGCCGATGCGGTGTGGAGATACATTGTGCGGCCCATTGCGGTTGGTGGCATGTTGGTGGGCGCCGCTTACACGCTTTTTAAGATGCGTGCGAGCTTGACTGCCGGAATCGGCAAAGCTTTCGCCGATATAAAACAGACGGCCGCCGAGCAAGCGAAACTGGCGCGAACTGAACGCTACATGAGTTCGAAAACAGTTTTCAGCTTGATTGCAGTAATGTTTATTTTGATGTGCGTGCTGTATGTAAGAATCTCAGGCTTGTTTTGGCCGGCAATCTTGGCTGCCGTGGTAATGATTCTGGTGGGATTTTTCTTCGCCACGGTTTCGGGCAACCTGGTCGGATTTATTGGCTCGTCGAATAATCCCATCTCCGGATTGACGCTCTCGACGCTTCTCATTGCGGCTCTGTTGATGGTTGCGCTGGGGGTTTCAGGCACTTCGGGAGTGGCCGCGGTGTTGGGAGTGGCGGCAGTGGTTTGCGTTTCGTCGGCGGTAGCGGGCGAACTTTTGCAGGATTTTAAGGTCGGCTACATCCTGGGAGGCACGCCGCAGAAAATTCAGGCGGCTGAATTGATTGCCGTCGTGGTGGCCAGCCTGGTGATGTATTTCCCGTTGATGCTGCTGCACGAAGGCAACATCAGGGCTGGCGGAGTAGGGTTTGGCGGTGCCGACCTTCCCGCCCCGCAGGCTGGACTGATGGCGACATTGGCGATGGGCATTGTCGGCCACGATATGGCGTGGCCGCTGGTGGTGGTGGGGATTTTATTTGGCATCGCAATGATCATGATGCAGGTGAAGAGTCCGATGCTGGTGGCGGTCGGCATGTACCTGCCGTTCGGCACCACCTTCGCAATCTTCGTCGGCGGAGTGATTCGTTCGCTCGGCGATTGGGTTGCCGAGCGCCGTGGATTCAACAGCGCGCAGAAAGCGCGGGTAGAAAACGCCGGAGTGCTGGTCGCGTCGGGATTGATTGCCGGAGAAGCCTTACTGGGCCTGGTTTGGGCGGGATTGCAATTCGTTCCCTCCTGGGGTGCGCCGAATCATCCGCCGCAAATCTTCAGCGATCCTTCTTACTTGGTGGGAGGAATGATCGTGCTCGCCGGGTTGGCGGCCTTGATGATTTTCGCTCCGGTTTCCGCGGCTGGCGATCCAAGCGAACCAGCACCGCCGACTGCCATGATGTGAGCAAAGGGAATGCAGAAGCAAGAAGGCAGAATGCAGAAGTTTGAACCACATCAGCATGAGATCGAGTCTGATTTCTGCATTCTGATTTCTTCGTGGTGCTTCCATGATCCCGGCTATGACTATCTCCCACAATATTGCGGCAGTACGCGAGCGGATCGACCACGCTGCACGAAGGGCCGCAGGGCGGTCCGACGAGATTACGTTGATGGCGGTGAGCAAGACGCAGCCGCCGGAGCGAATTCGCGAGGCCTATGACGCGGGCCTGAGAGTCTTCGGAGAAAATCGTGTTCAGGAGTTTGCCGGCAAGTTCGATGGGCTGCGGGATCTCCGCGACGCGCAATGGCACATGATTGGACACTTGCAGACCAACAAAGCCGCAAAGACCGTGGAGTTCTTTGGAGCCGTGGATTCGCTGGATTCGTTAAAGCTGGCGGAGAAGCTCGACGACGCCGCCCGCTTGCTGGGCAAGAATCTGGATGTGCTGATCGAGATTAACGTCGGCGGCGAAGCCGCTAAGAGCGGGATTCCGCCAGACTCACCCGACCTTAATGAGATATTGATCGCCGCACCGCGTTTCGAGACATTGGCTTTTCGTGGACTGATGACGGTGCCTCCGTTCACGGACGATCCCCAGGATGCGCGCCCCTATTTCCGCAAGCTGCGGGAGCTGCGCGATGCAATCGCGGCGCGGAAACTTCCAGGCATCGGGATGGATCAGCTTTCGATGGGCATGTCGCACGATTTTGAAGTCGCCCTCGAAGAGGGTTCGACCTGCGTCCGCCTTGGTACTGCGATCTTCGGCGAACGGGCGAAGGCATGAAATGCGAAGAGCTGGAATCGCGCCGGTTCTGCCTTGACTGACAATTTAGATCTGTCTCAGTGCAAGCGAAACAACGTTTCCAGTAAGAAGAACATTCCCGCGCCCACGAATACGAGCAGAGCCATCTTCATCGCAGGTTCTCTATTTACCTCGGGCACCAAGTCCGAGGCGGCGACGTAGATTGTGACACCCGCCGAAAGCGGCAGGCCAGCGCCCACGTGATGGCGAAACAGCGCCATGGTCAAGACTCCGGCCAGCGTTGCTCCGCCAAGAACGACCGACGCTCCCCATGCCGTCCCGCGGCTTCTTCCGCTCGCGAGCATCACAGAACTTACAGTGAAGCCCTCGGGAATCTTGTGCAGAAAGATGGCGAAAAAAATGAGCCAGCCGAGAGCGCTCGAAACCAAAAATCCGGAAGCGATGGCGATGCCGTCAAAAAATGTATGGATGATCAGGCCCAGCAGCACGGAGTATCCCTTGTGCGAGTGCATGAACTCATCTTTGTGAGTCTCTTCGCCGAAGTGGAAGTGAGGTGTAACCGTGTGTTCGAAAAAATGGATGATCAGGTAACCGAGCAGAATCAGGTAAGCCGCGCTCCGGCCGCGCAGCTCAAGACTCTCCGGAACCATTTCAATCAGGGCTGTGGCCAGCATGAAGCCCGCGCCTAGCGCGACAAAATAGCGCAGGTAGCGGCGCTCCCAATTGCGCTGGACGATGATCGCGCCGCCGAAGACGTTGGCGGCGGCGGCGGTAAGGCCGAGGAGAACGCTGGTAGCGATTGGATGCACGCAGTTAGAAAAGTACCTAGTACCTGGTACCGAGTCAAATCGCTCACGCTGCGGGCAGGCGGTCCTGAAGAGAACTGAGGAGGCCGCTTAGGATTCGGGCCGACTTCATGCGTACGCCTTAGAAGCTCAGCGGTTTGCGGTTCAGAAAGGTAAGCTCTTCGTTGCGCAATGAGAATCTGAGTTTCCAGTTCGGCTAGAGATCCGCGCGAGTGACGAAGAAAGTGACGAAATTCACGATTGCTGTAGTGTGCTTGCCCCTCGGCGATATTGCTCGGGATGGAAACGGCCGCCCGGCGCATCTGATCGGTGAGACTGTAATTTCGCGCTGGGGGAATGCCTCAGTCGCATCATAAAGTGCGGCGACCAAGTCCATCGCCTTCTGCCAAGCAATCAAGTCCTTGTAATGCTGCGCCATTGCATTTTTAGCGTACAACAAAGTACCGCGAGACTCGTTCTCTGTTATCGCAAGTTTGGCTCCCTGTCCCAACTCGGTACTAGGTACTACCCACTATGTCGAATATGCATCACATCCCCATCCTGCACAATATAGTCTTTGCCTTCGAGCCGCAGCGTGCCTTTGGCGCGGGCGTTCGCCTCAGATCCCGCCTCCAGCAGCTGATCCCAGCGAATCGTTTCGGCGCGGATGAAATGTTTTTCCAGATCGGAGTGAATCGCGCCCGCCGCTTCCTGTGCGCGCGAATGCGCGGGAACCTGCCAGGCGCGGCATTCATCTTCGCCCGCGGTGAAGAACGAAATCAGACCGAGCAGTTTGTAGGTCGTCCGAATCAGACGTACCAGGCCGCTTTCCGTCAGTCCGTAGCTGGAAAGAAATTCAGCCGCGTCGGCATCGCTCATCTCCGCAAGTTCGGCTTCCACTTTGCCGCAGATCGCGGTGGCCGCGGCATTCGGCCGAGCGGCGATTTCGGTGAGCTTATATTTGCTCACCGCTTCTTCCAGTTCTTTCCCTAGTTCGGTCGATTCGCCGATGTTGAGCACATAAAAAATTGGCTTCTCGCTGAGGAACATGAAGCCCTTGATACGCTTCTTGTCTTCGGCCGTCATCTCCATCTCGCGCAGCGGCTTGTCCATTTCCACCTGTGCCTTGGCGCGTTTCAGCAGCTCGAATTCTTTTTCGAGCTCCGCCGTCTTCATCTTCTTCAGATCTTTTTCCAGCCGCTCCAGCCGCTTTTCAATTTGCCCTAGGTCGCTCACCAGAAGATCGAATTCCACATTCTTGATGTCTTTTAGGGGATCGATTTCCCCGGCATGAGGCACGGAAGGATCGTCGAAGACACGCACCACGTGAGCCAGCGCGTCGACGTTGCGCAGATGGGCCGCGTAGGCGCTGTCTTTCAGCGCTTCCTGGCCGATAGCGCCCACGTCAACGTACTCGACCGAGGTGTGAGTAAGCTTCTTCGGGTTGTACAGCGCGGCCAGGCGGTCGAGCCGGTCGTCGGGAACTTTGGCCACGCCGATGTGCGCCTCGCGCGGATTGGCCCGCGCCTGATCCGAGAGATGGGCCTTGGTCAAAATACGAAACAACGATGTCTTGCCCACTTGGGGCAGACCGATAATTCCAGTTTTCATAAGGGAAGCTCTTAGCTGTTAGCTCTTGGCTCTTGGCTGAATCATCGCGCAGTCAGCGTGATCGGAGATCAAGGCCAAACACTTCAGGATAAATGATGTTGTGGGGATTGCCCAAACGCCAGCGGCCTAAGCGTCGTCGCTCGCAAGGTTCAAGCTAAGAGCTAAAGGCTAAGAGCTGAAGCTCCGCGCAGTCAAATACACCGCCACCAAACCCAACAGCAGCACAGCGCCTTCCACGCGCGTGGACCAGACATGTAGGGCATCGAATTGAACGCGCTCGGGATTGTCGATTGGCGCGGACCTGACGTCTCCAAGGGAAGCGCGCAAAACATCCATGCGCGGGATGATGCCGAATTGCGAAATGAGCGTGAGCGCGAGCATCAGGCACAACAGGACGTGCCGCGCCGCAAATACGTGTGCAGTGCCGTTAGTAAAGCGGCTGTAGAGAAGGGAAGTGACCAGGAAGACGGCTCCGGAAAAGATGGCGATCCAGTGCAGCTTGCCCAGGGCGCGTCCTATGACATTGCCGGCAAGATGTGTGTTGGGCAGAACGTCGGGAATCGAGAACGCCGTGGGCGCCAGCACGAAGGCGAAGAAGATCAGGCCGCCGATCCAGACCACCAGCGATAACAGCATCAGAAAACGCAGGAAGGACATAGCGCGAGAATTATATCCCGCGACGAAGTACTGAGTACCGAGTACCGAGTTCACCGCCGGGAGTCCTACCTCGTTGCTCGGTACTCGCAACTGCACTACACCGGCACGGCCACGTTCTCCACAATCTCTTTCACAACCTGATCGGCCTGCTCGGATTTCTTCATAGTAGAAGCGTATTGCCCGTTGACCACCACGCGGTGGGCGAAGGCGGGCACGGCCAGCGGCTTGAAATCTTCCGGCGTGCAGAAGCTGCGGCCGTCGAGGAACGCCATAGCCTGCGCGGCGCGATAGAGAGCCTGGGCGCCGCGCGGCGAAACTCCCAGCGATAAATATTCCGACTCGCGCGTGCGCTTTACGATTTCCAGCGCGTAGGTGACGAGCGATTCGTCCACACGAATGCGCTTCACCGCTTCTTGCATCTCGAGCACGTCGGCGGCGGTGAGCACTGGCCGCAATTCCTGCAAGTGAGCCGCTCCCGCTTCCGAGCGCAAAATCACGCGCTCTGCGGCAGCCTCGGGATATCCCATCCTTACCCGCATCAAGAAGCGATCCAACTGCGATTCCGGCAGCGGATAGGTGCCGTGATGTTCCACCGGATTCTGCGTCGCGATTACCAGAAAAGGCTGCGGCAGTGCGTAAGAGTGGGCGTCGACGGTGACCTGGCCTTCGTTCATGGCCTCCAGCAAAGCTGACTGCGTCTTGGGAGTGGTGCGATTGATTTCGTCGGCCAGCAAAACGTTGGTAAAGACCGGCCCGCGCTTGAATTCAAATTCCTGATCCAAAGACGAATACACAGAGATCCCAAGAACATCGGAAGGCAGCATGTCGCTGGTGAACTGCACGCGCTGAAAGGTGCAATCGATGGCGCGGGCGAGGGCTTGGCCCAGCGTGGTTTTTCCTACGCCGGGGACGCCTTCAATTAGAAGATGTCCGCGGGCAAAAATGCTGACCAGCGCCAGCCGCACTACGTGGTCATTCCCGCGGATCACGCGGCAAAGAGCCTTTTCCAACTCAGCGGCTTTGTGAGATACGGCGATAGCGGTCTCTGGAGACATTGGATGGATTTTACTATCTGGCATGAACGTGGAGGAGTTACCGATGTCATAGCCCTAGCTGTCAGCTCTCAGCCGTCAGCTTTCAGCCTAACCTCTGCGACTACTTGTCATCCCGAGCGAAGCGAGGGATCTTGGTTCCCGCACTGCCACGAATTGAGAACGTGAGCCCGAACCAATCTTGCACCGGTTCAAGCTGAGAGCTGTCGGCTGATAGCTCTACTGCATCAACTCCGCCGGCCGCCCGGTGAGCCGCTCGACCCGCTTGGCAATGGGGGGATGGGTCGAAAACAGATTCCCAAAGTTTATCCCCAGCCGCGGCTGGATGATAAACAAATGCGCGGTCGAGGGCGAAGCCGCCATCGGCACGCGCTTCGAGTAGGCATCCAGTTTCTGCAAAGCGCTCGCCAGCGCATAAGGATTGCCCGTGTACTTTGCCCCATTAGCATCGGCCTGATATTCGCGCGACCGCGATACCGCCATCTGAATCAGCACTGCGGCAATCGGCGCCACAATCAGCATGAACAGCGCGGAAAGGCCGCCGCGCCGGTCGCGATTGCCACCTCCGCCGCCGCCGCCAAAGATCATGGCAAATTCTCCCATGCGGGCCAACATCGTAATCGCGCCCGCAAGGGTCGCCACCACCGAACTAATAAGGATGTCGCGATTGCCCACGTGCCCTAGTTCGTGGGCCAGCACGCCTTCCAGTTCTTCATCGTTCAACAACCCGAGAATGCCATGCGTCACCGCGACCGACGCATGTTTCGGATTTCTGCCCGTGGCAAATGCATTCGGAGATTCGGTTGGGATCACATAAATCTTGGGCATGGGCAGCCCGATCTTCTGCGTCAACCGCTCGACCGCGGCGTAGGCTCGGGGCAACTGCTCGCGCGTTACCGGCTGCGCCCGGTACATGGCCAGCGCAATCTTGTCCGAGAAAAAGTACGAGACGAAGTTCATTACTGCGGCAAACGCCAACGCCAGCAGCATTCCGTTCTGCCCGCCGAAGTACTGCCCAATAAACATCAACAGCAGGGTCAGTGCCGTGAGCAAAAATGCGGTCTTGAATGTATTTCCCATAGCTTTCAGTCTCAGCCAATTAGATGTTACGCCGTGGCAGGGGATGCAAGCACACAAGAACTGATGGGGGATGGATGCGCGTTCGCGTTCTCCCGGTTTCAGCGGTATACTCGGGTTCTCAGCCTATGCGCCGCACCGTCTTAGGAAGCCTTAAGGAGGCTCGCCATGAGCGACAAAGCCGGAAGCCCATTCGACAGCATTGAGAGCGCTCACGAGTTCGTCACCCTGTTGGCTGCAACTGTCGGTGAGGCGAAGCGGGAGGTCGAAGCGGACGTTCAGAGGGAAACAGGCCTGGATTCTCCCCGGCGTTTGGAAGCATTGCGCACGGCTCTGTATAGCATGGAGAAGCTGGAACTGCACATGAACAAGAGCCGGCGAATCCTCAACGATCTTAGATCGCTACGCCGGCTTCTCTTCGACGAACGCTCCGCCAGCGCGAAGTCGATCGCAGACGCGAAAACCAAGACAACGACACCGACTTCACCCTCCAGCCGGCCGCGGGAGATCAGCATTTCCAGGCCGAGATCTGAGTTCATCGCTTAGCGGGTTCGGCCACAGCGATATCGTGATAGGAGCGATATCGTGATAGGATAGTCGCCGTCCTCCCCAAGGACCTGCGTGGCTGTTGTCCGTTTTCCGTATGTCTCCGTTCCGGCCCAGGTTTTCGATATCCAAGTTTCAATGACGAGGAAACATCCATGCCAGCCAAGACACGTCTCAGAACCATCTATCGCTCTCTAGGGACTACCATTCTCGCTGCCGCTTTAACCACCGCAGCCCAAGCCCAAACCGAGACGGTGCTTCACAACTTCCAAGGCCTTTCAATCGATGGCGACGGCGCTCATCCAGAAAGCAGCCTAGTCGCTGATCCAGCCGGAAATCTCTACGGCACCACTCTCGACGGCGGCATACACGCACCAAGCGGTCAGTGCGGTGGGGGATGCGGCACCGTGTTCGAGCTCACACCTCCAGCGTCCGGCTCCGGTGGCCGCTGGACCGAAAGCGTTCTTTACCGCTTTCAAGGCTTCAGCAATGGCGATGGAAGTAACCCCGATTCGCCCCTGATCCTCGACAAGGCCGGAAATCTCTACGGCACTACCATCTCTGGAGGGGGTTCGTGCGATTGCGGCACTGTCTTTGAGCTGTCCCCGCCCGCGGCTCCAGGCGGCCCATGGACTGAAGCCGTCCTATATAGCTTCGACGTCGACATTCTGGCCACCAAGACACCTTTGCTCCGTGATTTCCAGGGAAACGTTTACGGCGAGAATTCCGGGGGTGGCGTGGACGATGGCAGCATTTACCAGCTAGCTCCACCTTCCAGCCAAGGTGGCACTTGGACTTACAACCTGCTCTATACCTTCCCCATCGACGGGTTGCTGGGGGCTTCGCCTCAGGGCGGACTCGCTCAGGATCAAGATGGCAACCTCTACGGCGCGGCCGCTCTGGACGGGAATTGCAATGTGGGCAGTGCAGGTTGCGGCTTGATTTTTGAACTCGTGAAGCCTACCACGCAGGGAGGCGACTGGACAGATCAGGTGATCTATCAGTTCACCGGCGTTAACGGCGACGGCATGAATCCGAATACCGTAGCCTTCCACGGAGATAGTCTTTACGGAACCACCCAAAACGGCGGGGCCACCAGCTACTTCACGGGCACCATCTTCAAACTGTCGCCGCCCGCCACGGAAGCCGAGCCTTGGAAAGAAACTGTGCTTTATGCCTTCGATTGCTCGAATAGTTTCGGGTGCAGTCCTCAATGGGGGGTGATCTTCGATAAGGCGGGAAATCTGTACACTACTCTCTCCAACGGCCAAGGCGCCGGAGTTCTTGCGGATATTTTTGAACTGTCGCCCCCTGCCAAAGGCGCCGACTGGACACCGAAAGTAGTTTATGGTTTTACCAATGGAAACTACGGGGGCGTTTTTATCGTCTCCGGCGTCATCTTCGATAGAGGCAACGGCCTCTACGGCGCTACCTCGCCCGGCGGCAACGCCGAAAAAGGCATTGTGTTTGCGGTTTTACCGTAGGCGGCATCTGTGGCGAGAGCTTCTTAGGGACTCGCCGCCGAAGCGAATCTCAGCCGGATTTTTGCTTGCCGCGTGATTGAAACAAGGGCGCGCCCCACGCGCTGGCGGCCAGGAATGCTCCGAATAAAATTACTACGTCAATGCTGGAGCGTCCTTCGCGCGCCCAGTAAACATCGCGCAAGTTCAACCAGAGAGCAAATTCGTCGAGCGTAAGTGCTGCGCCTACACCATAAAGGATCGACATCAGCCGGCTCAGAAAAATCGAAGTATTGTCAGCGCCGGTGCCGACTTCGGCCAGCCATCCGTAGCCGACGAACAGGAGAATGATGATTCCGAAAACCAGGTGATGAATGTGCCGTCCTCCCGACTGAATGAAATGAAAGGGTGGAATCTGATGAAGAACGGCAAAGACAACCGCGCGGACTCCGGCGAAGGTGAGGAAGAAGCTGACCCAGGCCACGAATATCCGCCGACGAGGCCTATCAGGAATGCGCTCGTGAATAACCGTACCGAACGACGTGCCTTGGAGCAGCAGTAAAAGAAGCGCACTCCCGACGATAGCGAGAAGGAGTATGAACCAGGAATAAGCCATGCGCCATTAAAACACGAGCTCGGTGGCGTCAGGCTCTTTGCGCTTCGCGTTTTAAGGCGCGCTCCAAAGTTTGATCGAGCGCGGCCTTTGCTTTCTCATATTCAGCCTGCGAAATCTGGCCTTGCTTGCGCTCGACTTCGAGTTGGAAAAGTTCTTCTTTGATTCCTTCCATCAGCATGGAACTGGGCCGCGCCTGCGCGCGGGATATGCCGACTGCTGCTACTTCAGCGGGTTCGTAATCGTCTTCTTCCTGCATGGCTACTGGAGAGGACGGCCGTTGGCGCTTCAGGGCGCGTGCCGCGGATTGTTGCCGCGATGCAACGTAAACTCCGCCGATAACCAGGACCGCGGCGAAGCCTCCAAGAATCCACCAACGATATTTCTGCAGCGGGTCGGGAGCGTCGATCGGCGGGCCCAAACCACCCCCGGGACGGCCGCTGGACTGGCTTGCTCCGGGGCCCGGGGCTGAACTCTGCTCGCCTTCGCTCGACACTTGCCCTTGCGCGCCGCTCTCCTGCTGTCCGGCGAGGGTGCCTTCGCCGGACAGCTTGAACGCCAGGTTTTGCCCGGGTGTCGTGTTGGACGCAACTTCCACAGCGGCATCTGGTTCGTTGGGATAGTTGATCAACTTGAAACCCGCTGAAGTGGCAGCGGCGGCAAACTGCATCGCCTTGGGAGTCATGACGACGAAGTGCTGCAGCGGATAGATCGATTTGGGATCGATATTCGCGCTGCCACTGTAGGGAAGTTCGTACGTCACCTCGAAGCGCGTCAGCCCCGGGCGCAGTGGAAAGATGAACGAGTAGCGATTTTTCTCGCCTTCGGGCACAGGCGCGGACTTCAGCGGATTGCCGTTTTCGGTGGTTGCGGTGGCGGACTCGTCGATAACATGCGCGCCATCGGGAACGTAGAATTCGAGGTTGCGCTCATTCATTTGGGTGCGCGGCGGCTTCGAGGTGTTTTGTACGCCGAATTCGCGGGTGATGGCAATCTGTCCCTGCGCCGCCTGGATGCGCATGATGTCGGCGACCACTTCGATGCCATCAACTTTTTTCCCCACGTCATAGACCTCGACTTCGACGGACGTCGTTCCCGGAGGCGCCATGCGGTGATAGGTCACATCCTGATGGATGGCGCGGATGAGGTGCGGCGCCTGCGCATCGTCGAGTTTGAAACTGAATTGGCCTTTGGCGTCGGTCTTGGTGCGGCCGGATTCTTCCATGCCCTGGCCGAGTTTGAACATCACAACATCGTCCCCGGCGGCGGGCTTGCCGGTGGTGGAGTTCTTCACGGTGCCAGTGAGGGTTTGGGCGGCGGCGAAAGAGGTGCAAAGGACGATGATGGTTGAGGCCAAGAGAGTTTTTCGGCAAGCTGCTCGCACGAACGACGATACAGAGTGAGGAGAGAACCCCTTGCGAGGCTGGAAGACGATGTCGGCGGGTATGGCGTCCTTCGCTTCGCTCAGGATGACAGTGCGGAGTAAGTCTTTCAAGATCTAGTTCCTTTTTGTGGCACGGGGTTATTTTCCAGACGCGAAATCTCGGCCAGGATGGTGGCAGCCTCGTCCTGCAAAGAAGACTTCAGCGACGCGTAGTCTATATCAGGAACTTTTCCGGCTTTGTATTCGAAGTTGAGATCGCGCAGATTTTCGTAGACCGCATCTTTACGCTCGCGCAAATAACCGGCTCGGGTTTTCTCGGGACCCAGAAAAAGTCTTCCCGGCAGATAGAAAACATAATAAAGACAAGCGACCGCGAGCATGAGGCAGAGCGGGATCCAGGTCATAGATCGGTCTCCTTGCGGGCCTGGTCGCGGAACTGTTCTAGTTCGGCGCCGCGAACCGGACGCAGGCCGTCGGCGATAGCGGGCGCGGGGCGATTCTTCCAGGCACGAATTACCAGCACGATCAAAGTAAAACCGAAAAACAGAGCCGCGAATGGAATAACGTAGGCCGCGCGGTCAAAACCTTTATTGGTGGGAGCGGCCAGAACCGTGGGTCCGTATTTTTGAACGAAACCTTGTTCCACCAGGCTGTCGCTGTCTCCGCGTTCGACCGATGCCATGAGTTCGTTCCGCATGCCGTCGGAAGCGGGGCAGCCGACGTGATTGCATTCCAGAAGAATCTGATTGCAGCCACAGATGCACATCATCTGATGGCCGATTTCGTTGAAGCGAGTGGCGGGATCGCCGGCGCCGAGAAGAGCGAAGACGGCGACGCACAGCAGGAGGGTGTGCAGGGATTTGCTCCGGTGTCTGGCGAGCTTCGATTTTAGGTTCGAGCTTTTCATTGGCTCTCAGGTTCCGGTCTTGGGTCCCAGGTCGTAGGTGTTAGGATTTAGCCTAAGACCTAAGATCTGACACCCGAGACCTCTAGCATCAGTCTCCTGTGACTACGGGAGCGGCGTGCGCAGGCTCCAGGCGCGCGGGAGCGGGGACGCGAACGGGCGCGGGCGCGTTCGGAATCAGCGCCAGAACCGTCCCGATCAGCATGATCCACACGCCCATCCAGATCCACATCACCAGCGCGTTCAAATGCGCCTTGAGAATGGGATGACCGTTATCCTGATTCAGCCCTTCGAAAACGAGATAAAGATCTTCGTTCAGAGTCGAGCGAATGTCCGGCATGGTCGAAGTCTGGCGGCTGGCCTTGTAGAAACGGCGCACCGGAGTCATGGTATCGATCTGCTTGCCGCCTTTGTAAACATCGAGCACGGCCCACTCGCTGGCATAGTTGGGGGCGTCATCGTCCGTGTAGGAGCGGCAAATCAGAGTGTAGGGACCGATAGTCATCTTGTCGCCGTAGCCCATCTCCTGCTCTTTGTCGAGATTGAAGGCGGCTCCAGCGAAGCCGATGATGACCACCACGACGCCAAAGTGGACGATGTATCCGCCATAGCGGCGCGTGTTGCGGTGCGTCAGTTGCACCATCGAGGCAAACATGCCTTGCCCGGTGTGTTTGGAGATGACGCGGCCGCCGCGGTAGAACTCGCTGGCCACTGTAAGCGTTACCAATACACAGAGCGCAATCGCCATCAGCGAGTAGAAATAAGAAATATCCTGCCAGGGCTTAAGGCCGAAGACCGATCCCCAACTCTGCGGCGTGATCATCAGGAAGATCGCAACCGCGATGGCGCCGATGGTCGGCCACATGAAGTTGCGCTTCAGGCTTTCGAGCGAGGTCTTACGCCAGGCCAACAGCGGACCGACGGCAGTCAGGATCAAGAGCAGCAAAGCAACAGGAATGGCGACCCGGTTGTAGAACGGTGCGCCCACCGTAACTTTATTGCCCTGCACCAATTCGGAAATCTTTGGGAACCACGTCCCCCACAGCACAGTGAAGCACAGAAGAACGAAAAGCAGATTGTTGAACAGGAAACTGGATTCGCGCGAGATGAGCGATTCGAGCTTGTGCTCACTCCGCAAGTGCGACTTATTCTTGAAGAAAAAGAAAACGAACACGATCAGCGTGATGCAGAGGAACCAGGCGAACCAGTCACCGATGGAAGATTGCGCGAAGGCGTGCACGGAGCTGATGATGCCGCTGCGGGTGAGGAAAGTTCCAAGAATGGCCAGCCAGAATGTGGCGAAGACCAGCCACATGTTCCACATCTTCAACATGCCGCGTTTTTCCTGCATCATCACCGAGTGCAGAAACGCAGTGCCGGTGAGCCAGGGCATGAGCGAGGCGTTCTCGACGGGATCCCATCCCCAGTAGCCGCCCCAGCCCAGCACGGAATAGGCCCAGTGCGCGCCCAAAAAAACTCCGCAGGTGAGAAAAGCCCAGGTGACCATGGTCCAGCGGCGGGTGATGTGAATCCACTTTTCGCCGGGATACTTCATGATCAGCGCGCCTAGCGCGAAGGCGAACGGAACCGTGAACCCGACGTATCCGAGATAAAGCATGGGCGGGTGGATCACCATCTCGGGATATTGCAGGAGCGGATTCAATCCGTTGCCGTCGGCGGGAATTGTGCCTTCGACGATGGCGAAAGGGTGCGCCGCGAAGTTCAGCAGCAGGAGAAAGAATATCTGCACGCCGGACAAGACCACGGAAGCGTAGGCGAAAAGGCGGGCATCGGTTTTGTAGCGAAGACGGAGGACGAATCCGTACGCCGCGAGCAGCAGGGACCAGAACAGCAGCGAACCCTCCTGGCCGGACCAGAGTACGGCAAACTTATAAGGACCGGGCAGATCGCGGTTGCTGTGATGAAGAATGTAGGCGATGGAGAAGTCGTCGCGAAAGGCGCAGATAACCAGGACGATGGAAGCGAGCAGCACGGCCGCGAAGGTGGCGATGCCGGCGCGGCGGGCGGTTTCGCCGATGCGCTCCGATCCTTGGCGGAGCATCGAGATCAGCGAGCCCTGGTCGAGAGCAGCAGTTCGTCCGGCTGCGGCCCCTGCCAATTGCGCCGGCGCGTGGTTCTGGTAGATCAGCGCGACGATCCCGGCGAGGAACGAGTAGGCGCTCAGCGCCAAAGCGAGCAGCAGTGCGAAACTACCGATTTCCGCCATGTGGGGAACCCCGGCCTATTTTTTCAGAAACGCTCCCGCGAGGCAACCGTGACGCACTACGAAAGCGCGCCCTCCGGCCATGGCTGCCATTGGCGGATCAAAAGATACTCGCGGAAGAATCTAAACCGAGCGGCGGCCGGCTCCAAGCCGCCGCTTATCCTTCGTAGATTAGGACGCCGCACTCCGCTGATGGTAACGCTGCATCACTTCCCGCTCGGCGGTGAGCCAATCCTCGGCCTCGCTGCCTGCGCCCGGTTCGCGCTGCTGGTAGAGTTCATAGGCACGGCGCCGAATTTCCTCTTCGAGGTTGATGGGAACAACGTTCTTACGCGGTTCTGTCTTTCGGATTTCAAATTTCCTGGTTTCGGGCGTAACTTTGCTTTCTGGCTTTATGTCACTGGCGACTGGAACCGCCGCGACTGCATTTATATCAGGATTACCGGTCGGAATGTTGGCGTTTGATTCTTTACTCGTACGATTGGACTTGCCACCTGAGGTGGATTTTGCTTTCGCCATAGTTGAATACTCCTTGCATATACCTAAGTCTAGGAATGAATTAAATTGTTCGGCGAACCACATACACTTTGCCCGCAACGTTTAAGAGGACAAGAAAGAGTTTGGTTGCAGAGTTGAGACTAGTATAAACCTGCCAAGGCTGTGGAAACAGGTCGCCGCCAAGATTTTGGCGCGGCCCGCTTTGCTATAATCGAAGGTCTCCGGATGGCGCTATCGTCTAGGGGTTAGGACGGAAGATTCTCAATCTTCAAACCCGGGTTCGATTCCCGGTAGCGCTACCAAAGCTCTCTTGCTCGTCTTTTGCGTCTTGTAAACCCTTGAACAGAAGGCTAGCTCTTGAGTTCGATAAACTCCGTTTGCATATTCGACTCCGCGAGGGAGGCAGGGATGCTGGATTGCTCCCGACCCCTCGGGGCTTAGGTGCGGTTGATCCGAGCAATCCGCCGGCTCTCTCCAATATGGGCGGCTTTTTCCAGTCTGGCGAAGCCGAGGAATCCACATGTGCCCTTGATGGTATCGATGGTGCGAAATACCCCGGCTAGCGCGTCTGTATCCTTCGGATTCTTCTCCAGGAGGACGAGGACCCGGTCCAGGCGGTCCAGATCTTCATAGTTCTCGACGAGAAAATCCTTAACAATCTCACTCTCGCTCATTGATGCTGTCCCTTTCCAGATTGAGAAGTGATCCTTATCGGAGCACGATCGCTCGCCGGGGCTCCGAAGCCAGAGCGGTTGCGTTCTGAGGCCGGCAGGGTTTTTCCGCAACTTTTGTCTAACCTCGACAATTCTCTATCGGCCACTCAGGCCTTCTTAATTAGCCGGGAGGCGACGCAAGGCCCGGGGAGATTACAATGCTTGCCAGCATTCTCCGAGGAGACAGGAATCGTTATGCGCGTTGGAGTCTTTACCCCTTTGCTTTCGCAATTGCCACTGGACACGGTTCTTAAGAAACTCAAATCGCTGCAAATCGAAACTGTTGAGTTAGGCACGGGAAACTATCCCGGCGATGCGCACTGCAAGCTGTCGATGCTCGAAGATGGTTCGGCCCTCGCCGAATTTAAAAAGATTCTTGCCGGTCACGGAGTCAACATCAGCGCGCTCAGTTGCCACGGCAATCCGCTGCATCCGGATAAGGCGCGCGCGCGCCGGGACCGGGAAGTCAGCCGCAAGACGATTCTGCTGGCGGAAAAACTGGGCATTTCTGTCGTAGTGGATTTCTCCGGATGTCCCGGCGATTCGCCGCAGGCGACGGCGCCAAACTGGGTTACCTGCCCTTGGCCTCCGGAATATCTGAAAGTACTCGAGTGGCAGTGGAACGAAGTTGTGGCGCCGTATTGGACTGAACATGCGAAGTTCGCGGCCGACCACGGAGTGAAGATCGCAATCGAAATGCATCCTGGGTTTGTCGTGTATAGTCCGGAGACGATGCTCCGTTTGCGGTCCCTCGCAGGGCCGAGTGTGGGCTGCAACTTCGATCCCAGCCATCTTTTCTGGCAGAGTATCGACCCGATCGCGGCCGTACGAGTGCTCGAGGGCGCCATCTTCCACGTTCACGCCAAGGACACGCAGATTTATGCCGCGAACCTGCCGCGCACCGGCGTGCTCGATACCAAGCGGTACACGGAAGAGCGCAATCGCGCCTGGATCTTTCGCACTTGCGGTTACGGACACGGAGCGGAGTGGTGGAGCGAATTTATTTCGACCCTGCGCATGTTCGGCTACGATAACGTGCTCTCTATCGAGCACGAGGACAGTCTGCTATCTCCGGAAGAGGGTTTGACGAAGGCGGCAAATTTTCTTAACGGCATCGTAATTCGCGAGCAGCCAGCGGCTGCCTGGTGGGTATAGGTTTATGGCGATCGGCGATTCGACGAGGACGATCAGGACGGCGATTATCGGCACCGGCTTCATGGGCCGCGTGCATCTGGAAGCGGTCCGCCGGGTGGAATTTGTGGGAGCTGCTGCAGTCGTGGGTAGAAACGTGGAGGCCGCGCGACGCCTGGGCGCGGGATTTTCGATCCCAGCAGTTGAATTCTCCGAGGTGTTGGGCGATCCGAAGATCGATGCCGTGCATATCTGCACGCCCAACGCGCAGCACTTTCCCATGGCTAAGGCTGCGCTTGAGGCCGGGAAGCATGTGCTCTGCGAGAAACCATTGGCCACTACCGTGGAAGAGGGCGGAGAGCTTGCCGCTCTGGCTCAGCGGCAGAGGTTGCGGAATTGCGTCTGTCACAATCTGCGTTACTACCCGATGGTGCAGCAGATGCGGCGCATGCGCGAAGATGGAGACCTCGGGGAGATCCTTATTGTTCAGGGCACATATTTCCAGGATTGGCTGCTGTACGACACGGACTGGAACTGGCGCGTCGATGCCAAAGCGGGCGGCCCTTCGCGCTGCATGGCCGACATTGGTTCGCACTGGTTCGATATGGCCGAGCACGTGACCGGACTGCGCGTGACTGCTCTCTGCGCCGATCTTCACACCTTCCACTCGACGCGCAAGCAGCCGAAACACTCGGTGGAAACTTTTTCCAACAAGATGCATGGCCCGGAGGACTATGTGGAAACCGCCGTGGATACAGAAGACTTCGGCGCGGTGATCTTTCGCATGGGGCAACAGGCGCGCGGAAGTGTCGCCGCCAGCCAGGTTTCGGCGGGACGCAAGAACCGACTTAGCATCGAGATCTGTGGCACGCGAGCGTCGGTGGCGTGGAATCAGGAGCGTCCCGACGAGTTGTGGGTCGGCCACCGCGACACCGGAAATCAGATCTTCGTCAAAGATCCTGCGCTACTTAAACCCGCCGCGCGTGCCTACGCCGATCTTCCCGGCGGCCACAGCGAGGGCTACGACGATACGTTCAAGCAAGTCTTCCGCCGGTTCTATAGCTCGATCGCCGCGCCGGACGGCACACCGGAATATCCGCAGTTCGCGGATGGACTGCGCCAATTGAAGATCCTCAATGCTGCACTCGAGAGTGACCGGGCTCGAGGCTGGGTCGAGGTCCCCGCATTTGCTTCCAAAAGCTGAAACCGCAGTCGAAAGGAAATCCTAGCGCGTGTTAATTCTCGCCGCCATTCTCGCCATCTTTATCTATGGAATGATCGCTGCCATGCTGGGCACGATTCTGCCCGATCTGTCTGATCGCTTCCACCTAACGCCCAGCCAGAATGGCACCATTGCGTTTGCTCAAGCGCTCGGGCTGATCCTGGCGTCTCTCGCGGTGGGTCCGCTGCTCGATAACGAAGGCAAGAAGGCCGGTCTTGTCCTCGGGCTCGCCTTAATATCAATTGCGCTTTTCGCTCTGCCGCGCTCGCCGGGGTTTCGCAGTCTTCTGTTGCTTCTGTTCCTGCTCGGGCTCGGCGGAGGTACTGTCGTGACTGGAGCGAATGCTCTGGTCAGCGATGTGAGCGAAGCTCATCGCGGTGCCGCGCTAAATCTTGTAAATCTTTTCTTCGGACTGGGCGCTCTAGCTACGCCGTTCATCGCCGCGAATCTTTTCAAACGGAACTGGGTGCGCCTCTGCTATACCATCGCGGCGCTTACGGTAGTTACATTGGCGATTCAGGCCGTCACCAAAATGCCCGGTCCAACTGGCTTCGGGCGTTTTGTGCTCGCCGATGCCGCTCCGGTGCTCGGGCGCCCGCTGCTATTTCTGATCGGACTTTTTTTGTTTCTCTACATTAGCTGCGAAGTCGGGATCTGGAACTGGCTGCCGCGTCACCTGATCGCGCAGGGCATTCCCGAGTCGCGCGCGCTTAACATTCTCTCGCTCGGATTCGCGCTTGGCTTGTTGATCGGACGCGCCGGCATATTGCCGGTTCTCATCCGCGTACCCGCTGTCACGGTCACGTTGGTCGGGTCCGCGTGTATGGCGGTGACGACTTTCTTAATGCTGCGCACCAACAAGCCTGCGGCGGCGCTGGTACTGGTTTTTCTTGCCGGAATTTCGATGGCGCCGGTCTTTCCAACTACGCTGGCCATCGTTGGCGACGCTTTTCCGCGCATGACCGGTACCGCCATCGGTTTCGTGATTACCTGCGGATGGACTGGCCTCGCGGTGAGTTCGCGCATTATCGGGATCATCGCCGGCGGAGACCCGGGGCGATTAAAGAAAGCATTAATGGTAATTCCAGCATCTGCCGTTTTGATGGTGGGCCTGGATCTAGCGATCCAAACCATGCTGCACTAGCAGGAACTACACCGACAACTTCTTCATATAGTCGGCGTCGATCTTTAGCGCTTCCATTTCGGGCATGTCAAATTCTTCTTGCTCAATAAAGGCATGCTCGATGCGGGCTTTCTTGGCGGCCTCGAAGATGGGATGGTAGTCAATTATTCCGTGTCCCAACTCCGTTGATGGCGGTGCAGGCAAGGGAACTGCGCCGTGTCCCATCTTGAAGTCTTTTACGTGCAGCATGGAAATGCGCGTCGCATAGCGCGATAGCAGTTCTACGGGCTTCTGGCCGGCGGCCGCTGCCCACCCGCAATCCAGCTCCATGCTCACCTTTGCCGGGTCCGTCGACTTCATCAGTTCGTCGTAAAACATCACACCATTCTCTGCGCGGAACTCCGGCGTGTGATTGTGATACGCAAACTTCATGCCGGCGGCATTTACCTTTTCACCAATGTGATTGAACTGCTCCGCATTCCAGCGCCAATCGTCGATCGTCATCGACTCCCGGGCGGTGCGCGAGTCCGGCTCTTTCACCCGTGACGAATCTTTCAGCATGGGAGACGAGCAGACGATGAACTGCAGCCCGAGATCCTTGCCGAACTGAATAGTTTCGTCGAGTTTCGGCAGAAGATCCTTCAGCGGATAGTGGGCGCTTACGCAGCGCAGACCAGCATGGTCCATGGCCTGCTTCACCTCGCTCGGCGTATGACCAAAAAAGCCCGCAGCCTCCACTTCGCGATAACCGAGCGCCCCCAGTTGCTTCAGCGTTCCTTCATAATCCTTCGGCAAAACATCCCGTACCGAATACAACTGCAAACCCAGCGGCAGGCCGAGAGGATTCGCCATCAGGGGAAGTGCGCGATTCCACAGCGCAGCACAGACCGCCGATGCGGAAGCGGTCTTCAGGAAATTCCTTCTAGAAATCCGGAGCATGAACGTCCTCGATTCTGAATTATTTTTTTGTCGCTGGACAAGCGGTCATCCGCGAATCGTGTTCGTACCAGCATCCCAAGTCGCGATTGTGTTCTTGAAATAGGCGTAGTTCGCCAGGTGACAGCCGATCGCCGCATGATTACCGAACACTTCATTTTCTACCGTTGGCTTGCGAGTTCGTACAGCATCGAAAAAGTTCGCCTGGTGCGCTGAGACATCGCTGTAGCCTTGCGGTGCGGTGAAAGTTTCGGCCTCCACTGCTTGGTAATCAAGCGGTCCGGGTTCTGGATGTTCGGCTTCCCACTGTGCCAAATATTCTTTGCGTAGCCGCGCCGGCCAGCCTTTAATCGAATAACCCTCGGGTTTGGGGCTCACGTCCTGAGGAGTGAAGGTGAGCGTTTGGCCATTGATTTCCATCGTGCCCTTGGTGCCGTGGAATTTGATCGGTTCACCCCCGGCGTTGTTCAGATTGCAGCGCAGCACCACGCGAAATTTCGGATAGTCGTAAAGCGTTTCGATCAAGTCCGGAAAGTCCCTTCCATCCTTCCAGCGGAATAATCCTCCGCTCGACTGCGCCCGCTGCGGAGCCTCGTTAGTGCCCGAGATGAAGTAAATTCCCGAGAGCAGATGCACGAACAGATCGCCCGCCAAGCCTTCGCCGTAGTCGGAGAAACAGCGCCAGCGAAAAAATCGCGCCGCGTCGAACGGCCGCTTAGGAGCGTCTCCCAGGAAGGCATTCCAATCGATGGTCTGTTCGCTGGCATCCGGCGGAATGGGATAGACCCAGGCGCCGCTCGGTGAATTGCGGTCCGACGAGCCTTCGATGAAAAATACATCGCCCAGCGCGCCAGACGCATACAACTCGCGCGCTTTCTCATAGACGATGGAACTCACACGCTGGCTGCCCACCTGCATGATGCGATTTCCCTTGCGTACGGCCTCCGCCATGGCAAAGCCGTCTTCGACCGTGTGTGACATCGGCTTTTCGCAGTACACGTCCTTGCCCGCGGCGCAGGCATCGACCACGATGCGGCGATGCTGGTGGTCGGGCACGGCGACAATCACCGCATCCACATCTTTGCGGTCGAGGATTTCCTTATAGCTGCGCGTCGCCGGAACCTGCTTCTGTACGGCCTCTTGCGCGGCTTCGTGCCGGCTGTCGTAAAGATCGCAGACCGCGACGCACTCGATGCCCGGAACCGCAAGTGTTGCCTGTAGCAATTCGCATCCGCGCGTGCCCGTACCGATCGCGGCAAAGCGGACGCGATCGCTCGGCGCAACCGCGCGGCCCGCGCCCCACAATGCGGCTGGCTGCAGGAGTGTGCACTTGACTGCGGCCCCGGCGGCCACTGAGCCCGTGCCGATCCGTATAAAGTCCCGACGCGTTAAAGAATGCATTTCATCCTTTCTGTTGCCAGTAGACTTTGAGTTCGCACCTTATGTTTCTAGCGCACACTCAAGTCTAGGTAGTGGCCAAAACTGGAGAGCGTGACCTGGTCGTTGCCCGGAATATAAAACCCAAACTTGCCGAGGCTTAAATTCATTCCCGGCGGAGTCCAGCGGTCCAGCACGACCCACGAATCTCCTTGTCTAATCTCATGGACGATCTCATTCGGTCCCACGCGGACCTGGAGAGTTCGAAAAGCTTTCTTCTCGTTCTTGTGGGGAATCTTGATTTCGTCCCCCTTCTGCCCATTGCGGATCACCGTGCGGTAGAAGTTGTTGTCATCCATTTGAAAGAGGATGTAGTTGTTCACGTCGGTGCAGTTGAGCACCCATTGCAGGCGGTGACCTTTATTGAGCATTGCGGAAAAGACAAACGTGCCCGAAGTAGGAGACGAGCCGTACATCACGAAATCGCCGCCCTTGCGAACGAAGGCGCCTTTCTCTTGCTTCCAGCTAGCGGCGTCGTCAAACTTGGACATCCCGTCGGGAGCCAGAGATAAATCCAGGTTTTTGGACTGGCCCGCGCCGACCTCGACGGTTAATGAGCGTGAAAAATTGTCGGCCGTTTTTGCGGTGAGTGTATAAGAACCGGCGGCCAGGCTAGTTGCCCCGCCGCTACTTATTTTGATGGGAGTTTCGCCCGCCTTTGCCAAAGTTACCTGCGCATCCGCCGGCGTGAATGCGATTTTCAGATCGGCGGGAGCGGCTTCCAGCGTGACATCGTTGGCCGCCAGCGAAACGGCCGATCCCACCACAAAGTGTTTCTTGATTTGCTTTGCCTTAAACCGGTCTTTGCGAACCTCGATGGTGTGATCGCCGGGATTCACCGTGGCGACGTTGAGCGTTCCATCGGCCTGCACCGTTCCTACCGGAGATTGATCGATCAGAACGGTGGCTCCCGGAATTCCGCCTTGAATCGTCAACGAAGCCAAATGAGGCAACGGCTGCAGATTGAAAACAAGTTTGGCCTGCTCGCCCTTGCGAATGCGGATCTTTTGCTCGGGAATATCCTGAAAGCCGCTCTTCGAAACCCTGACGACATAATCCTTCAGTTCAAGATTGGGGATGCGCAATTGGCCATTCTGCGTGAGTTGTGCCTGAGGTTTGCCGTTGAGAAAAACTTTCGCTTTGTCCTGCCCGGTGACCACCACCAGCGTGCCGAGGTTGTCGGACGTCAGTGCTTCCGTGCTCGTGGGTGGAGGAACATCGGTCGACTGCGGAACAGGCTCGGGAGAAACAGCGACAGGGATTGAGGGAACCGTTGCTGGTTCGGGCACAGAGACCGGTGGCGCCACGGCCGCCGGCTCGCGATGCTTCCGTGCAAATATAAAAATCGCCACTAGCAAGGCTATTGCGGCAGCGGAGGCAACAATGGCGGTTGTGAAGCGCCGCCATGATTTCGGCTGCTGCTTGAGTACGGATGAAGCTGCTTTCTGCGCGGGCGCCTTTGTCGTGACTGCCGAAGCATTCGGCGGTGCAAAGACGGGCGGCGGAATCGGCGTCGCCGGTGGAACTGGGGTTAGCTCGGCCACAGGCGCCGCGGGCCGAATATTGCTTGTTACATCCAACGCGTTCGAAGCGCCGGCTGGCGGTGTGTGATAAGTCAGAGTCGCGCTTTCGCTCTCCGGCGATGCGCTAGAAAGTTCGCGTTTCACCTCCAGCAATCCCAGGCGATGCAGCAGTCCATTCGCCAGAGTTAGCACTTCTCCGTCCGTGGAATATTTGTCGGCAATCGCCCGAACGCGTTCGCCTAGGGCCAGCTTCGCGGAATCGACGGAACTATCGATTTCACTCTCGATGCGGCGCAGTTCTTCCACATCCCGCCGGCGATTTTGGCGGCGCTGCATTTGCAAATCGCGTTGCACCGTTTCTTGAATCTGAATCAGCCGGGGTTCGCGCGGATAACTCGACAATCCTTCTTGAATGCGCGACAAAGCGCCCGCAAGATCTGCCCCGGTTTGCAGCTTGCGTGCCTGCGAAACACATTCCTCAACAAAAGTTTCTTTCTTGTGGTCGAGGATCAAGGTCTTGATGGTCTTGGCCATGGGATGCGCGGGGTTCAAATCGAGCGCTTCCTTGGCCAACTTCTCGGCCTCTCGCCAATCGGCTTCAACAATCGAATGAGCCTGTTCGACCAACGCGTTGGCTAAAACCGCCCGCGCTAACGAATTATTTTCGTCCAGTTCATAGGCTGCACGCAGTTGCTTCAATCCGTCGGCGGATTTCTTCTGCGCCACTAGATCCTGGCCTTCGGTCATCAGGCGGTGAGCTTCGGTCTTGCGTCTTACACCGTCCTGGGCAAGTTTCTCAAGTTCTGTGAGTTCGGGGTCGTTGGGGAATTCTTCAGCCGCGCTTTGCAATAGATCGAGCGCGCGCGCGTAATCGCTGGAGTGCAAGCATGCGTCGATTTGTTCGACGAGACGAGCTTTCGATTCGATCCGCGCCTGCTGATCGCGGCGTTTTTGCAATCGCTCGACCTCAAACGTCAATCCCGGATACTGGCTGTAGATGGTGCGCAGAATTTCCCAATCGTTCAGCGCATCGCCGTATGCTGCCTGCTCTTCGTGCAGGTGGGCGCGAGCGACGATGGAGTTGACCAAGTCGCGCTTATCCTGCACCAGCCGCAGGGCGCGTTCAAAGTGCGATTCGCCGGGATGCAGATCGAGAGCCTCGCGCAGAATGTTCACGCGCCTGTCGAGGTCCGGCTCCGTTTCCACCCGGCGATCGACGGAAGCGATGAAAGCAGAAAGGTCCTGCCGTTGCTGCTCCTCAATGTCGTAGCGAAGCGCCTGAAAGATGGCGTTGTTCGGATACTTTGTGAGATAGGCCTGACAAGCGGCCATCGCCTTGCCGAAGTTGTGTTCCGTGAGCAGACGGCGAGCTTCCGCGTACGCAATGTTCATCGCGTCATGCTCGGAGCGGACTTCGTTGTAGAAACTCTGGTAATTAGCGCCGCTCTCACGATTGATGGAATCCGGCGCCTTCCGATCCAATTCCAGCACCACGCCTAACTTCGAAAGCGCGTTACTCACATCGCCTTTGTGCCAGGCTTCCATGGCGGCACGATGGATCTGTTCTTTTTCTTGCCGAAGTTTCCTATATTCCTGTTCCTGGCGGTCGACCTCCGCCAGCAATTGCAGAGCCCGCGCCTCTTTCGGCCGCAGTTGCAGAACACTCTGCAAAGCCTCGCGGGCGTGACCGTACGCGTGATTATCGATATGCTGCCGGGCCAGGCGGTACCAGTTGTCGATCTGGCGTTCGCTGCGGCGATTTTCAATCCGGCTCTTTAAAGCGAGCGCGGTCGCGTTGTCCGGTTCGATCTGTAGTGCTTCCTGCAATTTCTGGAGGGCCAGCGGATCCTCTTCTTCTTCGAATCGCGCCCGAGCGGCATCCAGCAATTGCGACAAAGTTTTTCGCCGGACCGCGCCGTCGAGCCGACGCCGCAGTGAGCCGATGGCCTCATCCATGTGGCCTTCAGCTTCGAGTTCACCCAGAATCTCTCCCGCAAACTGGAAGTCGCCTTCCTCCAAAGCTTTTGTGGCGCGCTGCAAGCGGGGGCGGGTGCGTTCCGGATCGAAAAACTCGATGGCTTCATTGCGCAACGCTTTATTGAGCGTATCCCCGAAATCGCGCGCGGTCGCGAAACGATGCCAGGACTGTTTCGCCATCGCCTTGTGCAAGACGCGGCTGACGGGTTGGCTCACGGTAGAGTTCAGCTCTGCCGCCAGCGGCGGAATGTGCCGGAGAATCGCATCAACCACTTCATCGGCGCGCGCGCGCTGGAATGGATTGCGCCCGGTCATGGCTTCGTAACAAACCACGCTGAGCGAGAAAATATCCGAGGCCGGCGACAACGCCTTCAACTCAATCTGCTCTGGCGACATATAGAGCAGAGTGCCTTTTTGTGCGCGCGTGGTATGCGCGTCCGCCATGTGAGCGACGCCGAAATCGATAATCTTCACCGAGTCGTCTTCCATTACAAAAATGTTGCTCGGCTTCAGGTCGCGATGCACTAGTCCGCGTTCGTGTGCCGCCTGCAAGCCGCGGCATGTTTGAGAAATAATATCGATGGTGCGCTCCACGGTTAAACGATGGCTGGCCTTGCGAATGAAATATTCCAGCGTGGTGCCCGGCAGCAGCGGCATCACGAAGTAAGGCTTCTTCTTGCCCTCTTCTTCGAATTCCCCAATGTCGAAAATCTCAACGATATTGGGATGGCTCATGGAGGCGAGCACATCGCATTCTTTGTAGAACAATTGCAAAGAAGCGGGGTCGGGAATATCGAGAATCGTCTTTACCGCGACTTCGCGGCGCACGACCGCATCGTAGGCGCGGTAAACCAGGCCCATGCCGCCCTGGCCGAGGATCTGCCGGACCTCGTAGCGGCCTGCCAGTTTTCTGGGTGAAGCGGGACTGTCCATAGCGCACCCCGGTTCAGGGGCCTTAGCATCTTAATGGATTTGGATGAAAAGTGTAGCTCAGGTCGTTTCAGACGCGAAGTCTATGGCATCTGCGGGCGGGCGCTATCCAATGTTCTTGCAATCCAGCCGGCGTGGGGTAGGCCGCAAATCGCGAGCGCTCTCAGTTCATGGTTCACGTCATACACGACCCGCCGTAGCGTCGGCTTCCAGTCGTTCAGCAGGAGATAGGAGGCGCGCCGATCGCCGTCGTAAGAAAGACTTACACTGCCGGTATTGACGATAGTCATTGCTTTGACATTCCGGATGAAGGGACGGTGGATGTGCCCGTAAACGACGACAGACTTGGCGAGCGGTCCGTACGCGCACTCCAAGCTGGCGTCGTCGGCTTCCGGCGCGGGTGCGCGCCACAGGCTCTGGGGAGTTGCGTGAACCAGCGCCATCGCATCATGAATCTGAACCCGAGGCAGGCCACCCAGCCAGCTCAGCCTCTCCTCACCTAAGGTGTCGCGGGTTGCGGCCGCCATTTCCTCGAGGGTGGGAAGAATCGGCTGCATTTGCGGCGACTGATTTGCAAATTCCTGCAACGACTCCGGCCGAAAAAGCATTTCATCGGTATTCCCAACAACGCCCTGCCAGCCGAGATCGCGAATGCGATCCACAATCTCGACGGGACTAGCTCCGCTATCTGCGAGATCGCCGCCGTAAAAAATAAGATCGGGAGAAGTCTGCCTCAAATCGGCTAAGACCGCTTCAAATGCGGTTCGGTTGCCGTGGATGTCACTCACGATGGCGATGCGCATCGCAGTCCGCTTCTCTCATGCGCGCAGTAAATTTCGCGCGATAAATAATACGTTGGCCGGGCGCTCGCCCAGCCGCCTCATGAAGTAGGGATACCACTCCGTGCCAAAAGGAATGTAAACGCGGACGCGCCAGCCTTCACGCACCAGCCGTTGTTGCAGGTCGCGGCGGATGCCGTAAAGCATCTGGAATTCGAAGGAGTCGCGGGAGAGCTTTTCCGCCTTCGCAAAGGCCTCGGCTTGCTGCACGATGCTTTCATCGTGCGTCGCCAGGCCATGGTAAATTCCGCTCTTCATCAGGATTTTCATCAGCCTGACGTAGTTGGCGTCGACCTCAGACTTGGCGGCGAACGCAATATCCGCGGACTCTTTGTAAGCGCCTTTGCACAGGCGAATGCGGATGCCTTCGGCTAAGAGTTTTTCGATGTCACTCTCAGAGCGTCTGAGATAAGCCTGAATCACGGTGCCGACAGAATTTCCGTTCCCCGGCATGCGGTGCAGCTCGTGGACGAAATCGAGAGTGCGCTCAGTGTAAGGGGACCCTTCCATGTCGACGCGCACAAAGCCCGGCGGACTCATGGCCGCGGCCCGCGCCACCAGGCCGCTGACAATATCGCGGGCGAGTCCCTCATCTACATCGAGCCCCATGTGGGTGAGCTTCAGGCTGATATTCGCGTTGAGTTGGTTCGCCACGATAGCTTCAAGAATTTGATGGTAGAGTTGGGCGCTATGCCGCGCCTCCTCAGGATTCGTGACATTTTCTCCGAGGTTGTCGATGCTGACGCTCATGCCGGCGCGGTTGATGGCTTGTGTGGCGCGGACCGCGTCCGCAATCTCCGTGCCGGCAACGAAGCGCCCGGAGACGCGGCGCCCCAGAGAGGATCGCTCGGCAAAATTACGCAGGGAGGGATTTTCGGAAAGACGGACGAAGAACGTTCTTAACATGCCGCACCTGGAAAACGGGGAACTGGCAAAGATGGGTGCACAAAGATCACAGAAAGTTGTATCACAAGGCAGGAGAATGGATAGGACCAGGATCACGACTTCATGTTGGCGGAAAACTTTCTGCAGGACGAGGGGCGCGATTAAAGCGCAAATTTCAGTTCAACAAATTCATGGGTTTCGTGAGGCGCGGGCTCCCATTTCCATTCCCGCAAGGCGTTCTGGGCGGATTGCACCAGCAGAGGGTGGCCGCCTTTTATTTCCACCGATTTCACTGTACCGTTGGGCGCGACCAGCACATCGGCCTTCACACTGCCTTCAATTCTCATGGAGCGGGCAAGCGCGGGATATTGTGGCGCGGTCCGCGCAACAATTTTGCGCGCAGTTTCAGAGTGATCCTGGGCAGTAATTCGGCCAGGCGCAAGCATCGCCAGCGGAACTACAAGAAGCCAAACGACAAAGCTGCCTCGTAGGAAAGATTTCATGGCCGACTGACGCAGAATAAGACCAATCTAATGCAGCGCACAGATTACGTCGGTAATTAGCCTGGCGAAGCGCGAAAAGCCGCGCGCGGATCGCCCTCTACCAGGAGTAGTGCGCGGTGTAGGTGATCGTTTTTTCTTCGTCGGGGGCAACGCTCACAGGAAATTCAATCGTGTGGCTGTCGGTCTTTTTGTACTCACCTGAACTGGAAGCGATATCCCAGTTCACGGCCCGATAGAGGTGTTCGACCACGCGAACGTCTACCGGTTCTTTCTTGTGGTTGCGCAGCTTGATCTCGAAAGATTCGGTGGCCGTCTGCTTGTTACTGTCGACAATATAGTCGCTGCGGCGGCGCTCGCCCGCAATATCAAAAGCATTGCCGGTGTAGATGCGCACGATCTCGTCGTGCGGCGTGTGATCGATGGTATTTTCGCCGGTAAATTCGATCTGGCCATCGTCATTGCGGCGATAGAAACGCACGCGGCCTTTGGGCAGCGGCATGCCCAGATGGTTCGCGTCTGAATTGCGAAACTCCCGCATCACCCAAATCTTCGGATTGGATTCCGTGCCGTAGGAGTGATCGTTGCGGATATTGTCCCAGTTCCAGCCGTTGTAGCGGTTGCCGTCGATTTTGACGCCGTCGTAAATGTAAATCTGTCTCGTGGTCACACCGGCGGCGCGAATGAATTCCACCTGCTTGGTTTCGCGCTCGCGCAGCGTGGTCGTGCGTTCGAGCGTGTAGAGGTGGTACTCGTCGAAAGTCTTCTCGGTCACCGGCCGTAGCGGCATCGCGGACGCTGCGCCTATATCAATCACCCCGCTATAGCTCCGGCCATTCATCCCAGCCTGCTGAATCTTGTTCACATCCCCTGCCATCAGCTTGATGCGTGCGTTCTCGAAAGTCTTGCCGGTCTGGTTGTCCATGGTGACCCAGCCAACGATGTCGACGAGATCCCCCTTTTCCGGCGCAACGATGTTGTAATCGGCCTGCCAGGTCATGCCGCCGGTAATGTAGGAAAATTCGGCGGGAAACTTGCCGCCCTTGTCGGTGGCGAGCATCCACTCCAGCCGCGGTTTCAAGATACTGTCATCCGTGAGGCTGGGGAAGATTGGCGTTCCGGGAAGGCTGAAACGAAGCCGGCCGTCCACCTCAATAACTGGCTGTTCCGATGCGCCGACCATCTGATTCTGGTAGTACTGCTGGCCATAACGGTTCATTGCGAAATAGTTGTGCGGCACGTATCCGCTGCGAATGACTTTGCCGCGGATGGTCTGGAGTCCCTGGGTCGTATTGACTTCAAAATCAATCGTCTTGCCCACGTAGAGAGACAGCAGCAAAGCTTCTGAGATGGGGTCGGCACGGTAGTTTTGCTCCAGCACGCGCACAGCATGTTTGCCGGTAGGATCGCGGAGAATCACGGAGTCGGGCTCCAGGTGGAGCGTGATGTCATTCACATTGACCTGGTTCTCTCCGGCCTTCAGATCGAGCGGCAGTTCTTGCCGTACTACGGCGAAATCTTGGTTATAGATGGTGAGGGAGGGCTGCGAAGACTGCGCGAAAACACTGCCGCAGAGAGCAACGAAGCAGACGAAGCGAGCGACCATAAAGCTACACCTCCGCGGGAAATCCCGCTGGCGCACCATCAGCGTTAGACACCGGGAAGCCGGTCTTTGGCTTCCTGCATCGGCTTCCGGGATCTCAATCAAACTCTATCGACAATGGAACGCGGGTGGGAGTGATTCTTGCGTCGCCAGGTCAGAAGTGGCTAGCTTCCGTGCTCTTCCAGGAATTTCTCGACCTCGATGGCGGCCATGCACCCGCTTCCCGCCGCCGTGATCGCTTGCCGGTAGCGGCGGTCCTGCACGTCGCCGCAGGCGTAAACGCCGTGCACGCGCGTGTGCACGTAGTTGTGGGTTTTGAGATAACCGTCGGCGTCAGTGTCGAGCTGGCCCGCGAACATCTTCGCGTTGGGGTCGTGCCCGATGCCAAGGAACAGCGCGCTGGTGGGGAAGTCAGAGACCTCGCCCGTCTTCAAATTGCGCAGCTTGAGACCGGTAACTTCCTGCTTCTCGTGATCGTAGACATCTTCGACGACCGTATTGGTGAGGAAATGAATCTTGGGATTGCTCTTGGCGCGCTCCAGCATGATCTTGGAAGCGCGGAAGCTGTCGCGGCGATGAATGAGCGTGACCTTGGAAGCGAAGCGAGTGAGGAACGTGGCTTCCTCCATGGCGGAATCGCCGCCACCAATCACGACAATTTCTTTGCCGGAGAAGAAGAAACCGTCGCAGGTGGCGCAGGAAGAAACGCCGTGGCCGATCAGCTTCTGCTCGTTGGGCAGGCCGAGCCACCGGGCGGAAGCTCCGCTGGCGATGATCAACGATTGCGCGTGTACCTGGTGCTTGCCAAGATGAAGCAGGAAGGGACGCTTGCTGAGATCGACGCTGGTAAGGTGCGCCATGCGGTATTCGGCGCCGAAGCGCTCTGCCTGCTTGCGCATGTTCTCGACCAGTTGCGGCCCCATAATGCCTTCGGGAAAGCCGGGGAAGTTTTCCACCAACGTAGTAAGTGAGAGCTGGCCGCCGGGCTCGTGGCCCTCGACTACGAGAGGTTTCAGATTGGCGCGCGCCGTGTATAAGGCCGCAGTGTGTCCGGCACAACCGGAACCAATAATAACGACGTTACGAGTTTCGCTCATGATTTATAAGTGTTCCGTTAGATTGCGGATTTCAGATTTCGATGCATCGGTCGATTTCAGCCGGACCAGAATTAAGGATCTAACCAAGCGTTTGCGACTTGGTTCCTCTATCTTTGTTCCTCCGTAGGCCTGGCTATTTTATTTTTCGCGGCCGGCTTCGATCCAGGGCTCGGAATCTGCGCCAGCTCCGCGGGCACGATTCGTCCCGCCCCAAGCAACCGGCGATAATTGGCGAGTATTTCCGATCCGCTGCGGAAGAGCGGCTCATAGGCGCTTTGATCCGGCGGAGGACCATTTTCCGCACCGTTACAGCGCGCCAGCGCAACCGAAGATTTTCCGAATCGCTCCAGCCGGATACGGCTCACCGGAGTATTCGCCGCCACCATCGTGGCCGAACTGCCGATCGCCGAAGCGCTATCTTCCATTGAAACCTGTATCAAATCCTTGGGGTCGCGGACATGCAAGACCAGAGTCTCAACCATATTGTGCCCGTCATTGCTGAACGAATATTGCACACTGGCGAACAGTGCTTGCACGGAAAATTCGCGGCGGATACGTACATAGCGTGCGACGGACGGCTCGCCGGCGACTTCCGTACTTTGTCCCGGTTGCAGGAAGTTGGGCGCATCCGTCAGCGTGGAGAGGCCATGCGAAATTTCGAAGTCAGAGGTAAACAGTGGCTGTTTCGGAATGCGAGCCAGGGCGGAAGCAATCTCCTTTTGCTCTTCCGCCGACGGCGTGCACACGTTCAGCATGTTTACTTTCACTTGCGGCTGAGCGGACGGCGCCTCAGCGGACTGTTGGGCTGAGATGGGAAGACTGAGCAGCAATCCAGCCAGAATAAAAACAGGTTTTGGGATCACTGCGGAATTCTAAATGATGATCATCAAAAAACTTAAACTTGAACCTCGCCCCAGAAGTTTTGCCCCGGCGAAGAAGACGATTAGAATTCATTCATGGCGAATCTAACCCTGGTTTACGGCATGCGATTGTTGCCGTCGGAAGACGTGGGGGAGGTGGGTCAGGCCCCGGTTAAACTTACCAACGGACGCGAGGCCCACGTAACCATGCACATTCTCGAGGGCAGCAAAGAGGAGATCGAGAAACAGCTGCGCACAAGTCTGGAAGCGTTCTTCGATCTCTATCCGGAGATTTAAAAGCAGTTGTGAGCCTGCGGCGGCGGACGGCTGGAAGCGCCGCTATCCGCGTCAAGCACTGGGGCAAATCATGCGGGATTTTTACTGGAAGTTGCGCGCAAGAATGCTGGCGGCCGGTTGGTGGCCGCAAGGCTGGATCGCGCGTGGCGCCTGCTATTCGCTGGGCTTGGCGGCAGGGCTTTTCGCGCTGGAAATGCTTTTGAAGTTGGTCTCTCACGCCGCCAGCGAAAGTCTCGAAGGCTGGGTCAAGTTTCTGGTTTTCGACGCCGCTGTGCTCTTCTCGATTCTGGCTTTTCGCGCCGCCAAGCGAAAAATCCTGTGGCGGCTGCGCAACCGCCTCATCGTGACTTACGTTTTCATCGGCGTGATTCCCGCAGTCCTTTTGGTGGCGATGGCGGTTATCACCATCTATCTTTTCGCCGGGCAGTTCGCCAGCTACGTAGTGACTTCGGAGATTAATTCTCAACTACGCAGCATGCAAGCGGTGAATGCGGCCGTGAGCAATGAACTTGCCGCCCGCATCGAGAAGGGACAGTCGCCCGCCGCCGAATCGCTGGCCGGCCTGAGGAAGCGCGACCGCTCCTGGGGCAGACGCCGCGTCTGTGCCTGGCACGGATCACGAATACTCCTGATCAGCGGCGGGAGCCCGAATCCCGAAGCCATGGATTTTCCTGATTTCTTCAATAAGGATCAGGCTCCTTATGCCAAAGCGATCCGCGAAGGTCAGCCCTTCAAGGAGATTGTTCGCGATAAAGACGGCTTATATTTGCGCGTGGCTTCCGTGTTCGATGTCGGTCCGGAAAAACTGACGGTCGTCACAGGCGAGCCTCTGGATAAAGATCTGGTTGCGGACATCGCCGCCAATCTGGGCGAGATTACCGTCTATTCCGCGGGCATCGCGCTCGACGAGTCTCATCCGAATTACCGCAACCCGAATGCGCCGAACCAGAAGGGCTTCGAAACGCGTATTTTTGACCAGCCCGAGAAGAGTAAAACTGCGGGCGCTGTTCACGGAGCAACAACCCCCCAGAATTCGGCAGGCGATATTTTCCACCACACATTCACCGTGGGAACCCTCGCCGAACCCGCGGACATGATGGATCGCGAGATTACCTTCGGAACTCCGCTTCCGGTTGTGGACTGGAAAACTGGCGATCTGGCGCGGGCGGGCGCTTTCATAAGTGTGCGGACCCGGCCCTCGGTGCTCTATAGCCACTTATTCGCGGCTCTGGGAGATATCGCGCCTGGGGTGGAATACATTCTATTGGGCATCCTCATCTTCTTTGCTGTGATTGAGATGGTCGCGCTGATCATCGGCACCCGCATGACGAGCACCGTCACAGGCGCAGTGGCTCACCTCTACAACGCTACGAAAAACGTCGATCGGGGCGATTTTAGCCATCGCATTCCGGTGAAGTCTGCCGATCAGCTGGCCCAGCTTTCTTTGTCATTCAACTCGATGACCGAATCCATCGAGAAGTTGATTCTGGAGCAGAAAGAAAAGCAGCGGCTGGAGGGCGAACTCGCTATCGCGCAGGAAGTACAGGCGCAACTTTTTCCGCGGCAGGTTTCAGATCTGGAGTCGCTCGAAGTGCATGGATTCTGCCGCCCGGCGCGCACCGTGAGCGGCGACTACTATGACTTCCTCACGGCCAGTTCGCACAAGTTGATTCTGGCGGTTGGCGATATCAGCGGCAAGGGAATTTCAGCCGCGCTATTGATGGCGACCATCCACTCGGCGGTGCGCGCCTACAGCGTAGAAAGCTTGCCGCAGATGCGCGAACCGGTCGCCGTGGGCGCCGTGGCCGGCGCGGGCAGAATCATGGCCGCCTGGCCGGAGGGCATCGAAGTTTCACCCGGAGCTTTGCTGGGCTTGCTCAATCATCAACTTTACGAAAGCACGCCACCGGAAAAATACGCAACTTTGTTCCTGGGTATTTACGATGGCCGCAGTCATCAACTTACCTACAGCAACGGAGGCCATTTGCCTCCGATCCTAATTGGCGAAAACGGCGCGGTGCGGCGTCTGGAAGCGGGCGGGACGGTCGTCGGCTTGTTCGACAACATGACCTACGACGAAGGTTCAGTGCAAATGCACCCCGGCGAAATCTTCATTGCCTACAGCGACGGCGTGACCGAGCCGGAAAACGAATTTGGAGAATTTGGCGAAGAGCGTTTGATTGACTTGGTGACCGCAAACCGTCACCTGCCTTTGATTCAGATCAGTCAGGCGGTGACATCCGCAGTTGACGACTGGATCGGCGACAACGAGCAGCCGGATGACATTACGCTGGTGCTGGCGCGAGCGCGGTAGCCCCTTCGCGGCTCCCAACCGCGTCGTTGATTGGGGAAACCGGGTTTATGATATAAACCAGTTATGGATGACCACCGCCGCCTGACCTTTCTCACTCGCTACTACCACAATCTCCAAGGCATGCGCTTCGCGCCCCTGTGGATCGCTGGCTTGTTCCTCCTTTTCGCATGGATGCCCCACTACGCCAAATACGACCATCTCGGGTGGGGCGCCTTCTGCTTCGCGCTTGCTGGCCTGCTCGCGATTCAGGGATTGTGGTTTGCGATGGCTACCTGGTACTACCGGCGGCGTTTTGGCTGGCTCAAGCCCGATCCCTATCGCTTCGCAAAGCGGAAGCCTGGTGGGCAGCTTTGGTGGGTAATCATGCTGTCTATGACGGTCTGGGCTATCTATTGCAGGGTCAACCATACAGCCGCCTTCTTCCCTTACTTTCTGGCATTCTTATTGACGCAACCCCTGTACAACGGGGAAAATCCGCCCATCCGGCGCATCAATTACGGCGTAGGCGCAGGGCTGATCGCCGTGTCTGCATTGCTCAATTGGCTTACTCGGTCGGGCGGAGTAATCTTCTTCGCCACGCTGTGTGTGATCATGCTCGCTCTCGGCGTCGCCGACCACCTCCTGTTGCTTCGCCTCTTGCCTCCGCAACGTGAGAATGCCGATGCCTGAGAAGCAGCCCGCTTTCCCGGAGGTTGATCGCGTCGTCCACGAGCCCGCACGGCTGGCAATCCTCACCGTGCTCTCGGCATGCGATCGCGCCGACTTTACCTTCTTGCAATCCGCCACCGGGCTCAGCAAAGGCAATCTGTCAGTGCAACTCACGCGGCTGGATCACGCCGGACTGATCAACGTGGACAGGGTCCTGCATCGAAGAACCACCCGGACCAGCGTCGCACTAACCAGACTGGGCAAAGAGCAATTGAATGAATACTGGATTACGATGAAGAAGATTCAAGGGCAGGGCGCGATACGCTCCACTAAGTTCCCAGCCCCAGTTCGGGCGTAGCGTTCATTTAAATCTTTTTCTTCTTCCACTTTCCTTGCTTAAACAGCACCGCGCTCGCTGCAGCCATGGCGCTTTCGGCAATGGCGATGGATGCGAACACGCCGTTTGATCGCATGTGCAGCGGAATAGCCAGCCAATACGCCAGCGGAATCTCGAACAGCCAGAAGCCGAAAAAATTCACGATGGTTGGCGTGACCGTGTCGCCTGCGCCGTTGAAGGCTTGCATCATCACCATGAAATAGGCATAGCCCAGGTTGCCGTAGCTCACAATGCGCAGGCACGCCGCGCCCAGCGGCACCACAGCCGGATCTTGCGTGAATAGCCGCACAATAGGCTCGGCGAAAAATATGAAGACGAGGCCCACTGCGCCGAGAAACATAACATTGTAAAATCCCGTGCGCCATACCGCTTTCTCCGCGCGCTCGGGATGTCCCGCGCCCAAATTCTGTCCCACGAGTGTAGCCGCCGCATTGCTCAACCCCCAGGACGGCAGTATGACGAAAATTACGATGCGAATTGCAATCGTATAACCGGCGAGCGCCGCCGACCCAAAGATGCTCACGATGCGCACCAGCCCGATCCAACTGGTATGCGCGATGGCGAACTGAAGGATGCCGGTTACCGAAACACGAATCAGCCGCAGCAAGACATCGAATTGCAAACGCACCTGGCGTCTGAGGATTCGAAAACGCTCCGTGCCTTTCATCAGGCGATAAAACTGGTAGAGGACTCCGATGCTGCGGCCGATCAGCGTCGCCAAAGCTGCGCCGGTCACGCCCAGGCGCGGGAACGGTCCCCAGCCAAAGATGAGGCAGGGATCGAGCACCAGGTTGATGATGTTCGAGACCCAGAGCAGACGCATGGCGATGGCGGCGTCGCCCGCACCGCGAAAAATCGCATTGTTGAGAAAAAGCAGCAGCACGGCGAAACTTCCGCCGAGGCAAATTCTGGTGTAACCGCTGCCGGTGGTGACGATCTCGGGCGAAGCGCCCATCAGCCGCAAGAGGTTCGGCGCAAAGAAAAAGCATGGCACTCCGATGGTCAAGGCAACAAACAGTCCCAGCGCGATGGCCTGCACGCCCGCAACGGCTGCGCCTTCGGGATCTTTTTCGCCGATGCGCCGCGCCACCATCGCGGTCGTCGACAAGCTCAGCCCCATGGCCACGGCGAAAACCAGGCTTAGCATCGACTCGGTAAGCCCCACCGTGGCCACGGCATTCGCGCCCAGTCGCCCCACCCAGAAAACGTCGACCACCGCGAACAGCGATTCCAGCACCATCTCCAAAACCATGGGGACGGCTAACAGCAAAATCGCGCGGTTCAGGTTGCCCGTGGTGTAATCCTGGTGCGAGCCGCGCACCGCTTCCACCAGCGACGCCCACAACGTGTGCTGCTTCTCTGCAACCGAGGCCGAGGTTTCCATTCAGTACCTGCGAACTTTCCCGGCGTTCGCCGAAAAATTCAGCGAATGCGTCGATCAAAAATTACCAGAGCTAAAGCAAGAGGTCCGCGCTGCGGACTCAGAGGATGGCGAACTACCGCGGGTTAAACATTTTCGTTTCCTTGAAGCCGAATCTTCGAATGGAACTACCAGGCCCCACAGTCATCGAACAGTTCAAATCTCAGGGATTGTATCGCGAACAAGCAGCGCTGAACAAATGAGATTCTTTTCGCGGCTCACTTTTTGGGGAACAGCGTTACCCGCCCCGTGACCGCTAGATTCTTCGCCATCCCTCCCAAAACTACCGGTCCCAGCGCAGTTTCCAGAAGCCCCCGGCCATCGGCTCTGGGATCGTTGGTATTCGGGTTGATTGTTTCCCAGCGCTGCCCGTGCAAGTCATAGGCAAAAGTCACAGCCGAAACATCGGCGGGCGAGCCGTCATAGGAAGCTCCTTTGTAATCGTGCGGAGTAGCCGTTCCACCCGAGAAATAGATTCGATGTTCCCGTTCGGCGCCGCCGGCGGCGATTCCAAACCGCGCCGTCCCCGGATGCGGTGGTAGCTTGCTCCACTCAATCCTGGTTGGATCCTTGCGATCGATCTTGCCCAGCCAGCACTCGTCGGACGCGACATAACGCGGGCCGCCCGCAGGTCCCGGCCTCGCGCCATCGACGACGACGATCTCTTCATCCGCCAATCCGCCAGCCATGCCGAAAGCGGGAGTACCAGGGAACGGAGTAGCCTGACTCCACATGTCTTTTTCGACATCGTAAATTTGTACGTTATTCACCGGACCGCCAGCCGAACGGCCCCCGATCAAATAGACGAAGCGATCATGGATCACGCCAGTGACCGCGCTATCCACGGGCACCGGTATGTCTTTGCCTCGGGACCAGCGCCGTGCCCCCGGCTCGTAGACGTTCACGTCGGGAACAGTTACCTCCGCGCCCTGGCTTTCGACCACATACCCGCCCATCAGAACGACCAATCCCTTGGCTCCGTTCGCGGAGGCATTCAAACGGCCCACGGGTCCGGGAACGGCGCGGCCAGTGGTCCATTTTCCGGCGCGCGTCACCGTCATGATGTAGACCTGGTTGGTGACGTCATCCCAATTTTTCTTGGGCCCGACTCCCATCAGCGAGAAAAGTTCGAAGCCGCCCTTGAGGCTTGCGACCGCATTGTTAGACACGGCGGCAGGCATCGGCGGGAACCTTGGCTCGTCCTGTCCCATGGCGGTCACGCCCCAGAGCGCAAAAAGGAAAACGGCGGGAACTTTTTTCATTGCAGAGATACTAACGCAAATATCGGATGGAGTTCCGGTGCAGAGCGATATCCGTCCCCCTTGAATCGCCAAGCGACGAATCTCAGAACCAAGTCTTGCTGCAGTACTCGCGGTAGGCGTCGCCGAATGCCGCTTCGAGAACCCGGGCTTCGCGGCGAGCGCGAACGAGCTGCATGGCGAGGATGGCGAGCACAAATATCCAACCGGCGGGCCGGTGAATCACCAGTACAAACCCTGCGATCACTAAAGCTCCGAATACATAAATCGGATTGCGGATTTTAGAATAAATTCCATGCGTGACCAGCGTGTGCGCCTCCGCTCTCAGCGCGAAGGATCGGCCCAGTTGATAGCGAGCCACGGCAATCCCGGTGACACCCGCAACGATCAAGCCTGAGCCCAAGCCGCGCTGCCAATCCCATGGGCCCGGCATGGTGAACACAAACCAGAGCAGAGTGCAGACCACTATGATTTGTACCGCCGTCAACCAATAGAAGCTCCGGCCATCCATTGATTGCCTATCCTTTCCCGCTCCGTTCGAGCGATTCAATCAGTCGCTGGCGCGCGGCATGAATGAAGTCCGTATAGGCCGGTGTGCCGCCACCGGCGCGCATGACACTGGCAATCTGCCCGCGATGGTACGCCGAATGCATTACCACGTGGGTCAACACGTCAAGCACACTGCTGGTCCACGCTTCTCCCTTGCTGTTTTTGTACATGATCGGCTCGGAGAGCACCGCGGAAGAAAGTTGAGCGAAATATTTGTCCCAAAGCCTAGAGAGTTCGGCAATGCTCGCTGCGCACTGTTCGATGCTGAACTCAGGCCAGACCGGCAAGCTCTGGGCTTGCCGTCCGAGCCGCTCCAGCCATAAACGCTCCGCCGAAAGAATGTGTGCCAGAAGTTTCAGCGGCTGTGCCGGATCGGATCTGCCTTCGCTTGCCTTGATCGCAGCCAGTACTTCACCGTTGGCCCACGCATCGTAACTTAACTGCCGTCGAAGATGTTCCAGAAGATCCAAGGTCTATCCACTCATGGGAAATTTTCAGAATAATTCTGGGCCGGGAATGAACCCAGACGAAAGCCTAATGTAGTCGCCGAGTGTGCGATCTGCAAACAGGTTTTTAACGGTCCTTTCACACTTCTCGATTAGACTGCTGGCTGGCTCAGTCGTGAGATATTGAGTTTTAGACAATCCCGTAATTGCACAACTCGAAATGCTTTTATATGCCCCGTAAGGTTGTTTCATCACGAAGAGAAGAAGAGATGGATGGGCGCACCGTTACTCGCCATAGTCCCGAGACCGCAAAGAAGGCGGCGAAAAAAGGAGCCGCGTCTCTCGACGATCTGGCCCGCACGGCGCTCAAGGCGTTCCTGATCGCTCGCGACGCGGCCTCCAACGTCCCCGATCTGTTCACTCATTCCTCGCGCATGGCGTTCCTTGCCATCAAGGAGTGCGAACAGGAACTTGACGTAATCGAGCGCTACATTGACGAGCGCATCCCCGCCGCCATCACGCGGGTGAATGAGACTCGCGCACGTCAATTGTTAACCAGTCTGAAGTGTACGACCGACCTGGAACGCATCGGCGACTTGGTAATGAGCATGGCCATGCGAGTGCAGGCGCGCACGGAGAAGATGGCCGCCTCCGATGTACGCCAGTTGGTGGAAATGTCGGCGATCCTGCGCGAAATGCTTGACCTCGTGTACAGAGGATTTGTCGCCCTTGATCTGGAACACGCTCGCAAGGTACTGCAGATGGATAAAGATATCGACCGGGTGTGTCATGCTCTGTTTCAGAAGCATCTCACTGAGCACGCCGCGCAGAGTAATCCTTCGAGCTTCGAGGTGCTCCTCATGGCGCAGGCCCTGGAGCGCGCCGGCGACCACACGACGAATCTCGCCGAAGACCTCTACAGCCTGATTGAGGGACGCAGTCTGCGGCACGCGCCCAAAAAGCGCGCCGCGACATAAACCGTGGCATCATAACGAAATTCATCATTCCTTAACAAGCCGGAAACATTCTCGCAACACTTCCTCACTACATTCTAGAGAAACCGGACGCGGGTACCGTCTGGCTCTTTGTTCACGCCGTCATAACGATCATGCACCTTCCCATGGGATCCTACGAGCCGCGCGGCGATGCGGGAATCACCAGTGTGTCCCGCTTGCTCGTCTTCGTTGTCGAAGACGAGGAGGATATCGCGCGCCTCATTTCCCATAATCTGCAGGCTGCCGGATTCGAGGTGCAAAGCTTCGTCAGCGGCGCTTCGGTTGTGTCCGAAGCCTTGCGAGAGATGCCCTCGCTGTTTCTTCTGGACGTAATGCTTCCCGGCGCCGACGGTTTTGAAATCTGCCGCCAAATTCGCCAGACTGCCACGATTTCCACCACACCGATCATTTTTCTGACCGCTAAAACCGCGGAAGCCGACCGCGTGAAGGGGCTCGAGTTGGGCGGCGACGATTACATCACCAAGCCGTTTAGCCCGCGTGAGTTGATCGCCCGCGTGCGCAGCGTGCTGCGCGGGGTGCGCCAACCGCCAGTCACGCCGGAGGTGCTTCGCGTTGGCGATCTCGAAATCGACGCATCTTCGATGACTGTGCAGGTGCAGGGCAGAACAGTTCTCACGACGGTGCGCGAGTTTCGCTTGCTGGAGTATCTCGCCAGCCATCTCGGCCGCGTCCTGACCCGGGATCAGTTGCTCGACGCCGTGTGGAAGGAAACTCCTTTCGTGACGCCTCGTTCCATCGACGTGTACGTGCGCAGGCTGCGCGAAAAAATCGAGTCCGATCCCCGCCACCCACGCTATTTGAAGACTCTGCGCGGTATCGGCTACCGCTTTGAATCTCCGAAGTAGAACTCCAGCCAATCAAGGCCCGCTCGCCGCACCGCCCTCCACTTTGATTTATCCTGTCCTCTACTCGACTTACCAGCGAATCGATGACCCGGCCCAAACCACTGTGGAAAGCGGACAGCCAAAAGGACCGCCTGGCGGAGCTTACGGCGCAGTCCGGCGATTCCGCCAAGGATCACTCCCTGCGTCGCGACGTGCGCTCGCTCGGCACCTTGCTGGGCCGCGTGCTAGTCGAGCAAGTAGGTCCGGAACTATTCAATACGGTCGAAGAATTGCGGCGGCTCATGATTCGGCATCGCGAGCGGGTCGTGCACAGCGATGCCGCAGCCGCCCACGGCGAACTCGTGGCTCGCTCCCAGGCGATGATCTCGGAAATGGATCTGACCCGTGCGTATCAAGTCACAAAAGCCTTCTCCATTTATTTCGAACTAACCAACCTAGCGGAGACCAACCACCGCAAACGGCGGCGGCGCGCCCGCCAACTCGATTTCCAATCCGTCCCGTTGCCCGGATCTTTCCATGGAACGTTGCTTCGCATGAAGAAGGCCGGCATTCCGGCCGAAGCGGCGCTGGCGGCCCTACGCCAGGTTGCAGTCATTCCTGTATTTACCGCGCATCCTACCGAAGTCGCCCGTCAAACCGTGCTTCTGAAACGCCGCCGCATCGCCGAACAGTTGGAGCGGCTGGATCGTCTTCCCCTCACCACCGGCGAAGCCTTGCGCTGCGAGCAGATCATTCACGCGGAAATTACCGCGCTTTGGCAGACCGACGAAGTGCGCCAGACCAAGCCCACCGTCGACGACGAGATCCGCATGGGCCTGCGCTATTTCCGCTTGTCGCTGTTCGAAACTTTGCCGCGCATCTACAGCGAAGTGGCCGACTCGATTCGCGACGTCTACGGAAATATTGTCGAAGCCCCGGAATTGCCGAACCTGATCACCTTCGGTTCCTGGATCGGCGGCGATCGCGACGGCAATCCTCTGGTCAAGCCCAAGTGCATAAAAGATGCCTTGGGGCTTGCCCGCACGGTGATTCTCCGCGAGTACGTCCGCGGTGTGGAGTCCCTGAGCGACGGCCTAAGTACGTCATCGCGGCAAGCCAATGCCTCGCCGGAGATTCTCTCGCGGCTGGCGCAGTATGAGCGCTCGATGCCAGGCGCATCCATGCTCTGGGGACCGGGCAACCTGATCGAGCATTACCGGAGATTCCTTTCTTACGTGGTTCATCGTCTGCAGCGCTGCCTTGATGGTGCAGCGGCCCAGAATTCATATCCCAACCCTGTGGAATTTGAATTCGATCTGGTTCTGCTGCGAAAAAGCTTGCTATCGAATCGCGGGCAACGTCTCGCCGAAGCTTTCATCGATCCGCTCCTGCGTCAGCTCCGAACTTTCGGCTTTCACTTGCATGTTCTCGATATCCGCCAGCACGCCCGCGTGCACGCCGAAGTTCTGCGAGAGATCAATACGAAAAAAATCGATGCAAGAAAGATCGAACCCAGAAGTCCGGAGCTGAGAAAAACCAAATTACGAAAACACGAACTGCGAGAGACTGGCCCAGCCTTGGCCGCGGGTTCAGCGCTGCCCGATGCCGGAGAAATGGGATCTTCTCAGACTCGGGAGTTGATCGAGACCTTCCACACAATTCAGCAAGTCAAGCAATCCCATCCTGCCGATTCCGTGCGGCAATACATCATTAGCGGGGCGGAATCCGAGGACGACGTTCTGAACGTGATCCGCCTGGCAGCGGCATGTGGCGTCACTCTCGCCGCATCCGAAAAGGATCCCGGACTAATGCCGGTGCCGCTGTTTGAGTCGATCGCTTCGCTGCGCGCGTCGGGCGACGTAATGCGGCGTCTGTGGCGGCATCCCGAGTATCAGCCTTTGCTCGATTCCTGGGGACGCTGGCAGGAAGTTATGCTGGGCTATTCCGACTCCAATAAAGATGGAGGCATGCTGACCAGCACCTGGGAGCTGCATAAAGCGCACCACGAGTTGCATCGCGCAGCGGAAGAATGCGGAGTGAAACTTCGCCTCTTCCATGGCCGCGGTGGCACCGTCGGCCGCGGTGGCGGGCCCACGCATTCGGCAATCCTGGCGCAACCTCACGGATGTTTCTCCGGGCGCATTCGCATCACGGAGCAGGGCGAAGTCCTCAACTGGAAGTATGCGGATCCCGTATTGGCGGAGTGGAACCTGGAGCTGATGATCGCCGCCAGCCTGGAAGCTCTGACACGTCCCGGCGCGCGGCCGGAAAAAGACCAGGCGCGCTGGGAAGAGGCTATGGAAGAGATGTCGCAGGAAGCCTACCGCGTTTATCGCCTCGATATCGCGGAGAACTCCGATGTTCTCGAATACTTCGAGCAGGCCACGCCCGTGCATGAACTCGATGCCGCCCGCATCGGCTCGCGCCCCTCGCGCCGCACCAAAGGCCGGAGGCTGGAAGATCTGCGCGCCATCCCGTGGGTGTTTGGCTGGATGCAAAGCCGCCACGCCGTTCCCGCCTGGTACGGAGTCGGTCAAGGTTTGGAATATTTCGCCAAGAAGGGAAGAAGCCACGAGCGCCTGCTGCGCGAGATGTCAAAGCACTTCGCCATCTTCTCCGATTTGGTTCGCAATGTTGAACTCGGCATGGCCAAAGCCGATCTGCATATTGCGCGTCTCTATTCGACACTGGTGAAGAACGCGTCATTGCGCACGGGCGTCTTCACCATGCTGGAAGAGGAATTCCTGCGCTCGCGACGTATGATCCTGAGCGTCTCCGGTCAGCGCGAACTGTTGGCCGGCAACCGGGTGTTGGCGCGCTCGGTTCACTTGCGCAATCCGTATGTGGATCCGATGAGCCTCATCCAGGTCGAGCTTTTGCGCCGTAAACAAAGCGGCGAAGATATCGCCAAGCTTGAGTATCCCTTGGGTGCAACCATCAACGGGATCGCCGCCGGGCTTCATAACACGGGCTAAGCTTGCCCATGCCTGTTGTCATCCCGAACCATTGTCATCCCGAGCGGAGCCGTTTTTCAGGCGTAGCGAGGGATCTCCTGCTTAACCGGCCCAACGCGTGAGCCAAACTGACTCAACCACATTTTCGGTGCGCCTCAGTTTACAGGGGGAAGTATTGACGGACGCTGTTGCGAACGCACAACGCTAGAGAGCGACCTATACAACGCGGTTTCGATCTCTTTGGATAGCAACTTCGATCTAGCCTCTATCTCCGAGGTCGTCTCTCTTTGTATAAACTCCACTGTTCCACCCCTCTTGCATGTGGCAATCTCGATCCCGTCAATGGCATCTTTCGCAAGATGCGCCGCTGAACGAATTACATGGGCGGCTAACAGGACAAGTTCGTCCATTGTGCGGCGATTCGGCGAAAAGTATCTTTCCAGAAAGTAAAGGGCAGAATTTGCGTTCAATCCGATAACTTGTTTATCTTCCGTAAAGAGTGGTCTGCAATTGAATTCCGCCGGTTGATCTGAACGCATAAGCTGCCGATGGAAACTAGCCAACCATAGCGGCCTGAATTCCGAGTGCGGATTTACCACTAACAATGAACCCTCTAGGCGAGGGTTCCTGACATGCGGTATCGTTTCGCAGATCGCCTTGCATGCGCCCTTGATTTCCAGCCCAAAATCATCTTCATCGCCAAGAGCGAAGTCGCTTTGCGCGTTAAGGCAATCTCTTAGATGTTCCGCTGCTTCGCGAGCGACCCCTTGCCCAGCCCATCCAATCATCACGCCATGACGCTCGGAGACTACGATTTTGGATGTGTGATTTCCGTAGCTGGCCGAATATAAAGAATTCCCCCCAACGGTCCTTACGCCTGTAGGAGTCGTAGTAGTTTTGGAATCGGCGGCTAATACGTAACCGTCGCTTCCACAAAGAGCCAGAACTAGAGTCATATCCGCCCACCTCTGGCGGAGATGATATTCTCTTTCACGCGTATATGAGGGCCAAAACATTGTCACCCAAACGGGGAGGCTTCCCCTCGGGATTCGGCGCGCTCTCCGGCCATGGCAGGCCCGCGGATATACAATCTTTCGCTATGAGACGGTCACTAGCTGCGCTGCTACTCTTTACCGCTTTCGCTTCAGCCCAAGAGCCGCCGAAGAAACCAGCGCCGCCCGAACCATTCGCCGTAGATGTTTCTGGTGCTGCATGGGAACCGGGTGAGCTAAGAACTTGCAGTACATATTTCCTGCACCCGAAGTTTTTGCTCTGCGACGATGACGTTCGCATGAAGATTCTGGATGCTATCCGACAGGGCAACGAAGGTCGGATTATTCTGGCAATGAAGGTGGAGCATAGCAAGAGATTCCTCGTACAGTTTTCGCAGCTTCCGTGGCGACTCGCCACGCCCGACCCTGACAAACCAAGCGATGAACCTTCCCCCGTCTTCGTCGCACCTACTTCAGGCTCCCGTGACTTGGAAAGCCAATGGGACTGCTCGAAAGAGAAGACAATTACCTGCAAGTTCCTGAAAAGTTTCTGAGCGCGGCGACGCGGGATTAGTCCACTACCGGATTTCCGCTAACATCGAACCGGACGGCCCGTCTGTAGTATGTTGTTTTGTGGAAAGGCTGAGTGCATCGCCGTTCCCGCAGCGTATCTTTGTCCCATAAGATTTAAGCAGCCTTTGCCATTCCTGGTCCATTCCGGAAACTCTACAAGAGAGGCCTATGACTATTTCCAGAATTATCCTGTGTGTGTTTCTAGCTCTGCCCGCGGCCGTGTTAGGGCAAAACTCAGTTCCAACAGCCCAAGCCGACGCTGCAGCCGATCAGAAAACTCCCAAGCTCGATCACTTTAATCCTGATCTGGTCGACAAGTCCTTGAACGCATGCGACGACTTCTACAAGTACGCCTGCAACAAATGGATCGCCGCCAATCCCATTCCCGCCGACCAGGTCTACTGGAGCACGGGAGGCGGTTTGGAGATGTGGAACGACAACGTCCTGCGCGAGACTTTGGAAGCCGCCAGCAAGAACGATTCCAAGCACAGCCCCGTGCAACAGAGAATCGGCGATTACTGGGCCGCCTGCATGGACGAAAGCGGCATTGAAGCCGCGGGCATAAAGCCGGTGCAGCCCGAACTGGATCGCATTGCCGCGCTCACATCGAAGCAGGATATTACTTTGGAAATCGCTCGTCTGCACCATCGGTTCCCGGGCGCATGGGAAGCTTCCGACAATCAGACGAACGCACCTTTCTTCGGCTTCAGCGGAGGACAAGATTATGACGATGCTTCGAAAGTCGTGGCTCAAGTCGATCAGGGCGGACTGAGTCTGCCCAATCGCGACTACTACATCAATACCGATGAAAAGTCGGCGGAAACGCTGAAGAAATATCACGACCACATTCAGAAAATGCTGGTGCTCGCGGGAGAGCCGCAAGCGCAAGCCGGCGACGATGCCGGCACGGTAATCGAGCTGGAAACCGCCATGGCCAAGGCGCAAATGGATAACATCAAGCGCCGCGATCCAAAAAACGTGAACAACAAAATGAGTCTGGCGCAGCTTCGCGAGCTGACCCCGTCCATCAATTGGGATGTTTACCTGAAGGCGGTCAACTCCCCGGTCACCGACCACTACCTCGTCTCTTCCCCTGATTTCTTCCGATCTCTGGAAAAGTTGCTGGCGGAGCATCCGCTCGAACACTGGAAGACTTACATGCGCTGGCAGGTGATTCACCAATCGGCGCCTTATTTGACCAAGGCAATGGACGATGAGGACTTCAACTTCTTCTCGCGCACTCTAGCCGGCCAGGAGCAGCAACTCCCACGCTGGCGGCGCTGCACACATTACGCGGATCGCGATTTGGGCGAGGCTCTCGGCCAGGCCTATGTCGACCGCGCCTTTCCGCCGGAGAGCAAAGCGCGCACACTTGAAATGGTTCACGCCATCGAGAACGCGATGCACAGCGATGTTGAGAGCGTGAGTTGGATGACGCCCGCCACCAAAGAACAGGCCATCGTCAAACTGAAGGGAATCGAAGACAAGATCGGTTATCCTTCGCACTGGCGCGACTATTCCAGCGTGAAGATTACGCGCACCAGCTTTCCCGGAAACGTGGCACAGGCATCGTCATTCGAATTGGAACGCTGGATCGGGAAAATCGGGAAGCCGGTTGATCGCGGCGAATGGACGATGACCCCGCCCACCATCAATGCTTACTACGATCCGCAATTGAACACTATCAACTTTCCCGCCGGTATTTTACAGCCGCCGTTTTTCGAAAAGAGCATGGATGACTCCGTAAACTACGGCGCTATTGGCATGGTCATCGGCCACGAACTCACTCACGGCTTCGACGATCAAGGCCGCAAGTTTGACGCTCACGGCAACCTGCGCGACTGGTGGACCGCCGAAGATGCCAAACAATATGACGAGCGCGGCAAGTGCATCTCCGACGAGTACACGCAGGAAGTTCCGGATGCCGGCGCCGGTGTCAAGCAAAATGGATTGCTCACTCAAGGCGAGGACACCGCGGACAACGGCGGAATCCACCTGGCGTTAATGGCGCTCGAAGCCGATCTCAAGAAGCAAGGCAAATCTCTCGAGGAAAAAGGTCCGGATGGCTGGACTTACCTCCAACGCTTCTTCCTGTCAAATGCCTACTCGTGGTGCTCGAACGTGCGCCCGGAGGTGGCCCGCTTGGTCGTAACGACGAACCCGCACTCCTTGCCCGTCTTCCGCATCGACAACGTAGTCTCCAACATGCCTGAGTTTGCTCAGGCCTTCGGCTGCAAGGCTGGCCAAAAGATGGTTCGGGCCAATGCCTGCCGCGTTTGGTAGCGCATCACTGCAAAGCAACGAGCCAGCCTGCGGGCTGGCCCATTTTCTTTTTCACCTCTTCGATCCGTAATTCTCTAGCGGTTGATATCGTCTTTCGACTGCAAGCGCTTCACGTATTTCTCCAGGTTGGATCGGTTGGCATCGTCCGGCACGCCCGTAAGAGCGGCCTGCATTTCTTTCACAGCCTTATCGAAGTCGCCCTCACCGCTGTAAACGCGGGCCAGCCCTACGTGCGAGGTCCAATAATCGGGGAACTTCTTCGCATTAGAGCGATACACAGCGAACGCCTCTTCCTGCTTCTTCTGTCCCTGTAACTGGCGGCCGTAGAAATAAAGCTGCTGCGCGGATGCCTTCTCCAACGCTTTGTTGCGGAAGGTCGTGGCATCATCTTTGCGGTTCATGGCGTCAAGAATCTGCGCTTTATTCATTAAGTTGTCGAAGCGTTCTTCCGTCTTGATCGACTGGTCCTCATCCTTCAGGGCCTCATCCAGATTCGTTTTGCTGGCGAGATAATAATTCGCCACATCGTCCCAGCTCTCCCAGTAATACTGATTCAAGCCGCGAATCTGCTTCTGAATGCTGGCTTCGACGATATCGTTCACCTTCACCGCAACTTTGAAGGGCACCGCAACCTTGTCCCAACGCAAAGTGATTACGCTGGAGTCGGGTTTCACCTCATCGAAGTCGTAGGTCAGTGCATCGTGGAATTCCGACGCCTGCGGCTTCACCGTGACCCGGAGCGCGTCCTCGTCCTGCTTATAACTGAAGCTTCCCCATGCCGTAGACATCTTCGAAAAGATCACCGTCCACTGATTTTCTCCCGGAATCATGTGCAGGCCGTAAGTTCCTTTGTCGAGCGGCTGGCCTTCAATCGTGACCGGATCGGCGAAAGTAATGGTGGTATTTTCGTTGGCTCCGGCGCGCCAGACTTCTCCGTACGGCACCAGCTTGCCCCAGACCTGGCGGCCATTGGTCAGCGGCCGGTGGTAGTTGACGGTAATGTCGGTGATGCCGATGCGCTGCGTAATCACGGCATGCTGGCTCTGCAGTGGCAGATCGAGCATCACGGTTTGCGCATGACAGAGACACAGACTGGCTACCGACAGAAAGTTTGCGAGCAGAACAAGCAGACGAATTCTGGGCATGGAAAACTCCCCATTCTCTGTTTGGATTGGCAAGCCGCACGCAACACCGCGACGACGCATTAAAATGCGTCCTCGGCGCGCGGCCGCTGTGCTGTTTGGCTTAGACGGGCGGGAACTGGCAAGGTAAGCAATGAACACGCGCCGAGCCGCAGACCTTCCGATGTTGTGACTTGATGCATCGGAAAGCTTGCAGCTCAGCGGATTTCGAACTCTAGCGCCCCGCTATTTCTGTGGAGGAGCATCCTGGCCGGAACCGCCATCCGGTGGTCCACCGCGACGGTTCTGCATCCGCTCCGCACGGCGGGCTTGCATCTCATCCCACTTCTTTTGCTGATCGGAATCGAGCACCCCGCGGATCTGGGCGTCCGTGGCTTTGCGGATCTCCATCATCTTGGCGCGGCGATCCTGCTGGGAAAGGGAACTATCCTGGTGCACGCTCTGCATCTGAGAACGTTCCGACTCCAGAGCACTCTGCACCTTCCCCTGTTGATCGGAGGTCAAGTTGAGACGTTTCGTTAATTCGGCGGTGCGCTGGGCTGGATCCGGCGGACCGTGATGGCCACCGCCCATTTCCTGGGAAGGCGGGGCTGGTGGTTCACTGGACTGGCTGTCCTGCGCGCCGGCGAAAGACGCGGCCATTAACAGCGCGCCCGACGCGGCGAGAATAAGTAAGTGTTTCTTAACCATGGAGTCTCCTTTGCAACGCAATCGACCTGCATCTATAAACAGAATTATGCGCCCTTAGTTGCGCAAGAAAAACCGATTTGTGCAATCTTTGCATAACTTTACGAAGCCGCAGTTTTATTGCGAGACGAGGCCAGTAATTCCACAAAACTTTACAGTGCACCCTAGTGGAGAACGGTATTATCCGATCAAGCGGCGCCGCGCCCTGACCAATCCTATGAGCGTTTCCGATCTTCAGCTTCTCAAGGAATTGATCAACGACGAGATTCGTCCCGAGCTCATGTTGCGCGTTCTCTTATTCTTCTGCGTGGCGGCGTTTTATCCGCATCAGGCTGCAGGCCAGACTCCCGCGCCTGCCCCAAGTGCAAGAGCGATTCACGGCGTAGTCAAGTCGGGGAACATGCCAATTCCCGGCGCTACGGTTTCTGCGGTCAATACAGTGACAAAACAGCAAGTCAACACCTCGACGGATGTAGACGGTAGTTACAAGTTGCAGATTTCACCCGAAGGGCAATACACCGTGCAGGTGCAGATGGCGGCGTTTGCGGCAAGCAAGCAGGAAGTAGTGCTCGATGCCGCGCATGGGGAAGTGCAGGCGAATTTCGAACTCATCTTGCAATCGCGGGCGCGCGAGGCGCACAACGAACAGAAGCAGGCCAGTACGGGTCGACGCGGCTTTCAGAATCTCTCTGTATCGCAGACCGGAGGTGGGCAGGACAACGGTGGCATGAGCGACGTTGTTCCGTCCGGTATGCCGGTTCCCGGGATTGCGCCCGACGTTGCCACCGAGTCAGTCGCGGTTTCGGGCAACACCTCCAATTCGTTCAATGCTATGAGCGCCGATGAAATGCAGCAGCGTTTCAACGATGCTCGCCAGCAGGGAGGCGGTTTCGGAGGCGGCGGATTTGGCGGTCCCGGGGGCGGAGGGTTCGGCGGAGGCGGGGGCGGTGGTGCAATGATTTTTGGACGCCGCGGTTTTGACAGTAATCGCCCGCATGGATCGCTCTATTACGGCGTCGGCGATTCGGCTCTGAATGCCTCGCCATTTTCACTTACCGGACAGCCGACGGAAAAACCGGGCTATCTCCAAAATAGTTTTGGCGGCTCCGTGGGAGGGCCGCTGAACATCCCGCATATCTACCACGGCGGCAGCAAGACGTTTTATTTCGTCAACTACAACGGCAAGCGCGCGGAGAATCCTTTCGATCAGTTTTCGACTGTGCCCACACAGCTGGAGCGGCAAGGAAACTTTTCGCAGACGAAATACACATCCGGGACCGCGGCGGGACAATATGTCTTTCTTTTCAACCCCACGAACAACCCGGCCTACTCCAGCAATCAAGTTCTGCAGATCAATCCGGCGGCACAAGCGTTGTTGCAATATATTCCGCTGCCGAACCTGCCGGGCGCTTATCAGAATTTTCACTACGTAACCTCCGCCAACAGCGACAGCGATGATCTGAACATCCGCGTGAACCGATCCTTCGGTGCAGCGCCGGTGCGCGGACGCCGCGGCGGAGGCCGCAACGCTCCCCGCAACAATCTGACCTTCGGTTTTCATTATCACGAATCCAGCGCCAACCTTACCAATCCGTTTCCCAGCGTTGGCGGAAGCACTTCCGTTCGCAGCTTCGATATTCCGATTTCCTATACGCGCAGCATCGGAAAGCTGACCAATATCGTCCGCGCGGACTTCAACCGCAGCCGCACCCACACGCAAAACCTATATGCCTTCAACAACAACGTCACGGGCGCGATTGGGATCACCGGAGTTTCGCAGAATCCCTTCGATTGGGGTTTGCCGAATCTTTCGTTCACAAATTTCGCCAGCTTGCAGGACACCACTCCGCAACTAACCCGCCCTCAGACGTATACGTTTTCCGACAACGTAATCTGGAACCACGGCAAGCACACGGCACGCTGGGGCGGGGACTTCCGCCGCGCGCAGGTGAATACGGAGACGGACGGCAATCCCCGCGGATCCTTCGTTTTCACCGGTCTCAATACTTCGCAGCTTAGTGGCAGCAGCGCCGTGCCGGGAACGGGATATGACTTTGCCGATTTTCTGCTCGGACTGCCTCAGCAAACCTCCGAGCAGTTCGGGCAGAGCGACCACTTCCACGGCAACTATTGGGATTTGTATGCGCAGGATGAGTGGAAGATGCGCGCGAACCTTACCCTCAATCTCGGCGTGCGCTATGAATATGTTTCACCTCTCACCGAAGAAAACAATCGCATAGCGAATCTCGATCTTTCTCCCGGTGTGTTAAATCCGGCGCTTCCGCTGGGCGCGACCCCGGTGACGCCGATTCTCCCCGGCCAAGCGGGGCCCTACGGCGGCAAACTGCCAGCCAGTCTGGTCCGCCCGGATCGCAACAATTTTGCGCCGCGGATCGGCTTTGCCTGGAAGCCAACTTCCAAGACCGTAGTGCGCGGCGGATATGGCATCAACTACAACACGGGCGCGTATCAGGGCATAGTGCAGCAACTTGCGCTGCAGCCGCCGAACGCTATCACGGCGACCGACATTGAGCCACTTCCTGTAACCTATCCTCCAACGCTGACCCTGCACGACGGATTCCCTCAGCCCGCTCCCGGCGCTGTCACCAACAATTACGCAGTGAATCCGAACTATCGCTTGGGGTACGTGCAAATTCGCAATCTCGATATTCAGCAGCAACTTCGTCCCACCGTGCTGTTGAATATCGACTACACCGGAACCAAGGGAACCGATCTCGACGTTCTGGAAGCGCCTAACCGCAACGCCACCGGGACTGCGATTCGCATTTCGGGTGTTCGAGCGTTCACTTATGAAAGCTCGGTAGCCGACTCTGAAGCCAATGCAGGCTCTATCCGGCTTCGCAAGCGCCTAGCCAAAGGATTCTCCATCGGCGGCCTCTACACATTTTCCAAATCGCTCGATGATGCCTCGTCCATTGGCGCGGGCGCAACTTCGGGCGCGAACACTCCGGGACTCGGCGCCGGCGGTACGGGCGCGAGTGGCGGAGGTGGCGGCTCGTCAAGCTCAAGCTCTTCATCTTCTGGAACCTCGAACGTCGCGCAGAATCCATTCGATCTCTCGGCCGAGCGTGGCCTCTCCAGTTTCAATCAGACGCACAAGTTCACCGCCGATTACTTGGTCGAGCTGCCTTTCGGTCACGACAAGCATTGGCTCACGGACAACACTCCGTGGCGCGCGGTCTTTGGCGATTGGCAGTGGAGCGGCGATTGGACGATCGCCTCCGGCCTGCCATTTACTCCGCGACTGCTCGGCAACATCGAGAACGTGAACGCTGGAACCAATGGCACGCTGCGCCCCGACTTAGTTCCGGGTCAATCTGTGAGCCTGTCCAACCGCTCGGTCGCAGAATGGTTCAATACGGCAGCCTTCGTTGCGCCCCCGGCGGGACAGTATGGCAATGCGCGCCGCAACAGCATCATCGGCCCGGGCACGAAAGTGTTCGATATGGCATTCACAAAAATTGTTCCTCTGAAGGAATCGCGAGTGCTGGAGTTTCGTGCCCAAGCCACCAATGTTTTCAACATACCGACCTACTCCTCGATTGATACCAGCCTGACCTCGCCTACGTTCGGCCGGGTTACCGCAGTCGGGGCTATGCGGCAGTTCACGATTACGTCAAGATTTCGCTTTTAGAAAAGCTGTAACGAGAATTCTTAAAAACAGGTTCGCAATGATTTACACGCAAAGACAATTCGCTACTAAAGCTCTCGCCCTGCTGCCCGCACTTTTGTTTTTGTGTGCTGCGTTACCCTCACAGCAAGAATCGGACTATCTGATCCATGTGCAGTCCGATTTGGTGCTGGTAAACGTCACAGTGAGGGACAAGAGCGGAAACTTCGTGCAGGGACTAAAACCCGAAAACTTCACAATTCTAGAGGACAATAAACCGCAGAAGATCGTTTCGTTCGATGTAGAAAATGTCGATGCGCTCCCCGCTGCAGATGTGGCCCAGGTTAAGCCCCTGCCGGGCGAGCCGACGACTCCGCCGGCTACCGCGGCCCAATCAACCGCAGCGCAATTCAAAGATCGCCGCCTCATCGTTTTATTTTTCGATCTCTCCGCCATGGAGCCGGACGAAATCGACCACGCCGTCACCTCGGCCGAACACTATGTCGACTCGCAAATGGCGCCCGCCGATCTCGTCTCGATCGTCTCGCTCGGAAGTTCGCTGCAAGTGAATCAGGACTTCACCACCGATCGCGCGCTACTAAAGAAACAGTTAGAGCAATTCAGTTCAGGCACCGGCCAGGGTTTTGAAGTAGGAACGACCGGAACCACCGAAGGAACGCCCGACAGCGGCCAGCCCTTTACGGCCGACGACACCGAATACAACATCTTCAATACCGACCGGCGGCTGGAGGCCTTGCGATCCGTTGCCGAGAAACTTTCTTACGTTCAACAGAAGAAGTCGCTGATTTATTTTTCCAGTGGTATGGACCGCACCGGGATAGAAAATCAATCGGAGCTTCGCGCCGCGGTGAACGCCGCCGTGCGCTCCAACCTGGCGATTTACACCATGGACATGCGCGGCCTGCAGGCGCTGGTGGCCGGCGGCGAGGCGCAGAACGCCAGCCTGCGCGGTGTTTCGGCGTATTCCGGGCAGGCCACGCTCAATGCGCTGAATTCAAATTTCACGACACAGGAAACACTGGTCACGCTGGCCAGCGACACCGGCGGCCGCGCCTTTCTCGACTCCAACGACTTCAGCAAGATTTTCAAGGGCGTGCAACAGGATACGTCAACTTACTATCTGCTCGGTTATCACAGCACTAATCCCGCGCGGGACGGCCATTACCGGCGCATCGTCGTAAAGAGCAGTCTCCCCGGAGTCAAAATCGATTACCGCCGCGGCTACTACGCTCCCGCCGATTATCAACACTCCACAAAGGACGACAGAGAACGCCAGTTGGAGGAGGAACTTGCCTCCGAAATGCCGGCGACGGACTTGCAGCTTTATCTCGGCGTGGCTTACTTCCGCCTGGATGCGAACAAGTTTTTCGTTCCCATCTCGCTGGTAGTGCCGGGATCTCAGATTCCCTTCGTCCGCAGCAGCGACCGTGACAAAGCCACGCTGGATGTGATCGGAATGGTGCTTGATAGCGGACAGCATCCATTGAATAGAATTCGCGACACCGTGAAGCTCGAAGTGAACACGGCGGCGGAAGTGAAAAAAAAGAATGTGCAGTATGACACCGGGATGAGCCTGTTAAGCGGCAAGTATCACCTGAGATTTGTGGTGCGCGAAAATCAGACCGGCCGCATGGGATCGTTCGAAACCGACATCGAAGTGCCGGACTTGAAATCGCAGCCCCTCAAGATGAGCTCCCTGGTCATGGCCAGCCAGACTCAAACCGCAAAAACGGCAAAGGGCGGAAACCTGAACCCGCTTATTCACGACGGCTCCGAGATCATCCCCAACATCACGCACGTTTTCTCGGCCTCGCAACACCTGCTTCTTTACTACGAAGTCTACGATCCCGCTCGCCCGAGTAGCGCCGGCTCTGCAAACAGCGCGGACAAGTCCGCCATCCATCTCTTGACCAATGTTGCATTTTTCCAGGGCAAAGCCAAAACCTATGAGAGTTCGCTGGTGGAGATGAACGAATTGAACGCGCGCGAGCGTAAAGCCGCCGTCTTCCAACTGGATGTCCCGCTTGCGTCGCTGAAGCCCGGTTTTTATACCTGCCAGGTGAATGTGATCGACGATGCCGCGGGTCACTTCCTCTTCCCAAGAATTGCGCTGCTCATCCGCAAGGATGATCCCAAAGCCGCATCGCGGCGTGTCCCGGTCCCAATGAAGGGTATAAACGATCTAACTATGAAGGGCGACTGATCATTGCAGATGCCAGCATGGATTAAGCAACGTTCGATAAGAATAAGCTTTGCGATGGCTTGACTGGGATTGCCGCACCGCGCCCCAATCGTGATTGTGAATTAGAATGATTTCGAGCTTCAGCCACCGGTGCTAATTCCAAGTCGATAATACCGACCACGAAAGTTGGCGAAGTGTTCGTCAGGTTCGATTCGAGCTTCCGTTCGAGAATCGGTTGCGCTGCAAGTGAGTGCGTTTTGATCTTAAACATTATGCCGTCCAGATGCCTTTGGATGTTCACCCTCGCTGCGATCGCTGCATCGGCAATCATGTTGGCGCTGGACGGTTGCGGCGGAGCCGGGGAACAGGCCAGCAAGATGACCTCGTTCTCAACGGCGGAAAGTCGCGAGTCCAAAGCCGAGCTGTTCACGCTGCCCGCCGACCAGATGTCACACATTCAGGTTGTGACGGTCGCGCAGGGATCGCTGGCGCGCATACTCCGCCTCACCGGAGCGGTCGAGTACAACGACTTCAAGACCACCCCCGTGATTACCCAGGTCGGGGGGCCGGTCAGCCGTGTGATGGTTGTGCAGGGTGAGCACGTGCGCGCCGGTCAGGCGCTGCTTTACGTCGCCAGCCCGGACTACTCCCTGCTGCGTTCGGCTTATATCAAGGCCCGCGACGCCTTCCAACTCGCGGACAAGTTTTATCGCCGTGCGCAAGACCTCTATGCGCACGGTGCCATTGCCCAATCCGACCTGGAGCAAGCTCAATCGAACCGCGCGCAGGCGCAGGCGGATTTCGAGTCCAGCGCCGACGCCATTCGCATCCTCGGCATAGCCGATCCCGAAACCATTGTCACCAAGGCTCCCTCACCGGAAATCCCGCTGTATTCGCCAGTGTCCGGAGAGGTGGTGGACCGCACCTGCTCCGCGGGGCAGTTGCTGGCGGCAGGCGCCACACAGTGTTTCACACTGTCGGACATGAGTTCGGTATGGATTCTCGTCAACGTCTACCAGAACGACGTGGCCTATGTGCACGTGGGTGACCCGGTGGCGATCCGCAATGAATCCTATCCCGATGTGGTGCGCGGCAAGATCGAATACATTTCTCCCGCGCTCGACCCCAACACCCGCACGTTGCAGGCGCGCGTGGAAGCCCCGAATCCCGGCGAGCGTCTGAAGAAGGAAATGTACGTGACCGCGGAGGTTCAGGCCGGCGTCATTGCCAGCGCGCTGTTCGTCCCCAACTCCTCCGTCCTGCGCGACGATCAAAATATGCCTTACGTCTATCTGCAGACTGGAGAAAGACAGTTCGCCAGACGCGTAGTCACGCTCGGCGAAAGCCAGAACGGAAAAACGCAAATCCTCACCGGCCTGCAAGCCAACGACCGCGTGGTCGGCGACGGCAGCCTTTTCCTGCAATTCCAGAATTCTCTGCAGCGCTAATGATTCATCGCATCGTTCAATTCGCTCTCGGGCAGCGCTTCCTGGTGCTGATGCTGGCGCTGCTAGTCCTCGTCGCCGGCACCTTCTCGTTTCAGCGCATGCCCGTGGATGCTTACCCCGATCTTTCACCTCCTCTGGTCGAAGTCATCACGCAGTGGCCTGGGCACGCGGCTGAGGAAATCGAACGCTTGGTTACGCTGCCCATCGAATTGCAGATGAACGGCGTGCCGCACATGGTGTTCATGCGCTCGATTTCGCTGTATGGCCTGTCCGACGTCATCATGACGTTCGAGGACAGCACAGACGATTATTTCGCACGCCAAGTTGTGTTTGAACGGCTCTCGACTGCCAATCTGCCTCCGGGCGTAACCGGCAGCCTGGCGCCTCTGTCGAGCCCATCGAACCTTGTCTATCGCTATGTGATCGAAAGCCCCGACCGCACGCCGCAGGAACTGAAGACTTACGAAGACTGGGTAATTGAGCGCGCCTACAAGTCCGTGCCGGGCGTGGCCGACGATTCCGGCTTCGGGGGCACGGTGATGCAGTACCAGGTTTTGCTCGATCCCGCCAAGATCTACAGCTACCACATTCCTTTGCCGCAAGTGCTCAATGCCCTGTCCGCCAACAACGCCAACGCCGGCGGCGGCTTTTACTCGCAGGGCTCGCAATTTTTCTACGTCCGCGGGCTTGGACTGGTAACCAAAACCGAAGACATCGGCGATATCGTCGTGGGCAACAACAACGGTGTGCCGGTACGCATCCGCGACATCGGCGAGGTCACCATCGGGCACGCGCCCCGCCTGGGAGAATTCGGTTTTCAGAACGATGACGACCGGGTCGAAGGCGTAATCCTCATGCTTACCGGCGAGCAGACTCAGAACGTCCTCAAACGCGTGGAAGAGAAGACGAAAGAGATCAACCGCGACCTCCTGCCGTCCGACGTGAAAGTCCGTCCCTACTATGACCGCAGCGACCTGGTGCAGGTGACCATCGATACCGTCGAACATAACCTGCTGCTCGGCATGGCCCTGGTCCTGGTCGTCTTGATTTTCTTCCTGGTCAGCGTGCGCGCGGCCATCATCGTTGCTCTGACTATTCCACTGAGCCTGCTCTTTGCTTTCGTTTTCCTGCATGCGCGCGGCATCCCGGCCAACCTGCTTTCAATCGGCGCCATCGACTTCGGAATCATTATCGACGGCACCGTCGTCATGATGGAAAACATCCACCGCGAACTGGCCGCCCGCCACAGTCAGGAATATAACCTTCGCGAAGTCATCATCGCAGCGGCCCACGATGTCGACCGGCCCATCTTTTATTCCATCGCGGTCATCCTCGCCGGCTACATTCCCATCTATGCGCTCAGCGGACCCTCCGGCAAGCTCTTCCATCCCATGGCTGAAACCATGTCGTGGGCGTTGCTGGGCTCGCTCATCTTCACCCTTACTTTGGTTCCCGTGCTTGCCTCCTACTGGTTCACAAAGGGGGTGAAGGAAAAAACGAATCGCGCCTATGATTGGTTAAAGGATGAATACGCTGCGGAACTGCGCTGGTGCCTGGACCGCCCGAATCTTACGATGGTGATCGCCAGCATCGTCTTCATCGCTTCGCTTTTTCTGATTCCTTTCATCGGGGGTGAGTTCATGCCCCATCTCGACGAAGGAGCCATGTGGGTCCGCGCCACCATGCCCTACACCATCTCCTTCGAAGAAGCGGCCAAGTTCGCTCCGCAGATCCGCAAGATTCTGATGAACTACCCGATGGTCACCGAGGTCGGCTCGGAACTCGCCCGGCCCGACGACGGTACCGATCCCACCGGTTTCTTCAATTGTGAGTTTTACGTCGGGTTGAAACCCTACAAGGACGCGACGTGGGGACAAGGGTCGATCCGCAACAAGGCTGAATTGACCAAAGATATTCAGAAGAAAGTCGAATCTTATCCCGGAGTGATTTTCAACTTTACACAACCGGCGGAAGACGCCGTGGATGAAGCGCTCACCGGCTTGAAGAGCGCGCTAGCCGTAAAAATCTTCGGCCCCGACCTGCAAGTCCTCGAAAATAAAGCTGTCGAAATCAAGCGTGTGCTTCAGCACGTCCCCGGCTTCACCGAACTCACCGTGGTGCGCGAGCTGGGGCAGCCCAGCGTTCAGATCGACGTGAACCGGGAAAAAATCGCGCGCTACGGCATCAACGTTGCCGATGTCGAGAGCGTCATCCAAGCCGCGGTGGGTGGCCAGGCAGCCACGCAGGTAATTCAGGGCGAGCAACTGTTCGATCTGGTGGTGCGCATGAAGCCCGAATACCGCTCCAGCGAACACGCCATCGCCAATTTGCTGGTACCCACTCCTTCCGGGCAACAGGTTCCGATTTCCGAGCTGGCCACCATTCGCCAGGGCAACGGCGCTTCCTTTATCTATCGCGAAAACAATTCACGCTATATCGGAGTGCAATTCAGCATCGAGGGCCGCGACTTGGCCCGCGCTGTGAACGAGGCACAGAAGGCGGTCGAAGCGTCGGTCAAACTTCCGCAAGGCTATCGGCTAGACTGGGGCGGCGAATATAGCGAATACATCGCTTCACGCGATCAGTTCGCCGTGATCGGTCCGCTCGCGGTTCTCCTGATCTTCATCATCCTGTTCGCGCTCTACGGCAATTTCAAGTTTCCGGTCACTGTGGTGATTGGCGTGGTCATGACCGAACCGGTCGGGGCGCTGCTGGCCCTCAAGCTCACTCACACCACCTTCAGCGTCTCCTCCGTTCTAGGCCTGCTCGTGCTCATGGGAGTGTCGGCGGAGACCGCGATCATTGACGTTTCCTATATCAACAAGCTCCGTCTCGAAGGCCAGGGCATCCGCCAAGCCACGCTCGAAGGATCGCTGATCCGCCTCCGCCCCATCATGATGACGGCCCTGGTTGCCTGCCTCGGCCTTCTGCCCGCGGCGCTTTCCACCGGCGTCGGTTCGGACTCCCAGAAACCGTTTGCCATCGTCATTGTGGCGGGACTCATCTCCCGTCTGTTCCTTGGCCGTATTGTGAGCCCGGTGCTCTATCAGATGGTGGCACGCGATGGCGACGTGCTCCAGGTCTAGACAAAGCTCGCGGTAACGCTAGAACTCCAGCGCGAAGCAGCAAGAAGACTTCGCAGCTCAGATGTTGTGTGCGACGTCTGCGCGGCGTTGCAGCCGGGATTGTTCCCGGATCAAGGGAAAAATGGTGGGCGCTATAGGATTCGAACCTATGACTTCCACCGTGTGAAGATGGCACTCTACCGCTGAGTTAAGCGCCCACTTGGATGCGGTAAGTTCATCATTATACACAAGTTCGCAGCCGAGAATTCCCTCCACCTCCCTCTTTCGGCGGATCAATTAGCCGCAATCCTGCGGGTCTTAGACACCGAAATCTACCTTCCGGCAAGCCAAAGCCGGTGAGGGCCTATTCTTCACAGTTTGGATCGGCGATGAGGCCGTGGTAGCCTATCCGGCAGGGGCGTGCACCGGCTTCGTGTCACGGTCGGCCCTGTGCCCAAAGTAACCTCTCATGCCGGACGAAACCAGGCCACCCAGACCGGCTGTATCCCCATCATCTGCGGGGAGTTCCGGAGTTTCGCTGGAACCAGAAAAAGAGCAACTTTCCCGCCTTCGGGGGGTTCGATCTAGTGTGAGCACTGCTGCCGTGGACCGGAGCGCGATGGTAGCTGCAATGGGTTCCTCTCCTGCCAGCAGTTTTCAGCCGGGAGTCGCGGGCGCGGACGTCTACACCGACGCTGAGGTCATGTTGCGTGTCAAGGCCGGAGACGAATCCGCCTTCGACTACTTGGTGCAGAAATATCGCAGGCCCCTGGTCAGTTTTATGTACCGCATGGCTCGCAACACGGCCGCTGCGGAAGATCTGGCGCAGGAGGTTTTTCTGCGGGTCTACCGCTCTCGCCAGACATACGAAGCCAGCGCGAAGTTTACCACCTGGCTGTATCGCATCGCGACGAATTTGGCGGTAAACCATGCACGAGATACACGGCACGAGCGCCCGGAAGTTACCGTGAGCCTGGACGAACCGGACGAGGATACTGGTACGACTTTGGACGTGGCAGACAGCAAGGTCACGGCCGAAGAATCTTTGGTGCGGCGCGAGCGCATGCTGGCGATACGCGCGAAAGTGGAAGCCCTGCCGGAGCGGCAGAAGCTGGCGGTAATCATGCACAAGTATCAGCAGATGGATTACAAACAGATCGCTGACGTATTGAAGTTGAGCGAGTCGGCGACAAAATCGTTGTTGTTTCGGGCATACGAGACTTTGCGGGAACAGTTAAAAGAATTCGTATAAATAATTCGTAATGGATAAAAAGATAATTTATTTCTTGGCGAAGTGAGCGGTGGCGAAGAGAAATTAGGGGACATGTTATGAAGGGCAAGATTATGAAGTGCGAAGAAATTCGAGAAGTGATGCCGGATCTGGCCTCCGGCTTAATGGCAGTGACGCCGGAGATCGATGGTCATCTGGCGGGCTGTGGTGCGTGTACCGGAAAGATGGAAGAGTTCCGGCAGACAATGGCCCTGCTGGATGAATGGAAGGCGCCGGAGCCTTCGCCGTATTTCGATGTGCGTTTGCAGGCGCGTTTACGGGAAGAGATGGCTAAGCCGCAGGCCGGTTGGCTGGCCTGGTTCCGGCGTCCTGTGCTGGCGGCGGCGCTTACCGTGCTGCTGGGAGTTGGAGTGGGATTGTTCTTTACCCAAGGTGGAGGAAGATATGGGGCGGCCGATAACGTCGTCGCGGTCGTCGATCCTGCGGAACCCGGTACGGCGGTAAGCGATTTGCAGGCCTTGGAAAAGAATCAGGATCTTTATTCGAACTTCGATTTGCTGGATGATCTGGCAGTGCAGCACGATGTGGTGGAGAATCCGTAAGGCTGAGCGTTGAGGTTTGAGCTGGGCAAATCGAAGTCGAACGAACCTAAGGGCGGGAGAATGCGGCCAAATTTCATGACGGGATGGATGACAACGGCTGTGCTGTCGGCGGCGACCGTTGTGCTGTCATTCTCTCCCTGCCTGGCGCAACGCGACAACTTCCGGCAGGTGCAAAATCGTCCGCAAAACCATCCGCCACAGGCCCATGCCGGCGACTGGCTGCGTCGTTACAAGGGCTTGCCTCCCGGTGAGCAGGATCGCGCCCTGCAAAACGATCCCGGCTTCCGCCACATGTCTCCCGAGCAGCAGCAGCGCCTGCGGCAGCAGTTGCACAATTTCGCGAGCCTTCCTCCGCGCGAGCAGCAGCGCATCATCGATAACATGGACCGCTGGGCCCACCTGACCCCGGACCAAAAACTACAAGCGCGCGATGTTTTTGGCCGCATGCAACAGCTTCCCCCCGAGCGTCGGCGCATGGTGAGAACTGCGATCCGTGATCTGAGCGCTATGCCTCCAGGGCAGCGCGAACAAATTATCGATTCCAACCGCTTCCGCACCATGTTCTCCCCTCAAGAGCGCGACATCATGCGCAGCGCTACTCGGCTGCCGTTCGCGCCTCAGGAGAACGGCAGGCCCGAGGAGTAACTGCGTGTGCGGCAGCTAAGGTTTTGAAAGGCGCGACTTCCAGTCGCGCTGTAAAAGCCAACGATGAGTCCGGTATGATTTATTTCCCGCTGTAGCCGACTCTCCAGATTGAGTTCGATCCATCGTCGCTCACCAGCAGCGAACCGTCCGGAGCCACTGTCATGCCCACCGGACGCCCCCACACGTTGCCATCCGGCAATACGAATCCAGTCAGGAAATCCTCATACCCACCGCTGGCATCGCCTCTTTGGTGTAGCGGCACACGAATCACCTCATAACCTACGCGCACAACCTTGTTCCACGATCCATGCTCCGAGGCGAAAATGTCTCCCTTATATTCGGCAGGGAACTGCGTGCCCTCATAAAACGCGAACCCCAGCGACGCGTTATGTGGCTGCAACAGCACATCGGGCACGATCACTTTGTCTTTCAACTCTGGATGCTTATCCTTATGCCGCGGATCCTGATGCCCGCCCATATACCACCAAGGCCAGCCGTAGAATCCGCCCTCCTGCACATGCGTGATGTAGTCCGGGACCAGATTGTCTCCCAGTCCGTCACGCTCGTTCACCGAGCACCACAACTCGCCGGTCTGAGGATTGACCTCAATGCCGCCCCCGGCATTGCGAATGCCGTAGGCGTACACACTCAACGTGCAGTTCGCCGGATCGCACACCAGAATGTCCGCGCGATTCTTCTCTCGTGGTGTCGTATCCGGATCATCGATATTCGATCCCGAGCCCACCGCGACAAATAATTTTTTCCCGTCCTGTGAGAATGCCACCGCCCGCGTCCAGTGCCCGCTTGGTCCCGGTAGATCGGCGATGTGTTGCGGCGCTCCGCTCACCTTCAAGTCGCCATTGTGATATGCAAAGCGAACCACCTCGCGTTCGCTGCCCACATACAGCCATTGCGGATCAGGCCCAGGAGGATAGAACGCCAGACCATACGGCTGTTTCAACCCGCTGGCAAAGATGGCCGATTGCTCCGGCTTGCCATCATTCGTAAGCCCGCGAAATACACGAATCCGTCCCGGATCGCTCTCTGCCAGAAAAATGTCGCCGTTCGGCGCTGTGCGCAAGGTGCGCGGATTGTCGAGTCCCGAGGCATACAGCTCAACTTTGAATCCGGGAGGCGCGACGGGCCAGACGTTATCAGGACGAGCTACCAGCTTCGGTCCGTTCTCCGCAGATTGAGTCGTATACGGCTGTGGTAGATCGTTCACCGTAATCTTGCGCACTGTCCCCGGCTTCTCGTAACGGAAGTCAGTAAAAGGTGGCGTTGGTGGCGCGGCCTTCAGCTTCGAAGTACGCATATCCGCTGGCGCCGGCTCGCTTGCGGCCTCCGGACTCGGTGATTTACCCATTGCCCTGACATAGGTCACGACCTGCCAGCGCTGTTTTTCCAGCAACGCCGCCCAGGACGGCATCCCATTGTCTTTATCGCCCTTTGTAATGAACCAGAACACTTCCCCGGGTTTTACGGAATCAAGTTTCCCATCCACCAGCGAGGGAACGTTGCCCGTGCCTTTTCCCAGCTTCCCGTGGCACGACAGGCAGTTGCGTGCGTACAGCCGCTTTCCGGCGACCGCCGCGTCATCCTGACCTTCGTAAGGGTTCTTCATCGCCTGCGCCGAGGCGGGCGCGTTGTGAAAGTTAGCGTCGACGTCCGCCGCAAGCAGTAGAGCCGCGGCCAGCAGAATCGTTGCTCCAACAAGCCGGGACAAACCAGAAAATGAGCGCATGGACCCTCTCAGAAAATAATCTTTGCCTGGGATTTAGTGTTGGTGCAATTTGGCTCTTACAAGCATTGTCATCCTGAGCGGAGCCGTTTTTCAGGCGTAGCGAAGGATCTCCCGCTTAACCGGCCCAAAGCGTAAGCCAAACCGCACCCCATCACCTGGGATTTAACTGAACCTTTGGATGCACCTGGCGTGCGATGGGATTGTGTAATTTGCTCTTAGCTCGTTTTCGGCGAACCGCTGTCTTGCTCCCGGCGCGCCTTCTCATAAGCCTCGCGCGGATCTCGCCCCGTCACCTTCTTGAACCATGCTGGATGAAATGTCCACGCCCACGCTTCGCTCACCGCGCCGCGGGTCATAGAATGAAACGTTCCCGGCTCGCCGATTGTGCTCAGATAAATGTGAATGAAAATTCCGCCCAGCATAATGATGGCGGATATATCGTGCAGCACATAGCTGACAGCCACGGCCATCGCGCCAAAGGTTCTCGCCCCCATCCACAGAATGATCCCGGTAATCAGATATACGACGCAGCCGCCAACGATCTCCCAGAACTGTAATTTCTGGCCGGCGTTGAAAAATCCTGTGTCTGGCGGTTCGAGTTTTTCCTGGCCGCCGGCAATCTTTCTGATGTTGCGCATCCATTTGCTATCGGCGTCGCACCAAATCATCGGCGTCAGCCAGTTCAACATTTGCAGGAAGAAGAAAAAAACAAACGCCACTCCAAAATACGGATGCAGAATCCGGCTCAGCGGCCCTCCGCCAAAAATCGGCGTGAACCAGCGGAACAGCCACGGGAGATAGATTCCAAAACCGGTGAACAGCGCGAGAAAGAAAAACAGCGCAACCGCCCAATGCAGAACCCGAGTGTAAACCGGATGCCGCAACAACTCGCCGCGGTACACCTCGGTGCGGCCGATGGAATCGAAAGTCCGCCGCGCCTTCTCGTCGAAGCGATCAATCGCCGTTCCCATGCACGGCCTCCTTTTCCGGCGGCTCCGGCTGCGGCCGTCGCGGGCCGACGGCGATATAGTGCAGCAGCACGCCTAATCCGCCAAACAGCGCGAACGTTCCCAGCACCGGCTTGAACAGCCACTTCCAGATCGTATAGCTCCACGGAATGGTCGGATTCTTCGGCAGACCGCCGTAGCGCTCAGGATCGGTGGCGTCATGCAGAACGTAAATCACATGCGTTCCGCCGATCGATTGCGGATCGTACACCCCGGCGTTCTCCATGCCAAAATTTTCCTTCAACTGCCGCGCCCGCTCGTTGGCGATGAACTTCATGTCATCCTTGCTGCCAAACTTCAAGCATCCCGTCGGACAAGCCTTGATGCACGCCGGTTCCAGCCCCTGGCCCACGCGATCCGAGCACAATGTGCACTTATAAACTTTCTTCGTCCCAGGATTGAATCGTGGAATATTGAACGGGCAACCCGACACACAAAACTCGCAGCCAATACAATTTTCCTGATTAAAGTCCACGATGCCGTTGGTGTACTTCACAATCGCGCCGTCGGCCGGGCACGCCGCCAGGCACCCCGGATCGGCGCAATGCATGCACTGATCCTTTCGCATCAACCACTGAATCGTTCCGTCCGGATTAGGGTGCTCGTTGAACTTGATCAGATTCCAGAAATTCCAGCGCGTCTCCGGCATCGTCTGGTACGTGTTGTCAAACATGGTCGCGCTGAACGGCATGTCGTTCCACTCGACGCACGCCACCTCGCAGGCCTTGCACCCGATGCACGTAGTGGTATCGACCAGCTTGCACACTTCGTAGTCGCGCTGCATCCCGAGGCCCGGAGACGGCCCCGAATGGCCCGAGATCTTTTCGGCTTGTAACGTCTTGCGGTCTGCCATGAGCTCGCTTCCAGTAGCGCCGGCATCTTGCCGGCCAAGCCGCCGAGACGGCGGCGCTACGTTTTAAACTTTCTCGATCTTTACCAAAAATCCCTTGAACTCGGGCGTAAAAGCATTTGGATCAATCACCGTCGGCGTCAATTGGTTCGTCAAAGTCTTCGCCGTCTTGCCTTCATCCTCGGCGATTCCACGGAACCCCCAGTGAATCGGAATGCCGATCTGGAATGTCTCTTTGCCGTCGATCTTCATTGGGCGGATGCGCCGGGTCACCATAGCTTTCGCAATGTAATGCGCACGCGCGCTGGTGACTCTCACTTTCTCGCCGCCGCGGATGCCCATGCGGTCGGCCAATTCGGCCGGCACTTCCACGAACGGCTCCGGCACAAGCTGTACGTTCATGGGATTATTCTTCGTCCAGTAGTGGTAATGCTCGGTCAGCCGGTACGTGGTGCAGACCACGTTGAATCCCTGGTCCACCGTGCCGTACTTGTCCATATCGGTTTTGTACTTCTTCACCACCGGATTACTTGACTGACCGGGATGCAAAGGATTCGCAATCGGGCTTTCGATGGGCTCGTAGTATTCCGGGAACGGCCCGTCGGCCATTGCGCCCAGCGGCACAAACAATCGCCCAATGCCCTCGGGATTCATGATGAACGGCCCCATGTGATCTTTGGGCGCCGAGTCCGGCTTGAAGTCCGGAACGTCGCTTCCCGCCCAGCTTTGTTTGCCCTCATCCCACCAGACCAGGCGCCGCTGCGGGTCCCACGGTTTGCCGTTTCCATCACAGGAAGCGCGGTTGTAAAGGACGCGGCGGTTCATCGGCCACGACCACCCCCAGTTGGGATAAATCCCCAGGCCCGAGGGATCGTCGGTTCCGCGCCGCTGCATCAGCGCTCCCGCCTCGGTCCACGATCCGCAATAGAGCCAGTTGCCCGAGAGCGTTGTGCCATCATCTTTCAGCCACGCAAAGCCAGGAAGCTGCTGTCCCGCCTTGATGGTGATATTCGTTTTTGGGTCGGTGATGTCGACGAGCGCCTTGCCGTTAAGCTCTTTCGCCACTTCCGAGAGCGACGGGTTGTACGGATTCGTGTACGCGTAGGTCGCATTCAACACGGGGTCGGGGAACTTGCCGCCTTCCTTCTGATAAAGATCGCGCACTTTCAAAAAGATAGTGGCCAGAATTTCCTGATCCAGCCGCGCCTCACCCGGCGGCGGCACGGCCGCGTTCTTCCACTGCAGCCAGCGCGCCGAATTCACGAACGTTCCATCTTTCTCGGCGAAGCCCGCGCCCGGCAGCCGGTACACGGTGGTATTGATCTTCTTCTGGTCGTCGGCGGTGATGCCCGGCGCGCGCCAGAACTCGCTGGTTTCGTCGGCATAGATTTCGCAAACCACTAGCCAGTCCGCTTTCTTCAGCGCATCGATATTTTTGTTCGAGTCCGGCCCAATCATCACGCCGTTCATGCCGAAGGCAAAGATTCCCTTGATCTTGCCTTCGTACATGTCGTTCCAGATGTTGACCCAGGAATAGTTGCGGTCGATTTTCGGCAGATAGTGAAAAGCCCAGTCGTTATCCTTGGTCGCCGCCGCGCCGTACATGGCCTTCAGGAGCGAAACCGTAAATTTCGGAGTGTTCGACCAGTAATTGAACGAGTCCCAGGGATCGGGTTTCGACACTGTGGGCGTGGTGCGCTTCAGGAAAGTCGCAAGGTCCACATCGTTGGGGTTGGGCATCTTCAAGTAGCCCGGCAGAATGTCGAATATTCCCGCCATGTCGGTTGCGCCCTGAATATTCGAGTGCCCGCGCAGCGCATTCACGCCGCCGCCGGCGCGACCTACGTTGCCCAGCAGCAATTGCAGCATAGCCGCGGTGCGGATGATCTGCGTGCCGAAGCTGTGCTGAGTCCAGCCCACCGCATAAATAATCGTGGCCACCTTCTTCATGTCGCCATCTTTGCGCACGGAAGTGAATAAGTCGGCGGCCTTGAGAAATTCAGCCTGCGGAATTCCCGTGATGCGCTCCACCATCTCCGGCGTGTAGCGCTCGTACTGCTTTTTCATCAACTGAAATACGCAGCGCGGATGCTGCAATGAAAGATCGAACGCAATCTTCGGCGGCAACGCCGGAGCACCAGTCCCGGCTTTCGCGCCCGCCGGACTCGCCGCCTGATATCCCATCCCCTGGCCGGTATCGCTGTGTTGCGCACCTCCCGCCGGAGCGTTCTGCGCCGCAGGCGTGGGCACCACAGGCTTGCCGGCTAAATCGCCGCCTTCTTCATAGTTCCAGGTGGATTTGTCGTAGGTTTTCTTCTCCGCGTCGAAGCCGGAGTACAACCCATCCTCGGGCAGCTTGAACCCATCTTTAATAATGAACGCAGCGTTGGTGTAGTTGACCAGGTAATCGTGCGCGATGCGGTTGTTCTGGATGGCGTAGTTGATCACGCCGCCGAGAAATGCAATGTCGCTCCCGGCGCGAATCTGCACGTACATATCCGCATTCGCCGCAGTACGTGTGAGCCGCGGATCCACTACGATGGTTTTGGCGTTGCGGTGAATCTTGGCTTCAATCGCCCACTTAAAGCCGCAAGGATGATTCTCCGCCGGATTTCCACCCATGATCAACATCATGTCGGTGTTCTTGATGTCGATCCAGCCATTGGTCATTGCACCGCGTCCGAATGTGGGCCCCAAACTGGAGACCGTAGGGCCGTGTCAAACCCTAGCCTGGTTTTCCAGGTAGCAGACCCCCAGGCTGCGCATGCTTTTTACCGCCAGATAGTTGAACTCGTTGGTGTCGGTGCAGCCGCCGGTCCAGGCGATGCCTTCGCAGCGGTTCACGGTCTTGCCCGATGCGTCGGTTTCGACGAAGGTATCGTCGCGCGTCTTCTTCACCCGCTGCGCGATTTCGGCGTAAGCCTGGTCCCACGAAATATCTTCCCAGTCGGTTCCGCCCGGCCTCCGCACCTGCGGCTTCAGCAGCCGCCGGTCATTCATAATGTCCTGCTCCAGCGACGAGCCCTTGGGGCAAAGCGTCCCACGATTAATGGGATGGTCGGGATCGCCCTCGACGTGGACGACCTGCGGGATCGCATTCTTCGCCTTGTCGCCCAAGGTGTAAATGATCACGCCGCAGCTGACGGCACAATACGGGCAGGTGCTCCGCGTTTCCGTGGCCCGCGAAATTTTCAAGCTTTGTGTCTGCGCGTAGGCGGGAGTCAGATCGAAGCCCAGAAGAGAAATGCCGGCGCCACCGGCGAGCGTACCTTTCAGAAAGGTTCGGCGGGAGACTTCCATTTCTATCCTCCGACAGTGAACCTGCTTACTTGTTGCGACCGCCGAAAACTCCGCCGGCCAGAATACGCCCCAAATTTCCCCAAACTATATTCCCATGGACGCGCCCCCGTCAATGCCAGCGATTCCGTGGTTCACCAACAACAAATCTTCCCAGCGGATTTGCCTCCGGCAGGGCGAAGCCCCATAATCGCCCGGTGACTGAAGCCCTCTGGCAGCAACGCATCCGGCGCGCCGAAACCCTGGCCGCCCAGCATCCCTTCGCGACTCAAATTCTCAAGTTCTATATTCAGATCGCGCGCTTCCAGAGAGACCTGTACCGCCGCCTGGAAGGCAGTAGCGCCGTCGTCTCCTTATCGTCCGGGCCCCCCGAACTGCCCGAGCTCCTCTCCAGCTTCCCAAAATTCCTCGCGCTGGTCGAGAAGCACGCTCCCGTACGCCTCGCACAGTTAGCCCATGATATCCTCCAGGCACCATCCACTTCATGGAGTGACCTGTTAAACAATGTCTGGTCCGCTCCGGGCCAGCCCTCGGATCATCCCACCGACCCCACCGCATTCCTCGCCCTCGCCTTCCTCCAGCCCTACGCCGAATTCGTCCGCTCCCGCGTTCCGCTCCAGCTCGAAGGTTACACTCACGCTCTCTGCCCCTTTTGCAGCCGCAAGCCCGCGCTCGCTGTGCTGCGTCCTCTCGGCGACGGAGCCCGCCGCAACCTGCTCTGCGGATTCTGTCTCTGCGAATGGGAATTCCGCCGCATCGTCTGCCCCGGCTGCGACGAAAAAGACCACGCCAAACTGCCCGTCTACACCGCCGAACAGTTCCCCTACATCCGCGTCGAAGGCTGCGATACCTGCCGCACCTACCTCAAGTCCATCGACCTCAGCAAGAACGGCCTCGCCGACCCGCTCGTCGACGAACTCGCCTCCGTCCCACTCGACCTCTGGGCCCAAGAGCGCGGCTACTCCAAACTCCATCCCAACCTGCTCGCCATGTGATTACTTCGGTGACCGAGCGACTATTTCCTCCCTCCTGGGTTTGTAACTTTCTGGTTACCATACAACCTTATTCAAGCAACACTTGATCACAGTGCAAGAAAGCCGTATAAGCTAACATCTACCATCGAACAACCCAAACTTGCTGACGGAGTATTGAATGCGATCCTGGAAGTTTCTTCTGCTGCTTCTGGCCACATCCTTGTGCTTTGCCGCCCAGCCCGACCGCATCACCAGCCCAATCGATTCCAGCCAACTCGTCGCGCTCAAAGGCAATGTCACCGGCCTCATCCACCCCGGCTCCGATCTCGGCCGAACCGATAGCGCGCAGGTGCTCCACGGGGTAACTCTGGTCTTCCATCCCTCCGCCGCCCAGCAAGCCGACCTTAATAATCTCCTCGTCCAGCAGCAGCAGCGCTCCTCGCCGAACTACCACAAATGGCTCACCCCAGCCCAGTTCGCCGACCGCTTCGGCATGACCCAAGATGACATCGCCCGCGTCACCACCTGGCTCGAATCCCAGGGCTTTACCGTCACCTCCGTTGCCAACAGCCGCAACCAGATTTCGTTCGAGGGAACCGTCTCTCAAGTCGAAACCGTTTTCGCCACCCAGATCCACAACTATCTCGTGGATGGCGTAATCCACTTCGCCAACGCCACCATGCCCTCCGTGCCTGCGGCCCTCGCCCCATCGGTTCTGGCAATAGGCCACCTGCATAACTTCAGCCCCAAGCCGCGGGCAATCTTTCGGAAACTCCCTTCCTCCGGCGCCGATCCGCATTTCACCTCGTCAGTTTCCGGAAGCCATTTTCTGACTCCGGGCGATTTCGCCACGATCTACAATGTCCAGCCGTTGTATACCGCAGGCTTCACGGGTACGAACCATTCCATTGCGATTATTGGACAGACAACCGTCAGCGCGTCCGATCTGAGCAACTTCCGCAGCGCCGCCGGCCTTCCCGCGAAAGTCCCCCAGTACATCCTCTACCCAAGTACATCGACAGCCACGCGCTGCACCGGGGATGAGGGAGAGTCCGATCTCGACCTCGAGTGGTCCAATGGGGTCGCCAGCAATGCCAACGTGATTTTCGTCTACGCAGGCCTTTTGTCCGGAGAAACCTGCACAAACCGCACCTACAGCGTCTGGGATGCTCTTCAGCAGGCGATTGATTTTAATTACGCTCCCGTCATCAGCACCAGCTACGGCTTCTGCGAACAGGGCCTGCAGTCGGGGGACCCTGGTTTCCCGGCAACCGTCGAAACATGGGCGCAGCAGGCGAATGCTCAAGGGCAGACGATCATGGCTGCCTCCGGCGACGATGGTGCCGCCGATTGCGACAGCGACGTCGCCTCGGCCACGCAGGGTATTGCCGTTGACGTCCCCGCCTCCATCCCGGAAGTCACCGGAATGGGCGGGACTGAATTTACTGGGGACGCTGAAGGCAGTACTCCCGTCAACGGCGTTTCCCCGCCGACTACCTACTGGGCCGGCACCAACGGCTCTGACGTGATCTCATCCGCTTTGCAATACATCCCCGAGGAAGCCTGGAACGATACCACTGAGAACCTTGGCCAGGCGGGCGGTACCATCGCAGCCTCGGGCGGCGGAGCCAGCATTCTCTTCCCGAAACCCACCTGGCAGACTGGAACCCCCAACGACGGCCACCGCGATGTCCCCGACCTCGCCCTGAACACCTCGCCTGACCACGATGGCTATCTCTTCTGTTCCGAGGACGGCGCGAACAACACGATCCAGACAACCTGCAGCGTTGGCTTCCGCGACGGTGCCGGAGGAACTCTTGCGGTCGTCGGCGGCACCTCCGCCGCCGCGCCAACATTCTCCGCCATCCTTACGCTTATCGAACAGGACCTTGGTGCCTCAGGCTTCGGAAACATAAATCCCAGCCTCTATCAATTCGCCACGCTGTCAAGCGGCAACCCCTTCCACGACATCACTACTGGTAACAACATAGTCCCTTGCACCGAGGGCACCACAGATTGTCCGACCACTGCGCCATTCCAATACGGCTTTGGCGCCACCGCCGGATACGATCAGGTTACCGGCCTTGGTTCCGTCAATGCTAATACTCTCGCTACCGCGTGGGCTAATTCCCGCACCGCCAGTTCGGTGACGATCTCGACTGCGGCTACCATCGTCAACGCGGGAACTGGAGTCACCTTCACTGCGACGGTCACACCATCGACAGGCGTGGGAGCCGTTAGCTTCTCGACACTGAATAACGGCACGACGACAGTTTTGGGATCGGCGAGTGTCAACACTCCATATCCGCCGACAACGACCGGAACGGCAACGTTTACCACCGCTGCTCTCCCCGGCGGTACGAACGTCGTCACCGCAACCTACGAGGGAGATACCTCCGACAGCCCCTCGACTTCACCTTCTCCCGCCACCGTCACCGTTACCGATTTCACCCTCACGGTTACGAGCAACCTAGCTCCCAGCTCCGTCCCAGCCGGACAATCTGCTGTCGCGGTTCTGACCATTGCCCCCCAGAACGGTTCTACCGAAACGATCAACTTTACAAACTCCGCGAGTTCCTCGACGGGTACAACTCCTGGAAGCTGTACGGCTGGCTTGCCTGCCGGCGCGCTCTGTACCTTCAGTCCCACGAGCGTCACACTTGACGGCGTCAATTCGAAGACCGTCCAGCTCACCGTCTCCACAACGCCCAACATGGTTCTCGGCGCGCAGAGCATCACCGTTACTGGAACGCCCAGCGCCGTTGGCGGCACGTCGCACACCGCAAGCGTTAGCCTGACCGTGACAACAACCACCGAGTCCTTTACCATCGCGCCCACCGGCAACACCCAAACCTACTCCGTCGTCGCCGGCGGCACCGCCGCGATTTCCTTCAACGTCACCAGCGCCACCGGCTTCATCAATACCAGCAGCAGCACCACCGTAGTGCCGCTCAATTACACCTGTACCGGCCTGCCATCCGAATCCACCGGAACCTTCAGTCCCGGAAACCTCCCCTGCTCCGGTGCCATTAACGTCAGCGCGACGGCCGTCACGCTTAACATTGCAACCACCGCCCCCACGGCGCAAATGCGCGCGCCTTTGGCCCATCGCACGCTCTTCTACGCGCTGCTGCTGCCCGGCATGTTCGGAATTGTCTTCGCGGGAGCCTCGCGCACCCGCGGCACCCGCCTGCTCGGCCTGATCGTAGTTCTCAGCTTCTCCACTCTATGGCTGGGCTCCTGCGGCGGCAACAGCAGCAACAGCAGCCAGAAAAATCCGGGTACGCCAGCCGGCACTTATCCCATTCTGGTGACTGCAACCACGAATGCCCCGACAGGAGGAACGGCGCTCACGAACACTTTCACCGTGAACCTCGTCGTCAGCAACTAACCACTGTAAAACGGCGCTCCGCATTCGCGGGGCGCCTTCGTCTGCTGGATAGATTCTGAGCTCCGGACCTATCTATTCCTTACACAATCCGTCTAAGTAGTCGCAGCACAGCCGCCACTGTGGGCATACAATTAGGTTCCGCGTTTTGCCGGAGGCCGCATGAAACGCTTTATTCTCGCCGTATTGCTCTTTGCTGCTTGTCTTGCCTTGCTCGCCGCAGCTCCCGTGGAGAACTCTTCCAAACCGCAATATGACGCCAAAGGCCAGCTGCTCCGCCCCAGCGACTACCGCGAGTGGATCTTCCTCTCCGCTGGCTATGGCATGAACTACAGCCCGGCTCCCGGCAGCCATGAAATGTTCACCAACGCCTTCGTGCCGCGCTGGGCCTATCGGGAGTTTTTGAATTCCGGCAAATGGCCGCAGCAGACCATATTCGTGATCGACGAACGCGACGCCCAGAGCAAAGGATCAATCAACAAGACCGGCCACTTTCAGACCGATCTGATGGGCCTGGTCGTCGAAGTCAAGGATTCAAGTCGTTTCCCGGAGACCTGGGCCTACTTCACATTTGACGCCGATGGAAAGACAGCCGAAGCCATGCCCAAGGGAAACCCCTGCTGGTCTTGCCACGAGGCTCATGCCGCTGTCGAGCATACCTTTGTCCAGTTTTATCCCACCTTAAAGCCGGTGGCTAAGAAGTACGGTGTGTACGACGAGAAAATGGAACAGGTGACCGACGCGAAATAAGTCCCCGGAATCAACGTAGAGTATTTCCCCGCACCGCTGCGGAAATAAGCTCCTTCTCATTCTGCGTAGCCGAATGAGTGATTTTTTACCGTACTGGAGTTTCCCTCCCCTCCTGCCGATGAGGGAACTGTGAGTAAATCCTCTGCCGCGTCCGCTCCAACCCACGAGGATCCCAAAGGCATCAAGCTGCGTTACGTGGCGCGGCAACCCATTTTCGACCGCGACGAAAAAGTCTTCGGCTACGAACTCCTCTTCCGCGACGACATGGAAAACGCCTTTCACAGCGTCGACGCCGACGCTGCATCCCGCTCCACCCTCGATAGTTCGCTGCTCGTCGGCCTCGACGTTCTATGCGACGGCCGCCGCGCCTTCCTGAACTGCACCCGCGATACCCTCATCAGCGGCCTGGTTACGATGTTGCCTTCGCGCTCTACCGTGGTCGAGATTCTCGAAACCGTTCCCGTCGATGCCGAAGTAATCACCGCCTGCCAGCGCCTCAAAGAAGCCGGATACTTGATCGCGCTCGATGACTATGTCGCCGACGATCCCCGCGAACCCCTGGCCGAAATGGCCGACATCCTCAAAGTCGACTTGAAACTTACCACCCTCGAGCAACGCGCCGCGTTGGTGAAAAAGCACGGCCCCTGGCGCTGCCGCATGTTGGCAGAAAAAGTGGAAAACCACGCCGAGTTCCTGGCCGCGCGCGATCAGGGCTTCGTCTATTTCCAGGGCTACTTCCTGCGCCGCCCCGAAATGATGACCACGCACGACGTTCCCGCGAACGCCCTCAACTACGTGCGCATGCTCCAGGCCGTCTCCCAGCCCAACCTCGATGTGCCCGAACTCGACAAACTCATCAAGACCGAAGCCTCCATCTGCTACCGCCTGCTGCGCTACATGAACTCCGCCCGCTTCGGTTTTAAAAACGAAATTCATTCCGTGCGCCACGCTCTTGCAATTCTCGGCGATCGCGAAGTGCGCCGCTGGGTGCGTCTGATCGCCACCGTCGGTGCCGGCCAGGATAAGTCCAGCGACCTCGTCCTCTGCGCCCTGGTTCGCGCCCGCTTCGGCGAGCTGCTCACGCCGCTCACTCGCCACGGCGAATCCGACCTGTTCCTGCTCGGCCTGCTCTCCATGCTCGACGTCATGCTGGAGATGCCCATGTCGGAAATCCTGGACAAAATCCCGCTCGATGCTGAAACCAAGGCCGTTCTCCGCGGTAAGTCCGGCGTCCTCCGCCCCATCTATCAGCTCATCCTGGCTCACGAAAGCGGCGAGTGGGATGCCGCCCGCGCCATCTGCGATAGCCTTCACCTTGACCCAGACACCGTCGCCACCTTATATTGGCAAGCTCAAAACTGGGCCCGCGAAGTCTCCAGCGGTGCGTAGGACGGCGTCCGGCTCCCGCCTTCCGGCAACCAGGGCCGCGCTCCTCGGGCAAATCTTATCCACCGGACAGCGGAAAGCGAGCCGGAGGCCGCTCTGTGACCATTGTGCAAAACCCGTCCACTTTGCCACTTGCGTGCTTTCTCCCGGGCGAGTACCATTAAGTTGTTCTCATTGGCCTCGTTCCCGCGTAGGCCTTCCGCGTCCCAGGCCGTTCCCGGCGGCGCGACGGATCCGACAACGGATAACCGATACGCAGACTTTATATTTTTCGCCAATACGAGTTTTGCTTCACCCGATACGGCTGACAATAACCGTATCCAGGATTGCGTTTCCGCCTCACCCGCAGCTCCGCATGGGATGTGTTGAGTGAAGGCCATTGCCCACCCGGGGGAAGATACCGGGCAGTATCAAGGTACCGGCACGCCAACTTTGTGCGCCAACATTGCCGGAACTGGCCGCAACCAATGGGGACTGAATCGCAGAATCTGAACTTGGGGAATCTTAACCAATTAAGCTTTGCAACACTGCACCGGGTCAAACCCGGCCTAGCAGCTTTGAGAGGACTATGAACGCAGGACCAGGAAGACCCTCCGGTGGTGGAGGAGGCAGAAGCCGGCGCCGTCGTGGACGCCGTCCCAACAACGCTCGTGGTGCCCGCCCCGCCGGACCCAGCCAGTCCCGCCACAATCAGGATGGCATCTACACCGCTCCGATGGATCACAGCTACCGCGCTGCTTTGGCCGGCAATGGCAACAACGGCCAGGGTGCCCGCCGCGGAACCCGTCCCGGCTTCGCCGCGCCCTTCCCCCCCGCCGATCCCGAGCCTTTGCCCGCATTGCGTGAGGATTCCAACTCCCGCATCTTTGCCTTCGTCGACGATCTGTTCTTCGCCGCCAAAATTCAGGAAACCGCCCGCAAGCTCAACGTCAAGGTCGAGTTCGCCAAGAACGACAAAGATCTCGCCGAGCGCATGGCCCAGAACGGCGAAGAAAAACCCTCACTCATCATCTTCGATCTCAACAACGCCAACGCCAAACCGCTCACGCTCATTCCGAAATTGAAGAGCAAGCTCAAGAAGGGAACTTCCATCATCGGATTCCTTTCTCACGTCCAGGGCGATCTGAAGCAGAAGGCGCACGAAGTGGGTTGCGACATGGTCCTGCCACGGTCAGCGTTCTCGCAAAACCTGCCCCAGTTGCTCCGCCGCCACGGCGCGCCGGAGGACGAAAATCCAACCGTACAGTAAGCGGGACTGAGCCTAGCGGATGAACATCTCCACCAGCACGCTCGATATTGCCTGCGCGGTCTTGTCTGTGACCGTGCCCAGCTTTTTTACCAGCCGCTGACGGTCCACCGCCCGCAGCTGATCCAGCGCAACCTGGCCTGCCTTATTTCGAAACGTGAGGGTCACGCGCGTTGGATAGCTCCGCAAACTGGATGTCATCGGTGCCACCAGCGCCGTTTGCAGCGGTTCATTCATCTCGTCAGGAGAGATAATTACGCAAGGGCGGGTTTTCTTTATTTCTGATTCCTTCGAAGGCTCGAGCGCGATGAGCCACACCTCGTCCCGCCGAGGATAGCTCACCACTTCCAATCCTCACGGTCGAAAGCATTCGCCGGGACTGCATCGAGCAGCAATTCTTCAGGCGCCCGCTCGGCGGCGAAGGCCTGCTTCCAGCCATGCCGCGGATCCCGGTGCGGTGCAATGATCAGTCCCTCGGGCGTGACCCGCATCTCTACCACATCGCCCAGTCCGCATTGCGCGATCAGCGGCTTTGGTATCCGAATACCGCGCGAATTGCCGATGCGGGTAAGTTCTAATCGCATGCATACCCCAGTAATTACATTGTAATTACAGACGGTAACCGGGATCAAGTCCGATCTGAGCACGCGCGGAAGCGAAATTAAAAGCGAAGAAACTAGAAACTGAGAACGGCCCTATCCCGGAGGCCACCCCAGCGACCGCCCTCCCAGCAGATGCACGTGCAGATGAAACACCGACTGTCCCGCCCCCGGCCCCACATTCGAAACAGTCCGGTAACCGTTCTCGATATTCCGCTGGCGCGCAATCTCCGCTGCCGCCAGATGACACCGTCCGATCACTTCGGCGTCCTCAGGATGCGCCTCTTTCAGATCAGCAAAATGTTTCTTTGGAATGACCAGCACATGCGTCGGCGCCTTCGGATCGATATCCTCGAAGGCATACACATGCTCGTCCTCGTAAACTTTTTTCGATGGAATCTCGCCGCGCAATATGCGGCAAAAAAGACAGTTGCTGTCTGGATCGTTTGCCACGTTTCACCTCAGCCAAACCATAGCACGCCTTCGTGTTTCTCTGTGTCCTTCGTGGTCGACGATTTTAGACCCCGCCCGTTCCGCCAGACACCGTGGCTCCGTAGAGGTTTTCGGCTGCGTCGCGAACCGATCCGCCGCCAAGACAGCGTTGAACAGATGTCCCGATTACCCCGTAGGGACGGGCAATAAACACCTTACGTAAGAAGTTGTTTTCCGGCTTCGAAACCGTGTTGGGGAAAAGAGCATCAGACAGTCTCCGCTCCAAATTCTCCACAGAGGTTCCTATGTTCCGGAGCACCCGTATTTCCTCTCTCGCTACTTCGTCAACCCTCTTGCTCATCCTAGCCAGCCTGACGGCTGCGTCCGCGCAAGTCGAATCCGCACAAATCACCACCCTGGACTTCACCCAAACTGGTCTGGCCATCGGCACCGCTCCCTACAACAACGGAGGCAGTTCCGCCATCGTTACCGGAGACTTCAATAATGACGGCATTCTCGATGTCGTGACCATCAATCAAGCACCGAGTGAACATACTTTGTCGTTTTTCCGCGGCTTGGGCGGAGGAAATTTCGACACCACTCCTGTGACCACAACGCTGAATATAAGCTTAAGCACGGGTATGGGCGGGAATGCTTTTGGAGCTGATTTTAATCGGGACGGAAAGCTCGACATCGCCGTAGCCTCCGGAGGAGCTTGCTGCGGTGAAGCGGGCCCGGTAACCATCCTGTTGGGAAATGGCGACGGAACATTTACGCTGGGAACCAGCATTACGCCCGAGACTTCCAGTGGACCGGGCGTGGCGGCGGCGATTGCCCTGGCCGATTTTAACGGCGACCACATACCTGACATCGCGATGTCGAGCGCCAGCGGCTACACCTGGATTTACACTGGGATCGGCAACGGCACATTCAAATTAGCGGACACGCAAACCACGGGCGGCGGCGACTCGCTCGTCGCGGGCGACTTTAACGCCGATGGCCATCAAGACGTAGCCTTCGCCTCCGGCCTCGGTTCGGGCGGCAGCACGGTTGGAATATTCCTCGGCAACGGCAATGGAACCCTACAACCTCCCATCACCACCACCGTCAGCTTCGTGAGCGGCATGGCTGTCGGTGATTTCTACAACGACCGTATTCAGAGCCTGGCCGTGCTTTCCACGGTAGGTCCACCGGACGGTAACGACACCACCTACTTGGTAACGGTCAAATATTCGAATGGCGCATTGAAGGTAGGCCCGCAAAATGCCGTCACCGGCGCGGTCGCTGAGGGACCCACCTACATTGGCGCCGGCGATCTCAACGGCAACTTTGTCGATGACGTTTTCATTACCGGTGGCGGCTACCTCGAGCCGCCTTTCACCGACTACATGCTGGGCAATGGCGATGGCACATTCAAGCCGCCGCAGGCTGCTCCGTATGACTCCCAAGGCACGTCGTTCGAATATCCCGTTATTCGCGACATGAACCTGGACTCTCGTCACGATGTCAACTTTGCGTGGGATAGTCTTATCGACGACAACGGCGGCGGCGATGTATTAATCAACAACAATGCCGCTACCAACTGCGATCCTCCGCCGGCGAACAAGCTCAGTGCCAACATTTGCGTTCCAAAAAGCGGGGAGACCGTGGATTCGAGATTTAGCTTCAGAGGCGCGGGCAACGCCTTCAACGGGATTGCCAAGCGCATGGAACTCTGGATCGACGGCGCCAAAATCGGCCAGAATCTGGAGGATCAGCTGAACGTTACTGCTACTTTGACCCCGGGAACGCACACCGCGTCGTTCGTGGTGGTCGACAGCTTTGACGAATATACTTCCAGTTCGGTCACCTTCACGGCGAAGTAGCAACGCCTTCCGAGCTTGAACAACTTATCGGCAAGAAACCCCCATCCCGATATTCAAAATGTCAGGATGGTGGTTTCTTTTTCGCGCAAAAGTTTGCGTAATTACGCCGAACAGTGCTGATTCACTCTACCCGGTACTGGCCACTGCCCACTGATCACTAACCACTGATTGTTTCAGTCCAGCCTCACCAAAAACACCGCGCCTTCTGGCGTGCTCGTTTCCGCAGCCAGTTTCTGCGCGCGCTCGCGGTCGTCGTCCAGCACTCGCACCCGCACCCACCAGTCGCCCGCGGGACTGGCAAAGCGCAGCACTTTCGCCGTGCGGTATCGGCGAGTCAGATGGTCGGCGACCTTGCCGGCTTCGTGCTCATGCGGAAACCCGCCAATCTGCACCGCCCACTTTCCGCCCGTCTCCAGCGGCGCCGGCGTCTGCATCACTTCCACTTTTACTTCCGCAACTCCCGGCGCATAAACATCGAGCTTGCGCGCCGCCGCCAGCGATAAATCCAGAATCCGCCCCGGAATAAACGGGCCGCGATCCGTAATCCGCACCAGCGCCGTGTGCCCAGTCTTGACGTTAGTCACCCGTACGATCGCACCCAGCGGTAGCGTCCGGTGAGCCGCCGTCATGGCATGCATGTTATAAACTTCGCCATTCGATCCCACACGATTGTGATACGGCGGCCCGTACCAGCTCGCGCGCCCGATTTCCGTGGCCAAAGGCGTGGCGTCGGCAGGAATGCTGGGCTCGGCCAGATCGGCCTCGCTCTCCGCACTCGCCGGCAATCGATCATTCTTCGCCGCACCTTCAGGCCGCGGCGTCGTTCCAGCGGGAGCAGTTTCTGTAAGTTGTGGCAGCGGCGGTGGCGGCACATTCGCCTGTGCCTCCTTGCGATGCCCGCATCCGCTGAGCAACGTAACCGTCAGCAAAAGAATTGTAGCCAGAGCGTATGCAACCCGCCGTGAAGCCCGTCGCCCGCGCCGGCCCTTAGTGAAATCTGCGAGGTCTATTTCGGTGGGTGCGGATGCTTCTCCATGTAATCGGCGAATTCGGACAGCTTCTCCGATGCCACACGCAGGGCTTTCGTCGAGTGCTGCCGCACCGCCGGCACAACCTCGTCGTTCAGGTACTTGATAAACTCGGGAATCTCTTTCTCGATGCGTTCGGCGGCCTCGGCCACCGTCTTGCCAACCCGGGCCGACGCATCTTCCACTTTGCGGTTGAAGTCGTTCATACTCTTCCTCGATCCTGGCAGACGCCAAAAACCCCACGCGAATGTTAGGAGATGCCAAGCCTCACTATTATTTCGTGCGTCGAGCGCCGGGTCAATGGCAGGAGGTGCAGTGTCTGTGCAATCTCGCATAACGCAGGCACTTACCCAGTTGAAAAGTCTAGCATCTCTATCTTTCCAGCGTCATCCCGAAGGCCCGCGTTTTCACCAGCGGGCCGAGGGATCTCCGTCAAGCACACACCTGTACGGACTAAACACTCCAAATAACGAAAAATTTGCATCAAGGATTTCATCCTTGATAAAGTAAGGATATGCCCAAGGTGACCTCCAAGCTCCAACTCACCGTTCCCAAGGCCATCGCCGACCAATACGGCATCCGCCCCGGCGACGAACTGAATTGGATTCCCGCCGGCGACAGCATTCGGGTTGAGTTGGTGCGGCGCAAAGCCAAAGGTGGGCACGAGCTGACGACCGAAGAGAAGCTGGCGTTGTTCGATGCCGGGACAAAACGGCTGAACGAGCTGCAGGCGAAAGAATTGAAAAAAAACCAGGGCAACAGGGTCACTCGCGAAACCCGGGGCTGGACGCGTGAGGAACTCTATAACGACGAGCGGGGCTTGCCTCGTGGCTTCCCTCGTTGATACCAACATGCTCGTATACCGGTGCGATCCCATCGATCCGGAGAAGAGCGCCAGGGCCAGCGATCTGTTGCGCGAAGGAGTGGCGGCGAAAGAACTCTACCTTCCGCACCAGGCGTTGATCGAATTCGTTAATGCTGTGACCAAACGCCGGGCAGGAGGACGCTCGCTACTGAACCGGGAAGAGACGTGGCGGCAGGCGGAAGACTTGCTCAATGAATTCCCGGTGCTCTATCCGAATGAGAAAGTGTTTCGAATTGCGATGCTGGGAATGGCGGCCTACCGTTTCTCCTGGTATGACGCACACCTGTGGGCCTATGCCGAGCACTACGGATTGCCTGAACTGCTCTCCGAGGATTTTGAACATGGGCGCAAGTACGGCACCGTAAGGGTAAGAAATCCATTCCTGACGCCAGGTCTCGCGTAAGCTGGTGAGCGTGAAGGCGCGGCAATCCACTCTAGGCTTTTTTTCGGTTTCTCAACAACGCCGCTTTCGGAAAAACATTCTCACGTGGTATGAAGCCCACGCCCGCGATCTCCCCTGGCGCGCCAACCACGATCCCTACCGCGTCTGGCTTTCCGAAATCATGCTGCAACAAACCCGCGTAGCCGCAGTCATCGATCACTATCAAGAATTCCTGCGCCGCTTTCCCACAGTCGAGAAACTGGCCTCGGCTCGCGAAGCCAGCGTCCTGGCCGCGTGGAGCGGCCTTGGCTACTACCGCCGCGCCCGCATGTTGCACGCCGCTGCCAAAGTCATTGTGCGCGAGCACGCCGGCCAATTTCCTTCGACCGAAAATCAATTGCGCACCCTCCCCGGCATTGGCCGCTACACCGCCGCCGCCATCGCCAGCATTGCTTTCGGTGAGCCGACCGCAGTCGTCGATGGCAACGTCGAACGCGTTCTGCAACGCGTCGCCGGCAAACGCCTTACCGGAGAAGAACTCTGGAACCATGCCAACGATCTGCTGCATAAAAATCGCCCCGGCGATTTTAATCAGGCGATGATGGAGTTGGGCGCTGCAGTCTGCACGCCCCGTGCACCGGCATGTTTGACGTGCCCGGTGGTCGAACTGTGCGCCACGCATGGAGAACTGGCCCCGAAGGAAAAGGTAACACCGCAGAAGAAGCGCGAAATTCACTACGCGCTGAATCTCCGCAATGGAGATCGTCAAAACGGGGAAGTATTTCTCGTGCAGCGCCCGGGCGATGCGTCGCTCATGCCGGGAATGTGGGAACTGCCAGAGCGGGCAGCCGTGAACGGTCCGGGCAAACCGTCGTTCGCTCTGCGACACTCGATCACGGTGACTGATTACACGGTCGGCGTTTGGCGGAACGCGCCGGCATCGCTTGTTAGCGGGAAATGGATTCCGGCGGCGCGGCTCGGGCAAGTTGCGCTCACGGGACTAGCTCGGAAGATTCTCCGCAAAGCGGAGATGCTCTGAGGAGGCTTCCAGGACTAGAATCCCAGGCATGAGGAAACCCCTGTCGTCACTAACGTTCTCGTTGGTCGCGGCGGCTGTGTGTTTTTTCGCTGCTGTTGAGAACGCTCCAGCTCAAGGCGCAACTGGCAGCGCAGGGCCGGAAGCCGGAGTCGTATTAACCAAGTTGTCCCCGCCGGTTTACCCTCCGCTGGCGCGACAGGCGCGGATCATCGGCGACGTAAAAATATTTGTCAAAATTCGTCGCGATGGGAGTGTGGCGTCAGCGGAGTTGTTCAGCGGTCATCCCATGCTCGCGCAGGCCGCTCTGGATAGCGCCCGGAGATCGACATTCGAATGCCGCGGATGCAGTGATCCCGCGACCTCATATCCGCTGACGTATACGTTCGAAATCAAGGGCGACTGCCGTTTCGGTCCGAATTGCGAGTCCATTGAACCGCGTGCGCCTGAAGTGACGCAGTCGCAGCACCAAATCACGATCACCGACGAACCGTCGTGTACCTGCGACCTCTTCGGTACGATTACGAGAATCAAAGTTCGCTCCGCGAAGTGTCTCTATTTGTGGAAGTGCAGCTTCCGCGATGGAGCAGATAAATGAGCAGCCTGCGAACTGGCAACTGACCACCGCAACCGATCCTCCCGTCCCGCATCATCTAGAATGAAGTCATGTCAGAGCGAGGAGCTTTTGTGCGCTGGCCGCGAAACATCCTGGAGACCAACCGGAGGACGCACCAATGGCCGCACTAACGCCGGGGGTTCAAGCCCCCGATTTCGAACTCAGAGCCATGGACGGCAAGCGCTTCGTTCTCCGCGACGAACTCGCGCACGGCCCGCTGGTACTGGCCTTCTTCAAAGTCTCGTGCCCCACCTGCCAGTACGCATTTCCATTCCTCGAGCGGCTCGAGCAAGCCTACGGACACAAAGGCGTCCGCGTTATCGGCGTCTCCCAGAACGATCCCCGCGAGACTGCGAATTTCACCAAAGAATTCGGCGTTACCTTTCCCGTCCTGCTCGATGACACGCACAGGTATCCCGCATCGAACGCCTACGGCCTCACCAATGTCCCAACCATCTTCTGGATCGCGCAGGACGCGCAAATCGAACTCTCCAGCGTCGGCTGGGTGAAAGCCGACTTCGCCGAACTCAACCGCAAGATGGCTGAATTTGGGAAAGCCACGCCGGCCGTGATCTTTCATCCGGGAGAAGACGTCCGCGACTTCCGCGCCGGGTGAGGCTCCAAAAACTGATCCCGCGGTCGCGGGACAATGTCGCAGCACAATTAAAGACAGCCAGGCTCGTCCGAAAACGGGCAGGGAACTGTCGCTGGTACATCTCCGCGCAGGTCTGAAGGTCGAAGCGGCGAGTGACCTGCCGTGCAACAGCACCCATCATTCGCCTGCTGCCAAACCGCTTTGGTCCGTTACAATTCACTCAGTCTTAACAGTAAGCATTCCTGGCCAACTCATTTCTGCGCTGCTACACCGCTTTGTCGGGGAGAAGACCGATCTATGCAAGCGATCTTAAGAAGAAGTGTTCTCGTAATCATGATTGCCGCTTTGAGTCTCATGCTTTGGGCGGAGGGCGCCGCAACTCCCGCGCCCGCCGGCCTCAAGCACGATCCGGTTTCCGTTCGTCTACCCTCCGCCGCATTCGCCGCCATGGAGACGATCAATCCCGAACACATCCGCTGGCATGTTCGCTTCCTTTCCCACGATCTTCTCGAAGGCCGCGGCACCGGTCAGCGCGGCGGCGACATCGCCGCCGAATACATCGCCACGCAATTCGCCGAGTACGGACTGAAGCCCGCCGGCGAGAACGGCTCATATCTTCAGAAAGTGCCTCTCGTGGGAATCACGACGCTACCCGATACGCACTTTGTCCTGTTGCCCAAGCAAGGCGGGCCCATGGACTTGAAGCCGCTCGACGAATACGTCGCCTACGATCAGACTCAGCAATCGCAATCCGACGTAGACGCCGATATCGTCTACGTCGGCTATGGCATCGAAGCCCCCGAATATAACTGGGACGACTACAAAGGCATCGATGTCCACGGCAAAGTCCTGCTCATGCTGGTCAACGAGCCACCCTCCGACGATCCCAAGTTTTTCAAAGGTAAAGCCCTCACCTACTACGGCCGCTGGACCTACAAATACGAAGAGGCCGCCCGCAAAGGCGCAGTCGGCGTGATTCTCATCCACCGCGAAGACATGGCCAGTTATCCCTGGGAGGTAGTCCGCAACTCGAACTCCGGCGAAAAATCCTACTCGAAATTAGAAGGTCCCCCGCTGAGAGTCGCATCCTGGGTCCAGTTAGATGTAGCAAAAAAGTTGGCCGCCGGCTCCGGCATGGACCTCGACAAAATGATGGCCGACGCCCGCTCTCGCGACTTCCATCCGGTCAACCTGGGCGCGAAATTACGCGCACACATGGCCAGCAAAGTTCGCAACTTCGAATCGAACAACGTCGTCGCTATGCTTCCGGGCTCAAATCGCAATCTAAAAGACGAAGCCGTCATGTTCACCGCGCACTACGATCATCTCGGCATTCGTCACGATATGCCCGGCGACAACATCTACAACGGAGCCGCCGACAACGCCACCGGCTGCGGCATCTTGCTCGAACTTGCCCGCGCCTACAGCGTCGCCAAAGACCGGCCCGGCCGCTCGATAATTTTCGCCGCAGTCACCGCCGAGGAGCAGGGCCTGCTCGGCTCGGAATATCTAGGAAAGCATCCGCCAATTCCCGCCGGCAAGATCGCCCTCGATCTGAATTACGATGACGTGCAACCCATCGGTTCTCCGCAAGAAGTCGAAATCACCGGCGCCGAGCGCACCACCTTTTATCCCTGGGTGCAGGCAACGGCAAAAGAGTTCCGACTCGCCATTCGTCCCGACGCTCGCCCCGAGGCCGGACACTTCTATCGCTCCGATCATTTCAGCCTCGCCCGCGTCGGTATTCCATCTTTCTCCATCAACGAAGGCATGAAATTCAAAGGCCACGATGAAGCCTGGGGACTCGAGCAAAATAAGGAATACACCGAAAAGCACTACCACCAGCCCAGCGACGAGTACCATCCGGAAATGGACTTCACCGGCGACGCCGCCATGGCCCGCTTCGGCTTCGCACTGGGCTGGGAAGCCGCCAGCTTTTCAAACTTAATCGGCTGGCAAAAAGGCGACGAGTTCGAACCAGCAAGAATCAAGAGTCAGTAGCTGAGATAAATGTAGGGACAGCCGCCCCTCGGCTGTCCGCCGGCGCAGCCCGGCCTCTTCTCACCAAAACCTACCGCCTTCACCGCGCCGGGCACGGCGCTCCCGCCGCCTGCCACGCCTTCACCTTCGCCGAGAACTCATCATGCGGAATCGGCACCGGCGTCCGTCCCTCGCCCGGATTCCATCCCCACATCACCAACTTATCTTCCGTGAGATGCTCCACCAATTGGTCGATATTCCGGCTCCGATTCTGTTGCGGATCCTTGATCGATTCGCAAAGCTCCCCATCCGTCAGCCCTTCCCAAATCATCGGCATACTCGGCGGAGGCAAATGCCAACCCGGCGCTCCCGGAGGAAGATGCGCCGCGCCCAGATTGTGATCCTGATGGCACGTGCTGCATTTCACTGCCGTTACTCCAAAACCCACCGGCCCACGCCGTATATCCATCGTGTGCCGATGCGAGTCATCTCCCTGCCGAGGATAGTCACCCTTCGAATGGCAATTCATGCAGCGTGGATGCCGCAACACCGGGACGAAAGCCTCGAAAAGCGCGCCGTCGCCGGTCGCGGCGGGTGCATTCGCAGCCGTCGGCCCCGCCGCGGCCACGGGATGCCCCAGCCACATCGCAGCAACCGCGCCGCACAAAACCAAACTCCCCAGAATCCAATTTAATCTCTTCATAGCGCCTCCGACATTCGGATGGGCAACTTTCGTATCCGTTTTCCCGTCACCGCAAACACCGCATTGGCAATCGCCGGCGCCGCGCAAGGAACACCCGGCTCTCCGATGCCGCCCGATTTCTCGTGGTTGTCAACAATGTAAGTTTCAATCTTCGGGCACTCATTCATCCGCAGCACCGGAAACGTATTAAAGTTCGTCTGCTGCAATCGCCCCTTCTCGAACGTCAACTCCTGGAACAGAGCTGCCGACGCTCCAAAGATCGCTCCGCCCTCCGTCTGCGCCGCGATAATTCCGGGGTTCACATACTGCCCGCAATCGATAGCGCACACCATCCGGTGAACTCGAACATTCCCATCCTCCACCGAAACTTCGGCCACATGCGCCGAGTAACTCTCGAACGCAAAGTGCACCGCAATCCCCCGCCCCATCCCCTTCGGCAGAGGTTTGTCCCATCCCGCCTTTTGCGCCGCCAGGTCAAGCACGCCCAAGTGCCGAGGGTGCTTTTGCAACAGCCCGCGCCGGAACTGGTAAGGGTCTTTTCCCGCCGCTCCCGCCAGTTCATCCACAAAACATTCCGTCGCAAATCCCGTATGCGAATGGCCCACCGACCGCAGCCACTGCACTGGAACCCCAACCTCAGCCTGATGCGATTCCACCGTCAGATTCGGGATCTCATACGGGAGATCGTCCACGCCCTCCACAGAAGCAGGATCGTAATCCTTCCCCTTCATCATCGCGGCCGCGAACGGCGTCCCCGCCATGATCGATTGCCCCACCAGCCGCGATCTCCAACTCACCGCATTCCCGTTCGCATCCACTCCGCCTTCAATCGCGTGCAGGAACGCCGGACGATACCAACCGCCCTGCATGTCGTCCTCTCGAGTCCAGATCACTTTCACCGGCACTCCTGCAGCCTTTGCAACATGAACCGCTTCCACTACAAAATCCGATTGCGGATTCGCCCTGCGCCCAAAGCCTCCGCCCAGAAAAGTCGTATGCAACTGAACTTTCTCCGGAGGCAGCCCCGCAATCTTCGCCGCGTTCAAGCGGTCGATCGTCTGGAACTGCGAACCAGTCCACACCTCGCACGAATCGGCCCGCAAATCCACAGCGCAATTTAAAGGCTCCATCATCAAGTGCGATAAATAAGGTACTTCATAAACCGCTTCCACCTTCTTCGCCGCACTGGCCAGCGCGGCTCCAGCGTCGCCGTCTTTGCGCACGCTCGTTCCCGGCGTTTTCGCCTGTTCGCGAAACTGGTGCATCATCTCCGTCGTGCTGAAGTTCCGCATGGCGCCGTCATCCCACACCACATGCAAAGCTTCCCGAGCCATCTTCGCCTGCCAGAAAGTATCCGCGATCACGGCAATCCCCGCGGGAATCGCCACAATCTTTCTCACGCCCGGCATCGCCCGCGCCCGCGTATCGTCATAGCTCTGCACCTTCGCCCCGAAAATCGGCGGACGCGCAATCACCGCCGTCAACATCCCCGGCAGCTTGACATCGATTCCAAACACCGCCGCCCCGTTCAACTTCTCCGGCGTGTCGAGCCGCTTGATCGGCTTGCCAATCAGTTTGAAATCTTTGGGATCTTTCAACTGCACGTGCTCGGGCGGAGTCAGCTTCGCGGCCGCCGGCGCGAGTTGTCCGTACGTTAACTTCTTCGATCCGTTCACCACCGAGCCCGCTTCAGTTCGGCAATCCGTTGCGCTCACATTCCACTGCTGCGCGGCGGCCGCAATTAACATGGCGCGCGCCGCGGCTCCAGCCTCGCGGAATTGCTGCAATCCCGAATAAACGCTTGAGCTTCCCCCCGTCATCTGTATGCCAAACGCGGGATGGTTATACTTCGGATCGACCGGCGCAGGTTCGAAACCGACCTTGGTCCAATCCGCATCCAGTTCATCCGCCAACAGCATCGGCAGCGACGTATAAACGCCCTGTCCCATCTCGGAATGATTCACAATCACCGTCACTCGCTCATCCGTTCCAATCCGGACAAAAGCATTCGGCATAAAAGTTGCAGTATCGGTCGTTGGTTTATCCTTAGCCGCCTGCCCCGCCGCCAGCGCGCTGATTCCGGGAAACCGAAATCCAATCACCAGCCCGCCGCTCGCCGCCACCGAAATTTTCAGGAAGTCGCGCCGCTCCAGTTTGCGCCGGATCATCGCGCACCTCCCTTCGCTACCATCTCAGCCGCCCGGTGAATCGCCCTTCGAATCCTTGGATACGTCCCGCACCGGCAAATATTCCCCGTCATCGCCTCGTCAATGTCGTCATCGGTCGGGCTGGGCTTCTCTCGCAGCAGCACCGCCGCGCTCATCAGTTGTCCCGATTGGCAATACCCGCATTGCGGCACATCCTCCTCCAGCCAGGCCCGTTGCAGCGGATCACTCAGGTCCGGCGACAGCCCTTCAATCGTCGTCACCGATTTCCCATCCGCTCGCGAAACCGGCGCCACGCACGACCGCACCGCCTCTCCATTAATGTGCACCGTGCACGCCCCGCACTGCGCCATGCCACATCCATATTTCGTTCCCGTCAGCCCAAGTTGCTCGCGAATCACCCACAAAAGTGGAGTGGAAGGATCCACCTGAAGATCGACGCGTTTGCCATTCACCGAAAATGCGATCATTGCAATTCTCCTGATTTCTTACCGGCAAAAGCTCCTACAAAGTATCGCGATGTCAAAGTTTACATCCTTGGAGGTAAGAAGTCAGATCTGTCCATCGCACAAATCGTTTTTGGGTAGGGCACGGCTTCAGCCGTGCCGTTACGGGCCAATAAAGACGCGGGCTTTAGCCCCTGAGGGATTCGACAGCTTACTCCCCCGGTTCATTACGAGATGGCCGGCTAATCTCTGATCTCGATTATGTTGATTGGTGGAAGAACAGCTTCCCAAGCCGCTCGAAAGGAATTTAGGTCGGGATGGGAAGGGGGAATCGTGATCGTGGTCATAGTAGCTCCGACAGCCGATTGCACCCGCCTGTGCACAAACTGTGCGGGTTCGTGACCGATTCCAGCCAAAACATTTATTCTTACTGAGCGAGCCTTGTAAAGAATTGTGCTGGGGCCTACCGTATTCAGCAGAGGGAGAGTCTGACAAATGCCCAAGGCTCGCAAGACCAGACCGCTAAAGAGGAAGCAAGTCACTCTGCGACGGCGGAATCAAGCAGTTTCCTTACTCACGAAATGGGCTACCGCGTCCACGCGCGTTCAGTACATTGAAGATTCGTTGCAACACATGGGTAAAATCCACAAATTAAACGTTAGCAGTGGCGACGAAGACTTTATGTTCGTCGCCAAGTGTGGAGGCGCTCAGGCCTTGATTTTTCCACTGCTATGGATCGATGTTCGCGTCGAAGGAATCGAGGGTATGTCAGAGTCTCTGGTTATTACAAAACACGACGGAACCTCTGTGATTAGCTCTTGGGATCCACGCGAAGACGCGGAGGTTCAGGCTTCAAACAAGACTGCCGAAGCGCAACTGTCAGATTGGGCGACCCTACAAGCAGTTCTCCACATACTCTTTGTGGGGCCGTTTCCTTCGTTCTCCTTTTTGGGGAAGCTAGCTGTCCGCGAAAACAGATATTTAGAGGTTAGGAAGCAAGATTCCAGTGGTGCATATTTCGTCTCGACTCGGGATGGGGTTTGCAAAATAGAAAAGCAAGGGGAAAACGTGACGGTCCAAATAAGTTCCGACCAATACACAGTTTCTATTTCCGAAACCGAGATAACTGCTGCCGAGCTGATTCATCGGTTCCGCCCGTCAAGCCCCGCTGTGCATTGAGTGGCGGCGCTGCGTAAACTGGCAAGGGAGAGAAGAAACCATGAGCATAGAAGATGCACGAAGAAGGCTCTCTGATCTGCTTATCGAACAGAGCAGGCTCAAGGGCGAGATAGACTCGACGCACGCTAGATGGTTGAGCATTACGAATCTCGGCCACTCCCTAAGGGCGCATGAGATAGAGCATCAAAACAGAGTGGCTGTAGAATATCACATACTTATCCACGAATACGCAAGCGTTGTGATGGAGATCAATTCCCTAGTTCTATTGCTGTCCTGAAAGCGGTGTTCAATCAAGGATGCTTGCGGACAAGGATGAAGGAGATGACAGTCCATGACATACCGTTTCGCAAGTCTGCCTCGAACAAGTACCGTGAAGCAGCAATCGCGAGCACGGATCGCGATAATTCTGCTGGCTTCCAGTATAGGGCTAACAGGATGTGGCAGTTCGAACAACAATTCCAACCAGACGCCGGTAGCTCCAACTCCGACGCCGGTGGGGACTTCGATAGTGGGTAGTTGGAATATTGCCCTTACAGGTAGTGTCACGCTGGCAGACTCCCCTCCAGGAGGTCCTACAACCACCTACGTTTATCCGATGAATGGAACGCTTCAACCCACATTTGTCCCTCCAGGACAAGAAGGTACATCGTGTAGTACATCGTGGGCCCTTCTTAACCCACTGGAAAATTGGCCCAGCACGGCGGGGCCAGTTTGTCTGACTGCTTCTAACGTTGGCGTGGGTGTTCTAGGGTGGTTACCAACTATCGGCGTTTGGCCAGACGGAGACGCTGGTGTTTCTCCTACATTACTCATCGTTGGAGTAGAAAGTAACCCACCACCAGAATACAGTTCCCAAATCACGTTCTTGTATCTGGGAAGCGCCATCAGTAGCGAGAGCTTTATAGGATTTGAGGGAAATGGGCAGATTGTTAATGGTACGATGACAGGCACATGGAGTTGTGATTCTCCGACTTGGCAATCAGGGCTTCCTTGTACTGGCACTGGAACGTTTACGGGAGCACAGCAGTAAGCTCGCGGGCAGCATTCGTCACTTCCTCCTCGCCGAAAGAACCCCGGAAGTTCACTAGATAACCTCCGTAACTTTAGCCCCCGCCAGAGCCATGCTAGCCTCGATATGCACTTGTGTAATCAGTGCGTTCCACGAACTCGACATGCCTCGATTCCCCATCTTCCGCCTCGGCAAAGAGCAAGAAAAAGTCGCTCCGCCTGAATTGGTTGCCGCGGTTCCGTCCATCGTCCTCGAAAATTTGTCCGTAGGCGTCGATAACCTTCGCCACGACGTCTCCCTCAGCCCCCGCTTCGTCGACGCGGCGCGCGCCCAAATCATGCGCTTGATTGTGCGTCACGGCGAGCTCGAAGGCCTGCTCGCGGCCGAGGCTCCGCAGAAAAGTCAGGCTCCCTCGTGGATGCGCACTGCCGCCGGGCCAAGTCGCGAATCGGTTCGGACCGATCCCTCCGATTGGAAACCCCTGCTTACCGAACTCCATCTCGCGGCCCTGAATCGCGCCAAGAAAGAAGAAAAGCTTTCCATCGACCTGCTCGCCCGCCTGGCCGTCACCAAATTTCTGCGTACGGAAATGTCCCAGCAATTCCCGCAGGTCCTCGAGCGTTGCCGCGTTCTGCTCAAAAACTACGAGGGCATCCGGCAGGGCAAGGCAGTGGAGTACCGCGAACGCGTCGCCGCCTTCCAGGTCCGCAAAAAAATCATCCTCCGCAAAACCGGACAAGAGCTCTTCGAGACTCTCCGCGCCATCGAAAAAGAAACTCTCGCCCGCACCCGCCGCTCATTTTTTGGCGAGCCCCAAGCCGGCGATCCAGGCTCCGCCGCTCTCCGCAGCTACGGTCTCTTCGTGAACCGCCTCGCTTTTTCCGAAGACGGCCGCGACGATTACCTCTGCGCCGAACACTACGTCATGCTCGGCAACTGGGACCGCGATCCCGATCGCTATCTCCGCCTGCAAGATGTTGTCTGGAATTTCCTGCGCTCGCTCTATGGCGAAGAGACTACTACCGAGACCATCGATTCCTGGCTCTGCGCTCCGGAAAATACACGCGCCTTAGTCGGCACCGGCACTCCCGATGAGTCGTCCCCAGAAGGCCTCGCCCAACAGGATCGCTTAACCAAATGGGTTCGCCTGCTCGAAGACGAGCAAGTGATGGAATGCGTCATCGCTTCCTATCACACCGTCCCGCTGCTCGGAGAATACGCTCCGCGCATCAACCCGCAGCAATTAAAGAACGCTCTCATCTCGCGTCCCGAGTGCGACCGCGTCGAGCGCATGATTCAGGAGCACGGCAAGCTCTCGCCCGCCAGCCTCTACGCCGCCGTCGCCAAAGTCGCCGCCTGCCGCGGCGCCGAGCGCGCCAAAGTCGCCGCCCGCTTCCTGCAGGATTTCTCCCACTACCACCGCGATCTCCGCCGCCTCGAAGTTCTCAACGCCGCGCTCGATTCCATCAACCTCGTCGCCACCGACAAGCTCCGCGAACTCTCCCGCATGAACGGAACCCTTTACGAATTTCTTCTGCCCGATGAGCAGCCCGTGCAGCCCGAAGAAGTCCGTGTCCTGCGCCACGTCGTCCTTAAAGCCGATGTCCGCGACTCCACCCGCCTCACCCGCACTCTCATGGATAAGGGTCTCAACCCCGCCTCCTACTTCAGCCTGAATTTTTACGATCCCGTCAACAAGCTGCTCGGCAAATACGGAGCGCAAAAAGTTTTTCTCGAAGGCGATGCCATCATCCTCGCCATCCTCGAACGCGAAGGCGAACCCGGCCTCGCCGTCAGCCGCACCTGCGTCCTGGCCCGCGAAATCATCGAGATCGTCCGCGGCTACAACCAGCTCATGCAGCGCTCCGGCATGCCCGAACTCGAACTCGGTATCGGCATCACCTTACAGGAAACCGCTCCGCTCTACCTCATGGATGGCGAACGCCAGATCATGATCTCCGAAGCCCTCAACGAGAGCGACCGCCTTTCCTCCTGCAACAAGCGCGCCCGCAAAATCATGGAATCGCAAGCCGGACCCTTCCACGTCTACGTCTTCCAGCCGCAGGATTCCCCCGCGACCGCAGACCAGCCGAATCCCGAAGACTCCGTCATCAGCTACAACCTCGGCGGCATTCGCATGAATCAAGCCGCCTTCCGCAAACTCGAGCAGGAAATCTCCCTCGTCCCGCTCGCCGTAAAACTGCCGCCCGCTCTCGCCTCCGACAAAGGCGAGTACCGGCTCTCCAGCGGCGTCGTCCCCGTCGACCGCGATATCTTCCGCAAAATCGTCGTCCGCGAAAGCCGCATCCCCAACGTCAACCCCGAGGATTTTTCCGTCCGCGGCTGGACCGACCGCACCTACTACGAAATCTGCACCGACCCCGCCATCTACGCCGCCCTGGAAAAAAAGAAGTCCGCAAAAGCCTAAGCCGCCTTCTCAACAAGACTGTCATCCTGAGGACCGCGCCCTTTGCGGTCCGAAGTGCCTGCCCTGAGCCTGTCGAAGGGACCTATGTAGTCGCTTGCTGTGAAACCAACGCCCGAGCAGGCACAGAGCTTTTGGGTGGCGCAGCGCTTCCCAGCGCTGCGATAAACGCCCCGCGACTGAGGGCTTCAGCCGCTGAGGAGCCCGCCGCTGCTTCCTCCGCCCAAGCGCACAAACCGCCGCCCCACCGCACTCCAGTCCCGCAGGGACGTCAGACAATAGCCCCGAGCCTCGCTTCGGATTTTAAGGACGCCGCCTGACTAACGCCCTCGCCTTCCTCCTCCCTACGCCAATCCCAACCACTCCCATGCCTCCCGATACCCTTCCCACCTCGGATTCCTGCTCTTCAAGTCCGGAAAAAACCTCAAACTCTTCATCCCTTCAAACGCCGCGATCGGCAGCAGGTACCAAATCTCGCGCCCATCTTCCTCAATCACCACCCGCGCCGCCAGCACATCGATCTCCTCCGCCGTATAACTCTTCTTCCCTTCGTCCCGCGTCGCGTAAACCGGCTGCACATCGTATCCCCCGCCATTCAACCTTCCCGTAGCCTTCACCTGCACCCGCAACAGCCGCCCGCCTCGTCCCGCACCCACAATAAAGTCATACTTCTCGCTGTCGCCCCACGGAATCGCCACTCCCAATCCCAGCGTTCCCGCCTTCAGCAAAAACGCCGCCTGCGACAACTCCCCCATCCGCTTCGGATTCCTCTTCCGCCGCTCCAGCCACCCATCCCCCGGCTCCTCCGCCACCGCCATAATCCACGGAATATATCCCGGAACCGCATCCCCATCCCCGCCACCGCTCACCGCCATAAACACTCCTCCGCGCCCGCACCGCCAAACAGACACCGCGCCGCCTGAACTCGACAAAATTTCCCACCAATACTTCCAATATTCCCCGCCCGTCAACCAACGTCCAGGTCATCCCGCCAATTATTTCGAAAGATTTCCACAACGGGAAATAACGAGCTCGTGCGGAACGGACACTCCCTTCGGCAAGCTCAGGGCAGGCTCTGTCCGTGGCTCTTGACGTTGTTTTTGCCTTTGACGTTGGGGAGATTCGTATTCGGGGTATGCCTTCAGGCATACCATAAGTGCCCACCACACCCCAGCCGCGAAGCGGCGGCAGAATGCAGCCCACGGCGCAAGCCGTGAGTAAGACCCCAAAAAATAGGAACCGAGTCCCGGCAGGGACAGCAGAGAAAGAACGTGTGGAACGGACACTCCTGTCCGTTGCCTTTGATTTTGATAGCACCACCCGACCGGCATCATCCCGAGCGCAGCCGTTCTTCAGGCGCAGCGAGGGATCTCGCGCGCATCTCCAACTCTGCGACTCCCAATGAACCTTGTCATTCCGAGCCCTTCACAGCCGCGATCAGCGGCGAGTACGGCGAGGAATCCGCAGTCCCCTGACGCCACGAGAACTCGTGTGGAAGCGGGCGCCCTCGCCCGCTTGCCTTTGATCTTGCCGCCGACCCGCCCCGTCCGCCCTCTTTTGCTTTCGGGTGGCGCAGCGCTTCAGCGCTGCGATAAACCGTCCCTCGACCGAGGGCTTCAGCCCCCGAGGAGCCACCGTTCACAGCCGCATAATTCGAGCGCACAAACCGCCCCACCCCACTCCAGTCCCGCAGGGACACCAGATAATAGCCCCGAACGTAAGTCCGGCGTAGGACGACAGAGTAGAAACGCGTGGAACGGACACTCCTGTCCGTTGCTGTTGTTCTTGATTCTGAATGCGCCTGCACCTCACCAGAAAGGTGGGAACCACGGACTCCTACGCCACCGCTCTTGATATTGATGTTGCTTCGGCCTTGTCCCATTGAACGACGGCAGAGAAGCAACGTGTGGAACCGACACTCCTGTCCGTTGCCCTTGATGTTGATCTTGCCGTTGATTTCGGGTGGACAGCGCTTCAGCGCTGCGATAAACCGCCCCTCGACTGAGGGCTTCAGCCCCCCGAGGAGCCCACCGTTTCACAGCCCCATAATTCGAGCGCACAAACCGCCCCACCCCACTCCAGTCCCGCAGGGACGCCAGACAATAGCCCCGGACGTAAGTCCGGGGTAAGCCTCAAGAAGAGGAACCAAGTCCCGTCAGGGACGGCAGAACCCGCGCATCGCACCGCCGGTCCTTTGTGATAAAAGTAGGACCCATGCTTAAATCTCGTCACACCGTGGAGGCGGAAAATGGGTGAGAAAGAGTCTCTTCAGTACCTGGAGTCAGAGCTAGCCAAGCAGGTCGCGGCATTCGATGACAGCAGAAAATTCTACCGCCGGCAAAACTACCGCACGACAGTTGCGACAGCTGCGATATCTGCCGCCACCACCGTCTTCATCGGCGTAAGCCAGATTCTTCACTCCGAAAAGCTTTCGATCCTTTCCCTCATTTGCAGCGCAGCAATTACGGTTGTCGCCGCTTGGGATGGATTTCTTCGCTCTCGCGACCTGTGGGTTCAAAAGACAGATACCTGGATGGGCCTACAGAACCTTGAAGCTCACATAAAATACGCCAAGGCAAAATCTGAGGATGTGCTGCCACAGGAACAGGTGGACGATTTCTACAAACGTTTCGATCAGGTCCTCATGGGTGAACACGAGCTTTGGAAGAAAATACGAGGCACTCAAACACAACCCGCATCCACCAAGCAGCGAAAGACGACCTGAAGATACGGAGTTGCGCGCATGCCAGCCCCAGCGCCGCGTAGGCTTCCTCATTTCGCGGAAGAGCAAACGGTAGAGCAGGCCTTCCAGGACCCAAACACCTTGACTGACGGTGGCCTTGAAGCCTAATCTTGGTGCTTCGCGGGCCCTTAACACCTAACGGATGACCTCTAGGACGATGCCGAATCCGATCACGCATCGGATCCACAGTAAAGGAGAGTTTTATGTCCTACCCTCCGCCCGACTACATTGCCCAGCAAGGTGCCCTTTTTGCTCAGCAGGTGAAGGTTGAAGTCGACCGACTCAATGCTGAGTACAAAAAACAATTGGACGCCGAAGTTGCCAAGATGATCACGGACCTGAAACACGACGCGGCCTCGCGGATTCGACCAATCCTTGTTTCAGTGATAGCGGTGATCGTGGCGGGATTTGCATTGCTCGCCTATGCCCAAACACGCTCTCTCAACAATACATACATCGAATTCCAGAACGGAGTCATGGCCCTCCAGAAGGAAGTGCTCGCCACATCGAATGGAATGGGCGAAAAGGCTGCTCTGGTTGATGCGGCGAACAAAGAGCTTGAGGCGGAGACGCGCCTGCTGGGGAACACAGGCAACCAATACCAGAGTCGGCTGCAGGGGCTCGAGAGCGCGCAGAAGGAACTTGACACAGAAACGCACCGGCTAGAAAACACAACAACCGACTACCAAGACCGGTTGAAATCGCTCGCGGACGCACAAAAGGAAACCGACGCCCTGACGAAGAGGCTTGAGCAGCTAGCTAGCGATTACGAGGCCCGACTGAAGAAGCCCGTTTCCGCCACGACAAAATGATGGCAGAGCCGCCGGGCAGCGCTGGGTGCCCGGGCCTGCTCCATCCCCTACCTCACTCCCAACTGCCAAAACAAAAACGAATAAACATCCGTACTCTCCTCAATCTGTTTGGTCACCGGTTTCCCCGCCCCATGCCCCGCCTTGGTCTCAATCCGCAACAAAATCGGACGCGTCTTACTGCTCCCATTCTTCGCCTCATCCTGCATCAAAGCCGTCATCTTCTTGGCGTGCATGGGATCGACGCGCGAATCGGAATCCGCCGTCATAAATAAAATCGCCGGATACTCCACCCCCGCCTTCACATGATGATACGGCGAATAAGCATAGATCCACTTGAACTGCTCCGGATTATCCGCGCTTCCGTACTCCGGAATCCACAACTTCGCAATCTGAAAATTCTGATACCGCAGCATATCGAGCAGTGGCACCTGGCACACCACCACCCGAAACAAATCCGGATGCTGCGTGATCATCGCCCCCATCAGCAGCCCGCCATTTGACCCGCCCTGAATCGCCAGATGATCCTTGTCCGTATATTTCTCCGCAATCAGATGTTCGGCTGCGGCAATCATGTCGTCGAAAACATTCTGCTTCTTGTCCAGCATTCCCGCCCGGTGCCAGTCCTCGCCAAACTCCGCCCCACCGCGCAAATTCGCCACCGCATAAACTCCGCCATGCTCCATCCACAAATAAGCCGTGCGGCTGAATGACGGAGTCAGGCTCACGTTGAACCCTCCATAAGCCGTGAGCAGCGTGGGATTCCGCCCATCCTTCTTCATGCCTTTCTTGTTGACCACAAACATCGGCACCCGCGTCCCATCCTTCGATTGGAACCACTCCTGGTTCACCTCGTAGGCCGAAGGATCAATCGAAGGCGCATCCACCTTCTCCCACTGCGACGTCGCGCCCGTTTTCAAGTCGTACCGATAAACGCTGGGCGGAACGGTGAATGACAAAAACCCATAAAACACTTCGTCGCGGTCCCATTTTCCTTCCGACCCAAATACCGTGCCCAGCGCCGGAAGCGCCAGATCCTTCAGCATCGTCCCATCGATGTTGAAAATCTTTAGCTGCGACGCTGCATTCTGCTCGTACTGCGCAAAAAGTCTTCCGCCCCAAACTCCCACTCCCTGCAATACCGAACCCGTCTGCGGAATCAACTCTTTCCAGTCGTCGCGCTCATAGTTGCCCGCTTCCGCCACAAAGACGCGGTAACGCGGAGCATCCTCGTTGGTCGTGATGTAAAGCCTTCCGTTGTACACCGACCCGTCGTAAAGAAAATTCTTTCCCGTCGTGATCCGCGTGGGTGGCGTGCCCTTCTTCAGATCCATCAGGAACAGCTCGCTCTTGGTCCAGCCCTGCTCCACCGTGATCAGCAGCAAGCGCCCATCATTATCCAGAGTGACGTTTGGCCAGTCCTCCGCATCGCGTCCCTCGCCAAATATCTTTGTGTCCGTCTCCGGATCGGTTCCCAGTTCGTGATAAAACACATGCCGGTTGTACATCTCCTGCCCATCCGGAACATCGCCCTTCTTCGGATAGCGCGTGTAATAAAATCCGGAATTATCCGGCATCCACGCAATGCTGCAAGCGCGCGTGCGCTCAATCGTATCCGGCAGCGCCGTGCCGGTTTTGGTTTCAAGAATGTGCAGTGTGCTCATCTCCGATCCACTCGGAGAAGTTCCGTACGCTAAATATTTTCCATTCTCCGAAGGATGGTACCAATCGAGTGCAATCGTCCCATCCGCTGCCAGTTGATTCGCATCCACCAGCACTCGATCTTTTCCGTCCAGCCCTTCCCGCACATAAAGCACCGGCTGGTTTTGCATCCCCTCGCGCCGCTGATAGAAATAGTATTTCCCGCCAATCTCCGGCGCCGTCAGGCTGCCGATGCTCAACAGTTCCGTCAGCCGCTTATGAATCGCATCGCGCCCCGGCAGCGGATCGAGCGCCCCCCGCGTGTACGCCATCTCTTCCGCAACCCACTTCTGCGTCTCCGCCGATGTCCCATCCTCCAGCCAACGGTAGTTGTCGACAATCTTCACTCCATGCACCGTCTCCTCCAGCGGCCGCTTCTCCGCCTTCGGCGGAGCAGCGTCCGCTGAATCTTTAGCATCGCCCGCCGCATAAACCATCGCAGCCAAACCCAGCAAAGAAATAAAAGCAACGGCAATCGAAATCAATCGCACCCCTCCACCCATAGCTCACCTCGCAACCATTCAGCCTACCAAAAAAACCACCGCCAGAGTTCCCCCCCGCGCCCTCAAATGTTATGATTGAACCCGACAGAAAGCGCGCGCTCCGCGCGCGCTTTCTCACACTCCTCAGTAGCTCAATGGCAGAGCATTCGGCTGTTAACCGAAGGGTTGTAGGTTCGAGTCCTACCTGAGGAGCCATTCTTTCAATGGCTTACGGCGGTGCAAATTACTCGCAAATCTGCTGAGTCAATCAGCATCACTCCAGCTGAGAGCCTATAAATCCCAGGCGGTGCGGCTGAACAGGCTGCGGAAAAAGTGATTTTCCGTCGCATGTGTTATCTCAGCGGCTATAAAGCCTGGCAATTCAAAATGGGCAAGTTATCGCAGCGGTGAACCCTGCGCCACACGAAGGCGAGGGCGGCAGCCTAGGTCCAATAAGTACGGTCGAGGGAGCGGTATTGGATGGCTTCGGCGATGTGTTTGGGATCGAGGTGGGGGGCGTCTTCGATGTCGGCGATGGTGCGGGCGACTTTCAGGATGCGGTCGTGGGCGCGGGCGCTGAGGCCTTGCTGCGTCATGGCGCGTTCCAGCAGGCGTTCGCAGTCGGCGGAAAGTTCGCAGAAGGTGCGAATGTGGCGGGAGGACATTTGGGCGTTGCAGTAGATCTTTTCGCGAGAGGCGGAGAAGCGTTCGAGTTGTTTGGCGCGAGTGCGGATGACGCGGTCGCGGATTTTGGCGGAGGATTCGGGTTCGTTGGTGGAGCGCATCTCTTTGTAATTTACGGCGGGGACATCGATGTGAATATCGATGCGGTCCATGAGCGGGCCGGAGATTTTCGAAATATAGCGTTGGATCATGGGCGTGGTGCAGGCGCACTCGCGGGTGCGGTCGTTGCGGAAGCCGCAGGGGCAGGGGTTCATGGCGGCGGCGAGCATGAAGCGCGCGGGAAACATCAGCGACATGGCGGCGCGTGAGATGGTAACGGTGCCATCTTCAAGCGGCTGGCGCAGGACTTCGAGAACGTTGCGGGGAAATTCCGGGAGTTCATCGAGGAAGAGCAAGCCGTTGTGCGAGAGCGAGACTTCGCCGGGGCGGGGGATTGCGCCACCGCCGATCAGGCCGGCGTCGGAGATGGTGTGATGCGGGGCGCGATAGGGGCGCTTGCCGACCAGGCCGCTGCCGGGGTCGAGGACTCCGGCGACGCTGTGGATTTTGGTGGTCTCGAGAGCTTCTTCGAAAGTGAGCGGGGGGAGAATGGTGGGCATGCGCTTGGCGAGCATGGTTTTGCCGGAGCCGGGCGGGCCGATCATTAATATGTTGTGGCCTCCGGCGCAGGAGATTTCGATGGCGCGCTTGGCGGTTTGCTGTCCACGTACGTCCTTGAAGTCGACGAGGAATTCCTGGTTTTCGCGCAGAAGGGCGTCACCATCGGCTTTGAGGGGGACGATGCCGTTGCCGGAGTTTACGAAGTGGATCACGTCGAGGAGAGAGCGGACGGGATAAACATCGACACCGCCGACCATGGCGGCTTCTCGGGCGTTGGCTTCGGGAACGACCAGGCGGGAGATTTTTCTGGTGCGGGCTTCGAGGGCGATAGGAAGGGTGCCGCGAATGCCGCGGACGCCGCCATCGAGAGAAAGCTCACCGATGAAGAGGCAGTCGTCGATTTCTTTGCGGGTGAGGCCACCGTAGGCACCGACGATGCCGAGGGCCATGGGCAGATCGAAGCCGGAGCCTTCCTTCTTTATGTCGGCAGGGGCGAGGTTGATGGTGATGTGGGTGGGAGGAATGTCGTAGCCGCAGTTTTTGAGGGCGGCGCGGACGCGGTCGCGGCTCTCGCGGACGGCGGCGTCGGGCAGGCCGACGGTGTGAAAGTGGTCCTGGTCAGTCTTGATGCCGGAGCAGTCGACTTCGACTTGAATGATGTTGGCGTCGATGCCATAGACTGCGGCGCTGAGCGTTTTATAGAGCATTGAGTACGCGGGATCTCGTGCCAGGGTCGGCACACCAAGGGCTGATCCGGGGAATGTCTACGTTAGGCCTTCGTGGCAGGAATACGCTGTGACGGATGTCACGGGGTGAGGCTGTGGATTGTGAGAGAGAATTACTCTGGCGAGCTGGGCCGCCTGAAACTGAGTAGTCAAAGCCTGATTGGCTCGGGTCAAGGCGCTCAAATCATTGAGAAGTGTCCTAGTTTTGTCCAGCTAATCTGGGCTGTTTTCGCCCGAAAACGTGTTTGGTAACGCGTAGCATATCCGGGGTGAATTCGCGGATGACATTCCCGGCAGTATCCAGTCCGAGCGCTGTCGTTCCCCGCAACGCCGCGTCGCCGTCTGTAGCATGCAGGACCGGATACCACAGGTTGGAGACAAATCCTGCGCCATAAGCGCTGCCAACCCGCCAGTAGTTGACGGTTCTGCCTCCGTTGTCCTTCTGCGTCACCAATGTCTGAGCGAACGCGTGTTTTAGTCGCGGCCAGGGTCCGCGCCGCTCTGAGGGAAAGTATCGCGGATCAAGCCGCAGCGGGGCATCGATCCCGAAACTTAGAATATTCCTGACAGCAACGCTGTACCCGTACGCCGAGGCGTATCTGCGGCCCAATCCCGATGCTCCCTCGGGCCACTCGCTCGGGGCATCTCGCGCTTGTTGGATCGCGGCCACGACGCCGGGTAAGAAAAGAGATGAGCCATCATAGAGCCGGCGCAAATGAAATCCGAACTTCTCGCTGACGGTCAACCCCACATCGGGGGAAACAGTTCCAGTCGCAAGGTTCACAGTCCAAGCGTGGGGCGTGATCTCCTCATTCGGCGGCAGAAGGGGTATGCTTTGGGGCTTCCCAATCACGCTTTGTCCTTGGATAACCCCTGATTGCCCTTCCGCCGGAGCCGTCGCTTCCTGCTGGGATGTTTCCGTAGAACGAAAGGCAACATTCACTAGCAGGGGCGTGGTGTACCTGTCTGCCCGCGGCCCGGACGATTGGTCCGTTTTATCGATCTCGATGACCGATTGACGATCCTTGGCTAGTACCAGGGCCGGTATCTCAAATCGCCCCTGAGCATCTGTTAGCACAAAACCCGCCCGATTCTCCCAATCGAAGCACCGTGGAACAACTCGAACCCTGCGAAATGCGAGTACATGACCCTTTTCGTCGTGGAGCACGCTCTTGAATGGTTTGGCTTGGTCGGGTTCTTGCAGTTCGATATCAACCTTTGTCTGACGAGGCACCACGACGGTCTTGCAGCCCGGTAGATACTGTCCTGAATTGTCTACTGCGACGAGCTCGTAAGTTCCCGTGCGGAGGGCTAGGAACTCGTATGCTGCGGTAAATCGGTCTACAACCTTTGACGCGAACGAATCTGAGTCGTTTTGGGGATCGCACCCGCGAGGAGGGTTGTGAGGCGCACAAATATTGACACGCGCCGAAGTGGCCGCTGCACCTCTGGGAGGTGGTCCCCAAACCTTTCCACCGACTTCTACCTGTTCCTGGGCATTTGAAACAAGCGTCAGCCCGAGAGCAAGAACGACCCATTGGAATGAGTTCATTATTGGTTGCACTCCCTTCTCAACTTATCTCTTAACCGATCAACTTTCTCACCGTATCCAGGCTGGGAGGACTTCTGGCGGACATACTCTAAGTCAGTTAAAAGAACCGAGCAGGACTCGGGTGACGATACCAAAATGGTTCCGTAAGACTGAAGAGCCTGGTCGCTCTCAAATGTCACGGCGAGGTTTCGTAGAGCCACTCGGCAACGACCGTAGGCGCATCCGTTTAACAGCGGACAAGCAGCATCGGCGACTTCGGAGGAGGTTTCGATTGGCCGATCACCAGCGCCAAATCGTTCCACGAGAAGATTGGCAACCACATCCTCCTCGGAGTTTGAGAGGCCGGACGATATACCTGTCAGCGCCTGGTAGGCGCCAAAACGGAGGTGATCGTTCTTGTCCGCTCGCGCAAAATCGCTCAATTCATCCAGCAACTGCATGCGTGCGTCCGCATCCCCGGCATCCATCCAGCGGTTGGCGGCGAGCCTTCCGAACGATTGCATTTTGGTCGAAATCGCGGGATCGACCGAGCCGCCCAGCAGCAGGCGCAGCGAGGGCAGCGAACTCTTGCCGTAGGCCGCTAAAGTAATCGCCGCGATCTCCTGTTTGCTGGGGTCGTTATTATCGAAGGCCTCGAGAGCTTTCAAGCGCAGGTTGGTCTCCTCAGTCGCAGTTTTTTCCCTGTCCAAGGCCTGCTTCTGCTCGTCCATCGTATGCACATAGTAAAAGGAGACGGCAGACAGCAGTAGCGTTCCGATTCCCGTGAGCACGGGACCAGTGTCCTTCATTAGGTCCAGCGCCCTTCGCGGCGGGGCCTGCGGCTTGTCAACGTGTACCCGGATAATGTGAATCCCCATAGTGAAGCGTTCTCCTGGGCGGGCAAATGCTTGGGCGATATATTCCTCCGTCTCCTGAGCGCTGTCAATGATCACCAATGTGTTTTTATGGGAGCCTCGCCCCGCCCGCTGGCTAGGCGCAAGCCCAAGCCCATGTGGCGACCATACAACGGAGGAAGGGTGCGAGCCTGACTTGCGGCGAACCTATTTCTCCAACAAGCAAGGCTGTTCATGGGCTGGCTTGGGCAGTACGATGTTTTAGGTTCTTGGTTCTAGTTCTTAACGAATTTAGAAGGGACCGTTTTTCCGTCTGGGGAAACGGGTGGTTCCTCTATTATGCAGGGCTCCTCGGAAGATCCTCGACACCCCCGGCCTCCGCGAAATTTAGAGCGCGAAGAATCCCAGCTTTGGCGGTGGATTTTGCTGTTCATGGTTTTGCTGGCGGCGGGATTTGCCGCGCTGGCGTGGGAGCGGCTGGAGACTTTGCCGTACCATCTGGGGCCGGTGGCGGTGGGGGTTCTGGCGTTGTCGGTGCTGCTGGCGGTGTATGCGTACGGGCGGCGGAAGGAAGTGGGCGAGCTCAAGATATTGCTGAGGGATCTGGAGCAGCATGTGGGCGCGGCGCCGTCGGAAGAGCAACTGGATCAGCTCAATGAAATGATTGCGCGCTCGCAGCGCAATTTTAAGGAGCTGATCGATTCGATTGATGAGGCGGCTTGCGCGGCGTCGCTGGACGGGACTTTGCGCACGGTCAATAAACGGGTGAGCCAACTGGTGGGGCTGCCTTACACGGCGATTGTAGGACAGAAATTTTTCGAGCTGGTGGAGGAGCCGGCGCGCGCTCGCGTGGAAGCCGGACTGGTGCGGTTTTTGGAGAAGCGGCATTGGTCGGGCACGGTGCGGGTGCGGTTCAAGAACAATACTCGTGCGTTTTATTTCGATTGCGTTTTGAATGCGATCGTTAAGAGCGACGAGGTTGTGGGAGTAAGCGCTCTGGGAAGAGATGTGACCGAGCAGCACGAGAAAGAGCTGCGCTTTACCGAATTGTTTGAGACGTTGCAGGAGGGGGCTTATTTCAGTTCGCCGGAGGGCAGGCTGCTGGAGGCGAATCCGGCGCTGGTGAGCATTTTGGGATATGCGACGAAAGAAGAGCTGCTCGCGCTTGAGCCTGGGCAGTTGAATTTCGATCCGGCGCAGCCAGCGGTGTTGGGGCGGGCTGCGGATGATCGCGGCGGCGCGCGGGCAAGAGAGATTGTGTTGCGGAAAAAAGATGGAAACGCCGCGGCGTTTTTGGAATCATCGCGCGCGGTTTGGGACGATGCGGGAAAGTTGATCCGCTACCAGGGCACGCTAGTGGATGTGACCGAGCGACGCAAGCTGGAACGGCAGGTGGCGCAGCAGGAAGAATTCAGGCGGAGATTGCTGGAGAGTTTTCCGGATCTTATTTTGGTGGTCGACCTGGAGGAGCGGTACACGTTTGTGAGTTCGCGGGTGGGAGATTTACTGGGGTGTGAGTCCGGGGAGTTGCTGGGAAAGAAGATCTCTGAGACGCCGGGGCACTCGCCGGAATTGGCAGCGCTCTACCGCGATGTGGTTGCGGGGGCGAAGGCCTTCGGGACGGCGGAATATGGGGCGCGGCGCAGCGACGGGAGTGGACAGTCGATGCGGGCCTCGGCCAGCCAGTTTTTCGACGCGGATAACAAGCTTGCGGGCGTGATTATTTCCGTGCGTGACATCACGAGAGAAAAGAAATTCGAGCAGCAGGTGGTGCAGAGCGAACGGCTGGCGGCCATGGGAGCGATGATCGGAGGTGTAGCGCATGAACTGAATAATCCGCTGACCAGCATTCTGGGCGTTAGCGAACTGCTGCAGGACAGTCAGACTACGGAGGCGGGGCGGAAGCAGATTGCGATCTTGCAGCAGCAGGCGCGGCGGGCGGCTGAGATTGTTCACAACCTGACGTATTTTGCGACTCCGCCGACGCCGGGAAAGACTCGGGTGAATCTGGGCGATGTGGTGGAGCGGACGCTGAATCTGCATTCCTATTCGCTGCGCAAGAACAACATCACGGTGGATTTTATTCGTGAGCCGGGGCTGCCTTTTGTGCAGGGCGACCCGCATCAGGTGATGCAGATTTTTCTGAATTTGGTTTTGAATGCGGAGCAGGCCATTCGCGAGGTGCGCGAGAAGGGGACGATACGCATCCGGCTGGGAGTGACGGGGGCGATGGTGTGGGCGAGTTTTCTGGACGATGGTCCGGGGATTGCGCCGGATGTTCTGGGGAACATCTTCGATCCGTTTTATACGACGAAACGGCCGGGGCGCGGGACAGGGTTGGGGCTGAGCATTTGCAAATCGGTGATGAAGGAACACAACGGAACGGTGGAGGCCGCGAATGCGCCGGGAGGTGGGGCGGTGTTTACGGTGACGCTGCCAGCGGCGGGCTGATCTTTAAGAGCGATTACCGTATTCGGTCGACCCTCTGCAGCAGAACAATAGGCTCAAATCAATCCTCTGGACTTTGTTGCGGCACGGCGAGACAATCGAGCGGTCCGAATTCCCGGAGGTTCGTATGCGTTTGACAATAGCTTCTAGTCTCATAGTTCTATCGGCTCTCGGGTGCTTCGCTCAGACTACCGAACACGGGCGCGTAACCGGAACCGTGCTCACCCAGGAGGGCCAGCCTGTTAAAGACGCCAGCGTATGTGTGGTTGTGTGGACAAACGGATCGAACGCCACTTGCCGCGACACGACCGATGAGGAGGGGCGTTTCGATATTAAGAGCACTCCGATGGGCACTTTCCATGTCACTGCCAGCAAGGAAGAAGACGGCTACTCTATGGGGGTGGAAGGCCAAGCAGGCGGACAGGAGGTTAATCTTACCGCCGCAAATCCGTCCGCCGATGTTCTTATAAAGTTGGGGACCAGGGCGGGTATATTGATCGGTTCCGTCAAGGATAGCGTGACCGGCAAGCCCGTTGACAAGATTCAGCTTAACTATATTTCAACGACCGGAAATGGCGCCGGTACCGCCTTAGGCTACGATCACGGAGCATTCCGATTTAATCTTCCGACTGCCGATGAGTACATCTTCCTGGTCTCGGCCCCGGGCTATAAGACCTGGTTTTACCGCGATGCCGATCAGGACGCGTCTTTGCATCTGGCGTCGGGCGAGCAAAAGAATCTCGATATCTATTTGGTCCCGAAACCAGACAAGGGCAAATAGTCTCGAAACGCTTCTTCGTTAATCGTAGGAAATGTGCGGGTATTCCGTCCCTAGCGCTCCACCGCCATCGCCACAGCATTTCCGCCGCCGAGGCAGAGGGCGGCGATACCGCGCTTCGAGTTGCGGCGGGCCATTTCGTAAATCAGGGTGACGAGGACGCGCGCGCCGCTGGCTCCGATGGGATGACCGATGGCGACTGCGCCGCCGTTCACGTTGACTTTGTTGAGATCGAGTCCAAGTTCGCGGGTGACGCCGAGGGCTTGCACGGAGAAAGCTTCGTTGAGCTCGTAGAGATCGACGTCTTCGTTTTTCCATCCGGTTTTTTCCCAGATTTTTCGCACGGCATCGACGGGAGCCATCATCACCCATTTGGGTTCGACGCCGCTGGTGGCTTGGGCAACGATTCGAACGAGCGGCTGAACGCCGAGTTCTTTGGCGCGCGTGGCGCTGGTGACGACGACTGCGGCGGCTCCGTCGTTGACACCGGGCGCGTTGCCGGCGGTTACGGTTCCGTCTTTCTTGAAGGCGGGCTTCAGGGCGCGGAGGGCTTCCATGGTTGTGTCTTCGCGAGGGGATTCGTCTTTTTCAAAGAAGGTTGGAGCTTCGCCCTTTTTCTTCGCGGGAATTTCTACGGGGACGATTTGAGATTTGAAGCGGCATTCCTTCCATGCGGCGATGGCTTTGCGATGAGAGTTGACGGCGAACTCGTCCTGCTCTTCGCGGGTTATGCCGTATTTTTCGGCGACGTTCTCGCCGGTGACGCCCATGTGATAGTCGTTGTAAATATCCCAGAGGCCGTCGTGGACCATGGAATCGACGACTTTGCCGTTCCCGAGGCGGTAGCCTTTGCGCGCTTGCGGGAGCAGATAAGGAGCGTTGGTCATCGACTCCATGCCGCCGGCGACAACGATGGAAGCGTTTTCGGTTTGCACGGCTTGCGCGGCGAGAGCGACCGCTTTCAATCCCGAGCCACAAACTTTGTTGATTGTCATGGCACCTGTGGCGGGAGACAATCCTGCGAAGATGGCAGCCTGGCGAGCGGGATTTTGTCCAAGGCCGGCGGGCAGAACGTTGCCCATGATGCACTCATCGACCTGATCGGAATTCAATGCGGCGCGCTTGACCGCTTCGCGCACGGCGATTGCGCCGAGCTGCGTGGCGCTCAAGTCGCTGAGACTGCCCTGGAATTTTCCTACCGCTGTACGACAACCGGAAATGATGACAACATCATCGAAAGCCGCCATAGATCATGCTCCCGCGAAGATTCGCAACTTCATTATAGATGCAGCGGAGCGGGGAGACGATGAAGATCTGTGGCGAGGTGCGATGCGCGATTGCCAATCAACGGTGCGAGTGGATTTTCGATGCGCGGATGTGACGCGAGCGATTCTTCGGTGAGCAAGATGCATTTACGAATGTGTTTCGAGCGACGCGACGACGAAATTTTGTTGCGCGTACTCTTCGCAGTGTGACTTTGGTACACCATCGCTCGCACCATTGCGTGCATTTTTTTCTTGACTTCATTTTTCAATAACTGAATACTTCAGTTAGTCGCAACAAAACATCGTTGCAGATTTTTCCATGAAAAATGGAAGGGAGAATAGAACCAATGGCAACCAAGAAAAAGGCAAAGAAGAAAAAGAAGCATTAAGAATGCGGTACGAAGTAAAAAGGGGACGCCAAAAGCGTCCCCTAAGTTTTTTGCGCGATGGGTTGGGATGAGCGGCGCGTCAGTCGAGGGAATTGTCGGTTGACTTCGGATTCTTCGCGGTAACGTTCGGCGCCTGCTTTTCGCGGGCCGGACACAGGCCGCGAAAGGCGCAGAAGTTGCAGTAAAAATCGGGCTTCGGTTTGAAGTTTCCATCCGCGATGTTGCGCGCCACCGTGAGCACTCGCTCGCGGGCTTGCTCCAGTTGAAAGTCTGTACGCTTCGAGACGATGGGAACGTTGCCTTCCAAATTGTGAAAAGCCAGCGCGCTGACGCGATATCCCCACTTCTGTTGCGCGGCGATGGCGTAGATGGAAAGCTGAAGGCTCTCGTCGGCATCTTCCTGGGATCGAGCTTTGCCGGTTTTGTAATCGACGATGATCACGCTGCCGTCAGAGGCGCGGTCCATGCGGTCGATGCGGCCGGTAAGCTTGGTGTTGGCAATCTGCACGTCGAACCATTCTTCGGTGTGCAGAACTTCTGGAGGCGGCGCGGAATGGGTTCCGGCGAGGAATTGTTTTAGCTGTTCGATTCCCTGTTTCAAGTACAGGTCGCGCTGATAATCGTCCTGAATTCCGGTTGCGGCCAGGTCGCCGCGAAAAAGCTGGAGCAGTTCGTCATCGGACTTGGTTCTGCCGAGGCGCACGGAGTCATAGTAGGTGCGCAGCACGCGGTGCATGGATGCGCCGTACTGGACGGCGGCGTGAAGTTGGCGGGAGAGCTTCCATTCTCGCTCGAATTTAAATTGCAAGGGACACGTTTCGTAAGTCTCGATGGCGCTGGCGCTCAGGCGCGCATCGAGGCCTTCGATTGCGGGGAGTTCGAGCCATGCAGGCAGACGCGAGCCTTCGTGGTGGGCGGCATCGGCGGCGGCGGCGAGTTCGATCAAATCGGGTTGGGACGGGAGTGCGGGCCGGGCTCTAAGCCAGGATTGCAATCCAGGATTGCAGATTAGTTCGCGCATGAAGCCGGCGGGAGTTTTATCGCGACCGATGCCTTGCTTGCCATAGATGTGCAGCGAGTCTTTGGCGCGAGTCATGGCGACATAGAAAAGACGGCGCTCCTCCTGATCGTTGAGCGTTTTGTCGTCGCCCGCAGCGGCGGAATCCGGATCGCGTAGTTCGCGCGGGAACTCGACCAGGGTTTCGCGGTAGGAGAGCGGAAACGAACCGCTAGTGGCGCGCAGGATGAAGACGTGGGTGAACTCGAGACCCTTGGCGCCGTGCGCGGTCATCAGGCGGACGGCATCTTCGTCGTCATTGGAGGCGAGAGGAATGGTTCCGCCGGCTTCGCGAAAAAGTGCGAGGTATTCGATCCACTCGTGGAGGTCTTTATTTTTGGTAGTGGGCTTCTGTTCCCAGTCGGCGGCGAACTTGAGGGCGGCTTGCAGGACTGGCGACACGAGGTTGAGGCCGAATTGCTTGCCGATGAGTTGGATCGCGGAGCGTGCTTTCGCCTGTTTGTGATCGACTTCGGCGCGGGCGCGGAGGGAGCATTCAAGGACTTCGCGGCCTCCGGGAACATTTCCTAACACGGATGAGAGCGGGACGACGATTCCATCTTTCGAATCTTTGGCAATGGCGCGCAGAGCGCTGCGAAGTTCTCCCGGATCGACGTTGAACTGCGACAAGGCGGCGACGCGAAAGAGACTGGCATCGGAAGTTAGGTCGACCACGGCGGCGACGCAGGCGAAGAGGTCGCGGACTTCGGGGGTATCGCTGACGTCCATGTTCTCGATGGAGAACGGAATTTCGTGTTCGGCGAGGTGGTGCACGACATCGTCGCGATTGACGTGGGAGCGGTAGAGAATCGCGAAGTCTTTCCACTGGCAGCGGGAGTGGCGGCGAGTTTCTTCGATGATGCGGACGACGTCGGGAGCCTCGGCATCGCGTACGCCGAATGAAATCGCTTCCACGGTAAAGGCGGGGAGCGGCTTGCCTTGCTTGATTGCTTGTTCTTCGCGCGCGGATTGCAGCGGAGTACGGCGACAGGCGAATGCCGACGGTTCGCCGGTGCGAAAGACGGGAGGATTTTTATCGACCACGGCGAAGGCGCACTGGAGAATGGGAGTGGTGGAGCGGCGGTTCTTGCCAAGAACGACGAGTTTGGTTTGAGGAAAATGGCGGCGAAAAAGATGAAAGGCCGCGCTGGATGCGCCCCGGAAGCGGTAGATGGCCTGATCGGGATCTCCGACGGCGAAGAGGTTGGCGTCGTTGCCGGCGAGCGCGGCGAGAATCTTGATCTGGGCGAAATTGGCGTCCTGAAATTCGTCGACCAGGATGAAGCGGGAGCGGGCGCGCTCTTCAGTTAAGACTTTCTCGTCACTGGTGAGCAACTCGTGAGCGCGAGTGATCATGTGGCTGAAGGTGCCGTAATTATCTTCTCGCAACCAGCGCTCGGTGGTGGCGAAGACGCGGGCAATTTCCTGGCAGCGGCCGATGACTTCGTCGTCGGATAGTTTTTCTTTCGATTTCACGACGCGGGGAATGGGAAGTTCGCCGCTCTCCAGGCGCTGAACGTATTCGGCGTATTTTTCCGGCGTAACCAGTTCATCGTGACAGCGGGTGAGAAAGCCGAGAAGATCGTTGAGGAACTGCGCCACGTTTGCGGCACGGATGTAGTGTTCGAGGCGAAGTTCGTGGATGCGTTTGCGGAGATAAATCCAGTAATCTTTTTCGTCGAGCACACCAAAGCGTTTTCCCTTGCGCGTCAGCATGTCGAGGCAGTAGTCGTGGAAAGTGTACGAATGGATGTCCTGGCCCAGGAGTTTGCTGACGCGTTCGCGCATTTCCGTAGCGGCAGCAACGGTGTAGGTGAGGGCGATGACTTCTTCGGGTTTGGCGTGGCCTTCCTGGACGAGGCGCGCAATGCGGTTGATGAGGACGGAAGTCTTGCCGGTGCCGGCTCCGGCGACGACGAGCATGGGTCCGTGCGCGTGCCCGATGGCCTCGAGCTGGCGGTCATCGGGGAGAAATGCGGCGGGATGAGACTCAGGTCTAGATTTAGGAACGGCCATTGGGGGTCAGGATACCACCGTGTGGGGAACGCGGGGAGAGACAGCGGATTCGGGTGGCTTCCTAAATTCATCAACCACGAAGGACACGAAGGGCCGTCGCCACAGGCGAAGCTTTTTCAAGGCGATTCAGAAATCACCGACCCCCCAAATTTCAACGCGAGGAGAGGGTGGACATCACGACAGCGGTGGCGGCGATGGCGGCGGTTTCGGCGCGGAGGATGGTGTTGCCGAGAGAGGCTGAGGTCCACCCGGCCTGTTGGAGGGCATGGAACTCGTCTTCGGTCCAGCCGCCTTCGGGGCCGATAGCGAGGGCGATTCCCCCAGAAATTTCGCGGGGGAGAACATCGCGGAGCAGAGTTTGACTTTCCGATTCCGCGAGGAGAATTCGCAGAGGCTGGGAAAGTTTCAACGCTTCGGAGAGCTTGATAGGCGCGGCGATCTCCGGCGGCGCAGCGCGGCGGGATTGTTCGGCGGCCTGGCGGGCAATGCGTTGCCAACGGTCGCCGCGTTTTTGTGAAGCAACGGCGAGATGAGAATCGGTGCGGTGCGAGATCAGCGGAACGATGCGCGAGACGCCGAGCTCGGTACATTTCTCGATGGCCCACTCCATGCGATCGAATTTGTAGACTGCAAGGACGAGGGTGATTTCGGCTAAGGATGGAGCGGAGATTACTTCGCCCAGGTCGAATTCGACTCGACTGTCGGTTATGGAAGTGATTCGTCCGCAGCGAACGGAGTTGCCGGCGGAGATGTCGAATTCTTCGCCGACGCGGGCGCGAAGGACGCGGCCGAGATGGTCGGCGTGTTCGCCGGTGAGGGCGGCGCGGTCTCCCGAGACTTCGTCGGCAATCCAGCGGCGGCGCGTCAAGGCAGTCGCCAGTAAAATCTCGACACTGCAGTTGATGTGGCGATCATTGGTGATTATGTGGGTGAAAGCTTCATCCGAACCAGTTGCCAGCTTCCAGTTCTCATCATTTCCTTCAGTCTGGGAACTGGAGGCTGGCAACTGGCAACTGATTTATCCGAACATGATTTATCCGAACATGTCTTTCACTTTGCCGAGAAGCGAACGGACCAAAGGCTGATTGTCTATCTTCGTGGTGGTTTCGAGTTCCTGCAAGAGTTCTTTTTGACGCTTGGTAAGTTTGTTTGGAATCTGGACGCGAACTTCTACGTAGAGATCGCCTTTGCCGTGGCCGTTGAGAACGGGGACACCTTTGTTGCGGATGCGGAAGGTTGTGCCGGGCTGAGTGCCGTCGGGGATTTTGAGAGTGTGCTCGCCTTCGAGTGTGGGGACTTTAATTTCCGCGCCCACGGCGGCTTGCGTGACGGAGAGCGGGACGGCGCAATGAAGGTCGTTGCCTTCGCGGACAAAGAAGGGATGCTCCTTCACGTGCAGGACAACGTAGAGATCGCCGGCGGGGCCTCCGAAGGGGCCGGCTTCGCCTCCGCCGGTGAAGCGGATGCGGGTGCCGTCTTCGACGCCGGCGGGAATTTTCGCGTCGATGGAACGCTGGCGGATGAGGCGGCCTTCGCCTCTGCACTTGGGGCAGGGATCGGTGATGACGCTGCCCGCTCCCTGGCAGGTGGGACAGGTTCGCGCGATGCTGAAGAAGCCCTGCTGATAGCGCACCTGGCCGCGGCCGTTGCAGGCTTTGCAAGTGGTGGGACCTTTGCCGGCCGCGGTTCCGGAGCCATGGCAATCTTCGCAGGCTTCGTGGCGGCGGACCATGACGCGGGTTTCGGTGCCGAAGACGGCTTGCTCGAATTCAATGTTGATATCTTCGCGAAGATCGGCGCCACGCTGGACGCGGCTGCGGCGACGGCCGCCGCCGAAAGCATCTCCGAAGCCAAAGAACTCGCCGAAAATTTCGCCGAAATCCTGGAAAGCGGAGGGATCGAAGCCGGCGCCTCCGCCTGAGTTGCCGATGCCCGCATGGCCGAAGCGATCATAGAGAGAGCGCTTTTCAGAGTCGGCCAGAATGCCGTAGGCTTCGGTAACTTCCTTGAAGCGCTCCTCCGCATCGGGATTATTGGGATTGCGGTCGGGATGATATTGCATGGCGAGCTTGCGGTAGGCGCTCTTGAGTTCGATCTCGGTCACGGTGCGGGTGACGCCCAGCACTTCGTAGTAATCGCGTTTTGCGTTCGTGGTCAGGGTTTAATGCCTTTCGTTCAGTAGAAATAAAATGTTGATGAAAATTGAAATGTCGTTGTGGCTCGGGGTGCGAGGCCCTGAGGGGCCTAAAGCCTGTCCTCACGGCGACATCTAGCGGCACGACTAAAGTCGCACCCTTCCCAAAACCTTGCCCAGCAAATTGTGACACCGACGATATAGTTCCCCAACCCGAAAACTCTATCGCCCCGGATTTTTTGCCACCTTCACCATGGCGGGGCGCAGGAGGCGGTCTTTGTATTTGTAGCCGCGCTGCAGCTCTTCGATTACTTGATGATCGGGGGCATCGGAGGTTTCCACCATTTCGATGGCCTCGTGCACGTGAGGATCGAACTGTTCTCCTTTGGCCACGATCGCCTGCACCGAGAGCTTGGAGAGCGCGGCGAGCAGCTGCTTGTAAATCAGATCGACTCCGTTGCGGAACTCGGCTGCGTCGGACTTCACGGTTAGAGCGCGGTCGAAGCTGTCGAGCACGGGCAGCAGAGGCTTGATCGAGTCGGCGGCGGCGTAGTCGCGGAAATCCTGCTGCTCTTTGACGTTGCGCCGACGCACGTTTTCGAACTCGGCTTGCATGCGGGCGAGACGGTCGAGAAGCGAGTCGCGCTCGGCTTTTAATTTTTGCAATTCGGTTTGCGGCGCGGACGATTCCTGGCGCGCGGCGGAACTGGTACTTGCTTCAGGATCATCGCCTGAGGCTGGGAGTTCGTGATCTAAATCCAAACCCGAACTTTCTACTTTTATCTCTGATCCGCCGTTGACTTTACTCATAGAAAACTTGATTACTCCGATTCATTCAGAATTTTGTCAAAGAGGCGCGCGATGTAGGAGACCGCCGTCATGGTGTGCTGATAGTCCATGCGGGTGGGGCCGATCACCGCCAGCGAACCGACCATGTCACCACCCGAGTGTGCGGGAGCGCCGATGAGCACGAAGTTCTGCATGGAGGGCAGCGTATCGTCGAGGCCGATGACGACGCGGACCGCCTCCTGCTTGACATCGAGATAGGCGCCGAGGAGCTGCGCGACTTTTTCTTTCTCCTCGAGGGTCTTCAACATCTCGTGCAGGCGTTTTCGATCCTCCTGGCCGGTGACCAGGTTGGCCGCGCCTTCGACGAAAACCACTTGCGTTCCGGCTTCCGAAGCGAGCGCGCCTTGTTTGTAAAGCTGCTCGATGGAATTCATCAGGCGGTCGTACTCGCTGCGCTCCTGCTCGATGCGGCGGGCGAGTTCGGCGCGCATGGATTCCATGGTCCAGCCGCGGAAGTTCTCGTTGATGTAGCGGGCGGCGAGATCGAGCTCGGCCTGCTGCAGGTCCAGGCGCAGCACGCGGTCGCGGACTAATCCGGAGCGTGTGACAAGGACAGCCAAAACCTTTTGATCTCCCAGGCGCGAGAAGTAGACGTGTTCGAGTGCGTTCTTTGTGCCTTTGGAGGCGACGGTGACACCGACGTTTCGCGAGATCAAGGATAGAACGTGCGAGGTGCGCTCCATGAACTCCTGCACGTCGCTGATGCCGGCGAGAGAATCGGAAATCATGCTCTCTTCCTGCGGGGCGAGCTTCGCGCTGCCGGAAATCTGCTCGACATAATAGCGGTAGGCCTCGGGGGTGGGAATGCGTCCGGAGGAGGTGTGAGTCTGTTCAAGGAATCCCGAATCCGTCAAATCGGCCATCACGTTGCGGATGGTGGCGGGACTGAGACCTTCGCGGTTCGAGCGCGACAGGGTGCGCGAACCGACGGGCTCGCCTGTGGAAATAAAAGTTTCCACGATCGCGGTGAGAACTTCGCGTTCCCGCTTGCCGATATTTGGATCAGAGGGCATCTTTATACTTATTACATCTCTATCTTATAAAAGGGTCGTCCAGGTCTGCGCCATCCGGGGTTCCAGCTAAGTAATTTAGATGCAGAAACTTAGCCTTAGGACGCAAACTGCCCGCGCTGCTTGGATTCTAGGAAGGCGGTGGGGTTGTGTCAAGGAGGTTGAGAGGGATTGTTTTTGTTTCCCGTGACGCGGCCGAGTCCCGACGGCGAGGATCTGACTAAGTCCTCGTACCGGAGAGTTCAATGACCTGCGGCTTGGTTGAGGCACTATCGTTGATCGACTGTGTCTCGTCATACGTCACGGCATTCTGTGACGGATGAACATTGGGTTTACGATTTCAGACGTGATTGTGTGCATAGGTCGAAAGCCCACTTCTCGCAAAGAACGCGAGAAATGGGGCATCCACCCGGGCGAGCTCTCAGGTCGACGAAAAATCTTCATAAGCATGCCACCATTCGGAGGATCGATTCGCTTACCCGTCATTCACGCCAAGTCACTTTTTCAACTCCGCAGGCCAGTTGGTGAGCAACTGGAGCGGGGCCTGGGCTTCTTCTTCGGCGTGGTTGACGAGCAAGCGCTTTCCGTCGGCGGAGACGTCGAAGGATATGCCGATCCCAGGCGAAGAGGTGTTGAACAGATGCTGGGGCGTGCCGACCTCGACCTCCGACGCTTTCACCGCGATCGGGCAGGCGAAGAAATCATTGGTAACATTCTGGTAGAAGAGTTCTTTTCCGTCGGCGCGCCATGCCGGATAAGCCCCACCGCTGGAAGACACCTTCCATTTGCCTTTCCCTTCCGGGAAGCTGGTGATGTAAACCTCCTGCAATCCGGATTCGTCCGAGATGTAGGCTACCCAGCGGCTGTCGGGCGAAACGCGGTAGCAGATGTTGGACTGAGCGGAGGGCGGTTGCACGATTGCCACCGGCTTAGCATTACCCGCAACGGGAACGATCCAGAGGGAAACCATTTTTTCGCCATCGCCCCAGATATAAGTTAAGTACTTTCCGTCGGGCGACCATGCTGGATAGTGATAGTTATTCTGCTCGGCGATCAATGTCTTCTCGGCTCCGCTGCCGTCGGCAGATTTGGAGCGAATTTCGACATTACCTCCGCCTTTGGCCATTCTCGCGGAGAACATCAGCGTTTTGCCGTCCGGCGACCAGGAAGGTTCCTGAACGAGCTGCTGGTCGAAGGTGATACGGGTCTTGGTTTTGCGCTCCAGGTCAAGTGTCCAAATGCCAGTGCCGCTGGCAAACGCTACTCGCTTGTTATCGGGCGAGAGGCGCACATCAATGATGGTGCTCTCACGTGGGTCGAAGTCAGCAAGCGCCTTTCCTGAGCGATCGAACCACACCAGGCTGCTTTTGGCGGAGGCGGCGCTGCCCAGCTGGTAAACCATGAGTCCGTTCTGCGATACGGCGAAAATGCTGCGCCACACGCCCACGTCGTCGCGCAGGTTATTGAACAAAGGAGCTGCCGATCCCGACAGCGTGCCCGATTCTGGATCAAACGGTTGGGCCACCAGAGCCGTGTTAGCACGGTAGAGCAGATAGCCAGAAGCGTATTGTGCCGCCGAATCGCTGGCCACGAGCTGGCGAGTTTCCTTGTTGTCTACCGATCCGAAGTAGATTCCGTTCGGTTTGGGATCGCCTCCGGTGTGACTGGTGGCGAGGAAAAGAAAGTGTTTGCCATCGGGCAGGAACCATGGCCAACGATGGGTATCGTGCTTGGTCTTCTCAATCAAGGTAGCGGGCTCAGCCGCGCCGCCCTGCGCGCTCACTTTTAGCAGCGCCCCTAGAAAATCCGGAGCGAATACGATCACGTCGTTGGCGCTCCAGCTACCGCCGCGCGAGTTGGGAGCGTCGGCTAACACGGTGACCGGGCCGCCGGAAGCGGCGATCTTTGCCAGCTTGCCGTTGGCGAAGAAACCGATGTAGCGGCCATCTGGCGACCAAAAGGGATGCATCGCGTTCTGCGTGCCCTCAAGCTGTTGCGCACTGTCGCTGTTCAGCGGGCGCACCCACAGCATCTTCGCATCGCCGGAGTGAGCGACGAATGCGATCTTGTCGCCCTGCGGGGACAGCACGGGCATACCACCGGCATCGCCGGTGGTGTCGAGGAGAAATTTGTTCGGTGGTGGAATTTCCGCGTGAAGCGAGAGCGAGTCTGTGGAGGATTTCGCCCAGCGGTATCCGGCGAATCCAGCGAGGGCTGCGAGTGCGAGGAGGAGGGCGAACGTCCAGGCCGCCCATGACTTCTTGAATTCCGCGGACGATTGTGCAGAATCAGGTTGCGAGGATTCGGAGACCCACCGCAAGTCCATGGCAACGTCGTGCGCCGATTGGATGCGGTCCGCCGGATCTTTGGCGAGGCAGGCGCGGACAACGCGATCGAGCATGGGCGGGGCGAGCGGCTGGCTGGATGCGATTGGTTCTGGATCTTTTTCGAGAATCGAGCTAAAGACGCTGAGTTGCGATTTGCCTTCGAAGGCGCGGCGTCCGGTAATCATTTCGTAGAGAACGCATCCGAAGCTGAAGAGGTCGCTGCGGGCGTCGGCTTCGGCGCCTTGTAGAAGCTCGGGTGCCATGTATTGAAAGGTTCCAACGATCGAACCTTTTTGCGTGAGCGGCGACACGGCGGCAGTGAGCGAAGCTAGATTCATGGTCGGCGTAGAAGGCGTGAACGCTCCGACGGCCTGCGCAGCAATGGAGATCTTTGGTTTTGCCAGTCCGAAGTCCATCAGCTTCGCTCCCGCTTTGGTCAGCATGATGTTCGCCGGCTTCAGATCGCGATGGATGATGCCTTGTTGATGTGCTTTCTCGAGGGCTTGCGCGATTTCCGTTCCAATCTTGAGAACTTGCTCGATGGGCAGTGCGCCTTTCAACAGACGGTCGGCGAGAGTTTGGCCCTCGAGATACTCCATGACCAGGAAGTCGGTGCCGTCCTGGGTGCCGATGTCGTAAAGGGTGCAGATATTGGCGTGCTGCAGCGCGGAAATGGCTTTGGCTTCGCGCTCCATGCGCTGTTTTAATTCCGGATCAGAGGAAAGATGCGAAGGCAAAACTTTGATGGCGACAGTGCGGTCGAGGCGCGTGTCCTTGGCGCGATAGACCTCGCCCATGCCGCCGGCGCCGAGCGGAGATTGAATTTCGTAGGGACCGAGTTTGGTGCCAGAGGGTAGGGCCATGGGTCGCGTAATTATAGCCCGATCAGTATGCTGAAAAGGGATGCGAGGAGTGGGATCAGGCCCAAACTCCAGTCTCTTGACGCAGTCTGGCGATGTCCTTGGTCGGCGCACCCTGTTGCGAGCATTATGGCACTCATTGCATCTGGACCAGGATCGCAACGTCGAACTTTGAATAGTATTTTTTCACGTCGCGGGCTCCGTACTTGTCCGTGAATTTCTCTACCACGGACGATACTTCTCTGGCATCAGTGATCGGAGCGGCCTTGAATTCAGCCTCTGGGCCACGTGCTTTGATCCGAATCGACGAATTCTTCAACACGTTCTTGTACCACTGTGTATCCGACCCCTGCACCGGGAGGAGGTAAAGCTTGTCTTCGTTCCATACGAACCAGACCGGATTCGAGATGTTTCGTCCTGATTTTCTGCCGATCACGCTAATACTAATTTCCCGAGATCGCGAAAGCCGGTCGGTTAGTGCGCGGTTCTGTGCTTGCTTATCGCTCATCTAAATCTCCTCTACTCGCCGGCATGCGGTATTGTTCGTCGCTGACGTTCTATCATTCTGCTGACCCCGACCTCTTCCGCATCCAAACGCCCCACGTGATCGGTCCGGCTTCCTGATCGGAGATTGGGTGGCCCGCCAATTTGAGTGCCAGCTTTATCTGCCCGTGATGGTAGCCTTCGTGCCAAAACATGTGTTGGAGCAGGAGGATGGGATGGTCATAGTGAAGGTTCATTTCACGGCCTGTCTCCGTCCTGCTCTTTACCGCGTCCCGCACTGCCTTGGCGCTGACGTTCAGCATCTCGGCGATGCGGCCAGTTTTACGCTCGACCATCCACTCTTCCTTGGGCAACTCTCTGGCGAACTCGGGGGCATCTTCGAAGACGAACACAAGTCGCACATAGTGGATGTGTGTGAATAGCTGCGCGACGGACGGACTGCCCTCCATCGCCCTGGCCTCCAGCCCGCCATCCGGGAGCGCGAGCAGCAGGTTGAGCAGGATGGCATTGTTACGGTCCCAGGAGTCCAGCAGAGCCTCAAGCAGGCGTTGGTCCGGCGTGTCCGACATATCCATAATGTTCGTTGCGGCGAAAATTGCGACGAATTGTATGTGACCGTACCTTCAGAGTCCAGTCATCTTCTCCAAGCGTTCCGGGTATCGAGCCCCCTCCACCTTGATCTTTGAGGCGGCGTCATCGATGTCGCGAAGGTCATCGGTGGTCAGTTCGACTGACAACGCACCGATGTTTTCTTCGAGGCGGTTCAGCTTGGTAGTGCCGGGGATAGGAGCAATCCAAGTTTTTTGAGCGAGCAGCCAGGCGAGAGCGATCTGCGCGGGCGTTGCATTCTTGCGCTTCGCAATGCTACCGAGCAGGTCGATTAGAGCCTGGTTCGCCTTGAGAGCCTCCGGCGTAAAGCGAGGGAGAGTGCTGCGGAAGTCGGTGCTGTCGAACTTTTTATTTTCGTCGATGGCGCCGGTGAGAAAGCCCTTGCCCAGAGGGCTGTAGGGGACGAAACCGATTCCGAGTTCCTCGAGAGTTGGTATCACTTCCTTCTCTGGAGTTCGCGTCCATAGCGAGTATTCGCTTTGGACAGCAGTGACCGGCTGGACGGCGTGGGCGCGACGAATCGTCTTTGCCCCCGCTTCCGACATGCCGAAGTGTTTGACCTTGCCGGCGCGAATCAGATCTTTTACGGCGCCGGCTACGTCTTCGATGGGGACATTCGGGTCGACCCGGTGTTGATAGAGAAGGTCGATGGTTTCGACTTTGAGGCGATTGAGGGAGCCTTCGACTGCCTGCTTGATGTGCTCCGGCTGGCTATTGAGGGCCGCCGCTCCCGGCCGGTTATCGCTGCCACTCAGATCGAATCCGAACTTGGTGGCGATCACAACCTTGCCGCGGTAAGGAGCGAGGGCTTCGCCCACAAGCTCTTCGTTGGTGAACGGGCCATAGACTTCGGCGGTGTCAAAGAACGTGATGCCGCGATCCACGGCGGCGTGAAGAAGAGTGGTCATCTCCTGCTTGTCTTTGGGCGGGCCGTAAGAAAAGCTCATTCCCATGCAGCCCAGGCCGAGAGCTGAAACTTCCAGGTTGCTATTTCCGAGTTTGCGCTTCTGCATTTGTTTTTCCTTCTCCTGCGCTGCGAAATTCCGTCTGCCTCAAGCCTGAGCATCAATACTCCACACGAAATCATTGTCGCGGCCTCGGCAGCACCGTTAGAGCTGGTCGTCGGGAGCCGCTGTCCAAGCATCGATGAACTCGCGAGGTGTCACGAGTCGAGTCTCTTTCCAGGCATCCGGGAAATGGCGAATATTCCCGGTAACAACGTAATGGGCTTGCGCGGCCTCGGCGCATTCGAGGAATTGATTATCGTGAGGGTCGCTTGCCGCTGCGACGCGTACAGCCGGCGAGACCACGGAGACAATTGCCCGGATTCTGGCCATTGCGTCTGCGGCTTTGCCAGAATCGATTGCGAGCCGAGGACGTCTCAGCACGTCCCTGTATTCGGCAAGAACCGATTCGGAGACAAACCACTGCACCTCGCCGGAGATGGCAAGGTCAATGACGGCCTCCGGCAAGCCGCCGCTGGTCAATAATGCTGAAACTAAAACGTTGGTGTCGATGACAACCCGAATCATTGTCCGGGTCGCTGGCCGCGCTCACGCCGTGCTGCGGCAATTTCCGCGTCGATTTCTTCCAACGTGAGTTTGTCGGTGCCCTTTTTCCTGGAGTCCTGCTGGATGGACATAAGCCATTCCGGCGAAGCGGGCACGGTGCGCACGCTGACTTGCTCCCCTTCGGAAATGGGGCGACCGAGCAGGCTTTCGATGGCCAGCTTTTGGTCGGGTGACAGGTCTTTGACACTGTGAAGCATAGCCCTCATTCGCCTTCAATTTATCCTAGCGTGCGCCTCGATGATTGTCACGGAAAAGCTGGATGCCCCACCCGTGGGGGGGCACGGGTGGGCGGCGATGGCGATGGGATCAGGAGGTTTTGCGGATTTGAAGCTCGGCTTTCCGGGCCTCATTGACCAGAACCGGGCCGCGTTCGCCGTAGGCGCAATGGCGGGAGCTGCTCGCAGGTTTGTCGGCTGAAACGATGTAATAGGAACGCGACGATTTAGTGTGACCGATGAACAGGCCAGGGAGAGTTCGCAGCAGCCCACCCGTGAAACTTGTCTCGGGACTCGACAACGGCCACGGGTGGGGCATCCTGTGCCGTGTTAGAGGACGGCTGGGTCAGGCCCCCGGCTGTCCCCTCACCTTTTCCCTCCATTCCAATTCAGCGCGCCTTCGCGAACCATTCTTCGAACCACTCCAGGGAGCGCAGTGAGTAATCCCGCGAATCGGCGGGCTTGACGAACGCATGGCCTTCGTTGGGATAGACGACCAGTTTGGTGGGCACGCGCAGAGTGGTGAGGGCGTGCCACCATTCGACGGATTGTTCCATGGGGACTTCGCCGTCGCGATCGCCGACGAGAATGAGTGTGGGCGTTTTCACGGCTTTGACGAAGCGCATGGGATCGCTTTTGGCGTAGACGGCGGGGTCGTCGTAGACGGATGCGCCGAAGAAGGGGACCATCCATTCGTCGATGTCGTTGAGGCCGTAGTAGCTGAGCCAATTGGAGAGGCCGGCGCCGGCGACTGCGGCGGCGAAGCGCTGGGTTTGAGTTTCGGCCCACATGGTCATGTATCCGCCATAGCTGTGGCCGCGGATGCCGAGGCGTTTGGGGTCGATGGGATATTGTTTTTCGAGGGCGTCGATGCCGGCCATAATGTCGCGGAAATCTCCGCCGCCGAAATCTTTTACATTGCCTTCGGTGAAGGCTTCACCCTGGCCGTAGCTGCCGCGCGGGTTGGGGCAGAGGGCGAAGTATCCCATGGCAGAGAGAGGAGCGAGGCCGCGCTCGCCCCATTGCGGAGCGCAGGCTGCGGATGGGCCTCCGTGAACGCTGACGACGAGTGGATACTTCTTGGAGGGATCGTAATCTTTGGGCAGCATCAGCCATCCCTGGACGCGGGTGGTGCCGTTCATCCAATGAATATTGTGCATCTCGCCCCAGGCTGGTTTGAGGCCGGCGTTCATCTGGGTGAGCTGCTTCCATTTTCCGATTGGTCCGGCCCAGACTTCCGGTGGTGTGTTCGCCGATTGGCGGACGATGGCGGTGGTGAGTTCGCCGGAGCGCGATGAAATCCAGGCGGAGCTGGCGGGACGGGCGAGTTCTTCGCCGGTCCAGAGGGTTTTGATTTCTGCGGTATTTGTGCTGAGGGTGGCGAAGGCGTAATTTCCGTCCGCGTTTTCGGCGAAGGCGATGCGATCCTGGCCGGTCCAGGAGATGGCGTAGGGTGAGGCCTTAATGTTGGGAGTGAGGTTGCGGGCGGCGCCTCCGGCGATGGGAACGACGTGGATGTCGCCGCCGGTGGAACCTTCGTCGCTCATGAGGCCTTCGATGAAGGCGATGTTTTTGCCGTCGGGGGAGACGCGCGGGTCGGCGAGTTGCAGCTTGGGTTTGTAGATCTCGCGCATGGCTCCGGTTTGGGCGTTGATGAGGTAGAGACGGGCGACCCACCAGTTGGCGTCGCCGTTGCCGTGAGCGGCGGTTGCGGCCCAGGATTGGCCGTCGGGCGTCCAATCGTATTCGTAGACGTAAATATCCGGCGGAGTGACTTGGGTGAGATGGCCGTTGCTCAGGTCGTTGCTCAGGTCAAGGGTGGCGATGCGCTGCTCGAAGATTTTCTGGTCGATGACTCCAGTGAGCGGGGTCATGGGTTGCAGCGGGCCGGCGACGCGGGGCATGCCTTCGATGAAAAGAATGGCAAGTTTCGAGCCGTCGGGAGAAAAGCGTGGAGCTTGGGCGTAACCCTTCAATTCGGCATGCTTGGTGGGAGAGCTGCCGTCGGCGGACGCGGTCCAGACTTGGGCGGAAGGGACGTCGCCGGGAAGGTCGGCGAGGAAGGCGAGGCGTTTGCCGTCCGGTGACCACGTCACGTTGCGGAGCGGGAGGCTGCCTTCGACGGCGACTGCGTGCGAGGATTCGCCAGTTGAGCTGGTTACTGTGAGTTTGTCATCGACGAGATAAGCGACTTGAGAGGCATCGGGCGATAGGGCCACCTCACCGATGCGCTTGGCGTGAGGGATAGAGTCGAGCACCGCGGCGGCGCGGGATGGGGCAGAGCCTGACTCCTGCGCGAAGACAGCGGAACAGAGAAGAGCAAAAACGATGGTTAACATTAGGAAGAACGAACTTGATCGCGATTGCATTCGCATATTCATGGCGGAAGGAGTATACCCGAGCGGAATCGCGAGGCGCATCTTTGGAGTGCCGGCGTGGGGGCGGAAGCCAAAGCCTTTACCACCAAGGGCACGAAGTTACACGAAGGAAAACGTTGATTTGGTGTCGCATCTCTTAAATTGAAATTATGAAAATCAGGGCGCATATTGCGGTGGTGGGAGCCGGGGCTTTTGGCGGGTGGACGGCGCTGCAGTTGCTTGAGCGCGGGGTTCGGGTTACGTTGCTGGACGCGTGGGGGCCGGGGAATTCGCGGGCCTCTTCGGGCGGCGAGACGCGGATTATGCGCGGGACCTATGGGCCTGATCAGCCTTATACCGCGCTGGCGGCGCGGGCGCTCAAGTTGTGGGCGAAGTATGAGCGGCGGTGGGAAAAAGAATTCTTGCATCGCACGGGCGTGCTGTGGATGGCGAGCAGTGGCGACGATGTGTTTGAGCGCGGGTCGCTGGGGACGCTGCGCGAAGCGGGAATCGAGTATGAAGAACTTTCCGTGGCAACGATGAAGAAACGTTGGCCGCAAATTAATTTTGCCGGAGTGCGCTGGGGCATTTTCGAGCCGGAGTGCGGATATCTTGACGCGCGGGCCAGTTGCCAGGCGGTGGTTGAGGCGTTTTTGGCTGAGGGCGGGGAGTACCGGCAGGTTGCGGTTTTGGGTGATGGCTTGGAGAGCGCGCCGCTGCTTGGGCTGAGGCTTTCCGATGGTTCGCGGCTGAAGGCTGATTATTTCGTTTTTGCGTGCGGGCCGTGGCTGGGTGAAATGTTTCCGGAAGCGGTGGGGGATTTGATTCGTCCGACGAAACAGGACATTTTTTTCTTTGGAACGCCGGCGGGAGATGCGCGATTTACAGATGCGCGGCTTCCGGTGTGGGGAGATCATGGGGAGCGATTTTTGTATGGCATTCCGGGCGGCGACCGGCGCGGGGTTAAGGTGGCGGATGATACGCGGGGAGGTGCGTTCGATCCTACTGACGGCGAGCGAGTGGTTAGCTCTACGACGTTAAAGCGAGTGCGCGAATATTTGGGGTTTCGATTTCCGGGGATGAAGGACGCGCCGCTGATTGAGGCGCGGGTATGCCAGTATGAGCAGACTCCGGACAGCGGATTTATTTTGGACCGGCATCCGCGGATGGAAAGTGTTTGGTTGCTGGGGGGAGGGTCGGGACATGGGTTTAAGCATGGACCGGCGGTGGGGGAGATGATGACGGAGTTGATTTTGAAGGATGGCGAGGCGGATGGGGGTTGGGGTTTGTCTCGATTCTCGCGACAAAAACCTTAAACACAGGGGACACAGAGGGGCACAGGGTAGTTCCGCGACCCTTCTGCTTTTCTTATTGAATCTGAATTACGCTGGCTGGCTCGGCCGCTTTGATCTCGGTTACTCGCGCAACTACTTTTCTTGCGAATTCAAAGATCGATTTGGCGTGCGGAGAATTTTCGCCTTCGAGGACTACGGGCTTGCCGCCGTCGCCGGATTTGCGGACTTCGGGATCGAGTTCGATGTTGCCGAGGAACGAGACGCCGTACTGTTTCGCCATATTTTCTGCGCCGCCCCGGGAGAAGATATCGATCTCGTGATTGCAGTGCGGGCAGGTGAAGAAGCTCATGTTCTCGACCACGCCGACGATATCCACTTTCATCTGCTTGAACATCTCGATGGCTTTGCGGGCGTCTTGCAGGGAAACGTCGGACGGAGTTGAGACGACGACCGCGCCGGTGAGCGGAACATTTTGCACGAGTGACAACGCGATATCGCCGGTGCCGGGCGGGAGGTCAACGATCATGTAGTCGAGGCGTCCCCACTCGACCATGCTGAGGAATTGCTTGACGATCTGGTGCAGCATGGGGCCGCGCCAGATGATGGGCTTGTCGCCGGGATTGAGAAATCCGACGGAGATTACTTTGAGGCCGTGGGCCTGCATGGGCTCAATGCGATTTTCGCCGACCATCTTCGGCTGGCCGGTGACCCCGAGCATGAGCGGGACGTTGGGGCCGTAGACATCGGCGTCGAGCAGGCCGACTCGGTGACCCATCTTGGCCAGGGCGACGGCGAGGTTCACCGACAGCGTGGTCTTGCCGACTCCGCCTTTGCCGGAACCAACGGCGAGGATGACATCGACTCCGGGGAGGGGTTGCGGTCCGGGTGCGGGCTGACCGGGATGTTGGGGCATGTGTGCGTTCAAGGGATTAAGGCTCCAGGGGATGATTGCGAATGATGAGGTTGAACCAAGCCCGATTATACCGCGCTTTCGCCCGCTCACAGGCGCGCTGCGTAGGCGGCGGGCTGGGCGTGGCGCAGACGAATCTTGACTTCGATACGGGCGCCGAGGCGATTAAGGATTGACATGAGGCGGTCGACGGTGAAGCGCCCCAGATTCGCGTTGCGAATTCGAGAAAAGTCGGCTGCCGCAATTCCGGTCCGGCTGTGCGCGGCGCGGACGGTCAGGCGCTCCCGGTCGAGCGCCTTGATGATTTCAGCCGCCAGGATCGCCTTGAACTGATCGGCGTCGGCGTTCTCGCGCCGCAGATCGCGGAACACATTGCCGCTTCCGCGCACCACTTGCAACTTTTCGCTTTTCATCTCTCTTTTCACCGCAGTGTCTCCTTCAATTTCTTCAGGCGATCCTTGATCAGGTCAATTTCTCGTTGCGGCGTTTTCCTGCCCTGCTTCGATTTTTTCTGAAAAGCATGGACGACCCAGACTTCGTCGGCTAATTGCACCGCATAGACGACGCGGAACGCATCGCCCCGGAATGGCAACGCAATCTCAAACACGCCGGAGCCAAGGCCAAGCATGAGCTTGGCAATGTCAGACTTACCGCCCTCAGCGGCAATCGTGAGAGCCGCAAGACAGATCGACCTGGCTTCTTCCGGGAAGGTCTCGAACTCCTTCAGTGCCGCCTTGATCCACGAAACAGGCCGTGTGTTCCGAGTCACTGGGCGCGCACCTCTTCATTCCCGAGCTTGGAGTGATGTTGTCATATATGACAACGATTGTCAAGAGATGGGCAGCCCGCAGCATCGCTGCCCAGCCTCCGAAAGCTGCGAAGGCTGGGCACCCTCCGTTGTGGTGGCTCCTGTGGGCCAGCCACGTCAACCTAATGCTTGCGGCGGTTCGTCTCGGGCAGACCGCCTGAGACAAACCACACTTTTTGCTCGCTTGCGATCTCTATGGAATCGGATTTGTTCTTCTGGATTCGTCGTTTCCTAGCCAAACAAGCCTTCGACCCAAAATGCCCAGCCATGTCGCTCAGGGGAAGCTTAGCGAGACACCTTGGACACGCAACGATGCGTTTTCGGCTCGCTTCACGAACTTCCTCAGCAGTCAGCGCGTCGAAGGGTTTTCGCTTCCGCAGGGCCATAATACGTCCGTGGGTTCGAACGAATCATACCAGCTATCTTTGTTGTAGCACTGCAGCGATTTGCTGGGTCGGGCCGGGGCCCCGCGTCGCCGCTCCGGCCCTCGAATATTCCGAACGCGCCTCAGTTGCGGTGGCTCTTAATCTCGAAAGTGGGGCCTAGCCTGGCATTAGACTTTTTGAGGGCGGCCTGAGCAAAGAGTTAAGATGAGAAGCATGCGGGAGGCAAGCGTGCTCGGAATCATCGCGGGTATTCCAGCGGGAATCGTCTATTTCGTCTTGTTTGGCTTCCACTTCTGGCAGAGTCTCGCTGTTGGGTTCTTCGTCGCTTCGCTTTACGCCGTCCTAGCTGGCATCTCTCTCACCCTTGTCAAAATTGCGGAAAAGCTTCACATCGACTTAGATAAGGATTAGTGTCAGCCCGGTTTGCGTGCCCTCATCGCGCTATGAAACAATGCGCGGATGACGGAAACCTATGAGGTTGTTCCCTTTGCCGGGGATTTGCTGGTCAACCGCATCCCCGAAGACATTCCGGAGCTGAAGTTGGGTTACAAAATGGCGCTCGGGAAGGTGATGAAATCGGGAATCCCATCGGTCGCCGAGGGTGCGCTTGTGATCTTTGCTCTTGATGATGCGAAGGAATTTACTTTTCCAACTGGAGTGAAGTTTGACGCCGAGCCTAGTCAGCTCGGGATGTTTTTGCTGAAAGGCGGGATCGGGGTTGTCATCGCAAAGAAGGTTTAGCTTTGCTACATCGAAAAATTCATAAGCCATGATCCATGCTTTCTTCCCCCCATGCTTTCTTGCGGCCATTGGAGTAAACTTTGAGCTGTCGTAGAGAGTAAAGGCCCGATGGCTTCTCTAAATGGCATCATCACGCGTGATCCCGAGGTTCTCGGCGGCACACCGGTTTTTCGCGGGACCCGTGTTCCGTTTCAGGCGCTCTTGGATTACATCGAGGGCGGCCAAACTCTTGACGAGTTTCTTGACGATTTTCCTACCGTAACGCGTGAAGCGGCAATCGACGCGCTCGAACATGCCAAGGAGCTCGTTGTCAGCGGATTGTGATGAGAGTATTGCTCGACGAGTGTGTCCCCCGAAAATTGAAGAGCAGCCTGACTGGCTATGAATGCCGTACCGTTCCTGAAGAGGGGATGGCCGGGAAGAGAAATGGCGAGTTGCTGGAGCTCGCCGAAAAGGCCGGATTCGACGTCTTTCTGAGCCTAGACCGGGGCATCGAGTTTCAGCAGAACCTGCAATCTCGACGTATTGCAGTGTTGTTGGTTCGCGCGCAATCTAGTCGTCTGGCCGATCTGCTGCCTCACGTACGTGAGATTCTAGAGAGGTTGGAACTGTCGCGTCCCGGCGAGGTCGTCCGCGTAGGATAGTGCTTCAAACTGTTGGGGCGGCGTCGAAAGCAGTGCGCGGAAGCGGTCGCCTTACCTTCGGCTGGCTGGGTGAAGGCGCGACCGGACAGCCTCGGGAAACAAATCGATCAACGACTAAGGGCATGAAGTGTCACGAAGGGCGTGGTTGTGGGTTCAGTAACCTTCGCCTTCCAGGCGGACTTTGCCGCGGAACATGCGGAAGAGGAAGGTGAAGTATCCGAGGGCGAGAACGATTCCGATCGACCACCAGGTGATGCCGACGGTCAGGCCGTGATGCGCGGCGGCCGTGTTGTAGATGGTGAGGTTGCGGGCGGGGTCGCTGCTCGAGGGCAGGACGACGGGATAGAGCGCGAAGGCTGCTCCCACGAGCATTCCGACGATGTAGAGGGCCGAGCCGATGAAGGCGAGTTTATCCTGCGATCTGCGGATGGCGTAGATCATTACGCTGAGGCTCGCGAAGACGACGAGCGGAATCAGATATCCGATGGGATATTGCTTGTAGTTGTCGAGGACCGTCGGGCGAACGTAGGTGGTTGCGATCAAGCCCACAATGGTTAAGACGAATTGCAGCGGCCATGCCCACGAGGCCAGGGTGCGGACGCGCTGATTCAATTCGCTCTCCGTTTTTGCGGCGATGTAGAGCGAGCCATGCGCGGTCAGCGTGACCAGCGCGATAACTCCGGTGAGGATGGTGTACCAGTCGAGAATGCCGGTGTTGCCGCTCGCTCGGAAATTTGTCCAGAGGGGTTCGAAGAAATAGCCGTCGGATTGCAGAGGGACGCCGCGGACGACGTTGCCGAGGGCTGCGCCGAAAAAAATCGCGAGCAGAATGCTGGAGACGCAGAAGATCAAATCGAAGAAGCCGACCCAGACGGGGTTCTCCATGTGGGCGCGAAGTTCGATGCCGATGCCGCGCAGCATGAGGAGCCAGAGGACCATCATGAGTGGAAGATAAAAACCGCTGAAGCTGGAAGCGTAGAGCAGCGGGAAGGCGAAGTAGAGTGTGCCGCCGGCGGCGAGGAGCCATACTTCGTTGCCGTCCCAGACGGGGCCGATGGCGCGAAGAATTCTGCGGCGGTCCTCGGTGGTGCGGGCGGCGGCGAGGTAAATGGCGCCGGCGCCGAGATCGAATCCGTCGAGGACAACGTAGGCCGCGACCATCACGGCTACGATCATGAACCAGAGAGTTTCCATTGCGATCCTTTGACGCGTCCCTCAGGGGCTAAAGCCCTCGTTCTGGTTGGCATTTGTCGCAGCGGTGAACCGCTGCGACACCGAAAATCTGTCACCGGGCTAACTAGCCAACTACTCAAAAATCTGCGTACCAAGAAATGCGCCGGCAAAATCTCAAAAAACTAGTGCTGCGAACTTGATTCGCTAGCGGGGCCGTGTTCTATTTCGCGGCGCACTAAAAATAAAAATAGAATGCCGAGCACCGTGTACATTCCCAGGAAGCCGAGCAGGGTGAACATTCCGTTGCCCGCCGAGACCAACTTCGAATACCCATCCGCGGTGCGCATGAGGCCGTAGACCAGCCAGGGCTGGCGGCCCAGCTCCGCGGTCATCCAGCCGGCCGTGTTGGCGATGTAGGGGAAGGGCAAGGCCAGCAATAAAATCCAGAGCATCCAGCGCGCGGAAAATAATTTCCTGCGCCACAGCAGAAACGTTGCCACCAGCATGATGGCGATGAAGATCGTCCCCAGGCCGACCATGATGTGATAGCTGTAGTAAAGCAGCGCGATATTCTGCGGCCATTGGTCTGGCGGGAAAGTATCCAAACCTTTCACTTCGGCTTTCCAGGCGCGGTAGGTCAGGAAGCTGAGGGCGTCGGGAACTTCCAGAGGGTTATCGATTTTTTGTGTTTCTACGTTTGGCTGGCCCAGGATGATCAGCGGCGCACCGGGCTGGCCGACGAAGAGCGCTTCCATGGCGGCGAGCGTTACGGGCTGATTGAGGGCGATCATGCGGCCCTGGCCATCGCCGGTTGGAAATAATTGAAGAACGCTGAAGATTAATCCGGCGATCACGCCGACTCGAACAAAAATCCGGCCATGGGCTTCAAATTTTCCCCAAAGCAGATAGAACGCGCCGACGGACGCCATGACGATTGCCCCAGTGATAACGGCACCGCTCATGTTGTGCGCGTACTGCCACCACGCCCAGGGATTCATCACGAGAGCCCAGAAGCTGGAGAGTTGCAACGATCCGTCGGCGGCTGTGAAATAGCCTACGGGATGCTGCATCCACGCGTCGGTTGCGATAATGAAATATCCAGAGAGCCACGAGCCTAGGAAAACGGCGAGAGCCGACCACCAATGGCCGCGCGGGCCGAGGCGCTTTTCTCCGTAAAGAAAGAGGCCGAGGAATGCGGACTCAAGGAAGAAGGCGAACATGCCTTCCATGGCGAGCGTTTGGCCGATGACGCCACCGGCATAGCGCGAGAATACCGACCAGTTCGTGCCGAACTGAAATTCCATGGGAATGCCGGTGACCACGCCCATCAGGAAGTTGATGCCGAAAATCTTCGCCCAGAAACGCGCGGCCTGATTGTAGGTCTCGTCGTGGCGGCGAAAGCCCAGGGTCTTGAGAACGACGATCAGCGGGGCGAGACCCATGGTGAGCTGCGGGAAAAGATAGTGAAAGGTAACCGTAAAGGCGAAATGAATGCGATGAATGAGGAGGGCGCTATCCATACAATCTTGGTGGAACCAAGATAGCCTAAACGCTTCATGAATGCGAGGATGTGACGCACGTCACGCTTAGCCGATCAATGCCTTGCTTTACGGCGGCGCTCGAGTTCGGAACGGCGGATCTCGCGGCGGCGTCCGGCGTCGTCGTAGCGGCGGCGCTGTTCATCGGTTTCAGGAATTACGGGCGCGACTTTCAAACGGTTACGGTTGGCATCGACGGCGACGAATGTGAGGTGCGCCGAGGCTACGTGCTGCGAGGTATCGGCAATGTAATTTTCCACGAAAACCTTTACGCCTACTTCCATCGATGTCTGAAAGACGCGGTTCACCGAGGAGCGCAGGATTACGAGATCGCCGACGCGCACCGGAACGAGAAAGTCGATGTGATCCACGGAGGCCGTGACCGCATAACTGCGCGAATGGCGGTGGGCGGCCATGGCGCCGGCGAGATCGATCCAGTGCATCAAACGGCCGCCGAGCAGCGCCCCCAGCGGGTTGGCGTCATTGGGCAGAACAAGCTCCGCCATCTCGGATTGCGAATCGCGGACGGGGCGCGGGGTTAGTAGTTCGTCGGTCATTCATCCTTCCTTTATTTTCGGCCGTCGTGCGGCCGATAGCGGTTAACTGGCGACCGCCGGATCGGTTTGAGGCTTTTTTCTTTTCTCGATATACCTTTTCTCGACGTAAGACGCGAGGAAGCACTCCGCCATGCGTTGCACGCGAGCATCGGAATGGCCCAATACCCAGCGGGTAGCGATCGCGTCAAACTTCAGGGTGCCATGCTCAACCGGACGGTGGTCGCGCTCACAGACATAGCGAATCTGAATCTGCCCGCCACTAAACTTCTTGCCGTCACTGGAAGCGGTTCGGGCCACAAAGCGGACGGAATCCCACAGGCGCTCGCGCGGGAAGCGCTCGCAGCCTTGGGCGTAGCCAAGGTTGCAAAAGTCCCGCAGTTCATCCGGCGATGGAACGGCATTCTCGTGTCCGGGCGCGGTGCAGTGGCCGGCCCATCCGCATCCCAGCGGAAGGCGGTGGGCATGCAGCCAGGCGCCGTTCTCCAATTTTTCCACCGGCATGAAAAAAGGACACGCCACCTGTGAGTCTCCCTGGGACCAGAATTTTCAGGACTGTCCATTTTACTCAACGCGGCAACGGCAAGCCAATTCCGTCAGTGGTGCAGTTTGATGAGGAAGCGAGCCAAACGCGCGATTATTGCGTCGCAAAGAACGCGACGCTTCGCGCGGCTCCCCAGATGCCTCACCGCGCAAAGAACGCTTGTTCGGAATGACAATCAAACTGCACCGCTGCCCCAATTCTGGTTATCGAGAAGCGGGAGCGCGGTTTGTAGTAATCTCATTTTCTACTGAGCACCGAGAACCGGGAACCACCTATGGACCGCATCGCCGCACTCAACGACATTCTTACGCAGGATCCGAACGACACTTTTGCGCGCTACGGTTTGGCGATGGAATACTCGAAACAGGGCGACCTGGATCGCGCACTGGCGGAGTTCTCGATTCTGATCAAAGGAAATCCCGATTACACGCCGGGATATTTTATGGCGGCGCAAACTTTGGTTCGCGCCGACCGGGCCGCGGATGCGAAGACGATGCTGTCGGATGGCATCGCCTCTGCGCGGCGCACCGGCAACTTGCATGCGCAGTCGGAGATGGAAGCGATGCTGGCGGAGTTGGACTAGTTGTGACACAGAGCGCTCCGGCGAAATGAAAGTTATTTCGCCATCCTGGCCATCGCCCGCTCCACCAGCCCCGGAAAATGCTGATAAATCCTCACCGGAATCTGCATCGTCCAGGGCACTATGACTTCACGCTTCCGCTTCACGTATCCCTGCAACGTGGCGCGGGCGACGCGTTCGGCTGTGATCCCTTTTACCGACGCGGGACGCACACGTTTCAATTCATTGCCACGAATGACATTCTCGCTGAAGTTGGTGCGGACATAGCCGGGGCAGACGGTGAGCACGTGAATTCCATCTTTCTTTAATTCGACCCCGGCGGCCTTGCCGATGGCATTCATGGCAAACTTTGTGGCGCTGTAGCCGGCGTGGAAGGGCAGCGGGATGTGGCCTGCCACGGATGAAATATTGACGATGGTGCCGCCGCCCTGCTGGCGCATGATTGGAATCACCGCCTGCATGCCGGCGACGGCGCCGAAGAAATTTGTATCGAACATTTCCCGGAAGGCCGCGCTGTCCATCTCCGCCACGGAATCAAGCAAGCCGTGGCCGGCGTTGTTCACCCAAACATCGATGCGCTGGAAATGATGCATGGTCAATCCGATGGCGCGGTCGATCTCCTCGCGATGGCGTACGTCGCAAGCCATGGCGAGGGTTCGCTCGGTATGGCCGACGCGTCCGCGTGCGGCTTCCACACGGCCGGCATCGCGCGAAAGCATGACCAGGCTCGCTCCGTGATCGGCAAATATTTGGGCGATGGCTTCCCCGATGCCCATGGAAGCGCCGGTGACCACAACAATTTTTCCTGCAAGATCCATAGCGCGCTTTTATTCCTTTGCAACTTGAGAAGTCAAGGGGCTTGGTTACAAGAGCTGGGGTACAATCAAACAGCCCAATCATTGATTGCGCAAATCCGCGCGCCCACGGAGATTGCTTGGCCGCCCTCATTCCTTTGTTCCCACTTGACGTCGTACTGCTGCCGGGCACTCCTTTGCCGCTGCATATTTTCGAGCCGCGGTACAAAGAAATGATTGCGGAATGCCTGGCGCAGAACCGGACGTTCGGGGTGGTGCGGGCGCTTGAGCAAAGTCTCGCGGATGTGGGCTGCACCGCTGAAATCGTCACCATCGTGAAAGAGTATCCCGACGGACAGATCGACTTAGTGACAGAAGGGCGCAAGCGTTTTGAAATTGTAAGTATCAATCAAGAACGTTCTTTTCTGCGGGCCGAAGTTCTGATGATCGAAGACGAGCCGGGAGCGGCGACGGAGGAAGACAGGTCGCGCGCGGTTGCGTTGCACTCCGAACTGATGTCTATTGCGGGCGCGAAACAGGATCTCTCCGCCGCCGACCCTGAATTGATTTCGTTTTATCTGGCGGGGTCGCTGCCCCTGGATCTGGATTTCAAACAGAAATTACTCTCGATGCGCTCCGAGGGTGAACGGCTGTCTTTGCTGATCAAGTATCTGCAAACCATCATCCCCAATTTGCAGCGGGCGGCGCGGGCGCGGGAGAAGGCGGGCGGAAACGGGCACGTGCACTGAACTTCGTCGTTGGTCGTTGGTCGTTGGCTGAGGGCAGGTTCTACTTTTCGTCAACTAGCGGCCAGGAGCAAATCACAGTGGAATCCCTCCTCTGTCGTGCGTTCGTACCCGACAATATCAACGGCGAACGACTAACGACCAACGACCAACGACAGATTTCTAACCCGCGTATAATCCAACAAAGAATTTCTCCGGGGGTTCTTCCATGAGTCTTCCTCGCACGCTCGGCGAATTGCGCCGCAGTATTTTTTCCGAAGAACGTTTGCGCACTCGCCGCGTGAAAGACGAACTCCGGGACAACCTGATTGCCCGCTTGCGGAAGCATGACGATGCCAGCATTTTTCCGGGCATTGTGGGCTATGACGACACGGTGGTGCCGCAAATCGTGAATGCGATTCTCTCGCGGCACAATTTTATTCTGCTGGGATTGCGCGGACAGGCGAAAAGCCGCATCCTACGGGCTTTGACGAGCCTGCTCGACGAGCACATGCCTTACATCGCTGGCTGCGAGATTCGCGATAATCCGTATGCTCCCATCTGCCGCCGTTGCCGGGAAGAAGTGGCGCGAGCGGCGGATGCTACGGCGATTTCGTATCTGACGCCGGACGATCGCTATGTGGAGAAGCTGGCCACGCCAGACGTTACCATTGCCGATTTGATCGGGGATATCGATCCCATCAAAGCGGCGCGCGGCGGGCACGAGCTCTCGAGCGAGTTCACGGTGCACTACGGCCTCTTGCCCCGCGCCAATCGCGGCATTTTCGCGATCAATGAACTGCCTGACCTGGCGGGAAAAATTCAGGTGGGCCTGTTCAACATCATGCAGGAGGGCGACGTGCAGATTAAGGGATACCCGATCCGGCTGCCGCTCGATCTGGCGATTGTGTTCAGCGCAAACCCGGAAGATTACACGGCTCGGGGAAAAATCATTACGCCGCTGAAGGACCGCATTGGATCTGAGATTCGAACTCACTATCCGGCCACGGTGGAGGAAGGGATTGCCATTACTGCGCAAGAAGCCTGGACCAGCCGCAATGGCCACGCTTCGCACATGCCCCCTTATATTCAGGAAGTGATCGAGCGCATTGCGTTTGCGGCGCGGGAAGACAAAAAGATCGACAAGCGTTCGGGTGTGAGCCAGCGGCTGCCGATTTCAGCGATGGAAAACGTTATCTCCAACGCCGAGCGCCGTGCTTTGCGCAATGACGAAAAACTCGTGGTGCCGAGGGTGAGCGACATTTATGCTGCGCTGCCTGCGATTACTGGCAAGCTCGAACTGGAATACGAAGGCGAGATGAAGGGCGCCGACTTTGTGGGCCGCGAGCTGATTCGCGCCGCCATTGCGAAAACTTACGACGAATATTTTACGGGCGCCAATGTGCAGCAGATTGTGCAGTGGTTTGATTTGGGTGGTGAGATTCAGTTGGCGGATTCCGTGTCAGCCGTGGAGGCGCTGGAAAATTTGAAGGATATTCAAGGGCTGGTGGACAAGTTGGGGCCGCTTGGAGTTTCGCAAAGAGAAAGCCCGGAGCAGCAAGTATCGGCGGCGGAATTTATTCTGGAAGGCCTGCATGCGCACAAGCGCATTGGGCGCAACGAAGAGCGGGTATTTAAAGCTGGAGAGAAAAAGGCGGAGCCGCGCGAACGCGAGAAAAATTTCGACAAGGACAAGGAAGAGCCGCCGTACCGGCAGAGAAGGCAGTTTAATTAGTGGTCAGTGGTCAGTGGCTGGTGGTCAGAAAAGCCGCGGGCCTTTGCTTGTCACTGACCACCGATCACTGACCACTGACCACTACTTATGAAACGCATTCGCTATTCCAAATACGTTCCCGATCCCGCGGGCGAGATGAGCATGGAGGACTTGCTCGGCGCGCTCTCGGACTACTTGTTGCAGAGCGGATTTCAGAGCGACATGTGGTACGAAATGCCGGAGGGCGAGCAGACGCTGGACGACTTGCGCCGCGCCATCGAACAGGCGCTGATGGACAGCGATGCGTTCGACGACGAGATGCGGGAACGCTTGCAGCAGATGGCGGCCGACGGCGAGCTCGACGAGCTGATTGAAAAGCTGATCCAACGCATGCAGCAGGAAGATTACATTTCCATCGATCAGCCGCCCGATCCTTCGCGGCCATCTGGGGCCGGCGGTCAAGTCGGCGAAAATCAGCAGGCGAAGTTTGAAATTACGGATAAGAGTCTCGACTTTCTGGGGTTTAAGTCACTGCGGAATTTGCTGGGTTCGCTGGGCAAATCGAGCTTCGGACGGCACGATACGCGCGATCTTGCCACGGGCATTGAAGCCAGCGGATCGTCGAAGACGTACGAGTTTGGCGATACGCTGAACCTCGATATTACGGCTACGCTCTCGAGCGCCATTCAGCGCGAGGGGCTGGCGCTGCCGCTCAATATTGAATATTCGGACTTGCAGGTGCATCAGTGCGAGTATCAATCTTCTTGCGCTACGGTGCTGATGCTCGATTGCTCGCACTCGATGATTCTTTACGGTGAAGACCGTTTCACTCCGGCGAAAAAAGTTGCCATGGCGCTGTCGCACCTGATCCGCACGCAGTATCCGGGGGATTCGCTGTCGCTGGTGCTGTTTCACGATTCGGCGGAGGAGATTCCGCTCTCGCAATTGGCGCGGGTTAAAGTTGGTCCTTATTACACGAATACGCGCGAGGGGCTGCGGCTGGCGCAGCGAATTTTGCAGCGGCAAAGAAAAGACATGAAGCAGATCGTGATGATCACGGACGGCAAGCCTTCGGCGCTGACGCTGGAAGACGGGCGCATTTATAAGAATGCGTTCGGGCTCGATCCGCTGGTGGTGAGCCAGACGCTGGAGGAAGTTTCGAAGTGCAAGCGGGCGGGAGTGCTGATCAATACTTTTATGCTGGCTTCCGATTATGGGCTGGTGCAGTTCGTGCAGAAGGTCAGCGAGATGTGCCGCGGGAAGGCGTATTTCACGACTCCGTATACGCTGGGTCAGTATTTGCTGATGGATTATATGTCGAGGAAGACGAAGACGATTCACTAAACGGTTCGCGTAGATCCTCCGCGCAAGCTAAGCTGCTTGCGGCACTATGATTCTTGTGCGGTATATCCCGCTTTGGCTGTTGGCGCTCTTGCTCTGGATATTGTTTCGTAAGCGTTCCTACCGGGTGTGTCCGTTCTTCTTCTCGTACGTGGCCTTTGGCGTGTCCGCGGACGTGACACGACTTGTCGCTCGGCTGTTTCTCAGCCCGGCAATTTATGCTCCGACCTACTGGTTGACTGAAGCCGGTTACTGCTTGCTGGGGATTTTCGCGATGTATGAGGTCGTGCATACATCCCTTCTGAGCCTGCCTCGCGCATGGAGGATTTGCACGATCATCGTGATCCTGGTCGCTAGCGTCTTGTTGGGTTTTGCTCGTTCCCAGGCGCATCCGGTTCAGTATGCAGGTGGATTCGGGCCGTATGTTGTTCTTGGTGAGATTGCTGTCCGGTTTGCGCAAGTTTTCGTATTCGCTGGCTTAGCGACGCTTGGTCCACTGATTGGTCTGCGCCTGCGTCGATATTCTTTCGGCGTCTCTGTAGGCTTCGGGTTTTATGCGACCGTAATGCTGATGGCAACAAGCCGGTATGCGGACATGGGGAGACCGTTTGCTTCTCTTTGGGCAATGTTATCGCTGGCCGCTTATTCGATTGCAGTGCTGATTTGGATTTGGTTTTTCTGGATGCCGGCCAAGATTCAGGACCCCGAATCCAGCGCCCTTGGGCCCGCCTTGGGCTGAGCGAAAACCCATTTTAAGAGCAAAAACAGGCAACCTCTTGCGCTCGCTATTACACTGTCTCCCTGGGGAATCCCCCATCGATAAGGAGAAGCACACTATGAAACGCGCCTTCGCAGTCGGGTTGTTGCTGCTGTCGTTCGGTTCGGTAGCGTTGGCCGACGGGCCAGGAATGTCGCCGCCCAGCGGAAATTCGACCAAGCCTCTCAAACCGGTTCTGTCGGCCGACGGGCCGGGAATGTCGCCGCCCACTGGGAACCCGGGCAAGCCCTCCCAACGGGAGATTTCTGCTTAGCAAAATTAGTCTCGAAAGCCGGGGGCAGATGATGTAAGCTGCTCCCGGCATATGAGTCTGATCGTATGGTACATTCCGTTGGCCCTTCTGGTGCTGTTGCTCGGGGTGTTGCTCCGAAGGCGTGCATACGGGGTGTCCCCATGTTTTTTTTCCTATGTGGCGTTCGGGGTAGCTGCGGGCGTTGCACGATTTGTTGTTCGGCATCACGCAAGCGCTTATTACGGGACCTATTGGATCACCGAAGCTGGTTATGATCTTCTTGGAATCCTCGTGATGTACGAAGTGCTTCGCACGGTTCTCGGGAGCCTAACCCGTGCCTGGTGGGCCCGCCTCATATTTCCCGCCGTCCTCGTCATGGGCTTCAGCCTGAGTTTGGCCCGGTCTCACGAGGTGCCGCATCGACTCGTTGGCATCCTCTTCAATATCGTCCTAGGCGAAACTGCCGTCCGGTTCGTGCAGGTCCTCGTCTTCGCCGGGTTGGTTACGTTAGTACCGCTCCTCGGCCTCCGCTGGCGACAGTACTCTTTTGGCGTAGCCACGGGGTTTGGTCTCTACGCCACGGTTATGCTGCTGGCCACGACCAAATATTCGGATTTTGGAACAAGATTCAAATTTTTGTGGGATGTGACCTCACTTGTGGCATACTCTCTTGCCGTGTTGATTTGGATCTGGTTTTTTAGCGTGCCGCAAAAGGCACAGACCCCAAGTTCAGAGCTTTCGGCCCCTTCCCCCGGTGATTTAAAGCAGTACAAAGACGCGTTGCGGAGGATGCGTTAGTTATGTTTTCTATAATTTTTACCTGGGTGATTGTTGCGTGGGGCGCTATCGCATGTATTTATATGCTGCGCTGCGCGTGGACGCGCTTTCCCAAGCGCGATGTGGATGCCGACGATGTGATTCCGTTTCTTTATCCGGTGGATATTTCGCTGGCGGAGTCGCTGCTCGATCCGGCGACGGAGTTTGAATGCCGCTGGAGGCTGGAGCCTCGGCGGTTTCGCAAGGCGCAGCGTAAGCGGATGCGCTTGTATCTGGAACTGACGCGGCGGATGGCTCACAATGCCAGGGTGCTGGTGGAGTATGCCGAGGCGGAGAAGAACAGCTGCGATCCCCGGCGCATGAGCGTGGCGGCGGCGGTGCAGGAGAAAGCGATTGGGGTGCGGCTTTATTCGCTGCTGACCGGGATCAAGCTGCGCTTCTGGCTGCTGCTGCGGACCGATATTCTGAACTCGAAGCCGGTGATGGCTCATCTGCGAACCACGGGCGATATCGATGGGCTGGAGACTTACGGCGCACTGAAAACCGCCGCGGCCGCGGCTTTTATGAAGTTGCCGCCGGACGCGATCGATTCGCTGACGCGAAACCTCTAGAGCGCCTGCGCCGCGAAGAGCGCTTCCCGCGTTCCGCTGGAGGATACTCGGCCCTGCTGCCGGGGTGGTTTCCTAAATTCATAAACCACGAAGGGCACAAAGGTACACGAAGGCGGTTGCGGCGCCCCTCGCTTGGCGCGCTGAAGTGCTGATACTCTTTAAGTATTCATGGCAAATTGCATTCGATGCGGGCGCCAGCTTCCCGGCTTTAGCTTCGGCAAGAAGATCTGCCAGTGGTGTGTGCAGCACGAGGCTTACCAGCGCGGCGAAATTGTTGAGGATGCGAAGCAGCCGGTCATGCGCACGCCGTGGGTGCGGCGCGGCGAATCCACGATCACCCTGACGAAGATATTTTTCGGCATCAACGTGGCGGTGTACCTGGGTATGGTGCTGGCCTCAGGCAGTCCGTTCCAGGAGTTTGGCGGGGCGGAACTGGTGCAATGGGGCGCGAATGCGGGCGCGCTGACCGTCTCCGGAGAATGGTGGCGGCTGCTGACTTGCGTCTTTGTTCACGGCGGGCTGCTGCACATCGCGTTCAACATGTGGTGCCTGTGGGATCTGGGTGCGCTCAGCGAGTCGCTATACGGGCGTTGGACGTTTGGGGCGCTTTATATTCTCTGCGGGCTGGGAGCAAGCCTTGCCAGTATCATTTGGAATGTTCATGTTCTCAGCGTCGGGGCTTCGGGAGCCATTTTCGGACTGGCGGGCGCGCTGATCGCGGCTTTTAAGTTGGGTGAGTTTTCCGTGCCGCGGGCTGCGCTTTCTGGCACGATGCGCAGTTTGCTGGTCTTTGTCGGCTTCAACCTTATTTTCGGGGCGGCATCCGGCGTTACGGATAATGCTGCGCACGTGGGCGGACTGCTTACGGGATTGATTCTCGGCGCGGTCATCGCGCTGTTCGCTCCGCTGCAGGAACATGCTCCGCGGCGGCTGGCGATTTTTCTGGCCATGTTGCTGGGGCTGGCCGGGGGCACGAGCGCGTTGGCTCATCATTACGGGCTTCCGCTGCGTTTGGGACGAACCTCAAGCTTCATGAACAGCCAACCCGGCGGGGCGATGGCGCAGTTGGAGAAGATCGTCAAGCAGCGGCCTGATTTTGTTGCCGGACATCTCAATCTGGCGCAGGCTTACTTTAATCAGGGCGATTATTCGAAGGCCGGAAGCGAGCTGAAACGCGTGCTGGAGCTTGAGCCGAAGAATCCTGGGGCAAGGGCTTTGCTGGGAATGGTGTACCTGAACCAGAATCGTCCGCAGGACGCGAGGGATACGTTCGGCGGATTGCTGACGCAGGATGCGAACAATGCGGAAGCGCACTATGGCATGGGACTGGCGCTTGCGGCCGAAGGCAATCAGCAGGAGGCGATTGGAGAGTATAAGACCGCTGTCCGGCTCGATCCGCAAGCGGGGGGAATCAACTACGATCTCGGAGTCTCCTACGCCAAGCTGAACCAATATGACGACGCCATCGCTGCCTACCGAAAAGAACAGCAGCAGAGTGGTGACGATTACGAACTGGAAACGGCTCTGGCGGCGGCTTACCAAGCTAAAGGCATGACTCAGGCGGCTCAGGAAGCGAACAGCAAAGCGGGAGAGTTCAGGGATGGCGGACGTTAGAGGTTAGCTGGGTTGCTTCCTGGTTTTTGGTCAGTTCGCCAACCGCGCGCCACGCCTGATTGATGGCTTCATCGGTGTAGGCGTAGGCGCCGGCGTCGGCATTGGCGATGGCGATGCGGCCGAAGGTTTGGCGCGCCACTTCGCAGGGAGTTTCGCCCCCCTCCAGCCAGAAAGAATCCCACAGTGAGTTGTATTCGTAGGCGTATCCGTGGGGCCAGCGGTTCACGGTGATGGCGGCGATGTCGCGCGCGGGATCGAATCCGCCAGCGCCCAGCGTGCGTGCCAGTTGGTCACGAATCTTGCGCTCCATGGTTTCAAAAGTCGTGTTGTAGAGTTCGATGCGGCCGGCGGTATGCTGATCGCGGGAAGGACGGCCGGGCTTGCAGGGCGCCTTCATCATGTGAACCACGATGGGTTCCTCGGGCTTGCGGGCGCAGGCGTAGCCGCCGATGCTCACCGCGTGGTCGAGCCCCATGCGCGAGTGATAGCAACCGGGAGCGTAGATCGCATTGGCATTCAATTTTTGAAACGCGGTCCAGTTGCGGAGAGCAACGTTGGTATAGAGCAAAGGAACTTTTTGCGCGGAGCCGAGAGCGTCGCGCTGTTTTTGCGGAAGCTCTGCGCAGAGGTACGGGATCACCACGTGCCAGCATGCCAGGATGCAGTTCCCGGTTTTCGCGGTATAAACTTTGCCGCCGCGGGCATAGGCCACTTCCACTTCTTTGGCGGAAGGCGGATCGCCGAGGTGCCGCACGCGAACGGCGGTGCTGTTGAGGCGAATCTTCACGGGCGATGCCGCCGAATCGAGCTTGGAATAGTCCGCGCGCGCCAAAATCACATCCGCGGCGGAGCTTCCCGGCAGGACCTCCGGAATGAGTTGGCGCACCAACATGCGCGCGATGCTGGCGTTGCCATCGGGAAAGTGAAAGAAATATTTCTCGGCTTCTGCGTTCGGAATCGCGTCGCGATTCATTCCCTTGCCGGGCGCGGGATCGAGCTTCATGCCTTCGAATCCGGGCAGGTCAAGTCCCCAGGCATCCTGCGCGGAGACGGCGTCGATGCCCAAGCCGAAGGTGGGATGCAGCACGGCTTGATAGAGCTTGACCACGTCTTCCTGCACTTTGACGATGTCGCGCAGAAAGCTGGCGTAACTCATGCGGGCCAGCCTGGCCTTCTTGTCGGCGGAAGTGAGGCCGGGGAAGTAATCGCGCTGGTCAAGGATGAGGCGGTCGAAATCTTTCTTCGCTTCCGGCGAAATGGGCGCCTCGGCTAGAAACTGTTTGCGCGCCTCGACTTTGCCGGCGGTGAGGTAATCTTTTTCGCCGCCGCTGAAGGAAAGAGGACTGGTTGTCAGGCGGTCGGAACCGAAAGTTTCCTTATCGAAAAATACTTTCGAGTGCAAACCCAGCCCGCGGTAAAGATCTGCGTCGTGATACCTGGGATAGGAAGCGACATCAATGCCCAGTTCTTCGATCAGTGCGCGGGCTTCCGGGCTGTAGGGCGCGGGACTTTCAATGGAATAGGTTCCGCCAAAGCCCAGGCGAAACGCGTTGCCGACGCGGAATTCGTTGCGCTTGGCGTGCCCGCCAAAATCGTCGTGATTATCGAGGATGAGAATGCGCGCGTTCGCGCCGGCGAATTTGCGATAAAAGTGCGCTGCGGAGAGGCCACTGATGCCGCCGCCTACGACGATGAGATCGTAAGTTTCGCCGGTATCCTGCGGGGTACCGGCGGCGTCCCAAAAAGTGCCGTCGCGCAGAGAGTGGGCTGAGTCGAAGGAACCGGGATGACTGCCGCGCAATCCGGTGAGCGCGGGCGGGTAATAGCTGGGCGATTTTTCGGGATCGACATCGGCGGCGAAGAGTTGCCAGGGCAGCAGGGCGGCGCCAGCCGTCACGGCCACGCCGTTGAGGAAATCACGGCGCGTGATATTGCGGTGCATCCCGAGTTCGCGGTCGGTTTGGTCGCTCATAGGACGAGTCGAAAGTCAGGAACTACGCGAGCTAGCCATCGGCTTTCTTGACGGCGAGTTCCGCGCCCTGGAAGCCGATTTTGCTGTGGGTGCCGTCGCAGAAGGGCTTGTTTATTGATCCTCCGCAGCGGCAGAGGGAGAAAGCCGGCTTGCCGGTGAGGTCGTAGGGAGTTCCGTTGACATCGACGAGTTCAACGGAGCCTTCGGGCGCTTCCACGCGGAAAGGGCCGTTGGGGCGGACGGTGATTTTTACTTGAGCCATAGTCTGATTCCTTTAACCTTGCGGGATTCTAGTAAGGATCAAAGATAACATTTGGCGGGGGCGCGTGTCGCGGCTCCCGTCAGCGCCTAAAGGCGCGATGAATCAGGCGACAGTTGGGGCAATCGCTGGGCGCAGAGGTTACGCCCCGATGAACCGCGGGCCGCTGGACAGGCGGGGGCGGCTGTCCCCACATGAGTCGCTATCCGCGCTAGATTGGCAACTCTTGTGTCGTTGGGAAGTGGTGTTGTTCGCGGCCGACTTTGCCGTCGTATTTGGTGGTCATCTTGAAGAGTTCAAGGCGGCCGTCGGCGGCGAGTATGCGGCATTGGTCGCGCAGGGCTTGCATTTCCGCGTCGGCCAAGGGCTGGAAGTTGATTGCGACTTTTAAATTTTGATCGAGCACTTGCATGGTGTCGACGCCGCTGATGGTGGTTGCGACGGGCAGGCTCATGGCGTAGCGCAGGCCTTGTTCCGGAGTTACCGCGCCGTGGCGGACGAGTTCGCCGCTGCCTCCGAGAGATTTCATTCCTAAAGCCGCCATGCCGCGACGATTCACCTCGGGCAGCACGTGAGTTTCGAAGCTGCGGAAGGTGGCATCGCAGCAGTTAAGAGGCATCTGCACGGTGTCGAAGGGAAAATTGTGGGAGAGCATGTTGAGATGAATGTCGGGATCCTTATGGCCGGTGAATCCGATAAAGCGCACTTTGCCCTGTTGCTTGGCGGCTTGCAGGGCTTCGGCTGCGCCATCGGGAACGAAGATCAGGTCGGGATCGTTGTCGTAAACTACTTCGTGAATTTGCCAGAGATCAAGGTGATCAGTTTGCAGGCGGCGGAGAGATTCTTCGAGCATGCGCATGGCGATTTTTTTGTCGCGGCCATGGGTGCAGACTTTGGTCATGACGAAAGACTGATCGCGCTTGCTGCGTAGCGCCTTGCCGAGACGCTCTTCACTCAGGCCGTCGTGATATTCCCAGGCGTTATCGAAAAAGCGGACGCCGTGGTCGAAGGCTTTGGCGACGATTTCGATGGCGGCCTGATCGGTTTCGGCAGAGCCGAGGTGATAGCCGCCGAGTCCCATGGCGGAAACCTGGACGCCAGTTCGGCCGAGCGGCTTCTTGGGAACTTGTCCATCGGGAATCTGGTTCGATTGAGCAGACTGTTGCTGTGCCATGCTGCCTCCAGCGAGGAGCGGGGCCGCGCCTAGCACGGCTGCGCTCTTGATAAAACTGCGACGATTCCATTCGAACTTTGAAGCCACGGGGCTCTCCTGAAAAAATGTGGAACGAACTGTCTAGAATTTCTTTTCTGGAAACGGGTGTCCGGTATTTTGTGTCGCTCCCAGCATGTCCTGCACTTCGGACTGCTGCGTATCCAGCGGAAAGCCGTGCGCCAGGCGGGATTCCGGGTTATCGAACTTTAGCGAAAGCTTGTAGAGTTCGTAGCGGCCATCGGCGGCCCCGGGCTTGCAGCGCTCGCGGAGTTGGTTCATCTCCGCTTCCGTCATGGGAGTGAAGTTCTGCGCGATGCGGAGGTTCTGATGAAGGACGTCGAGACTATCCATGCCTGTGATGGTTGTAGTTACTCCCGGGATGCTCATGGCATAGCGCAGCGCTTCTTCGGCGGTGACGACTCCGTTTTTGATGGCTTCGCCGTGGCCGTTGAGCGGCTTCATGCCGAGGACGGCTATACCGCGCTTGGTGAGTTCGGGGAGAACTTGTTTTTCGAAGCTGCGGAAGCTGGAGTCGAAGGCGTTCAGCGGCATCTGCACGGCGTCGAAGGGGAAGCCGGTGTTGAGCATGGCGAGGTGAACTTTAGGATCCTGATGGCCGGTGAAGCCGACGAAGCGGACTTTACCGTCTTTCTTGGCTTTTTCGAGCGCCTCGGCCGCGCCGTTTTTGCGGATGAAAAGATCGGCGTCGTTGTCGAAGGCCATGCCGTGAACTTGCCAGAGGTCAAGGTGGTCGGTTTGCAGGCGGTGCAAGGATTCTTCCAGCATTTGCAGAGCAAGGCTGCCATCGCGGCCGTGAGGACAAGTTTTTGTCATTAGGAAAACTTTGTCCCGGCGGCCCTTCAGGCCGGCGCCCATCCAGACTTCGGTTTTGCCGCGCCGATACTCCCAGCAGTTGTCGTAAAAAGTAATTCCGCCGTCGACGGCCTGATGGATAATTTCGACCGCTGTTTTCGCGTCGGGGGCTTCGCCGAGGTGATGGCCTCCGAAGCCGAGAACGGAAATTTTGGCGTCGGCACGGCCGAATTTTCGTAGAGGGATGGTTCCGTTGGAAGTTTCTGGCATGGACTTACCTAGGGGCATGGTTGTTTCCGGTTCTTGTGGTTTGCCTTGGATGCGGGAGCGGAGAGGTGGGTTGACGGGAAAGGTGTTCGGTCCAAGATCGACGCGGCTCGAAATCCTGACAGTTAATTCTTGTGCCGGATTTAAACCTAAAGTCAAAGGCAGCGGGCGGGGCGCCCGCTCTACACGAATTCAGGCGGCTATTGAGTTGGCGTGGATCAGGCTGCTGTAGAGGTCAAGGTAAGCGTCGATCATGCGTTTGGCGGTGAAACGTTCGCGGGCGCGGGCGAAGGCGCGGTCGGCATAAGCGTGGCGCAAGGGGCGGTCGGCATCGAGCTGGGCAAGGATTGCGGCCAGACTGCTGGCGTTATTGGTGCGGAAGTAGAGGGCGGCATCGCCCCAGACTTCGCGGAAGCTGGGAATATCGTTGGCGACGATGGCGCAACGGGAGAAGGCGGCGTCGAGGGCGCCCATGCCCAGCGGTTCATAGCGGGCGGTAGCGGCGTAAATGGCGGCGCGGCTGTAGAGGGCACGAAGTTGCGACTCGGTCTGCGGGCCGCGGATGGCGACGGTGGCTTGCGCGGTTGCGACTTTCACATCGGCACGGATAGGGAGGCGCGGGACGGGCACGGTTTGCTCCGCGCCGACGATGCAGACGGGGAACGAGTGAACGTGTTGGGTGAGCAGGAAAACTTGCTTGCCGGCATCGACCAGGCGGCCGACCGATAGGACGGAATCGTCTTTGCTGACGTAGGGATTGAAGAAGATGGGGTTGCGTCCGGGATAGATAATGCTGGCGCGGCGCGGTCGCGCATAGGTGGAGATGACCGTGTTGAGCATGCAGGCCGAGGGCGCGACGAGGGCATCGGCGGCGGTGATGCCGCGAGTGATCATATCGCGATACCACTGGAGCCAGTGCGTGGGGCGCGGCGTGCAGCCCTCGACGGCCTGAGCCCAGCTGATCACGTCGCCATGGGCCATGATTACGCGGGGGACATCAACCGGCAGGTCGCCGTGGCAGAACTGGTGGAGTTGAAGCAGGTCGGGCTTAACTTCTCGCACCAAGCTGGCCAGAAACGCGGAAGACTCAGCGAGATCGTGCGGAGCTTCGTCCATCCACTCCAGACGGAAGGCGGTGGGACGGTATTCGAGGCCGTGCAGGAGATCCATCCACGAAGTTTGATCGGGAAGAGGGATTTCGCCGAAGGTGACGAGAGTGACTCGGACGCCGCGCGAGACCAGTCCGGTGACCAATTCGCGAGCGTAGGTCCAGGAGCCGGACATCGTATCGGCAGTGACCAGAACGTGCAAACGAGCCTCCGAACGCGGCTGCGGAGAAAGCGCACCGCCGCTAAGAGGGCTATTCTAGTGCGATTCCGGGCGCAGGGGAAGGGATTTCGGATGGAAGCTTAAATTCATCGACCACTGAGGGCACGAAGGTTCACGAATACGAATCGTCCGTCAGACCGCGCCCAGCCTCTGGCGCATGTCACGAGCCAGGTTGTCGATGAGGCGGATTTTTTCCGCGGCCGGGGCGGGTACCCCAGGCACGGCCATAGCCAATTCGCACGAGAGCAGCATGGAGGTGAGGCTTTCACACACTTCGCTGCGAAACTGCTGTTCGACCGAGCGCCGCGCTTGGGTTTCCTCGCGCTTGCGGCGGTGCAAGGCGGAGCGAACTTCGCGAAGCAGTCGCTCCATGCCGCTGACGGCGAAGTTGAGGTAGACCGGAAAGGCGGTACCCATGTGCTCGAGCACTTGGTCACTTTCGGCGGGCTCGTTTTCCAGCAGGAATTGATCGATTACGACCGCGGAATACGACTGCTCGCGCAGGCGAGCCACAGCCTGCTGAAGATTTTCCGCCCAATGAGTCTCCTTACCAGTGGACTCTTTCAAAGTGGCGGCGCACTCAGGACCGCGCGCAGACGGCGTGATGAGTAAGATCATGCAACTGCTAGTGCACGCGGACCTCCAGAAGCCTGCCGTTGATAACACGAGGGTTAGCGCTGGCCTAGGGGGATCCCTTCCCGTTGCGGACCCGAAGGGCGATCCAAATTGAATTCTTCATCTTGCATTCGTCATCGCACGGTGTTCAGGCGTGGGCCGCATAGTCCTTTAGCTTGCGGTAGAGAGTTGTTTTGCCAATGCCGAGCAGTCGCGCGGCCTGTAACTTGTCGCCGTTTAGTTCGGCGATGGCGCTGAGGATCGTTACCCTCTCCAACTCCGCCATGGGAACAATCTTATTTTGACCCTGCGCGTGCCCGTTTCCGGGCATAACGACCACGGTCTTGGCAATGGCGGGGGGAAGATCGGGAACATGGATCATGGGTCCGCTGGTAAAGGCGCAAGTGCGCTCCAGACAGTTTTCCAGCTCCCGAACGTTGCCGGGCCAGTCATAAGCCAGCATGACTTTGACGGCTTCGTCGCTGAGAGTTTTTTCCTGAGCGGAGGCGCGCGAGGCCCGGTCCATGAAATGGGCGATAAGCAGAGGAATGTCCTCGCGGCGCTCGCGCAGGGGTGGAATGCGGAGGCTGAGGACGTTAAGCCGGAAGTACAAGTCGCGCCGGAAGGTGCCTTCGGTGACGGACTGCTCCAGATCGCGGTTGGTGGCAGCCAGGATGCGAACGTTGATGGGGATGCGGCGCGTACTGCCCACCGGCCGGATTTCTTTCTCCTGAATGGCGCGCAGCAGTTTGGATTGCAGATCGACCGGGAGCTCGGCGACTTCGTCGAGGAAAATGGTTCCGCCTTCGGCGATGGCGAGCAGGCCATCCTTGGCTTGATTGGCGCCAGTGAACGCTCCCCTCACGTAGCCGAACAACTCGCTTTCAATCAGCGTGGGCACGAGCGAGCCGCAATCGACGGGGATGAAAGGCTTGTCGCGGAAAGGTCCGGAGTAATGGATGGAGCGGGCGACCATTTCTTTGCCGGTACCGCTCTCGCCGAGAATCAGCACGGGGTGGGAACTGTTGGCGGCCTTGGCGATGATGCGGTAGAGCTTTTCCATTTCCGGCGCGCGGCCGACGAGGCCACCGTAACCCTGCTTGGATTTGAGTTTCTCGCGCAAAATACGGTTCTCGGTTTTGAGTTTGAGATGGTTGGCGACACGCGCCAGCAGGATTTTGAGCTCGTCAATGCTGAACGGTTTGGTGACGTATTCGTAGGCGCCGTGCTTCATGGCTTGCACTGCGGATTGCACGGTTCCGTATCCGGTCACGACGATGACCAGAGCTTCCGGACGCTGGGCTTTGATCTGCCGCAGAGCTTCGAGACCGTTGGCGCCGGGTAGGCGCAGGTCGAGCAGAACAGCGTCAACCGTCTGGGTCTGGAGCAGGCGATAGGCTTGTTCGGCGGAATCGGCGACATGAGCCATGAACCCGAGGGAGCAGGCCACTTCGCGGCAAGCTTCGCGGATGGAGCGTTCGTCGTCGACGATGAGCAAGTTGAGATAGTTGGCGGCCAGAATTTGAGGTGTGGCGATGGATGGGCTTACGGCTGCAGAGGTCATAGGAGTGATTCCTTCTTGATTTCTTGAAATGCCTTTTGGGGTTTCTCGGAATGTGGAACGGGGATCTCGATAAAATCAGCGGTCGCGCTGGAGCGGGGTGCGCGGGGGAGAAGAATCATGACCCGGGTCCCGCGGCCGGCTTCGCTTTCAACATGGATCAATCCGCCGTTGGTAGTGACGATGCTGCGGACGGTGGTGAGACCCAGGCCAGTGCCTTTTCCGGCGCCCTTGGTGGTGAAAAAAGGGTCGAAGAGATGCTGGCGGGTGTTGGCATCCATGCCGCGGCCGTTGTCGCTCACGGTGAGCAGAACGCAGGGAAAAGCGGATGTGCCGCCTTTGAGCGCCACCGAGCCAGGAAGGCTTTGGAACTTGCAGTTGCTGGTCTCCACCACAATGCGGCCGCCCGTGGGCAAAGCGTCGCGGGCGTTCAAAACGAGGTTGAGAAGAATCTGCTGGGCTTGGGCCTGATCGATCTTGACCAGACCCAGATTGGGATCGAGCCCAAGGTCCAGCACGATGTTTTCGCCGATCAGGCGGCTCAGGAGATCCCGCATCGCCTGGGCGATCTGATTGAGGCACAAGGCCCGAACCTGGGCAGCCTGGGGACGGGCAAAGACCAACAATTGCCGCACCAGTCCCGTGGCCTGCATGATGGCGGAGCGGATTTCATCCGCGTAACGGCGCCGCCGGTCGCGTGGATCGAGACTGCTGAGCAGGAGATCGCAGTAGAGCATGACGCCGGTCAGAAGATTGTTGAAATCGTGAACCACGCCTCCCGTCAGGCGGCCCACCGCCTCCCATCGTTGCGCTTGCAGTAAACCTTCCTCGACGGCTGCGCTGTCATGTGGCGGAACAGAATCGCGGCTGGGTTCGGCGATGAGCAGGGCATGGCTTTGATCCTTGCCAGACTGGGGCAGGCGCCAGGCGGTATAGTTCCTCGTTGCCTGTGGGGATCCAGCCTCCGTACCTTGAATGCGAAAACTGTCGCGAGTGGCGCTGAACAGCTCGGCGAGAAGGGATTCCGTGGTGGGACGGTTTTCGGGAGCAACTAAGTCATAGAGCCGCAAGGATCGATGGCCAGTGAGAACGGGGGCCAGAGAATGCTCGAAGGCGCGATTCATCTCGACGATAGTTCCCTGGGGATTACAGCGGGCCGCGGCGAGGGGAGCATGTTCGAAGATGGAACGGAAGCCCGTTCCGGCGATCTCGGTAGCGGATTGTCCTGTCCAGGGAAATGGAGATGCCGTATTCATACTGATACTTTGCCGTGAGCGGAGGAGGAAATAAACGCCATCATGGAGTGGTCGATACTTCGGTGCTCCCAAAATGGAACCGAATTGATCGCGTTTTCCATCCGCCATTCTCGAATTCGCGTCCCACTATAGGAGGCCCAAACTGACACTGCGAAGGGCACACGTCACTCGCAGCCGCAGGCAAGCTGTGGAAAAATTAGCAAAGTTATTTTGATTGTTTGGCTTAGCGGGAGTTAATAAAAGCTTAAGGAAGGTCTGGGAGGGGCGAGCGTGCGACCGAGTTGGGGTTGGAGAAGGTGACTGGGGCGATGAGCCGGAAAGTCAGATGGCGTCCCTTTTGTACGCGAAGGTCGCGAAATTGCGCGTTTGTTCCGCCGCTAGTCGACGATGCATTCGACAGCGCGTTTGACTGAAAGGTTCCTTTGGCAAACAGGCTCGCAGTCTGGATGTCCAGCGCTTTGCCATCAATCGTAATGCTGTTCAACGTAAGCCGGACATAGCCCGGATCGGGACTCAAGCCAGGCCGGTCCACAGAAGGCTGAGCGGACTCGATGCGTCCGCTTACGGCGGTGCCGCGTTCGATCACAGGCTCTCCATCGACGGCGAGGGGCCCGACCAGTGACGCGGTAAAAGTATCGCCGGGGCGAACTTTTAAGATGTCCAGCGAATTTTCCAATCGCACCGTGATGAGAGTCCCCGCCGGCAGGCTGTGTTCACGGGCAGTCGCTCGAAAGGGAGCGCCGCTTCCCGGTTTGTGATCGGGCGGAAGCGCGGGATGGGCGCTGTCGTCGGCGTTATGATCGGAATTCTGATGGAACGGAAGCTTCTGGTCCGCGGTCGGGGAGTCCGCTTGCGCTTCAGTTGTCCGGACACTGTTGGACCGAGCGCAGCCTAGGGTGAGGCTCATCCCAAGACAGAGAACCAGCAGGGCTACTCTTAACGCGGGGCTGGCTGGGCGTCCTACCATGCGAAATATGGTTGCTCGAACTGCTACGACACGCTAGTGGCAAGTGAAATACCAGATCGATGGGAGTGGAATCAAGAAGATACGGCCACGGTTAGCGTAGGGCCATGTAGAAACTGCGTGGCTGGCGGCGGAATGTTACAGTGGCCGCGAAGCGACGATCATGGCAGGCCTAGCGGCTGACGGGGGTACAATGTCTCCGCGTCAAGGGGGCATTTGTGACCTTGACAGCGGGGGTGTGTTCGGTGGGCGACAAAGAGGAACAGCAGCAGGAAACTACGCGATGGCATTTCTGGAAAAGTATCGTATGGCGGAGGTCGGTTGCGTTTGTAGCCGTCTTCACTCTTTTTCTCAGCACGGCAACGTGGCTGTGGGATGAGTTTGTCGCCCCCCAAGTAAAGCCAGAACGCCGCAAGGTCATTGAATGGATAAATGTCATCCCTTGGTACGACCGGCTGCTTATCGGAATGGCGTTGTTGGTAGTTCTTATTGGGGAAGGAGCGTTTCGGCACATCAGAAAGAAAGATGCTTGGATCGCTAGCCTAAATGAACAAATCAAAACGAAGCATACCCGAGAAGAGATTCAGGAATGGATAGGACAGAGACTTCAGGAGTCAAAAAAGTTGAAAGAGTTACGTTCTGATAGCGAGTCGGAAGTCCGTGCTTTGCGGCACGAGTTGGAGGCATGGAGATTGCATACGATTGCTGGGTTGGAGCAATTGGGGCTGACGGCAGAAATGCATCTATTCGAAACAGCCGATTCTGGGGCTACTGCTGAGGCGCGTAATCGAATTGGTAACGCCATTGAGATACGCGACTTATGTTTTACGCAGTTACAAAAATTGGAGTTTGCCCTTCGAGAGATACTGAAAGCGAAATCAAGCAGCAGTTAGATATTTGTATTCGAGGTTGTCAGATGCTAGTAGTCGCATGAGGGTATCGCGGAAGAGGTGCGGCACGACGAATCTGGTGGGCATGGCCCTTCTACGCAATCTTCTCTTTGCCAGGTTTCAATTGGATGCTTTGGACGGGCTACCGCTGGTTCAATCGGAACCGGTATCGAATCTCGCGCCATTGTCCACTGCCTACAAAGAATAAAGAATAAGGGCCTCTAACAAGAAAAATCGCGGAGAGCGCAGCCGCTCTCCGCGAGGGTGTTTAGTTCAATGCGAGTTAGTTGGAACCGCTGCCGGCGTTGGCGCTCTGCGATTCGTTTTCCGGCTGCGCAACTACGCCGTCAAACGGAGTCGCCGCGACGTAGCGCCCGTGTACTACGCTGATCCGGCGCAGGGGGAAACCGGAATCCGGTCCACGCTGCCAGGTGCTGCCGCCGTCGGTGCTTTCGAATACCACGCCGGTCTGCCCGCTGGTGGCGAGCAGACGTTTGTGGCTGTTGTCGAAGACGACCGAAGTGATGTCCTTGTCGGGCAATCCGGTGAGGATGTGATTCCAGCTCTTGCCGGAATCCGCGCTGTGGAATGCGCCCTCGCGCGTGGCGATGAAGACCTGCCCATCCGGAGTCACGGTCACGCTGCGAATGTTAATCGGGTACGAGGCCAGCCGAGCGGATTCCCAGGCCTTTCCTTCATCCTGTGAAACCAGCACGGTGGAGCGCGTCGCCGCCACTACCAAGCCATCCTGCGCTTCGACTGAAACGAAATCTTTCTCGCCGGCCACCGGGCCGCCGACCCAGACCTTACCGTGATCCTTGCTGGTAAAGAGTCCGGTAGAGGTTGCTGCGAACCAACGAGCCGATCCCAGATCGGTATCGTTGACGCGGCTCTCTAGTACAGAGCGAGTGTCGGTGGTGGAGCTCACGACTTTTTTCTTGCCGCTTTTCAAGGTGACGGTGTGCGAAACCGTTTTCGCTATCACAACGTCGTTGATCGGATGCCAGGCCGAACTTCCCTCGGCGAGTTCGAACACGCCTTTGTTGGTTCCGGCAACCAGAGTTCCGTTGCTGGCTTGCTTGAGCGTGAATACGTCGCGGCCATCGAGGCCGGAGCTCTTCTGGTGCCAGTTCTGGCCACCGTCGTGAGAGAAGAACACGCCGCCGAATTCGCGGTCGTTGACCAGGCCGATGTAGAGAGTGTTCGGTTCTTTGGAGTCAGCCAGAATTGCGCTGACATAACGGTGAGAGTATCCGTGGTTGGAGGCAGTAAAGTTTGCCGCGGAGTCATCGCTGGCGAGGACGCCGCTGCGATCGGTGGCAAGAAGCACGCGCTGCGAGTTGCGGGGATCGATGAGCACATCGTTCACGACGACTTCAGAGCTGCTGGAGAGCTTCCAATTCTTGCCCTCGTCCACGCTCTTCCACAAACCTTCGGTGGTGCCGGCGTAGACGATGGCCGGATTGCTGGGATCCTGCTTCAGCACGCGAGTGCGGCGCGCCGTGAAAGGAATGCCTTTCACTTTTTCGAACTGGTCGCCACCGCTGACGCTCTTATAAATTCCGGAGCAGGCGCTGGCGAAAACTTCGGAAGAATTGGCGGAGCTGACGATGACCGAGAAAACGTCCGAGTCGTCGATCATGCCCTTGTTGATGTGCTGCCAGTTGGCCCCGCCGTCGCTGGTCTTCCAGGCCAGGTGCCAGGTTCCGGCATAGACGACGTTAGGATCTTTGGGATCGACGGCGATCGATTCAATGTTCTTGACCACGCCATCGCTGGGAGAAATGTGCTGCCAGTTGTTGCCACCATCGGTGCTGCGGTAAACGCCATCGAGGGCTCCGGCAACGACAACTTTCTCGTCAGAGGCGGAAACTGCCATGGCGCGCACAGACTTGCCATGCATGGCGGGCAGAGCTTCCCAATCTTTGCCGCCGTTGCGGGTGCGGAAAATGTCGCCCGCGTTTTGGTCCTGCACGCTCCATGCGGAAACGAAAATAGTCTTGGAGTTGTGGAGATCGAAGGCGATGTGATCGAGCACATAATCGTCGCCGGCGCCGAGCTTGGCGAATCTGGACCAGTTATGGCCGTTATCGTCGGAGACGAAAATTACGCCGGTGCTGGTGCCCAGAAAAACCCGGTCCGGGTTGTGCGGATCATAGGCCAGACTGCGGACATCGCCGCCATCCGGCCCGAGCACGGACCATTGGCGAGATCCCGCGGCAAAGGCGGAGATGGAAGCTAAAAGCAACAACGTCAGCAGCTTAGCCGAAGCGGATTTCATAATGATTCTCAGCCCCAAAACGAGAAAATTTAGATGCGAGAGCTAGCCTGACAGGCGACAGCCTACCCCATCAAGTTACCGAAGGCCACACGAAAAAAAGAGCCGGTCGATTGCCGACCGGCCCTTATACTCCGTTGCCGAAGTTACTGCGCTTTCTTGGCGGCGGCTTTTTTCTTGGCCACCGGCTTGGGATGATCCGGAATTGCCTTCACTTTGGATTCATCCACCGATTCCGTGCCCGTCGAATCGAAGGTCGCGCCCGAAGGAACGATCCAGAATTCGGCGGTCTTGGTGCCACCGCTGCCGGTGCGGACTTCGATGCGGCTGGCATCGATGCCCTGTTTGGCTTCACCTTCCGTCAGGTAGAACTTGGAATCGACGGAGCGTTCGCCCGCGAGATTCTTGCGTTTTTCCGTGGGCTCGGCGTTGCCGACAATCACCAGCTTGCTGTCGGGGTTCTGCTGCAGGTTCTTGGCTACGTCATCCAGGATGGCCTTGCAGGTGTTATCGACGCGCCAGGGCTTCTTCTCGTTGGGGAAGTCGCACTGGCTCAGTTTGGCGGCCTTGGGCGGCGGAGGCGGCGGATTTTCCACTGTCGCCTGGGTCGAGGCCTGACCGGTCAAACCGCGAGAATCGGTGCAGGTAGCGGTAACGGTGATCGGTCCCGGTTGTGCTCCGTCGGTCGATAGAGTTGCCGTGGTGCCGCTGCCGGAGATGGTGCCGCCGGTCGCTGTCCAATTCGAGACGTTCACGGGAACGCCGTCAGGACTGGTGCAGCTGCAACTGACGGTTACGCTGGCGCCGGCCTGCACGCTGGAAGGACTCGCGGTGCAGCTCATGGTCGGCGGATTCTTGGGCGGCAACGGCTTGATGGTGTAGTTCGCCGAGCAGCTTGCCTCGCCACCGGTCTTCATCCTGGCATCCGTCACGTGAGCGGTGACGGTGTAACTGCCGGGGGCTGCATTCGCGGTATCGATCTGAGCGGTGGTATCTTTGCCGGTAACCTGCCCGCCGTTCCCGCTCCACGCGTATGTGACGGTGTGCTTGGGATTGAAGTTGCTGGCGGTCACAGTGGCGGTGATCGGCTCTCCCACCATTACTTCAGTCGGCTGAACCGAACAACTGGCAGTCGGAACGACTACCGGCGCTCCGCCCCAATTGAACACAAAGCCAGTGCGCAGCCGAACGCCCTCAAATGAAGGACGCTCCAGGTTGGGAAAATCGCTGGAGACGAAATCCGCATAGTTGTGGCGCGCCCAAACATAGTCGGCTTCGAACAAACGGAACGCCAGCCATTTCTTGAGCGGCAGGTCCATGCCGCCGCCGAGGATGGCTCCGATTCCGTTGCCGACGTTGAGGCCGGTCACCGCTACGCGGTTCAGGCTCACCATCGTATGCAAGAAGTAGTTGGCGTTATTCGTTCGCCAGATGAAACGAGGACCCAGCGATCCGGTGGTCTCGTAATTGCCCTGGCTCCAGTTGTGACCAAGGTCAAACTCGATGCCCCAGTGCGGATCGAAGTTGTAGGTGAGGGCGCTGCCAAATCCCGGAGACATGTCGGGAATCTTGTAAGTACCGGGGCTGTCGAAATTGCCGAAGGCCGCGGGTACAGTAGCGCCGGGATGCAGCCATTGATATCCGACAAACAAATCCCACGTTGGATTGTTATCGCTCTGGGCGAACGCCGGGCTGGAAATCAGTGATACTGCGAGAAAAACCAACAGGCCGATGACGACACGGCTCTTACTGATCTTAGAACTAAGTGACATTCTCTCCTCCATAATAACGACACGTTGTAACCTGCGACTGGGGCCCGACCGCGACAACAAGAAAGCATTGCAGGGTTAGAACGCTTAATTCAGACCCAATTTGGGAACCGACAATTCTAACGCACCGCAATCTCAAAGCGAAAGCGATTTTAAAAAATGGGAGGCTGGGGGCGCGTATTTTTTTTCCCCACGTCATCGGCTTTGTCTCAAATTGACATGAAACAATCGAACCCCGGGCGAAATTTATTCGGATGGGCTACAAAGCCCGGGCTGACCGGACCTTGCCCGATACGAAGCTAGCCGCGTATGTTTGTAATCTTACGGCAGGCTCGGGAAGCGGCGGCGGGAAAAGGGTGGGCAACAAGCTAAAGGATGAATCACGAAAAAGTTTTGATCGTTGAGGATGAAGAGAACGAGCGTACCGGGCTTGCCGAACTGGTTTCCTCCTGGGGCTATCGCACCGAGACGGCGCGTGATGGTTCGGAAGGGCTGGAAAAGGCGGCGCAGTGGAATCCTGCCATCGTGATTACGGACATGAAGATGCCGCGCATGGGGGGCATCGAACTGCTGGAGCGTCTGGCCGAACAGACCGAAGCGATGGCGGTGATTCTGGTGACCGCGCAGGGCACGATCGACAGCGCCGTGCAGGCCATGCGCCTGGGAGCCTATGACTACATCACCAAGCCCATCGATACACAGCGGCTGCGGGCCATGCTGCAAAATGCCTCTGCTCTGCTGGGGACTCGTGCCGAACTGGAGAGCACGCGAAAGCGGCTGCGGGACTCCGGATCGCTCGGCCAGCTGCGGGGATCGTCGCGCAAAATGCAGGAAATCTTTAGGCTGATCGAACTGGTGGCGCCCAGCACGGCGTCGGTGCTGATCACAGGCGCCAGTGGAACGGGCAAGGAGTTGGTGGCGCGGACCATCCATCAACTGAGCCCGCGGCGCGACCGGACGTTTGTGGCCATCAACTGCGCGGCGATTCCGGAAACGCTGATTGAAAGCGAAATCTTCGGCCACGAAAAAGGCGCATTCACGGGTGCGCTGGAAAGACGCACGGGATGCTTCGAGCTGGCCGAAGGCGGCACGATATTGCTGGATGAAATCGGCGAGATGCCGGTTGGCACGCAAGCGAAATTGTTGCGCGTTTTGGAAGATCACAAGCTGCGGCGACTGGGAAGCAAGGTGGAAACGTCGGTCGATGTCCGCGTGCTTGCGGCTACGAATAAGGTTCCGGACGATGCCGTGGCGTCGGGGGAACTGCGCAGCGACCTTTACTACCGGCTTAACGTGTTCAACATTCACATGCCGCCGTTGCGGGAGCACAGGGAAGATATTTCAGATCTCGTCCAGCTTTTGATCTCGGAAATGAGCACCAAGCACAGCCGCAAGGTTGCCGCAGTGAGTGAAGCCGTGATGAATCTGTTCAATAATTACACCTGGCCGGGAAATGTGCGCGAGTTGCGCAATACGATCGAGCGCGCCGTGATTGTCTGCGATGGCGGCATGATTGAAACCAAACATCTGCCGCCAGGATTCGGCCATGCGATCCTGCGCACCGGCGGCAATGACCCGGATGCGATCCGCATGGGAGTTGGCACCACGGTGGGCGAGGCGGAAAAAATGCTGATCCTCAAAACCCTGGAGTCGACTAGCAACAACAAGACCAAGGCTGCGGAAATTCTGGGTATCAGCTTGAAGACCCTGCATAATAAGCTGAAGGAGTATGGCGGTAGCTCGGCGGAGGCGGACGCCGGAAAAGAAGAGTAAAAGGCAGTGGCCAGTGGTCAGTGATAGTCAGTGATCAGTGGCCAGTAACGGCAGAGCATTCATCTCAGCCACTCCGTCTTTATCCGCGGTTGCTTCGTCTGGCCACTAAACACCGATCACTGGCCACTGCACTTATGCGACGTAAAGCCATTATCGTGTTCGCCATCACCTTTCTGGTGACTCTGATGGTGGCTGCGTTCTCGTACCTTTACATCTCCCAGATTCTCCGTCTGCGTGTGAACAGCACCTACGAGAGCACCTACAATCTGACCCAGGAACTCGCCTTGTTCGCCGAAAACGATCTGCCAGATTTGAGCAGCACGCGCGTCGACACCAACGACCCGGCGGCGGTGCGGCGGGCGCTGGCCGAGTATCTGCCGATGGATACCAATCTTTTGAACAGCATAGAATCCGACACTTCGCTTTGGGCCTACATTTTGGACATCTCCATCGTGGATGCAAACGGAAAGGCACTGGTGCATTCGATTCCGAAACTGGTGGGCAAGAAGATTGTGCCCCGGCCAGATTTTCTCGGCGTCAGAAATGCGCGATTTTTTGAACAGCTCGGCATGGTGTATGCGCCTGGGGCAGCCTATGACGTGAACTTTCCACTTTCGCTAAACGGAGAACCGTTCGGCACGATTCGCATTGGGGTTTCGACGGTCCTATTGAAGAGCGAGGTCACGCCGCGTTTGATGCACTCGCTGTATTTCTCGATTGCCTCAATCTTTGCATCACTGTTGCTCGCCGCGATGATCTCCAACGTAGCTCTCGGCCCGCTGAAGAAGATCAGCCGCAATCTGGATAACGTCAGCCTGGGAACCAGCGAGGAACTTTCCGGCAAGGAATCAGAACACGACGAGTTCGGGCGGGTCACCTTGAAGATCGCCAATCTGGGGCGGCAGATGCGGGACACCAAGGAAATTTTTTCCGCACTGAAAGATAACGTGGACCAGCTCATGTCGAAGCTGCAGGATGGCTTGATGTTGTTCACGGGGGATACTCGTGTGGTGCTGGTCAGCGCGCCGGTGGAGCGCTTCTTGGGCCGGCCGCGCGGAGAGCTACTGGGCAGAACCGCGCTGGAAATTTTTTCCGGCGATTCTCAATTGGGAATATCGGTACTGGAGGCTTTCGAGCGCAAGCGTCCGCTGCCGCAAAGAGATTTCAAAGCTGCCAGCGGCCGGCGGGTTCAGGTGTCGATGGATTTTGTTCACGAAAAGGGCACGCAGATTGGCGCTCTGTTAATCATGCGCGACGCCGAGTCGGTGCGGCGCATCGGAGACGAGATCGAGATGTCGCGCCGGCTCTCCGCCAGCGGACGCGTTACCGGCGGCGTGGCGCATGAGGTCAAGAATCCCATCAACGCCATTGTTCTGCACTTGCAACTTTTGCAGAACAAGTTGTCGCAACTGGATCCCGACACGCGGCGGCACATGGACATTATCGGCAGCGAGATTCAGCGGCTCGATCGCGTGGTGCAAACTCTGGTCGACTTCATGAGGCCCCGCGAACTACGCCTGGTGGAAGTGGACCTCCGCGGTTTGCTGGAAGAAGTGGCGCTGCTGGCGGCTCCCGACGCGGCGCAACATGGCGTGGACATCCGGCGCGACGTCCCTGCCGAACCGCTGCCGGTCAATGCGGACCTCGACTTGATGAAGCAGGCACTGCTGAATGTGGTGCTCAATGGCGTGCAGGCCATGCCCCAGGGAGGTCCGCTCACCATCTCCGCCCGCCGGGACGGCAATAGCGTGGTCGCGGAAATCTCCGATCACGGCATCGGCATTGCGGAAGATGTGCACGACAAAATTTTCGAGCTTTATTTCACCACCAAGAAAGATGGCAACGGCATTGGTCTGGCGCAGGCTTACCAGATCCTCGACTGGCATCACGGGTCGGTGGAATTCGAATCGCAGGAAGGGCAGGGAACGACCTTTCGCTTTCGCTTGCCGCTGGCCGCTTCGCATTTTGACCCCGAACAGGAACCTTCCGTTCCTTTCGAAAACATACTGACCGAGCCGGGAACTTGATTTCACTTCGATGTCCTTGGGCATAAGATTTGGAGCGTAAGATTTGAGCAGTCCGCCCCGGCGACCATGCCGCATTTGGGATTGATCTATGACTCTGGCCGGAATCCTATGGTTTTGTCTTCTTTCGGTGAGTCCCGTCTCGGGGTCTCCACCTGGCCTGCAAGGATTTGCGGCACAAGATCAAAGCAGCGGGGCCGCGGCGCAGCCGCAATCGCAGCCTGCTCCAACCACGAGTCCCGCGCCAGCTGCGGCTGCTCCCACAGCACAGCCGCGGAGTACTGCCAGTCCGGCCAAGCCGTCTGCCAAACCGTCCACGCATCACAAGAAGGCCACGGTTCCAGATTGCTCAAAATCCTCCGCGTTCGCAGCGGCTGGCTCACATTCTGCCGCTGCGGCGGATGTGACCGGCAATGGCGCTACGCCGCTAAAACCGTGTCCTGCCGCCAAGAAGGTGGTTGTTAGGAACGGAGGATCGGATGAGCCGGTGGTGGAACTGAAAGGAAGTACATCCGCGGAACAAGCCTCCTACGAGCGCTTTTCCACCGAACAACTTACTGCCGCCACCGAGGAAAACTTGAAGAAGGTCGCGGGGCGCGAACTCAAAGCTGGCGAGCCGGAAACGGTGAGTCAGATTAAGCAGTTTATGGAGCAGGCCAAGTCGGCGGTCGCTGCGGGAGACCTGGTTCGCGGACGTAATCTCGCGTTGAAGGCTCGCTTGCTTTCCGACGAGTTGGTCAAACCGTGAGCAGGAACTTCTCCTGACCGTGTGCGATAATTCGCATTCCCCTCGAGTCGCTGCGAGTGGATCCAGGTTAGCGAATGCGGCTGGTTAGTCCTTTACTGAAGCGCGCGTTGTATCCGGCTTTGCATTACAGCGGAGTGCTTGGCCACATCACTCCGCTCAATGATTACGCGGTGGTGAACTATCATGGGGTGGTTCCGTCCGATCATTCCATCCGCGAGAGTTTTCTCGACGGAAACCTGGTGCAGCCCAAAGTCTTTCGACGGCAGCTCCAATTTCTGAAGTCTCACTACAACCTCATTCATCCAGAGGATTTTCGAGCTTGGATCGAGCAGGGCAAGCAACTTCCTGCCCGCACTGTTTTGCTGACTTGCGACGACGGCCTTCTCAACGCGCTGACGGAGATGGTCCCAATACTGCGGAGCGAAGACGTCTCCTGCCTTTTTTTCGTTACCTCTTCGTCGTGCAGCGATGCCCCCGGCATGCTTTGGTATGAGGAACTTTATTTATTAATGCGAAACAGGCCGCTGACCGCACCGGATTTGCAACTGGCCGCTGAAGAAGCTGCGGAATCACACTCGCCAGAAAGTTTTCAAGGGCAATGGTGGAATACGGTAAGAAGGGCCTCGCGGCTGGACGCCGGGACGCGAGCGGAGTGGATGGACCGGGTGCGCAATCGATGCGGTTCAATGCAGCAATCGCTCCCGGAACGACGATGGCGTTTGATGAACCCTGCGGAACTGAAACAACTGGCTGGGCATGGAATGAGCATTGGCGCGCACACGCGAACGCATCCGATTCTGTCACTATGCAGCGAGGAAGAGGCGCGGCGCGAGATCCTCGAAAGCAAGAGTGCTATCGAACAGGCATTGGGACGGCCAGTGTGGGCCTTCGCTTATCCTTTCGGCAACCCGGCGACGATGGGGGAGCGTGAAGTAAGGCTTGCCCGAGAGGCCGGGTTCAGTGCCGGATTCCTCAATGTTGAACACTGGGAAGCCGAGCCGCCGGATCTACTTGCGCTGGCCCGAATGCACGTGACCTTGGATATGACGCTGCCTGAATTCTCGGCCCACCTGAGTGGAGTTCACAGCAAGCTCCAGCGCGCAGTGAGCCGTTAGGACTGCGGCAGGCTTGCGTCTCCGGCGCGAATGGGGCATTCTTACACTGGCCTGCAAGTCTCCCGGCATGAAAGCCTAAAAACCTGTGCGCGTAACCGTTCTGAAGGAAATTCCGCAAGATGCCGATCTCAGCGAGGCTTGGAACAGCCTCGTTCTGAGCATGGAGAACCCAGAAGTATTTTTCACCTACCAGTGGGCATTGGCCGCCAGCCGGGGCTTTCAGGGGAGTTTCTCGACTCTGCTCTTTCTTGTGTACGATTTTGAGCAACTGGTTGGAGTCGCGGCACTGGCCATCGATCCCAAAGCGCCACGGGCGGCTTTTTTCCTAACCTCGAGTTCGGCGGATTACTGCGACATCGTGAGCGCGCCGGGAAATCGCGCGGCAGTGCTGGTTACGCTGCTGGAAGAGATCCAGAAACTGGGACTTAGTGACGTGGTGCTGGCCAATGTTCCATCGAATTCCGCCACTCTCAAGGAACTGCCGGAGATTGCGGCATCGCGGCGCTTTTACGTCGCATCCCGCACCGCTTACGACTGCGGCGTGGTGCAGCTTGGCGGCGAAGGGCAACGTGAAGATGTTTTGCGGACTGTAGCCGGCAAGGGCAGGGAAAGACGAGCGCTCAAGAAACTCGAAACACTCGGCTCGGTAAATGTGATTCATCTGACGGAACCGGAACAGATTGGGACGAGCCTGGAGTCGATTATCTCGGCCCAGATTTCGCGGTTCCTGGCGAGCGACCGGGTAAGTCCGCTGGTTGGTCCCGAGCGGCGCGCGTTTCTGCAACAGTTGAGCAGTTTGTTGTCGCGTTCGGGTTGGCTGAAGATCAGCCAGTTGGAAATTGATGGACGTCCGGTGGCGTGGAACTATGGGTTTCGCTTTGGAGGGAGCTGGTTCTGGTATTTGCCAACGTTTCAGATGGAGTATGAGCACGTGTCGCCGGGATCGTGCCTGCTGCGCCTACTGGTGGAAGAAGGCGCGAAGGACGCTTCGGTGAAAATGCTGGATCTCGGCCTGGGCGACGAGCCCTACAAAGAACGCTTTGCGAACACGATGCGGCAGACGCGCTACGTACATTTGTCGCGCGGCTTAAACCGGTACATGCTCAGCGTTGGACGGCAGATGGTGAGCAGCGCCGCCGCCCGGTTTCCGGAGTTTGGAGATAAAATTCGCGGGGCCAGGAGTTTCCGCCAGGCCGTGGCAAGCCGTCTCCAGGAGAATGGATGGGTGGCGACCGCCCGGCAATCCATGCGCAAGATGGTAAGGTCGGTTGCCTTCGAAGACGAGCTGCTGCTGTTCGAGGCGCCGGAAGCTCAATTTGACGACGCAGCCGTTCAATTATTGCCGCTGACCTGGGCGCATTTGGTCGAAGCATCGATCAGCAATGCGGGAGATGAGGCAACGCTCCAGTACCTGATGCGTTGTGCCAAACGTTTGAAAAAATCCACCGCTTCGGGTTTCCTGTTGCAGGATGACACGGGGCGGCCAGTCCATTTTCTGTGGATCGATAAGTACAACGGTTTTCGGTTGGCGGAAATTGACCATAAGCTTGAGTCGTCTTCCGACGAAGCTGCCATGATCTTCGATTGTTGGACGCCGGTTGCCGACCGAGGGCGCGGCCACTATGCGACGTCCATTCGCGCAGCGGCGGCCAGCCTGCGAAGGGAAGGGAGGGCAGCCTGGATTTTTAGCGGTGCGAGCAACGTTCCATCCCTGCGGAGCGTTGTGAAGGCTGGCTTCCTGTATCGCTTCTCACTGTATCGCCGCCGCAGGTTTGGCCAGTCCGTGATAACTCGTCAAGATACCACAACGACTATCGCTAACTTATCGTCGGCTATTCCGTCCATGAAATAGCCATTAGTCGCACCCAAGGCATCCTAGCCGCTGGTTATGTTCAGCAGATATAACTAAAGACTATTTCGTCTATTAGTGATTAGTTGCACCACTAATGCTGGAGGGTCGTCTCCGAACCGGGCGGCCTCTGCGTTATCTGCGCAGGAGTCGGCAATTGAGAACTACTCCATCCGCCGCCCAGCGCTTCCACCAGCGCCACGGCAGAAGTCATTTCTTCCACCTGAAGGCTATTCAAAGTTTGCTGGTCGCTGAGTAGCGTGGTCTGGGCAATCAAAACATCGACATAAGGATCGATTCCCGTCTCGTAACGGGCCTGTTCGAGTTTGAGATAGCTTTGAGCGGAGTTCACTGCCTGCTGTTCCTGCTGGATTTCCTGAGAGAGGATGCGCACTTCGGCAAGGGCGTCTTCCACCTGTTGAAACGCGGTCAAAACGGTTTGACGGTACCCGGCGAGATCGGCATTGTAAGTCGCGGTATACTGCTGGACGGTTGCGCGGCGTAAGCCGGCATCGAAGATAGTTTCTGGAATGGATGCGCCAATCGACCAGAAGCGGCTTGGCCACGAGAGCCAGTTATGAAATGCGGAGCTCTCAAAGCCTCCTTCAGCAGTCAGTGTCAAATTCGGATAATAGGCCGCATAGGCGATGCCAATCTGCGCGTTGGCGGCGGCCATGGTGCGCTCGGCTGCGGCAACGTCGGGACGCCGCTCGAGCAGTTCCGAAGGCACGCCAACCGGAATCGGTGGCGGAGCGGCAGTCATAGGCCTCACGGGAATCGAGAAATTAGTGGCGGCCTTGCCGACCAGCATCGCGATCGCGTGTTCATATTGCGCTCGTGCGATACCGACATTGGTTGCGCCGGCTTGCGCGCTCTGTAGCGTGGTTTGGGCTTCTACGACTGATATCTGATCGTCGATGCCGGCTTCATAGAGGGCGCGGGTTAGGTCGAGGGCTTTCTGATCCGCTTCCACAGTATCGTTATAGATTTGTTGGAGTTCGTCCTGGCCGCGGATTTCGAAGAAATATTCCGCCAGACTGGCCTGCTCGGTGAGGCGTTCGTTCTCCAGATCGGCTGCGCTGACCTGAGCGGTATACTGCGCCTGGCGTACGGTGTTGCGGACCTTGCCCCAAAGGTCCGGTTCCCAGGATGCTTCGAGGGGCAGCGTGTAGAGCGTGCTGGTTAGTTGCTGGGTGGTGGTTGTTGTAGTGCCTGTGCCCGTGGTAGTTGCAGAGCTCGCGCCCAAGTTTGCAGAAGAGCGAGAGTGCGTGACGCCGGGTGCGACTGACAGAGTGGGAAAATATTGTGCACGCGCCTCCCGCACCACGGCGCGAGCTTCCATGAAGTTTTCGAAATATTGTTTGATGTTCTGATTGTCGATGTTCAATTGATCTTCCACTACGTTCAGCTCCGGATCGTTGAAGATCTCCCACCATTTGCCGCGAAGTTGTGCATCCGCGGGCTGAGCGACGGTCCACCCTTCCGACTTGGGAAATTGAGTCGGCGATTCTTTGTAGACGGCGGCTGGAGCTTGATTGGCAGGCGGGTGATATTTCGGCCCGACCACGCAGCCTGACGAAGTTAGTAAGAGCGCGACTGCACTTAGTTGAAGTATGGTGCGTTGAGTTATAGTCTGCATAAAAATGTGCCCAAGCGTTATTCTTGCCGCGGAGCGCTAGCCGGCCTCCGGAGCGGGCAAAGAATGTTCTGTTCTTTTTCCTGCCATGCGAAGACGCAACCGGTCGAATGCCAGGTAAACAACTGGTGTAGTGTAGAGAGTTAGTAACTGGCTCAAGATCAAGCCTCCCACAATCGTGATGCCAAGGGGGCGGCGGAGTTCATATCCGGTGCCTGTTCCGAGTGCCAAGGGCAAGGCGCCTAACAGCGCGGCCATTGTGGTCATTAGGATGGGACGGAAGCGCAACATGCAGGCTTCAAAGATCGCGTCAATCGGCTTCTTTCCTTCTTCGCGTTCCGCCTGAAGAGCGAAATCGATCATCATGATGGCATTCTTTTTTACGATTCCAATCAACAGAACTATGCCGATAATCGAAATGATATTGAGATCCTGCTTGAAAAGCATTAGTGCGAGCATGGCGCCCACGCTTGCCGAGGGGAGGGTGGAAATAATCGTCACGGGATGAACGAGGCTCTCGTACAAAATACCGAGGACGATGTAGACGGCTAGGAGAGCGGTCACAATAAGTATTGGCTCGGTACCAAGAGACTGCTGGTAGGCGAGCAGCGTGCCAGCAAAAAAGCCTTGCATGGTGGAAGGCGTGCCGAGGCGCTTTTGCATTTGGAAGATGCTCAGTGTGGCATCGCTGAGAGACATGTTCGGCGCAAGGTTGAAGGACACAGTGACAGAGGGGAACAGACCGGTGTGATTGATGGCCAGAGGAGTTGTGTTGGCCTGGCCTTTTGCCACCGCGAAAAGAGGGATGTTATTGGCGCCATTGTTGCTGGTTGAGGTGTGAAGGTAGATGTCTTTCAACCCGTCGGGACTTTGCCAATACTGCGGAGCTACTTCCAGCACGACGTAGTATTGATTTAGCTGCGTATAAATAATCGACACTTCCGACTGGCCGAATGCGCCATATAGAGCCGAATCCAAAGTCTGGGCGGTAAGGCCGAGTTTGGCGGCAGTAAGTCGATCATAATTGAGCATCTCATCCAGGCCGCCGTTCTGCTGGTCGGAACTTACGTCCTGAAATCCGGGGAGATGCTGCATTTGGCTGAGGATGGTAGGTCCCCACTTAACAAGATCTTCGACTGTATCGGACTGAATGGTGTACTGGTACATGGCATTGCTGGAGCGGCCACCGATGCGAAGATCTTGCACGGCCTGCAAAAAGGCGGAAGCGACGGGCAGGCGATTTAATTTCGGGCGCAGGCGGTTAATGATCTGAGCGGCGCTGATGTTCCGTTCGTTCAGCGGCTTAAGGGCGATGTAGAGCGAGCCGGTATTAGTGGCGCCGTTGCCGCCGGTAAATGCAATTACATTGGCGACGGCAGGATCTTGCTTAATTACCTCCCCGATCTGCCGAATGGAGTTGTCCATCGACGAAAAAGACGCATCCTGAGGGCCCCGTACGCTGCCGGTGATTGAGCCTGTGTCTTCCACAGGGAAAAAACCTTTGGGTATCTTGATGATCAGCAGTACGTTGAGCGCGATGGTGATGAAGAGCACGACCAGTGTAATGGCCGGATGTTCGAGGACCCAATGCAGAGTGCCACGGTATAAAGAGAGCACGCCGTCAAAGAACTTTTCGCTGGCCATGTAAAGGCGGCCATGTTTTTCCATTCGCTCATTCTTCAAGAAGTAGGCGCACATCATTGGGGTGGTGGTCAGCGAAATAATCATCGAAACGAATACGGCCGTGGAGAGAGTGACGGCAAACTCACGAAAGAGGCGACCAACGATTCCTCCCATGAGAAGAAGAGGAATGAAAACGGCAATGAGGGAGATGCTGATGGTGAAGACAGTGAAACCGATTTCTTCCGCGCCCTTGAGAGCGGCGGCGAAGGGCTTCATGCCGTTTTCCAGATGGCGCGCAATGTTTTCCATTACTACGATGGCGTCGTCGACCACAAATCCCGTGGCAATTGTCATTGCCATAAGCGATAGGTTGTCGAGGCTGTATCCGAAGAGATACATCACCGCGAAGGTGCCGACCAGCGATACCGGCACGGCAACACCGGGAATCAGGGTAGCGCGGCCATTACGCAAAAAGACAAACACCACGACGATAACTAGACCGATAGATATAACGAGGGTGCGCTCGACGTCGCTGACAGAGGCGCGAATGGTGATGGTGCGATCGAGAACGATGGTGGTATCGATGCCGAGCGGAATGGATGCCTGAATAAACGGCAGTTGCGCGCGGATACGGTCGACGGTGGCGATAATATTAGCCCCGGGCTGACGGAAGATGATGACCGTAACGGCGCGCTTTCCGTTCAGGTAACCAGCGGCCCGGACGTTCTGCACCGAGTCAGTAACCTGCGCGACATCGGATAGATGGACGGCGGCACCGTGGCTGTAGCCCACGACGAGTGGCTTGTAATCTTCGGCGAGCGAGATCTGATCGTTGGCGAGAATATCCATACTGACGTTGCCATCGGTAATCTGGCCTTTGGCTAAGTCGGAGTTTTGCAGGCTCAGCACAGATTGGAGATTCGCAAGGGTAAGCCCGTAACTGGCCAACTGGGTGGGATTGGCGTCGACTCGGACGGAAGGGAGCGCGCCGCCACCGGCAGTAACCTGCCCGACACCTTGTATCTGGGACAACTTCTGCTCAATGACCGTGGAAGCTTCGTCGTATAGTTTCGCAGGCCCGAACTTGTCCGAGGTCAGGCCGAGGATCATGATTGGAGCATCTGCTGGATTGACCTTGCGATAAGTGGGATTGCCGGGCAGGTTGCTAGGCAGATAAGTTCTGGCGGCGTTAATAGCGGCTTCGACGTCGCGCGCCGCACCATCGATGTCGCGAGTGAGGTCAAATTGAATCGTAATCGACGTACTGCCGAGGCTGCTGGCGGAGGTCATCTCGGTTACGCCGGCGATGTGACCGAACTGCCGCTCCAACGGAGTGGCGACGGAGGAGGCCATAATAGCGGCGCTGGCTCCTGGCAGGCTGGCGCTTACTGAAATCGTAGGAAAGTCTACCTCAGGGAGCGGCGCCACTGGAAGCACTTGAAAAGCAATCGCGCCGGCGAGAGCGACCGCCACGGTTAGCAGCGTCGTAGCGACCGGCCGATTGATAAAAGGCGAAGAAATGTTCATGCCAATCCGGCCTGCTCTGCTTCTCCAGCCTGCACCTTATTCGACTTAGAAAAAAAGCGGTGCGCCAGGTTATCAAAAAAGATATAGATGACGGGCGTAGTGTAAAGAGTGAGAGCCTGACTCAGTAATAGTCCACCGACCATTGCGATGCCCAGGGGCCTGCGTAACTCGGAACCGAAACCGGTTCCGAGGGCCAGTGGCAAACCACCGAGCAAAGCGGCCATGGTGGTCATCATGATGGGGCGGAAGCGGAGCAGGCAGGCTTCATAGATGGCATCGGTCGCATTCTTGCCGTGCTCCCGCTCGGCTTCCAACGCGAAGTCGACCATCATGATGCCGTTCTTTTTGACAATGCCGATTAGAAGGACGATGCCGATAATTGCAACAACACTCAAGTCCTGGTGAAAGATGATTAGAGCGAGAAAAGCGCCAACGCCCGCTGAGGGGAGGGTGGAAAGAATTGTTATGGGATGGATGAAGCTTTCATACAAAACTCCAAGAACAATGTAGACCGTGACGAGCGCGGCAAGAATGAGCAAGGGCTCATTGGAGAGAGAATTGGTGAACGATGCAGCGGTGCCTTGGAAGCCGGCCTGCAGGCTGGGAGGCATGTGCAAGTCTTTCTCGACTTTGTCGACGGCCGTGATTGCCTCACCCAGCGCGGCATTTGGGGCGAGGTTGAATGAGACGGTGATGGCCGGAAATTGTCCCTGGTGATTGATGGAAAGAGCCTCTGTGGTTTTCTCGAAATGCGAAAAAGCGCTCAAGGGGACGGCGTTGCTCATGGTGGAGCTGGGGGTGCCTGCCGAGTTCGCTCCATTGTTCGAATTCGACGATGTAGCTGGCGAAAGAGCGTTGCCTGGAGGAGCCAGGGTATTCGCCGACGGCGTGTACTGGGCGGAACTGGTTAACGCATTCGATCCGGCGGAAGAAGATCCGGACGCCGCGAATGAAGTAGAAGCGCCGGTGCCGCTTGCTCCTGAGGACGCGTTGGATTGGATGTAGAGATGATTCAGCTTGTTGGGATCAAGCTGAAACTGCGGCTGGCTTTCGAGGATGACATGGTACTGATTTACCTGCGTATACATCGTGCTGATCTGGCGCTGACCAAAGGCGTCGTACAAAGTGTTATCGATGGTGGTGGGAGCGATACCAAAGCGCGACGCAGTCACCCGGTCTATGACCAGAGATACAGCCAGACCGCCCATTTGTTGATCGGTGGCGACATCCTCCAGTTCCGGCAGTTGTTGAAGCCTAGTGACGAATCGGTTGGCCCAGTCGTTGAGTTCGTTAGCGTCGGGGTCCTCTAGTGTGTATTGATATTGCGTGCGACTTACGCGGTCGTCTACGGAAATGTTTTGTACGGGCTGCATGAACAACTGAATGCCCCGAACCTGAGCAAGCTTCGACGTCAAGCGGCGGATTACGTCGGAGGCGCTCATCTTGCGCTGATCGAGTGGGGTTAGGTTGATCGACATTCTGCCGCTATTCGTAGTCGTGTTGGTTCCATCCGCGCCAATAAATGAGGAAAGGCTTTCCACGGCAGGATCATCCAAGATGACTTTTGCCATTTCTTGCTGCTTAGCCGCCATTTCTCGCGAGCCAATCGTCTGGGGGGCCTGAGATATGCCTTGGATGACTCCTGTATCTTGAACTGGGAAGAATCCTTTGGGAATAATGATGTAAAGGAAAACTGTGAGCAGCAGCGTGGTGAGCGCGACTAATAGTGTGATGGTCTGGAATTTCAGGACGAATTTCAGGGTCCGGCCGTAGAAAGCGATCATGCTCTCGAAAGCCTGCTCGGTGGCTTTGTAGACGCGTCCTTGCTGTTCTTTTGGCTGGTGACGCAGGATTCGCGCGCTCATCATCGGCGTGAGCGTGAGGGAGACGACTGCGGAGACGACGATTGTGACTGCGAGGGTTACGGCGAATTCGCGGAAAAGACGGCCAACCACATCACCCATGAATAAGAGAGGGATCAATACGGCGATAAGTGAAACGGTGAGCGAGAGGATGGTGAAGCCGATCTGCTCAGCGCCTTTTAGCGCGGCTTGCATGGGCGGTTCGCCCATCTCGATATACCGGGAGATGTTCTCGATCATCACGATGGCATCGTCCACCACGAAGCCGGTGGAGATGGTGAGCGCCATCAGCGATAAGTTATCCAAACTATAACCAAGGATGTACATGGCTGCGAAGGTACCGACTAAGGAGAGCGGCACGGCGACGCTGGGGATGATCGTGGCGTACAGGCTGCGCAGGAACAGAAAAATGACTAAGACGACTAGCCCCACAGTTAACATCAATTCGAACTCTACGTCTGAAACTGAGGCTTCGATGGCAGTCGTAAGGTCGGTAAGAGTGGTTACCTGAATGCCGGTAGGAAGATTGGCTTCAAGCTGGGGCAAAAGTTGCTTGATGCTTTTGACGACGCTGATGGTGTTGGCGCCGGGCTGGCGCTGGACATTCAGAATGACGGCGGGAGTTTGGTTCATCCACGCGGCCTGGTTGTTGTTCTCCACACCATTTACCACCTGCGCTACATCGGTGAGCATTACTGGCGCGCCGTTGCGGTAGGCGACGACAACTTTGCGATAGTCATCGCTGGTGACTAATTGATCGTTGGCGTCGATTTGATAGTCCTGATGGGGGCCGTCGAAGTTTCCTTTGGCGGCGTTCACGCTGGCTTGCGTGAGTGCGGAGCGCAGGTCCTCCATGTTCAGCCCGTAGGAGGAAAGCGCAGTGGGATTGGCCTGGATGCGGACTGCGGGCTTTTGTCCGCCGCTGATCGTGACAAGGCCGACGCCGTTGAGTTGGGAGATTTTCGGCGCGAGGCGCGTGTCGACGAGATCTTCGACTTGGGAGAGCGGGATGGAAGTTGACGTGATGCCCAAGGTGAGCACAGGGGCGTCGGCGGGATTGGTTTTACTGTAGATCGGCGGCGCGGGCAAGATGGATGGCAACAAGCTTTGCGAGGCATTGATGGCGGATTGAACTTCTTCTTCGGCGACATCAATATTTAAAGTCAGATTGAATTGCAGGACGATTACGGAGGTGCCGCCGGAACTGGTGGAGGTCATCTGACTGAGGCCCTGGAGTTCGCCGAATTGGCGCTCCAGCGGGGCGGTTACCGTGGTTGCCATTACGGTGGGGCTGGCTCCGGGATAGAAGGTGAGCACTTGAATGGTCGGGTAATCGACCTCCGGCAGCGCGGAGACGGGCAGTTGGGTATAGCCGACTATGCCGACTAACAGGATCGCAGCCATCAGCAGAGAGGTTGCGACGGGCCGCAAGATGAACGGGCGAGATGGACTCACGGGGCGCTGCTCCCGGTGGTAGTATTTTCGTTCGCGCCGGCGGAAGTAGGCTTCGAAGCATTGCTTGCGATAGTTACCGCGACATTGTTTTGCAACTTATCGAAGCTGCTATTAGCGACTACATCGCCGGGATTAATTCCTTCAACCTGAGTTATGCCCCCATCGGTAACTCCCGGCTTGACTGTACGAGTATGAGCGACGTTATCCTGAATTACATACACAAACGATGCCGAGCCATTTTGTTGAATGGCCGAAGCGGGAATCAGAGTTACTCCTTGTAATGTGTTTACCAGAAGCCTGACGTTCACGAATTGGTTAGGAAAGAGGGCTGCATTGTTGTTCTCGAAGATCGATCGGGCTTTGACGGTTCCCGTGGTGGTGTCGATCTGATTGTCGAGAGTCAGGAGCGTACCGCTGGCGATTTTGGTTTGGGCGGTGCGATCGAAGGCGTCGACGGTGAGTTTGGCTCTTTTGTTCAAGCGAGCTGCGACCGGGCCGAGGCTGTCTTCCGGTACGGTGAAGATGACAGTGATCGGCTCCAGTTGGGTAATCACGGCGAGGGTTACGCTGCCGCTCGATTGCACCAGGTTGCCGGGATCCACCAGTCTGAGACCCACGCGGCCCGCGATGGGAGCTGTAATGTGGCAGTAGGCCAGCTGCACCTCGTCATACTGCACCATTCCCTGATCGTTCTTTACCGTGCCTTCGTCCTGCATGACGATCTTTTCCTGATCGTCGAGCAATTGTTTTTGGATTGCGTTGCGTGACCACGCGATGCGGTAGCGCTCCAGGTCCATCTGCGCCTGGGCTAACAAACTCTGGTCACGTTCGAGGGCTCCTTGCGCCTGCAGCAGAGTGGCCTGATAGGGTCGCGGATCGATATCAACCAGCGGATCGCCTTTGCGCACCAATTGGCCTTCTTTATAGTGCACAGCGACTATGACCCCGGTGACCTGGCTGGTGATGGAATCGGTGTAGACCGGCGTGACCGTGCCGATTTCGTCGAGGTAAACGCCGATGTTGCCTTTTTGCGCGGTAGCGACAGTGATGTTGATCTTTGGCGGTGCAGCAGGCTTTTTCTCGGTGCTCTCCTTGTGGCGCCAAAACAAAAATACAGCGAGCGCCAGGAGGAGCAACAGTACGATGCCGATGACGATCCACAACAATTTATTGCGGTGGGTTTCCGAGCCGTGCGCCGGGAGTTGATGGGCCGGGTCGGTGATGGGATGCTGGTTCGTGTCCACGATCAAAAGGAATCTCCTTTTCCGACTCCGAATCGCTGACGCATTATAGCCAAAGTTCGTTCTCGCATGGCGTGGGAGAGGCTTGTGATGCGGGATTCAGCGTCTGCCCCAGACTGTGAGGAATCCTTACCATTTCTCATTTGGAATCGAGCGAGAACGCCAAAAGCGCATTGCCGGCCATGGCATTGGTATAGCCGGTGTTTACGTATACCATGCCGCTGACGATGGCCGGGCCAGCGCCGTTCAGGGAGCCGCCATGCGCCTTGATGCCGTTGGTTGTGCGAAACTCCTGGGCAGTGTCGAAGTCCCAGAGCACGCTCCCGTTCCGGGTGTCATAGGCGCGGAGATGGCCGTCGAGTGAGCCGGCGAAGACGGCTCCGGGAATCAGAGTTGGGGGCGCCATCTGGGCGGCGCTACAGCCAAACTGGCCAGCGCAGGCGGGCTTCGGCGGATCAGCATGCCAAATTTGCTTGCCGGTGCGAAGATCGAGAGCGAACACCCCGCCTCCGACCAGGGGATTGTCAAAGTTGTAGTCCGATAGCGTGAAGTAGGCGAAGCGTTTGTCGGCTGCGCCGCCCCATTCGATTCCGCCCAGCGGGCCGCCGCGTCCAATGCGGGTTTGCCAGAGCAGTCTGCCGCGATGGGCGGGATCGACGGCGTAGACTACGCCGGATTTTTGCGCCAGCAGGAGAACATCCGCGCCGCTGCTGAGCGATCTCAAGACCGGCGGTGCGCCGAAATCGTAGTCGTCGCCGTGCTGGTCGGGACAATTATCTTTTTTCTCCGCTACGCAGCCGCTGTTCCATACGTCTTTCGCGGTGAATTGGCGCGACCATAGTTTTTTCCCGGAATTCATGTCGAAGGCGATGACGGCGTCCGAGGACTCGGTGGACGGTCCGGAATAATTATTTCCCGTGGCCACGTAGATGACGCGACGTTTGAGATCGGCAGTGGGCGCGGACCACACCGGAGAGCCGGACGGTCCCCAGTATTGAACTCCGTCGGCATTCTTTCGCGTGGGCTTGGGAGTTTGGGTGAGCGTATAGGCTTGCCAAAGTTGTTTTCCCGAAGTTGTGTCGAGGGCTACAACGCTGCCGCGAAAAGTGCAACATGGATAGCCGGGATCGGCAGCCGCACCTTCTTCCCCCGAAGAGATGGGAACATACAAGCGTGTGCCTACGAGGAGCGGCGATCCCGTGATGCGCGCGGCGGGATGCGAATCGGGACGTGCCTTCCAGAGGATCGAGCCGTCAGAAACTTTCAGGGCGTAGACATATCCGTTGGTGTCGCCGAAGAGTGCAGTGTCACCTTTGTTGCCGACAGAGATTGCGGTTTTTACGGTGGCGGAAGCCTTGAAATTCCACCACATGCAGCCCGTGGCTGAATCGAGGGCGTAGACAGTTCCATCCTCGCTGCCGACGAAGAGTTTTCCATTGACTGAAGTAGGTTGGCCGAAAGTCGCTGCGGCTCCTGGGAAACCGAATGTCCATTTCAGTTTCAGATTCTTGATCTGGTCACGGGTCAAGCCTGCGGCTAGAGCCGGCTGAAAGCGGCTATTCTGGGGATCGCTGCCCCATCCCGCCCATCCGGGCGGATTGGGAGGGGGATCGAGATCGCGGGCGCAGACACCCGTCATTGCCGCGGTGGTGGAAACATTTTGCACGCCGAGATAATCGGCGATTGCAGTTTTTTGTGCCCTGGAAAGAAATTTCGCTTCCCACTTCATTCGTCCGGACTCAAGTACAGTGAGTATGGAGGCGGAGCTCATCAGGCGAAGCGCAGTTGGCTCGGGCGCGCGCATGTCGTTTTCCGGCTTGTGACAGCTGGCGCATTTTTTCGTGAAAAGCGCTGCACCGTCGGGTGCGGCGGAAACCTGTTTTCGCGCACAGCCCTGCATTAACACGCTGGCTGCCAGCGCGGCCAGGAGAATCGCCAAGCGGGCACCGATTTTAACATGCCGAGTTCTCGCAATCTGAAAACTTTGGACCTTCGATTTAGTCCGAATCATTTTAGTGAGAATTATGGTCATCCGTGCCGAGCGAGTCCTCGGGTGCGTTACTTGGATGACAGGTTGCGCGTAAGCGAATGCAAGGCCGCATATAAAAAGGTAAAGAATCGTCAAGTAGTGAGCGCGCCATAGCTGGATTGTTCCTACCGACCGAGTGCGCGAAGGTCCTTGACGTCAAGAGCAACGTCGGTGGGATTGGCGTAGACGGAAGACACGGAATCCGAGTGTGAAGGGGTTGTAAGCCGATGGACCCATGTGCGACAACCTTGCCGGGGGAGGAGAACATCCAACTCCAAGGACGCGAAGGCGTGGGGTGGTGGTTCGCGCGAAAGGTGATCACGATGAAAACCATAACGGGAGTATTCCGTTCGGCGGCGGATGCGCAACGGGCTCTGAGGCAGATGCGAACGGCAGGACTGCGAGAAGATCGGGCCACACTGTTGACGCCGGGAAGCGAAGGGGCAAAAGTGCAAACCGTTCCCACGGTTAGCACGGAGCAACCTGGAATGGGTAAAGCGATCGGAGCGCTGCTGGGAGGTGCGGCCGGGCTCTCCGCGGGGCCATTGATTGTGGCGGCGTTGATTCCGGGCGTGGGGCCGATCACGGCGATTGGGCTGCTGGCCGGAGCGTTTGCGGGCGCGGTCGGCGCGGGGGCTGGCGCAGCGGCGGGAGGGAAAGCGGAGAACGCTATGACCGACGGGCTGCCAGAGGATGAGATGTTTGTTTACGAGGATGCCTTGCGCAAGGGGCGCAGCGTAATGATTGTGTCGGCGGAAGATGAAGGCGAAGCAAAGCGATTTCGCGAACTTCTGAAGGCGGAGGGTGCGGAGGAGATTGATGCGGCTCGGGAGCAATGGTGGATCGGCCTGCGCGGGGCCGAGCAGGAGCATTATTCGTCCGAGGTCAGAAAGTTTGGCGAGGATGAAAAGTTTTATCGCATGGGGTTCGAGAGCGCACTCCATGCGCGCACGCGCTGCAAAGAATACGATCAGGTCATGGGGGAGATGACGGCGCAGATCGAGGATCTCGAGCGTGAGCATCCGGGCGCGAATGTGGGTGAAGCGTTTCGGCGAGGGTACGAGCGCGGGCGGGATTATTACCAGCAGCTTTGCGATGAGACCAAGTCTGCGTAGTTGATTCTTGGAGCATCTATTTAAGCAGCGCTGCTCTAAGGCGCGCTGTGGCCGGCGCATTGCAGCACGCCTAGATAAGCGCTCCATGGTCCAACGGCGTCTCTGTATTGGTGGGCCATCACGCGGGATAACTGGTGCAGGTGGGTAAGGTCGTGAACGGTCCAGGTCGCCAGAAGTTCCGAGAGTGTTACCGATCCCAGCGCAGGGTGCTGGCCGCACCGCGTCAAATCTTCCGGACGCAAATTAAGCGCCTGCAACGCAGCTAGATTCTCTTTGCGCAAGCGGGAGAAATCCTTCAGGAGTCCGTCCAGCGATTTGTCCTGGGTTTCTTTTAGCTGCGCGAAGCGGTCGAAGGGATCGAAGGGGCGCGCTTCGCCGTGCTCGAGAATGATCCGCACGCGGGGCATCCAATCGGTGCGTTCCCCGACGATCAGATGACCGACGATGTCGAATGCGCTCCAGGTATCTTTGTCGTGATTGCGGCCTTCGTTGCGACGCACCCAGATTTCCGGCAGAGTGCGCAACAGTACATCGAGCGTTGCGGGAGTGCGCTCGAGAACTGCCATTGCATCGGGCAGGCTGAATTCCGCGGTTGTCATGCCTACGTAGATGCGAACCCAGGGCTAGGGACTCAAGTCTGAAGCTGCTTCCCAGGAGGCGCCTGACAACCTAAGTTCCGAGAACTGCTATTCGTCTTTCTTCTGCGGTTCCCGGTGGACGGGACGGGTTGAATTGTAAAGTTATTTCAACGGCGGACGAGCGGAGATTGTTTGTTATTCCTTCTTGGGAGCGGCCTCTGCGGGTGCGGGACTTTTTGCTTCCGTTTTTTTCTCGCCGGTTGCGGCGGGGGGTTTGGGGGCGGCGTCTTCTGGTTTTTTCGGTTCGCCCTCAGCGGTAGGCTTTTTATCTTCTTCATCCTCTTTTGGCGTGTATTGCACAATGAGGGAGACGCGGCGGTTGGAGGGATCGAGCGAATTGGCCACGTTGCGCTGGCGTTGATCGGCAAAACCACGGACCTGGGTGACTTGATTGAGACCAATGCCGTTGGCCTGCATCAAGCGGCGAGCGGCGTTGGCGCGATCGGTGGAAAGCTCCCAGTTGCTGTAATTGCCCGAGGAGGCGTAAGGCTTGGAGTCGGTGTGGCCTTCGATGGAAATCTTGTTGGGCAACTTGCCGAGTTCCTGAGCGAGCGTGATCAGCAAGTCGCGGCCGTCTCCGTTAAGCTTGGGGCTGCCGCTGTCGAAGAAGGTGCCGGAGGCGGATTCCATGAGTTCGATGCGCAGACCTTCGCTGGTAATGGTCATTTCTACGTGACTTTTGAGTTTTTCGAAGTCATTCATCTGCTGGATTCTTTGCTCAAGCTGATCCTTGAGCTTGGGCATGTTGTCTTTGGTGAGGGTGAAATTTTCGCCGGTGCCGGCGTTGATAGATCCTTTCTTTTCGGCGGTGCCACTGGGATCGCGGAAGTAGCCTCCGACGGCTTCCTGCACCGGCTTGCTGCTGCTCAACAGCCAGAGGACGATGAACAGAGACATCATGGCGGTGACGAAGTCGGCGTAGGCGACCTTCCATGCGCCGCCGTGGTGGCCGCCGTGGCCGCCTTTTTTCTTGATGATGATGATGGGGCGAGTCTTGTCCATAGAATGCGCGAGTTCCTATCCTCCCGCAGCCGCGGCTTCAGCTTCTCCTCCGGCTTTGTTGCGGCAGGCGGCTTCAAGTTCTTTGAAGGAGGGGCGGACGTGGCCGGGAATCGCGCGGCGCGCGACTTCCACGGCCATGATGGGAGCCGACCCTTTTAGAAATGAAACCATCAAAACGCGCAAGACGCAGAGATAGGCGTGCTCGTCGTCGGCGATTTTGACCATGTTGGCGGCGATGGGACCGACCAGTCCGTAGCAAAGGAGGATGCCAAGAAAAGTGCCGACCAGGGCGGCGGCAACCTTCTTGCCAATTTCTTCGGGAGGGCCGCCGAGAGCGCCCATGGTGATGACGATGCCGAGGACAGCGGCGACAATGCCGAGGCCGGGAAGGGAATCGGCCATGCTGTTAAGCCCAGAGGTGGGCAGACTTGCCTGATGGTGGTGAACTTCCAGATCGAGATCGAGTGCGTTATCCAGATCGAAAGGGTCGACTCCGGTGATGGCCATGCGCAGCGAATCGCATACAAAATCGCGGACGTGGTGGTTTTTAAGTACGGCGGGACCTTTGGAGAAGATGGGACTTTTGTCGGGCTCTTCCACGTCGCCCTCGAGGGCCATGAGACCGTCTTTGCGGGCTTTGTTGAGCAGTTCATACATCAATTTCAGAGAATCAAGGTAAGCCTGCTTGGTGAATTTGGAGCCGCCAAAGACTCCGCCGATTCCTCCTGCGATTTGTTTGAGAATGTGAAGCGGATTGGCGATAAGAACTGTGCCAATGGCGGCGCCGAGGATGGTAACGAGCTCCGCGGGCTGGATGAGGACGCGGAGATTGCCGTGCTCCATGAGGTAGCCGGCCACTACGCAGCCGAACACAACGACAATGCCGATAATGGCGAACATGTTTTAAACTTTGCCTTAGGTCGTGCTTTACCTTGGTGTTAATCAATCTTTGGACGAGGAACCCGGGCCGCCGGCGGCCGCGACGGCGCGGCTGAACAAAACTCCGTTGGCTTTGAGTGCGGCCCGTGCCCTGAGTAAAAGAGATTCGACCGTATCGCCCGGCGCCACGGCCGCGGCGCCGATCAAAACCGACACCGATAATTCCTCTCCCCACCATTCGATGGTGGCGCGCGCGACCATCTTCAACACGCGATCGCTTACGGCCCGCAGCGCTTCCTGATCGCAGCCGCTTAAGATCACAAGAAATTGATCTTCGCTCCAGCGGCCGACGAAGTCAGTGGGCCAAATCGTATTTCTTAAGGTGCGAGCCAGGACGCGAAGTATGGACGTTGCCGCCTCCTGTCCGTAGCGGGCGCGAAATTGGGTGAGTTCAAGGACCTCAAGACCTACCACGCCGAAAGGAACTTGAAGATCGGTGAACGAGGTCAGCATTTCCCGCAGGTGAGATTGCGTCATGGCATGGTTGGGCAATTCGGTTGCATAGTCCAGAGAGCCGCGCTCTTTCAGGCTGCGATCGTTTGGGCTGGCGCCCTTCACCGCAAACTCGCTTTCAAAGGTCTGGATGATGGCGATGATGGAACCATGCTCATCGCGCAGGGGAATTGCCCAGGTGTGAACCGGAGTCCAATGGCCGGAGCTGTGCCGAATCTGGCTCATGACTTCCACCGCTTTGCCATCGTGCAGCGCCGCGGCCATGGGGCATTTTCCCGCGCAGGCCTCGCAATTATTTTGGTCGCAATGCAAAAGAATATTTTCCGCGCAAGAATGGCCGAGCACATCGAGGCGTGAGTATCCGGTGATTTGTTCCGCGCCGTCGCTCCAGAAAATTATTTTCTTGTGCAAATCGATCACGCTGACGCCGATTTGCAACGCATCGAGGATGTCGCGGTAAGTCTGAGGATTTTGAAAGTGAGGCATGGTCTGCGGCAATTCTGGCTGCTGGTAGGTTTATCGGCGGGGACGCGCTGTGACTTAAGGCCGCGTCGCGGCGATCGTAAGTGGGGAAATGCGTCCGACCCTGCGCAAGAAGTGAAATCTCAGCAAGTTAGCGGAGTAGCACTTTGGGGGTAAGGGACTAGCACGACAGTGCCATAGTCAGAGTCTTGTGCAACGGGTAGTTTCGTGAGTGAGCAGTTCTGGGGGAGGGCTGCCCGGGCGCCTCGATCTCGAAAGAGACCGAGGCGTTCGTTATTTGGGGGTGAATCGGTCTCGGGTATTAGGCTTTGTGTCCCAAGATTCTGCCCAAGACCTTTCACCTAAGACCGGTTCTCAAAGTTTTTGCCTAAGACCTACCGCCTGAGACCTTAGACCGATTATTCAATTGGTCGAGATCGTGAAGTTCACTGTGATTTTGGCCTGAGTTTCGACGGCTTCGTCGCCTTCGAGATGTGGCTTGAAGTGCCATTGGCGGACGGCGTCCTGGGCGGCGGAAGCGAGGATGTGGGGGCCGCTCACCACGCGCAGATTCTGGATGACGCCATCCCTGCCGATCAGAGCCTGGAGAATCACGGAGCCTTGCACCTTCATCTGCCGCGCCAGCAAGGGATAGTTGGGCCTTACCGGGCTGGTGACGATGGCGGAAGCGTCGGCGGATAATTGCACGCGCTCGGCGGCGTTGCTGAGGCCGGCGGCAGTTGGGGTATCGGCGGTGGCGGGCGCGTCCGCTGTGGTTTGCGGAGGAGAACCGGGCTGCAAGTCGACCCTCACCGAATTGTTTCCGGGGCGGACGATGCGATGCGAATCACCCGCAACCACTTCTACTTCCAGCGGGGGCAGGACAGTGCGGCTGTTCATCACGACCGGGGGTGGCGGGGTTGCGGAGGATGGAGTGGAGGAGGCAGCGGCGGCGCCGGTAGTCCTAGCATACAAGGATGCGTGCGCGGCCTTGTGAGCCGGCCTTGCGGCGGGCGCGAGCGTGGCGGCTTTCAGCGCTGGCGGAGCTTTCGTGACGGGCGTGTTTTCGACCGGATGTGCGGTATCGGCCTCGTCGGAGGAGTCCCCGAACCAAAAATCACGGTTACGCCAGAGCACGATACTCAGTGCCAGCAGGAGCAAGCACAGCGACCCAACCATCAGCTCGCGCTGGCGGCGATCATGATGCGCCGGGCTCGCGGACGGGCGCGGCTGCGCCATCAGGGGGCGGTCGGGTCTGGGCACGATGGGGTTTAGGTCGGACATCTCGAGTCAGATTCGAAAAATGTAAGCTCGGCTCCGGGGCGCGTGTATTGAAACTGCGACTGGAGCCGCGCCCAGCACGCACTCTACCGCTAGTATGCCTTGAAATACCGTGAAAGGCCAGTAAAAGGTGCAGTCGAGAGGACCTGGCGGGGTATTATTCTCAAACTGGGCGGGTGCGAAACTTTCTGCGAGTCTGGTGAATCCCATGGCTTCGGACCTGGGAAGAATTCAAGGCACAATTCATGAAGAATAACGCTCGCAAAATGGATGAGAAGAAATTCCGGCAAGTCAGCCGGCGGGAATTGCTCAAGCTGACGCCAGTGCTGGCTTTGGGTGCTTTCGCCATTCCACAGTGGCAGGAAGGTTTGCTGAAGAAGGGTTTAGGGTTTAGCGACTGGGCGTCGGCGCGGCTGTTTCGCAGCGGCCATCTGGCGATTACTTTCGACAATTCCGAGCTGACGCCCTTCGCCAAGTTTCCCATCAACGGCTACGACGTGGAGGATCCGGGAGTGATCTTCGAGAGCTGGACGCTGACAGTGAGCGGCGCGGTGCAGAAGCCGGGGGCGTACACGCTGGCGCAGGTGCAGGCGCTGCCGCGCTTTCGGCAGAATACGCGGCATGTGTGCGTGGAAGGCTGGGACGTGATTGGAAGATTCGGAGGAGCGCGGTTGTCGGATTTTATGCAGATGATCGGGGCGGACCCGACGGCGAAGTTTATTACCGTGAATTGCGCGGACGATTACTACGAATCGTTGGACATGGCGACGGCGCTGCATCCGCAGACTTTTCTTTGTTATGAAATGTACGAGCAGCCGCTGACGCGCGAACACGGAGCGCCGCTGCGGTTGCAGATTCCCACCAAGATTGGCTACAAGCAGGCGAAATATTTGACGGAGTTGAAAGTCACTCACGTGCTGGACAAAGTGGGTTATTGGGAAGATCAGGGCTATTCATGGTTTTACGGGATGTAACGTTGTTTGTAGCGCCGGCGTCCCGCCGGCTTTCTTGTTGTCATCACGCGACAGCCGCCGGGGACGGCGGCGCTACTTTTGGGGGCTTACATGAGCGGTAACGTAATCGAAATTATTCGGACCACCGGGAAAGAAGACGACGTTCCTGGCGTTGTGGCTCGCGCGGTGTATGAGCATCCCTTCATCGTGCGGCTGTGCCACTGGATCAATACCGTTGCGCTGTTCGTGATGGTGGGCAGCGGGCTGCAAATTTTCCGGGCGTTTCCGAGCTTTGGCGCGAAGATTCCGCAGAAGGATTTGCTGCACTGGCCGAAGGCGTTTGCCATTGGCGGCTGGCTGGGCGGAGCGTTGCAGTGGCATTTGACGTTCATGTGGATTTACCTGGGAACCGGAATTTTGTATCTGGGTTACCAGCTTTTCAGCGGGAATTACCGCCAGGTGCTGTTTGTGCCGCGCGACCTTCCGGGAGTATGGCCGATGGTGAAGCATTACTTCTTCTTCGGGTCGAAGCCGGCGGTGCGGGAGGCCTACAACCCGCTTCAGAAGCAGGCTTATACCAGCGCGATCATTTTGGGCGTGCTTTCCGTGCTTACCGGCCTCGCCGTGTGGAAGCCGATTCAATTTTCCTGGCTGGCATGGATGATGGGTGGATTTCATTATGCGCGCATCTGGCACTTCGCGGTGATGTGGGCGATTTTATTCTTTGTGCTGGGACATCTGGTGATGGTGATTTTGCACGGGTGGAATAATTTTCTGTCCATGCTGACGGGATGGAAGAAGGATCCGGAGTATTGAGGGAAAGGTCTTGGGTCTTCGGTATTAGGTCTTAGGAAAGCCCAAGACCGAGGCCGAAACCTGAGACCCAAGGCCCAAGACCTAAGACCTAAGACCTAAGACCTGAGCAGCGAGGATTCCGATCCCGATGTCCCAACCAAGCATCGTGTTGAACAATTCGGAACAGGCCGTGGGCGCGCGCGAGCGGGATCTCATTTCCGCCGTGCAGCGCGGGCAGAGCGAATTGTTTTACGAGTTGGTGCGGCCTTATGAACGGCGCGTGTATGCGGCGGCGCTGGCAATTTTGCGCAACGAGCACGATGCCGAGGACGCGGCGCAGGAGGCCATGCTGAAGGCGTTCAAGAATATCCGGCAGTTTCGCGCCGAGGCCCGCTTCAGCACCTGGCTGATCCAGATCACGGTGAATGAGTCTCTGATGCGCCGGCGAAGGGAGCGGACTGTGCCCATGGAAGCCATCGACGGACATCGCTCTGGCAGGGGCGACGAAGAGAGTGAATATGCGCCTCGCGATTTTGCCGACTGGCGCGAGATTCCCTCGGAGGCGCTGGAGAGAAAAGAAGTGCGGCAGCGGCTGGCGGAGGCGCTGGGCACGCTCGACCGAAAGTATCGCGAGGTGTTCATGCTGCGCGATATGGAGCATTTGAATATTCAGGAGACCGCGGAGGCGCTGGGAATTTCGGTGGCCTCGGTGAAGACGCGGCTGTTGCGGGCGCGGCTGATGCTGCGCGATCTGCTGGCCGCCGGATGGGAGCAGGGCTGGTTCAGCCGTCTGCCATTCGAGAAGGGAACCAAGCCATGGTGAACCACGAAGCGGTGAACTGCGAACAGGTATGGAGGGAAATTTCGAATTACGTCGATGGAGACGTGGATGCGCCGCTGCGTTTGGCGATGGACGAACATTTCAAGACGTGCGCGCGCTGTGCCTCGGTGCTGGCGGGAACGCGGAATGTGGTCCAGCTTTACGGCGATGAGCGCATGTTGGAAGTGCCTGCCGGTTTCAGCCGAAGGCTGGAGAAACGGCTGGCGAAGAATGCTGTGGTGAAGGGAAGTGGATGGTCGAGTTGGTCGGCGTGGCTGGTGCCGGTGGCGGCGGTGGCGCTGCTTGCGGTTGGATTGGGCGTAGTGAATAAGATTTCGTTCAAGCCACCTGCGAAGTCGATCCTGGCGGCGCCGGGGCATGATATTCCTCCGGACATGCTCGTGGTGGTTTCGGATGGTTCGAAGGTATTTCATGTTGCGGGATGTCCGTTCATCCATGACAAAGCTACGGAGCGGACGATCACGGCGAAGGAAGCGATGCGGGATGGGTATGTGCCTTGTTCGCGGTGTATGCGGCAGTATTTAAGGACGGGGTTAACGGGGCCGCACGATGACGATGATGCCAGTGCGGAGCCGGAAGAAGGACACGAGGAAGAGGTTAGTGTGGTGCGGGTTAAGTGACGGAACGTCGGCGACCAGGTTAGGCTGTCGACGCAACATAGTCGTTGATTTAGCGGAAGTGTAAGAGATAGCTGGAGGATGATTGGCAATGCGGCGTTGCCTGCATCTTTCTCATGTCGAGCGCGGGCCAAAAAGACACTTGTCATCCCGAGCGAAGCGAGGGACCCTGGTGTTTGCTTGCGGCGGAAATGGCGCAGACAGAAACCAAGGTCTCTCGTTTTCCTCGGGATGACAGGCGCGTAGGTAACAACTAGTTCTGCTTCATCTGATCGTTCTTCATGCTGTCGTCCTTCTTCACGGTGTCTTTCTTTGCGGTCTTGCTTTTCTTGGCCGTCTTTTTCGTGTCGTCTTTCTTCATCGAATCGTCTTTCTTCATGGAGTCGTCTTTTTTCATGCTGTCGTGCGAGGAACTGTCTTGCTTCATGGCATCCTGCGCGAAGCCAGCCAGCGGTGCGGCTAAAAGGCAGGCGAGCAGCAAACTACCGAAAATCTTTTTCATAGTGTTCTCCTTGAGGTGAGTATTGAGTTAGGTCCTCCGGCAGGGTTAACCTGCGGGCTGAGATGGGATGAGCGGGTTGTTGGAAAGTTACAAAGACGGCCACGTCAGCGGCTTAAAGCTGCTTTCTGTGGGACCTCTGACGGCGCGGCTGAAGCCGCGCCCTTTCAAAGCTGCTGCTTAGGCGTGTTCAGCAGGTGAGCTGGTCGCGCGAGATCTTCAGTCCACTCAGATTCCCGAGCGCGGTCACGGCGATGGATTCCGTCTTGAAGAATTCCTGGGCCAGGCTTTGCAGGTCGTCGGCGGTGACGGCTTCGATCTTTTCGATCAGTTCGTCGAGATCCTGGAAGTGGTCGAAGTACATTTCCTGGCGGGCCAGGTTCGACATCCGCGCGGTGCTCGATTCGAGCGAGAGCATGAGGCTGCCTTTGAGCTGGTCTTTGGAGCGGCGGAGTTCTTCCTCCGGCACCGGCTTATTTTTCAGATCGCGAAATTCGTTCACTACCGAGCGGACCACTTTCGCTGCGGACGCGAGCGAAGTTCCGGCGTAGACGGCCATACAGCCGGTATCGCGGTAGGGATTGAGGTCGCTGTAAATCGAATAGGCCAAGCCTTGGCGCTCGCGGATATTCTGGAACAAGCGCGAGCTCATGCCTCCGCCGAGAAGCGTGTTGAGAATGTACCCGGCATGGCGTTTCTCATGGGCGATGGGATAAGCTGGCACGCCGATGCAGAGCTGCACTTGTTCGAGCGCCTTCTTGTTGCGGAGCACGATGCGGGGAACAATTTTCGGTTCGGCGGAGTGGAAGCCGTTCTGCGCGGGCTTGAGGTGCTCGAAGTGCTTCACCACGAGATCGACGAAGTGATCGTGGTCGAGATGCCCGGCGGCAGCTACGATAATGTTGCCGGGGGCAAAGCGGTGAGTGTAAGTATCGAGTACGGCCTGGCGCTCGAACTTCTTTACCGTTTCTTTGGTGCCCAGGATCGGCTTGCCGAGAGGATGATCTTTCCAGAAATTTTGGGTGAAGATTTCGTGGACGAGGTAGTCGGGATTGTCTTCGTCCATTTTGATTTCTTCGAGGATGACGCCGCGCTCGCGGGCGATATCCTCGGCGGTGAAGGTAGGATGGAGGACGAGGTCGGTGAGAATTTCGAGCGCGACGGGAACGTTTTCGTCGAGTACTTTGACGTTGAAGCAGATGCACTCTTTGGAGGTGAAGGCGTCCATGTTGCCGCCGATGGAATCGACCTGGCGCGCGATCTCCTCGGCGGTGCGGTGCTTGGTGCCTTTGAAGACCATGTGCTCAATGAAGTGGGAGATGCCGTTCGACTGCGGAGTCTCGTCGCGCGAGCCGGTTTCGAGCCAAATGCCGATGGAAGCCGAGCGGATGTGCTCCATCTGCTCGGTGATCACGGTGAGGCCGTGGGGTAAAACTTGACGACGGATATTGCGGACTTCTTTTACCATGATGATATGTGGTGCAATGATTTCGGATGCAAAGTAGGAATGGAGGCTGGGACAGTTGGTTAGACTGCGGAGCTTCCTCAAAAGTACTTTAATATTCTTACATAGATACAGGCGCCGGTGGAGCGTCTGTGGCATGGATTGTATGTAGCTTAGAATCATAAAGTTAGAAGGACTCAGCCGGGTTCTGGAATGGGATCTGCAGGGTCGAGTGAGCGACAAATGGCCGAAATTCAGACATCGTCGCTGCTAGGGATGAACCGTGAGGAACTCGCCGCTCTGGTGAGCGAGGCGGGTGAGCCGGGCTATCGCGCCAAACAGATCATGGACGCGGTGTACCGGCAGCGGGTGGAATCGCTAGCGGAGATTTCCACGCTGCCGCTGGAGTTCCGGGAGCGACTGGAGCGGGGCGGGGTCGCGGTTGGAGCGGCGCGGATTGAGAAGGAGTTTGTCTCGAGCGATGGGACGGTGCGGTATTTGATTGGGTTTGGGGATGGGCAGACTGTGGAGACGGTTTGGATGCCGGAGGGGGATGGCGGGGAAGCGGGGGATGGGTCAGAGGCTGGGGTGGAGGCTGAGTTAGACACAGGTACCTCAGGGGCTAAAGCCCAGTTCCAAACAAGTGAGCAAATCGCAGCGCTGAAGCGCTGCGCCACCCAAAAGCCCGGCCGGTCGACAATTTGTATTTCCAGCCAGGTGGGGTGTGCGGTGGATTGCCAGTTTTGTTTGACGGCGCTGCTCGGGGTGAAGCGGAATCTGACTGCCGGTGAGATTGTGGGGCAGGTTTGCGCGGTGCTGAAAGATCAGGGAGTCTCTCCGCCCGAGGATCGCATCAATCTGGTTTTTATGGGCATGGGTGAGCCGTTTCTGAATTACGACAATTTCGTGAAAGCGTCGCGGCTGCTGGTGGAAGGCGTGGGGATTGCGGAGCGGCGGATGACGGTATCGACGGCGGGGATTGTGCCGAGGATTCGCGATTTTGGGGAAGAAAAAATCCGGGCGAAGCTGGCGATTTCTTTGAATGCCTCGAACGACGCGTTGCGCACGCGGCTGATGCCGCTGAATAAGAAATGGAATCTGGAAATGCTGATTGCCGCGGCGCGGGATTTTCCGCTGCGCGCGCGCGAGTGGATTACGTTCGAGTATGTTTTGTTGGGTTCGGTAAACGATATGCCGGAGAATGCGCGGGAAGTCGCGGAGTTGCTGCGCGGGCTGCGTTGCAAGGTGAATCTGATTGCGTTGAACCAGGGGCCGGGAATTGAGTTTACTACTCCGAGCGAAGAGCGCGTGGGTGCGTTTCAGAAGATTCTGCGGGATGCGGGTGTTCCGGCGTTTTTAAGGCGTCCGCGGGGGCGGGATATTTATGCCGCTTGCGGGCAGCTTAAGCGAACGGTTGAGGTTGCCACTTTGCCGGAGCCGCCGCTGCCAGCGATTTCTCCGATGGGGCAACGATGACGGGCAGTTCGATGCGGATGCTGGTTCCGCAATCCTGGCCTTGCTGCCAGGAAATTTTTCCTTGATGCTGCTGCAAAATACCCTGACAAGCGCTCAGTCCCAGGCTGGAAATCGAGGGAGCCGGATCTTCATTTTCCGCAGTTGCGGTTGGTTGAGCGGCGGACGCGGGCACGACATCGAAGATGTGGATTACCGCCAATCCATCTTTGTGTTCCGCGGCGATGGTCAGAGTGCGGCTATTTTGCTGGTCCGCGGAATTGATGGCGCTGTTGAGGATTTGCACGCAAACCTGAAGAAGCTGGTTGGAGTCTCCCATGACTCGGGGGAGATCGGGCTGGAGGGCGGTGCGGATTTCAATGTTCAGGGTCTTCCACTGAGGCTGAGAAAGTTTGAGAGCGGTACGCAGGAGGGTGTTGAGATCCACGGGCGCCATCGCGGCAGGGTCCTGTTTGGCAAAACTGAGTAGACTCGCCACCAGCGATTTGGTGCGGCGCACATGCTGGCCGATTCTTGCGGCCAGTTCATGCTGGTGCGGGTCGAGCGGCGTGTTCAGAAGCAGATCGGAATAACCCATCATGGCGGCAAGGGGATTGTTCAGTTCATGCGCCGCGCCTCCCACCAGTTGCCCGATGGAGGCCAGCTTTTCCGATTCCGTGATCTGTGCCTGTAAGCGCTTCAGATTGGTGAAGGACTCGCGCGATTGATTGAGCAAGCGCAGCAGTTCGCGATCGAGCAAACGCTGGCGCACGAAAACTACAATGCCCATGAAAACTGCCGCTCCTAAGGTCAATACCAGGCGGTAAGAACGGATACGCGGCGGGATGGAAGGATCGAGTAAGGCCCACGCGGCGAACAGCGGGAGAGAGAAGACCGCAATCATGCCCACCCGCGCGAGCCATACGCCTTGCGAGGTCGAACCGGTTGGGGCCGTGTTTTGCGGGGCCTCGTCGCGCGACCAGAGGCCAATGACGGTAATCCAAGCCATGGAAGCGGTCAGGGGAATATCATAAAGGCTTCCGCTGTAATAGGCATGGCGTCCCAGAGCCCAGTTGGCGAAATAGGAACTGGCGGCATACATCAAGCTGGCACCGAACAGGTTGGCGTAGATGATTTTCCAGCCGCCCTTGCTGTTCATCCAGGCTGCGGACAAGAAGATCAGGAACGCTAGTTTCTCAATCAGATAAAGAAGGTTCAGATTGCCGTTATAGGCCTCGATGTTGGGAACCACGTACTGCCATGCCATTACGGCCAGGATGTAGAGATACATCCACCACACCATCATGAGCGTAAAATCGAGTCGGCGAAGGCGCGCGGAATATTCTTCTTGGGCGGCATGCGGGCGCAGCGCCAGCGCCGCCATCATAGGAACAATGTGGAGAAAGAGAATAATGTCGCCGGCGCACAAGTCCGGGACATCGACCCGCAGCCAGACTTCGAAATAGGTCCACATTACCTGGTAGGAAAACCAGAAAGCCATGCCCGTGGCCAGAAACGCCCAGAACACGCGCAGGCGACCATGCGACCGAACCGCGTTCGGGATGAGAGCCAACGTCCCGGACAGCAGCAAGACGCATTGAATCCAATCGCTAAGGGCTAGGAGGGCAAAGGACCGATGCAGGATGAGCGCACCCAAGGCGAGAGCCGCCAGGCAAGCGGCGACCGCCGCCGTCCAAATTTTCGCGTATGCGCGCAGAAAGACAGTCCTCAATGCCATTCTAGACTCAGATTAGAAAAAGCTTTGGTTACTGTAGTAATCCGTTCGGTGACCAGCGGAGAAGGCAAGTGTACTGGGGGCTTATCCGAGCAATTCTTAAGGACAAATTCCCGGTCCAAAGTTTTGCTTGATCTCGAGCTTTCTTATCAATAGTATGCGAAACAATTCCCTTACTATGAAACCAAGGTGCGGACTGCAGCGGTAAGTGACTGATTGAGCAAGGACGCAAATTATCGTTTTTTTGGTCGCGCCCAGGCGTCCGCCGAGCCGAGCGAGGTCCGGCGAACAGAGCGCTGGCTGGCGACCGCCCGTGTCTTTCTGGCAGTTTCGGCCCTGGTGGCGATTTACATGGATCCCACGCAGTTGGGACGATCCAACGCCGCCTATGGCCTTTTTGTCTTCTACCTGGCGAATAGCAGCCTGGTGCTGATGCTGGTGCGGCGTCGAAAGGCGTCGACTGTATCGTTCCGCATCATGGTGCACGCCGCCGATATCGTGTGGCCCGCCTTTATTTCAATCTTTGCCGAGGGCCCACGGAGCCCATTTTTCCTGTTTTTCGTTTTTGTGCTGACCGCGGCGGCTTACCGGTGGGGTTTGTGGGAGACGCTTAGCACCGCCGCCGCCGAAGTGATTCTGCTATGGATGGAGAGCTTCGCGCTGCTGCATGTGCCGGCTTTGCGCGGGGGAACCCTGCCCTGGCAAATTTTGTCCGGCCTGCAGATCAATACCACCGAATTCGAACCGAAGCGATTATTCATGCTGTCGGTGTATCTGCTGGTGATGGGATTGTTGCTGGGCTATCTGGCGGAGCAGCAGAAACATCTGCGGGCGGAAAAGGCCGGAGTCACGCGGATGCTGGCGAAGGTGCGAGTGGACATGGGCCTCACCGGTACGCTGCAGCAGATCTGCCGGGAAGTGGTCAGCATGTATGGTGCGTCGCGCCTGCTGATTGCGGCTCAGGAGATTCACAGCCAAAGAAGATTTCTGGGCGAAGTAAGCCGGCTGGATGGGGAGCTTTCCGATTTTAAATGGTTGGACTCTCGTCCGGCCGAGTCCAAAATTTACATGGCGGATTTTCCCGGCGATGTGTGCTACGCGTCGACGGAAGGAGACCGCTGGTCACTGATCGCGCTGAATCAAGAAGGGAACCAGTTGCCCTCGCCGAGCACGGAAGCGCTGGCCGAGCTCAAGCAGCGGCAACCCTTCCGGTCGGTGATTTCGCTGGGTTTCGTCTTCGGCGGTGAATGGCGGGGACGCGTTTTTGTATTTGAACCCACATGGAAGGGCGACCGGCAGGAAGAGTTGCGTTTTTTGCTGGATCTCCTGCGCCAGGTTGGTCCGGCAGTTTACAACGTATATCTGCTGCACCGGCTGCGCCGGAGGGCGGGAGCGGCGGAGCGGGCGCGCTTTGCCAGGGAATTGCACGATGGCGCGGTGCAGTCGCTGATTGCGGTGGAGATGCAGGTGGATGTACTGAAGCGGCAGGCGGAAACTTCGCCGGCGGTGGTGACGGGTGAACTGGGCCGGATACAAGGATTATTGCGCGAGGAAGTTTTGAAATTGCGGGAACTAATGCAGCAGATGAAGTCGATCGATGTGGACTCGCGAAAGTTCCTGAGCGTGGTGACGGATTCGGTGGAGAGGTTCGAAAGGGAAACGGGGATCTCGGCGCGATTTGTTACGGACATTGAAAAATTGGAGATGCCGGATAAAATCTGCCGGGAATTATTGCGCATTGTGCAAGAGGGTTTGGTCAATATGCGAAAGCACAGCCGGGCGAGGCATGCGTTGGTGCGGCTGGCTTCGAGCGCGAGCCAGTGGAGCCTGACCATGGAGGATGACGGCAAGGGGTTTCCTTTTTCCGGGCGGGTAACGCAGGACGAAATGGAGCACATGGGCAAGGGTCCGATGATCATTAAAGAGCGGGTTCGTTTGATTGCGGGTACACTCACGGTAGAATCAAGTCCCGGTACAGGGTCACGCTTAGAGATTAAGGTTCCGAAGAGTGGAGAAGTTTCCGATGAATTTTAAGAAGTCACAACCCATTCGCATCGTGATCGCAGACGACCATCCGATTTTCCGCGATGGTTTGCGGCGACTGCTGGAAGCGGAGCCCAACCTGAAAGTTTTAGGCGAGGCTTCGGATGGTGCAGAAGCCGTGAAGATGGCGCGCCAACTGAAGCCTGACATTCTGCTGCTGGATCTATCCATGCCGAAGCATCCCGGCCTGGAAGCGCTGCGGGATTTGAGTTCGGGCACAAATTCCATTCCCGTGCGCGTGATCTTGCTGACGGCGGCGGCGGAGAAGAGCCAGATTGTGGAGGCTTTACAGCTCGGTGCGAGGGGAGTGGTGCTGAAAGATTCCGCTACTCAGTTGCTGCTGAAAGCGATTGAAGTGGTGATGGCGGGAGAATACTGGGTGGGCCGGGAGAGCGTTTCCAATCTGGTGCAATACTTGCGGACTCTGGTGCAGTCCTCCAGCGACGAAGCCCGCCAGAGAAAATTTGGCTTGACCCCCCGCGAGTTGGAAATTGTGGCGGCGGTAGTGGCCGGGTATTCGAATAAAGAAGTTGCCGAGTATTTCAAGATCAGCGAAGACACAGTCAAACATCACCTGAGCAATATTTTCGACAAGCTGGGAGTATCGACGCGGCTGGAATTGGCCTTGTTTGCGGTGAACCAGGCGCTCCCGCTGAAGAGCATTGTTTGAATGGTTAACCCTCTGAAAGCTATTATGTGACAAGGACTTAGGCAGTTTCTCTCCGCTGGCACTTACGGGCCATTGGCGAAGGGTATGGCTACGCCTACACTTGGATTCAAGACCAGCCTCGGGATAACAACAGATCCGGTCAAAAGTGCCATTGTTTTGCGCTGATTAATTCCCAAAAATGGTTGAGATGAAACACAAGGAGACGGAGCCCGTGGCAAGAAATTTAGGTAATGTGTTAAAGAATCTCTGGAACGACGAGCAGGGGCAGGACATTGCCGAGTATGCGGTGATGCTGGCTGTTATTTTGGTGATCGTAGTCGGTACCATCCGGCTCATCGGTTCCAACGCCAACAATGTGTTCTCCAACGTTGGCAGCTCGATCCAATAAAACGTCTTCGGGGGATGAGACTGGCCCCTTACTTTGCGCCGCCTGGCGCGCGTAGGATTTTATTAGACGTTGCAGCTCGCCCATTTTCCCAGCGAAGGATGCCAAAGGGAATTCGCTGTGCCGGACGCTACTTACTCTGCGTCGGCGCTGTCAGCGCGACCCTACTATCCCCAGAAGTCGAGAGCCGGGTGAGATACGGGAAAAACGGCGTGATCTCGAATGGCATCTTCTCTTTGGCGGATGCGAGCGGGACGGGCTTGGCCTTGGCCATTTCCACCTGGTCGGTCCAGGGATCGAGCTTGATGCGTCCGCCGAGCGGCAGCGCCGCAATTTGATCGGTGCGTTGCGGCTCCAGTTGCGGCGCAGAGGCCAGCAATACCGACATCCGCACACTCTTATCGCTCGCCATGCTATTGCCGAGGTGCGGGCGGATCAGATTCGGCAGTTGCGGCGCGCTCTGCTGTAACGCCTTCAGAAAGAGTCCCGCGCTTCCCAGCTTGTCTTTGTAGGGAGAATTCTTCAGCAATTCCAAAGCCTTCGCGTCGGCGGCATCCTCGTCCGAAGAACGGCGTTTGAAGTCCAGACGCTGAAAGGAATCTTCGTCGGGGAAAAACATGCGGTCGTTAAAAGCCAGCTTGGTATCGAACTTGTGTCCCAGCACAATGTGGCTGAGTTCGTGGGAGAGAACCATGGCCAGCGAGGCTTCGTCGGGAAGAACATCGAGCAGCCCGCGGCTAATGACGATGGTGTGGCCGACGGTGAACGATTCCAGCGGAGAAGTGAGCAGAACCCGGCAACGAACGTCGGATTGAAGATCGATATTATTCGTGACTAACAAGTTGTTGACCACAGTCAGCAGAATTTTGTCGACGTCACCCGGCGGCGCGAGCAAGCCAATTTTCTGCAGGCGCTCCAGAGCATTGTCCTCGGCTTGCCGTTCCCACATTCGCTCGGCCACCACAGGACTGGCATCGGCGGCAGCGTCGCTTTGGTCTTTTACGGACTCCGGAGAGTCGACCAATATCTGCGTGAACTCCGCATTCTTGTTCAGCCCCTTCAAGTCGTATCCCCACAGCCGGGTTTGCGCGCGGAAGTGCAGCGCGTGGCCGAAGGAAGTCTTCAGGTCCGATTCTTCGCTGTAGATGTAAGCGGGCAACCACGCGCCGGTGCGCATGTTCAGCCGCCAGCTGTCGAAGTGCAGATAGAAGCTGGTCTTGGGATGGGGATAATAAGTTCCGTTGAAGCGAACCACATTGTAGTCCTGGTCTTCCACCCAGACGCGTCCCTGAAAACGCCCGGGAGGGGCGCTTGCTTTAGGCTGAACATCGATCACCAGGCAGCGCACCTCTCCGAGAAACTCGCGGCGCACAAAAGTGAAGTCGTAATATTTTTTCTGAAAGTCGGTGTCGAGGACGACCATCTGCGCGAAGCCCAGGGGCAGGAAGTGCATGGCGTAGAGGCCGGTGAGGCGGTTGGCCATGCGCCGGCCGAAGCCGGGCTGACCCACGAAGGAAGTGTCTTCTGGGCCGTCGCTCATGTCGAGGCGGCCGAGAAAGTATTGATCCTTGTAGGGTGTGGCATTGCCGCTGCTGTCGGACTTGAGATCCTGCAGGTAAGTCTCGACCATGGGACGCAGGTGGCGCATCTGGGCCAGGAACAGGTGTTCCCGTTGGATCACGCGATCGATCACGTCATTGAAAGATGCCGGAGGCGCAGGCGCAATCCCGCCTTGTGCGGCAGCGTCATTATCGCTGTTTGCAGCGGTGATTTGGGGTGAGGAAGATGGGTCCTGCGAAAGCGCCGGGAAAGACGACACCAACACAAACCAAAGCGAAAGCGAACCTACCAGCAAAATGCGCATAAAAACCTTCGGGGAGTAACCTACGCCAACTGAAAAATAATGTGCAACACGACGGTGGAATCGGCTGGCTGGCCATTCCGCGTCGCCGGCTTAAAGTGAATCTGCTCGGCGGCCTTGACCGCATTGTCGTCGAGGCCGTGCCCCAGTCCGCGCACCACGCGCACTACGCGCAGGTTGCCTGAGGCCTCCAGAACTACTTCGAGAAGAACTTCGCCTTCAATCTTCAGGCTGCGCGCCTCTTGAGTATAGTCCGGAGTCGGCTTGGAAAGGATTTCCGCAGGCACGCCGGGAGCGGCCGAGGCTTCTGCGGGATGCGATCGCACGGAGGGTGGAGCGGGAACATCGGCATCGCCAAAGCCACTTTGCTGAACCGCGATTTGCGCGGGGCGAGAACGGCTATCGCCGGTGGCCGTGCCACTGCCGAACCCGGTGCTGGCGATTACGCCCCGCACGCCTTTGGCGCCGCCGCTGCCGTTGCCGGAGCCGCCTCCGGAGGGCAAATCGAAGGAACCCATAGCCGCGACGTTTACCGCTTTACCTTGATTGGCTTTTGCGGGCAGTCCGTTGGGATCGCCGAAGCCTCCGGTTTGCACCTGCGACGGAGCCCGCGCGATGGTGGGTGCGGCTGAACTGCCGGTGGAAAATACGTTGGTCGCCACGACTTTAGGAATTACCGGCGCAGGACTGGGCGGAAGAGTTTCCAGCTTCTTCGGCGCGATGTTTACCGCGGGAGCTGGAGCTTCTTCCGGCCTCACGATTCGAGGCTGGGGAGCGGGGAGCCGGAGAGCATTGGCGGGCGGATCAAGGTTCGCGACAAATATGGGCTTCGGCAGCGCCCGCACCGGCTGTGGTTGATGATTGACCGGCACTGGAGTACTGACTAACTGAACGGAACGGAAAGTATGTTCGGGAGCCGAGACAATTCCAGGAGCCAGCACGCGCAGCCACACCAGGAATGCGACCACGCAGGCCTGCGTCCCGGTGCTGAAAACGAATTCCGTCCAGGGAGTTCTCGTCTTCGGTAGCAACGAGAATGGAGTCTGTTGAGGAGCAGAGTATCCCATGACTGCGTTTACTCGACCAATCCTGAAACACCCATTCGATGCCGAAAGTTTCTCAGCCGACGGAGGTTATGTACCTCTGTGTTGCCAGAGGACGAGACTTTAGTCTACTCCCCCAAGAATAAATTATGCACGGCAAAGGCCGTTTTAACGACCCAGCTAGAAGTGTAACTGTTTATATTTCAAGCGTTTGTAGTGAGTTCAAAGGAAGCGGCCGCGGGCTCGCCCGTCACAGCGGAGTTAATTTACATCCAGAACGGCCCCTTTTACTTCCTGGGGCGGACCCGGCGCACTCTGACGACTCTTACCACAAAGGGCACGAAGCTATACGAAAGGAACCGCCAATGAAGCCCCTCGCGATACTTAAGTGTTCTTCGTGGTCCATATGATTTGATCAGCACCGCACGACTTTAGGGCTATCGATGCCCTTGGTCGCGTTGCGCGTGTCGACCACCAATTTCGCTTCGCCGACGATCTTTTTGTAATCGTAATCGGAGTGATCGGTCACGATCACGATGCAATCGTATTCCCCGAGTTTTTCCAGCTCTGAGCGTTTCATCTGCAAATCGTACTTGCGGCCTTTTCCGATGAAAGGGAAGTAGGGATCGTGATAGCTGACCGTGGCTCCCTCTTTTTGCAACAGCTCGATGATAGTGAGCGCGGGAGACTCCCGCAGATCGTCGATATCTTTCTTGTAAGCCACGCCGAGGATGAGGACGCGCGATCCATTCAGCGCTTTCTTGTGGCCGTTCAGCGCGCCTCCGATGGAGGCGAGCACGTTATACGGCATGTTGTTGTTGATCTCTCCCGCCAGTTCGATGAAACGCGTGCGAAAGTCGAATTCTTTGGCCTTCCATGAGAGGTAGAAGGGATCGATGGGGATGCAGTGTCCGCCCAAGCCCGGTCCGGGATAAAACGGCTGAAACCCGAAGGGCTTGGTGGAGGCGGCTTCGATGACCTCCCAGATGTCCAAATTCATGCGCAGGCAGAGCATCTTCAGTTCGTTCACCAGCGCGATGTTCACGCAGCGATAAATATTTTCCAGCAGCTTGGTCATCTCGGCGGCGGCCGGAGAGGAGACGGGAACGGTGCGCTGGAAGATCGATCCATAGAGAGCGCCCGCCAGTTCCGAAGCCTGCGGGTTGACTCCGCCCACAACCTTTGGAATGTCGCGGCGCGCCACGGTAGTGTTGCCGGGGTCTTCGCGCTCGGGAGAAAACGCCACGAAGAATTCTTTTTGCGCGTCGGAAACTCCCCGGGCGGCTTTCAGTCCGAGTTTGTTTTCTTTCTCCAGAATTGGCACCATCACTTCTTCGGTGGTTCCGGGATAAGTTGTGCTCTCCAGCACCACCAACTGCCCGGGCTGCAGGTGCGGAGCGATGGCGTGCGTCGTGTCGGTGATATAGCTGAGATCGGGTTCGTGATATTCATTGAGCGGGGTGGGGACACAGATGATGACCGCATCCATCTCTTCAAGGAGCGCGTAATCGGAGGTGGCGGAGAAGCCCTGCGCTTTGGCCGCTTTAATTTCCTCCGCGGCGATGCGGTAGATGTAGGATTCGCCCTTGGCCAGCGCATCAACCTTGCGCTGATCGATGTCGAAGCCGGTAACCGTGAATTTCTCTCCGGTAAACAGCAGGGCCAGCGGCAGTCCAACATAACCCAGGCCGATAATTCCAATGCGCGCCTGGCGCTGTTTGATCTTGTTCTTGGTGGAGTCGACCGTGCGAGTTGCGGCAGAAGAATTGCTCATTATTTTTGACAAGGATTCCCGTCGAGGAATTTTTTCGAGTGGTGAATTTCGCTTCGATTCTAGCACGCAGCCGCTCCCGCCCGCGGTGATGGATTGCACCTTTGCTAAATTGGATGGTGTCCTCAATTCATCAACCACAAAGAGCACAAAGGTACACGGAAAGCGTGGCGCCCCCGTTCTTCGCGTACCTTCCGTGTCCTTCGTGGTGAAGTTAGGACGCTACCAAATTGATTCGACTGGGCTGCCGAATCGAGTCCTCGGCAAGATTGGAGTTCATGACGAGAGCGCGCAAATATTCATGGTTGATTGTTATCGCGGGCTTTGCGGGATTGATCGTAATCTTAGCCGCGAAAGCCGGCAATTTCCTGATCATCGATGCGCCACGCCCTTCGGACGCGATCCTGGTGCTGGCGGGTGAAACGGACCGCCGTCCGCAGAGGGCTTTGGAGCTTCTTTCGGAAGGCTATGGAAAAAAGATCGTTCTGAACGTGCCCACCAACGCGAAGCTTTACGAGTTTACTCAGATCGAGTTGGCGCAGAAATATATTCAGGATCTGCCCCAGGCGGCCTCGGTCAGCATCTGCCCGATCGATGGACTATCGACCAAAGAGGAATCCAGGGACGCCGAGAAATGTTTGCAGCGCGCAGGCGCGAAGAGCGTTCTGATCGTGACCTCGGATTTTCATACTCGCCGTGCCCTCGAGGTTTTCCGGCGGGAGTTTCCCGGCTATGTGTACTCGGTAGCGGCGGCGCGCAACGAAGAAGGCTTCGGCAGCCGGTGGTGGACGCATCGCCAGTGGGCGAAAACCTTTGTCGATGAATGGCTGCGGCTGATCTGGTGGAAGGCGGTGGATCAGTGGAGGTGAAGGAGCAGTGGCCAGTGATCAGTGGCTAGTGGCCAGAAAAATCGGTTTGCGTTTAGTGACCACTGAACACTAGCCACTGACCACTTTCTAAAAGTGGCCAGTGATCAGTGGCTAGTGGCCAGAAAAATCGGTTTGCGTTTACTGACCACTGAACACTAGCCACTGACCACTTTCTTAAAGTTTTCCACCGTTTACTCACTTTCTAAGCACAAAACCCATTGACTGCCAAGAACTTTGGAGGGTACCATTCGTTGACAGTCACCTAAATAGTTAATAACGGAGCGTGGGATGGGCATGTCTGCTTTCAGCAGAATGGTCAGTTGCGTGCTACTGCTGGGATTTTCTGCTTCATCGTTCGCCGCCGATTCTGGCGCCGCCATGCTTTACACCCACGGAGCGGCATGGTTAAACGGAACGCGCCCGCCGGCCTCTTCCGCAATCTTCACCGGCGATCTTGTGCAAACGCGGTCTGATTCCGGGGCCAATATCAACGCTCCAGGGTCGAGCATCACGGTGCTGGGCGACTCGCTGGTACAATTCCAAGGATCATCGTTAAAGGTGGAGCACGGCAGCGTAGACGTCGCTACTTCCAAAGGTGTTGCGACCACCGCAGGCGCCGTGCGGGTCGCGCCAGCGTCGAGTTCCTGGACTGAATTCAATGTGACTGACGTCGACGGAACGGTGAAGATCGCGGCAAATAAGGGCGACCTCACCATCACCGACGATAGCGGCACAGTCACGTTGCCCCAAGGCCAGCAGACTACGCGCGACGAGCAGTCCGATCAATCGGCAGGCAACGATACCGATAAAGATAAAGACAAGAAGAAGAATAAGAAGCGCGCATCCGGCGCCGCCCCGGGAGCCGCTGGCGGCGTGCTGAGTTCTCCCGTTGCCATCGGCGTAGGCGCAGCCGTAATCGGCGGCGTCACCATCTGGGTGCTTACCCGGAGCGACACCCCCGTCAGTCCTTCGACTCCCAACTAGCCAAGATGCTCATGTAGAGACAGCCGGCCCCGGCTGTCCGGTCGAGCGAAGCTCGACTGCCTTCCTGAGAGTTCGATGGGTCTGTGCGGGAGATCCGTTTCGAATCTACTCGGGGAGATCCGCTCCGCCTGAAAAACGGCTGCGCTCAGGATGACGCCGATGGCGGGATTGGCCTTAGAAGTTCGTGGCTGGCTGCTGAAAAGATTCCTGCGGAGCCTCTTCAGGGGCCTTGCTCCGCGCCACCCGGCGCTTGTGCGCTGGCTTCGCAAATGGTTTCGCGGCGGCGATCGTGCAAAGGACATAAAACAGCGCGGCGTTGGCGGGAATTTGCAGGTTGAAATCGACCGCGCTGTGCACCAGAATTCCGCTCAGGCCGAGCAGGCAGGCCAGCGTCAGGGCGCCGCTCATTTCCGTCGGCCAGTGTTTGATTTTCTTCAACGCCTGGACATAAAGCGTCACCACAAACCAGAGCATGGCCGCGAATCCGAGCGCACCCATTTCCACCAGCAATTGCAGATAATCGTTGTGCGCCTGGTTGACGAAAAAATTCGTGTAGAAGGTGCGGAACTCCGGATACACGATGGGGAACGTTCCCAGGCCCCAGCCCAGCACTGGCTTCTTCAGGAACATCCGCAGGCCGTCGTGGTTGATGTAGGAGCGAATGTCACCGGAGAGCTCGGTGTGTCCCGGACCAAAAGTGGCAGTGCGCTTCATAAGTTCGTCGCCGCCAATCCACACCAGCAGCCCAACCACGATTGCCAGAAAAACTCCGATGCCGATGGCGGTGCGCAGGCTGCGCTTTTGCCGGACCAGCAGCGTCGCCAGCATGATCAGTTCGGCAAAAATCGCCAGCATACCCCCGCGCGACCCGGAAAGAAAGATTGTTCCCACCATCACGGCCGCCGTTACCGCCGCCACGGCGCGGACTTTGGGCGGCGCCAGCCGGGTCAGGGAAACAATCAGCGGAATCGGCACCAGCATCTCCATCAGGCCGGCGTAGTGATTGTGGTTTACATAGGGACCGTAAATCCATCCGCCGCTGCGCGGCTGCCGCATCCAGTACAGTTTGCCGTTCGAAGAGATGCCCTGCAGCAACGCGAAACCGGCGAGCGCCGCGCCGTAGATCGAGAAGATCAGCGTCAGCTTGCGCGCCTGAACGCCGCGAACCAGGGTTTGTCCGGCAAGAAAACAAAGCGTCGCGTAGGCGCAGTACTGCAGCGCCAGCGCCGCGGTGTCATGCGGATACACGGTCAAGCGGAAGGCAAGCTGTGCAACAATGAGCCCGGCGAACGCCCCCATGGGCACGAAGAGGGGATTCCAACTAACCCTTATTTGGCCGTCCAACAACGCCTGCTTCCCAATCCACAGCAAGAACAAAGCCGCCGATCCCGCCTCCAGCACGAAGATGGACCAGGGTTCCACCGCACCAAAGGCGAGCGGCCCAAACAAGAGCAGCCCGAAGATTCCATACAACAGCGCGTTCTCGGCTTGCGCCGAACGTTCGCGGCGGTGAATTTCGGCAATGTTAGTCGCGCCCATGAAGATGAATCTATCCGATTCGAAATGGTTATTGGCGTTTGGCGGTCAGGCGGAAATCGTCGACCCAGAGCTTACCACGGATAGGACTTCCTTCCGGCAGCCGCCGCACGTGTAGTATTACGAGTTTGGTATCGGCTCCAGTGGTAAATTCTCCGGTGGCCGATTTCCAGAATCCAGCTTCCTTCAATTCGTCGCTGTCATACAGAATTTCCCGCGTATAGGCATCCTGAATGGTGAAGTGCGGCGCACCCGCGCCCTCGATTTCCCCGTTTTTATAGTATGCGGAGAAATCGTAGGCGGTATTCGGCTGTACGGCGATGAACTGGCGAATCCCCGCATCGGTCACTCCGGGCCCATCGAATGTGATCAGCAACGAGCGGTGGCCGCCGTGAAAATCGCTGGGATCTAACATGAGCGTTACGCTCTGCTGCTTGTCATACTGCCAGTCGAAGCCGCCGTTCAGAACATCCAGGCTGAAATCGCCGTTGACGATCAAATTGCGTCCCGAGGGTATATAAGCGGAGAGGCCGTAGCGCGGCGCCGCTTCCTGCCATACCAACCGCGCTTGGTCTACATCCTTGTGGTTGAAAAGATACTGCAAATAGTCTTTGACATAGCGAAGGTCAACATAGCGAACATCGAAGGCCTGCGGCGTTGCCACCAGCGCCGCCCACACTTTGGCGGTAGCGGCCGTTTCCTGTTTGCGCATCAGCAGGTCTAAAAATGCCAGGTACGCCTCGGAGCGCGGCGGGACAACGTCGCGCAGCAGGACATCCACGTCAGGATTGATTCTCCAGCAGAATTGGATCGCGGGATTGGCCAGCGTGGGCTCGTTTTGCAGAACTACGCGGAATTCGCGCAGCGCTTTGGCATCGTCGCCCTGCACCAGGTAAAAGTTGGCAGCTTCCCAGGCCACATCCGGCGTGGTGGGATCGGCTTGAATGGCATGCTCCAAAGCCAGGCTTTGATTGGAAACGTCGCCCAGCACCTGGTACGCCGAGGCCAGATCGAACCAGTAGCGTGCGGAATGTGGATCGAGCTGCACGGCTGCGCGGTAAGGCTCGATGGCCGCGCCCGGATCTCTGGCTACCAGGGCATAGTAGCGGCCCAGGTGATCGCGGTAATCGGCATTCCATGGGTCCAGAGAAGCGGCGCGCCGCAAACTGGTGATCTCCGCTCGTTCGCCGAATAGCGATCCGGCAAAGAGGCGGCCCGCCAGAAGAAAATAAACCAGGCACAGCGCCGCAGCCGCGCCAATGACCAGCCTTTTTCGCCAAGCGGAATTGAGGGATATTTCCACGGGTTCAGTGAGAAGCGCGATCCGGAAACATAATCGGGAATCGGTTTCCGCCTATGCGCTGTTGGGCGAGGCCTCGACCGCCTCTTCGGCGCCCCCATCCTCATCGTCGTCGTCGTGCGAAGCCTGGTCGCGATAGTAGCCGGCGTATTTGCCCTGATACTCGTAGTAATAGTAGTAATCCGGCGAACTCAGGTCGACCGCATTCAACAGCACGCCGGAAACTTTCGCATTCACCTGGGTCAGAATGTCGCGGGAGCGGCGTAGCGCCTGCTTGGTGGTTTGTCCCGAACGGATCACGAGCACAATGGCATCGGCGCGCGGCGACAGGACCACGGCATCGGTTACGGAAAGTGTGGGCGGAGTATCTACCACGATGTGGTCGTAGTGGCCGCGCAATTCCTGGAGCATGTCGCGCATATTGACCGAGGCCAATAGTTCAGCGGGATTCGGCGGAGGAGTGCCCGCGGGCAGCACATCGAGATTCGGAAGAATCGGAGACCGCGTGATCGCATTCTCCAGAGTCGAGCTTCCAGTTAAGACATTGCTGAGGCCGCTACGCGGCCCCATGCCGAGGGTCTTGTGGATGCTGGGCCGGCGCAAATCGGCGTCGATCAACAGCACCCGAATCCCTTTCTGTGCCAGCACCACCGCGCAATTAATGCTGGTGGTGGTCTTGCCCTCCTGCGGAAGCGCGCTGGTCACCATAATCACCTTGGGCGGCGCACCCAGGTTCGAGAGCAGTAGCGAGGTTCGCAGCGCGCGGTAAGACTCCGCCATCTGCGATTGCGGCCTGACCTGTGTGATGAGTTCCACCGCCTCCTTGGAAGAGGAAGCAATCACCAGGCGCTTCGAGTTCGCGCCTTCGCGCGCGGTTCTCGATCCCAGGGGAATCATTCCCAGCGGCGGCAGGCCGGAGATCATCTGCGCCTGCTCGGTGGTGCGCACCGTATTATCCAATCCTTCCAGCAGGAACGCGAGTCCAACGCCTGAAGTCAGACCCAGCATGAAGGCGAACGAAAGATTGCGCGGGATATTGGGTTCGATGGGGTAGTTCGGGACGCGGGCACTATCTACGATGCGGAAATTGTTGGAGCGCAGTCCAGCCGAAACTCCCGCCTGCTTGAGTTTTTCCAGCAGTCCTTCATACAGCTGGCGGTTGGTATCGAGATCGCGCTTCAGCAGGCTGTACTCGATGGCGCTTTCGTTGAGCTTGTTGGCTTCCTGCTTCTGCTTTTCCAGCGCGTCATGCAGCATGTTCTCGCGCTGTAGGGCGGCCATGTAGAGTCCCTTGATCTTGCCGCTCACCTTCTTGGTTTCGGCTACGAGTTGGGCATCGATCTCTTTAAGCTGATTATTGATTTGCGCCAGTTTCGGATAAGCCGGTCCAAACTGCGTGCTCAACTCGGCAGCTTGAATTTTAAGGTCAGCCTCTTTGCTGCGCAGGCTGTCCAGCAAATTCCCGGCCGACTGCGTACTGGCGCCGGCGTCGTCCAAAACGCTGGCGGCGGAGGCGATGCTTTCCGTGTCGCCCGCCTGCACCAGGCGGTATACGGATTCCTTGTCCATGCGCTCGGATTCCGCGGCGGTCAAGGCCTTGTTCAATTCGTCGAGCTTCTGGGTGGTAATGTTCTGCTTTTCGTCGATGCCCAGAATTTCGTGCTCTTTCTGGTAGTGCACCAGTTTCTCCTGGGAGGTTTCCACCTTCATCTGCAAGTCCACCAATTGTTTGGTGAGCCAGTCGGAGGCTTGCATGGTCGAATCGAAGCGGGATTTGAAGTTATTGTCCCGGTAGGTTTCCATCAGCGTGTTGACCACATTAGCAGCCAAATCCTTATCGGGACTGCGGAAGGAAACCTTGATGATGTGAGTATTAGGAGATAACGTCACCTTCAGATTTCCCCTGAACGACGACAGCAGGGAAGAGGTGCGGGCGGTGTCGGCTTGCAGAGGGTCGGGAGCGAGGTCGAGCGAAGAAGACATCGCCGGCAGCTTTCCCCCAAATTCCGGGCGCCGGTCAAGAGCAAGTTCCTTCACCACTTGCAGCGCGAGCAGATCGCTCTGCATGATCATCACTTCGGTTTCCAACTCCGTGGGATCGTAATAGTCCACGTTGAAGGTGGGAGAATTATTGAAGTTGACCAGGCCTGAATCCGGCTTATCGATTTCGATGCTGCCGCTGGCTTCATAAACCGGCGTCATCTTGAGGCTGGCGATAGCGACCAGGGAGAAGATGGTGATCAGGCAGGCCAGAATCGTCCACTTGCGCTTGACCAGGACGCGCACATATTCGCCCAGCGCCGATTCCTGCGAAAGCAGTTCGGGGTAGACGCGCGGGCTGACAGATTTCCCAAAATCACCGTTCGCCGGCTGCATTTCGCGGATGATTGGGTTATTGGGTACCAGCGGTCCGGATTCCATTCATTCTCCTGAGCAAATTTTCTTGCGCCTAAGGGTGCGCGGCCGATTACTCGCGCAACCCAAGAAAGCCGGCGACTCGATGGCTGGTTCATCGCCCGCGAACTTTCTTAAATTAGCAATGTTGGTTTCGCGGATATTCTAGCATTGCTTTCATCAAAAACAATTCACCAATCGCAATGCAGGGGTCCTTGTGCATTAACACCTGTGCAACACCGTTCTGTGCAACAGCACGATATTCACGCCCCCGCGGGAAACTCCGCTATACTACCTTGCAATCATCGCTTCCACCGGGTATCTGCACAAGCTCGCATTCTTCGCGCAGGAACGGCTGAGAGCACGCGCAGAAAACAAACTGGATGGCGAAGGCAGGCCCGATGAATTGGTCGGAACAGGAAGTGCTGGTCACAGGCGGTACGGGTTCGTTCGGAAAGAAATTCGTCGAGATCATGCTGCGGGAATATCACCCCAGGCGGCTGGTCATCCTGAGCCGCGACGAACTCAAGCAGCATGACATGCGGACCGGCGGCTTCGACCATTCCAGCCTGCGCTATTTTATCGGCGATGTCCGCGATCCTTCCCGCCTGCTGCGCGCCTTCGCTGGCATCACAGTAGTGGTTCACGCCGCCGCTCTGAAGCAGGTTCCAGCCTGCGAATACAATCCCTTCGAGGCTATTCAGACCAACATCATGGGCGGCCGCAACGTGATCGATGCCGCCATCGACCGCGGCGTGCAGCGCGTGCTGGCCCTCAGCACCGATAAAGCCGTGAACCCGGTGAATCTTTACGGCGCCACCAAGCTGTGCGCGGAAAAAGTATTTGTCCAAGCCAATGCCTACGCCGGAGCGCAAGAGACCCGTTTCAGTTGCGCGCGCTACGGAAACGTCGTGGGCAGCCGCGGCAGTGTCATTCCGGTTTTTTTGGAGCAGCGCAAACACGGCAAGATCACCATCACCGATCCGCGCATGACTCGCTTCTGGCTCACCCTGGAACACGGCGTCCGCTTTGTGATTCGGAGCATCGAGCAAATGCACGGCGGAGAAATTTTTGTGCCGAAGATTCCCAGCATGCGTCTGGTCGATCTGGCCGAGGCAGTTGCTCCCGGATGTGCGGTGGAATACATAGGCATTCGGGCCGGAGAAAAACTGCACGAGGTCCTGCTCTCGGAAGACGAAGCGCGCAACGCGGTGGAACTGGATGATATGTATGTCATCCAACCGACGCACCCCTGGTGGAAGCGCGCCAATTGGGTTCATGGTCGGGAATTGCCCCAGGGTTTTCGCTATACCAGCGACAGCAATGAAGACTGGCTCACCAACCAACAACTGCATGAACTGATTGAGCCCGAAGCTGCCGCCAAGTCGCCGGTGGCGGTGTAACAGATGCGGAAAAACTCGATGGTTTGTTGATTTTGGGTGGCGCAGCGCTTCAGCGCTGCGATACGTGAACTTATTCTTGAGAACCGGCTTCAGCCGCCGAGATCAGGCTACTGCACCGGCCAATTTTTCCGCAGCCTGTTTAGCCGCGGCGAGTATTAGAAATACTGCCATGCCCGTGCTCCCCATCACTCGCGAAGCACTCGCCATCGACGGTGGAACTCCCGTGCGGAAGACTCTGCTTCCCTACGGCCGCCAGTCGATTGCTGAGGACGACATTCAGGCCGTCGTCGACGTGCTGCGCTCCGACTGGCTCACCACCGGACCCAAAGTTGCGGAATTTGAAGAGGCTTTTGCGGCCCGGGTGGGCGCAAAGCACGCGGTGAGTTTCAGTTCCGGCACGGCCGCCTTGCATGGAGCGGCTTTTGCCGCCGGACTTAAGCCCGGTGACGAAGCCATCACTACGCCCATGACTTTTGCGGCCACCGCGAACTGCGTCCTGTATCAGGGAGCCACGCCGATTTTTGCCGACGTAAGCGCCGGCACACTCAATTTGGATCCAGACCAAGTCGGAGCGCGCATCACTCCGCGCACGCGAGCCGTACTTCCCGTGGATTACGCGGGACATCCGGCGGACCTCGATGAGATTAAGAAAGTTGCGGAGAAGCACAGTCTGATTGTGATCGAGGACGCCTCCCACGCGCTGGGCGCGGAATACAAGGGCCGTCGCACTGGCAGCCTCGCCGATATGACCGTCTTCAGTTTTCATCCGGTAAAGCATCTCGCGACCGGGGAAGGCGGCATGGTGACTACGGACCGCGCCGATTATGCCGAAACTCTTAAGCGATTTCGTAATCACGGCATATCGAGCGACGCCCGCCAGCGGCAGAGCGCCGGACAATGGCATTACGAAATGGTGTTTCTGGGTTTCAACTACCGGCTCACCGACATTGCCTGCGCGCTCGGCCTGTCGCAGATGAAGAAGCTTGATGAAAACCTCTCGCGGCGGCGCGAGATCGCGGCTCGATACACCGCCGCGTTTGGCGGCCTCGAAGCGGTGACCGTGCCCGCGGTACGATCCGACGTAAACCCGGCGTGGCACTTGTACCCCATCCGCCTGAATCTCGGAAAGCTGACTGCCGACCGAGGCAAAATGTTTCGCGCACTCCGCGCCGAAAACATCGGCGTCAACGTTCACTACATTCCCGTACATCTCCACCCCTATTATCGCGATCATCTCGGCCATCGCGCCGGCGAGTGTCCCATCGCGGAGGACGCTTACGAACGGCTCATCAGCCTTCCCATGTTTCACGGAATGGCTGATCGGGATGTGGAGGATGTAATCGCGGCGGTCAAGAAGGTGACCCTGGCATTCGCGCTATGAACCCGGCGTCCGTTCGTTTTGACCAATATTCGGTCCTGGTCGTAGGTGCGGGTTCCATCGGGCGTCGCCACCTGGCGAACCTTCGCAAGTTAGGAATTACGAAGTTAGCTGCCACCGACACCGATGCCACCAGACTGCAGACGGTAATAGATGAACTCGCCGTGCGGGGCTTTGCCGATTTAGCCGAGGCGCTGCGGGCTTTTCAGCCCAATGTAGTTTTTATTTGCACGCCTCCGGCTTTTCATGTTGAGCAAGCATTGTGCGCGCTTCGCAGCGGCGCCGATATCTTCATCGAGAAGCCGCTGAGCCATCGGCTCGATGGCGTAGCCGAGCTTAAATCCGAGGCGCAAAAACTTGGGCGCGTCGTGCAGGTGGGATATAACTTGCGCTTCAATCCGGGTATACAAACGCTCAAGCGGCTGGTAGAGGAGGGTGTCGCTGGACGGATTCTGTGGGCGCGCGCTGAAGTCGCACAATACTTGCCGGATTGGCGTCCCTGGCAGGATTACCGGCAGAGCTACACAGCGCGCCACGAACTGGGCGGCGGCATCATTCTCGACGCCTCGCATGAAATCGATTACATGCTCTGGCTGCTGGGCCCACCCCGAGAACTAACCTGCATGTCAGGCCGGGTCAGCGCTCTCGATGTAAACGTGGAAGATTGTGCGACGATTCTGATTCGTCTGTGCTCCGGCGCGCAAGCCGACATCCACATGGATTTTGTACAGCCGACCGCGTCGCGCTTCTGCGTAGTGGCGGGAGACCGGGTAAGACTGGAATGGGAGCACAGTAAGAATCAGGTCCGTATTCTGCGCCCGCAGGTCGAGCCTGAAGTGATCGATTACGAGTTCCAGAGCAATCAGATGTACATTTCGGAGGTGCAGGATTTTTTTTCTCGCGTGCAGGCGCGAGCGACCACGAACCGGAGCTTGACGGAAGCGGAACTAACCTTGCAGGTTGCTCTCGCCGCGCTGACTTCCTCCGCGGAGAAAAGGTGGGTGGCGCTTGAGCAATGAATTGGTGGCCATCATTCCCGCGCGCAGCGGATCGAAGCGCCTGCCAGGAAAGAATGTGCAGCCCTTCTTCGGGCATCCCATGCTGGCCTACGCGGTTTCGGCGGCCCTCAACAGCAGCCTTTTCGCGGAGGTGATTGTGTCTTCCGACGATACGGCAGTCGGGCGGATTGCGGAATCCTATGGCGCAAGTTTTGTGTTGCGTCCCCCGGAATTAGCCAGCGATTCCGCGCAGCTTGTGGACGTAGCTCGGCACGTTCTGGAAGTGATGCGCGACAGGAGCATGGAACCGGAGGCCATTTGCCAATGCATGCCGAACTGTCCTCTAATTCGCAGCGAGGACATTCGGCTTCACTGGAATATTTTTCAAGAGAACGGGCGCCGTTTTCAGATTTCCGTGGTTCCTTATCGTGGCGTATATCCGCAGTGGGCGGTCGTCTCGGACGGGCAGGATGTCGGACGATGGCTTTTCGGCGACCGTTACTTGGTCAGAAGCCAGGAGCTATCCCGGACATTCTGCCCGACCGGCGCGATCTGGTGGGTGCGCACAAAAGACTTTCTTGCGCAAAACGCATTTTACGGGTCGCCCTTCCAGCTCGCCCCGATGGACGCAAACCGCGGAATCGATATTGACGACGAGCACGACTTGCAGTTAGCGGAGTTGCTGGTTCGCGGCCTTACGGCACGAGACGGCCACTCTCCTCTGGAACCCATTCATCACGATGCTTTAGCATCGGGGAGTTCGAATGGCTGAAGCGATGCTTTGTGCCATCCCGGCGCGCGGAGGCAGCAAGCGTCTTCCGAGAAAGAACTTGCGAACTCTGGCGGGCGTGCCGCTCATCGCGCACACCATTGATGTAGCGCAAAAAAGCGGCCTCTTCGATCATGTCTACGTATGCACGGAAGACGAGGAAATTGCTGACGTCGCGCGTGCGCACGGTGCGAGTGTTCCCATCCTGATGCCGGAGGAATTGTGCGGTGATCTCATCGCATCCCACCTGCCCTGCCAGTACCTGGCTCAACATCTTCCCGGCACAAGATGTTCCGTCGATACGCTGGTTTGTCTTCAGCCTACTTCGCCGCTCCGCAGCGTGTACGATTTAACTTCCGCAGTAAAAAAGTTTCAGGAAAGCGATTTGGATTTTCTCGTGAGCGTGACGCCTGTGGATCCGCACGACTTTCATTGGGCGGTTGTCCCCAACGGCGACGACAATTGGCGAATGTATTTTGGCAACGAATATATGAAGGAGCGTCCCCTGCTGCCGCCGGTCTTTCGTCCCAACGGTTCCATCAAGATTGCCCGGCTTGCCGCGCTGGCGCGCCTCGGCCATTTCTTCGGAGAACGCATGGGCGGAATAGAAACACCGCCCGAGAGATCGGTGCATGTTGCCCTGGAGTTTGATCTCAAACTTTGCGAACTGCTGCTGGCCGAAAGGACCGCATGAAAGGCCTCAAAGGCCGGGTCGCGCTGGTCACGGGAGGCACAGGCTTGCTGGGAAGCGCGATTGCAACCCGACTTGCCGCGGAACAAGCCACCGTCGCCATCACTTCCCGCGACTTATCCAAAGCCAGAGCGTGGGCTGAAGAGCGAGAAAATGCAGCCGCCAATTACATTCCGCTGCAACTTGACCTGGCGGACGAGAAGAGCATTCGAACCTGCCTCGACTGCCTTGAGCAGCAGGCGAGCGTACCCACGATCATCGTGGCCAACGCGTCCTTGCGCGAAAGACTGGGTCTGCCGTTCGAAAAAATTACGCACGAATCCTTCACCAATTTGTTCGGCGCCGATATCGCCGGCCATATTCTGTTGTTGCGGCAGGGCGTAGAGCGCCTCGCTGGCCGGCCGGCGAGCGTGGTATTTTTATCTTCCATCTACGCTCAGGTTGGCGTGGATCACCGAATTTATCCCGACGGCATGGCGCCCACTCCGGTGCAATATGCGGCGGTGAAGGCGGCCGCCGAAGCCGCCACGCGCTGGCTGGCTGCGGCCTGGGGTGAGCGCGGAGTGCGGGTGAACGCTCTCGTTGCGGGCGGAGTGTCTTCCGCGCAGCCGAATGAGTTCGTGAAGAGATATTCGGAAAAGACCATGCTGCGTCGGATGGCTCTGGCGGATGAAGTGGCCAGTGCGGCCGTGTTTCTCGCCTCTGACGAAGCCTCTTACATCACCGGCCACTGTCTGGTGGTCGATGGTGGATTGACCGCCTGGTGAACCGAATGCGAGTTCTTCTGATCGATCCTCTCGATTCCGCCGATGCTGGCCCATGGGCCAGCCAGCAGTGGGATCGTATCGTCGACCTCGGAATGGGCGGAAACAAAACTTACGAGCGCTGGAATCGTCACTTCCGCTCCGCGGTTACAACCCTCGATTCGCTGCGCGACGGTTTCGACGATTTCCGCCGGGTGCGCCGTCTGATGGATCTCGGCTGCGGCCGGCTCATGGACCAACACGGCCTGGACTGGTGGGAGATTATGTCGATTCTCCTGCACGGCGAGTTGGAGACTCTGATCCTCCTGCAACGCCTTGCGCACACGCTTGGCTCCGATGATGAAGTGCATGTGACGCGCCCCGGCCTTCATGCCAGCCTTCTGCAAGCTTTGTTGCCGGCGCGCGTCAAAGTCTTTCCTGTGCGCCGCGCAGCCAGAAAGGGCGGGCTCGGACACTACGTTCGGATTTCGAAAAAGCTTTCCGCGTCGCAGATCGTCGACGTTTTCTGGGACAAATACGATGCGGGATACCAGCTTCGCGGCCGTCTGCTGCGAAAGCGCGCGCCTTCCGCACGGCCCGTCGTTTTGCTTCCCACCGCCTACGTAAACGTCTCGCGAACCGGCATAGCCTACGCCAACACTTTTCCCGGCGAGGATTTTCTTTTGGTCAGCACGCGAAAGAGTGGCTGGGTGGAAAACCCTCCGAAAAATGTTGCCACCGCGTGGCTATCCTCCTACGCATCGCTACAAGACCGCGGCGATGAGAATAAGGAAATGGGCCGCCGCTGGCAATCTTTATTGAACGATTTAACCGGAACGGCGGAATTCGACATTTTGCATCGCTTGGGCTATTTGGATAGTTTTCCCCGGCGCTTCCAGCATGGATTCGAAGTCCGCGACGCCTGGCGAAATGTTCTCGATACTGAACCTGTTCATGCGCTGTTGTGTGCTGACGACAGCAATCCCTACACGCGCATTCCTTTGCTCCTGGCACAAGCGCGCGGATTGCCGAACATCGCCTGCCATCACGGAGCTTTGGACGGCCGTTATATTTTCAAACGCAGCTATGGAGAAATCATCTGGGCCAAAGGAAAGATGGAGAAAGATTACTTGGAGCGAGTGTGCGGCGTGCCGCAGCAAATCGTCGAGATCGCGGCGCCCGCACCGCCCGCGAACTGGACTACTCTCGAAGCATCGAAGCCCGATGGGTTCCAACCTTACTTGCTATTTTTCTCCGAAGCCTGCGACGTTTCCGGCGGAGGCCGGCAGGAAGAATTCTACGGTGACATTCTGCCTCCGCTCGCCGACTTGGCGCTGTCGACAGGACGCGAGTTAATCGTGAAGTTGCATCCCGCGGAAAGCGAGCGCGAACGGGCCGGCATAATCTCCCGCATACTCAGTCCCGCGCAAAAGGCTGTTACGCGGGTCGTCAGCGGACCGCTCACCGAAGATCTTCTGGCCAAAGCGTGGTTCGGAATCACCATCCTTTCCACCGTCGCGTTTGAATGCGCGGTCCGCGGCATCCCGTGTTTCTTGTGCAAGTGGCTGGAATTCTGGCCCTACGGATATGTGGAACAATTTATTCGTTTCGGAGTCGGCATGGGCCTGAACGATCCGGCGGAAATCCAGAGAATTCCAGATTTGCTGAAGCAGTATGTTCCTAGCGCGGAAGTGCGGGAAAAGTGCTGGTCACCGGCTGCGCCTGGGCGCTTGCGGGAATTGGTGGCAGCCTCGCGCAAGCCCCGCGCGGTGGTTGCGAGCTGAGTCAAATCGCAGTTCGAAAGCCGAGGAACGGTTGATCCCGAAGACCCTTCTAATCCGTGCCGATGCCAACGTAGCCATGGGAACGGGCCACGTCATGCGCTGTCTGGCTCTGGCGCAGGCCTGGCAGGATTCCGGAGGCCTTGCGGTTTTTGCCATGGCGGAAACCACGCCGTCCCTCGAGCGCCGGTTGCAACAAGAGGAAATAGAAGTAGAAAGCATTTCGGCCAGCGCCGGGACGGCCGACGACGCCGAACAAACTTCAAGCATCGCCGCCCAAAAAAAATCAGATTGGATTGTTGTCGATGGCTACCAGTTTGGCTCGGCCTACCAGGCCGCTATCAAAACGGCTGGATTCAAGCTGCTGTTTCTGGATGACTACGGCCATGCCGACCGCTACTACGCCGATCTGGTGCTGAACCAGAATATTCACGCAAGCCGCAGCCTCTATGAACAGTCGGACCCTTCCACATGGTTGCTGTTGGGGCCTCGCTACGCCATGCTTCGAAGAGAGTTTCGTCCGTGGCGGAACTGGCGGCGTGTGATTGCTCCAGTCGGACGGAAAATTCTGGTTACGATGGGAGGCAGCGACCCGGACAATCTCACAGCCCGAGTCATCGAAGCGATAGGAAAGCTTTCCGATCCAAACCTGGAGACTGTAATTCTGGCTGGTGGCAGTAATCCGCACCTGCGGATGTTGGAGGAAATGATCGGCGAACGTACTGGGATGAGCATGATTGTCGACTCGCCGAAGATGAGCGAATGGATGGCATGGGCAGACGTAGCGGTTGCAGCCGCGGGAACAACATTCTGGGAAATGTGTTTCTTGGGTCTGCCGAGCCTCCTTACTGCGCTGGCGCCGAATCAGGAAGCGGTTGCCGCGAATGCGGAAAGAATGGAAATCGCCTGCAACTTGGGCAAACAGGACGGAGTGGGCGCGGCAACAATCGCAGAGAAATTAGCCGTACTGCTTGGTTCAGAAGCCGAACGTAAAAAGCAGTCCGGCAACGCGCGGAAAGTGGTGGACGGTCGAGGATCTTCGCGGGTGATTGCGTTTTTGTCGGGCCTGGATCTGCGCCTTACGGTGGACGCGGATTGCAAAATCTTTTGGGACTGGGCGAATGAACCGGAGGCGCGCGCCGCTTCCTTCCGGCCCGAACAGATTTCATGGGAGGAGCATGCCAAGTGGTTTCGCAGCCGGCTCGCCGATCCGCAGGCGATTCTCTACACTGGGACAGAAGCGGGCGCGCGAGTGGGAGAGGTTCGGTATCAGATTCAAGGCAAGCGCGCCACGGTGTCGATCAGTTTGGGCGCGGAGTTTCGGGGACGTGGGCTGGGCGGGAAACTCATGGTGCTGGCCACGGAAAAAATGTTTCAAGATTCTGATGTCGATTTCATCGACGCCTATGTGAAACCGACTAATGAGCCTTCGCTGAGATTGTTCGAAGGAGCAGGTTTTGAGCGCTTTCCGGCAGAAGTGATCGAGGCGCAGGAAGCGGCCCATTTTGTTCTGGAGAGGAATGCTTCTACATGACGGCGAGCATGCGCATGGCGGGCCGTAGCATCGGGGAAACTTTTCCGGTCTATGTGATCGCGGAGGTTTCGGCCAATCACAATCGCGATTACGATCAGGCGGTTCGCATCCTGCACGCGGCCAAGGATGCCGGCGCCGATGCCGTTAAGCTGCAAACTTACCTGCCGGACACCATGACCATCGCTTGTGACCGGGAAGAATTTTGCATCGGCGGCGGCACTCTGTGGGACGAACGCAACCTGCACGATCTTTACCGCGAAGCCTACACCCCCTGGGAGTGGCAGCCCCGCCTGAAGCAGGTGGCCGAAGATTTGGGAATGGATTGTTTCTCCAGCGCCTTCGATTCGACGGCGGTTGATTTCCTGGAAAAGATGAACGTGCCCGCCCATAAAGTCGCATCGTTCGAACTTGTGGACCTTCCACTCATCCAGAAAATGGCGCGCACCGGCAAGCCGCTGATCATGTCAACTGGCATGGCGACCGTGGAAGAGATCGATGAGGCACTCCAGACCGCTCGCCAAGCCGGCGCCGCTGAGATTGCGCTGCTGAAGTGTACGAGCGCGTATCCCGCGCCTCCGGATGAGATGAACCTGCGCACCATTCCGGAGATGGCGCGGCGATTCAACCTTCCTGTGGGATTGTCCGACCACACTATGGGCATCGCGGTTCCTGTAGCCGCGGTCGCGCTGGGCGCATGCATCATCGAAAAACATTTGACGCTCTCGCGGTCCGTTCCCGGCCCGGACAGCGCGTTCTCGCTTGAACCCCATGAATTCAAAGCTCTGGTGGACGCGGTTCGAACCGCCGAAAAATCGCTTGGAGAAGTGCATTTTGGCTTGAGCGAAAAAGAACATGCCAGCCGCGCCTTTCGCCGCTCGCTCTTTGTCGTGGAAGATGTGCGCCAAGGAGAAACATTGACGGAACAGAACGTGCGCTCCATCCGGCCCGGAAACGGCCTCCACACGCGGCATCTGCCCGAGGTGTTGGGCAAAAGCGCGGCGCAGAATCTCCAGCGCGGTACTCCGCTGCGCTGGGAGCATGTATGCCGACCATGAAATGCTCGCGCGCCGATATTCAAGGGGATGTTTGATGTCATGTTCGATTCGCGCACGCGTCACGCCTCCCATGCGAACAGCCTTAGTTACTCGTCGGTTCGAACCGGCACTCGTCGGACGGCCAATCGGTACTACTATGGATTCACCAAGTCCCAAGCCAGCGGAGAGAAGTGAGTCTTGCGCATCGTCGTACACAGGGAGATTCCTGAGGATCCCGAGCTTCATCGTCAGTGGAATGCGGTCGCGCTCCAGACCGAACGGCCGCAAGTCTTTTACACGTATGAGTGGGCTCTCGCAGTGCAGGCGGCTTACCATGCATCGCTGAAACCGCTGCTGGTCCTGGGATATGACGGTGGTGAGCTTATTGGAGTGGCGTCGCTGGCCACCGATCCTGGCGGAAAAAATCTGACTTTCCTGGCCGCCACTACAGCGGACTATTGCGATTTCCTCGCCGCCCCTCAGCAGATCGGCGAATTCATCGCTGCCGTTTTTTCCGAGCTGCACAAAACTCACACCGCCTCGCTGGCGCTGGCCAATCTTCCCGCCGACTCGCCGACCGTGAACGCCCTGCGCGACAAAGCCGGACAGCACGGCTTCCACATCTTCACGCGGCCGGCATACTTGTGCGCCCAGGTGGATTTGGGTTTGGGCGAGCGCCGCCAGGAACTAAAAACTTCTCTCGTGAACAAGAAAAAGCTCCGCCGCTATCTCCGCGAAATGGAGCGCGAAGGACCGGTGACCTTCGTCCACCTCCAGTCGTGGGAAAAAATTCAAGCCGCCCTGCCTGTATTCGCCGATGCCCACGTCGCGCGCTTTCTGGCCACAGGCCGCGTCAGCAGTCTGGCCACGCCCGAGCGGCGCTTGTTCCTTGAGCAACTCGCAAAACGATTCGATGGCTGTGGCGTAGTAACTTTGAGCATGCTGAAGATTCAAGATCGTCCTGTTGCCTGGAATTTCGGTTTTCAATTCCGCGGAGGTTGGTTCTGGTACCAGCCAACTTTCGACAGCCATCAGGAAGAGAATTCTCCCGGCCACTGTTTGCTTTCGAGGATTGTGATCGAAGCCTGCGATATGGAAGGCATGGACACAGTCGATCTCGGACTCGGCGCCGAAGGATATAAAGAACGCTTCGGCAACAGTACGCGCCAGACTCTTCACGTCACGCTCACGCGATCTCCACTCCGCCATCTCCTGGAAGTGGGAAAGTATCGCGCCGCCAGCGAATTGAAAAAATCGCCCCGGCTCGAATCGATGGTTCGCCGCGTGCTGGCTGGACTGGTACCCAAGAGGCGGCGTTGAGCTTGTTGTCGCTGCGGCACTCGCGGAGGGAAAAGCATTTAAACTATGATTTCAGCTACGATGACCCGCTCCCCAGCTCGTCCCATCACCATCTTTACACCGTCGGATGCGAATGCCGATAACACCAATGCCCAGGCCCTTACCGTAAAAGAGATCGTTTCACGCCTGCCGGAGGAGCGATTCCATGTAACCATGCTTTGCGATGGCGATACTCCCGATGCGCGCTTGCGCGCCCGCGGAAACACACGGCTGGTGCGGTGGGCCAGTCACGGGAACACGCTACGCCTGCTGCGTCACTGCCTGTTGCCTCCTCCGGATATTTATTTCTTTCCGCGCACCGGCCCTTTGGATCGCGCCTTCTTCAGTTTACGAAAGCGTATGAAATTGAACACCGCTTTGATTACTTACATTGTGATGGCCATGGACGAGGTGACGGGCAGAGGGTTGGTCGGCAGATCGATCCTTGAGGGGGACAGAGTTTTCGGTAACTCGATGCACGTGACGGATACCATCCAACAAATGTTTGGGATTAAAGCGAGCCCTATCTACGATGGCGTCGATCGCAGTTGTTTTTTTCCGCGCGAAGAGCAGGTGGAAAATGTGCATCTTGAGGTGCTCTACGCGGGGTCGCTGCAGCCGCGCAAGCGGGTCGAGTTGGTCATCCGGCAAGCGGCCCGGTTGCCGGGAGTTTACTTCAGAGTAGCGGGTAAAGGCGAAACCGAACGGGCCTGCCACGATCTTGCGCAAGAGCTAGGTTGCCGCAATGTTTCCTTTCTGGGACATCTTTCGCCCGAGCGCTTGGGCCAGGAGATGCGACAAGCCGACATCTTTTTCTTCCCCAGCATCCTTGAAGGGAATCCGCAAGTCCTGTTGCAATCCGCCGCTTGCGGACTGCCGGCGATCGCGATGGATCTATACCGTTCGGATTATGTGGTAAACGGACGGAGTGGTTTTCTGGTTCGGTCCGATGCTGAACTCTCCGCGAGCCTGGACCGGCTGGCTGGCGATGCCGCGCTCCGCCGGTCTTTTGGCGCGGCCGCGGTTCAACACGCCAGTCAATTCGACTGGGACAAAATTGCCGAACAATGGGCGGCGGTGTTTGAAGAAGCTTTGCACAGACGGCGGCCTTGCTCTCAACAGAGATTATCTTGAAAACTTTTTCCCGCGCACGGTGACACAACCATGAAACGAAGCAATGCGCTGCTGCGCTACGGTGGGTTTTTCCTGTCGGTGGGAACGGCGCGCGTGCTGGGGCTTCTAATCACTTCTGTCACTTTTCCGATTCTGGTGCGGCGTCTGGGAGTACAGACGTATGGCCTTTGGAGTTACGTGGTCGCGCTCTGCGCTTTTTTCGACGCGGTCGCGAATCCCGGCCTTACGACGCACTTGACGCAGCAAGTTGCGGCTCGCCGGCATGCGGCCGCGGAACTGCTTCCGGATTTTCTTGGCTTGCGGTTCTTGAGCAGTGTGGCCGCCATGCTTGCGCTGCTCGTGGTCGCTGGTTTCGAAGTTCGCACGGATGTGCGCTCGTTGCTGCGTTGGTACGGAGTGGCCGAACTCTGCGTAGGTTTGACGGGAGCGGACTTTCTATTGAGCTCCTTGGAATTGTTTCACGCTCGTTCGGTGCTGAGTTTGATGCAGCAAGCTTTGTATGGAGCTGGAGTTCTGCTGCTGGTCCGCACTCCGCAGGACATTTTCTGGTTGCCGGCGAGTATTCTGGGATCGGCGCTGGCGGCCAACCTCGCGGGTTGGCTGGTGCTGTGGCGTAAAGGATTTCGGCCGTCGCTGACGATCAGCCCCGGTCGTTGGCGTGCGATCATGGCAACCAGCCTGCACTACGCGGCCACAACTATGATGGCCACGGTCTACCACCGGATTGGGCATCTCGTCGTTCGCTGGTTCCTGGGCGATTATGCTCTGGGATTGTACGCTGCGGCGGTGCGCTTCGTGGATATACTCCGGAATTTCGTTAGTATTGCGTTGAGCGTGGTCATGCCGCGGATCGCTCTCGCAGCGCAGTCCGGCGCCGGACTAAAGCGTCTGGTGCGCGCTGCTGTCTCAGCCCTGGCTGCCGTTAGCCTCCCACTGACGTTAGGAACTCTCGCTACGGCGCACCTGGTGGTGCCGTGGGTGCTGGGCGCAAGTTACGTGGGGGCGGTAGCTCCAGTTCGCTGGATGGCGCCCTTCCTGCTTGCAGCTCCGCTGGCGTCTTTGCTTTCGGGAACGATACTTTATGCCCTCGGACGCCATCGCTCGTACCTCGTCTCGGCGACGGTTGGCGCTGTGACAGCGACTTTGTTCTCCTTCGCTCTCGTTCGTCCCTTTGGCTTGCCGGGGGCTTGCGTGGCGTTCGTTCTCGGCGAAGTTGCGGTTGGTGTCACAGCCTACCTTTTTATTCCTTATGATCTGCGGGACCTATGGAAAAATCCCTTTATTGCAGTCGCAGGTTTTTCTGCTTTGTTAATGGTCGGCGCGGTGCGGCTGGCGAGTTTGTATAGTTCCCGGCCATTGATGGTGGTAGCGGCTGGCGCGATTGCGTATTCGATTGCCGCGGCTGGACTTGGCAAAACTATGCTGATGCGGCAGTTTGGTGATTCGGAGTGAGCACGGACTTACAGTCGAATCGACGGTCGGTGGCGGTGCTGCTTTCCGGGCGTGAGCAATTCAGTTCCTACTACGGTGGAGCAATAGCCCGGTGGACGTACGAAGTTTACAGCCGGTTGCGGGAACGAGTGGCGGTGAAAGTGTTTGGTTTTCCCACGAGGGAGAACGATTTATACCCGCTTCCACACGAGACCAGTGCAATCTGGCGAACCTGCGATTGGATGGCGCGAATTCCTGTGGGGCGGCGCTACGAAGAAAATTTGTGGCTGCGCGCTCTAATCCGGCGCCTGCACCAATTCGATATCGTTCACGTTCACAATCGTCCGCAGTGGGTGGGAGCGTTGCGATCGATGCGCTTTAAGGGCGCGATCGTGCTTCACTTGCAGAACGATCACCTCGGGCATTGGTCCGGCCGTGCGCTGGATGCCCTGGCTCCAGGGTTGAATGCCCTGGTGGTGTGCAGCGATTATTTGCGCAGGACGTTCGCCTCGAAGTCCGCCCTTCTGAACACCAAGACCCACGTCGTGTTTAACGGCGCCAACCTGCAATTGTTCTTTCCCCGAGAAGAAGTCCGTGAACCAAAGACCATTTTCTTCGTGGGACGCTTTGATCCTGAAAAGGGTGTACTAGAACTCTTGCAGGCTTATGAAAGAGTGCTGGACGCGCATCCCGATGCGAAATTGGTAATTGGAGGTGCAACGGGCTTTGGGACGCACCGCGAGACGCCCTATGTCCGCCAGGTCCGCGAGTTGGCTGATTCCCTCGCGAAGCATAGGCACGCCCAGATTCATTTCACCGGCTATCTGGATCACGATCGCGATCTACCGCCCTGGTTCCAGAAGGCGACGATCTTCGCGTGCCCCTCGCTTTTCCAGGAACCGTTCGGGCTGGTCAATGCGGAGGCGATGGCCTGCGCCACAACCGTGGTCGGGGCAAACCGTGGTGGAATTCCGGAGGTGATCGGCGGCGCGGGACGACTGGTTGATCCGGAGAACTTGGAAGACTTTGCGACTGCGATTTCAGAACTGCTAGCCCAGCCCCAACATTGCAGGAGCTTGGGGCAAGCGGGATATGAACGGTGCCGAAAGATGTTTGATTGGCGCGTAACTGGCGAAACGTGGTTGAATTTGCTGGACCTCGTCGTTCGCTCGGCCCGGCAGTAGCGAAAGAACTCGGTAATCAGTCGGTCTTTGCTGATCTTGCACACATTCAGGGTTCCAATTAACTTATATCTCTCTTTATGATTAAGAAATTGCCCACCACCGCATGCGGCAAGTGGGATTGGGCGCAGTGCCGTTTATTGCCCCCGCGGAATCAAGTATTGCCATGATCGACGGGACCCCCGAGTTCGAGGATATTGGCTGGGCTGGCACAGGCTGGGGCTATCCGCAATACAAGCTGCCCAGTGGACCCGAGCCTCCTGCCGATCACCTTCAGGATGCTCTGAACAAGGCACGTCATGACGGTTTTCGCGCTCTCTGGGGGCTTAAGGGAATGAACACTACCGGCTGCGATCTGCAAAAATAGCCGTGAACTGAGACGAGCCAGATGGGCGTTCACGCCGGTCTTCTTCTTCAACATGGCCCATTTCATAGGCTCGGGAGTAGCTTAAGGAAGCCATTGAGCCAAGAGTCTGCCGCTTGATCCCTAAACTCGTCATCGTCACCGAAATCATCGCGCCCTACCGCATTCCCGTGCTCAATGCCCTAGCCCAAAGCCCAGATCTGGAACTCGATGTCATCTTCCTGTCTGAGAACGATCCCACGCTGCGCCAGTGGAAAGTCTACAAGGACGAAATCAAATTTCGTTATCATGTGCTCCCCTCCTGGCGGCAGCGTCTCGGCAGATACAACCTGCTGGTCAACCGCGGAGTGCGTTCGACACTACACCGTATCAAGCCTGATGTTGTTCTGTGCGGCGGATACAACTATCTGGCCTCCTGGTCGGCCGCCTACTGGGCCAGAGCTCACCGCGTGCCGTTGCTGCTTTGGTCGGAAAGCACGGCGTGGGATCGGCGGCACGGCTATCTTCTGGTGGAATTTGTAAAGGCGAGTTTTCTGAAACTGTGTACGGCATTCGTTGTCCCCGGGAAATCGTCGTTGAACTACCTGACGGAGCTTGGCGTCCCAGAGCAGCGAATTTTCACCGCCCCGAACGCGGTGGACACCACTCTGTTTTCAAAACTCGCAGAGACGGCGCGCAGCAACGGCCCTCAAGTGCGCGCGCGTCACAGCTTGCCTTCTCGATACTTTCTCTACGTGGGAAGGTTGGTGAGAGATAAGGGAGTCTTCGATCTGCTGGAAGCCTATTCGCGCTTGGAACCCTCGCTCCGCGCCAGCATTAGCTTGGTATTCGCTGGAACCGGTTCCGCCCAGCCGGAACTGCTCGAACGAGCCGCAGAAATCGCGCCCGGCGCAATTCAGTTCCTGGGTTTCGTTCATCGCGAGGAATTGTCGGAGATTTACGCGCTCGCTGACGGATTCGTTTTCCCCACGCACAGTGATCCCTGGGGATTGGTGGTAAACGAAGCCATGGCGTGCGGTTTGCCAGTGATTGCCACGAGCGTGGCCGGCTGTGCCTTGGACCTGGTGCAAGACGGCTGGAATGGATTCGTCGTTCCGCCTGCCGACGTGTCCCGCTTGGCGCAAGCGATGGCGAACTTGGAAGATTCCGCGCGAAGAAAAGAAATGGGTTCCAGAAGCCGAGAACGTATTGAAGTCTACTCGCCCGCCTCATGGGCCCGCGGAATATTAGAAGCGGTGCAGTCTGCGCGTCGACAATCTTATCCTCAGCGTTAGAACTGGTAATATACTGGCTCACAAGACAGCCATCAGTCAGAGTTTTCAGTGTCGCGGAGAATTTAGGATGTCCGATGTAACATCGCAAAACAAGAATGAATCGGTGCCGCAAACTCTCTCCGGCCCTCGAGTCGAGATCCTGGAGTGTACCCTGCGCGACGGAAGTTACGCGGTCGATTTCAAGTTCACCGAAAACGACACCGCAGTGATGGCTGGCGTTCTTGATCGCCTGGGTTTTCGCTGGATCGAAGTTGGTCACGGCGTCGGACTAGGCGCTGCCAAGGCCGGCAAAGGTACAATGCCCGCGTCCGACGAGCGGCTCATCGAAGCCGCCAAGCGGGCCGCGCCGCACGCGCAGATCGGATGTTTTTTTATCCCCGGCATCGGAACCGCCGATCAACTGAAATCCGCGCGCTCCGCGGGACTCGATTTCATTCGCATCGGTTACAACGCTCCGGAAATCGAAGACGCTTTTTCTTACCTTACCCTCGCCAAAGAATTAGGCCTGAAAGTTTGCCTCAATTTCATGAAAACCTACGGCATCTCTGCCGAAATGTTCGGCGAGAAGGCCAAGGCTGGCGCGGCTGCCGGGGCGGATGTGGTTTACTGCGTCGACTCCGCGGGCAGCATGTTGCCGGATGACGTTCACGCATATTTCACCGCCGCGCGAGATCGATCCGACTGCGCGCTCGGCTTTCACGGTCACAGCAATCTGCAATTCGCCGTGGCCAACAGCTTGGAAGCCGTCCGCTGCGGCGCCAGCTTCATTGACACCACGCTCTATGGATTAGGACGCAGCGCCGGCAACGTTCCCACCGAGATCGCCGTCGCCGTCTTCAAGAATCTCGGAATCGAAACCGGAATCGACCTCTTCGACGTAATGGATGCCGCGGAAGAATTCATGGGCCCGCTCATGTCGCAGATGCAACTGTACGACATGATGTCGGTCGCCATGGGATGCAGCCAGTTCCACTCCTCGTTCCTGCCCAAGGTCGCCGCGGCCGCGCGCAAGCATGGCGTCGAACTTCGCCGGCTGGTCGTCGCGATGGGTAAGCTCGATCCCGTCAATCTCGACGAAGACAATCTGAACCGCGTTGCCTCCAGTCTGCCAAAGCTGGCGCCGGGAAAGGTCCGCGAAATTTTGACTTCGTTCTCCGCGCCAGGCATCTCCGCGCACAGCATCAGCTCTTCGCTTTCGGCGGTGCAGTCGTTGGTCGATGGCATGATTGCGACCTGCGCCAAACGCCGCGCCCGGCCTGTGCTTGAGCTCGTGGCCTCCGAATCTCCTTCGCACGAATTAGTTATGGCCGATCTTATCCTCGCCGAAGGCCCCATCGTTCTGGGTCGCGTTGTCTACGGTTCATTCGAAGTTTTGGAGCAAGTGTTGAAGATGACGGGCGCCAGCGTTCCGTTATTCCTCAATGATAAGGACGGAGGCGCATGGGCCGCGGAGTGGCCCACTTCGCTGATTGAAATTGTCGGCGCCGAAAGAATTCTGCCGGTGCGCTCCAAGCGCCTCATCGCTGGCTATATGGAAGATGTGCTCACCACCGCCGCCCAGCGCTGTGGCGATTTCTGCATCATGATCTACGGCAACCCCCATCCCGCTCTATTGACGCACTGCTCGGAGACTTACAGAAACGTTGTGATTCACGGTGAGTTGCCGCCGGGCGCGCCGGAAAATTGCTGGCAGATTGCGGACTTCTCCGATCGTATGCACTTCGATTTAGGGATCGGTGTTGCGCTGCTTCTCTGTCCGCCCAGCGGCGCTGATTCCGCCTCGATCGATCAGCTTCTATCGCCGGAAGGCCTCGTAATTACCGCCGGCCATTTCCCGCGTTTCGAAATCGATACGCCCGGCCGTTCGATTCTGCGGGTCGATCCCAACCATGCCTACCGCGGCCAAATGGACCGCTGGGTGGCCATATCCAATCTTATGAAGTCGGCCCAGCCCGCTCCCCTGGCGATGCAATGAACATTCGCGAAAGCATGATGAACGTCGTGGAACGCCACGGAGCGCGCGTCTTCCTCGTGGACGCGGGTACGCGCCATGAAATCACATACCGCCATTTTCATCGCCAGGCCTGCGCCCTGGCGGCGGAGCTGCGACGGCGAGGCGTGCGCAAGGGCGACCGTGTCGGAATCATGCTTCCGAACTGCTGCGAACTCGCGATCCTCTACTTCGCCTGCATTTATCTTGGAGCCGTAATCGTACCCGTTAATCCTTCGCTCAGCAAAAGCGAAGTCCAATTCATACTCGGGAGTTGCAAACCCGCGCTGGTCGCCTGTAGCAGGTCAAATGCGGAATCGGTTCGAGAGTTCCACGCGAATGTGTTGGGGTTACAAACCGCGCAGGAAGCGGATGCGCCCGGGCTCGACGAAATCCGCATTGACGCTCTCCCGCCGCGTGAGGACTTTTTGCCGCTCGAAACCGCCGATCCCGAAGATCTGGTCGTGATCATGTACACTTCCGGCACTTCGGCCAAGCCGAAAGGGCTGGCGCACAAGATCGGGCGCATGTTCCGCAACGCCCTGGCATTCGCCGCCGCGCAAGAAATCAACGAAGACTCGCGTTTTTATCTCACACTCTCGATGGCCTACATGGGCGGCTTCTACAACCTGCTCGTATTGCCGTTCCTGTGTGGCGCAAGCGTAGTAGTGGATCACGTCTTCGATGCCCGCTCCAGCCTGCATTTCTGGGAGAAAGCGAAGCACAATAAAGTCAACACGCTCTGGATGGCTCCGACAGTTCTGTCGATCCTGCTCCGTATGGACCGCGGCCGCACCGGCGAAGAATTTTGCCGCAGCTCGTTGCGCCACGCGTTCGTTGGCTTCGCTCCGCTCCCGTTGAAAGTTAAAGATGAGTTCGAATCGCGCTATGGCGTCCGCCTGATCGAAAATTACGGTCTCTCGGAAACTCTTTTTGTCACCGCCCGTTCCGCGGATGCGCGCGGAACACAAGGATATGTTGGCGAGGCCTTAGCGGGGATAGCGCTGCGCATCGCGAATGACGACGGCGAACAAGTTGCCTCCGGCACGGACGGCGAAGTGCAAATTCTCACTCCCGATCTGATGGCCGGCTACCTCGACGCCGCAGGCCGTCTGCTCGAAGCGGACGCCTCGTCGTGGTTTGCAACCGGCGATGTCGGCCGTCTTGATGGGGGGTCTTCACTCTCGATCACCGGACGCAAGAAAGACATCATCATTCGCGGCGGCGTGAACATTAGCCCCGCCGCCATTGAAGAAGTTTTGATGCAGGTTGCCGGCGTTTCGGACGTGGCCGTGGTCAGCATTCCTCACGAACTTTACGGCGAAGATATTGTTGCCGTCCTCAAACTGGAAACAGGCTTGGAAGTCGATTTAATTTTGGATTCGGTCGCCCTGCATGCCAAGCGAAATCTGGCGCAGCATCAGCAACCCGCTCGTTACATGGCAATCGACGAGCTTCCCCGGACGCCGAGCGGCAAAGTTCAAAAGGCGCGCATTCGCGAGTTGGTGGCGGAAAAGCTGCAATCCGGCTCGGCCTCCACTTTTCGCAAGCTGGCGACGGAGAGCGCAGGCGTCTCCCGCTGATCGCTTGCGCCGATCGCTCCTGCACGCCTGATTCGCAGAGTAGATTCGCAACGATTCATTGCGCAACAAGATCGCCTATGAAAATTATTGACCTTTCCCTGCCCATCGAAGAAGGCATGATGACCTTCCCCACGCACTGGCACCCCGTAGTCGAGATCACGATTCTCGGTCGCCACGGCATCGAAGGTCGCGAGACTCGCAAAGTAGTCCTGGGAACTCACATCGGCACCCATACCGATGCCCCTCGACACTTTATCCCCAACGGCCGGACGATCGATGAAGTTTCCCTCGACGTGCTCGTCGGACCCGCCACCGTAGCCGACTTCACCGGATGCCGCCCGCTGCAGGAAATCGACATTCCCGATCTTAAGCAAAGGTTGGGTGACAAAATTCCGGCGCGTTTAATCTTGCGCACCGGCTGGTCCGAATATTTTGGCGACATGAAGTTTTACAACGAATATCCATTCCTTTCCGAAAACGCCGCGCAGTGGCTGGTGGAAAAAGGCGTGCGCCTCATCGCGATGGATACTCCATCTCCCGATAACCCCGCCCATTCACGAGGCACGCCCAAGGATTCCCCCAACCACAAAGTTCTTTTAGGCGCAGGCGTCGTGCTGGTTGAATACCTCGCCAACCTCAAGGCCTTGACCGCATCGGAAGTGGAACTCATCGTAATGCCGCTGAAGCTCAAAGGATGCGACGGTTCCCCGGCACGCTGCGCCGCCATCGAGAGGTAAAAAACAGAGAGATAAAAATTGGATGAACAGTTAAAAATAGATGTTCAGGCCTGGCTCAAAGATTGGTTCGTGCGCCGGTCGAAGCCCGGCAAGCGCGCCGGCGGATCTCTGCTCGATATCGACTACTTCTTAGCGGGATGGCTCACTTCCATGGAAGTCGTCGAGTTCATCACCGAAATCGAACAGCAGTTCGGCATGCAGTTTTCCGACGATGACATGCAAGACCCTCGTTTCGTAACCATCGCCGGCCTCGCGGAACTGATTCTGCAGCGCTCGACACAGAGCCATGAGAGCAGGTAACTTCAAACATTGTGAATCAGCTCTCGGGGCTCGCTGAGAAAATACTGGATAAGAGAACGCGGTCAAAGCCGCATGTTCTCACGCTCACTCCTTTCTATCCTTCCGCAGGAGATGAAGTGAGCGGATGTTTTGTCGCCGAGGTATTGCGCCAGATCGAGGCTCAGGGTGCGGCTTCTACCGTGATTGCGGTCGATTCGATTTATCACCCCAGCAGAAAATCAAATCCGCAGTCTTCCGCAAATTGGATGCGCTATCCGCAACTCCCCGGCAACTTCGGGCTGTCAAGCGCAGGCAAATTCCTGGGCGCCGCGCTCCTGAGCAGAGTCCGGCAGCTGCATCGGCAATCGCCCGTGACTGTGATTCATGCTCATGCCGCACTGCCCTGCGGCCACGCTGCGGCATGCCTGTCGCGTCGCTTGGGCATTCCATTCGTCGTTACCATTCATGGCCTGGACGTTTTCAATAATTGTTTTGAGAACGGAATTGCCGCGCGTTGGCGTCGTGAAAGTTCTCGGCGCGTCTACGCAAGCGCACACAAAGTGATCTGCATCAGCAAAAGAATCCAGCAGTTGTTGGCGGAGGGAATGACCGCCGCGGGTGAATCCGTAAACTCCGAAGTCGTCTATAACGGAACCGACCCCGAATTCTTCACGCCAGGCTCGCTCCAGGACGGTCCACCCACCATTCTGATTGTCGGCAATCTGCTGGCGGGAAAAGGTCACGAACTCGTACTGCGGGCCCTCGCCCGATTGAAAGATTCCTACCCGGCTCTGCAATGCAAAATCATTGGCGAGGGCGCGGATCGAAGCCGCTTCACAACTCTCGCCGCACAGTTGAATCTCACCGACCGGGTTCACTTTCTCGGGCGCCGTAGCCGCTCCGAAGTCGCAGAAGCCATGCGCAACTGCACCGTGTTCGTTTTGCCCAGCCGCTACGAGGGCCTGGGATGCGTTTATCTCGAAGCGATGTCCTGCGGCAAGCCGGTGATCGCGTGCCATGGCCAGGGCATCGACGAAATCATTCAACACGGCCATAACGGATGGTTGATCCCAATCGACGGACTGGAGGAACTGGTGCAAGGACTGCAAGTCCTTCTCGCAAACTCCGAACTGCGCGCGCAAATCGGCGAAGCCGCTCGCCAGACAATCCTCAATACTCTAACGTTGTCCCATCAAGCCGGGAAATTGATTGGGATTTATGAGGACGCTGCGGGATGACCACGCCCACACCAGCCTCAGATCACCCGTCTCTGCGGATAACCCCCGTCACTCTCGCGGAGAACGATCTCAGCGAGATCGCGTCTTTCATCGCCGCTCAATCGGGCCGAACCCACGAATCGGTGGAGCGACATCTCCGCTGGTTCCTGCTTGAAAATCCCGCCCGCCGCCCAGAAGATGCGCTGGGCCTCGGTTTGCGAGCTGCTGATCAGCTAGTCGGATGCATTCTCTGCGTGCCGCAAGCGTTTCGCGCCGGGACCAAAACAATCCTGCTGATGGGTTCCAGTTCGTTCTACGTCGATCATCGTCATCGCGGTCACGGCGGCCGGATTTTCTTGAAGTACTCCCGCCTCGCCAACCAGTACCCTCTTTTTGGAACCTCGGCGAACGCGGAGGCGGCGGCATTGTGGAAGGCCGCCGGAGCACGTCCCATCCCCGATTCCGATGCGGAACTATTCGGCGTTCTTCGCTGGCCCCCGGTGGCCGAGGAATTTATTCATCGCAAATATGCAAACCAACTTTTGTCGCGTCTGGCAGGCAGCCCCATCGCAAACGCAGCCCGATTAATCCTGCATCTAAAGATCGATGACGGTGAATCCGATGCGCTGCAGCCTCTCACCTCCGCCGAACAGGTGAACGATCTTCCCATCCACAATTCTTCCGCCAAGCTGACGGCGATGCGCGATCTGCTTTACATTCGCTGGCGCTATTTTTCGGGCAAGGATGCGACAGTCTCGGCCTTCGCATTCCGCAGTCGCGGTCCTGACCAGGACCTCCTCGTAACCGTCAATCAAAGAACGCGAGGATATCGCGGCCAAATCAATACTCTGAATGTGCTCGATGTTTATCCGGAAGTTTCGCCGGAAGAATGGTTGCGCATTATCCGCGCATTGATCGCTCGCTACGACCACAACGTTGACGCGATAGTAGTGCGCTTCCAAAATCCAGACCAACTGAAGCTGCTCTGCGAAAAAGGTTTTCAGCGCCGTGCTTTCGATGCACCAACCGGCTGGTTTCTCGACAGAACAAAATTAATGCCCACGCATGAGCTGTATTTCGTTCCGGCAGATGGCGATGGTCTAATTTAGAGATCGCGGAGAATAATGAGTTTCAGACGCCAAGCGCGCGCATTTCTCATGCAGGCAGCCGGCATCACAGGCGTCGATTCACTCGCCTTCCGCCTGCAAAGGCGCAAGCTTCGGACGCAAGCTCTCGTAGTCGCGGTGCACGAAACTCCGGCAACTCTGCAGGCGCAGTTCCGTCGCCAACTCGAATTTGCCTCGCAGCATTTTATGATCGCTAGCTTGGAAGGTTTTTCCGCTTTGTGGGATCGAAACCCGAAACCCAACACCAATGCGAAGCCGCTCCTACTTTTTACTTTCGACGACGGCAGGGAAAGCAACTACACGGTCGCCGCTCCTCTGCTCGAATCCTTTGGCGGTCGCGGCGTTTTTTTCATCGTGCCTGGTTTTGCCGAACACGCCGCTACCGCGCAGGCTCTTTCTTTCTATCGCACGCGAATGAATCCAAATTCAAAATCTGCCGGCACCGATGTTGAAGACTGGAAGCCTATGAACCCCGCACAGATCGCCGACCTCGCCCGTCGAGGCCACGCGATCGGGAATCACACGCTCACCCATGAACGTCTGGTTGGACTCCCGTCCGAAACTCTGGAGCGCGAAATTGGCGAAAGCGCGCGCCTGCTCGCATCCTGGACCCACAAGCCCATCGATGCCTTCGCCTGGACCTTCGGCTGGGACGCGATCGATGCCAATGCCTGGCGGACGATACAGCGCTATCATCGCTTTTGCTTCTCACCCTGCGCTGGCGCGATTAACCCAGCTCACGATCATCCGTCCCTGCTGTGGCGGCGCGAGATCGAAGTGCGATATTCCGCGCCGGAATACCGCTTCTGCTATTCGGGACTGGTCGACTTATTTTGGCGCAACCGCAGGGAGCGCCTGCGCAACATGGTGCAAGCCTCGGCGACTACTAATGTGAAGTAGCGCGATAGTGCCAATCGCGGCTGCGATACGCTCGAAAAAATGATTCATATTTTCATCAACGCGCTCTCGGCGAGTGCAGGAGGTGGACTCACCTACGTTCGCAATGTATTGCCTCACCTCGCCGCTCGCAGCGACGCGCGCACAACATTGCTCGCCGGCGAAGCGCTGCGCAACGAGATGACGGAATCGACGCGCCTCAGGATTCCGAAAGAAGATTATCCCGGGAGTTCCGCCAGCCGGTTCTGGTTTGAACAGCGCCGCCTTCCCCACATCATTCGCCAGTCCGGGGCCGGTGTCTTGTTGTCTACCGGAAACTTTGCGCTCTATCGCTCGCCCGTTCCGCAAATCCTGCTCAGCAGAAACGCTCTGTATCTTTCGTCGGACTTTCTCCGCGACGTTCGGGACCGCGGCGATTATCGCTTGTGGATCGATACTGAAATTAAGGGCGCACTCGCCCGCTGGTCGGTGCAAATCGCAGACTGCACGGTCGCTCCCAGTTCCACCTTTGCCCGCGAGTTGCGGCAGTGGACGGGGAAGGACGTTGCATCGATCCATCATGGCTTCGATCACGAAGGGTTTTTTCGCGAGCAGGCGCCGCTGCACACTGAAGTGCAAACGCAACTGACAGCAGCCGCAGATGCACTCCGCATCTTGTTCGTCAGCCATTACAACTACTACCGCAATTTCGAAACCCTGATCCGCGCCGTCGCCATTTTGAAAACAAAGCTGCATCCACGGCCCGTCCGCCTGATTCTCACCTGCAAACTTGCCTCTAAAGATAATCCCGGCACCTATCAGGCAGACAAAGCCGCCGAGTTGGTTCGGCAACTCAACCTTCGCGAAGAAATAGTTGAGTTAGGCGCAGTGCCCTATTCCGCTCTCCATCATCTCTATCGCAGTTGCGATATTTACGCGACTCCCGCTTACGCCGAGACTTTCGCTCATCCGCTGGTCGAGGCCATGGCCAGCGGCCTTCCCGTGATTGCCTCGGATTTGGCCGTGCACAGGGAAATCTGCGGCCCAGCTGCGCACTATTTTCCGCGCTTCCAGCCCGAATCCCTCGCGGAGCGGATCATCGAGGTATGCGAATCACCCGGCCGCAGAACCCAAATGCGTGAGATGGGATTGGCCCGCTCCCAAGACTTCAGTTGGGATAAACATGTTGAAGAACTGTTATCGGTGGCGCGGCGTCTGCTGAAACATTAGAAATTAACGCGAACACGAAGAACCGCCGGCGCTTCACGTAAGATGATTTCTAAAAGTCCCAGGGGGCTACGCTTCGGATGTGTGGAATTGTCGGCATCATTGGCCTGAATGCGCCCGTCCCCGCCGAAATTCTCGAGCGCGCCACGCAATCCCTTGCCCACCGCGGGCCCGATGATGGCGGCACCATCCTCCTCCGCAACTCCGAGGGCTCGCGTTCCGGTCAAGAAATTGAAATCGGTTTAGGCAACCGCCGCCTCGCGATTCTCGACCTGTCTCCTCTCGGCCACCAGCCCATGCACGATCCTGCAACCGGCAACTGGATCGTCTACAACGGCGAGCTCTATAACTTTCGCGAAGTGCGCTCGCGCCTGGAACAAGCTGGGCTGCGCTTTACCAGTCACTCCGATACCGAGGTGATCCTCAAGTCCTATGCGCACTGGGGAGAAAATTGCCTCGATGAATTTCGCGGCATGTTTGCCTTCGCCATCTGGGATGCGCAGCGGCGCTCACTCTTCATTGCTCGCGATCCCATGGGAATCAAACCACTGTATTTCTACCAGTCGGACCGGTATTTTATTTTTTCTTCCGAAGTGCGCACTCTGTTAGGAACCGGTCTCGTGCCCCGAGTCATCGATCCCGCGGGCCTCATTAATTTTCTAACCTTCGGATCGGTCTACGACCCAAATACTCTGATCGAAGGCGTAAGCGCTCTTCCGGCCGGCCACTCGTTAACTTGGAAAGAAGGGAAGCTGGCCCTGTCGAAGTATTGGGACTTAATTGATCCTGACCAACCTGATCGTAGCGCCGGCGCCGAAACCCGCGCCCAGAGCCAGGAACAAGTCACCGCCATGCTCGACGACTGTGTGCGCATGCAACTGGTAAGCGACGTGCCGGTGGGAGTCTTTCTCTCCGGCGGAATCGACTCCAGCAGCCTGGTCGGCATCTTGAGCCGGAACCACGTCACGCCCAGCACTTTTTCAATCGTATTTCGAGAGTCGGACTACTCCGAAGCCGAGCACTCGCGGGCCATCGCAAAACATTTTCGCACCGATCATCACGAAATCACTGTTTCTCAATCAGACCTGTTCGCCGCCATCGATCCCGCCATCCAATCCATGGATCAACCCACCATCGACGGCATCAACACCTACTTCGTTTCACAGAGAACTCGCGCTGCTGGAGTCAAAGTTGCGCTGTCCGGCTTGGGTGGCGATGAAATCTTCGCCGGCTACTCGACCTTCCGCACCGTGCCGCGAATGGAGCGCTTTGCTCATGCTTGGAACAACGTCCCTGCCTTACTCCACGTTCCTTTGGCAAATATATTTGCGGCGCTAACTCCCACCGGCGACCAAAATCGCAAGCTAACTGCTCTCCTTCGCAATGGCTCAAGCGCTGTTCATCCTTATTTTCTTGCGCGCATGCTGTTCGCACCGGAGCAGCGAGACAAATTACTAAACCAATCAGCCGGCGACCCCGCAGCTTTCCTGCGCGCCCAGAAACCATTGATTGAAACCCTAAGCCACGCCCAGAGCCTCGATCCGATCAACCGTGTTTCCTATCTGGAGGCGCGCTGTTATATGCTCAACACACTGTTACGGGATTCGGATTCCATGAGCATGGCGCATGGCCTGGAGGTGCGCGTGCCGTTGATCGATCATCGACTGGCGCGGCGAGTCCTCGCTTTGCCCGGACGCTCGAAGTTGGATGCTCGCACCCCGAAACCTTTGCTGGTCCGGGCGCTCGCCGGCCAACTTCCGGAGAACATCGTTCATCGGCCGAAGCGCGGCTTCACGTTGCCGTTCGAGCATTGGCTGCGCGACGAGTTGCGTCCGCTCGTAGAAGAGTCATTGTCCAGGATTGGAGACGGACCTCTGGGCGCGCTGATCAGTCAACCGGCGGCGCGCGGCGTTTGGCAGGATTTTCTCGCCGGACGCACTTCCTGGTCGCGTCCCTGGTCGTTGTACGTTCTTCAACGCTGGTGCGCGGAGCACCTTTCAAGTTGAGCGAGTGCCCGATGCAAAACGCGGAAGAACTTCGAAAACTCGATAGCAACCTCGCCGCCGGAAAACTTCCGGTCAGCGTGATCATCGCCGCGCGCAACGAGGCGAAGAATCTTCCCCGCTGCTTGCAGGCGCTGAAAGAGTTTGCTGAAATCTACGTAATCGACTCGCAGAGCACAGACGCCACGGTTGAAATCGCCCGCTCTCACCAAGCCCAGGTTGTTCAGTTTCACTATCAGGGCGGATGGCCCAAGAAACGGCAATGGGCCCTGAATACGCTGCCCCTGGCGCACGACTGGATTCTGCTGCTCGATGCCGACGAGGTCCTCACGCCCGAACTCACGGCGGAAATTCGTTCTGCAATTCTAAATCCCGCGATCGATGGATATTCCATCCTGCTCCAAACCTGGTTTCTTGGCCGGGCCTTGCGTCACGGCGACGTTGGATTATGGAAGCTCGCGCTATTTCGCCGCGGCAAAGGCCGTTACGAATGCCGCTTGAAAGATCAGGATGCTTCCATGGCCGACATGGAAGTGCACGAGCACGTTGTCGTCGAGGGCGCGACTTCGAAGTTGAAGAACCCGTTAATGCATCACAACGTAGAATCGCTCTCGCGTTATATCGAGAAGCATGATCAATATTCCAACTGGGAGTCGCGCGTGCTGCTGCAGCCCGGAGAAGGCGGAGAAATTCCCCCCTCACTTTTCGGAACGCAAGCCCAGCGCCGCCGCTGGCTGAAGCGCAAACTCTTTGCCCTGCCCGGCTCTCCCGTACTTCTTTTCCTGTATCGTTATGTTTTGCGCTGCGGGTTTCTGGATGGCGTTCCAGGCCTGATCTACTGCGGGTTTCAGGCTGTTCAAATGTTTCATACCAAAGCCAAGATCTACGAATTGAAGTTGAAAAAGGCTACCGAACTCAAGGGATAAAGGAACCGTTCGAATGTGTGGGATTGCCGGACTCGCCAATTGCGGCGACAAAGAATTGCTCGCGCGCATGACTCACGTGCAAGCCCACCGTGGCCCCGACGACTCCGGCCTCTGGGACCGCAGATTTCCCGATGGCTCCTACATTGGTCTGGGCAGCCGCCGCCTCGCCATTTTAGATCTCTCCGCAGACGGCCACATGCCCATGTGCAACCGGGACCGCTCGCTCTGGATTACTTACAACGGCGAAATCTACAACTTCGCCGCCCTTCGCCGCGAATTGCAGAGCAAAGGTCATATTTTTACTTCCAACACCGATACCGAAGTCGTGTTGCATCTTTACGAACAGGAAGGTGCGGATTGCGTTAGAAAAATCAACGGCATGTTCGCCTTCGCTATCTGCGATCTGCGCTCGGGCCGGCCGGAGTTATTTCTTGCGCGCGATCACTTCGGCGTAAAGCCCTTCTACTACGCTCATCACGGAAGAAAACTGGCATTCGCTTCGGAAATAAAAGCGTTGCTGCACGTGCCCCACATCGAGGCCGAGCTTGATCTGGAGTCGCTGCATCGGTATCTGACCTTCCTCTGGGTCCCCGATCCCAACACAATGTTTCGCGGTATTCGCAAACTTCCCGCCGGACATTGCGCCACCTTCCGCGACGGTGAATTGAAAATTACGCAATATTGGGATCTGGCTTTTCCCCGCGCCGATGCCGCTTTCCCGCGCTCCGAAGCCGATCTGGCCGACGAACTCCGCCAGCGCCTTCGCCAATCGGTCGAATCCCAGATGGTGAGTGACGTTCCCATCGGCGCCTTTCTCAGTGCCGGCCTGGATTCTTCCAGCATTGTCGCCATGATGCGTCAGGCAACCACGCAGCCGGTGCGCACCTATACGATTACTTTTCCGCGCAAATATCGCGTTGGAGAAACTACGCTTGACGACCCCAACGTCCCCGCCCGCCTTGCGCGCCACCTGGGCTGCGAGAACCACCAAATCGTAGTTGAGCCCGATGTCGCCGACTTGCTCCCGCGTCTCACCTGGCACATGGATGAGCCCACCGCCGATCCCGCAATCATCGCCGCATATCTCGTCTGCCGCGAGGCGCGCAAGCAGGCCACAGTCTTACTGTCCGGCGTCGGCGGAGACGAATTATTTGCCGGATATCGCAAACACACCGCGCATCGCTGGGCCAGTGCGTATCGCAGAATCCCTGGCTTTCTTCGAGCCGGAATTGAGTCCGGCCTGGGCGCGCTGCCCAGCCTGCGAGGCACTTCGATGAAAGGACAGGTCCGGCTGGCCAAGAAAATGGCCCGCAGCGCGTCGCTTGCTCCGCAAGATCGCTTCATCCAGAACTGCACGTATCTCGATACTGCGCAGAAGATGAGCATGTATACCGCGCAGGTTCAGGACCAGCTTTGTACCTCCGATCCCGCAACGCAGCATCACTCCAGATTCGAGGAAGTCCGCGACGCCGACTTCCTCAACCAGATGCTTTACCTCGACACAAAGATTTTCATGACGAGTCTGAATCTCAATTACAACGACAAGATGAGTATGGCGTCTTCAGTCGAAGTGCGCGTTCCTTTTCTCGACCGCGAACTCGCCGAATTTGCCGCCTGGAATATTCCGCCGTTCCTCAAGCTCAAAGGATTTTTCCGCCCTACCACGAAACACATTTTCCGCGAAGCCATGCGCGATGTATTACCCACCGAGGTCCTGCGGCAGCCGAAAGCCGGTTTCGCCGCCCCCGTCGATTATTGGCTGTCGAATGATCTTCGCGAAATGGTCGACGATCTGCTTTCCGAAACCAACATTCGAAGTCGCGGCCTGTTCCGTCCAGAAGCCGTCCGCCGCTACGTTGACGAACACCGGGCCGGCGCGGAAGATTGGTCGATGCAAATCTGGCAGTTCCTGACCCTCGAGCATTGGATGCGAATTTTCCTCGATACCGGAGCCCAGCAGCGGACAGATGAATTCGATCCCAGCGGCGAGGCTGCAACCGCGTGACCTTTCGTTCGGCCAATTCCGACAACGATGTTAAAACGGCTCAACTCGCCAAGGTGCTGGGCGAAGCTACCGGCTTGCTCCGCGGGCCTCAGCGCATCGGCCCTTTGCTTCTGAAACTTGTATCCGACAAATTGCGAGTCGCATTCGAGCCGCGGCATCTTTACGCATACTCGAAGACCACGCAGCCCAGCGAGCAAACCCTGAATGCCTTGTTGCGCTGGATTCTCCGCGCGCAACGCACCGATGGAGGCATTGCCGCTTATTACAGCCTGCTCACCGGATATTCGGAATCCTATCCGGAAGTCACCGGCTACATCGTCCCAACATTGTTCGATTTCGCGAGCATGACCAACGCCGGAGCAGCCGTTGCCGCAGCGGAACGCGCTATCCAGTGGCTGCTCTCACTGCAAATGTCGTCGGGCGCTTTTCCCGGCGGATTGCATGGCCGAATTAATACAACTCAAGCGCAGCCATCGATTTTTAACACCGGACAAATTCTGCAAGGTTTGGTTCGCGCTTACGCTGAGACTAGTCGTCCAGAGATTTTGCAATCCGCTCTTGCTGCGGGCGATTGGCTCGTCGCCATGCAGCAACCAGATGGTTCCTGGTCCGGCCCCGCGGCATATCAAAGCGCACCTCACACGTACTACAGCATGGTCGCATGGGCGCTGGCTGAATTATCCGCGCACGTGGTGGAAAATAAATACGGCCTCGCAGCCGAGAAAAATCTCGATTGGGCATTGTCACACTTCACGCCCACGGGTTGGATCGAGGGCATCAACCTGCGCGGTCATCCCAACTATCTGCACTTCATTGCCTACATTCTCCAGGGCGTTCTGGAGTGTGCCATCCTTCGCCGCCGCAGCGATGCCATCGAAAAGGTTGCGAAGTCAGCGTGGGTCTGGCTGCGCAAGTTTGAGACCAACAAACATTTGTCCGGCGCGTATGAGTCAAACTTCAAGCACGGCGCGCACTTTACTTGTCTAACGGGAAACGCGCAGATGTCCTGCGTTTGGCTGCGCCTGTTTGAAATGACCGGCGACCTCCGCTATCTCAACGCCGCTCTAAAGATGAACGAGATGTTGAAGCAATCGGTCGCAATCCGCGGCCCTCAAGGAATCTCCGGCGGGCTACCCGGATCGTTTCCCGTGTGGGGCCGCTATCAGCCGCTGCGCTACATCAGTTGGGGATGCAAATTCTTCGCCGATGCACTCCTGCTGGAGCGCCGCCTGACGCGTTCTTTCGAAGCGTCAGAAGTTAGGGCATTGCCATGCGCATCGTAATTCTCGGCTCCAGCCTCTATAGCGAGACCGCCTGCGCCATGGCCGTGCGAATCGCAGCCTTGGGGCAAGCCCCCGCGGGAGCCTTGGCGCTTTCCACGCTGAACCGCGCAACACTGCTGCGCAAACTTGGACAGCTGGGGGCGCGGGAAGTCGCTCGCTACGCCCGTGAAAAACTGCTTCCGCAGAGCGGCAACTCGAGGTCATCGGCGAGCAATCCTTACCTCGAACCCCTGCTCCAACATGAAACTGGAACGTATCGCAGCCTGCGCGAAGTGGCCGCGGCATACGGCTTCCCAGTTGCCGTCTGCGACGATCAAAATTCTTTGGACTCGATCGCCCGTTTGAAAGAGTGGGCTCCCGACCTGATTATTTTCACGGGCGGCAACATTCTGCGCCCGCAATTGTTGACCGTTCCCCGTCTCGGAGTTCTCAATGTTCACCTCGGCTTGCTCCCGGAAATTCGCGGCATGAGCAGCCCCGAGTGGTCGCTGCTGCAAGGCGTTCCCGTCGGCATCACAATTCACTACATGGACGCAGGAATCGACACCGGCCCCATTCTTCGGCGATACGAATTCCCCGATGTCTCCCGGTGCAAGTCGCTCGCCGGCCTCCGCAATCGCCTCATCGCCTTCGGCATCGAAAAAACCGGAGACGTGGTTGCAGCTCTGATTCGCGGCACGATCTTCGCAACACCGCAAACCGATCTCGAAAAAGATAACCAATTCTTCGTCATGCACGAATGGTTGCGGGCGCGCGCAGCCGCGCGTCTCACGGAGAACCGGCCCGCCCCCGCCGTTCCGGTGCATGGGTAAGCCCATGAAGCTCGACACCCTGCTGCAAGTCGGCCGCACCTTCGGCGTGCGCGACGGCATGCTGCGCCTGCAATATGAATTGCAGCGTGGCAGCGGCCTGCTGTCGTGGAGAATGCGTTCCGTCCAAGGCTGGGATTCCTGGAACCTGAAGCGGATCGCGCCCGCCACTTCTGCGGAAGAGATGCTCACCTCTCGCCGTAGCGGCGCACGGCCATTTTTCTTTATCGATGCGCCCTCCCTCCGATCCAGCATCGTAAAAACAATCGGCCCCGGTACCGAGAGCTCCATCCTAGCCGAAGCAAACCGCATCCTCGAAGGCAACCTGCCGTACTTCGGCCAACTTTCGTACGCTTCCGGTTTTCCGCCAAGATGGTTTCGCAATCCAGTCACCGGGCAAAAGGTTTCTCCACACCAGCCCTGGACCCAGATGCGATTTGCTTCTCCGGTCTACGGAGACTTGAAATTCATACTCGAGCCCTCCAGATTTTTGTTCGTCTATCCGTTAATCCGGGCCTACGCGCTTACCGGCGACGAACGTTTCCCGCAAGCTTTCTGGGCCGCGCTGGAAGACTGGGCGCGCCACAGTCCGCCCATGTCCGGTCCACTCTGGATTTGCGGCCAGGAATCCTCCCTGCGTATCCTTGCCTGGTCGTTCGCGCTGCATTCGTTCATCAACTCGCCTTCAACCACGGACGAACGTGTAGCTCTGCTCGCGTCGATGATCGCCGCTCACGCCTGGCGCACCGCGCAAACCATCGGCTACGCCCGCTCGCAACGCAGCAATCACCTGATCACCGAAGCCGTCGGCCTCTGGACGGCCGGCACTCTCTTTCCAGAATTTTCGGACGCGCAAGTTTGGCGAAACCTTGGCGCTCAAATTTTGCACGAGGCCGTGCTCGATCACATCACGCCCGAGGGAGTTTCGCAGCAGCATTCGTTCAACTACCAGCGCATGATTCTGCATCTGCTGCTGTGGACCTTGCGCCTCGCCGAGATTCACCCGGCACCGCTTCACGCGGCTCCGCTTCACGAGGATATTCGCACGCGTGCTCAATCCGCCTACGACTTCGTCAGTCAATGGGTCGATCCAATCGGCGGCCAGGCTCCGAACTACGGCTCCGGCGATGGCAGCCTGATTTTTCCACTCTCGTCCACTAGCTATCGCGATTTCCGTCCGCTCTTGCAGTTGGGCGCCGCCGTTCTGAATCGCCCACCGCTGCCTGCCGGACCTTGGGACGAAGCCGCCCTCTGGTTCGGCGCCCACCCCGCCGTCGTGCACAAAACAACTCCGCCCAGTCCCGTCGAAACCGGATACTTTCGCCTAGGCGATAAAAATTCCTGGGCGCTGATACGCGCAGGCCGCTACATCCGCCGGCCTTTTCAGGCAGATCAGTTGCACGTGGATTTATGGTGGCAGGGAATCAATCTGGCCCGCGACCCCGGAACTTATCTCTACAACGGGCCAGCGCCGTGGAATAATGGATTCGCGGGCACCGCCGTCCACAACACTGTCACGGTCGATCATCGAGATCAGATGCGTCGCGCCGGCCGCTTTCTTTGGATCGACTGGGTGCAAGCGTCAGGCAAAGTTTGTTCGTCGGGCGATCAATCGATCGCCGACCGTTTTGCCGGCGAGCACGATGGCTACAGACGCTTTGGAATTACGCATCGCCGTGCCGTGCAGTGGCTGGCGGGTTCAGGCTGGATGATTGTGGATGACATCGTAAATAACGATGCTGGAACCGGCGAGCATGACGCGCGCCTGCATTGGCTTGTAGCTGACTTGCCGTTTGAAATGAACGATTCGCCTTTTCAAGTTATCTTCGCGTCGGATCATTCTCGGATTCGCTGGAATCTCTTTTCCAATGTTCCAGGAAGTTCGGCGATCGTTCGAGCCGGCAAACAGCTCGCCAAAGAACCGCGGCCCGAGTTCGCCCCCGCAGACACGCAGTTGCTCGGTTGGCAGGCGCCCACGTACGGTGATCTTCAGCCCGCAATTTCGCTGCTGCTCCAGACTCGTTCGCAATTGCCGGTTCGATTCGTGACCGTCGTTCTTACGGACGAATCGTGCACCCTCGAATCGCAAGGCGGTGACATCGCAGTGCATGGAAACGAATGTAAGTATCGCGTGAGCCTTTCAACAATACCTGCATCGTCGGAACGAAGTCAGCAGCAGGATATCTTTCCAGTGCGCGAATCGAAAGTATGAAGCAAGTTTTCCAGGACGCCCGCAGCGCCGTAATCACAGTCGTGGAGGTCCCCGCTCCAAAATTGCTGGCGGGGTGCGTGCTCGTCCGCACTGCGGCATCCCTCGTTTCCGCGGGCACCGAGCGAGCTTCCTCCGAGTTCGCCGGCAAGAGCTTGCTGCAGAAAGCCAGAATGCGCCCCGATCTTGTGCGCGACATTCTCGGCAAAATTAGCCGCGATGGATTACTTCCGACAATTTCCGCGGTTCGCACTCGCCTCGATCAGCCCAGCGCCTTAGGCTACAGCAGCGCCGGCACCGTCGTCGCCGTCGGCGAAGGCGTTACCGGCATCAACCCCGGAGATCGCGTCGCCTGTGCCGGAGCCGGCCATGCCGTGCATGCGGAGTTCGCCTGTGTTCCGCGTCTGCTGATGGCAAAGATTCCTTCCGGCGCCGTCGCCTTTGACGAAGCCGCCTTCACCACCGTCGGCGCGGTAGCGCTTCACAGCATCCGCACATCCGACGCCAAACTCGGCGACATTGTCGCCGTCATCGGCTTGGGCCTGCTCGGTCAACTGACCGTGCAGATTCTCAAAGCCGCCGGCTGCCGCGTGCTCGGGATGGATATCTCTGTCGACCGAACCGGTCTGGCGCTCCGTATGGGCGCTGATGCAGTCAGCACGTCATCTTCCGCCTTTCAAGATTTGTGCCTGCAACTCTCCGCTGGACACGGCGTCGATTCCGTTCTCATCGCAGCCCAAACCGCCAGCAACGATCCCGTAAATCTTGCCGGAGCGGTTGCTCGAAACCGCGCCGTCATCGTTGCGGTCGGAACCGTGGCCATGGATATTCCACGCCGCACTTTCTACGAGAAGGAACTCGACTTCCGTATCTCCCGCTCCTACGGCCCCGGCCGCTACGACGCGGCTTACGAACAAAAAGGAGTCGATTATCCCATCGGTTACGTACGTTGGACCGAAACCCGCAACATGGAAGCTTTTCTGGGCCTCCTGGCCGATCGCAAACTCGATTTGCAATCCCTGATCACTCACCGTTTTCCCATCGCACAAGCCCACTCCGCCTACGATTTGATCACGGGAAAAACGCGGGAAAATTTCCTCGGCGTCCTGCTCTCGTATCCCGAGGACGCCCAAAATACACAGCACGTCGATGTCGCATCTTCTGCGTCCGCCAGGGGCCAAAATTCCATCCGTGCTGGATTGCTCGGCGCGGGCAGCTTTGCCGTCAGCACTATGCTTCCCGCACTTAAGCGCGTTCCCGGAATTGAGCTGACCATCGCGAGCGCGGCCAACGGATCGCACGCCCAGCATGCCGCCGTAAAATTCGGATTTCATTCCTGCACTACCAACGACCAGGAAGTTCTCAACAGTCCCGCAGTCGATGCGGTTTTCATCGCCACCCGCCATCATCTGCACGTCCTGCAAGTCATCGCCGCACTGAACTCCGGCAAGCATGTCTTCTGCGAAAAACCGCTCTGCCTCGATCATGCCGAGCTGCAAGAAATTATCGCCGCGCACGAAAACTCGCGCCGTCTTCTCATGGTTGGATTCAACCGCCGCTTCGCTCCCCTGGCGGTGCGCATGAAAAAGTTCCTTCAACCGGCGGGAGAGCCGCTCGCTCTTCACTACCGGGTTAACGTCGGCTTTCTTCCCGCGGATCATTGGCTCAACGATCCTCTGCAAGGCGGAGGCCGCATCCTCTCGGAGGTTTGCCACTTCGTGGATTTCCTCTGTTTTCTCACCTCGTCCTCGCCCGTGGAAGTCGAAACCCGCAGCGTATCAACTCCCCGCTTGTCCAATTCCGGCAGATACAGCAACGACAATGTCATCTGCTCGCTGCGCTTTGCCGACGGCTCGCAGGGTACCATCAGCTATTTGGCCAACGGCGATAAATCCTATTCCAAGGAACGGATCGAAGTTTTCGGTGGCGGCAACGTTGCGGTCCTCGAAGACTTCCGCCGGCTGGAACTCGTCCGCTACGGAAAGAAGCGAGTATTTCGCTCGCTCCTTCGTCAGGACAAAGGGCACCGCGCCGAATTCGCAGCCTTTGCCGCAGCCATTCAATCCGGATCCGAGCCGCCAATCCCTTTCGCAGAAATTGTCGCCACTATGCTGACCACCTTCGCGCTGGAAGAATCGCGGTGCTTAGGTCAGCCGGTCTCTGTGAAATCAATTTTCTCGGACGGCCAAGCTTCCGCCGCAAACGGCTTCCATCAAGCTTCCTGATGCGCTCTCCACGCCCATCTCCTGTACGATAATTCTCGCCGCATGAAGATCCTCTACATCTCGCAATACTTCCCTCCCGAGATGGGCGCCCCTGCGGCGCGCGCAGCGGAGTTATCGCGGCATTGGGCTGCCGCAGGCCACGACGTGACCGTGCTAACCGGCTTTCCCAATCATCCCACCGGCGTGGTCCCTCCAGAGTATCGGGCCAGGTTCCGGCGTTTGGTAGCGCGCGAGCAAATTCACGGAGTCAACCTCGTTCGCTCCTGGCTGCTGCCTTTTCCCAATCGCAAAGCCTACGAGCGGATGTTGAATTACACTTCGTTTTGCTTCTCAGCCGCCAGCACGGGCCTGTTTCTGTCGCGTCCTGATGTTGTCATCGCAACCTCTCCGCAGTTGCTGGTTGCACTCGCCGGTTGGTGGGTGGCCCGCTCGAAGCGCGTCCCCTTCGTCTTCGAGGTGCGCGATCTGTGGCCCGAGTCTCTCGCCGCCGTCGGCGCCGGCGACGGCAAGTCCCTTTTGCACCGCACCCTCGCGAAGATTGCCGGATTTCTCTATCGCCGTGCCGATCGCATCGCCGTGGTTACTCCCGCGTTTGAGGATCATCTCGTGAAGCACTGGAGCGTGCCTCGGGAAAAAATTTCGGTGATCGAGAACGGCGTGGAAACCGACCTCTTCGCTCCCCAGGCAGCATCCGCTTTGCGAAAAGAATTGAACGTGGAAGGGAAGTTCGTCGTTTCGTATATCGGCACCATGGGCATGGCCCACGGCCTGGAAACTATCCTCGATGCCGCCGCGGCCTTGCGCAGCACAAATCCGGAAATCATTTTCCTTGTCCTCGGAGAAGGCGCCGAAAAAGAACGCATCGCCGCGCTCGCGCGCCAGCGCGGCCTCGACAATCTTCGCTTCATCGGTCAGCAGCCGCGCGAAAAAATTCCTGCCTACATCTGCGCTTCGGATGTCTGCCTGGTCTTGCTCAAGAAAAACGATGTGTTCAAAACCGTGATTCCCACTAAGATGCTGGAATTCATGTCCTGCGCCCGCCCCGTAATCCTCGGCGTGGACGGTCAGGCCCGCATAATTCTGGAAGAGGCTCAAGCCGGCCTCGTCGTCGAGCCGGAAAATTCCGATGCGTTGGCCAGCGCCGTCCGCTATCTCGCCTCAAATCCGGAGATGGCCGCAAAACTTGGACGGAACGGAAGAGAATACATCGTGCGGAACTGCTCGCGCCGCCAAACCGCGGAGAAATATATTCGCGTCCTCGAAGTCCTGTTGAACCTGCCGGAACATCGAAAAACCGAAGTCGCAGCCTAGATAACTACTCTGCTTTTTTCACGGGTGTGCGGCGATCACCGCGATTCCCGTAGCTGCCGAAATCGCCGCCTGCATACCTTCCTGGGCGGCTACTCGCGCTCCGCTGAGCGGGATAAACAAGATGTCATCGGCCTGTAGAGTCACGTCGGGAGCCTTCGCCTCCAGCATCTTCTTCAGCGGAAGTTTCGTCTCCGTCATGCCGTTCGGTCCCTTGCGGATGATCCGGACTCCGCTCATCTTCGCCGTGTGATTGGTTCCGCCCGCCAACGCCAGCGCCTGCAATACCGTCAAGCTGCCGTTATCCACCAGCAACCCGGCCGGACGCCCCACATCGCCCACCACGTAGATAATCGGCGCCCGCGGCACTGTAATCGTGTCTCCGGGAAGAATGTCGACATTGTCTTGCAAATCGTCGGCGAGATTTCTCGGCAAATTCACCGTAATTGGCTCTGCACTGCGCTGCCGGATAATGCTCACCTTCCGTCCCGCCGCAGCCGAGAATCCCCCCGCCGATGAGATCAGATCGTACAGCTTGCGGTCCCCCAGCACCGGATAGATGCCGGGCTTCACAACTTCTCCCAGAATCGTTACTCCCTGAGAAGCGGACTCGTCCAGAAAAATCGTGACGTGCGCCCCGCGCACGAATCCGCCGTCTTCCAGTCGCTTCTCGATCAGATTCTGTGCCTCTTCCACGGTCAGATCGCCGACATGGACATAATCGACCAGCGGAAGATACACATCTCCCGAATTGCCGATTCGCGCCTTGGTCGACAACTCCGGCACGTTATACACGCCCACCTCGATCAAGTCGCCCGGCCCCAGCTTCAGCGACGGCGAATTTTCGCCGGCGGAAGCCGCCGCTTTTGCTGGCGCGTTGTTTTCCGCGGCCTTGCCCGCATCGGCATTCCCAGGCTCGGTTCCGATCGCGGCTTGCGAAATCGGTTTCGCCGCCGGCATTCCCGGCGCGGTGCTTCCCGCAGATGACGGCGGCGGGGACACCTGCTGCGCTCGAACGTTCATCCCCGCTGCGAAAACAAAAATCAGCGCGAACGCGAACAGGCTACCGCTCCGGGCAAAATTTATTCTGCCAAACTCCATCAACAGGCCTCAGGTGGAAGAAGGATCGTGGGAAGTTTAGCATAGCCTTCCCAGCCCATCCCATCGCATTGTCCCGGAATAATCACAGAAGGATTAGATTTCCACAGATTTTTCACCGCCAGCCAATTGAAGACGGCCCACTTAGGCTGCTAGATTTCCAACAACCATTAAACGCAGACAGAGCGAGAGAACCCAGTAACCAACTAGCGGCAGCGTCGCACTGCTGCAATACTTTTTTTATTGGGGTTCTGTTCGTGCGCACGTGCGGTTGCTTTGGGGCCGAGGGGGACGGTTGACGGTAGTTTTTTTTGGAATTTTCTTTTTGTCGCTGCTGTTCTCGTTCGTCCTCACCCGCTATGTGCGAGACGTTGCCTCGCGCCGCGGATGGGTCACTGTCCCTTCTCAGGGACGGCATCTGCATTCCTCTCCCTTGCCGCGCCTCGGCGGTGTCGCTATTTTCATTTCTTTTTCGCTGAGCATGATCGCGGCGGCACTTCTCGGCGCATATCTGCCCCACCTGCACTCCGCCCTTTCTCTCAAAACTCTGCTCACCATCCTGGTGCCGGCTTCCATCGTTTTTCTCCTCGGAGTCTACGACGATCTTTACACCGTCGGCCCCTATGTGAAATTCGCCGTGCAATCTCTCGCCGCCACCATGCTCTTCCTGGGCGGCCTCCGCATTCTCAATATCCCCGTTCTCTTCGGCGAGCATCAACTCCCCTGGTTCGTCGGCTTGCCCTTCACTATTCTCTGGGTCCTGGCCATCACCAACGCATTCAACCTCATCGATGGCCTCGACGGCCTCGCCGCCGGCAGCGCATTATTCTCCACGCTCGTCGCCTTCGTCGTCGCGCTCCTGAACGGTTACTCCCTCGTCACCGTGATGACGATCGCTCTCGCCGGCGCCATCCTTGGCTTCCTCCGCTACAACTTCAATCCCGCAACTATTTTTCTGGGAGATTCCGGCAGTCTCTTCATCGGATTCCTGCTCAGCGCTCTCGCTCTCGAAGGCGCGCAAAAGGCGCCCACCATCGTCGCCGTCGCCATCCCGGTAGTTTCTTTCGGACTGCCCATCCTCGAAACCTCGCTCTCCATTCTCCGCCGCCTGATCAGCGGACGTCCCGTCTTCACCGCCGACCGCGAGCACATCCACCACAAACTCCTGCAGCACGGACTCACCCACCGCCAGGTCGTAATCGTCCTCTACGGCGTGTCAGCAGTATTCGCGCTGCTCAGTTTGTTTTTGCTCTGGCCCACAGGAAGTTCCCTGGGATTAGTTCTCGCCGTCCTCGGAACCGGCATCTGGATTGGAGTGCAGCGCCTCGGCTATCTCGAACTCGGAGAACTCGCGCGCGTCGGCAAGCGCACCTTCGAACAGCGCCAGATCGTCATCAACAATCTCGCCATCCGCCGCGCCACCGAAGAACTCAAAGCCGTCGACGACTACGAACAACTCTGGCGCGTTCTGCAAGCCGCCTTCAACTCCAACGACTTCGATGGCTTCGACGTACGCTTCAAACTCTTTCCCGGCGAATCCTGCCCGCTGACCAACCTGGGCGCCGCTCCGCAACCGCGCCGCGGAGAAGTTTCCTACCACTGGGGCAAGAGCGCCGGAGCCCGCTCCCTTGAACATCTCTCTCACGCAGGCCTGTCCCAATCCGCTCTCCCGCAGACGCCTTCAAGCTATGACGGCCTCGCGCTCTGGACTCTCTCGCTCGATCTCGTCAGCTCGTCCAATCGTCACCGCGGTGCATTAGTAGTCCGCCGCCTCTACTCGCAGCGCGACCTCCAGTTGGATATCAATCTCCTCACGCAGAATTTCCCCGTCGCTCTCGCCGACGCCCTGGATCGTACACTGCAACACGCCGTTCAAGTCATCCCGCACACCGGCCAGGACGACCACGGCTACCTACCCGCCCAAGCCGGCTAAATCAAGACTAGTTTTTGGGATTCTTTCAGGAAAAAGGGAAGGGCACGACGTTCAGTCGCTGCGGAAAAACCCGATTAGCGGACGCTTTGAAAGGGCGCGACTTTTAGTCGCGCCGTAAAAGCCCAAATAATAATAAACAGCGGCTTCAGCCGCCGCATCGAGGATTCCAAACGAGAAGCGGCATAGCCTCGGATGAGGCTATTCAGACACACGCCCACTCGGGCGCGAAGCGAGAGAAAGTATAGGGAGGGCCGACGGGTTAAAGTTTAGCGCTGGCGTAGGAATTGATTTCGCAATTCAAGCAAACTTCTTCAAAAGCGGGTGCTGTCCACTGCATTGAGATCCCCCAAGTGCAAGGCATTTCCTGCCTCGAACGTTCCTTAAGTTTAATCGACGCGCTCACCCAAATCAATACCCAGACGAAAAGAAAAAAGACCCTAGAATCCGACGCAAAATCCTGTATTAAATTGCAAGTTTTTGCATGTCCAAGCCCAAAAGATGAAGCCGACGCCGAAAGCCGAATGCCGGTTTTCCACAACCCGGAACCACCCCCGCCACTTCTTCGCCTTGCCGCGCCTATTTATCTTGGTACACCAGATTTATTGAGGGATTCTAGGCAGTTGTGAAATTTGGCTTCTACGACATTGTCATCCTGAGCGGAGCTGCTCTTCAGGCGTAGCGAAGGATCTCCAACTCAACCGGCCCAGCGCATAAGCCAAACTGCACCACTACCCGATTCTTGAGGGCTTCGCAAGTATGTTCAGCAATCGTAAGTCTGTTTACGGCACTACGTTTAAAGACGTACATTTCGTTCCTCTCCAGTCCGCCACGTTTTGCATCCAGTGCGAGCTGATCAGTACGAACAGCCGTCCCTATTGCTTGGCCTGCGGCAATACGACGCTCCTTAGCCTCTCGCGCGTTCTGGGAGGAAGCCTTCGCCATCAGCAGACCGCTCACCTCATCACCGATTCCGAACTCGACAGCCTCGTCCGCGATCTGCTGCGCACCGTTCCCGACCCTTTCGTAAACCGGGAAGTGGCGAACCTCGCCGACTACCAAACTCGCATGCCTTCGACCGCACTCCGCAGCCAGCTTCGTGTGGCCAACGCCGCTCATCCCGTCTCCGGTTTTCGCGCCGTACACCCCGGCGAAGAAGTAGATATTCACGCCGGCGAACTGAATCTGGAACCCGCCATCAGCGCCATCACCGAGCGCGCCCAGCATCTCACCGGAGCCACCGGAGCCGCCATCGCCCTGCGCACCGGCGATGAAATCGTTTGCCGCGCCCGCGCCGGACGCACCGCTCCCGACCTCGGCATCCGCCTCCAAACCGATACTGGCATCTCCGCCGAAGCCGTCCGCACCGGCGAAGTCATGCTCTGCCACGACGCCGAACGCAACCCCCGCGTCGATCTCGCCAGTTGCCGCCGCCTCGGCGTCCGCTCCATCCTAGTCAGTCCGCTGCGCTACTATCGCCGCACTCTCGGCGTCTTCGAAGTTCTCTCGTCATCCCCCAGCGCCTTCGACGAAAAAGACGTAGCCACCATGCAGCTTCTCTCCAGCATGATGGTCGCAGCCATCTCCCGCATCTCCAGCATTCACCAAGCAAGACTATCGCGCGTGGCGGGATAGGTTCCCCATATTTTCAGTGGCCAGGAAAACGCTGGATTCTAACGAACCGGAAAGGCACGAGTTGCCGCTCGTGCCTTCCAAAGCTAGTAGTAGACTCTCACCGTGTCCGACCCGGTTGGCGCGCTTACAGCATAGCTACAACTTGGCGACCCGCCGAGTACGGTGCCTTTCCAATTTTGAGCGACTAGATTGCCGTTATAGTCGAACAAATTTATGCTCGGGAAGAGCAGCGAGCCATTCGAGGGGTAGTCGCTACACTGCGTAACGTTGTAGGCTTCCAGCACACCGCCGAACGCCCAATTGAACGTCTGCCCTTCGCTGGGGGAATTGACTAGCGATGTACCTTTAGCCGTGGTGATATCTTCAATTACGATGTCCCATGTAGAACAGTGTTCCGTTCCCAGGCGGCAGGTGGACGAAATCGAGCCGCTTACTTCGTCGCTTGGTTTGACACTCACCAGTGAGCTGTAATCTGCAGTGCCTGAGGGACAACAGTTCCAAGCAGCGATCGCCCAGTTGTTTCCACCGCCTGCGGCGGACTTCCCATACTGCAGCACAGGCTGAAGAATGCTCACCACGTCGTTGGTGTCCTCCAGGCCTTGAAAGAAGAAGAGCGTTTGGCCATTATTGGAGGTCGGCGCTGGCGGAACGATCCATTCATTTGAAAAAAGCTCATAGAACTCGGTGCCGATGGTCTGGCTTGCATATTCAACCCAGCCATCGATAGTCGGCGACTCTACCTTTGTGACTCCTGCGCCCGCGATCTCGCCGCTGGCAACGTAATGCGGATACTCGCAGGCCGGAAGGTCCTCGAGAGTTCCATCCGCGTGTTGCAGGACGCGTCCATCTGCCAGCAGGGTCTCCCCTTTCGCTATCTGCAAGACGCAGGATGGATGGAAGTAGCCGAACGGAGTGATCACGTACTCCTCCGGCACGCCCGCAGGGCGGTTTTTCCCCGCCGGCGCCTGAGCCCGCAGCAGCATACCGAACGACGCAACAAACAGCAGGACCGCGCAGAATATGTTTCTTGTTCTTCTCATTTCCGTTCTCCTTTTTTTGGGGTGTTATTCGGAGTTTCCTTTTCAGCCCCATTAGCTGAGGACCTGGAGCGCGAAGGACGCATTCGATGTCAAGCCAGAATGTACGGCAACTTATATGCTTAATTTCGTCTTATATGCCCAAATTCGCGAGGACAAGATCGAAAATGAGTTATGTTCGCTTTCCGAAAACTCTACAGGCGACTTTGAATCGGCATGCTCCAGGACTAATCCAACGCGTCTTCATTTAGATTGTTAAGATTAGGACTCTAGAGAGCACGCAGGAATCTTGCTCTCAAGTTGTTTCGAAAGAGTCGCCAAAGGAGAACTCCTGCGAGTGAGGTGTTCGCTTTTCGTAACATTCAGGTTGATCCCTGCGGAGTAGTCCAGCCGTTGGGGAACGCCGTCAGCTATAAGACCACCCTGTCACGGCTTCCGCGACGTCTTAGTAAGAACGCCTCAATAGGCCCAATACTCCCCGCCATTCTTTTTTCAGCCGTTTGCAGCTACCTGCCCTTCTTATTTTCTTTTCTTCTTGCTTACTTTTCGTCCATCAAGCATTAATATGTAAACATCGGATTCCGGACTCTCCCAATGGAAGCCACTGCTCCTGTATCACGTCCTTTTCCTTCCAACCGCCGCCGCCGCGTGCGGCAGAAAGTGCACGTCCCCGCCTACGCCAGTTTCACCGGCGCTTCCCAGAGCGAAATGTTGGACCTCTACGAGGTCCTCGACATCAGCCAGAACGGCCTCGCCCTCCAATGCTCCTCCCCCATGGAAATTAATCAATCCGTGGAGTTGTGTCTGGATTTGGCGGAAACCGGTGCGCAGATCTCCGGCACCGCCCGCGTTGCCTGGTCGGATGCGGCTGGCCATGTCGGCCTCGAGCTTCGCCTTCCCGCGGATGCCGCCCAGCATCAGCTTTCCGAGTGGCTGTTCCTGAATGTTCTCGCCGCCGCTGCCAATGCCGGGCAGGTCGCCCCTCATTCCGGCGATTCTCTCGACTCCATCCATCCCCAGAATTACACCGACGTTCTCAGCGCCGCATCCGCTGTCCAGAAAGAAGCCGAGTCTCTCGGCTCCAACCTCGAAGCGGTTCTTGCCCTGGTCGCCTCCCGCTCTCAATCCCTGCTTCGCGCTTCCGGCGCTGCCATTGCTCTCCAACCGGAAAAAGAAGGAGAGGAGAAAAAAAATGAAATAAAAGAAGCATCGGACGCCGCCATGGTCTGCCGCGCCAGCTCCGGCCCCAGCGCCCCGCCCGTCGGCGTCACTCTTCACGTCGGCTCCGGTTTCTCCGGAGAATGTGTGCGCACCGGAAAATTGCTCCGCTGCGATGACACTGAGACCGACGACCGTGTCGACCGTCAAACTTGTCGCGCCCTCGGCCTCCGTTCCATGATCGCCGCTCCCATCCGCAACGGAGAAGAAGTGGTTGGCCTGCTGGAAGTATTTTCCCTGCATCCCGGCGCTTTCGGCGACAATGACTCCGCTGTCTTGCAGCGGCTCGCGGAAACCATTCAGGCCGCGCTCATTCGCTCGGCTCGTCTCAACCATCCCACCGCGCCACCACCGCCTCCTCCCAAGCCCTTTTCCCCGCCCCCCGGCAGCGTTCTATTTGCTCACCCACCCGAGAGCGCCGCGGAAAAAGATCCTCCCGGCGATCGGGACAATCTGTCCGGAATTCGCCTGCCCCGCGCTCACCTCTATTTATTATTCGCCGCCGCCGCCACCATCTTTCTGGCTCTCGGCGTTATCACCGAACCCTGGATTCACGAAAAGCTTCAGGAACGCAACCGCAATGACGAGCAAACCGTTCTCGCGTCCTCCCACCCACCTGCCGACGCGACCCATTCACTTGCCTCCATTCCCTCCGCCGATTCCGCCAACTTCAGCCAGTTGCGCGAACTCGCCGGCCACAACGACTCCGCCGCCGAAAATGCCCTCGGCCTTCTCTACGCCGCCGGCGATGAAAAGCAGGGAATCCGCCGCGACGAAACCGAAGCCGCCCACTGGTTCTCGAAAGCCGCCGAACACGGCAACGTCCTTGCCCAGTCCAAGTTGGGCTCGCTCTATTGGGGAGGCCGCGGCCTCACCAAAGACGACGGCCAAGCCTACTTCTGGACCGTCCTCGCCCGCGCCAACGGCGATGCCGCCAGCAAAGCCCTCGCCCCATTTATCGCCACCCGCCTGACTCCCGCCCAAAAATCCGCCATCGAACAAAAAGCCGAGCAGTGGCTCGAACGCCAGGAGTCCACCTCCAAACCCCTAGCCGCCCGCTGAAGCGCTCTGTCACCCTCATCACCCCTGTCATCCTGAGCGCAGCAAGTGCTTCGCGAAAGCGAAGTACTTGCGAAGTCGAAGGATCCCTACCCCCGCGTCACCTCCACAGCTTGTAGGCTCCTTCAATCCTTGTTGGGCGTCGCTTCAGGCTGCCGCCTTTGGGTGGCGCAGCGGTTCACCGCTGCGATTACCTGCCAACCAAGACAAGGGCTTCAGCCCCTGAGGCATTCAGCGCTAAAATAAAACCAGGTCCCCCGTGCCCACCCTCCGCACCATCCTCGACCAGCGCGTCCGCGAAGCCGACCCCTCCCTTGTCGAAAAGCTCGGCAACAACCGCCTCCGCTGCTTCTCCTGCGGACACTGCTGCCCCATCCCCGAAGGCCAGCCCGGAGTCTGCAAAGTCCGCTACAACCGCGGCGGCACCCTCTATGTCCCCTGGGGATACACCGCCGGAACCCAGTGCGATCCCGTGGAGAAGAAGCCGTTCTTCCACGCCCATCCCGGCGCCCTCGCCTACAGCTTCGGAATGCTGGGCTGCGATCTTCACTGCGCCTACTGTCAGAACTGGGTGACTTCGCAAGCCCTGCGCGATTCCGACGCCGTCTCGCCTCCACACCCGGCCACGCCAGAGCACCTTGTGCAAGATGCGCTCGCCCAACGCGCAAAGATTCTCGTCAGCACCTACAACGAGCCGCTCATCACCAGCGAATGGGCCGTAGCCGTTTTCAAACCAGCCAAAGCCGCCGGACTCATCACCGGCTTCGTCTCCAACGGCAACGCTACGCCGCAAGTCCTCGAATACCTGCGCCCTTGGCTCGATCTTTACAAAGTCGATCTCAAAAGCTTCGACGACCGTCACTATCACGAACTCGGCGGCCGCATCGCCCCGATCCTCGAAAGTATTCGCCGCATCCACGCTATGGGCTTGTGGCTCGAAATCGTCACCCTCCTCATCCCCGGCTTCAATGACTCGCCCGACGAACTCCGCCGCCTCACCGAATTCCTCGCCGGAATTTCTCCCGACATCCCCTGGCACGTCACTGCCTTCCACGGCGATTACAAAATGACCGCCCCGCGCAACACCACCGCCGACGATCTTCTGCAGGCCGTCGAAATCGCCCGCCAATCCGGCCTTCGCTACATCTACGCCGGCAATCTCCCCGGCGCAGTCGGCCCCTGGGAAGACACGCGCTGCCCCCATTGCGATGAAACTCTGATCGAACGCTACGGCTACCTGATCAAAAACTACCGCCTAACCCCCGATGGCAATTGCCCAAAATGCGCCACCTCAATCCCCGGCCGCTGGTCCGCGCGCTTCGAAGGCCAAATCACCTCCAGCCCTTTCTCTCCGCGCAACCGCTCGCAGTTGTTTACAATCCGGTAGGATTTAATGCTGGTGGTAGCCATCGCTCATATCCATAAGGTTGTCATTCCGAACGGCGCGCACTTTGCGCCGTGAGGAATCTTGGTTTTGCGGAGATGCCCATGTAGGGACAGCCGCCCCCGGCTGTCCAGCCGGGCACAGCCCGGCAGTTTGCAGAGGACCCACCCTCTGTTCAATCGCTGTTTCTTTATTCGAAATCCCCAAGTCATTGTCATGAAACCATGTCATGCTGAGCGCAGAGGGGAGGACCGAAGGTCCTCCCCTCGAAGTCGAAGCATCCCTACCCCATCAGCACATTCAATCTTGAGTCGCCCAGCGCCTCTTGATTCTTGCCTGGAGCAAATGCCCTTCCCTTGCCTGCTGTCGCGGCCATTGCGCTTTTGGGTGGCGCAGCGGTTCACCGCTGCGATAAGTTTCCTGTTCACCGGCCGGCTTCAGCCGCTGAGGTACATCTCCTACAATATTCCCCGGCCTCCTCCGTCTACAGTGATGGAGACGCAAGATGGCGACGACGTTGAGCGCGAATTCCATGGCAGCCCAGCCCGACCAGCCCATCTCCGATGTCATCCAGCGGGAACGCACCCGGCTGCGCAATTTCATTCGCTCTCGCGTCCCTGATCCCCTCGATGCCGAAGACATTCTCCAGGAAATTTTCTACGAACTCGTCCTAGCCGATCGGCTCATGCAGCCGCTCGAGCAAGTCGGCGCCTGGTTGTTCCGCGTCGCCCGCAACCGCATCACCGACCGTTTTCGCAAGAAAAAGCCTGACGCCTCGCTCGACGCTCCCAGCGCCGCGAGCGACGACGGCGAATTACTTTATCTGGAAGAAATTCTTCCTTCGACGGATGCCGGCCCCGACGCGCTTTATGCCAGAAGCCTCCTCCTGCAAGAGCTCGAAGAGGCCCTGGATGAGTTGCCTCGGGAACAGCGCGAGGTCTTTATCGCGCACGAGGTCGAAGGCCGGAGCTTCAAGGCCCTTGCCGCCGAAACCGGCGTGAGCCTCAATACGCTCCTCTCGCGTAAACATTATGCCGTGCTCCATCTGCGCCAGCGGCTTCAGTCCGTCTACGAAGAATTTGCAAAAAGATGAAAGACGAATGCTCCACAACCAGTTGTCCGGGAAGGAAACGAAATATGAACAAGATAAAGAAAGTGATCGGAATCGCAATCGGATTCTTAATCCTCGCGCCCATCATCTTCGTCGCCTTTGGCGAAGCGGTCTTGCACCTTTGGAACTGGCTCATGCCAGCTCTCTTCGGATTGCATCAGATCACGTTCTGGCAAGCCATCGGCCTCATGTTCCTGTCTTGGCTTCTCTTCGGCCGTGGCCTCCGCGGAGGCCACTGGCGCGGCCGCGGCATGAGGCGCCGCTGGCAACGCATGTCTCCCGAAGAGCGCGAACGCTTCCGTCAAGGCATGAAAGACCGCTGCGCCCCCTTTTCATCCCCCACCCCCGCCGACCCAAAACCCTAACCAATTGTCATGCAGAGCGAAGCAGGGAGGACCGAAGGTCCTCCCTGCGCAGTCGAAGCATCCCTACCGAACCACGGCTCATGTAGGGACAGTTCCCCGAGCCTGCCCTGAGCGCAGCCGAAGGGGCTGTCCAGTCGAGCGCAGCTCGACAGCCTTTGTCGAAGCTGTCCGCACTTTGATTGGGTGGCGCAGCGTTTCAGCGCTGCGATAACCAGCCTATTTGTACTGTCGGCTTTAGCCGCTGCGGTTCGCCGCTCAACTCGACGTAGATTCTCCTTAGCTCACCACCCGCAGCGCCTCCCAAAGATGACATCGTCCCCATCATTATCATTATCCTTTCTGCATACACGATCTTTTGTTTACAATCCAAGAGCCTTGATCCCTAAGCCAACTGCGTTCATGCGCAACCCAACCATCGCCCTCACGCTCGCCGCCTTTCTGCTTTTCCCCTCCTGCTCTCCCCGTGACTTCCTCACCCGCCGACTCGCCGCCGACCTCATCGCCGCCTCCGACACTTTCAGCGCCCCGCAACCCTTCCAGCTCGGCACCGGAATCGTTTCCAACCGCGACCACCTCTCCCCGGAATACATCGTTCTCCAACATCGCGGCTGGATCGCCGCCGCCACCGCTTCCTGCCCGCCCGCTCTAGCCCCGCCCCCTTGCTGGGACGTCACGCTCACCCCCTCCGGCGTCGATACTTTCCAAAATCTCATCTCTCCCGGCGACGCCGGAAAGCCAGCCTTCACCATCTCTGCCGCCCGCCGTGAACTCGTCGCCATCACCGGCATCGCCAAGCAAGGCAACACCGCCGATGTTGACTTCACCTGGCGATGGATTCCTCTCAACGAAGTCGGCGCAGCCCTCTATCCCTCAGATCTCCGCTACTACTCCACCGCAAGTTTCCGCTGTTACGACGACGGCTGGCGCCTCGTCGACCGCGTCTCCCATCCCGCCGAATCGCTTGACGACGAACTCAAAAACGCCCAACCCGCGCGCTGAACATCATCTCAATCTCAACTGTCATGCCAGCGCAGTCGAAGCATCCCTACAATCTTCGCCGCTGCGTCTAGTCACGCAACCTTTCCCCCTGTGTTCCTCTGTGCCCCTCTGTGTTAAAGATCTTGACTCTCTGCTACCCTTCGCCAACGACTTGCTTCCACCAAACACCCCAATGTATAAACCTTCCAGCAAACCCATATGAAACTCTCGAAGGTTTACCTATTCATCCTCGCCATCACGCTCCCCGCCTTCGCCCAGTCCAAACCCAAACTCACTCTCGACGAATTCTTCAACTGCGTAAGCTATCCCCACCTCTCCATCTCCCCCGACGGCAACTCCGTCGTCATCGCTGTCGAGCGCGCCGATTGGGATCAACAAATCTTTCGCACCGACCTCTGGCTCTACCGCGACAACTTCCCCGCCACGCCGCTCATCCAACTCACCCAGTCCGGACACGACAGCGATCCTCAATGGTCCCCCGATGGCCGCTGGATCGCCTTCCTCTCCGACCGCAAACCTCCTTCCGCAGCCGACTCCGATTCCGACGACGACAAATCCAAAAGCCGCGCCCACAGCGGCGACAAAAGTCGCGACAAAAACGACAAGGGCGACGTCGCCCAGGTCTACCTAATCTCCCCCTCCGGCGGCGAAGCCACTCCTCTCACTCAAGGCCAGGAAGAAGTCCACGCCTTTTCCTGGTCCGCCGACTCGCACACCATCTACTTCTCCACCCGCAATCCCTGGACCAAGGCCCAGAAAGACGACTACAAGAAAAAATGGAAAGATGTCGTCCAATACCGCACCGCCGAGCGCGGCGACACCATCTTCGCCCTCGACGTCCCCGCCGCCCTTGCCCACGCCGCCTCCGCCCCCGCCCAAATACAAACCGACGCCGACAAAGACTCCGACCTCACTCCCGGAGCTCAGGAGATCGCGTACCTGCCGCTGCGAATCGATGAAATTGCGACGTCTCCCGACGGACAGAAACTCGCACTCCTGACCAATGCAGTCAACCAGCGCCAGGAGAAAGTCGAAGACGTAGAACTCTACGTTTGCGGCTTAGGAGCAACAGGCACTCTCGGCGGCAGCCAACCAGATTGCTCAACTCCCCGCCGCATAACCCACAACCATGCCGTCGAGGTCAATCCCCGCTGGGCCAGCGACAGCCGCCACCTCTTCTTCTCCGTCGAAGTCGGCGACGTCTCCGGCCCCTACCGCGATCTCCAACCTCACCTATACTGGGTTGACACAGAGAAGCCCGACACAGAAAACCCCGACACAGAAAAGCCCGATTCCGAAACCTCCACCGTCGAACAATGGGACAAAAACTTCCTCGGCTCCGTCGATCATTACGCCGTCGCCGCCAACAACATCCTCGCCTCCGCCCGCATCGGAACCGAAGTCTCCGCCTACTCCATCTCTCAGCCGAATCAATCGCTCCACAAACTAAATTCCTGGCCCGGCACTTACGAAATCATCTCCACCGCAACCCGCTCCCCGCGCTTCGCCTTCGTCTACTCCGCCTTGCAAAAGCCCGCTGAAATCTACCTCGCCGATTCCCCCGACAAACTCGACCAAGCCCGTCCTATCACCGCCTTCAATAAATTCCTCGCCGAAAAAGATCTCCCGCAGGGCAAGCCCTACCGGTGGAAGGCCGACGACGGCACCACCGTCGAAGGCATGTTGATCTACCCTCCGGGCATAGACCCCCAAAATCCCTCCGCCAAAAATCTCCCTCTATTCACCTTCATCCACGGTGGCCCCGCCGACGCCGACGGCAACCACTTCGAAGCCGACTGGTATGAGTGGTCCGCCCTCGCCGCCACCAACGGATGGCTCGTCTTCGAGCCCAACTACCGCGGCTCCACCGGATACGGCGACAAATTCCTCTCCCAAATCGTTCCCCAAATCGTCTCCCGCCCCGGCAAAGACATCCTCGAAGGCGTCGACGCCCTCGTCAAAGACGGCATCGCCGACCCCGGCCACCTCGCCATCGGTGGCTACAGCTATGGCGGATACATGACCAACTGGCTCATCACCCAAACCACCCGCTTCAAAGCCGCCGTCACCGGAGCCGGCGCCGTCGAGCACCTCGCCAACTGGGGCAACGACGACACCACCTTCGACGACGCCTACTTCCTCGGCGGTCGCCCCTGGGAAGCTCCCCAGCGCTACCACGACGAAGCCGCCATCTTCCAAATCGACAAAGTGAAAACGCCCACCCACATCGTCGCCGGAGCCAACGACATCCGCGTCGCCGTCCTCGAAGATTATTTGCTCGAACACGCCCTCTATTCGTTAGGCATTCCCAACGCCCTGCTAATCCTCCCCGGCGAAGGCCATAGCCTCGGCAAAAATCCCTGGCACGGCAAAATCAAAGTGAGAGAAGAACTCAACTGGCTCCAAAAATACGGCGGCGTGCCACCAACGAACTGATTCCACCGCATCCCGTTCCGCCCTGTCATTCCGAGCGAAGCGAGGAACCTTGGTTTCGCCGGTGCCCACTCCAATCGCGTCCTTCGCGAAAGAGCCTGCCCTGAGCCTGTCGAAAGGTGGGAACTCCAGCAGCATGCGCCCTTGGATTTTGATCTTGCTCCGGATTTCGACTTCGCCCTGAGCAAACTCATGTAGGGACAGCCGCCCCCGGCTGTCCGGCGGCCCAGCCCCATCGGGCCGCTGCCGTCCTCGGACTCCGCCCCCACCCCCGCCCTGTCATCCTGAGGAGGGCGTTCTTTGCCCGACGAAGGATCCATGCAACTCGCCGACATCCACCGATCCGCCAGATGCGACGCCATAGCGGCCAAATCCGCAGAGAAAGACGCACCCCCGCCCCACCCCAGCCCCGCAGGGGCGGCATATAATAGCCCCGGACGTAAGTCCGGGGTGAGCCCAAAAAATAGGAACCGAGTCCCGCAGGGACGACACCGGACTGTCCATCCTCATGACGAACCTGAGTTTGACGATTCGTTACCGCCCCGTCCGCATCGGATGGTGTGTCAGGCACGGCAACTGGGACGACCTGCGTACCGCACTAAGACTCACACACATCTTCTGGGGCGGCAAGTTCAACCCCATCATCCCTGTTGGAACAGCAACCGCAAAGCATCTTGCCAGGCAATTCCGTGTGGACGTGCTGTTCCCGATCAACGGGAGCCCCGAGGTGGCCGAATTTACCAAAGCGTCCCAGGACCTTCCCTGGCCGTTATTGGAAAATGAACTTGTCCTCGGATACCACACTCCAAACTTCCTTGACCTCTCCCACCCCCTAAGCAAAATCGCCAAGGAGCTAAGGCTGCACGACAGGGCAGACAGGTTCGAGGACGCACCACCGCAGGCGTTCGAATCAAGCGACTACGTCATTATTCGTTGGGATGACGATGACCCGCTTGCCGACATCCTGCTCGCCACATTCGGAGGACTCCTCCCTCTGGATCAGACGAGGCGAGACTACGAAGGATTTTTCCTTACAGAGATCGGGGCATTCACCTACAAGGCGCGAAAAGGCGAGGTGCTGCCGGCGGAGTTGATCTCCCGTTGGTCAATCGCCGATGTCAGCGCCCTTGATCTGACCTGGGACCGTGTGCCAGCGCAGTCGACGATGGGATTTTACGCAGGGAGCGCAAGCGTGTTTGAGGACGTGGTGAATTACTGGAACCTACGGGCCTCTGACCTAAACGTTATCTTCCTCGATCCCTCCCACGCAGAACGCATGAAACAAATTCGGAGCGCGCATGTTGGCGACATTCTGAAACGGTACGAAGCGGACCGCCACCAGGCGCTCGGGTACGCCAGCGTCGGCTGGGATGAAGACAGAGTCCCCATTTGGAGCCGTTCACAGGACGTGGTTGCGGCACTGGAGTTTTCGAAGGATGACGTGCCACACTATCGAGAAATCGAAGGGGTCGCAATCGGTGCGGACATAAAACCTCCTCTTCACTTCTTACAACGAAAATCAGTGTTGGGGTCTGTAGCAGACCGATACGGACGACCCACGCTTTCGTTCCAACTCCCCGAGAAGCCCTTTGAGGTGTACGAATTCTCCGACGAACACTTTATCGTTTCGCTTAGGGCACCGTGGGAAGACCCGGACGAGTGGAGCACGTTCTGGACCCCCTACATTCCAAGCCTTAACCGCTGGTACGGCCGGCAGATTCTCTCTAGTGGACGAGCCGCAAGGGCCGAAATTGACGGAATTGGAATAGTCAGCCGCGTCACGAACGAAAACCTAACGGTAGCATCGCTCAAGAAGATAGAGCTAGCAACCAGGCTTTTCGAATCAGCAGGGATCGAGGCGACCCCAAGCGACCCCGGTCGAATTGCCGCTAGGGTAATCTCCCAACTTGATGGCTTATCTGGCTGTCGAGTACTTAAGATAGCCGGCGTCCGCAATCTCATCAGAAAATATGGCCCGCTTCAAGAATTCAACCGCACACAGGCAATATGCCTCATCGGAAACGCAGACCCACAGACTCACAGGCCAAGATTCGCAGAATACGAGAATCTATTCATCGAACAGCGAGATTTCTCAAAGAAACTCAAGCCGGAAGATGCGTTCCTTTACCTTCTGAGCCGTGGCGTTTTTAGAGTCGGAATAACCTTGAAATGTACTAATTGTGAGCTTCCTTTCTGGATTAGCCTCGACGACGCCTCAACCGAGGTCACGTGTGAAATGTGCGGCGGAAGATTCAACGTACTCCGCCAATTGAAAGGCCGCGGCGACTGGCGATATCGGCGCTCAGGAATTTTCGGCAGTGACAACCACCAGGAAGGAAGCATCCCCGTCGCCCTGACGCTGCACCAACTACAAGCACACTTCCACTCAATAGGCGGCAGGTCCCTATTCCTTCCGAACATGAAACTCGAATCTGCCACAGCTAAAATTCCGTCCTGCGAAACCGATATCTTTATTGCCATTCAGGAGGGCGAGGATACTCTGCTGGCCATAGGCGAGTGTAAAGATGCAGGAGGATCAATAACCAAGGACGATGCAACGAAGATGGCGGCAGTCGCCGATGCGCTATCGAACAGTGGATTGGATTGTTACGTTATCTTCTCGAAAACAGGTGCATTTACTGCCGACGACGTGGAGAACTGCCAACTTGCTAATCAACCTGGCCGGACACGGGTCATCATGCTTTCAGATCGAGAGCTGGAGCCAGACGGCATCTATGCCAAGGCCTCCGAGGATTTTGAAATAGGGAGACATGGGAGCAGGATGCACGACATGGCAATCGCAACGCACAATATATTTTTCTCCCCTAGGCCGAAGAAGGCGACTACGCCAACGGACACTCCCCGCTGAAAATTCCATCTAGTACGCGTCGTCCCAATCCCGCACCCCTCCACAAAACTTTAACCGCTCTTGTGACATCCAACCTTGTTATCCACAAGCTATCCATGAAACCGTACCTATAGCTGTGTCGAGAACTCTCGCCGCAGCCCTAAGTCCTTTGTTTCACGGATTTTGATACTTAACTTCTTTGTCCGCCGTAATTTGCGGGGCATTTCCTGCTAACCCCATGATTCCAAAACAGGGGCAAGTAGGGGGCTCTGCAAGGCGGCGCATCGAACCAAGGGGAAGAAAGAAATGAGTCTGGAAGATGTTCCACGCTGCCAGCATGTCAAGGTGAACGGCACGCAGTGCGGCTCTCCCGCGTTGCGCCGCCGCCGGCACTGCTATTTTCACGACCACATGCTGGATGGAAAAAATAGATTTGCCAACCGCCAGGAGGCCAAGCCTCGCGCCATCTATTCCATGTGCCTGCTCGAAGACGCCAATGCCGTGCAGTTGGCCGTGATGCAGGTACTGCAACTGCTCGGCTCCGGCCAAATGGACACCAAAACCGCCGGCCTGATGCTCTACGGCCTGCAAATCGCCAGCGCCAACCTGCGCCACACCACCTTCGAGGCCGAGAAGCCGACCGACGTAGTGATCGACCGCAACACCCTGGATCAGACCTGCCTCAACGGCCCGCAATGGTTCGCGCAGGATTTCACAGAAAACAAAAAAGAGAAGAAAGAAGAAAACAAAGAGGAGAAGAAAGAAGAACCTGGGCAGAATGACACGATAGCGGCGAGCGCCGAGAATGCGACCAGCGAAGCAGACCAGGAAGCCGTGCCAGCCAAGGCCGATCAATCCTCGTGCCAGACCAACGCCGCCTCCGTGAAGCCGCACACGAATCAGCGAAAGCGTCCGGATCGAGTCGCGATCGAGCGTCCTCCAGACATCGTGCAGGACCTCTACTTCAAGTTAAATCCGGATAAGGCAGCCGAGTACGACGCCAGACTGGCCGCCGGAGAAGCGATGGACTGAACCGGAAGCCGGAAAGCGGAAGCCGGGAGCCGAAAAGCGGAAGCCGAATTCAGCGCGCCGCTATCTTCACGCCGTGCGAACTGGCCGCGTACCGCGCAATGCCCTTGTAGAGCGCTTCGGCGATCTGCTCGCGGTATCCGTCGCTGCGCAGCTTCTGCTCGTCGGTGGGACTGCTGACGAAGGAAACCTCGGCCAGGATGCCCGGCATCGCCGTCTCGGTGAGCACGACGTAGGAGGCTTCCTTCACGCCGCGATCGCGCAGCCCAGGATTGTCCGCGGACAAAGTTCCGTAAAGCGAGCGCTGCACGCTGGCCGCCAGCCGCCGCGATTGCTCGATCTTCTCGTGCAAGTCCGCTGGCGACAAAGCCGCGCTCGTCGCGCTCTTGCTGGCGCCAGTGCGGGTTTCGATGTCCTTCGCGCTCGGAGCGGAAAAGAAGTTGGTGTAATAAGTTTCCACGCCCCGCGCCGAAGGCAGGTCGCTGTAGTTGGCGTGTACGGAAACAAATAAGTCGGCCTGCGCCTGGTTCGCCACGCCAGCCCGTTCGTCGAGCGGAATGTAATTGTCGTCGTTGCGCGTAAGAATAACGTCCGCACCCAACCGGCTTTCGAGCAGTTTGCCCAGGCGTTGCGCAATCTCGAGCACCAGATCTTTTTCCAGCAACCCCCGCCGCCCGACGGTGCCAAGGTCCCACCCGCCGTGGCCGGCATCCACAACGATGCGCATCTTCGGCACGCGCGCCCGCAGTTGCAAATCTTCTTTCGTGGGAGGAGACACAACGATCGCCAGCTTCTCGCGCTCCGCCTCATTGGCTTCCGGAAAAAGACTCTGCGATTTCGTTCCCGCGCCAAGCTTCCGCACCTGTACAACCAGCCGGTACGGATTCGGTTCGAGGCTGACGGAATAATTCGAATTGCCTTCGGTTTCGAGCACCACGCGCGTCAAACCGGAAACCGGCTGCGCCACCCGCACCCGCGCCAGCAGCGAATCCCCAATCTCGATTACCTTTCCATCCACTTCAGGAGCCAGCGAAGTATCGTGCAAGTCAAAGTAGATGCGATCCGGATTGGCGAGACGATGCGCCTCGTATTGCACCTGATCTCCCAGATCGAGGACGACGGTGCTCGAATCCGCCGACGACCAATGCCGAACGCCGGTAATGCGCGTCAGCTTCGAAGCTTCTTGTGGAGTTACATTTTCACTCGCGGATTCAGATTGCGTACGGTCATTCGTGTCGGGAGAATTGGCGCTGGAAGCGGCTTGCCCGCTTACGACAGGAACGGAAGAAGTTGTCGCGGAAGTCGGCATCCTGTCAGAGGAAGGCGCAGAACTTTGCGTGGGCTGGGCGATGGATTTCGCAATCATCTTCGGTTCCGGCCGAATCAATACGCCGCTGAGCTGCGCTGTTTTCAGTTTCCACCAAACGCCGCCGGCAACCAAGACAGAAAGCACCAGCAAGATCAGTACGAGAATCATTCCCGGATGACGTTCGGCAGCCGGAGTGGAAAGTATTTCGCTTGCTTCTTCAACGGTGCGAGCAGGCGTGTCGCTAAGAACCGTTGCCGCTAAAATCGGCGTCGGTTCGGCGACGGCAACCGCCTCAACTTGGGGAGCTTCCAGTTTAGGGTCTTCCTCTTTGACGACGTCCTGAAATTGTGGAACAGGTGTAGCCGCGACGATTTGCTCAACAGGAATTTCAACGGGCGCAGGAGTTTGGCTTGCAGCCGCGGGCGCGATCAACTTTTCTTCCGCCACTTGCGCGGATTCGGCGAAGCGGTCTTCATCTTCCGGTTTGAGCGCGCCAAGGATCAACTCCGCCAGCAGTTCCAGGCTGTTCACGTCGCTGTCGTTGAATCCGAAAGGTTCGGCGGAGAAAGCTTCCAGTAATCCGATCACGCGCTTTCGTCCGCAAAGCGGCACCGCAACCATGGAACGCGCGCCCAATTGCCGGCAGGCGTAAAGGTTTACGCGCTCATCGGTTTCGGTATCATCGCAGCGGATAATCTGTGCGCTGCGAAAGCACGCGCCGGAGAAGGCGGAGTCGCGCTGGATGCGCTGTCCAACGTCGGGCTTGATCGTGCCCGCGGAGGCGCGGAGAACAATCTCGTTGTTCTCGGCCAAAGCGATTCCAAGGCCGTCGGCCCCGGTGATAGCAATCGCGCGTTCCGCGACCAACTGCAGAACTTCGTCGAGAACAAATTGCTCGGCGCTCTCGAACTCGGAGGCCGGAATGATTTCGAACCCATTACGGCGCGAGGCCAGTGCGCGCCGCTGCCGCACCTGCTGATGCAGCGCGGAAAATGCCAGCAGCGCTTGCAGGGCGTCACCGCCCGTCGGGCGCAACTCTCGGCGTTCGTAAGAGACGGCTGGTTTTTGACGAGAGGAAGTTTGATGAAAACTGCCTGGTTGCGCAACGCCACTCCGATCCAGCGGCCACGACGGGATTGGCGCCGACACTTCGATCTCCGGTTTGGTGGGAGTGGTTGCCATTACTCTCTATCTTGTGACCGGCCAATCTCCGTGATCATGAGTTTGGCCATACCGCAAAGCTGTTGTCTATTGACTACTTGGCGTAGCCGTTACGCTCGAGCCCAAGTGTGCTTGCAGTTCACCCAAGCTTTGTCCGTGCTTTAACAGTAAGCTAGCGGGATTTTCCATGACTTGCAATGACGCGTACATGCCCTTTCGGCCATGGACTTTCGTAAGATTTGCCAGCGCAGCGTTTGCAAGTTCCGGATAGTTTTCTTCCCCACATGGGGAATCTTTCGAAAACGAGCGTACAATCCTTGTCGCTTTAGAAAGACGTTTGCGCGCCAACGCTGCGACAAAACGGGAGGATCTATCATGTCCGCGCCCCGCTCTCATGGGCTTCCCAGCCCCGCGGTCTGCTCGGGAATCGTCATTGCCATGTTGGCGATGATCGTGATTCCGGCGGCCATCACCCTGCACACGGTGCAATCTCCGGTTACGCTCGTACCTGGCAGCCAGAATCCGACTCCGCACGGATATACGTGGAGCCTGCTGTTGTTCATCGTGCCGAGCGCGGTGATTGCAGGATGGTTCCTGCCGAGCGAAGGATTACATATTCCGCAACGAGCTTTCCGGTGGACGCTCGTCATTCTGGTTCCGTTGGGGTGGGCGCTCGATTTCTTTTTTGCGCAATGGTTTTTCTGCTTTCCGAACTCGCGCGCAACCTTGGGCATTTCCGCCATCGCGCTGGGCAAGCCTGTTCCTATCGAGGAATATGTTTTCTATTTGACTGGCTTTCTCACCGTACTTCTTCTGTACGTGTGGCTGGGCGAGTTCTGGCTGGCGGCTTATAACGTGCGCGACTATCCGGAGGAAGCGAGGAAGACACTTCGACTACTGCGGTTTCATCCCATGTCTCTGATTGCCGCGGTGGTATTGATTGGAGCTGCGTGGATCTACAAAAAATATTTCGCCATGCCTGCGGACCAGGCCGGGTTCCTGGGATATTTCACGGTGCTTGTGATTGGGGGACTGCTTCCGTCGATCACGTTTTTCCCGGTGGCGCGGCGCTTTATCAACTGGCGCGCGCTGAGCCTCACGCTTTTCCTGATGCTTCTGGTTAGTTTGCTCTGGGAAGCTACGCTGGCTTTGCCTTATGGCTGGTGGAACTTTCAGCATCGGCAGATGATCGGACTCTTTATTGGCGCGTGGGATGGGTTGCCGATTGAAGAGGTGGGTGTGTGGATGGCGGTGACCTACGCTACGGTGATCGTGTTTGAAGTGGTGAAGGTGGGGATTGCGTCGGAGAGATCGTGGAGGGAGCTGATGTTGGGGCGCAAGTCGCGGTGATGGAGAGATAGTCGAGCTTCGCTCGACTGGACAGCCCCTTCGACTTCGCTCAGGGCAGGCTAGGGGCGGCTGTCCCTACACGAACCTTCTGAGTTAATGACGGGGTGCAGGGTGAGAAACTAGAATCTGATAAACAGGGCCCATCCGACCGACTTTTGGCGGAGAGTATGCAGGTTGTATCTTTTCCCGCGCGGCACGCACGTATCCACTATCGGCATGAACTGCGCACGCTGACCTACGTGACGCTGGATGCGGCCAATGGCGGAATCATCCGCAATCTCAATAGTGAGGGCGTGGCGGTGCAAGCGGTAGCTCCGCTGCGGCAGGGGCAGCGGGTTCGCGTGCGCTTTGAGTTGAGATTTCCGCGGTTGCGGGTGGAGACTTACGGGCAGGTCAGCTGGGCCAGTGCTTCAGGGCAATGCGGGATTCGGTTTGCGGACTTGCCCGGGCAGACGGCGCGGCAGATTGACGAGTGGATTTTTTCGAATCTGCTGGACACGGCGGCGCGAGAGCAGGCTCATCCGCGGTCGATGTTCGGAGCTTCCGTGGTCCCGATTGACCGGGAGGCGGATGGTTCGGAAGAAAACGACGGGCTGACTGTCTCGGCTGAAGCGCGTCCGGCGATTCGGATCGAGCCCGACCCGAGCGTGCCGGGCGAGTCGCGGATCACGGCAGTGCGCGGGGAACAGCTTGCAGAAGCCGACTCGTACTCCGCCGGGGAATTGAACTGGCTTTCGCGTCCGATCTCGGGCCGGGCGCTGGCGAGGCTGGTGGATGGGCTGGTGGTGCTGGCGGCGTTGCTGCTGTTCGCTTTGATTTTTCTGTCGATTACGCACGAGCTTCCGGAGTGGCCTCTGACCGTGGCAGCGACTTTGGCGGCTGCGGTTTTCGTGGGCGGAGCGTATTGGGGGTTGTTTGCGGTGTTTGGCGGGGGGAGCCTGGGAAATCGGCTGGCGCAGGCCTCGTCGAGTTTGGAAGAAGGTCGTCGTACGGAAGCAGGACGCTTGCGTTGAGCGCGTAGGCTGCTGTTGATTCTTGGGGAAGACTTATCGGAGTGCTGAGAGCGTCTGCGTGAGAACTCGTGCCGTCCCTGCGGGACTCGCTCTCACTTTCTACTCTTTCCCGGCACTGCCGTGCCGGGCTTTCACGTGCCGCCCGTTCGGGGCTGGGATTTCGGAGCTTCTATCCTAACCGTTCCGTCGAAAAGTTGGTTCTGACGTACACTCTGAAAGCGCTGCGCCACCCAAAATCCTGTCGAAGCTGAGAGCTGCTCCGCTTAGTTTGCGAAGTACTGCTGGGCCAGCCAGAGGCGCAGGGTTTGTTGCGTCTGGGCTGCGATCTTTACGAAGCGGATGCCGAGATTTCCGCGATCGTCGGACCACGCTACTTCTACGTCAGCCTTCACTCCGGAGTTGGTTCCGGGAAGCGCGAACGAAGCACGCAACAGGTCGGTGGCGTTGAATCCATCGTCGACTCGAACCTGTAGTCCACCTTGACTCAGATTGATGAGTTCGGCTTCGACTCGTTTTTGATTGCGCCCGGTCAGAGTTACGGGAACGTCCAGGCCGGCGCGGTGATAGCGCAGGCGTCCGTCAAGAATCATGTTGCGCGCTGCGGAAAGGGTGCGGACGGCTTGTTCGACGGAAATTGGTTTGTCGAAGGCGAACATGGCGCCAGTGGTTTGCATATCCCGACGGCCTCGGGGTCCGCCCATGATAACGAGGGGCACGGTGCTGGCGAGAGGAACTTCGCGCTGCAACTCGCGAAAAAATTGTCCGGTGCCGTTCAGGTCGCAGTCGACGATGAGGGCGTCAATTTTAGAGTGGGTGAGCCGGGACAGGGCTCGTTGCGGTTCGCTCTCGACGGCGACATCCATGTGCAAACCACCGAGAATACATTCCAGAACACTGACTTCCTGCCAATCGCGCGAGACGACCATCGAGGTAAGTGTCATGAGTTCACTTTACCGACAGTGGTAATGGGGACGTAGATCACCAACGTAATGAGCGGCGTCCGGATGCCGCTCTTATACGCCGGCAGCGTTACGGTACCAATCGACGGTGCGGCGCAGGCCTTCTTCGAAATCTACTTTGGGTTTGTAGCCGAGGCGTTGTTCCGCCTGGGAGATATCGGCGAGGGAGTGTTTGATATCGCCGCCGCGTTCGGCGGCGTAAACAGGAGTGCCGGAGTACGACGCGAGCTCCTGAAGTAATTTGAAGGTCTCATTGAGAGTGACGCGGCGGCCGGTTGCGACATTGAAAACTTTTCCGGCGGCTTGCGCGGCGGGTGCCTTGCAGGCGAGCAGGTTGGCCTCGACCGCGTTGTCGATGTAGGTGAAATCGCGGCTCTGTTCGCCATCGCCGAAGATGGTGGGCTGCTGACTATTCAACATTTGGGTGATGAACTTGGCCAGCACACCGGAGTAAGGGGAAGAGGGATCCTGGCGCGGGCCGAAAATGTTGAAGTAACGCAGCGCGACCGTCTCTAATCCGTAGCAGCGGTAGAACGAGGTCATGTAATGTTCGCTGGCCAGCTTGGCAACGGCATAGGGGGAGATTGGGTCAGGCGTCATGCGCTCGTGTTTCGGGAGAGTGGGGGTGTCGCCGTAGGCGGAAGATGACGCGGCATAAACCACACGCTTTACTTTGGCATCGCGCGCGGCGACGAGGACGTTGACGGTGCCATCGACATTGGCGCGGTTGCTTCCAATGGGATCTAGAACGGATTTTGGAACGGAGGGGATGGCGGCCTGATGTAGAACGTAGTCGACGCCGGTACAGGCGAGTCTCATGGCATCGTGGTCGAGAATATCGGCCTCGCGAAAATCGATCTGGGACAAGATTGGGGAGAGATTTTCGTGCCTGCCGGTGGAAAAATTATCCACGCCGCGAACTTGTTCGCCGCGCCGCAACAGTTCGCGGGCCAAAGACGATCCGATAAAACCAGCAATGCCAGTGATGAGATAAACCGCCATAGACTTTCATCATAACCAATCCGCTTGATTGGTGGCGCAGGCTAGAGTCGGCGGGGAAAAACGAGGCGACCGAAGGCGCGATGCAGTCCGGCTATTTTCCGGAACTCTGGCTTTTGTGAAGGATGCGGAAGAATTCTTCGCGGCTCAAGATGTGACGTTCATCGAAGAAATTGATGACGGCCTGCAGCGCGGCGGCTGGGTTCGTAATGGCAGACAGCGGGGCCGGCCCAGGCATCAAAGCCGCGTTGACTTCAGGGCGGGCGCCCAGGATCACCGAAGGCCGCGAGAGCGACCGCAGCAACTCACGCAAGCGCTCGCGGTCGGGGTCCGACATGGCAGTGAAGCCAATTCCCATGCCGAGGTTGGGATAGACGACGCGGACCTCGCCATGGCTTTCGACGCGAAAGCCGTTCACGTCCATGGTGAGACCGACCTTAGCGCCTACGCGGAAGCTCGACATCGCCTCGACGTAGCACCCATGCAGACTGATGTCGGTGAAGGTGGCCCAGGTCGAGACACTGCTGGAGAGGTCGCGAACGCGAGCGCTTCCCTGGCAGCGGTATCGGGGACTTTTGCGCCGGTTGTCAGGAACGGAATGTTCAGTTCCGGTTGCGGCAGGGTTATCGGGTGGGAGCCGTGGCGAAGGAACGGTCGCGGGCGCGCGCGCCGTGGCAGCAGCTGAGGGTGCGGATTGCTTTAAGGCGGCCAGATAAGCCGCGCCAGCGCTGTTCTCATCGGACATAGCTGTGGACTCGCCCTCGGCTACGAGGCACATCTCAGCGTTCCGGCCATCGCTATGCTGCGCTGCGAGTCTCTGTCTGAGTCTATCGGTGCAATCGGGCTAAACTTAACCGGGGAATGCTGGGCGCCGTGAAAAGCAGGAGTGTTTTTCGCAATGGGAATGGTTCAAGACTAGGACTCGGTGGCAGGAAATTCCGCGGCAGACTGGCGAATCCTCTTCCAAACTTCGTCGCGGCCAGCCTGGGTTTTTGCCGAGAAGGGAATTACTGTCGCCGTTGGATAGGCCTCGGTTAAGCCCTTCAGGGCGTTACGCAATTGATTGTTGGAGAGGCGGTCGCTTTTGGTGGCAATCAGAAGAAAATCGCGGCCGGAGGCATTAAGGAAGTCTAACAGTTGACGGTCGCTCTCCTGCGGGGGGACGTTTGCATCCACCAAGGCGAGACATAACGCCAGAGTGGGACGCTCGTTAAGGTAGGGCTCGATGAACTTGGGCCACTCCGCCGAAATTTCCCGGGAGAGTTTGGCATAGCCGTAGCCGGGGAGGTCGGCGAAGATGACCTCGGGGCGAGGTTTTCCGGGCCAGCGGATTTCGAAGAAGTTAATGCTGCGGGTGCGTCCGGGAGTAGAGCTGGTGCGGGCGAGTTTGGCATCGACCAGGGTATTGATCACGCTGGATTTGCCCACGTTTGAGCGGCCGAGGAAGGCGACTTCAGGCAGGGTGGGAGCAGGGAAGTGGGCGGCATCGGTGGCCGCAGCCATGAATCGGGCCATGACTCTCATGGGCGGTTCCCAGTTCCTAGCTCTCGATTTTCAGTTGGCATGTTCCAGTGTGCAATGAGGCGGCGAAATCTTGCAAGTGCCGTGGTGTTCTGAAGGCCGCAAAGCAAAACGCCCGCTCGGGCGGGCGTCGCATTGAGTTTCAGAAGCTCTACTGGTGTGCCGCGGGACTATCTCCGGTGCTGGAGGTGAGCGGGGCGATGGGGCGCGTCGTGGCCTCTTCTTCGCTGAGAGACTGCAAGGGGGATTCCAGGGCGATTTGCAGCACCTGATCCATGGTATCGACGAAATGCAGCTTCATGGCATTGCGTAAGTTTTCCGGAACCTCGGCGATATCTTTTTCATTGTCGCGGGGCAGGATGACTTCGAATAGTCCGGCGCGATGGGCGGCCAGGAGTTTTTCTTTCAGCCCACCGATGGGTAGCACTTTGCCGCGCAGGGTGATTTCGCCGGTCATGGCAAGATCGCGGCGCACTGGAATTTTGCTGAGAGCGCTGGCGATGGCTGTGGCGATGGTGATTCCAGCGGACGGACCGTCTTTTGGAATTGCGCCTTCGGGCACGTGCACGTGGAGGTCGAGAGTGCGATAGAAATCGCGGGTGAGGCCGAGACGATGCGCCCGCGAGCGAACGTACGACAGGGCGGCCTGCGCGGACTCCTGCATCACGTCGCCGAGTTTGCCGGTGAGCGTTAGCTTGCCTTTGCCATCGACCACGGTGGCTTCGGTGCTGAGGATGGAGCCGCCAACTTCGGTCCAGGCCAGGCCGGTGACCAGGCCGACTTCGCTTTTTTCGTGCGCCAGGGTGTCGCGGAACTTGATGACTCCGAGGAAGTCGGTGACATTCTCGCCAGTTACGGCGGCGGTATAGTTTTCGCCTTCTTTGACCACCTTGCGCGCGACTTTGCGGCAGACGTTGCCGATTTCGCGCTCCAGGTTGCGCACTCCGGCTTCGCGGGTGTAGGCGCGGATGAGCGTAGTAATGGCGTCATCTGTGAACTTGACGTTCTTCTCCGACAAGCCAGCCTGCAGCATTTGCTTCTTGACCAGAAACTGCTTGGCGATCTCGAGCTTTTCCTGCTCGGTGTAGCCATGCAGCCGCAACACTTCCATGCGATCCTGCAGCGCGGGAGGGATGGTGTGCATGACGTTGGCGGTGGCTACGAAGAAAACCTGCGAGAGGTCGTATTCCACGTCGAGGTAGTGGTCGACGAACATGTAGTTCTGCTCGGGATCGAGCACTTCCAGCAGAGCGGCGGAAGGGTCGCCGCGGAAGTCCATGGACATTTTGTCGACTTCGTCGAGCATGAAGACCGGGTTCTTGGTGCCGGCCTTCTTCATCATTTGGATGATCTGGCCGGGCAATGCGCCGATGTAGGTGCGGCGGTGGCCGCGGATTTCGGCTTCATCGCGCACTCCGCCGAGCGACATGCGGACAAATTTGCGGCCAGTGGCCTTGGCGATCGACATGCCGAGAGAGGTCTTGCCGACGCCGGGAGGGCCAACGAAGCAGAGGATCGACCCTTTGGGATTTTTTACGAGCTGGCGAACCGCAAGGAATTCCAGGATGCGCTCTTTGATTTTCTCGAGGCCGTAATGATCTTCGTTGAGAACTTTTTCGGCGCGCGAGATGTTGCGGATTTCCTTGGAGCGCTTCTTCCAGGGAACCGCCAGCAGCCAATCGAGATAGTTGCGCGAAACCGTGGACTCGGCCGACATGGGCGGCATGGCTTCGAGTTTCTTCAGTTCCTGTAGCGCTTTATCTTTTACTTCCTTGGGCATGCCGGCGGCTTCGACTTTTTTCTTCAGTTCGTCGAATTCGCTTTTTTCGCCACGGCCCAGTTCCTTCTGAATGGCTTTGATCTTTTCGTTGAGGTAATACTCTTTCTGCGCTTTTTCCATCTGGCGCTTGACGCGCGACTGGATGGTGCGATCGACATTGAGTTTTTCGATTTCGACATCGAGCACATCGGCGATGCGGTTGATGCGTTCGGAAGGATCGAAGATTTCGAGCAATTCCTGTTTTTCTTCGATGGAAAGCTGGAGGTTGGCGGCGATGATGTCGGTGAGCTTGGCGGGATCTTCCATGCGCACGGCCGAAATCATGGTCTCGTAGTTCAGCGCCTGGCAGAGCTTCACGTATTGCTCGAAGAGCGTGGTCACGCGCTGCATGCCGGCTTCGATCTGGGCGTTCATCTCAACCGGGTAGCGAGCGACGCGCACGGAGGCCTGCATGTAGCCGTCGGAGTCGGTGGCTTGCAGCAGGCGGCCGCGCTCGATGCCTTCGACCAGAACCTTGATGTTGCCGTCGGGGAGCTTGAGGCTCTGCACGATGTTGACGATGGTGCCGACCTGATAGATCTCGTTCGACTTGGGTTCGTCGATGGAGGCATCGTGCTGGGTGGCCAGGAAGATTTTCTTATCCGCGGCGAGAGCCTCTTCGAGGGCGCGCACGCTGGACTCGCGGCCCACCACGAACGGCGTCATCATATAGGGAAAGATGACCACGTCCCGAATGGGCATCATGGGCAGCTTTTTAGTTTCGAATTTTTCTTTGGATGTGGTCACTCAATCTCCCCGGGTTAACGCTGAATGACAGTGCCTACAGTGCCTAATGACAATCGCGGCGCACTTGTATCTCTTCGAACCGGCAGGCCTCAGCGGCTGAAGCCGCTCAGGTTTTGCGGCTGTTGCGGCACGACTAAAGTCGTGCCCTTCCCAACCACGAATCACGGCCCTTGCCGATTCCGACTTGCGGTCTTCCCAACCCCGACTCGCGGCCAAGTTTTCAGCAGCCTGCTGCCACCTACCATCAGTCCACAGTTTACTACTCTTTTAGGGCCCGTTGGCTATCCGGCCTTTTCCAGCGTCGAAAGGGAGGCGTTGCGTTTCTCGACCATCTCCCTGGTGACTTCGAACTCTTTGAGCTTCTTCTGGCTCGGCAAGGTAAACATGAGATCGAGCATGAGCTCTTCGAGAATCATGCGCAGGCCGCGAGCTCCGACTTTGCGGGCCATGGCCTGGCGGGCGATGGCGCGGAGAGCCTCGTCGCTGAACTTCAAGCGGACATTCTCGAACTCGAACAAGCGCTGGTACTGCTTGACAATGGCGTTCTTGGGGCGGGTCAGGATCTCGATCAGAGCGAATTCGTCCAGGTCTTCCAGCATGCCCATGACGGGCAAGCGGCCCACGAACTCAGGGATCAGGCCAAACTTGATCAAGTCTTCGGGCTGCATCTCGCTGAGCAATTCAAAGTTGCGCTTGCTGCGGGCGACCGCCGCCTCTTCTTTTTCCGTGTCATCGCCGGCGCGGAAGCCCAGGGATTTTTTCCCGACCCGGCGGCCAATAATTTTTTCCAGGCCGACAAAAGCTCCGCCGCAGATAAAGAGGATGTTGGTGGTGTCGACGGGCGTGAATTCCTGGTGAGGATGCTTGCGTCCGCCCTGGGGCGGAACGTTAGCGACGGTTCCTTCCAGGATTTTCAATAAAGCCTGTTGGACGCCTTCGCCGGATACATCGCGGGTGATGGAAGGATTCTCGTCCTTGCGGCCGATCTTATCGATTTCATCAATGTAGATAATTCCGGTCTGGGCGCGGCTTACATCGCCTTCGGCGGCCTGAAGAAGTTTGAGGATGATATTTTCGACATCTTCGCCGACGTAGCCGGCCTCGGTGAGGGTGGTGGCGTCGACGATGGCGAAGGGCACGTCGAGCATGCGGGCCAGAGTTTGCGCCAGGAGCGTCTTGCCGGTTCCGGTGGGGCCGATGAGCAGGATGTTCGACTTGCTCAGTTCGATCCCGTCGCCCGCCGTCTTCTGGCGGTTCATGAAGATGCGCTTGTAGTGGTTGTAGACCGCGACGGCCAGCTTCTTCTTGGTCTGCTCCTGCCCGATGACGTATTCATCGAGGAAGGTTTTGACCTCCTGCGGTTTGGGCAGTTGATTGGGGGTAGCCGCCTGGGGAGTAGCGGTGCGGTCATCTTCCAGAATGGAATTGCACACGGCTACGCACTCGTCGCAAATATAGGCGCGGGGATAGTCGCTGGGGGACGAGATGAGTTTGGCTACGGCATCCTGCGACTTGTGGCAGAACGAGCAACGCAGAATCTCGTCGGAGCCTGACTTATTTTTCACTCGGCTCTACTCCTTAGTAGTTTTCAGGGTATGACGATGGGCCCCGCTTCGTGCGCCCCACCGCCGCTTCGCACTGAATCCCGCGGTAACGGAATCCAGAGCGAAGGCAGATCATACCGCTTTTGTCGTCTTATAGATGATATCGTCTATGATTCCGTATTCCTTTGCCTGCTGCGCATTCATGATGAAGTCGCGCTCCACGTCTTTTTCCACCTTATCCAGCTTCTGGCCGGTGTGCTTGGAGAGCAACTGGTTTGTAATCTCGCGCATACGCAGGATTTCGCGGGCGTGAATGTCAATATCCGTAGCCTGACCGGACAAGCCTCCCATGGAAGGCTGGTGGATCAAGATGCGCGAATTGGGTAGAGCCAGTCTTTTCTTGGGCTCGCCCGCGGCCAATAGCATCGCCGCCATTGAGGCAGCCTGTCCGACGCATAGCGTCATGACATCATTCTTCACGTACTGCATGGTGTCATAGATGGCCATGCCGGCCGTGATGGAACCGCCAGGGGAGTTCACGTAGAGCTGAATATCCTTTTCGGGATCTTCCTGAGCCAGAAACAACATTTGGGCAATCACCAGATTGGCGATGTTGTCGTCGATCGGCGTGCCGATGAAAATAATGTTGTCACGGAGCAGGCGGGAATAAATATCGTAGGCGCGTTCGCCCCGCCCAGTCTGCTCTATGACCATCGGTACCAGCATCATTTGCGGATCATTTGGTTTCATTGTCTACCGGACCTGTCACCGGACTTGCCACACTCCGCCCCGGAGTAACGTTTGACGTGCTCGGGGAAGGTTGAAAGTGGTCCGCGTCGTACTCAATCTACGCGGACTGGTGATAAAGAAAATCGAGGGTCTTCTCGCTGCGGATTCTCATTCGGATTCTATCGAGGCCCCCATCCTGTGTCAAACGCGCGCGCACCGCTTCCGAGGTTTGTTTTGATTGTTTTGCCAGAGCGTCAATTTCCCGATTCACGTCCTCGTCGCCGACTTCGATCTTTTCCAAATCCGCGATGCGTTCGAGCAGCAAGGAGGACTTCACGTCGTTCACCGCCTGGTCCCGCTGACCGGCGCGAAGCCGGGGCAGGTCCATTTTTTTCAAATCTTCCATCTTCATGCCTTGGGCGGCCAGGGCTCGAAGGCCGCGCTCCAGGCGGAGATCGATCTGGCGGTCGATCAACGCTTCCGGCACTTCAAAATCGTTGCGCTTGACCAGTTCGGCTACCAGCTTGTCCTTCGCGGCATGTTCGGCCGTATGGCGCTTTTCGGCTTCCATGTTCTGGCGAATCTGTTTGCGCACAGCGTCCAGATTATCGAACTCGCCCAGCACTTTGGCGAACTCGTCGTTGAGTTCGGGAAGGCTCTTCTGTTTTATGCCGTTTACTTTTACGGTATAGACAAAAGTCTTGCCGGCCAGGCGCTTGTCGGAAATATCTTCGGGATAACTCACATCGAAGGTGCGCTCCTCGCCGGCGGAAGCTCCGATAAGGTTCTGTGTAAACTCCGCGACTGTGTTCTTGCCGCCCATTTCTATAAGGACGTCGTCCATGTGCACGGGATTGGCGCTGGCCTCTTTAACATCCTGGCCATCTTTGGGCCTGCCATCCATGGAGGACTGCGCGAAGTCGCCTGACTCGAGGGCGCGTCCTTCCACGTCGGTGTAGGTGGCCTGCTGCTCGCGGACGTTGGCGAGAGCCTGTTCTACTTCTTCGTCGGTGATAGCGATCTCGGGCTTGTCGGCGCGAATCTCTTTGTAGCCCTCAACCTGAATTTCGGGAAGGACCTCAAAGCTGGCCTTGAAGCGCAAAGGCTCGCCGTCATGGAAATGCAGATCGGTGATGCGCGGCTGGGAGACGGGAATGAGGCCCTGTTTCTCGGCTTCCTTTTGGAAGTAGCGCGGGGCCAGGGCTTCGATGACATCGTTCTTGAGGCCGTCGCCGAAGCGCTGGCGAATGATGGATGCGGGTACGTGTCCGGCGCGAAAACCGGGGAGGCGCGCACTTTTCTGGTAGCGCTGGATTTGGAGGTCAGTTTCGCGCGTGACTTCCGCAGCGGGAATCTCGACGGAGATTTCGCGCTTGATGTCTTTTTTAGTCGTTTCGGTTTTTTCCGCGTCGGTAGTTTCTGTGGGACTCACGTTTTACCTTTCACTCGCTGCTGCTTCCGGAGGCACCGTCGAGCAAACGGAACCGAGCCGAATTCATACGGCGTTAACTTGAGTGTAAAGAGGGGAGGGGAGCAGCGTCAAACGGGGGGCAGGCTGCAGGTAAGGAGAAACCCGACTGGGGCCTTTCGCGGTCGCATCGCTCAGAATAGTGCTTCCATCTTTGCCTTGTCTGAAAACGTTTCCTCCAACCCCGCTCGGAAGATTTTCGACAGCGAATCTCTGACCAACAGGGCTGAACACTCCCGGAGCACATCGGCGTAGGATTTCACGTTAGTTGAAACGATATCTGGGTGCGCTGCCGTCGTAAGGAAAGCGGTTGGCACCACATCTCCATGGGCGAACTTGTTCCGCAGTGTCAGGATGTCCTCGATTGTGCTCCCCACAGTATATGGAGCACCCGTCCGCGGGTAGATGGGGGTAGATGCTCCGATGAACTTCGGGACGCGCGGTACGAGAGATTTTTTTCCATACGTGGCATCGGTGGAAAACAGGGCCTCCAGCGCCATCATTCTCTTGAGGAACCTAATCTGAGGATCGAATTCTAGATAGGCTTGCTCGGCAAGGCGAGTGGCTATGATGACCGGAACATACGACTGTTTGCCCAGAATCATGTCCGCGACGATCTTTTGGAAACGTGGGATGAAGGGAGCGACGTCCCGAAACACCTCCGGGTCTGCGGGGCCCACTCTTGCCTCAAAGTCCTCAACAAAGATCGGCTGCGGACGCGTAGCGAACTGTGGGACTGTAATGGTTTCCATTCTCGTTGAGTACCTCGGTATGGTGAGCGAATCCCCTCGCGTCAGAAATCCTTGGACGAACCAAGTATCAGTGGTCTGCGTCGCCCTTATCCAGCGTAATGCCGCCACAACGAACCGCATTAGATAAAGAGACGTTGTCTCTTCACTCCCCAACACAAGGTCAGACTGAAATTCATGGACAAGACATAGGTCCCATGCAAGTAGATCACGCTGGTCCTCCTCACTCAATCTCGCGCTGAAGGGATGGAATGTATCCGTGGTGAGCAAGCCACTGATATCACGAATCCAAAATCCTGTGGTGAGGTCGATTGGACCCTTTGAGAGGTCCGATGTGTTTGAAAGCGGGACAATCCTGAGCTTTCGTCGAGGCACGGAAGACACCCCCAGATAATTCTAAACCACCGTCAATTACCGGAACAGGAGGCTGGCCCATGCTTGCGCCATTACAACCGAGGTTGTGTGCGGCATATTGATGAATCAAGATTTATCTTGATTCATCGCTCGAACCGGCTAGAATAAAAGCGGAGAGGGCCTGCTATGCCAGCCACGAAGAAGTTCACACCCGAGATCGACGCCAAGCTCTACAAAGAGTTCGTCGCGGTCGCCAAGCGTAACGGCCAATCGCAGCGGCACATTCTGGAGGAAGCGCTGAAGTTCTACTTGAAGAACGTCGTGCCGTCGCAACATCTTGTCCGCCCCGACGTGATGGATGCGTTTGAACAGTCGGTGGCCAGCAACCGGGACTTGCTTGAGCGTCTCGCCAAATAAATGTCGGATTACCTGACGGTCGCGGAAGTCTACCAGATGCAGCACCGACTCATTGACATGTTTGGTGGCTTGCACGGGCTTCGCGACAAGGGAGCGGTTGAGGCGGCGGTTTTTCGTCCGCAAACCGGCTATTACAACTCACTCGAAGAAGAGGCGGCCGCGCTGATGGAGTCGCTCGGCAATAACCACGGCTTCCTCGACGGCAACAAGCGCATCGCCTTCACCGCCGCCGACGTCTTCCTCCGCCGCAACGGTTTCTACATCGTAGTCGGAGGCACGGCCGGGCACGAATTCATCAACGGCTCAATGGAACGGCACGAATTCCGATTTACTAAAATCCTCGATTGGATCCACCTGCACCTAAAGCCTCTTACTAAAGCATGAACAGGCCGAGTCTCCCCTCGCTCACTACTTCAAGCCCAGCTCGCCGTCGTACTGCCGGATGACCCCATAGCACTCGCAGACGGAGTCCTCGAGCTTCTTGCGGTTCACGATCTTCACCGCGCCACGGGTGTACTCGATGATTCCCCTCTTTTGCAAAGTTCCAGCCGCCAGGCTCACGCTAGGCCGGTCTGTCCCTAGCATGGTTGCCAGAAAGTCATGGGTGATGGGCAGCGCGCCTGAATCCACTCTGTCCTGGGTCATTAGCAACCACCGCGCCAGGCGCTGCTTAATATCGTGCAGCCGGTTACACGCGGCGGTTTGCGCTACCTGCATTCCCCGAACTGCGACATAGCGGTTCAACAACCTTTGCAGGTGTGAAGCGGATTCCAGCGACTTTTGCAAGGCTCCAACTTTTATCCGGAATCCGTCGCCCGAGACTTGCACCACCGCCCGCAGCGGACCCCTGCTCAGGCCAACCGCCGCCGGCGATCCGGTAAAGCCCTCATTTCCAACTACGCCAGCTTCAGCGGTTTTACCATCCTTCATTACGACGACCAGAGAAATCAAACCTCGATTCGGAAAATAGGCAAACTCCAACCTTCCGCCTGCCTCGTGAAGGACTAAATGGTTTGGCAAGCGGACATATTCCAGGTGAGGGCGAAGTGAGGCGTACTCGCCATCGGGGGTCGATAGAAGGATTTTGTTGCCGACTGGCTTTCCCGCGGGATTGGTCCGCTCGCCAGACTGCACGACTTGGAGGTCTTTGCGCGCCACGAGCCCGAACCGAAAAACCTCCAGAACACGGGGATGAACTCACCCGCCTTGATGTGCGAAACAGGGAACTCCGCTTGTTTGCGCTACCCGGCGGAGTATACAGGTTCCAATACGACGCTTCGGTAGGGTATCTTACATTGGCTTCACCCCCTGCGATGTGCCTCCGCCACGACGCGCCTCCGCCACGACGCGCCAAAATGAGGCTTTCCTGCGCAGTTCATTCGTCCCCGTCTGTAGGCTGCCCGACAGACCATGCAAATTGGGGCGTGTATGCTGCGCCCATCACTTAAAGCATCTCCCGCCACGCCCAGACCGGGTGACGGTTTTCCACGCAATCCGGGAGTACGCCACTGCGGAAGGAAAACGCTCCCTGCCTTGGATTGGCAAGCGGCAAGTTGCCTGCGGTCAGACAACGCCGGGAAGCGACACAGGTGGCCATGAGCCGAAAGTTGGTGTGGATTGAGCAACCGCGTTTTCGAGGTTTTGGCTGCTCCGAGTGCGCCTGGGTTTTCAACCCATCTGGCGCGCCCAGTGGCAAATCCTTCGATGAAATGACGCGGAACTATGAGTCGCTGCGCGACAAAGAGTTCAGATTGCATGTCTGCGCCGATCACCCAGGGGCCAAAGGCACGAGCGGCAAAACCTAAGGACTAATGCAAACGGCACGAACGTCCAGCGCGGAGGTTAGCGTGGCCTGTTTATTGGGACCACGCTGGTCATGCCCGCTTGACGGGCGATGTCAAGCAAGATTGGGAAAGGATCTACCGCGCACCAGTTCTTGAGCCTAACGGAGCAGGTTGCCGCACGGGAGAGTGGCGTAGCGTCAGGCGCAAATTTGTCTTAGAGCAACCAGCAACGAGCCGGAGAGCCGATCGGTCTTGGAGACGACTTCTCTTACGCCGACCGCTTGGGCCGCTTTTAACAGCTCCGCGGAGGGATGCATGGTGAACATCACCATGGCAGTTTCGGGAGCGACATGGCTGATCTGGCGGGCGGCATCGAGCCCGTTCATGACGGGCATTTGCAAATCCAGGATCACGATGTCGGGATGCATTTCTTCGACTTTCTCGATCGCGATCTGGCCATTCTCGGCCTCGCCGCAGACCTGGAAATCGGCGTTGCCTTCGATCCACGACCGCAGAGAGGAGCGGATCATGGAGTTGTCATCGACGATGAGAATTCGGTGTGACATGAAGCGCTCTGCCCTCGGCAGGCTGCAACCGAGCCGTGTCGGTCGGCCCGGTAGGCGGCGATGAGGAAGGTAGATTTACCGTAAACAGCCAACCAGCAAAATGCTATACCCTCAATACTGTAAGCTCGCGCACATTGGCATGTCATTATGCGAACTTCACAAACTTCTCTGTGAAGCGGCCGAAAGTCCTCGTGAGCCAAAAACGGTTGGGCGTGAGGTCGGCTATCCTGATCCTGTACGCAGCCCGAAGAAAGCCGGTAGTGGTGCAGTTTGGCTTACGCCTTGGGCCGGTTAGACGGGAGATCCTTCGCTACGCCTGAAGAACGGCTCCGCTCAGGATGACAAGGCTTAAAAGCCGAATTGCACCACTACCAGAAAGCCGGCTCGATTAACCAACCATGCCCCAGTGGCTCACGGTTCTTAACCGCGAAGTAGTTGCGTGCACGCGCTGCCCGCGGCTGGTGGTGTATCGCGAGCAAGTTGCGCGCGAGAAGCGGCGGGCTTATCGGGACTGCGAATACTGGGGCAAGCCCGTGCCCGGCTTTGGAGATGCCGAAGGGCGCGTGTTGATTATGGGGCTGGCGCCAGGGGCGCATGGGTCGAACCGCACTGGACGCCCATTTACCGGCGATGCTTCCGGAAAGTTTATGTTCCCGGTGCTGTATGAAACCGGGTTCGCCAACCAACCCAACGCCACCGATCGCAATGATGGGCTGGAGCTGGAAGATCTGTACATTACCGCTGCGGTGCGATGTGCTCCGCCGGACAATAAACCTTTGCCGAGCGAGCTTGCCGGGTGCTCGCAGTTTCTGGGTCGGGAGATTGCTGGATTAAAAAACGTCAAGGTGGTGGTGGCGCTGGGCAAGATTGGTTTTGACGCTTATCTGAACTACTTGAAACAGCGGGATATGAAAGAGGGAGGGACGCCGCTGGGTCGAGAGAAAAATCTATTTAAGGCGTATCAGTTCAAACATGGCGCCAGTTACCGGTTACCCGACGGTAAGGTGTTACTGGCCTCTTACCATCCATCGAATCAGAACACGCAGACGGGAAAGCTGACGCGGGAGATGTTTGTGGAAATATTTAAAGAGGCGGCAAGACTTGCCGATGAATAATTGAGGCGCCGCCGGCGCCGGTTCGCTGCACCCGCACCCAACAGCGGGGTCATAGTTCACAAAGCCGGGTCGCGAACCGGGGCGGCGCCGGAGATTACTGTGTGGCGGTCGCTTGTACCCGCCACACGCCAAATTCGCCCGCAACCTACTTCAACTTAGTTACGATTACTTCCAGTTGAAATTGCCGTTTGGAGTTTGGATCGTCCACGCTGCCGACAACCATCGGCTTTCCTACTACGGCTAGAGTCCCGGCGCTGATCTTGAGTTGACGCAGCAGCGGCAGCATATCGTGACCGGGTGTTTGTTCCGGATTCGCGAAATTGCTGATCTCGGCGCGGATCGACAAATCGATGGCCCCGTTGCGCTCTTCGACCTTGCTCCAAATGCTTGTTCCCACATCGATGTACTGGAACTCGCCCTGTTTTGACTCGACCGGGACGCGTGTGCCGATCTTCAGTTCGTTGCTGCCGTCGGAGTTCAGGTTCATCGAGTACTGGCGGGTGTTGATCTTTTTCCCGTCCTCGAGTTCGTTGACCGAAAAATCGAGACGGTAGGCGTTCAAAGGTTTCTCCGTTTTTGGGGCTTTATCGACGTCTGCTTGCTGTGCCTGCGTTTTGCAGATTCCACCCCCGACGATGAGGGCCAGGATCAACGCTACCGTCACTGCTGTTTGCTTGAACATGCTTTGATTTCTCCTTAGAAGTGTGCGTTCTTACTGTTGAGAATCCTTTGCGGCCGCAGCGTCCTTCATTTCTTCGGCCATGTCTCGCCGCAATGCATCCTCCCGCGCCTGTGCGATGAGAGCGGCGTGTTCCGGATAATTCGCCACGTAGCTCTCAAGAATTTTCTCCTGTTCACTCAAAGGTTGCGGTGAGGGAAACTGATCTAACTTTGGTCCGGCAGAGAGCGCTGCGGGGTGGCGCGAGAAATGTGCTGCCGGTTTCTTTTTTTCGGAGGTTGACTCCAGGATCGGGACTCCGTTGGCCCCTTGAGATGCCATCGCTGGAATTCGATTGCCGGCGTCGTCTTGCATGGTTTGCGATGTACGAGCGGAATGGTCCCGACGGCCTTGGGTTGATCTCCAAAATATGATCGAAGCCGCGAGCAACAGTGTTGCCAGAACGGCAACCGTCGTCCACTGCCACCAACCGCGAGCAGGGATGCGTTCACGCTCGATCTGCAGGTTCGCCAGGACGCGCTCTTCCAGGCCTGCCCTGGGCTCGGCTGAATACCGTTTCAGCATGGAGTCGATTTCGTGGTCGAGAGAGTTGCTTGGCAAACTTCGGCCGTCGTTTTCGGGTTGTTCTGCTTTGCGATGTTCATTCATGTTCTTCACCGCGGGTTTCTTGTGATCTGGCCGGCTAGCTTCTCGCGCAGAATTTGACGGGCTCGAAATACCCGCGACCGGACTGCGGCTTCGTTGATATCTAAGATCGCCGCGACTTCGCGGGGCGACATTTCTTCCAGCGCCGATAGAATGAGCGGCTGGCGCAATTTTTCCGGCAACGACGAAATCAATTTTTCCAATAGCGCTCCAACCTGCAAGCCGTGCAGTGCGTCATGTGCCGTCGACTCCGAGGACGCCGTTTCTTGCTCGGGGCCCTCGGGATCGTCAATGGCAATCTCCCGTCTGCGATTGCGCTGCTGGCTGCGGTCAATCGCGACACGCCAGGCGATGCGTGCAAGCCAGGTTTTGTGGTCCTCTACGGCCGCCAGTTTGTGGCTATAGCGCATGACTCTCAAAAATGTTTCCTGGGTGGCGTCTTCGGCATCGTGGTGGCTCCTGAGAATTGCATAAGCAATGCGGTAAACCAGCCGCGAGTGATCCTGGACGAGAGATTCGAGAACTGCGTGTTCACTGCGGTCTGAAATCCGCACGACAGTTGCCGCCTCGTCCAAGATTGCCTCGCCCACCGCCAATCGCGCATCCTCATTCATAAAGACCACTGGGATCTCGGTTTTGTTTGGGAATTTTATTAGGAGCCGTGAGTCTTCAGGAGAACGAACGGCAGGTAATAAACTTGCGCAGCTAACTTCGGTAGATCAACGGGAAGACCGCTTAGAAGCCGACCTTCACTGGTTCGGGTTCCAGATGGACGCCCCAGATTTCTTCCACGCGATGTTGAATCTGTTCTTTTAGCGCGAGGACCTCGGCGGCGGTGGCTCCGCCGCGATTGACGATGGCCAATGCGTGCTTGTGGGAAATTCCGGCGTGGCCGAAGCCATATCCTTTGGTGAAGCCGGAACGCTCGACCAGCCAGGCGGCGGAAACTTTCTTATGGGTAACGAGCGCAGGATAACTAGGAACGGTTAATCCTCGCGCGGCGGCGCGCTGTTTTAGGTCTTCATGCTGAGCTTCGGAGAGCACGGGATTCTTGAAGAATGAGCCCGCACTCTGGCAATCGGGATCTCCCGCCACGATCAGCATTCCTTTTAAGGCTCGGATATGGCGCACGGCTTCGCGGGTCTCGGCCAGGTTTGGCGTGGTCTCGCGGCCGGCGAAGTGGCGCTTGAGGTCGGCATAGGTGAGGCGTGGCTTGCCTTCCGGAGTGAGCGCGTAGCTGACGCGCAGAACGATGAAGCGTCCGCTTTCGGTGGTGTTGAAAATGCTGGAGCGGTAGCCGAAGCCACAGGCTTCGCGGCAAAGTTCGCGGACCTGGCCATCTCTCAAATCGAGCACCTGCACCGCCTCGATGGTTTCGGCGACCTCCTGTCCGTAAGCGCCGACGTTCTGCACGGGAGTGCCGCCCACGCTGCCGGGGATGCCACTCAGGCACTCGAGGCCGGCGCAGCGCGCCATGACCGATCGAGAAACGAATCTATCCCAGGATTCGCCGGCGCCGACGTCGAAAATGACATTGCCATCTTCATCGTGTGCGGCGCGCGGTTCGATGCCTTCGATTGCGATCTTCAGAGCCAGCCCGGGCCAACCTGCGTCGGAGATGAGCAGGTTGCTGCCGCCACCCAAAACAAAGAGCGGAAGATTGCGGGAGCGCGCATACGTGACGGCTTCCTGCACCTCTGCAATATTCCTGGCTTCGACGAAATACTTTGCGGGACCGCCGATTCGGAGGGTGGTCAAGGGCGCGAGCGGAATGTTTTCCAGGATCTGCACGAATCATTTTCATCTTACACACGGGAGCAGCAGGCGCATACTCGCGCGTGTCTTGCTGGAAAACGCCCAAAAATTTGCTGGGTTAAGAGAATCCTAATTTGGAACTACTGGTCTTTCGGACAGTGCCCATATGTACTGCCGGAATCTACCCCGGACGCGGGGGACATCCCAAACTACGGGACATGCGACTCCCCCAGTCCATCCACCGCTCTCTCTCCGTCCACTCTTTCCACATTCAAACTATCGGCGTGGCGCTGCTGTTTTTGATCATTGGATCTCTGAGTGCGAAGGCCTCTTTTGCGCAGCTCACATCTTCACCTTCGAGCTTGCGATTTGGTGGCCTCGACGTTGGTCAGACCGAGACGTCGATGGTGACCGTAACGAATGCTGGAACGACGAGCGTGACGGTTACGGAAATTACCGTGAGCAACCTGGTGTTTGCCGTGTCCAATGAGAGCTTGCCGCTGGTCCTGCCGGCGGGAGGAAGCTTCAATGTGAGTGTAAGCTTCACTCCCGCGGCAACGGGATGGACTGGCGGAACGGTCAGGTTTTCGAGTAACGCATCGAACCCTAGTTTGCTGGTGAACCTCGGTGGTATGGGCGTGAAGAGCGAGCCCGTGACCGCCAGCCCAGCGATGCTTTCTTTTGGGCAGGTGATGATCGGGGCCAGCGGCACGCTGCCGGTTGTAATCACGAACGCGCGGACGTCGAAGATAACAATCTCGGCGGTGCAGGCCACGGGAGCCGCGTTCTCGGTGAGTGGGCCAACGTTTCCTTTGGCGTTGGCGGTAGGGCAGAGTGTGACTTTGAGCGTCGCCTTCGCGCCGCAGTCGGCGGGAACGGTTGGCGGCAGCCTGTTTGTGTTTGGTCCGGCGTTGAACGTGCCACTCACTGGCACGGGGGCGACGGCGGCGGCGGGGCAATTGATCATCGCCCCGGCGCCGTTGAACTTTGGAAATGTGGCGGTGGGTTCTACGGGCATGCAAAGCCTAACGCTGACCGCCAGCGGCAACAGTGTGACAGTTTCCTCCGCGTCGAGCAGCAGTTCGCAATTTGTTTTGGAGGGAGGGGCTTTCCCGGTGACAATCGCGGCTGGCCAGAGCGTATCGTACAACGTGGCTTTCATGCCGCAGGCGGGAGGAGCAGAATCTGGATCGCTCTCGTTTTTCAGCAACGCGTCCGATTCAAATGCGATTGAAGCTCTGTTGGGGACGGGTACCGCGCAGCAGAACAGCGTGAACCTTTTCTGGAATTCAACGGAGGATGTGGTGGGGTATAACGTTTATCGCAGCATGAGCGCGGCCGGACCCTATTCGAAAATTAATTCCGGTTTGGAGTCAAGCACGGCTTATACAGATACGACTGTGGGCGCCGGCAACACTTACTATTACGCCGCTACATCGGTGAACTCCGGCGGACAGGAGAGCGCCCGTTCGACGCCGCCGGTGGAGGCGGTGGTGCCGTAACCACTGTCTTGAGCCAGTAGAGAGAGCTTGAGCCAGTAGAGAGAGGAAGCCCGCGGCTTCTCTGGCGGGCTCCAAATCGAAAGGCCTGTGCGCCTGCGTGTGTTCGGAGTTCCGTCCGCGGGTCACGCGATGGCCGTCTTCAGGGCTGTCAAGAATCTAAGTCCTCGACTTAGCCTCGAACAATACCCGCACTTACAATCCTCGGAATAATCCACTTACTCGCTTGTCCTCGAACACTAGGAATAGTGTGCAATTTTCTGCATGTGTCGAAGTGACTTCAGTCACTCCCTCCGTGCTAAAGTAATCATTCTAAATGCCGTTAGTAGCACAGAGGGGCCATTCTCCTTGGCTGCCTGGATGCGTTAGTACTAGTACAGGCAGGCAATACCGGAGACTCACTAAAGTTATGCGCATGAACGGGCTCAGAACGATTCTGAAAGCAAGAGCGGCAATGCTGCTGTTAGTTCTGGGTGTGTGCCGCCCCGGACTGGCTCAAGAAGTATCTGCGGCGCTGCTGCGACCGGTTGCGATGGAGACGGGCGCGTTTGAACCTGCTCCGCTGGTGAGTTTGACGCCAACAGCCACTCCGCCTGAGTCGCCGGAGAACCATCGATTCTGGGATCGCGAGAACAGCTTTCTGTTTGCGGCGAATGCCGCCGTCAGCGCCGCCGATTTCGTTGTGACCCGGAACAATCTGCGCGGCGGCGGTCAGGAACTGAACCCGGTCACCCGGGTGTTCAGTGGCACGTCGGCAGGGCTGGCGATGAATTTCGCCGGGGAAACTGCGGGGGTTGTCGGGCTCAGCTATTTCTTCCACAAGACGGGACACCACAAAATGGAGCGCGCGGTGTCGATGTTAAATATCGGAGGCTCGGCGGCTGCCGTCACGTTTGACCTGGCGCGTCGATAGGAGCCTTACCTTCTCCACGGCGCAAAATCCAAATCAGCAGAAAAATCATTGCGAGCGCGATGAGCAGGAAGATGATTCCACCCTGGCGGTGAAGTCTGCCGGTCAAGAAGCTGGGATCGACGCGAGTGGCGAGCATTCCCAGGACGAAGATCCGCAGTCCGTTCTTGAGAACTGAAAGGGGGATTGCCGCGGCGACCACGGTTATCTTTCGCCACCGGGAACGCAAGAGTAAATGTGCGAGCACCATGCTCGTCACCAGCAAAATCATGCTGGAACGGATGCTGCTGCATTCCGGGGCGACTTCCATGGTCAATCCTGGAATGTGTACGAGGGTGCCGCGTTGCGCTACCGGAATTCGCGCGATTAAGAAAAGCAGATGGGCGGCAGCGGCGGAGCCGTACTGCAAGAGGCTGATGATTGGATTCAGCAAAATATTCGGAAAAGGGACCATCCAGAATAAGAAGCAGAGTGGGAAGAGCGAACGGCGAAAAGCTTGAATATCGAAGCACAGGATGAAAGAGGCAATCCACCAGAGCACTAATGCGATCATATCGATCGATAGCTGCTCGTCGTAAGACGGCGGAAAGGCTCGCCACTTCACGAAGGTAGAAATCAGAAGGGCTAGGGCGAGTAAGCCGGAACCAATTTTCCCCGAGAGCGAAGAAGCCTGGGGCCCTTTCGAGTGCTGAGTTCTTCGATTCACATCTCTCGAATCAAGGAAGATTAAGGCCGCACTCATCGGGAGGATCAGCAGGATGTGAGTGTATTGGTCATCGCGCAGGGCTAGCGCAAAGGTGGCTAGCAACGGGACCACCCAGATGGTTAGGGAGGCGGCGCTGAGAATGATGAAGAGCGGGATCGACCACGGCGCCGAGATCGCACGTTTCCCGGCTAAGGGCGCGTCGGGATTAGTTGACTCTTGTGAAGTTGGCATGAACAGCGAATCGTTTGACGTTGCGGGTGACTGAAAACCACAGACTGCTGTCGTCCGCTGCTTAATCTTAGCCTGAATCTTCCTATTACTTTCCAAAACTTCGGTGACCTCGCTCATCCGCAATGGCACGGATGAGTTATTGACTGCGCAAATTCGAGTAGCGTAGCTTACGATCAACGGACGTGGGGGAGGAGTGAATGGCACTCGGAACTGGCTGGTCCAAAACCTGGACCTATTTCGAGGGTGAGTGGCATGAGGGCAACGTGCCGATTATGGGTCCGCGCACTCATGCGGCGTGGCTTTGCTCTCTGGTGTTCGATGGGGCCCGCGCTTTTGAGGGCGTTACTCCCGATCTCGATTTGCATTGCGCACGGGTAAACGATTCAGCCAAGAAGCTGTTTCTCAAGCCGACTGTTGCGGCTGAAGAGTGGGTGAGGCTGGCGCGGGAAGGCGTGAAGAAATTCGATAAAGACGCCGCGCTCTACATTCGCCCGATGTACTGGGCGGAACGAGAAGGGCCGTGGGTTCAGGCGCACGATCCGGAATCGACGCGCTGGTGCCTCTCGATTTACGAGGCGCCGATGCGCGCGCCGAAAGGATTCTCGATTACCCTGTCTCCCTACCGGCGGCCGACGATTGAAACCATGCCGGTCGATGCCAAGGCCGGATGTCTTTATCCCAACAACTCGCGGGCTCTGTTTGAGGCGAATGCGCGGGGCTTCGACAACGCGATTGTGTGCGACATGCTGGGCAACGTAGCCGAGCTTGCCACTTCGAATGTCTTCATGGCCAAGGATGGCGTGGTGCTCACACCCATTCCGAATGGCACGTTTCTGGCGGGAATCACGCGGCAGCGAGTGATTGGACTATTGCGCCAAGCCGGGGTGCCTGTGATCGAGAAAGTTCTCACCTACCAGGAGTTCAAGCAGGCAGACGAAATTTTTGCGACGGGAAACTACTCCAAAGTAGTTCCGGTGACGAGAATCGGCGATCGTCAACTGCCATTTGGTGCGCTCTACGCCAAGGCCCGGGAACTCTACTGGACGTTTGCGCACTCCTGATGGGCGAAATGGTGCGCAATGTCGAGCCGGGAAAGGCGAACGCCGCGACTGTCGACGTACTCGCCCAGATCTGGCGCCGCGTGTTGCAACGGGAACACGTTGGACTCGATGACAGATTTTATGACGTCGGCGGCACTGACCCGTTAGCCGACCGGTTGTTTGCCGAGATCGCCGGGGTCTTTGATCGTTGGTTGCCTGCGGCTACGATTTGCCACGCGCCCACGATTACGGCGCTGGCGGCGGTGTTAGAGCAGCCGTCTCTTCCGCGGTTTTCACCCTTTGTGAAGTTGAAGGACGGCAACAAGAAAACTCCCGTTCTGATTACGCATGGGCTGGGAGGCCGTGCCAGTTTTTCGGAGCTCGCCAAACATATTTTTACCGAGCACCCAATCTATGGAATTCAGGCCAAAGGTGTGGATGGCCTCGAACAACCGTTGGATCGCATTGAGGATATGGCCAAGTTTTATCTGGAGGCGCTCGGCCGACTTCAGCCTCAAGGTTCATGCCTGCTGATCGGTTACTCATTCGGCGGGCTGGTGGCTCTCGAAATGGCGCAACGGCTCGCGGCGGAGGGGAAAACTGTACCGCTACTGGCGCTGGTGGATACTTACCCGCATCCTCGTTATCTGGCACTGGGCCAGCGCTCGTCGCTCATGGCAAAACGAATCACGGGCCACATCTCCGACTTACGGAACAAGCCGTTGGGCACGGCATTCTCGCAAGCCGCCGGCTTTGTGACCAGGCAGTTGCATATCGCTGGGGAGGGCAAACCGCGACCGGCGTCTGGAGGATCATCTCGTCTTTCTTTTGCCGAAACCACGGTGCGCGTCAAGGAACGCGATCTGTCGGCGCTGAAGCGATATCGTCCGCGGTTTTATCCCGGAAAAATGAAATTTGTGCGGCCTGAATCGAACTCGTACCTGCCGACCGATCCGACCGCGGTCTGGAAAAAGATAGCGGCTGAATTTCAGGTCGATACCGTTCCCGGCGACCATCTCGGAATGATCGCCACTCACTTTGAAAGTCTGGCCGAGGTTCTTACGCGGTATGTGCAGGACGCGAACGCAGAATAGCCGCTTCATGTGAATGCTTTAGTCCGATCGGTGAATTGTTTTTAGCGAATCATGTTCAATCATGTTCATCATGTTGCCATCATCTGTTCCGACTATGCGAGGTCGAAGCATTTTTACGTCGATATTCTGGGGTTGAAAATTATCAGGGAGATCTATCGGGAAGAACGAGAGTCTTTCAAAGTGGATTTGCAGGTCGGGGAACGATATCAGATTGAGTTGTTCTCTTTTCCCAACCCACCGGCGCGAACGTCTTCTCCGGAAGCCTGCGGGTTGCGCCACATCGCATTCGAAGTCGACAATGTGCGGGAGACGGTTGAGAAGTTGCAAGGCCGTGGGATTGAAGTCGAGTCTATCCGCGTGGATGAGACGACGAACAAATCATTTGCGTTTTTTAGCGATCCGGATGGTTTACCGATAGAGATCTATGAACGGTAAAGTTGCGCTGCAATCTTCAAAAAAAAGATCTTCAAGAGAGAGATCGAAAAGCGAAAGATCGAAGATGTCGAAACTGGTCTCCAGGAAACGATCACTAAGAAAATGACTGGCGCAGAAAGTCTGGTTCGTTCGCTGATTGGCAGCGGGGTTGACACTTGCTTCACCAACCCCGGCACCTCGGAGATTCATATTGTCGCGGCTCTTGACCGCCTGCCGGAAATGCGTTGTGTTCTCGGCCTGTTTGAGGGCGTCGTAACCGGAGCAGCCGATGGGTATGCGCGCATGGCAGAAAAGCCCGCCTGTACGCTGCTGCATCTTGGACCCGGTCTCGGGAACGGACTGGCGAATCTGCATAATGCGAGCCGAGCGCAAGTGCCGATCGTCAATGTGGTGGGCCAGCATGCCAGCTATCATTTGCAGCACGATGCGCCGCTCACTTCCGATATTGAAGGCATCGCGCGGCCTTATTCGAAGTGGTTGCGGACATCGCGGTCTTCTTCGGAAGTGGGCCCGGATGCGGTGCAGGCTATGGTGGCTGCACGCTCCGCGCCTGGTCAGATTGCGACATTGATTGTGCCTGCGGACGTGGCCTGGAGTGAGGGTGGAAGAATTGCGGTGGCGTCGGGGTGGACGAAGACTCCAATCGCGGGCGAGGCGAATATCAAACGCATTGCGGAGATGCTGCGGTCCAGTTTGCGAACCGCGATTCTTCTCTCGGGTAAGGCCCTTTATGGGAGAGGACTGGCAGCGGCGGGACGGATTGCTGCCGCGACTGGGGCGAAACTTCTGGCTCCGTATCCCATCAGCCGGTTGGAGCGCGGCACTCGCATGCCATCGGTGGAGCGGATTCAGTATGTTCTAGAGCCGGCGCTGGAACAACTCAAGGAATTCCGGCAGATGATTCTGGTGGGGGCGCAAGCTCCGGTGGCGTATTTTGCATATCCGGGGAAGGAAAGCGTGCTGACTCCGGCGGGATGCGACATTCACGCGCTGGCGAGTGCGAGTGAAGATGGAGTGGGGGCCCTCGAAGCGCTTGAGGCGGCGCTGAAGCCGTTGCGGACGCAGGCGGAGACAGAACGTTTCGAACGGCCGCGGGAGCCGAGTGGGGGCATAACGCTTTCCGGATTGGCCGCTGCCGTGGGCGCGACTCTGCCGGAGAATGCGATTGTGGTGGACGAATCGATGACCTCGGGGCGCGGGATGATGGCGGCCACCCGAGGCGCGCCGCCGCACGATTGGCTGGCCAATACGGGAGGTTCGATTGGGATTGCCATGCCGTTGGCGGTGGGCGCGGCGGTAGCCTGCCCGGACCGCAGAGTGTTGTGCCTTTCGGCGGATGGCAGCGGAATGTATACGCTGCAAGCCCTGTGGACGATGGCGCGCGAGGGCCTCAAGATCACGACGGTGGTATTCGCCAATCGCGATTATGCGGTGCTGAAGCGGGAGTTTTCTTATCTGGGTGTGGGCGATCCGGGACAGCGCGCTCTGGACATGTTCGAAATCGGACGTCCCGATCTCGACTGGGTGCGTCTGGCCAAGGGCATGGGAGTGCCCGCGCGGCGGGTCGATTCGTTGGAGGGGTTTGCGGGAGCGTTACGGGAAGGGTTTGAAAGCCAGGGCCCGAGCCTGATTGAGGTGCCTTTGTAGCGATTGCTCAGGTGGCTAGCGCTACGGATGACTGATCGAGCATTTTCGCGAGTTCGGCTTTGACGATTTTTCCGGTGGGAGTGACGGGCATGGCGGGAACGATAAAGATCTGCGACGGCTGCTTGTATAAAGCAAGATGGCGTGCGGCGTGTTCCGCAACCTCTGGGACAGTGAGCGACGACTGCGGTAAAGGCTGAACGAAGGCGATGACGTCTTCGTCGCCATCGACGGAGCGGCCAAGCACGGCAGACTGGGCTATTGCCGGATGAGCATTCAAGACTGCTTCGACCTCGGCGGGATAGACGTTGAAGCCGCGGTGGACGATCAAATCCTTGGTGCGGCCAACAATGAAGAGATTGCCATCTTCGAGGCGGGCGAGGTCGCGGGTGTTAAACCATCCCTCGGCGTCGACGGCTGCGGCAGTCTCTTCCGGGGAGCGATAGTAGCCCTTCATAATGTTGGGCCCGCGCACCCATAGTTCACCAGCTTCGCCCGCGGGTACGGGATTACGATCTGGGCCGACTAATTTAATTTCTATGCCGGGAAACGGCGGTCCGATGGACGTATCGCTGCGCGGAGACTCCACGCGGGTTTGCGCGATGGTTGGGGAGCATTCAGTAACTCCGTATCCGTTGTGAAGTATCATTCCGAAAAGATTTTCGATGCCGGACTTGGTGGATGGGTGGAGTTGAGCGCCGGAAGAGGAAATAATTCGCAGCGCGGGAAAGTTGAGTGACTGGACGCCTCGTAATTTGGCGTATTGCAGGAATTGCGTGAACGTGGCCGGAGCGCCGAGTAGAACTGTGATCCGCTCTTTGTCGAGGGTGACGCGCGCATTCATGGGGTCGAAACGAGGCGATAAATAAATCGATGCCCCGCTAAGCAACGAGCCGAGAAGAACAACAGAAAGGCCCACGGCATGAGACATGGGCAGAATGCCGTAGAGGCGGTCGTCGGGCGCCAGCGAGCGGATTTTTGCGGAGCCCGCAGCAAGAAATAAGAGATTGCGGTGGCTCAGCATTACACCCTTGGGAAGTCCCGTGGTTCCGGAGGTGTAGATCAAGGCGGCGACGCGGTTGGAAATATCGGCGTCGAGCGGCTCTGGCTGGGCCTTCCGGTTGATTGGGCCAACGGCGACGGAGCCTAGTCCGTCGACTTCTTCGAGTGCGGCATTGTGTTGCGTGGCATGGTCGGCAGCGTGCGGCGAGACGCTGGTGGTGAAGAGCGTGATGCGCGCGCCGCAGTGTTCTCGTATCTCATCGATCTCTCGCGCCGAGAGGCGAGCATTCACGAGCACGGGCCAGGCATCGAGTGCCGCCGAAGCCAAGAGTAATGCGATGAACTCGCGGCAGTTCTCACCAACGATCATTACGCGATCGCCGGGACGGACTCGCTTTTTCGTTAGCCACGCTTGCGCTTGTGAAATGGCCGTGGCTAGTTGCCCGTAGGTCCAGGCGCCGGAGGCTTCAACTAAAGCCGGCCGGTCGGGCGAATGCTCCGCCCAGGGGCTTCCCACATCGCTGATGCGCGCGGGAAGCGCGGACAAGGCGTCTGATGGGCCGCGAGATGGGTTGTGTTCCGCCATGAGTGCGGGAGGAATTTACGTTCTGGTGAGCAGGCAAACGCCGGTCCAGGGAAAGTTTCCGGGATTCCAATCGGAGTCCAATACTACGGGAAGCAATCCCTTGGGCGAGCGATTGAATTGCGCGGCGGTCTGCAAAAGCCCGCGAACGTCTTTTGGCGTCCAGCCGTGGGGCACAAAGAACTTGGGGCCTTCGGGTGGGCCGAACTTGAATGCGGCTCCGGCATCGCTGAGCTGCGCGCCGGAGGTGCGCTGCATCAGTTTTAGTTGGCCGGGCGAAGTGAGATCGATGATCCAGGTGGCGAAGTGATCGCCGGCGGCGAGGTCCCGGGCGAATGCGGCAACTTCTTCGGCGGTGAAATAGATGAGGAGGCCTTCGGTGAGGACTACGATCTTTCGGGCGCGGCGGTGCAGATCGGCGAAGAGTTTGCGGCGGCCCGCGACATCGGATAAATCAAGCGCAATGCGTTCGAGATGGCATCGCGGGCTTTCACCGTTGAGCATTTCGTTTTTGTAGGCCACAATTTCCGGCAGGTCGACTTCCACCCAGTGAAGCGAGGCGGGCAGGTCCATGCGATAGGGGCGGGCATCGAGGCCGGCTGCGAGGTTCACTACAAGGTCTGCGCCGTCCTGAATCTCGGCAGCGAGAAATTTGTCGAAGAGATAAGTGCGTGCGACCCACGCCCACTCGTGCTTATTGCCTTCGGGAAGCGTGTTGGCGATGTGAAAGCCGCGCTCGCCGGCAAGCCGTTCGGCATAGGGATCGCGAAACAGCGCGTCGGGACGTTCGCTTTCGCGGGCTCGAAAGTAGGCCACCCAACGGGCAGTATCGGAAATGCAGCGAACGGATGAAGTGGCCTCAAGCATTGTTGTCGAGCTTCCTCGCGACGAAAGCAACCAGATTGTTGATCGTGTCCAGATTACCGGGGATTACATCTTCGTCTTCAACGGTAATCTTGAAACGGTCTTGAAGGTAAGTGACGAGGTCGAGCACTCCGAGGGAATCGATGACATTGCCGAGCAGGGAACCGTCGGCACGAAGATTTTCGGCGCGGCCGGAAAGGAAGTGGGCGACGAGAAAGCTGCGGATCTCGCGTTCAATGTCGGCGGTCTGTGTGGATCGAATAGTTTCTGCCGAGGACACTAAAACACCTCGCTGTGTTCTTGTTCGAGAACCGCGGGAAGAAGCTTGGTAGCGGTGTCGCGGACCTCTTGCTTGGAATTTTCCGATGCAGAGGAAGTTGCGTAAGACGGGCGTATGAGCGTCGCATCTCCATCGTATGGCGAGGCGTACCATGCCGTCGCATCCGACAATGTTTTGTGCAATTCCGGATTTGCCGCCTTGTAGAAGAAAGGGCAGGCCGGATATTTCCGGCGATACGGGTTCCATGCCAAGGCTGCTTGCCGAATGCGGAGCGGAAAACCTAATAGTTCAAAAGTGTGGCTGCCTGCTTTCTTCGCGCGGTTGTAGGCCGCAGTCAACAGGGTTTGGAGGACATCTGAGTCGTCATCCTTGGCGACCAAGTCTGCGATGATCGATGTCCGCAGACCGTTTTCTGAATTCGTATCGTTGCGAACCACAGTGTAGCCGAGCAGTTCTGAACCTTTATAGCAGCAGAGAACGTTCGCCGATCCTCGATCGCCGGGAATCTCGAAGTGCCAGCGCAGCGTGGCCGGAGTGCGGTCGGCGAGCAGGCGGCAGCTTTCCTTCTGCTTTTCCGTCCAAAGGGCCTGGAATTCGTCTCCGATTTCGTGAACGCCGAGTTCGCTGATCGTAAGGGAAAGCGAAGTATGGCTGGGCCGTCGTCTGCGGAGAATCTTGTCGGCTCCGACTGCCAGCGACGTTAGCACACTCCCGATAAGCGAGAGCGTGAGTCCAGCCTTGAACTTGTTCATCAGTGCACGGGCAAAGCCGTAGGGCCGCAGAACCCAGAATAGCGCGGTGTCATAGTCGGGCTGCGGCAGCGGAGAAGATTTGAACGCGAGCGCAATTTTGCCGACAGCTTCGATGGCCGTGGTGGAGATGAAGAGGTCGACCGATTTCTGGCGGAAAAAAGCTGCGACCAACGTCAGGCCGACGGCGCGGTACGGCGGATCGACGACCAATCCATGCGCAGTGACCGCGGTAAGAGTTTTATCGCCGTAATGGTAACTCAGCGAGATGTTGCCGAGGTAACCGACGATTGCGCTGTCCGCTTCCAGAACCCAGCCGATGGGCCGTTCGATTTCGTGGTGCAGCAGAGCCGGATTGCGCTGCCAGAGGCGCTGCCAATTTTCGAAGGAGTCGGGGTTGAGGCCTCCTCTTTGTTTCAGGCGGGCGACAGCGTCGAAATCCGAGAATCGAGCTTCGCGAATTTTGGCGGGAGCGATCGGCTCTGAGCGTTGCGCTCCGGAGCCGACTTCCGCAGCGGACGATGCTGCGCGGCGTGACCGGATCATCTTCAGGATCGCGCCGGTTAGCTTTTTCTCGATGGATTCCATTGAATGCCGGTTCTTACGTTCTAGGCTAATTCGCTATCCACCAGAGTTGATTGGACGCGTCCCACTTGAGCCATGGCGGCAAATGCCGATTTCTCGTTCTTCTTCGCAAGCAGGTAATACAGCCAGTTGCGATATACGCAGACCGCCGACGATTGCCATGTGTTTTGCAAAGATTCCGTGACCAGGGCTTCGGGAAAGAACACAACCTGATCTTCCCAGGGATGCGCGAGCGCGATCTCTTTAAATTCGGCTAGCAGTTTGGCCGCGGACGGAGCGAAGTATCCCTGGGGCAACGTGGGATAGGTTTCTCTTTCCTGGCGCAGGAATCTCTTGATGTCCCGGCGATATTCCTTCAACAAGGTACGCGCTCCATATTCCGGATGGCCCTGGAAATGGACGAAGAGGCTCTGCTTTTTCTGTTTCACGAACAAATCCACACCGGCCTGGGCGGATTTGGTGAGAACGGAGTAACCGCAAGAGGTGAGTGAGTCCTCGGGCACTTCGTTCCAGCGGGAATGCGGAAAGCGCATGGGCCGCGCGGCGTTGTTTGTGAGTTCGTGACCGCGGATGCTGGTCGATTCGAAAACGCCAAATTGTTTATCGCTCAGCGGGCGGCGCTGGATGCCGTCGCTGTGAAGCACGCCGGCGTGGGCCGCCAGGCAGGATAAGACGGTGGAAGCCGTGTTGCTCTCGGCCCAGTCGAGGACGTCGGTCAAGATGTGCCAGTAAGGTTCTTCGCGCAGAGAGGGCTGGCGCGGTTCGGTGCCGGTGACAATGATGGCGTCAAAGCGGCTATTCCAAAGGTCGTCGATGCCGTGATAGAAGCTGCTTAAATGCTGCACTCCACGGGGAGCACGCGGGACTAGCGGCAGAGAGTAAAGCTTGAGGCGAACCGGAAGGTTGCCGGAGGCAATGTCGAGAAGATCCATGAACTGTATCTCGGTATCTTCCAGCGCCGCGTCGGGCATGTTGTTGACCAGGGCGATTCTGACGCAGCCCTCGCTGAAATCGTGGCGGCTATTCGCGCGCGCGGCGCGGACGGCGGTCTTCTCCGCCCATCGTGGTGGAACCGGGCCTCCATCCATCAGAAGCGACATGACGCACCTCCCGAATTTTCGTTCGTCAGTTCACGAGTCATTTCGTGGCCTTGTCCAGTGCCTGGGAGAGGTCTGCAAGAATATCTTCGATATGTTCAATGCCTACGCTTAAACGAATCATCTCCGGCGTGACGCCGACTTTGCGCTGTTCGTCGGGCGTCAACTGGCGATGGGTGGTGGATGCGGGATGACAGGCCAAGGACTTGGCGTCGCCCATATTGACCATTCTCTTGAAAAGTTTCAGAGCATTGAAACATTTGGTCCCGGCCGCGAAGCCGCCTTTCACTCCGAAGGTAAGCAGCGAGCAGCGCTGCGATCCGAGATAGCGTTGCGCCATGGGATATAGAGGGCTGTCGGGAAAGCCGGCGTAATTCACCCATTCGACCATGGTGTGGCTGCGCAGAAATTCGGCGACCTGGCGGGCGTTCTCGACGTGGCGCTCGACGCGAAGCGCCATGGTTTCGACGCCCTGCAATAAGAGAAATCCGTTGAACGGCGACAACGTCGCCCCGGTGTTGCGCTGGCACACGGTGCGGCAGCGCGCCACATAAGCGGCGTCGCCGAACTGATCGACGTAGACCACGCCGTGATAGGCAATCTCAGGCTGGTTGAGCATGTAGAACTTTTTGGCATGCTGACGCCAGGGAAACTTGCCGCTGTCCACGATCATTCCGCCGAGAGTGGTGCCGTGGCCGCCCATGAATTTCGTCATGGAATGCACTACGACGTCGGCGCCGTATTCGATGGGCCGCAGCAAAATCGGGGTCGCGACAGTGTTGTCGACGACCAGAGGAACACCGTGCTTATGCGCGACGCGGGCCAGGCCTTCGATATCGGCCACGTTCCCGGCGGGATTGCCGACGCTTTCGCAGTAAACGGCGCGCGTGTTTTGGTCGATCAGTTTTTCGATGTCATCGGGATGGTCGGTCTTGGCAAAGCGGCCTTCGATCCCGCGCTTGGGAAAGATATGCGCCAGCAGGGTATAAGTAGCGCCGTAAAGTTGCGGCGTAGAGATGACATTGTTTCCCGACTCGGCGATGTTGATGAGCGAGTACTCGATGGCGGCCATTCCGGAGCTGACGCTGAGCGCCTCCACTCCGCCTTCGAGCGCGGCCACGCGTTTTTCCAAAACGGTGTTGGTGGGATTGCCGATGCGAGTGTAGATATTCCCTGGAACTTCCAGATTGAACAGAGCCGCGCCGTGCTCGGCGCTGTCGAACTCGAACGCCACTGTCTGATAAATAGGCACGGCGACGGCGTGATTGGTGGGATCACCGTCGTAGCCGGCGTGGATGGCCAGGGTCTCTCGCTTCATAAGAAGTTCTGGTTACCGCGAAGAACCCTGCGAGGCCGCGCCGGCTTTCTCGCGCTTCTCTTTCTCTCGCTTCTCTTTCTCTCGCTGCTCTGGGACCTTTATTTCGTGAAGTTCATGACGGCCTGCGGGGGAAGCCGCCGAGGATTTTTGCACTCGCGATTTCGACATGGCGCGAGTGATCGTGCGAGCGGCAAAGGCGGCTCCGAATGCGAAGCGCATGACCGGCCCAAAACTGTTGGCGGCGGTGATGCCGGCAAAATAAAGGCCGGGCATGGACGACTCGAATCCAGAGGAGAGCACTGGCGAGCCGTTGACCAGCTTGAGTTTCGAGCGAATATCGGAACCGAGAAATTGCAATCGATCCAGATCGACTTTATAGCCGGTAGCGGCAATGATATGGTCGGTTAGAATTTCCCGTTGGCTGCCGTCCTCGGAACGAAGCTGAAGCCGAACGCGGCCGTTTTGAATCTCGGCACGTTGCGGCGTGCATTCCAAGTGCAACGGAACCCGGCCGATAACTTTATCTTTCACGAACCAGGCTCCCGAAGGACCCAGGACGCGGCGAACGGCTTCCAGGCGAAGGCTTTCGGGCAGGTAATGGAATACCATGGGCGCGTCGGCGAAGAAGCGCAGGCGCCAGCCGGGGCCTATGCCGGATTGAGGGCGCTGAAGCTGCTGCCACCACGAACGCGGCTTGCCCACTTGTGGAGCGCCGTGAAATTTCAAGGCAGCCCGGCGGGAGACCAATTGCACGTTGGCTCCAGCTTCATGGAGCAGGCCGGCCAGATCGGTCGCCGAGGAACCACCGCCAACGACGACTACGTCGCGTCCGCGGAACGGTTCCAGGTCGTGATGACGAAAGCTGTGCGAAACAAATTCCGGCGGAAGTCCGGCAAGAGTGGCGGGCGTGTATTCGAAGTGCGTGATGCCGACCGCCAGCACAACCCGGCGCGCCGTGAAGAACTCGCCGGTATCGAGCCCCAGACGAAATCCGTCCGCCACGCGATCGATGCTGGTGACCAGTTTGTCTTCCAGTTCGGGCACCATGCGCTCTTTGAAGGCCAGGCCGTAGGCGCTGAAAGTATCGAGGCGCACCGGAATTCCGGAATCGGAGTATTCGATGCCGCGCTCGGCGCAAAACTGGCTAAGGGTAAATTCGCCTTCGCCATCGGAAATGTTCGAGGCGAAGCCGTCCGATTTGAGACACATGCCTTTGGGCATATGTGCCCGCCAGCTGTCCATTACCCGGCCGAAGATGCGGAAGGGTATTCCGCTACGGCGGAAGTGGGCAGCGATGGAAAGTCCATAAGGACCCGCGCCAATGATCGCAGTTTCCAGCATAGGTTTATGAAGAACTCTCTCGATGATTTATTTTTCGTGACGAAAAAACCACCACAGACTGCCTTAGGGGGAAATGAAAAGGGGGAAGAAATCTACGAGGATCATACCATGCGCCGCGCCTCCCAGCAGCCAAAAAAATGCAGGCAAAAATAGCACGTAAGTGCCATTCGATCAATGGCTTATGGCATTTGCAATTCGCGCTGTGTTTTCGGTCATTGCTGCTTCGCAGCTTTGTATGCATTCCCCAAATGCGGTGAATTTCTCTCCGTTTTTTCATCCTCCCTGGCTGGGCTTGATGGTTTCAGTCCGGAGGTGTGGCCCTCGAGAAAACCGCGAATGGTTGCGATCAGGCGGGGTGAAGCCTGGGTCTGAATTCTCTCCGAATCGCCCAAGGTGAGAGCATGATCGAGTTTCTCGGGAAGGTCGCGTTCGTCGGTGGCCACGATGATGCGGCCTTGCGCTCCGAAGCGCTCGGCGGTCGCAACCTGATGGTCGTTGCGGGTTTCGCGAAATTCCGCGCGCCGGGGCACGACTACTATGGGCTTGCCGAGTTCGAGCGCGGAAATAATCGATCCCATTCCCGCGTGAGCCACAATCAGGCGAGTTTCCTGCATCACGCGGTTGAACTCCTGCGGTTCGATGAAGCGTGTGAATTCAATGTGCTGCGGCTCGAAATCGGAACTCGCGATCTGGGCGAAGACATCGGTACGAGATCGCGACGCTGCCCATTCATCGACCGCGCGGATGAGGCGATCGAAGGGCTCCTGCGAGCCGACGGTGACGAAGATCATAAAACCGATCCTCCGTACTGCGGGCCTTGGGCTCTGGCCAGGTGCGGCCACTGCGTGAGCCACAGGTCCGCATACTTGCCGGCGCGCGCCCCGGACATGGAGAGTTCTTCGATGTTGGCCATGCTGTCGATCCAAATGGTTTTTGCGCCGAACCAGCGTCCCAGCAGCATGGCGAAATATCCTGGAGCGGCCCCGGTGGAAACGATTACGTCCGGCCGTTCGATCCCGATGATCCACGCCAACCGCAGTGCCAGCAGCAGGAGCGCCGCTTTGTTCCAGCGCGTCGCATCGTTCACCGAATAAAACTTATTCTCGGGCACCTGCGCGCGATAGGATTCGAGCACGGTGACGTAGACGACTTCGGAATTCTCGAACGCCGGAATGACTCGCCGCAATTGCACCCAGTGTCCGCCGCTGGAGGCCACCGCCAGGACTTTGTTGCGATGTCGAGTTTCTTTTATTGACATAAGTCCCTCAGTGGCTTGATGTGGAACGATTCGCGGTGCGCAACGTCGATGAGGGTTTCGGTTAGTTCGAGTACAAAATCGTTGCGCGGTTGAGTGCGGTCGAGATCGTGCATGAGAACGATGCCGCCACCTTCGCGGCGAAGGCGGTCCGCGATCTGGCTCGCGCTGGGCAGATGATCGTGAGTGTCTCCGGAATCGATGGTCCACCACCATACGGGAGCGCCACGGTGGCGGATCGCCCAGTAGGTTGGCAGCGTCATTTTGCCGTACGGAGGACGAAACATTCCGTTGGCCTGGCACCACGGAGAAAGCCGGTCGTATCCGGCATCGATGTCGGCGACCGCCTGCCAGGGCAGCGATTTCCAGGCATGAAGATGTTGATCGGAGTGGCAGCCCACGTCGTGACCTTCGTGAAGAACGCGGTCGACGATTTCAGGATGTTGCTGCGCCTGCCGGCCCAGCATGAAGAATGTAGCGTGTACGCCGCGGTCGCGAAGCAGGTCGAGCAACCGAGGCGTCAAAGCGCCGCTGGGACCATCGTCGTAAGTCAGGGCGAGGATGCGGTTCTCGATCAAATTTTTTCGTATGCGGTTCATGCGGTATTGGCGCCAGAACCAGGGCGAGAAATAAACTGCGGAACCCGCCATTCCGATGGTGGCCGCCAGGGCCGTTGTCACTCTCTGTCGCATGACGGTCTTTCGCATGATAGGGTCTTGCAGGTTAGGCGATGGCGCGGGAGGTGTTGTCCCGCTCCCAGCCTTTGTTTCCAAGGCGCATGCGGTTCTGAGCGCGGCGCTTCGCGATGACGGTAACCAGGCAATAGATAGCGAGTTTGGCCCATCGCCGCGGATCCTTAAACAAATGGAGCAGGGAATGGTGGTTGCTCTCGCCGCGATTTTTCCAGAGTCCGGGAAACAGGAGCGCCAATTCGAACGAGCCGTAATGTGCGCGGGTCTTGGTGGCAATCAGATCCTTGACGGTGTGCGGCGGAAACACGGTCGAGTGCACGGAGACGAGCGTCTGCCGCTCATGGGCTTGAAACAGGATGCGGACATAACCGTCGTCGGCGGTTACCGCGGGGAACTCGCGAAAGCGGGCGCGGCCCGTTTGGGATAACGCGTATACGCCGGAGCCGCCAATGCCTTCCTGTGCGGAAGGAAGCAGAGAGCGAATTTCATAACAGGCACGCACCGCCCATGAGGATCGGGCGAGGTTGAAGGTTGGCGTGGGAGCGGCGGCGTGAACATCTCCCTGTCCCAGACGGCGTGCGAGGGCGCGAATTGCGTCTACGCCGATGACTACATCGGCATCGGCGTAAATGCGCGGGAAACTTTGCGCCGATTCGTCGCCAAGATTCAGCGCATGCGTCTTGCTGGCGACGCTGGTCTCGATAACCCGCACGGGAGGACCAAAGCGGCGTGCGGCTTCGGCTGTGTTGTCTGTGCATCCATTGCAGACGACGATCACTTCCAGTTCACCGGGGGCTGCGCCCGCGGTGACCGCTTGCAGGGTGCGGGCGATCACTGAAGCTTCGTTGTGCGCCGGGATGATTATGGAAATCATTGTTGTCGTGTGGGAGTGGCGGTGTTTCTCAACTGAATAAAGACTGGCAGCATCGCGCCCAACTGCGCAGAGCCGCCGGATTGGCTCGTATGGAGCCGACGAAGGCGCGGAAGGCGTCGCGCGCTTCGCTGGTTTCAAGGTGGCTGACTCCCAGCGAATAAAGCATTTTCGAGCGAAGCCGTGTGGGGATATCGGAAAACGAATCTAGCAGAAAGCGGAAGGCCTTCACCCGGTTGGATGCCATGCCTTTCGGATTGCTGGAAAGTCCGGCGCCGTGAATCCGATATTGCACCAGGGTATCGTCGACGTAGTGAAACGGATATTTTCTCGAGACCTTGGTCCAGCACACCCAGTCTTCGAGCGAGCGCAGGTTCTCTTCGAAGCCTCCCGCATATTCTATGGCCTCGCGCCGCAGAATGACCGTGGGCACGCAAAGAAAGTTTCGTTCGCACAACACTTCGAACAGATTGCCGGAGGTGATTTGTCCTTTGCGATGGAGCAGCGAACTGAATCTTTGGCCGGTGAGCGCGCCGCTGCCATCGATGATGGCACTGTCGGAGTGAACGACTCCCAGGCCGGAGTCGGCGCGAAAACATTCCATTTGAGTCTTCAGCTTCTCCGGCAGCCAGACATCGTCGGCATCGCAGAGCGCGACAAAATCTCCGGAACTGACTTTCAGGCCGCTGTTTCGGGCCCGAGCCAATCCGTGATTCACATCGTGCAGCACGGGGACGACGCGACCGTCCAGCCGCCGCCACCGCTCGACGATCTCGCGAGAATCGTCGGTGGAACAATCGTCGGTGATGACCAGCTCCAAGTCGGAGTATGACTGCGAGAGCACGCTCTCGATGGCAATGGGCAGGTAGCGCGCATAGTTGAACGACGGCATGAGCACGCTTACTCTCGGCGATCGATTCAATCTGGTATCCACGATTAAAAATCCAGCTACGCTCGCCGGCTAGGCGACGTCGCCGGCCTCCACTAGTTTTGCGGGGCGGACCTTGGACAAGAAAGCTTCTTTCAACGAGTCGAAGTCGTGCTTGCCCAGTTCGCCGGCGGAAATGAGAAGTCCCAGATAGAGGAGGCCGCCGATTGCGACCGACACCGCGCGTAGGACGATTCCGGATTGGGTCTGCGAGAAGCAATACGCAACGGGAAGCACGGCAACGACGGCTGCGAAATAAATTGTGGCGGTGGTTTTCCACGGAAACTTCGTCCGGGCGTAGCGAATGACGTAGATCGTGCCTCCGAGGACGCCGACGATTTGCGCGGTGCAGTTGGCGATGGCTGCGCCCAGCGCGCCGTGGCGCGGAATGAGAACGAGATCCATCGCGATATTCAGCACCGCGACGAAGGTTCCGTACTTGGCGATGAAACTCTGCTTCTCCGTCCCGACTAGAAGAGGTGATCCGACGACTCCGATGCTGGTGACGGCGAGGCTCACGAGCAACAGCTGCAACGGCAGAACGACTGGGCTGTAACTCGATCCGTAGAGCAATTCAACCAGCGGTTTGCAGATTGCGGCCGTGAGCAGGCAAGGGAAGACCATGACCATCTGCAGATATTTCAAAGCCTTCACATAAACCTGGCCGAGATCTTTTAGACCGCTGCGGCCGAAGCTTTCGGAGTAGAGCGGCAAGAGCGTGCTGGAGAATGTTCCGGAGACTTCGCTGAGTTTCGTGGCGATGGAGAAAGCGAGCGTGTAAAACGCAATCTGGGGCAGTGTGGAATACCACTTGAGAAAAAGAACCTCGGAGCGCTGCCAGACGATGGTGTCGAGCAAAAGAATGTAGGAAATGGTGATGGAAAATTTCCTGATGCGGAGAAATACGTCGCGGGTCGCGGGCGCCGACAGCGACGGAGTCACGGGCAGCGTGAGCAGGAGCCGATGGACGGCACGATAGGCCAACCAGGTTCCCAGCGTAAGGCCGGCCAGCGTGGCCCACAACATTCCCATTACTCCGGCGTGCAGAAGCGCGGCGATACCGACGGAGGCGACCTGAGCGATGGCGGCATAAAGGCTGATCCAGGCGATTCTGTCGAAGCGTTGCACTCCGGCGAGCGCCGCCAGAAAGCCCTGTTGCAGGGCCTGCAGCAGAATCATTACCGCGGCAAGAATAATGATGCTGCGATAGGGAGTGCGGAAAAACCAGAGGCAGGCGGTGAGTCCGGCCACGCCCAATCCAACGATGAGCTGCGTGCGCAAAAGGCGTTTGCCGATGCGCACGGCGGTTGCACTGTCGCCGCTTCCCATGAATTCGGAAACGTATTTCGTCAGCGCCGCGGGCAGCCCGATATTCGCCAGAATTCCCAAGGTGCCGACAATCCACATGGCATAGCTGTACACCCCCATATTTTGCGGGCCCAGGGTGCGCGCCATGATGGCGGATACGCATATCGTTGCGCCCGCGCTGACGACCAACCGCGCGCCGCTGAACAGAATATTTCTGAGCGGACTGTGCCTGCGGCGATGGCTCATCGCGGGCTTCACCGGGTGATCGCGATGGATCGGCTCGCGGGAGTCGCCTGCCGCTTGCGGAATTAGTTGTTCGATGACGGTCATATTAAGAGTGCGAGCGGATCAGGCTACGGCCATGGCCTTCCGGTAGACACCCAGGATCGATTGCCCGACGGCGGCTCCGCGAAAGCGCGCGCGCACGTCCTGACGGGCGGCAGCGCCGAGCGTTTCCCGAAGATGGGCATCGCTCAACAACACGCTGATGGCGGAGGCCAGACCCTGCGGATCTTCGCCCTTGGCAAAGAGTCCGGTGACGCCTTCGGAGATAAGCTCGCGAAAGCCGGGAGTGTCGGAGACGACTACCGCTTTCCCGCAAGCCATGGCCTCGGCGGCGACCAGGCCAAACCCTTCCCAGCGCGAGGGAAAAACGCAGACCGTGGCCTCACGGTACTTATCCAGCAGTTGCTGAGGTTCGAGAAATCCTGCGAACTCGATTTGGGCTTGAGCGCGCTCGGGAATTAAGGACGAGAGGTAAGCCAGCCCGGAGTTTCCGCCTGGCGCGGTGTTGGTGTCACCGCCAGCCAGGCAGAAGCGGGTGTTGGGATACTGCTCGAGGAGCGCCGGCAGAGCTTTCATGAGAATGTCCGGACCTTTTCTCCACTCCAGCCTCCCGGCGAAAAGCACCAGAGGCTCGCCGGCCACCGACGCCGTTTCGCATGCGGAGAAAAATAACTCATTCACAGGATTCGGGGTCACATTGAAGTCGTTGCGCGCGACGCGCAGCATTTTTTTCGTCAGGTCGACGGTCGCCTGCGAGATTGCCGTGACCGAGTCTGCGGTGTCGATGGCGCGCCGTTCCAGCCAATCCTGCAGGCTGTGCCCAATTCGGTGCCGGATGGACGTTGCGCGAAGATTCGCCAGCGAACGGCAGATCGCGGAACAGGTGTGCAGTCTTACGACGACGTGCAGATCGGCCGGCTTCACCAGATCAAGAAAAGCTGTGAGTCCGCCAAACTCGGGCGCTTCCAGCACATCGAGGCTGAGACTCTTCGCGACTGCCGCCAACCTCTTAGCAAAGATCAAGCTGGAAGATTTGGCCAGCGGCTCGGGCAGACCGGAAGCAAAAGAAGATAACGGTATGCGATGAATGGGAACGGCACCGTCCCAGGTCACGCCGTTTCCGGTGGTGGAAGCGAGAAGGATAAAAACCGAGTGTCCCAATTCTGTGAGCGACTGCGCCATTTGCCGCACATAGGAGCCGATGCCACCGCTATAAGCCTCCGTTGGGTACTCGGGGGTCAGGAATGCGATGCGCAGAGGGCGATCCTTCGCAGATGGTTGGTTGATGGTCAAAATATTTGCTCGGATGAGGCGCTTTCGCAGACGGGCTCAGGCGCCAGTTGCGGAGTGGCGAGAATGGAATCCCAGGACTGGCGCAACGGCAACGCCGCGCCAGCCTCCTGCTGGCGAGGCAGGGCCACCGTGGCCGAAATCAGTGCTAACAGGCCGTACCAGGCCACGATGGTCTGATCGAAATACGAGATGCCGAGGAACGCGACCACATTGGCAAACAGTCCCGCTCCCAGAGCCCAGATAAAAAGCGCTTTCTTTTTGTCTTTGGCCACAGCGCGACGAGCCCGTCCGATATATTTGAATCCGTAAACCAAAGTCGCCAATAACAAGAGGAAGGGAATCAGGCCGGAATTTTCGCAGGTGCCGACGTATTCATTGGCCGTGTCCCACATATCCCAGCCCCAGGCGCTGGTATCTTTTACTCCCACCAGCCACCAGTCGCCAAAGTGTCGGATGCACTGATCGACCAGCATGAATCTATGCCAGGAGGAGGAGCCCCCGGTTACGTCGATGCGGGCGATCAGATGCCAGACGGGCGCCTTCATCACCAGATGCAGAGAAATGACGGTCAGCAGAATTCCCCAGCGGACCAGGCGCATCCGCCGGCGCAGCGGCCACAGGCAGAGCGCCAGCACGCCCGCCGCATAGCCAAGGACCGGAGTGCTGGAGTTGCAGGTGATGGTCATCACGGTCGAGGAGGCGATGCCCACCACGGCAATCAGACGGTATTTTTTCGCCTTCCACCACAGCCCGATAAACAGAGGAACCAGAATGGCGCCGAAAGTTCCGGCCAGGATGGGGTGGGAAAAACATCCAATGGCGCGGAATTTATCGTCACGCGCCATGAGGTTGGCATACGCTGCCGCGTTCGCTCCTCCGAGCAGGGCATAAGGGTTGTGGCCCGATATGCGCTCATAGATCATAATCGCGGCGATGACCGCGGAGATTCCAGCCAGAGCTTGAATGGTGCGAATGACATCCGGTTCGTCCCGGATCAAAGAGCGCAGCAGAAAGTAAACGCCAAAGCTGGTGTAGATCACGCCCAATTGATAAACGGCCGCGCCGGACTCCTGGAACAGCAGCACTCCATTCACGGCGGTGACCAGGGTGAAGAGGATGAACGCGATGTCGATCTTGTTGATCCCGCCGGCAAAAATCTGCCGCTTCGAAGAACGCATCTCGCGAACCATGCGAATGATTCCGAACAGGACCAGCAGGCGGAGCATGGGAAAATGCGCCGGCCCGATCAGGAGAACCTGATCCATCGGGATCAGGATGGAGGCCGCGAGAAAAGCGGCGATCGCCTTCTTGCGCGGCCACACGCAGATCAGCACGCCGACGATGAGAATCAGAATCAGCACCGCCGGGTTGAGGACGGTTTCTGTGACGCCGCCTCCGAATTTCAGGTGATCCGGTCCCATGTCAGGCCTTGGCGGCGAATGTCCTATGCGAATTTGCCTGTCTGGAAGGGAATCCGCCGACTACGGTCCAAGATTTCACCAGCCCGCAGAAGCGCTCGGGAATGAGCGTGGCTCCGGGAAAGATTACTTCCAGCGCGTTCCGGCTGAGCAATCGAACTTCTTCCACCAGCCTGCGGGCCGCCGTGCGGTCGGAGCAGGGGCCGCGCCAGCCGCAGCGCCAGCGCCGAATGATGGCGATGCGCAGATCGAGCGGCATCCACTGCCAGCCCGGAACCTGAAAGTGGGGCTCCATGGGAAACCAGAAGTTGGGCGTTTGCACCCAGAATGCCTTGCCAACGCGCCGAATCTCGGCCGCCATGCGGCGCTGGGTGTCGAAGGTGAACAGGTGCTCGATCACGGAGTTGCTGAAGGCGATGTCGAAGCTGTCATTGCCGAACTGCGAGAGATCGGCGGCGTTGCCGGCGAGAGGAATGATGTTCCCGTGGCGCTGTTTTTCCGGAACCAGATTCAGGCTGAAGATCTGGACGTCGGCGCGTCCCACCCAGCCGCGCTTTTCCCAGAAGTCGTTGGTGCCGCCAACGTCGAGAATGCGCAGCGGCCGCGGCATGGACGCGGCCAGGGCTTCAAAGTGGCGGAAGCGCCGGGCGCGAAGTTTGTTCGATAACGAGGTGGGGTTCTCGTCGTCGGCAAGGCGGCGAATGCTGGGAATTGGGAAATCCATATTTAAACTACCGGGCCGAAGCCACTGAAGATTTAGCCGGGCGGGAGAGACTCGCCGCAGGGCAGCAACAACTGAGGGGGAAATGTTGATTGACGATTACGATTTGGTCCGACGCCGATGGATAGCGCTGACAAAAAACCTAAGCGTGCATGTAGAAGCAAGAAAGCGAAATTAGTTCACGATTGCCGATAAGCCGGTGGGAGGGCTGGGTGGGCCCTGGCCAGCTTCGTATGCGCCGTTTTCCCACGATCCCGAGGTGGCGTGCGCAATGGGTGTACGTGCCGGATAGCTGACGGTGTGGCTGCCGGTGTCGTATGAAATTCCGAGCGTGGTGTCAGACAGGCAAGCCTGTCCCGCGGCTGCGTTTATGTTTTGAATGGTTTGACAGAGGGAGTAGTTTCCCGGAGCGCTTCCGATTGCGGCGGCGGCTGTGCTGTCGAGCGGCGCGAAAGGATAGTTCTGGGTGACGTTTAGGTTTCCCGTACCGTTGCCGGTGCCGACCGGAGCGCAGACCAGTCCGCCGCCGAAGTTCGAGTGGCTGCCACTGGAGCACGCCACCGACAGCAGCGGCGAGGGTTCGGTGATCGTCCAGGAGGAGCCGGTCTCTTTGTTGATGGGAACGCCGCTGCTGATAAAGAAATTATTGGAGACCACCACCGTCGGCGTTCCATTCTTGCCGGTCACGCAATTGCCGCTGGGCGTGGCATCGGTTCCGCACTCGGCGGTGTTGTTGAAGAACGTGTAGTTCCCGCCGCCGCCGTTGTTCTGTCCCAGCTCGAACATGGTTCCGTGGCCGTCTTTCACCAGCACATTGTTGAAGCCGTAAACGGTCGCGAAGTCTTCCTCCACTAGAAACATCTCATCGCCGGTCCCGGTATTGAGGCAGGTGATGTAATTGTTGTAAATGAGTTCGGTGATATTCGAGCTGCCGAACAGGTGAATGCAGTTGCCGTGAACCGCGTTCGACGGCGGCACCATGCTGGTGATGACGCTGTCGTGAAAGAAATTGATTTCGCCAAACACCGCGTTATCGACGTAAGAGATATAAAGGTTGTATTCGTTCCAGGCCGCCGCCGCGTTGCAACAGTCCTGCGAGGAGTCGGAGCCGTCGATCGCGCTATCGTGAATGCTGGAGCCGGTGTCCTGTTTCACCCAGAGGAAGCTGGCTTCGTTTCCGGGATCGCTGCAGGCTCCGGAGAAGGAACAGTGCGACCAGCCGTGAACGTAGACGTTTTTGATCTCCCAGCTGACGTCGGTGCCGGAATAGCCATACTGGCTGACGGCGCCGCAGGTGTAGGGTCCGCTGGTGCTGCAGGCGGATCCAAAGTAAATTCCGGTGAACTCCAGATTGTCGACGGTGACGTAGCTAGCGTGGTGAGCCATGTCGGTCATCAGCGATTGCGCGGCGGTGTTATATCCCGTGCTGCCGCCGCCGTTAAGAATGGGCCGCGCCCAGGAACTTCCCGTGTACCATGCCGAATCGTAGCCAATGTAATCGGGCTTGCCGGAACTGCCGCCCCAGGGAACGTTCATCGGAAAAGCATGAGAATCCACGGTGACGCCGCCCTTCAGAATCCATCCTTCTCCCGGTCCCGGGGCGTGTGCCGCGGCGTTGCCGGTGGCATTCGCCATTCCCGGAGTGTGCTGCCAGGGAGTGGTCTCCGTGGTGCCGTTGGCCGAATCGCTTCCCGCCGCGTAGTCGAAGTAATAGCAGGTCGTGACGCCGCTGGGAACAGTCGTGGGACAGGCAAACGCCGAAGCGCCGACCGCGACGACAAAAGCCAAAAGAGCGAAACGGTTTCGAGTGATTCGGAACCATTGGGGGTATAAGCAGCCACTCATTCCTGTCTCCCTGTCGGGCCGGCTACATGGGCCAGCCCAAGAAACAGGGTATACACGGTCAGCGAAGGAAAAAAGAACACATAAGGGCATTGGCCGGAATCAGACGGACGCGCGCTCGCGGACGTGCCCTTTCGGGTTCCCATTTTGGACTCCAGATTCCTCGAGCGCTTCTTGCACGGTGAGAATGCGGCATCCACTACAGGCTGCGTGCGACACCGCCGCTTCGAATAGAGCGGGAGTGCATCCGAATGCCGAGGGTTTCGCCTGCACATCGTGAGTGTAGAAAATGAGCCAGCTGTTGCGCTGAACGTTCTCGGCAATCAGTTCTTCGATTTCTCTGGCGCCGTCAAGATCGCCATAAAGGCTGTTGGCGCGGAGCAGGTTCAGGTCGACCTCCGGCCCGTTGCAGCCGGGAAAAACGCCTCTGGCGCTGGCTAAGCTCGCCGCCAGGGCGCGCTTGGCCGGGAGCGTAACGTGTCCAAAGGGATAGGCAAAGTTTCCCGAGGGCATACCGGATAGGTCTTCTACCGCTTCGCTGCCCTTCTTCACATCTTCACAAAATTCCTCGCAGGAGACGGAGCGGCACGAGCTATGGCCGAAGGTGTGGCTGGCCAATTCGTGCCCTTGTTCGAGCAGCGAGTCAACATCTTCGGCGCGAAATTGTTCGCCCAGTTGGTTGCGTGTATTCATCAATCCACCGGCGGCGTAGTAGGTCCCTCGAGCGCCGTATCGTTCCAGAATGGAACCGCCCACCAAATAGGCGGTGCGGGGAAAATCGTCGAAGGTAAAGGAGACGATCGGCTCCCGATTTCTGAGCCGGGCAGGGCGCCGGTAGAGCGAGCACAATACCCCGCGCCGCGCCGCGCCCAGTATGGACCGGATGCTCAGGCTGTCACTCATGCCGTTGTCACCATCATGCCGTCCTGAACCGCGACTTCAATGACGCCGTCGCCGGGAACAGTTTTTGTTTTCGCAAATCGCAGCGATAGGACGCCGTTCCGCACTTCGATTTCTTCCATGCCCAGGTCGGCAAACACCTGGCCGGAAGCGGCATTGCGCGGAGTCTCGCGGTAGTCGGCATAAAAATCCTGGTTCGTGTCTGCAATATATTTCCGAATCATCCAGGCTAAAAACGCATGTTCCACGCGCTTCGACTGAATGCGGCAGCTGAACATGAGGTCGGTCATGCGCGGCTCACGGCGGTCCACAATGGAAAATCCGATCACGCCGTAGCTGCCAAAGCGGTCTTCGCAGCTCAGCACAAACGTGTCCAGATGCGGGCTGGATAGAATCTGCCGCAGCACGCCGCGGTCATAGCGGTTGCCGGAAAAATTCATCTGGTTGGTGCGCGTGGTGAGTTCGTGGACACGCTCCAGATTCTCCTCGGTCATGGGCCGCACGGTGAGCCGAATCTGGCAGTCGCGAAGGAATGCCATGTAATCGCGATCGAAACTCTGCGCCACGCTCTGGCGGGCGGCTTCCACTTGGTAGAGCTCACGCCGCCGCCGGCTCTCATCCGTAACCGGCACCTTAAATTCTCCGCGGTCACAAAGACCGAGGCAGTCCCCGGCATTCAGAACTCTGACCTCCGGACAGACGGAGGTGACTTCGCCCAGCTCGAAGGCGGAGTCGTCGATGAACAGAATGCTGTCCAGCCCGATATTGAGCTGCTGGGCAATGGCTTTGAGGCCATGGCTTTTCGGCTGCCAGGAAATCTGCGGGCACAGGAAATAGCGGTCCAGTTGGAGCTTCTGAACCACCCGCAGCGCGTCTTCAGAATTGTTCTTGCTGGCGATGGAATGCAGAATGCCGCGCCGATCCAGTTCGCCAATGATGTCGGCGATGCCGGGTTTCAGGCGCAGACGATCCGGGCCGTCCTCCACCAGCACTCCGTCCCATAAAGTGTTGTCGAGATCCCACACCACGCACTTGATTTTTTTGGAGGGGTTACGGGTATCCCTTTTCTCCGCCACCTTCGTTTCCCGCAACTCGGTCACAAAATCCATCAAGCCAAAATAAAGCGTGGTTTCGTGGGCTTCGTCGTTGGGGATCAAGTCAATGCCAAACGGCCGGCTCAAGTCGAGGAGGGGGGTGATTTCCTCGAGCGGAATCCGTACACATTGAAATCCGGGGTGCAGGGGAATCAGTTTTTGGAAGGGTATTCTGGCGGCCTCGCCCAGGGCGCGCATGGTCAGGGACAGTTGAACCTCGTGCGCTTCCGGGTTGTAGCATTCGAGGAGGAAGCAGGCAGGAAATTCTTCGCCGCTGATTGCCGAAGTTGCTCTGCGTTTCTTGAAGCCGTAACGCTTGGTGGTGGCCGTGATTTTTACCAGCGACGGGAGAGGAAGCCGTTGCAGCGCGCTGCCAATGCGGTAGTCGTTTTTTTCGAGCTTGGCCGCCCGCTCCGCCGAATGCAGCCGGATGTTGCCGGGCGTCCAGAGCTTGCCCCAGCGCTTGAAGCGGATCTTAAGAACGTAAGCATTCACGGCGGCCGGGCATTCGATCCTCACCATTCCATCGGCAAATCTGCGGCAGCCACCGTCGAGTCGGGGGGTATAGAGTTCGCAGGTGGAATAGCAGGTGGGCCAGACGCATTCGGTGCAGTGCTCGCTCCAGGGGAGAACGGTGCGCGAAAGTATGCGTCCGCGGAGGCTGGCGAACGAACGCATGGCCTCGTCCGGAATTTGCCCGGGACTCTCGACCAGAGAATTTGCTTCAGTTTCGTACATGCTGAGGAGTGCTTTTGCGTCTCGGTGAAGCGGAGTGCGGCGATTCGACTAGGCAGCTTTCCCGGAGCTTTCGAAGCCCTTGAACTTGGCCGCGCCCACCCACTGCAGGCAGGCCAGGCTGCGCTTGAACTTGGCGGCGGTGGTTTCTCTGCGCGAGGGCAGGCAGAGATAGATGATCCCGGAGCCGAGCAAGCGGATCGAATGGTGGATGGCGAAGGCAGCCAGAAAGCCGAGTTGCGCCAGCCCGCCGTGATGCTTGCGCCAGTATTGCCAGGTGGCGCGATAGAGCTCGAGATAGAAGCGCAGCGGAGCGTGAGCGGAACTGGCTCCGCCGTAGTGGATCGCGCCCGCCTCGGCGAAGAAGACTACGCCGTCGCCGGCCTTGCGGAAACGGTAGCACCAGTCCACATCTTCGCCGTACATGAAAAACTGGGGATCGAGCAAGCCAACCCGTTCCATGGCGCTGCGGCGCACCACCACAAACCAGCCGTTGAGGACCTCGACCGCGGCGGTCGACTGATGGTCGAAGTCGGACATCAGCAGGCCGCCAAACAGGCGCGATTTCTTGAAGGCGATATCGAGGCCAAGAGCGCGGCTGAAATGGTTCCAGATGGTCGGAAACCGCATGGTCGAGCGCCATACCCGGCCATCGGGTGCGAGCATCTTCGGCCCCACCATCGATACGCCGGGGTTGTGCGAAAGATATTCGATCATCGGCGAGATGCAATCGTCGACAAACTTTACGTCCGAATTCACCAGGCACACGTAATCTCCCGAGCTTTGCGCGATGCCGATGTTGTTGGCCTTGGCGAAGCCAAAGTTCTCCGGGTTGCGAACCAGTTTGTACTCCGGAAAGCGCTCCGCCACCAGTTCCGGGGTTCCGTCGGAAGAAGCGTTGTCGACGACGATCACCTCGGGGCAAACCTGGGTGCAATGTTCGCGCAACGTTTCCAGACACTCGATCACATACTTCTTCGCATTCCAAACCACGATCACCACGGAAACGCGCGCCGCGCGAGATTCCGGTTGCGGCGAAGGCTCGGGGAGGGGAGAAAATTTGACGGTTGTCTCTGGCGCCCGGAACTCACTGAATACAGATGTGGAAGTCATTTCTTATTCTTAATCTCTTTGTCTTGTAATCTTGTTTCGTAATCTCGTTTCACGTCATCCCACATGCCGGTAGAGCGCCCGTCCGGCTAAGGAAAGAACGCCGGGCTGCATGCGGGCCAGCAGATAGCGCGCCGCCTTATATTTCCAGCTGGTGGCGGACGATTCGAAGCTGCGCGCCACGTCGCGGCTGTAGCGGGAATAGATCAGGTCGGACTGCACCGTCCCCCAGCGCTTTTTAAAGGTGATGAGCCCGTGCTGATCGGCGTCGGTACGGCCGAAATCGAAGAAGCGGACCCCCGCGCTCTTGGCTTCCTGAATCGCTCCCCAGAGCAGGAAGTGCATGCCGCCCAGGTGATTGAAGCCGCGGTCGCTGCCGCCGTACTTGTAATACATCGTGTCCTTGTGGCGAATGGTGACGATGGCCGCCACCGGACGATCGCCTTTCAGCGCGACGCGAATCTTGAGAGCGTCTCCGAAACTCTCGATCAGGTTGACGAACCAATCCCGGGGTTGCGGAGGCCGGTGGTGCCGCTGCCGGGTGATGGTAAGCAGCCTGTAGAACTCGTCCAGAAGCTCTCCGGTCGACCCTTCGCAATACTGCAAAGCCTCCCGTTCCGCCCGCAGGATTTTCCGCTGCGTCGAATTCTTATGGCAGTTGCGGAACAGCGTGGGAAGATCCGGCGAAAGATCGAGCTGATGGAAGGTGAAGGGCAGCGTCGCCCGATGAAGCGAAGTGCCGATATGGGCGGCGCGCAGGGGACGCATTTCAATATAGCGCCAGCGCCCCTGCCGCTCTTCCTCTTCGAGCGCAATCGTGATGGCATCCAGGTCGGACTGGCGGTCGACCAAAGGTTCGCAGTGATCGGAGAAGGGCAGCGAAACCAGCCGCCGCCCCGTCAGCCAACTCTCCACCTGGCAAAACACCATCCCGCTTTCCAGCCGCCGGCCGTCGTTGGATGAGGCGTAGGCGATGGGCCGGTACTGGTAGGTTCTGGCTAACGCCGACAACCAGGCAGAGGAATGAAAGACGGAGGCCTGCGGATGCCGCTCCACAAGTTCGTCCCAGCGCCGGTCTTGCAAAGGGTCGATGCAATGAGCGACGTTTTGCTGACTCCCCGGCGATAATAGTTCAGTTTCGTTCAGACACTCAGTCGAGGACATAGATGCGGGCCCGTCTTGCTCTCCAATCCATACTGCGAATCGTTATTGCGAACTGATGATTGACCTGGTGAAACCAACTTAGCTAAAACGCGTCGTCGCTGAATAGTGCGCGGGGGGTTTGCGCCAGGATTTGCAGGTCGAGCCACAACGACCAGGTGCGCACATACTGCAAATCGAGGCGCACCATGTCGTCAAAGCGCACCCGGCTGCGCCCCCTGATCTGCCACAGTCCGGTGATTCCCGGTTTGACTTCAAGCACGCGGCGGCGGTGCCAGATGTCGTATTCCTTGCATTCGTAGGCGATGGGCGGCCGGGGACCGACCAGCGACATATCGCCTTTCAGCACATTGATGAATTGCGGAAGCTCGTCGAGGCTGGTGCGGCGCAGGATGCATCCGATGCGGGTGATGCGCGGGTCGTTGGTCATCTTGTAGACCGACTTGCCTCCGCCCTCCGAGCCGTTGTGGTCGCCCTTGATGACGCGGCGCATGAACTCCTGATGAATCTTGCGGTCGTTGTTGGCATACATCGACCGGAACTTGAGAAAGGTGAAAGGCTTGCCGAATTGGCCGAGGCGTTGCTGCTGGAAGAGAACCGGTCCTTTGGAACTCAGCTTGACCAGCGCCGCGACCAGCAGAAACACGGGCGAGAGAAGTGCCAGCGCCAGCGCACTGCCCACAATGTCCATCGCTCGCTTGCCGATGCGTCCGGCTTTCTGCGCCTGGTTGCGCTGGACGAAGTCGGGATACAAAGCCGCATTGCCATGAGTGCTCTCCTGATCCCACTCCTCGGGGAAAACGTGCAGCGAAATGCTGATCTGCTGAAATTTGTCGAGGCTTAAATTATTCTGCAAGGTTTGGCTTACCCGGCTCATCACGGTGCCCAGAATCGAGCCGCGCTCCTCCGCGCTGATATCGGTAAACATCACGCCCACAACCGAATGCTGCTTATACCAGCCGGTAACGTCGGTCTCCCGCGTGGATAACGACAAGGCGGAGAGAATTTTTCCCAGCACTCTTCCGTTGCTGTCGGAGGGCAGGCAATCGCCTGCGTCAATCAGCAGCAGGACGAAGGGCTGCCCGGAGCGCTCGGTGCGCTTTCTTTCGAGCGCGATCATGCGATGAAACGGCTCTTCGGCGAGCACGCTGTACCTCTGACCCGAGGTGGATACCAGGCGGGGCGGGGTGACCGATGCTTTCGAGCGACTGACTTTCACAACTTTTCTCCCTGCCGCTGCTCCACTTCCCGAAGCAGGTACGAATGATGTGTCGGTTGCCTTGTCCATTTGTAGCTGCCCAAAGTTGGCACGGTTAAGCGTTGACTCAGAATGGACTGCACCTGAATTGCCAGAACAGTCTTCGCACTACTGAATTGGATCGGGCTGCGGCATCGTTGGTACGGGGTGGCAAGCCTCCGCGCCAGGCTCAAACCCGACAAAGGCCGGAATGCCCAATTGAGTTTCGCCATGAACACCGAGGAGCGCAGCCTTCATGTCGCGTCCCGGTACTGCGAACGATAGGGTGCAATCCGAGGACCCCTGGGCGACCGCGACCACGTTCACTCCAGCGCGGCCCAGCGCTCCGAAGGCAGAGGCAACCAAGGCTGGAACGGAACTCATATTTTTGCCGACCACGGTTACAAGCGAGAGCGTGGGATCGATCCGGAAGTGATCCGTCTGCCCCCGCGGCAGGTCATGGGCGAAGAGGTCACGGGCAAATTCGCGGCGCAGCGCCTCGATGGCGGCTTTCGATTGCGCCGCTGGGATGACCAGGGACACGCCATTCTGCGAAGAGGCCTGCGAGAGCAGCAGAACATCGGCGCGAACCGCCGCCAGAGCCCGCAAGCTGCGTCCGGCAAGGTCCGGTACGCCCGCCCACCCCGGTCCTCCGATCGAGATCAGAGCCGCCTCGCCGATGGCGGTAATCGCCGTCATGCCGGAGCCCGGTAATCCTTTGGGGGTAATCCTGGTGCCCCGCTTCAGCGGCGCAAAGGTGTTGCGGATCCACAGCGGAATGCCGCACCGCATGACAGGGCGCAGGGTTTTGGGATGCAATACCTTGGCTCCGAAGTATGCCAGCTCGGCGGCCTCGCGATAGGAAACTTCCGCGAGAGTGCGCGCGCCCGGCACCAGCTTGGGATCGGCGGTCTGCAAGCCGTCGACATCGGTCCAAATGATCACCTCGTCCGCGGCCAGCGCCGCTCCCAAAATAGTGGCGGAATAGTCGGAGCCGCCGCGGCCCAGCGTGGTCACAACGCCGTCGGCCGTGGCTCCAATGAATCCAGTCACCACCGGAACGACGCCATGCTGCAACAGGGGACGCACTTGCACCGCGCAACGCTTCTGGGTGAGCTCCATGCAGGGTTCGGCGGCGCCGTGAGCGCCGTCGGTCACGACGATCTCGGCGGCATCGATGGCCGCGCTGGCCACGCCGCGCTCGGCCAGAGCGGCCGCAACCAGAAGCACGGAGAGGCGCTCGCCCAGGCTCGAGATCTCATCGCGCACGCGCGGGGTCAACTCGCCGAGCCGATTCGTGCCCTGGCACAACCGGCTGCCGGCGCGGATCAATTCATCGATTTTTGTGTGCAGACGGCTGCGTCCGTCCGGCGATTGCATCAATTCGTGGGCTGCGGTTCGATGCCGCTGGCGCAGTTGTTCGAGAATTTCCGCAACCGGCTGCTCGCATCCGAGTTCCGACTGGCGGGCGGCTTCCGCCAATTGGTTGGTGACTCCGCTCATGGCGGATACGACCACGACCACTGCGCTTTCCCGCAAAGCGTCGCGAACGATCTCCACTACGCGGCAGATGCAAGCCGCGTCGCCGACCGAGGTTCCGCCAAATTTCATGACCCGCAGCGGCTTCCTTGCCGCGCCGGGCACAGGGCTGTGAACCGCCCGGCGCTCGGAGCGCTGGGAAGCAACTGGCGCCGCCGGACCGGTAAATCGGGCGCGCTCGGGGTGGTCTTTACGAGGGTTCGTCATAGCCGCGGAAGACGCGCTGCGGAAAGCGTGTGCAGCGGGTTTGGTTCGTCGAAGGTGAAGACGCCTTGCTGGCGCAGTTTGCGGATACAGGCGCGCACTAACTCGGGCTCTTCCCAGGGAACGTCGTTGTAGGCCGAGCGCAGGAACGGGCTCTTGGGATCGCGGAGCCACTCCTGCGGGAACAGGGCGATGGTGTCGTTGGTGGTAATCCGTGGAGACGGGCGGACAGACTCTCCCGCCAGAGCCGCATACAAAGCCGCCGGCAGATCGTGTCCCGGACCCAGCCGCAAGTGGCCGATCTGGGTGGCGCGAGGGTTGATTTCGATCAGGTGGGCGACTCCGGTGTGCGCCTCCAGCATGAAATCAAAACCGTGCAAGCCGGAAAGATTCAGCCGGGCGGCCATCGCCGCCGCCGCCGCCGACATTTCCGCGTTATCGATCAAACGCAGCACACTGGAGGGTCCGGCGGAATCCCGCTTGTGCAGCACTTCAAAATCGAGGCTGGCGAGGATGGACCCGTGCCAGCACGCGACCGCACTGGTGGCCTCGCGGCCGTTCACAAATTCCTGGGCATTCACCACCGACCGGCGGCGCAAAAACGAAGGCCAAACCAGCGTCCGGTCATGGTCGATCAAGGCCCGCTTCACCGCCCGGATAAATAGCGGAGGCGACTGCAGGGCCTGAAAGGCTTGTTCCGCTTCTTCGAGCGTGTATACCACGCGGACTCCCATGCCGCCGGAGGTGCCGTTCGCCTTGAGCACGGTGGGCAAACCGACCCGTGAAACCCAGCTTCTAACTTCGGCGAGGTTCGAGATGACTTCGGTCTTCGGGGCCCGGATACCGGCTTGCCGGGCCAGTTCCATAAAGGCGGTACGCTCGTAAACGATGGGAAAACTTTCCCGCGAGCCGAGCGAGCGCTCGATCAGCGCGCAAACCGCGCGTCCTGACTCGCCCCGCCGCTGTTCGCGATCGTAGAGACGGTGCAGGTGAGTGGTGGCTAAGTCGTCCCCGGGAATAATGAAATCCGGATGGGTTGCGGCAATGGCATCGGCAAACGACTGTAGCGCCATCAGTCCGCGATGGTGATAGGTCTTACGCACCGCCTTGATCTGGCCCAGAGGATGACCCGCCGGGCAGACCGCGTCCACGACGCAGCCAGCATGGGCCAGAGCCATAGCCAGGCGCGCAGTAGGGAACCAGGTCGAGGTCGTCGCAATCAGAATGGTGGGCCTCACCGCTCGATCAACCTCCCCGCTTCGCCCTGCGCGGCCACATCGTTATACAAAGTCGGATTGACTGCGACCGCCGGAAACGGCTGCTGTTCTTCGGGGAAGAGATGGAAGGATGTGCTGACCTGGTTGAGCTGCCGCGAGCCCAGACGGCTGCGCAGGGCTTCGCTGACCCGGCTCATCACCGTGGTCACGATGGCGCTCCCGTCCTCGGCCGCGATTTCCGTGAACAGAACGCCGACAACGGAGTCCTCTTTATACCAGCCGGTGACGTCCGTCTCGCGGGTCGCCGCGGAAATTGCCGACAAGATCGTGGTCAGCGCTTCTCCGTTTCGATCGCTGGGAAAGACGGAATCCATTTCGATCAGCATCAGCACACAAGGTTTTTGCGAGCGTTCCGCCCGCTTTCTTTCGTGCCAGATTACCGCCAGGAAGGCTTCTTCCTGCAATGCGCTGCGGTCGGCCAGTGACGCGGTCAGCGCGGGGAGTAACTGCAAGTTGCTACTGTGGACGGAGCGGCGTGCGTTCATAACTTCCTCCACCTGTTCCGCTTCTTTTTTCTAGAGCGGCTGCAGGAGAATCTGATTGGCGCAATTTTGCGTGGGATTTTGATAACCGAGGCTATCGATCGGCCTTCACCGATGACGGTTTGCCGGTTCGAGAGGCGTTCCCGGGGGAGGAGGTAGCCGGACCGTACCGTTGATAGTAATCGCTGTGCGCCGCATCGGTGGAACCGTTCACCAGGGCTCCCAAAAGTTTCGAGCGCTCGAGCGCTTCCAGGCCGCGCAGCAGTTGCTGTTTTTCGGTGACGCTTTTTCGCGTCACCAGTAAAATGCCATCGGCCAGCCGGGCCCAAATGCTGGTATCGGCCAGCGGCAAAACCGGCGGAGAATCGATGACGATCCAGTCGAACCACGAAGTCAACCGATCCATCAAAGAAGAAAGCCTTCCCGACTGCATCAGTTCCAGCGGATTCTCCGGCGCGCTGCCTGCCGGCAGAACCCAAAGGCCCAGAGCTTCCAGGCGGTAAATGTTCATGCTTTCCGATTCGCCGCGCAGCCATTCGCTGAGTCCCGGCACATTGCCCAGGCCAAACTTCTGGGCGACGGTAGGACGGCGCAGATCGCCTTCGAGGAGCAGCGTCTTATGCGGTTTTCTGCGGGCCAGCGTGCAAGCCAGGTTGGCCGCCACCGTGCTTTTGCCTTCCTGCGGAATGGTGCTGGTGATCAGAACTTTTTTCATGGTGCGGCTTTGCCGGAGCTGCCGCAACCGCACCGCCAGGAAACGAAATTTCTCGGCCCCCAGGCTTTCCTCTTCGCCAATGGCCACCAGCCGGCTGTTGGGAAAAAGCGATACGGGAAGCGAGGGCAGCTGGTTCAGGAAATCGGCAGGCTCCGGGCGCTCGGCAATGGTTGTGCTGCCTACGCGCCGCTTGCGCTCGGCGGCTTCGAGCAGCTCGGTTGCGACCGAAAGCGCAGATTCCGTGAGGGACGTTTTCGTGCCCTCATGTTCCATTTCCGATCTTTGTAGTGCGTCGAATATATAGCTCATTTTTTGGTGACTCGTTTTGGTGCTTCGTTTTGGCTACTGGTTCTTAGTGACTCACAGGATCGCTTACTGTTTGATCAAGCGGGGCGGCACGTGGGCCGCCAGATCCTCTTCCGCCAGCGTTTTCCCGCTCTGCAAGTGGGAGTAAAGCTCCAGCAAAGTCCGCGCCGCTTTCTGTAAATCGAGTTCGGTTGAAGCTTTGCTGTTCTGCACCGGAGCGGTGTGAACTCCGAGCCGGAAATCGGCGGCGATGGAGTCGATGATGTCCGGCGTCAGCTTAGTTTGCTGGCGCGCATAACCGATTACCAGTGCGTTTTCGCAGATGGTATTGATCAGCCGCGGAGTTCCGCGGGAGTGCCGGTGAATCGCGGCAACGGTCTCTTCCGGGAACAGCTGCGATGGTGCGGCAAATCCGGCCAGTTCGAGCCTGCGGTGAATGTAACCCCGGGTCTCGGTCAAATCGAGCGCCGCGAGGTGAGAACGCAGCGCGATTCTCTGCTTCAGTTGCCGCAGTTCGACGGAGTCCAGTTTCTCGTCCAGTTCGGGCTGGCCGACCAGAAGAATCTGCAGCAGCTTTTCGTCCGCGGTTTCGAGATTGGTGAGCAGGCGAATTTCTTCCAGAATGTCGCTCGAGAGATGATGCGCCTCATCGACCACCAGCACGGTGGTGAGTTTTTTCTCGCCGCGGGAGACGACATAACTGGCCAGCTGCAACAGCAGTTCGCTCTTGTTCTTGCCCGCGGCCGGCAGCCCCAGATCTCCGGCAACATATTGCAGGAATTCCAGCGGCGTGAGGCGTCCGTTGAAGACATAGGCGTACTTCACGTCGTCGCTCTGCTTGAACGATTGCAGCAGGCAGCGTAGCAGAAGGGTTTTGCCGGTTCCCACCTCGCCGGTGAGCACGACGAATCCCTTGTGCCGCCGCACCCCGTAGTAAAGGGCCGCCAGAGCCTCGTTATGCCTCCGCGTGGGAAACAGGAACGAGGGGTCCGGAGTGATCTCGAACGGATTTCGCTGCAAACTGTAAAAGGCTTTGTACATGTTTATGTTTAAATTCCTAGCCGCGCAAATAACTGAGGGCTGAGCCTAGCAGTATGGTGATCGAAATCGCGGCCGCCGCCGCCCAACCCAGCCATAAGCGGCGCCGTTCGGTGTGCTCGTCCTGGAAGGCGGCGATCGCGGGAATTTCCGAGATCACGGCCACGGGCAGCAGTTTTTGGAATTCTTTTTCGTCGTAAATCCGGTCATCCATCATTTCGAAAGATCCGGCGACGACGATACCGAACGCCAAGCCCACCCCCAAGCCGATCATGCAGAACTTGAGGCGGTTGGGAAAGTCGGGCTTCAGCGGCAGGCTGGGCGGATCGATGATGCGGAAGCGCTCGCCCTGCTGCAACAGCTCCATGCTGGTGGCCATGGCCGATTCGTTCTTCTTCTTCAAAAGCTCGTCGTAGTTTGCCTTCGATTGATCGTAGCCGCGGGTCAGGTCCGCAAGTTCCTGCTCCCGCACCGGCTCCTGATTCAGGCGCGCCTGATAATCCGTCACCTTGGCCGAGAGATCCTTGATGCCGCGCTCGCGATTGGCAATCTCGGCGCGGTTGGCTTGCAGTTGCCCTTCTAACTGAACCATGGGCGACGATGGATCCTTTACGTCGGAGGCGTCGGCGGCGGCGGAATCGGACGGCGCAGCCGAGGCTTTCGTCCGCAGATCGGCGACGATCTGGCTGCGCATCTTTTCCGTCTTGGCAATCTGCTCCTTCACCTTGCGCACGTCGGGATGGCGGTCGGTGTAGTGCGAGCTGAGATCGGCCAGTTGATCGCGCAATTTTTCCAGCTCCGCATCGATCGCCGGCAAGCCCACCGGCGCGCTGCCGTCGCTTTTCGGCGAACCTTGCAGCGAGCGGTACTGGCTCACCAGTGTTTCGAGATAAACCCGCTGCTGCTTCGCCGTATTCAGCGCATCTTCTTCGGCTTGCAATTGGGATTGCAGCCCGGCCAGTATTTGCAGATTGCTGCCCACCTGGGCCGGAAGCTGGCCCACGTGCTGGCCCTTGAATTCGCGAATCTTTCCTTCCTGATCGGACAGCGTTTTGCGGGCCGTTTCCAGCTGGTTTTCGAGGAAGTTGGTCGTGTCTTCCGATTGCTGCTGGCGTACTTCGAGATTTTCGCTGATGAACAGGTTGGTAAGCTCGCTGGTTACCTTCTGGGCAGTGTGCGGATCGCGCGAGATATACGAGACGTTGAAGGCGCTGACCCGGCCTTCTCCATCGCGCACCAGTTCGATTTCGATATCCTTGCGCATGCGCTCCACCTGGTCGTCGGGCGAGGCGTGGCCATGCGCATCGGCATAAAGATTCTGCTGATTGATGATGTGCAGCAACCGGGTGCGGCTGAGAATCTGCTGCGTGATGCTGCGCAGCCGGTCCTGGAGATCGTCGTTCACGTTGGGCGTGACGTAATCCTTGGGCATGGTGGGCTGCTCGACCAAAATCAGGGTACCGGAGCGGTAACGCGACGGCAGCACCCAGCTCGCCGCCCACACCGCCAGCCAGCCCGCCAGCAACGGGATCAGAAACTGCATGTGACGGCGCCGCACGATTCCCAGATAGTGCTGGAGATCGAATCCGCCCGAACTGCTCTCTTCCAACTCTTCAGCCATGATTATTTTTTCCTGCGCTGTCTTTTTCGGACTATCAACTGTGGACTATCAACTTTGGCCTATCAATCCGGACTGCGAACTTTGGACTATTTACCCAACGGCCGGAAAAACTGGTACGACACCGCCACCCACTCCCGGTTGGTATCGGGATTCGCCGCCAAAAAGCTGTAGTTCTGGTGCAAACGCGTGTACCCGGCCTGCACGTTGAAATGTTCTCCCACCTGGCGCTGCAAGGCTGCGCTCGCGGAAATGGAATGGCCGCCGAGAGAGGCAACCGAGAGCACGCCATTGTTCGCGTAACCGCCGGCCAGAGATGCGCTCAGGTTGCGGGTGAGCTGCTGCCGCAGCGATGCGTTGGCGCTGTCCAGTTCGACCGCTCCAATCAGCCCGCCGCCGCCGCTGACCGTGCGCGCATAACTGACCGCCATGCCGGTATGCAGTGACTGCCAGTTCACGCTGGCCCCGGCCGAAGGCGTCCAGGCAGAGGAAGCGGGAATTGCTGGCTGCGCCGCGCTCAAGAACTGTGTGCCCGCGCTATAGTATTGCGGACCGCCAAACAGCGAAAAGGAAAAGCGCGGCGCGGAATAGAACGTGTAGAAAAATAGGAAGGCGTCCGTCCGCGTTTCGTTCGTTCCTTCGGCCGGATACGAAAGCAGTTCTTGATATTGATAGGTCACACCCACATAGTGCTGCTGGGATATGCGGTAGCTATAGAAGGCCGACCCGCCGCGCGAAGCCGCATCGTAAAGCCCCGGAACTTGGCTTGGGTCCGGGTAGTGCAGATTGGTGAACGTTCCACTCGCTCCGACCATAGCGTTGGGAGCGAACTGGTAGGTGATGCCCGCGTTGCCGTTGTTGCTGAGCCGGTCGGCCAGAGGAGCAATAACGGAATCGTTGGCCTCCTGCGCGGTGCCGGAAACGGCGCCAGCCAAGCCCTGGTCCGGTTGATTGAACACGCTGGAAGACTTCTGAAATCCATCTGCCAGGTTCACCGTCACATGCGGACTCAAGCGGCACTGCAGTGCCAGAGATAAATTTTGATCCTGCTCGTTGCGCGACGTCGTGCGCTCATAGAAAGTGAATCCCGGAGCGTAGGTCAGCACCGCGTGCAGCCGCGACGTGGTTTCGTCGAGAGCGATCGTCGGCCAGACCGAGTAACTCACATCGCTTACAGGAGTGGTGCTGGTCGCCCCCAGAACGTTGTCGGAGTAAGCGGTATTAAAGGTCACGCCACCGCGCAGGTAGTTCGAGCGCTCCTCCGAGGTGGAGGAAACCGGAAAGCTTCCTCCGCTGACGGGAGGCGGGGTCAGCATGCGATCTTGGCCTGGGTCGGGGTTCGCGGACACGTCGTTCGACGCACCCAGCAGGCCAACGCTCACCGCCGGCGCGGGCATGGAAGGTTTGTCCTCCTGCTGCGACCAAAGTGGCGCGCCGGCCAGCAACAGCAATCCAACCGAGACTGAAAAGAAGACTTTCATGTTACGGAACGATGATGGTGTCGCCGGGCTGCAGCTTGACGTTCTGCGACATGTTCCTGCCTTGGCTCACATCTTTGTAGTTGAACGGAATGCGGGATTCCCCGCTCGCGCCCTGCCGCAGCACGTAGATGTTTTTCTTTTTTGCGAAATCGCGAAAGCCCCCGGCCAGAGCGATGGCGTCGAGCACGGTGGGCGAATTGGCCAGGGCGTAGGATCCGGGCCTCGCCACTTGCCCCAGAATGTTGAATTTCTGGCTGTTGACCTGCTGCACGATCACCGTTACTTCCGGCTCGGAGATGTAATTCTTGAGCTTGCCCGCGATATCTTTTTCCAGCTTCAGCGGAGTCAGCCCGGCGGCTTGCACTTCGCCCACCAGCGGAAGCGAGATTTTTCCATCCGAGCGGACTGGAATGGAGCGCGAGATGTCGGGTTCTTTCCAGACATTGATGGTGAGCACATCGTCGTTGCCGATCACGAAGGTGTCATCGTGCGCCTTGGCTGCGGTGGCAGTTGCGCCTTGATCCGGCGCGGCATTTTGCGCGCGCATTGAAGTCGTCAGCAGGGCTCCCAGCATTAGCGCAGCTAGTAGTCGAGCCCAACCGATACAACCTTTCGTGCTCATAGTAGATCCTCGAACACTGCCTTCCCCAATATTTGTCGGGGCCCGATTCAACTGGCTTTCCCGTTGCCTTTCACTTCGTCGTAACGCGAAAGCTCGCCCACCGGCAGCGGAGAAAGATAGGGCTGCGGCGCGCGCATGTGGTATTGCTCGATCTTGTACAACAATGTCCGGTAGCTGACCCGCAACAGCCGCGCCGCCGCCTTCCGATTCCACCCGGTCCTCATCAACGCGGCCCCAATGGCGTTGCGTTCGGCTTCGGATTTAACTCCCTGAATCAACGATTTCAAGGACTCCGGCTTGGTCTGGCTTTGCCCGGAGCCATTTGCTCTCCATGGCGCCGACGGCGATTCCGCCGGCCGCGAAAGCGCACCCCGGACGAGGGGACTCGCCGGCTTGGTGCCGATTTCACTCAGAGTCATGCCCGGATCGCCGGCGACCAGGTAGCGCTTCACGAAGGCTTCCAGCTCCTTGAGGTTTTCCGGCCAGGAATATTGCTGGCACGCCGCGATCATGCTGGAAGGAAATGCCCGCGCCGGCAGACTGTAGTGCCGGGCCAGCTTGTGCATGAAGTAGCGCAGCAGGGTGGCGATCTCATCCTTGCGCTGGCGCAAGGGCGGCACCTGTACCGTGAATGCGCTCAGGCGATAGTACAAATCCTCGCGAAGCTGCTTTTGGACCAGCGCGCGCTCAAGGTTTAAGCTGCTTGAGGCCAGAATCCTTACCTCGGGCGACGTCGCTTCATTGCCCGTAGCGGTCCGCAGATCGTTGTTGTGTACATCGCTGTTCTCGAGAACCTGCAACAATCGGGCTTGCAGGGCCGGAGGCATCTCGGCGATTTCTTCCAGAAAGATGGTGCCTTTTTCGCCGGCGGCGAACTTGCCCAAACGGGCCGGACGAGCAGCGCCCTCGGGATGATTCTCCGCGGCATGGTCCCCGAACAGCTCCACTTCGAGCACACTCTCCGGCATTTCCGCGCAATTGACGCGCTGGAGTTTGAAACCGGAGCGCACCGAGAGCTGGTGAATCAAACTTGCGACGGTGTGTTTGCCGGCTCCGGACTCTCCCAGAATCAGCACCGGAACATCGGTCTTCGCCAGTAACGCCGCCTGGGCGCGAAGCTTCTGCATAATCGGGCTGGCGCCGGCGAAAAACGTCTCCGGGCCCAGCGCTTCGATACTTTTGATGGGCAGGTCCACCGGGTTGACTCCTTCCGAAACCGTGAGGCGATTCCGGATGGCAGACTCCAACTGCCTGGCATCGAACGGCCTGACCAGAATATCTTCGCCGCCGAGGCGGCTTGCTTCTTGCACGCGTTCGAGATCGTCGGAGTAACAAAGCAATAGGACGGGCAAGTGTGGCCGGAGATGGGCGAGCCAGCGCAGGAAATGCAGGGTCTCGCTGTCGTTGCGGGAGACATCCAGCAACAACAGATGCGAAGCGGCTCCGGACTGCATCCGCTCCATCGCCTCCCAGCTGCTGGAGGCAGTTTCCAGCCGCCATCCCTGGGAGCTTTCCAGGGGCGCCAGCGAGCGCGCCAGCGCCGCGTCCCGAGTCACAGCCAGCAAGCGAACGAGTTGGATGGCTTTTTCTGTCACGGGCAAGTGGATCCTTCCCTGCGGGAGGATGCTTCTTTCGTCAGAAATTGTTTCGCGAAGGCTTCAGACCGCTTCGACTTCATAACCTTCCACGCGAACCGCCAGGGAGCGCTGAATCGCATCCACGGAAATGACCAGCGTGCGGTCTCCGTTGCGCGAGGTGAGCACACCCTCCAGCCCATTCAATGCGCCGCTGCGAATGCGCACGCGCTGCCCGATCTTGAGGAAAGGATGGGAAGACCATGGCAATTCGCCGCTAATTAAATTCCGCACCGCTTCGATCTGATCGTCGGGAATGGGGACGCCTTCGCCTTTCGCGCCGACCAGTCCGAATACTCCTTCCACGCGGAGAACGCGCAAGCGTTCGCTTCGGTTGGGGACAAATTTGGCGAACACATAACAGCTGAATAGCGGCATCTGGACCGATTTCTTGCGGTCGCTCCAGCGATGTTCTTCCCTAACCAAAGGCAGGAACGTCGTCACGCCCCGCTCTTCCAGCCGCTGGGCCACAATTTTTTCGTGGCGCGGCCGGGTCTGTAATCCGTACCAGTTTTCTGCTTCGGCCCCAATCGGCGTGACCACCTGGGGAGACACCCACGACATACTGCTGACGGCCATAGCTTCGCCCTCTAAGTCACTGTCTTCGAGTGACCTCAAAAAATTCAGATAACCAGGATGTTGCGAGATCTCAACGTTGAGACCTTAGGGGCCCAAGTCCGGCACAATGGGGAGGAAGTCCGGTTGCCGGGTTACTGCACTAGATTTTTGGTTTGCTGTCAGTTTGCCCGGTAAAACTTATCGTTTCCGGGTCGCCAATGGGGGGAGGCGAACACCAAAAATTCCTGCCAAGAATAATCACTACTAATTTTGTAGAGATTATTACATTCCGCCTTTTTGCCTGTCAAGCTCTTTGCCCTTCCTGCGTTTTCGGCCTGACGTGCTAGGCTACCAGGGAACCATCGAGCGGGGGGAGAAAGTGCCAACCTTACTGGCTGGCTTGCTCGGATGACACTCACCTTACACGGGATTGCAGTCCGTTGCAACAGCACTTAGTGACCATGCCCGTGGCACTTTGGTGCTATTTAAGGAATCGAAGTCTCGCTTTAGTCGGAACTGCTCGCGACCAGCCATTGTCTCCACCCGTTACCTCTTTGCATTCAAGAAGATGTGGGATCCCGAGGGCAGTCCCGCGCAACCGAAAGGCGCGCACCGATCTGTGCCCAGAAGCGGAGAGACAAGAATTTCCTCAGAGAACGGTTCCGGGGAGGAATCGCGGACGAATGCAATGTCGCAACCGTTTGCGCTCATTGCAAGGCTGGGCGATCAAAGGGAGGAAAACCGCAGGACGCTGAAACGGCGTGCCTGAGGTTCGGGCACGCCGCCAGAAATTCACGATCAGTTCAAAAATGATCAGTTCAAAAATGTTTCCCGGTGTCGCACGGGGTTGGCGTCAGTAGTCTTAATTGATTCCGGAAGCGGAGCCTCGGCGCGCGCGGAAAGCCATAGCTCCAACGCAAGACAGACCAGTCAGTGACAGATAAATCAGGTTTGTTCCGCCCTCAGGCACAGGCACTCCGCCACCATTCCTGCCACCGCCACCATTACCACCGCCGCCCCATCCGCCGCCATTACCACCGCCCCATCCGCCACCGCCCCATCCGCCACCGCCCCAGCCCTGGTCGCCCCACCCATCGTCGTTCCTTCTACCGGCTAGCGCAGGCAATCCGTGATCGCCCGCCAGCTTAGCAGAGGCCGATAAGGCAGAAGGCTGGTGATCTACAATCTTATCCCCCGGGCGAACTGCCGATCCCTTCGCCGAGCTCTCTCCAAGAGCGGAAGGAGCGAAACATAAGAGCGCCGCAAAAACTGCCAACGCCGAAAACCTGGCTGATTTAATCATCATTCTCCTCAATCCGAACAAAGGGGGGAGGGGCTGATATCGAAAACTCTGGTCCCGTGTGTCGTTACTACGCTGAACCACCACTACCCGTTACTCTACCGCGAAGGGAAAAACTGTCAAGACTGATAATTTCTGCGACCAGGTTGCAGCCCATTGCAACCGTTGCATTATTTTGCTTGTATGAAACTTGCCTGGATCAAACAGAAAGCAGCGAGGCGGGCCGGCAGGCGAGAGCTCCTGCTTCAACCGCGGACTACGCCGGAGGAATCACGGCCTGAACCGCCGTAGAAGGCGCGCTTTCTTCATTACTGGAATTGACTGCTGTGGTTTCGTAGTAATACGTCTGGCCGTCCGCCACAGAGGTGTCAGCGTACGCGGTGGTGGCATTCAGCACATTATTGATCTGCGTAAAGTTTCCGCTGGTCCCGGTGCGACGATATATGTTGTAGCCGACCACTTCGGGTGAATTACTGCCCGTCCAGGAGAGATTCACGGAATGGACTGGCGCTGCGACTCCGGTCCCGGTGAGAGTTGCAGACGTGGGCGAGTTCGATGCGTTGCTCACAAAGGACGCGGTTATCGAGGCTAGGCCACTCGTCTGCGGCGTGAAGGCTACGGTGAAGTTCACGCTTTGCCCAGCTGCGATTGTGACCGGGAATGAGAGGCCGCTGATGGAAAACTCCGAACCTCCCAGGCTGACTGAAGATACCGTTACGCTGGATCCCGTGGCAGAGAGCGCTCCGCTTTGAGTTCCGCTGCTTCCCACCATGACATTGCCCACGTTGATCGAGGTTGGAATCACGGACAGTTGCCCCTGAGCCGGGCCAGTGGCCGATCCACTCAATGTTATGTTCAGGTTGGAATTGGAGGCATTCGAAGCAATTGCAACGCTTCCGCTGAAAGTGCCTGACGATGTCGGCGCAAAGCTAACGCTGAAAGACGTGCTTTGCCCGGGCGCCAGGGTGATAGGTGCGCTTAATCCAGAGATACTAAAACCGGTCCCCGCAACCGAGCCTTGCGAGATTGTCGCGCTCACTCCGCCAGTATTCTGCACGTTTTCGGTCTGAGTCTCGGTCTTGCCCGTCTGCACTCCGGTAAAGGTCAGGCTCGCGGGGCTCGCCGTCAAAGTCGCAGGAGTCACTCCGCTTCCAGACAGAGCCATGTCGACCGTAGTGCTCGATCCGCTCACCGTGAGTGACAAGAGACCACTGGAACTACCTGCAGCCGTCGGCGCAAAAACCACACCGAAAGTTGTGCTCTGGCTGGGTGCGAGGGAGAGCGGCAAGCCCAGCCCCGTATAGCTGAACCCCGCGCCGCTCACCGAGGCCTGCGAGATCGTAAGATTCTCGCTGCCCGTGTTCTTCAAAGTCTCGGTTTGCGTTTGGCTGGTTCCCGCTTGTACATTGCCGAAGCTGAAGCTGGTTGGGTTTTCCCCTAGACTGCCAGCGGCCACGCCTGTTCCCGAAAGAGCAATATTCAGCGGAGTGTTTGATCCGTCGTTGGTGAGCGCCAGGTTTCCGCTCGCGGCACCAGTCGACTGGGGAGCAAAAACAACGCTGAAAGTAACGCTTTGTCCGGCTGCCAGAGTTAAGGGCAGATTGAGACCTGTGGTGCTGAACCCGGCTCCGGTAACCACCGCTTGAGTGAGGGTGATCGTGCTTCCGCCGGTGTTGCTCAGGGTGTTTGACTCGGTCTGGCTTGTGCCGATTTGCACATTGCCGAAGCTGAGGCTCGCCGGCGCAGCGCTTAATGCGCCGGGAAGTGGGTTCTGCGGAGCGCCCTGAGAATTTGGCTTGGCGGAACTGAATCCCTGGCAGCCGACCATAGTGGTCAGGGCGAGAATGACAACAATCGCATTCCAACGAGTGGGGAGGCGGCCCATAGGAAACTTTGGATAAGTTATGTTGTATCAGTTCCAAATGTGGAAAAGTTAGTGTGCCCCTTCCGCGAAGAGGGCGGAAGATTCCGAAAGGGCATGCTTGGAGCACACCGAAAGGACTATGCGTTGGATAGGGCCAATTGGCTTCTTTTCCAAAAAGACTCCGACCCTGCCAAAATCGAACTTGAAAGAGGAGAAAGGCTGAGGGAAGGGTAATCGGAGTTGGTTGGTACGATAACGACGTTGGCACCGTCAGTCTTGAGAGGAAAGCACGGCTAACAAAAATATGGTGGAGGCGGCGGGAGTCGTTCTTTTCCACAGCCTTTAGAATGTGTAAGTTGCTGATTTTATTAGTGCCAAAAATGGCATAAACATACTTGGAACACCTATAATGCGGCGAAGAGGGGGAGGTGTCGTGTGTCAACTATATTCATGCCCCAAAAATGCCGAAAGTGCCACACAGCCGGGTTCATCGTACACCTATCGTACACGGCGTAAGCGAACATAAGGCGAATCTACGGCCTCACCCTTCCAACTCTAGGCGACATCGCCCAGTTGCTTATTAAAGGATAAGACATTATCCTTTAATAGCGAGATTCGTTATTAAAGGATGAGCATGGCACCGTCGAAACTAAAGCAGCGGCTTGGAACTTACATTTCCAGTTCCGTTGCCGGGGAGACAATCCGAGCCTTCATCCCGCCTCCGCTGCCACCAGTACCCGAATTGCAGCTGAAGGAATTGCATCAGCATCTCGACCGTGCAAATCAGGAACTCGGTCGCCTGAACGGAATGACCAAACTTCTGCCCGACATCCGATTCCTGCTTTATTTATACACTCGCAAGGAAGCCCTGGTCTCATCCCAAATCGAGGGAACTCAGTCCTCATTTGCCGACCTGCTCTTGTTTGAGAACGATGAGGTTCCTCACGTCCCGGTTGAGGACGTAGAAGAAGTCTCGAACTACGTTGCCGCCATGCAACATGGCCTAAAACGAATGGCCGGAGGTTTTCCGCTGTCGTTGCGGCTGATTCGGGAGATTCACGCAATCCTTCTGAGAGGCGGACGAGGCGCTAACAAAATGCCGGGCGAATTTCGCCGGACGCAGAATTGGATTGGCGGCAGTCGCCCTGGAAACGCCGCGTTTGTTCCACCGCCACCGGAGCGGTTGATGGAATGCCTCGACAGTTTTGAGCGGTTTCTCCACGACGACAAGCAAAGGCTCCCGGTGCTCGTGGAGGCTGGTTTGGTGCACGTTCAGTTCGAGTCTATTCACCCGTTTCTTGATGGCAACGGCCGTCTCGGGAGATTGCTGATTACGCTTCTTTTGTGTGCAAAAGGTGCTTTGACAGAGCCTTTTCTTTATCCCAGCCTTTATCTGAAGAGCAATCGAGATCAGTACTACGATTTATTGCAGCGAGTTCGGACCGAGGGTGCTTGGGAAGATTGGCTTGCATTCTTTGTCGAGGGCATTGCGCTTGCGGCACAGGAGGCAGCGGACACCGCAGAGCGAACGTTGAAGTTGTTTGGGAAAGACAAAGACAAGATAGAGAAATTAGGGAGGGCCGCTCCCTCCGCTCTGCGGCTTCATGCATTTATCCAAACGAATCCCTACGTTCGCATTCGAACGGCAGCTAAAGGCCTGAAGCTTACCGTCCCCACCGTTACGAGTGCGTTGAACCATCTTGTTCGCCTAGGCATCGTTAAAGAGGTCTCGGGAAAACACCGCGATCGGCTCTTCGCCTATACTCGCTACGTCAACATGGTGAGTGAGGGGACCAACCCGCTTTCCACCGCATAGGATCAAGAGCCGTATAACTGATTCCGAAAATCCGCAGCTAGGTATACAATTCGTGGCCGCTCTGATTCTGGAAAGTTCCCCACGGAGTTGGCAATAAGATGCCTTGGGCACAGTTTGAGGAAAAGCAGTACGAAACTGCTGCGAACGTTGAATTTGCGATCGGTGATGCGGAGGTGTATGCATCTGGGCAAGTTGCCGAAGCGCTGCTTGCGTATGATGTGGCGCTAAACGCGAAGAATCTCGCAGTTTGGCAACTGCTAGGGACTGCTATTCCTCGGGGAGCGATCCTGGTCCCGAATTTTTGGTCGGGTGTCAAGCACAAGCCAAGGGCTGCGGACTTGCCGTCCAGATACGTCAGCTTGATACTCCAATACAAGAGGCCGATGTACCTAACTCGGGCAACGGCGGCCCAATGCCGGGCTGGCTATGCCCCTGCCGTTAACGCCGACTTGCGGCAACATCAACGCGATAGAATTGTTGACAAACCAGTCGCTGGATTCGATTTTCGCAACATACATGCAGACCTTTCTTCCGGTGATATCAAATAACAATTCTGTGATGACCTTTACGGGTCCTGGGGGTGCTCGAAACATTAATGTAACCGGCCCTGGACAGACGCTGACGATTCAGCTAAGTGGGTGGAAGAGCCTTCTGCAAGAAGATTTTCAGGTTCTGACCGAGCGGATTGATCCCGTGAATCATGTTATCTCCGTGGTCACATTGCAGGGCCATCCCTTAGCAGGTTGGCGATACTGGAGGGTGTACTCCATTGGAACAAACGACGTTGTCATCGAAACGGGCGCCTATGACCAGCCTGGTCCCGGCCTTAAGAACTACTCCGGATATTACATAGCCAAGGGCGATATATTGCTGGGCTGGCAACAGTACTTACAGTTTATACAGAGCCGCCTCCACGCTCCCCAGGGTTCCAATCTCCACAATACTCTTGGAGGGATACAACTACAGACCTATCCATGGGGCAACCCTACGTTGTTGGAGGGTTATTGGGACTATCCTGGAACTTTTACGGACTACATCTTAGACAATGTCTGCCAGTCGACGTCCTGCAATTGAAGGGGCCTATGCGCAAAAGAACGAAGGTGATGGTCGCAATTGTAATTTGTGCCGCGGCTGTGGCGGCGTCCGCTTTGAGGATTTACTTCATTCGCGAAGATAGTGGCGGGGACGTGCTGTGGAATGCCAACGAGGCATATCTGTTCATCGGCGTTTCTCGCCGTGGCGCTCATGTGAGTTATCTCCAATATCCGTGGATGATCTTCAAGGAATATGTCGGCGGCGTTCGTCTGCCCGACAATGAGCGTGGGTCTGTCACCGTGATCCAGGTAACGCCGTCTGGGGTTGAGCAACATATCGTAGAAGTGGCGAACACGTCTCCCGGCAGTGGCCCCGGCGAGTACACCCCGTTCGAAGGCCGGATCTACGCGAATTGCCCAGCTCTTGGTGGCCTCTGCCGATGGGCTGGGGATCACTTTGAACGGGCAACGGAAGACGAGTCAACACGGTTAGTATCGTCAAGTTTCCCTGACTCAAAGGGTTGGTCTAATCGTGTGTTCGGACTCACCTCATGGCCGCTCGACAACCTTGGCGGTTGGTCTAAGCGTGCGATCGGAGCTGGGCCGGCAAATACGTTTGCGAGATTAACAGCGGATGTTGGCGGCCGATTCACACTATCGGAGAAGAGTGATCCCTTAGACCACACCGGATACGCCGCCGTCTCCATTTATGTGCAACGCCCCAGTCAGACTCCCGAAAGGATCTGGTATCTCGATGGGCATCCACGAAGAGTCAGCAAGGCGGAATACGAACTTACATTTGGGCGACGTTGATCGAATTGCAGTCAAGTGCCCAATGTGGTGATCGAAGCATTTACGGTGCCCAACTGACACGCCGCGGATTGCTACTGGACGATGGAGTCCCGGAGTTGACAAAGGCAAACCGCCAGATCCCCCCGCCGATGAATACTGCAGCTTGGTAGGATACGTTAGTTACAACACGACCACGTGGCATTTGCGCCTGCTACGAGTAGAGACCACGGGCGACTCTTACGAAATTCCGCTGGGAGATTGGCAGTCTTATGAAGCGAACAATAACTTCCAGTCGGTGTACGTCTCTAACGTCAGCCTCATCACCAATGCGGACCAGGGCGTGTTGGCCAGCTACGAGGTTGACACGTACCCGAATACAGGCTCGATGACTAGCGCCTTCTATCTGGCCACCACTACTGGCCCCAGCATCGCCTCCAATACCCAGGTTGCGATGGTTCCTGAACAAGCCAGCCCGGTGCAGCCGATGCTACAGCGTCAGGATGGAAGTTTCGTAGGTGTCGTTTCTTCTTCTGTGGGGAGCTTCATGGTCGGGTTCACTCCGTCCGGTGGAACGCTGTTCACGGTGCCGAACGACTCGCCCCAGATTGCAACCTCGAACAATGGCGTGATCGGTACCTCGGGCACCACTTACGATCAAAGCGGCAACGTGACCGGTCAGAATGCAACCCTACTGGCTGGCGGGTTGCCTGGTTGGCTGGCGAACCCATTAAGCATGTCATATTCCATCGCATCGGGAACGATCACAGCCTCTGCATTTACGCCGATCAGCTACGCGTCCACGTATGCTGCTCTGCTGGGTGGGAACAACTCCGGCACGGGGACGAACATTCAGCAGGAGTGGTTTCCTGAGCTGCCAAGTTGTCCCCTCGCATCGACGCCATGCGCAAAGGAAGCTATTAGAAATGCACTAGGTCAACTGAGAGTGAGGATGTACAACCCCTGCCCCTTGTGTTCTACATATGTATTTGCTTCTAACAAGTTGGGAAGCACTCAGCAGCAGTTCTACGAGTTCCTTTCTCGATCTCCCCGATTCTTTGACGGAACGCGCTCGAACGCACCTGTGAATGTCTTGTGTGGAGAAGGGTCGGGAGCCGGAGGTTTTCTACAATGGCTCTTCTGCGATTTTGGCAGTGGAACTGTTGCCCAATATATGGCCAGTTCCACTGGAAGAACGGCTGTTACTCAGACGCCGAGTGACAGCGGTGAGGGCATTATGACTTTCTTCGTTCCGTCGAGTATTTGTGACTCACTGAGCCCAAGCCCTCAAGCGATTCTGAATCAGGCTACAGTCTTCCATGAGTCCTTGCACGGATACTACGGGCGCTACGACCTTGATCTGCAGATCGCTCTCGGGATAGACACAGCTCTGCCCAGCGTGTACATCTCGTACTATTTGGAAGACAACATCTTGGGCCAAGGAGCCAGCGCATGCGGCAACTAGGACCGTCATTAGCATTGCCAACTTTGCAGTTCCTTTTAGCCGTTGCGTTACTGGAATGGGGCCACCACCTCTCCGGCCCTCCGGGATTAGATACTCCATACATGCCTACTCCAACCCTCGTCTGTTTTGGGATCAGCGCCCCGGCGTTGCTGTTGAAGGGCGTTCTGTTGCTCCTCCCGTTGACTTGGCGGTTGGGATCCGTGCTCGGCTTTAGCGCAGGCGAGATAGCTTTCCTGGCCGGTACTATTATCCTCTGGTATTTCGTCGGTCGAGCAACCGAAGGACCTCGGTCCTCGGCACCCATGCCGAGAATAACTGGTGAAGTGCTGCTGGTCAACCTATCCGTTGCGGGCACTGGAATTCTACTGTTCTTCATGGGCGTAATCGCAGTTCGTTCGCATCAGGGTAACAACCTTGCTGGCAGCATCGTTGAAGGGGCCCTGTTCATCTCATGGGCCTTAACGCTTATAGTTCACTCCGCGATTAGGATCGCCAGGCATCTCCGTCGCGAACATATAAAACCCAGTGCGGTTGCGTAGCTTTGCGCCTCAGCAGGCTGGTCGGATACGTCAGTTACAACACGACGACGTGGCATTTGCGCCTGCTACGAGTGGGCACCACGGGCGACTCTTACGAAATTCCGCTGGGAGATTGGCAGTCTTATGAAGCGAACAATAACTTCCAGTCGGTGTACGTCTCTAACGTCAGCCTCATCACCAATGCGGACCAGGGCGTATTGGCCAGCTACGAGGTTGACACGTACCCGAATACAGGGTCGATGACTAGCGCCTTCTATCTGGCTACCACTTCTGGCCCCAGCATCGCCTCCAATTCCCAGGTCGCGATGGTTCCTGAACAAGCCACTCCGGTGCAGCCGATGCTACAACGTCAGGATGGAAGTTTCGTAGGCGTCGTTTCTTCTTCTGTGGGGAACTTCATGGTCGCATTCACTCCATCGGGTGGAACGCTATTTACGGTTCCGAACGACACACCGCAGATTGCAACCTCCGACAACGGCGTGATCGGTGCATCCGGCACCACTTATGACCAAAACGGAAACATAACTGGCCAGACGGTGACCCTAACGCCAAATCCGAGCCAATCCAGTGGAGGCCAGTGGCCAGGCTGGATGGCGAACCTTACTGGCAGTTCCTACTCTGCCGCGTCGGGAGTAGCCATGGCCTTGGCTTCAGCGCCGATTACTTATGCAACCAACTTCGCCTCTCTGCCGGGAGGGAACAGTTCCACTCAAGGCACCGCCATCCAGCAGGTTCAGACCAATCAGGCGCAAGGCTATTCCAAGCAGTTGCCAGACCTCGGCCTACCTATATTCTGCACACCAAATGGCACTCTAGGCGGCATCGATTCCATCCCTCTTCCCTTGACGCCAACGTGCGGCAACATCAATGCGATCGAGTTGCTGACCAGTAAGTCGCCAGCTTACATCTTCCAGAACTATCTCCAAACTTTTGCGCCGGTGGCTGATGTTCATACGGCGAAGCAACATAACTCCGTGATGTACTTTGACAACCCAGCAGACCCACAAGCGGCGATCCATGTGACCAGCCCCGGTCAGGTCCTGCAGATCACTCTCGAAGGCTTCTCGTCGCACCTCCACAAGCCGTTCTTTGTTATGACCGAGCGGGTTGACACCACGAACAATGTGATTTCCGTGGTCACTCTCCAAGGCCATCCGTTGGCGGGCTGGCGGTATTGGCGAGTTTATTCCATCGGAACCAATGACGTGGTAGTCGAAACAGGTGGTTATGACCAACCTGGACCGGGCCTAAAGAATTTCGCTGGCTACTACATTGCAAAGGGAGACATATCCAGTGGCTGGCAACAGTTCATCCAGTACATTCAAGCCCAACTCAATGCACCCCAAGGCTCCAGCCTCAACGGTAGTCTCGGAGGGATCAAGCTGAGTCCCTACTCTTCTCTGCTTCAAGGTTATTGGGATTACAGTGGCGCCTTCACCAACTACATCCTGAACAATGTGTGCCAATCAACGAGTTGCAACTGAGGAAGGGAGATATGAAAGCAAGAACAATTCTTTCTGTTGCAATTATCGCGATTGCCTTACTCGTCTTTGTCAAGTTTCATTTTATAAAGTACGAGGGTGGCGGAGGGTATGTCCTCTGGAAGGACGACGCCGCGTACCTGTTCATGTACGACGCCTACTCCGGGTACCGCCTAAGCACGATGTTGTACATCTTGGAACCGGTTAAAGAGTATTTCTACGCGCCCGTTCTTCCTGAGATCGATAAGCGGAATCTTGCTATTATCCGAATCACTCCAGCCGGAGTGGAGCGTCACGATCAGGAATCCACAGTGGACATTGAGGATTTCACGGCGATCGACGGCGAGATTTATGCGCATTGTCCCGGAGGCGTCTGCAAATTGACAAATGGCCGGTTTCAACTGATCTCAGGCCAAGAAGAACAAAAGATGGGAGGCGAGGGGCGCCTTTCCAAAGGGGAGTTCGCCGCGGTAGATGGTTGGTCCAAGCGTGCGATCAACAGAGCAAGGACTGGCGATGACTCGGGTCACTACGAATTCACAATCAACCTAGGCGAGGGGGCGAAGCTAGTGATGCGGGGGGGGAATCCCGTTTCGGTCGACCTTCTGCGGCCTGATCACCCATCCGAGAGAGTTTGGTACCACGAACAGCGAACTCGGAGAGTCAGCGCCAAGGACTATAATCAGCTCTTTCCCGAGCCAAAGTAAGGACACATCAGCATTATCGGGAAATGGCAAGCTTCTCATCTTTTGTGGCGCGACCAATAAAATCGTGTTCAAACTACGAGCAGGCTTCAACCTCTCATTCCTCATGTGCTTGCTCTGCCGCTGGGCAACGGGACAAGCAACGTCCGGTGCGAAACTCAGTCTCGACGACCGCGTGCTTACAGCGTCGAAGGTTTTCTCCTCGCTGCAGTTGTATTTCCCTCCCGCCGAAAGAGCGACTGATGCCGGTCTCGACGTTTCCTACAGAAACTACCTCAAGACAGCGCTAGCCGCTGATGATCGGAAGCAATTCGATTTAGCCACGATGGAGTTCGTCGCCAAACTCCATAACGGGCATACTTTTTTTTCGGACACCTGGCTCGACCAGAGCAATCCGCCTCTTGGTTTCTATGCTGCGCCTCTCGGGGGCTACTGGGTTGTCCAAACCAGCTTTCTGCCTACCCTGAAGCCTGGCGATATCATCGTCAGCATCGACAACATGCCGGCTGAGGCTTTCTTCGATGAGCAGCAGCGGTACATTTCCGCATCCAGCACCGCTGCGCAACGCCACAACCTGTTTCTTCTTCCTTACCTTTTTCCCGAGCAGGTCACGCTGACTCTGGACGGCGACCGCAAAGTTACGATTGATCGCGCAAAATTCAAAGCTCCAGGACAGAAAACGGACGGTCATTGGCTCAAGCCGGGCACAACCGCCTACATCCGCATCCCCAGCTTCTATCGTCTTCCTTTCGAACAGACGGCGCTGGACTATGTTCGGCAGTTTCACAATGCCAAGACCCTAATTATCGACGTGAGAAATAATCGCGGAGGCGTTCTGCCCCAACAGCTCATCAAGTCGCTGATAGATCGTCCCTACCACCAATGGAAGGAGTCCACCACGGCCCGTTTTCCCTTGTTCGATCTAGATCCGGACGATAAGAAGGTAAGGGTTTCGACAATGCAGCCCGAGTCTCTGCGCAACTGCAAATATCTGGCAGACGACCACCTTTGCAGCCTGCCTGTTACTTGGGGAGGGGAAATCGCAGAACCCAGCCCAAATGCCTTTCACGGCCACATAATCTTTCTCCTAGATGGCGGCTGCGTCTCCGCCTGCGAAGAGCTGATAGAGCCATTCAAAGACAGCGGCCGCGCGACTCTTGTTGGTGAAACCACCGAGGGTAGTTCCGGACTGCCCTATATCTACGACTTTCACAATGGCATGAGGCTCACGATAGCTGTGAAGCGCCAGTATTTCCCTGACGGCGCAGAATTCGAAGGAGTGGGCATCAAACCTGACGTTGAAGTGCATCCGTCAATCGAAATGCTGAAAACCGTACAAGATGTCATGCTGGAGAAGGCACTTGAGTTGGCTGGAAAGCCTTAAGCATCTACAAACCAAACAGACCAAGATGTAGCAAGGCGATCTTGCTCTATCCACGGGCCTTTCCAAACAATCCGAACCCACTCCTCAGTTGACATGCTTATTCCACATAATGCTCTTCGCCCGACTGTTTCCGCGCGAAGATCGACGCTTCCGTGAAAAAAACTCTGGAAACCAAACCGCAGCTGATCCAGATTTCGGCGGCATGGAATTCCCGCGAGGGCGCTCCCTTGGGACGGAATCACTATGTCGAGTTGGAGATCAAGAAACCGAACGGCGCGAGCACTAAGCTCGCCTCCGTTCAGAAACCCTGTGACAAGATGACCGAGGCGATTGTCATGGATGGAGGTAAGCGCGGACAGATAATAAAGGTTTGCGCCGATGCAGCTTGCCGCGTCCACCACCCCAACACGCCTTCTCCGCAACAGATCGAGCGGGAACGTGCAGAGGAACGGAAGCGCATCGAAAAGGAGAAATTGGCCATTACGACTCGCCATCGTATCTTGGCTATGATCCTTCAACGCGTATCTGCCCCGTTAAGGAAGGCCGACCTGTTGGCAATCGCCAACTACCTGATCGACCATCTCTCCTACAGCCAAGTCCCGGCCCTAGCGAAGCGGCACAAGGTAGAGCCGAAGAAAGATTCGGCATCGGCACAGGAGCCTCTGGCCGAACAGGTCGCAACATATGACGAGGCCGACCTGTGCAAGCTGCTTCTCGAAATCAGCCTGCTGGATTCGGCGTATCAGCGATCCACCGCCAGCCGAGACGACGTTCTCATGGACGCTGCCAAGCGCTACCGCGTGGACGCCGAGAAGCTACAGAAGGCCGCAGCTGAGGGGCTTGCTACAAAACGAGCGAAGAAGACCAAGGTCAAAGCAAGAACTAAGGGTCGCAAGTCGGCGGAATAGGCTAGTCACAGACAGATGTCCCGGCGGAGTGCTGGTTTGCGCTCCGCCATTTTATTTGGTCGGACACCGGGCGCAGCGGTGTCACCGGCTTTGCCGTTGAGTTTTGAGCATCGTGAAGTGATCCTTTTTCTCACTGCGATTACGGAAGACAGCATCAGCAACTGGCAAGGACACGTGTGCTTGTTGACCGGTAGTTTTCGAGCGACGACGCTGCTGATAACGAGACTCTTCCGTCGGATCGCGACGGAACTGTGGAACGCACAGCAAGACAAACCGACGCTCAAAAAGTAATCACGATTTCTCCGGCGCTGGTCGAGTTCGTGGAGATCGAAATATTCTCACCGTTCTGAGAAACGAGAAGGTGCTTGCTCCACTGCCCCGAGGGACCCGGCGCACTCGTCGTAATCGCAATGTCGGTAAATGTCACAGAACCGGTGGGATACTCTGACGCAGCATTCAAATCATATGGTGGACGTTGATTTCCCTGAAGTTCATATGCCTCAAGGGTCTCGACGCACCATACCAGTTCAGCCATGGCGTCAGTAGAAAACTGAGTGTCGGGGAGTCCCTGGAACTCGCAGCTATAGACGAAACCGTTGGGTGACTGGTCCGTGAGGTTTATCGCTCCGACCAGAATGTCTCCGGGGCTGACCGGAACATGATGTGAGTGCATGGCTGAACCGTATGGACCTCCGACAATCCAGCTAGCTGCGGTCCAAAACGGGCCGCTCCGGTTTACTCCGTCGTCGTCGGCGCCGTGGTCGCCCCACTGCAGCACGGGCTGCACAATAATTTGTCCATCGGCAGTTTGCATTCCGTTAAACAAATACAGCAGTTGAGAAGCCTGGTCGTCGGGCGCAGGCGGAACGGTCCATGTGCTCACAAACTGCGATACGGGATTACCGGTCGTGTTCAGCCATCCGGCGTATGCAATCCAGTTGGCATGGTCCGGCGGTCCAGGGGCATCGCTTCGTCGGAGACGCAAACTGGGAAGCCGCAAACCAGCCTCCGCCGAGAACCGGACTGTTTCACTTGGCCGGACACGGCGCATACGGCTGCGGCGTCGAGGGCCTCCCGGCGGGAAGACCAAGTCGCCAGAAAGATTGGCTATCCTGACATCGCCCTCGGAGCGCGATGCATCCGGCGTATGGCGAGAAGTGGTATTCACGTGATTGCCTCCGAAAAGGATGATGTCTGGTCCAAAGGGCCATTAGTCTGAATCAGGAACGCTACTTGGCGTCGTCTGCTTCGTAGTGTTCCCGCTTCCTTTGGAAGATTTCTTTCCGAACGTCGATACGGCATCCTTAATACTGCTGAATGACATCTCGACAGCCCACTGCGGTTTCCACGAGCGATAAGTCGGCGCGCCGCCGGCCGGGAAGACCTTGTTATCGACCCAACCGAACACGGGCCGAACAAACACAGGCAAATCTTTTTGGGCCAGGTTGCCCAGAATCGGCACGTTTTGTAGCGCTTTCCATTTAGCAAGTAGTTTGGGAATGTTGATGGTTTCGCCTACCGCAAAATAGGGCTTGTTGAAGACCTTGCCGGCGAACGGCAATCCTAAAACTACGTGAGGGATTCCGATATAGGGCCGATCGACCAGATCCTCGGGCACGAGGAATAAATCAGCGACTCCATATGCATTTTCGCGAGTGATGCTCTTTGCGGTGATGATATTCGGCGTCGAAGAACTGGACGATGTCGAAGAGGAGCCGGATTGGAAGGTTACGTCTTTGTATCCATTGACCGGCACAATAAACGAGAAATCCCAGCGTGCCGGGCCTTCGTCGAGAATTTTGGTTTGCTGATCTGAGCAATCGCTCTGATGCTGCAGGGTTTGCGGATTATCCGTGGTTTTGCCTTTGGTCAGACTGACGGTGCAGATCGTCGAGGTAGCAGCCGTGGCGTTGTTAGTTGAGTTTTTCGCGCTCTTCGATTTCGCGGGTCTTGCAGGGCTGCCTGAGGTTGTAGCCGGTTTGCTTGAAGAAGAGTCTTGGGCAGCTGCAGACGAAACTTGCTGGCTCTCTTTGACGGAGTCCGTCTGTCCGCTGTCATCATCAAGAGGCAGGGACGGGCCGAAACCGTGGTGAGCTGAGAATGCAATCACCGGCGAGGATGGGGCATCTGGCAGCCCAGTCACACTGCTGGTTGGAACGGCGTTGCAGCCCGGATACATTGACGGCTTTGTGTCTTTGGTCGCGTCGGGCATAGTGGGAGGCACACATGCCCGATTCGACTTATCGGCATCGGTGGTTGCCGGCTTGGTCAAATCGTAAACGCCCGAGTTGCTCGACCATTGCGTCAAATTCGGCAGAGCCACAAAAGTGGCGTTCCAGTTGCTGGCGAGAGTCACCGGAAGGTTCTGGAGATTTGTGAGCAAACCAGCGGCGTAACGACCCTGGTAGGTAGAGAGTACGAGGGACGTTTCCAGTGCCCGCTTCAATGCACCGCTACGCGTATTGATTGCCGCCTGCATCTGACTGACTGAGTCGATGTCCTGCTGAATGGCTGTGAGCGCGTCCGACTGATCCTTCGCCTTCGCCGCGTCTTTGCTGGAGTCGATCTTCGATAGATCGGTTAGATTGGTCTCGACACTAGAATCGAGACTGATTTTCGCGCCTATAGGCCCCGCATTCGGTTGCGTGACTACCGGCAGCTTACTTTTACCATTTGGATCCTCCCTCCCGCTTTGATCCTTCTCAATCCCGTAATGCTGGTCTTTGGGGGAGGCAAGATTCAAGGGACCGAGGGCAGCCACTATGTCTCCCTGGTGCAAAAATCGATCAAGATCACTGTCCAATCTCTGTTCTTCGTTGCCTTCCTGGTCGAGCGCTTCATTTGCCGCCTGCACCGTAGCCTCTAACTTGGTTAATGCCTCTTCGATGGTCTTTGGCAGCAGAACACCAGGTCCCGGCACAGCTGCTGCTGCCTTCGCAGGCGCCAGCGAGGTCAGGTTGCCCAGCAGGATCGAAAGCAGCGTGTTTAAATCCGCCATGTTCGTTGGTGTGGCCGCGCTGGCCTCGAACGTATATTTGAGAGTAACGGCGTCAAACCAGGCTTGTTCGGTGGCAGGAGCCGATTTCGGATTCGGATTCGCAATTCCCATATACGGCTTTGTGTCCAGCGCTGGGAGCGGCGCCAGGTGAATACCGAGGAACATCACTTTATCGCTGCCGATGATACGGAGCGTCTGGCTCATCAGCGACGGGGTAATTTTGTGAAACCACTGGGAGATATCCTGCTTACGGTCCTTCGCCTCGGAGTAGTTAAACAGATACCAGTCGTCGGAAGCAGCCTGGAAAAACGGAACAGGATGACCGGCGTTTGAAGGCGGGTTTGAACCCGCGTTTGGCGCAGCATCCTTAGGTGCCGTCGCGTCCTTCCAGCGCACGATGTTAATCAGGTAGTACTGGGGAGCATCTTTGTCGTTGAGCGAGAGAGGATAGCCTGCTCCTTTGCTAAGCAATGCAATCGTTTCGCCGCCGGCTCCAATGTGCAACGGTTCCTTCTTGTCGTCTCCGTCCGGGTACTTGAGGTAAGGGTACGCACACGCTACCGGAAATGGGTTCGGTCCGAACAGCGTGCGAACCAGCAACCTCTGGGCATCGTAAGTATCGGTGCTAAACTCCTTCGCTGGGTTAAACAAAATGGGGTCACCACTATCGTTCAGATATCCTTTGTCGGTCGGCGCTTCGGCGGAAGCGCCGGTCGCGGGAGCGAATCCGGGATCGTCGACGAATTGCGGGCCATTACTCGTGGAATTGTTGCCTGAATCGAAAAATATCGGCGGCGAAGCTGATGCCTTCGCAAACTTATCCCAGTCGCTCTTTAGGACATTCTTCCACCCAGTATCGTCCGGCGCGGCACCCGTCTTCTGCCCCGCGCTCGGGACTGGAGCCCTGTTCTTCAGCGCGTTGCCAATCGTCAGTTCGAGTTTCCCAGGCTTCGATCTGTAGGAATACGGCAGCGACTCATCGCAATACATCTGGTCCACATCCAGGGTGAACGTAGTCGGCGAGCCGTTCGTCGGATTCGCTGCTTTCGAGCTAGCCTTCTTGCTCCTACTAGCCTGCGCATTGGCGAACGACACTAACGCGGACAGAAAGAGCATCAGACACATCATTGTCTGCGCCCGTGTCACGGACCCTCGAATCGAAGATTTCCGATCCGTGCCTTCGCCGTTTTGAGCCATTTGCACGTACCTAACTACAGAACTACTCCGACCTGTCGTCATAAGACTTCCCAGCTTTCTTCGAGTAGATCGCGATAACTTCCGATTGGAGCCAATCAACCGGCTTCAACTAGCCGAACTGACAACTGCTATGAATTCCCCACTGCATTCGCTACGAAGTGCCCACGTTCCCAACTGCCTTTTTGGTCAAGTACGCTCCCTGACCTAAGCCGAAGGAAGCTAGAATCGTTGAATCGACGTCGGGAAGGTCGACCGATGCTCTAGCCTCAATGGCTCCGAGAAAGTGATAGATCAAAGCTAAATACATACCAACGGCGAGCAGCGTCACAACCAGCATTTGAAAATCGCCGATGTCAACGTCTCCGGTGTCGTTCTTTACCAGGTCTGTCCAAATGTTAGGTTTGCCATCAGGTTTGGAGTTCGCCTTCCCACCCGCCTGTGCCGCGTTTGTCTTCGTGGTTGTAATGGCTCTTGCCGTCCCAAATGTCAGCGCACTCATCCCCGAAAGCAAGAGCAGGTTTTGTGGAATGCTCACAAAGCCGAAGAATTCCCACCCGGCCTGCGCAACCCTCAAATACACAACGGCAAGATAAGTAGCCATTACGACCCAGAACCAGATCGCGATTTGGAATTGCGAATTGCTGTATCTGTGATCGAGTCCTTCAATGAGCTTGAAAGGCCTTCCCCAGGTCAGAAGCGTAGCCAACGCAAAAAATCCAGCCAGACTAATCACGAGAACCAGCAGACGCGTCCTAGAGTCAACCTCCAAGGTTCGAATAGCGAGCGAAAGTGCATTCTTGCCGTCAGTGTCAATTTGCAAATGGTCACCGTTCTTAAAGTGGTTCAACTCTGGTCGAAGATCTGGGGCAACGGCTAGCGTCATTACATCGCCGTTGCACGGGTAATACTTTCTTGGAAGCGCCGGGCAATCAGTGATCGTGATTGAGACATGATTGCTGTCGATGGCATCGATACGAGCATTTTGGAGTCGTCTTGTGGGCGCGCTCTTCGCCTGTGTTTCGTCCGAAGTGGGTTTCGGCGGCGGACGCGTCACGACGCGAGTTGGCGCACCTCCCTGTGCCTGGAGCTTCGCGGGCTTCGTCTGCCGGGGAATCTCAGCTGCCGCGCAGCACGATAGAAGTAACAAGAAGACAAGCACAACTAGCCTTGAGTGTTTAGTATCTGTTGTCCCCATGCATCGTCAGCCTTTCGAGACTTGAATCGCTCGTGCCTGTATTCGAGCGCCTCACAACCTAGAAACGAGAAAGAAGTTGGAAATCCTTTTTGGGGGGTCACGCCGAAATAGAACGAGCGATCCAGTCAAGAACCGGGCAACGCTCAGAACGTGCTTGGGCCTGCATCATTGGTCTTTTTTCGTGTAAGATTCGGCACCTACGGGGTATTGTGGTTCAGACTTCGTCCCAATCTGCAGAAGAACTAATTCGTGGCTGCGCGGAAGCAAACGACCCGGCAGCATGGGATGAGTTTGTCGCCCGCTTTCAGCGACCGATAAGTCATTCCATCCAGCGAACCGCCTGCCAATGGGGCAAAGACCCGGCGCAGTTTGTTGACGATTTGCTGCAGGAGACATATCTCAAGCTATGCGCGGATAAGTGCCGTTTGTTGCTCGAATTTGCTCGCCAACACTCCGACGAGGCGGTACTGGGATACATAAAAAGAATTGCGATCAATGTTGCTCACGATCACTTCAAATCGCTCCACTCTCAGAAGCGTGGTGCGGGCGAGACCGATCAGTTGCACGAAGGTTTTGACCCGGCGGCGCAGATCGGCAGCTTCGGGGGCGCAGATGCCATGGACCGTGAGGTCTTTCTGCAGCAAGTCCACGAGCAGTTACAGAATTGCGCGGCTGGCTCCAATCAGGAGCGGGACTGCCTCATTTTCTGGTTTTACTATCTGCAAGGTATGACCGCCAAGGCAATTGCGGCTTTGGCGACCGTTAAACTTACAGCGAAAGGTGTGGAGGCCGTCATTTATAAGCTCACTCGCTGCGTGCGGGAGCATTTGGGTAACTCGGGAATGCCAGAGTCAGGGGTGCCATAGCCCGCATAAAGAAAAGGATTTTGCGAGCCAAAGTCGTACTAGAAGGAGTAGCAGATTTTGACACGGCCATTCGACAAACATCTCGACAGCGACGAATTGGATAGGCTCGTTTCGTTGCAGAGGACGAGTGTGTCCGGATCGGAGCAACTCTCAGAGCTAGATCTGAGAGAGGCCCAGCGTCACGTTGAGTCTTGCCAAGACTGCAGCCGAAAACTGCGAAGGCACGGGTTCGTGCACAGCGAGATTTTACGTATGCGGGCGCCGAATCCATCGCTGTCGACTCCTGAGTGCGTGGGAGATGCCGAGTGGTTGGAGCTGGCGGCCGGGCTTCTGCCGGAGGCGAAGACCAGAGAAGTGATGAAGCATGCGGCACAATGCGGGCACTGCGGACCACTCCTAAAGAACGCGGCAGAAGCGCTCGTGGACGAAGCAACTCCTGGCGAGGAGGCACTGCTTGCGTCGCTGCAAAGTGCGCAGCCCGAATGGCGGAAGAACATGGCTGCAACACTGCGAAACAGTGTGCGCGACCGGCAACGGAGGTCTTCGGGGTGGAGGAGGGTCTTCGCTTGGCCGACTCCAGCATACACATTTGCGGGGATTGTCGCCGTTGCCGCGGTTGGCTGGATCGGAGTGCGGGCTTTCCATCCCCAATCCGCTGATCGATTGCTCGCGCAGGCCTATAGCGAGCAACGGACATTAGAAGTGAGAATCCCCGGCGCAAAATATGCACCCGTGCAAGCACAGCGTGGCGCAGAGAGATCGGATTTCGACAAGCCGCAATCTTTGTTAAAGGCCGAGGATCTGATTGGTGAAAACCTGAGAAAGAACCCTAATGACCCGGTGTGGCTGCAAGCGCGAGCTCGCGCCGACTTGCTCAATGGCAATTACGATTCGGCGATTAAGTCATTGCAACGGGCGCTAGAGACACAGCCCGATTCGCCCAGCTTGCTCACTGATCTAGGCTCGGCATATTTCGTGCGCGCCGAATTCGCCGACAGGCCTATTGACTACGGCAACGCCGTTGAATCGTTTGGCAAGGCGCTAACCAAGTCGCCAGACGATCCTATCGCGCTGTTCAACCGCGCCCTGGCCTGCGAACGATTGTTCCTATACACGCAGGCCGTTGACGATTGGCAACACTATCTACGCATTGATCCGAAGGGCGATTGGTCGAACGACGCGCGCACGCGCCTCGCGGCGCTCCAGGAAAAAATCAAGCAGCACGAAAAAAGCGAGAACGAGCCGCTGCTGACGCCGGAGGAGATAGCGAAGGCGGGGACAGATGATTTGGGAGTGCGAGAGAAGATCGACCGGCGGGTTGAAGATTATCTCAACGTTGCGGTCCTAGATTGGTTGCCAAACGCATACCCAACCACTCGCCAAGAATCCGAGAATCAGTCATCGGATGCCCGGACCTCCCTCACCATTCTGGCGGATATTGCAGTCCAGAAGCACGGAGACCGCTGGCTAGCGGACTTAGTGGCATCCGGCCCGTCCGCCAATTTCGCGTTGGCCGTGGAACATCTTTCTGCAGCGTTGAAGGCTAATGAGGCTGGGGACAATGTAGCCGCAGGTAAACATGCGGCTGAGGCAGCGAAAAAGTTTCATTTGGTCGCGAGCGAGGCCGGAGGATTGCGGGCGAAAATCGAGTATGTATTCGCGTCGGAGGACGCAAAGAATGGCACGGAATGCCGCGCGGCGGCGCGCGAAGCCTACCCGCGTCTGCGTTCGCACAGCTATCGGTGGCTGAGCGCTCAATTTTTCATTGAGCTGGGCGGTTGTAAGTGGCTTGTCGGAGACCTGGGCGGTGCGGGGGAGGCGCTTGGTGAAGCCTCACTGGAAGCGCAAGCAAGCGGGTACGGCGTCATCTTTCTCCGAACGCAGGACCACCTGTCTATCCTGAAAAGCACGCTTGGAGATTTACCGTCCGCTTGGGCAGTAAATCACGCAGCACTTGCTCGTTTCTGGTCCGGCCGCTACCCGGCCATGAGGGGTTACAACCTCTATTTCGGCTGCTCCGAGTTTGCTCGCTCTCGGCGGCAACCGCTTTTGCAGTTGTCCGCTTGGCGGGACGGGCTCGCGCTCAGCGACTCTCTGCAAGACACGCTGATCCGCGCGATGGCGCACTCTCTTATGGCGAACGCCGCAGTCTCTGCAGGACAGGCCAGCCTCGCCGAAAAGGAATTCGCCCGCGCCAGCGAACTCTTCGCGGCGGCCCCACAGATAAAATCCACCCGAATCGGGGCGGTGGAAGCTCGATCCAGGCTGGCCGAGGTCGAAACGCTCGCCGGCCTGCCACAACAGGCAGTTCTCGGACTGCGCGAATTGGAGTCGCAAGTTTCAGAACTGAAAGACAATTATTTATCGATTCTATTTTTCACTGCGCTCGGCGACGCGCTGTCCGAAGTTGGAGATGACAAACAGGCCGAATTCGCGTTGCGCGCGGCCGTGGAAGCCGCAGAGGTTGAACTTCGGTCGGTCGATGATCAAGGATCCCGTCTGAGGTGGAGCGAACAGACCTCGAAAGCCTACCGCGACTTCGTACAACTCCAGCTTCGCCGGGGCAACGCTCAGGGCGCGCTCGAAACTTGGGAGTGGTATCGGGGAGCGTCTCAGCGCTTGCTGCGCCGCCCCGCAGGGGCCTTGATGCCGATTGATCTCGAACCTCATGAAGTTGCGTTGCGGCTCCCGAACTTGAACAAGCAGACGATTGTCTCATACGCT